>OGFO01000001.1_pt1 | contig 473059 bp, 366 predicted proteins | sample 1570981 | NCBI WGS metagenome assembly OGFO01 (sample SAMEA2581955, study PRJEB24529) | metagenome | biome: Human gut stool | place: China | collected 2011
CAAGCTAAGATAGGACAAAGTAATATAATCTGTAAAGTTTTTCTAGGACAAGATAATTTTCCGGTGCAAGGTGCGAGCCTATATATAAGTATAGGCTTGCACCTTGCACCAGATTTTGGCTGCACTGTACCTCCCTCCCGCTATGCTCCATATTCAGATATTGAAAAAAAAGTTATGCCAAGTTGGTAACAAGTTGGCAAATGCTCTGGCACTATTGGATGAACTTTGCAGCAAATTAAAACGATAACTGTAATATGGAAGTAATAACAATGGATAGCAAGGTGTATAAAGACCTTGTCGGGAAAATTCAACGAATTGCTGACTTTGTGGCAAAGGCACAGGTCATGCCTAAAGAGGAAAATGAGGTGTGGCTGGATAGTAATCAGGTGGCGGATGCCTTGAATATAAGTACACGCACATTACAACGATTAAGAAACGAAAACCTGATAAGCTACTCTATGTTGAGAGGACGGTGCCTTTATAAACTTTCGGAAATAGAACGTGGACTGAATGAACGCATCATCAAATGCAAACCACAGGACAGAGAGAATTTTCGGAGGAATTATTTCTTGAATGATAACGAGAATGAATAAAGAGGATATTCTTCTGCTAACGGATAAGGGGTTGGCGGTTTTCAAGTATTATATCCCTTTCTCTTTTAAACTCGGACGTAATTTCTTAAATCCACTATACAAAGATAGCAAGGCTTCGTGTAATGTGTATTTTGACCGGAGAAACGGAATGTACAAAATGAAGGATTTCGGGAATGATGATTATTCGGGGGACTGTTTTGCCTTGGTCGGTAAGCTAAACGGGCTGAATTGTAAAGAGCCTAAAGACTTTGTGGAAATACTGGCTATCATTGACCGGGATATGCACTTGGGCTTATCTGACAAGTCTGAAATGAGAATTTCCTCTACTACACCTGTTCCGGTGATTGCGGAAGTTACACATGTACCGAAAAGGAAGAAAGCAAGACCTTATACGTTGGCACAAAAGAGCTTTACGGCTGCGGAACTTGCCTTTTGGGGAGAAAGCGGTATCACGCAAGAGGTGCTGAAATTGTTCCGGGTGGTTTCGTTGAAGAAGTTCAGCAGCGAGAATAACGAAGGGAAACCGTTCAGCATTGCGGCGACGGATAGAGAACCGGTGTTCGGATATACGGCGAAACAGTATGTGAAGGTGTACCGCCCGCACTCGGAGATGCGTTTTTTATATGCCGGGGATTTTGGGGAGAATTACTGCTTCGGGCTGGAACAGTTGCCTGCTAAGGGGGATTTGCTCTTTATTACGGGTGGTGAGAAGGACGTGATGAGCCTGACGGTTCACGGGTTCCATGCTATCTGCTTCAATTCGGAAACGGTGACTATTCCCGTGGGAATTATTCATAGGCTCTCTTTCCGGTTCAAGCATATTGTTCTGCTCTATGATGTGGATAAAGCGGGGCTGGACAGTTCGGCAAAACAAGAACTGGCGTTGAAGAACTACGGGGTAAAACGATTGTTACTGCCACTGGCGGGAACGAAGGTGGAAAAGGATATTTCGGACTTTTTCCATTTGGGAAATAGCCGGGAGGATTTGATTAAACTATTTCTGGATTATCTGGATACAATATACAGCGAAACTATGTCTGCTCTGAAATCTTGTGAGGTGGATTTTAATAATCCGCCGCCTGTGGCACAAATGGTTGTGTCGGTGAATGATGTGCCGTTAGGCACGCAAGGGAATATCCTCTGTATTACCGGTGGTGAGGGAACCGGAAAAAGTAATTATGTGACGGCGTTGATAGCCGGTGCCATCGGACAATCCGACAAGAACAAGGATAAGGTGATGGATACGTTGGGGGTGTCGGTCTGTGAAAACAGCAAGCGGAAGGCGATTCTGTTCTATGATACGGAACAGTCGGAGGTGCAGACGTACAAGAACATTACAAACCTTTTAAGGCGTTGCGGACGGGAAACGATGCCGGAATACCTGAAAGCGTATTGCCTGACGGGAATGAGCCGGAAAGAACGTTTGCAGGCGATTATTCAAAGCATGGATAAGTTTCATTATCAGTTCCGGGGGATTCACATGGTGGTGATCGACGGGATTGCGGACTTGATAAAGGGTGCGAATGATGAAACGGAGAGTATTGCCGTGGTGGAGGAATTGTACCGATTGGCGGGGATTTACAATACTTGTATCGTTACTATCCTGCATTTTATTCCTTCGGGGTTGAAGTTGCGCGGGCATCTGGGCAGTGAGTTGCAACGAAAGGCGGCGGCAATTCTTTCTATCGAGAAAGATACTGATCCGTCGGTGTCGGTGGTGAAGGCGCTGAAGGTGCGCGACGGTAGTCCGCTGGATGTGCCTATCATGCAGTTTGCATGGGATAAGGATGCCGGGATGCACGTCTATTTGGGAGAAAAACCGAAAGAGGAAAAGGAGAAGCGGAAAGAGGATGAACTCGTGGCAGTGGCACGGGATATTTTCGGACGGCAGGACTTTATCACTTATGTGGATTTGGCGGAACAGATTCAAGCGATACTGGACGTGAAGGAACGCACGGCGAAAAGTTATATCAAGTTCATGCGGGAGAAGGAAATCATACTGAAAGACCCGTCGAACCAGAGTTATTATATCATCGGGAATTTAAAACAGGCGGGCTTATGATACCATTGGATAAAGAAACATTCGAGGCGTATATGGAACGGTTGCTCGAACAGGTAGAAAAGGTCGTAAGCGCACTGGACAAGAAGAACAAGAAGCCGCAAAATTACCTGAACGGGGAACGGCTGTACGATAACCAGGACGTTTGTCTTTTGCTGAACATCAGCAAACGGACGTTGCAACGGTATAGGGATAATGGGTTGAAGTATCACACGATCCTGCATAAGACGTATTATAGGGAGAAGGACTTGCACGAGTTTATACGGAGGTATTTCGACGGGGAGAATGTAGGGAAAGGCAAATCAGAAAAATATGTAGAGGATGAAAGTAGGTAAACAGAGAGCTTTTAATGGTAATTCCTTTATAATTGATATGGCTCAATATTAATCTATCATTTGAATTTATTGAAAATTATGTCAGGAAACATAGTTTGTTTTCTCATCAGACTTCTCAAAATATAGTATATTTGCAACATTTTAATAAATATATGATTGATGTGTCAAAAAATAGGAATAGATATTTTTAGCGGAGTAGGCGGACTGAGTTTAGGAGCAGAGAATGCTGGCATAAAAATAGCTATGGCGATTGAAAAAGATCCTATAGCTGTAAAAACATATATAAAAAATCATCCTCATGCCAATGTTGTCTGTCAAGATATTCGTGAAATTAATCCACTAGACCAAATAGTGAAGTATCCATTTATAATCTTTGGAGGACCTCCGTGTCAGGGCTTTTCTACATCTAACCGAAAAACGAGAAATTTGCTAAATTCAAACAATCATTTATTTAAAGAGTTTGTTCGTTTCGTTGATGTACTGAGACCACAATGGTTTTTGTTTGAAAATGTTGAAGGGATTACAAATTTTAACAAAGGAGAAACTCTCAAAGAAATAATAAATGATTTCAATGTTTTGGGGTATAAAACATGTTGGGATATTTTGTATGCTTCTGATTATGGAGTTCCTCAACATCGTAATCGTTTTTTTTTAGTAGGAAATAATCTTAATATTGATTTTGATTTCCCACCTCCCCAAGAGGGCTATATAACTGTAAATGATGCCATTTCTGATTTGCCAGATCTTAAAAATGGGCAAATGTCAGATGTTTTACCTTACAAAAGCAAAGCAATGAGCCAATATGCAATTGAAATGAGAATGAATTCTACCTATGCAACGCAAAATTTCGTATCTAGAAATGAAGATTATGTTATCGAAAGATACAAGTATATAAAACCAGGAGAAAATTGGAGAGCAATTCCTGAGCATTTAATGAGTAACTATTCAGATAAAAATAAGTGTCACAGTGGAATTTATAAAAGACTAGATCCTGACAAACCATCCGTGGTAATTTCAAATTATAGAAAAAATATGCTTATTCATCCCTTCCAAAATAGAGGCTTATCTGTGAGAGAAGCTGCTAGATTGCAAAGTTTTCCAGATAGTTTTATTTTTGAAGGAAGTATCCATTACATACAACAACAAATAGGGAATGCAGTTCCTCCATTATTAGCTGAAGCTATATTTAAACAGATTTTAGAATATTAAAGATGAATATAGAAGAATATTTTACTCAAGGTGCAGATGGGTCCGTTTTTCCTGGAAAATTTGATTATGTTAGTAAGTATAATGAAATAAAAACAATATTCGATACCGAAATACACCCTGAAATAAAAGCAAAAATGCTTGAATATGAACATGATGGTTATTATAATGACCATGGAGTAGGACATATAAATATGGTAATTGAACGAGCAAGCACAATTATAGATAATTTCACTTCTATAAATGAAGAATTTAGGTTATCCAATTATGAACTATTCATATTACTTGTTTCTATACAACTCCATGATGCGGGTCATTTAATAGATAAAAGGAAAAAGCATACCAGCAAAACTCATGAAATGTTAACAAGATTTTGTGCTGACAAACTAGATCGGCCTGAAATCATGATTATTGCTAATATAGCTCGTGCTCATGGGGGGAAAGATGATCCCATTGGTCGTTTAAGCGAAGAGGGAATTCTAGGTATTAGTGTAAGAACAAAGTTACTAGCTTCTATTTTGCGTTTAAGTGATGAATTGGCAGACGATAGTACTCGAGCATCAAAGGGGTTATTAAAACTTGAAGATCAAAAAATAGATAGCCCACATAGGCATATTAATGAATATAGTGAAATCTATCATAGATATTCTCAAGCATTACATTCAGTAGAAATGATTGGAAATGAAATAAAATTATCATTTTGCATTCAAGAAGAACAACTGGAACGGCTTTTTAGAAAAAAAGACAGCAAAGGGAATATTACAGAACATTATCTTTTAGATGAAATTTTTGAAAGGACAGAGAAAATGTTTTTGGAATCACTCTATTGCAATAGATTTTTTCCAATAAATTGTCGAATAAATGCAATTAAGGTAAAAATAAATCTTCTTGAAGAATATTCTGTGAGCTTCAAAACTTACTCATATGAAATAGAAGAATCAGGTTATCCTTCTATTGCTAATGGTTCTCTTATAGACTTAAAAGATGATAGTGGAAATAAAATAAATGGTGAATATATTGCAGCATTAATAAAAAAAAGAAGAAATGAAGAATCCATTTGAAGTAAATACACCAGAAGGAATTTCTGCACAAGATGCATATGATTTATTTGTAGATGTTTTTACCGATTTTTATCAAGTACCTAAAATTGGACATACTTTTTTAAATGGTTCACGAGGATCAGGAAAAAGTATGATGTTTCGTTATATGATGCCAGATTGTCAAAAGCTAATTGAAAATCGTTCATTAAGGGATCTAGATTATTTTGCTTTATACATCCCAATCAAATTAACGGATATAAATTATCCAGAACTTGAAAAGTTGAGAACTAATGCTGTTACTTATTTTAATGAACACCTACTCACATCATATATTGCAATAAAATGTTTCAATAATTTACTTGAATATTCAGAAGAGATAAACCAATGCCATAAGAAAATTGAGAAATTCTATAATGATTACTTTTTATTATACGTACAAATTAGTGGACATGATATATCAAAGTATAAGGTCAGTTTCAGCAATGGAATTGAGTGTATACAAGAAATAATAAAAATACTTAATATGATGTATCATGAGTGTAATAAGTATTGTAAAGATATCATTCTTGAAAGAGATGGGACGATTCCATATAAAAAATCCTTGTGTACTTATATTGATTTTCTATATCCTGTTTTATTGGAATTGAAGAAATTGCCATTCATGCCACCGCAGAAACCGATCTATCTTCTTATTGATGATGCTGGATATTTGAATAAGATACAAACTGAAATATTAAATACATGGGTGTCCTATAGATCGTCCCAAGATATAAGTCTTAAAATTTCAACTCAGTTGGATTATAAGAGTTATAAGACTGTTACAAATAAAACGATTGATACGCCCCATGACTATTCACAGGTAGATATAAATTCAATATACACTAGTGATAAAGACAATTATTATAAAAGAATTGATGATATTGTTCAAAGACGATTAAAAAAATATTTAGGCATTGAAGTGAACTCAGATAGTTTTTTTCCTCAATATAAGAAGCAGGCTGAAGAAATTGAGAAAATATCCAATCACCTAAAAGAAGTGCATTACGACCCGGAAAAACCATATGCAGGCAGCGATGCTGCACGAAGATATGCAGCGTCGGAATTTTTGAAAGACTTAATACGGAGAAGGTCCACTACAAATTATAGTTATGCTGGATTTGATAACTTGGTTGCTATCTCATCAGGTATAGTGCGTCATTTTTTAGAACCTGCCTCTAAAATGTTTTCAGAAATGATTGCTCAAGACAACTTAACAATTACATATATACCCCATACTATTCAAGATGATGTGATACAGGAATACTCAGAAGATTTCCTAACTAATGAATTTGATAAAATTAGAGAAACAATAGAGGACACGAATGGAGTTGGTAAATTAAGTAAGGCTGATAAATTGCATAATTTAATTTCCGGTTTAGGAGGACTTTTTCATGCAATATTTATTTCAGACAAATCTGAGCGAATTGTTTTTTCCGTGGCATTGACAGATATTCCAGATGATGAACTAAAAGAAATACTTCATTTAGCAGTACAATATGGTTATCTTCATCAAAGTAGCATAAGAAATAAACAAGGTACAGGAAAATGTGTTTTATATGTATTAAGTAGAACATTAGCTCCTTATTTTAAGATAGAGCCCAAAGGGTTTAAAGGTTATCAATTTATGAGTAGTAATGCACTTAAGATAAGCTTGATGGATCCCAATAAATTTATAAAACTAATAGCCCCGAATAAAGATAGCACACAGGATTACGGTCAACTAACTATATTTTAGTATGAAAACAGAAAAAGAAGAAATAGTCAGTGTACTAGGGAAAATAGATTTATTTATTTTCACTCCTGGTTTTGAGAAACGTTCAACAATGGTGGGTTTGTCGTTAAATCCCCAGTTAGTAAGTTGTGCATATGCATTTCAGTTAGATGAAAATTATAGAGTTTCTTCTGAACATTTGAGTTTGGTAAGAGAAAATCTAAATAATTTGGAAATCATTACTTATCCCAAGAATAAGCCATTTGAAACATTTGAATTATTAGCAGAAAAGATTGATTCGTATTTGCATACTAACTATAAAGATACTAAATTACGTATTGTAATTGATATTACAGCATTCACAAGAGAAATATTACTAATTCTCCTTAGGATAATTACAATACCATTCGTTGCTGATAAAACAGATATTACACTTGTATATATGCCTGCAAAGTGTTATCAAAAAGATTGGCTGACTAAAGGTGTTAGAGATATAAGGCCAGTTTTAGGATATTCTGGTTTATTATCGCCTAGTAAGAAATCTCTTCTTGTAATATTATCGGGGTTTGAAGAAGAAAGAATCCATACAATAATTGATGCTTTTGAACCTTCAAATATATTATTGGGGCATCCTAACGAACTTAGTTCTATTAGCTCTGAACTCTTTAAAATTAGTGAACAAAAATATGTTGAGTTAAAAAATAAATTTCAACATTTAATAATAGATGAAGGATTTACTTTTTCCTGCCAAGATATTTTAGAAACTAAGCAAATTATATTATCTATTTTCCAAAAGTACAAAGATGAATATAATATTATAATAGCTCCTTTAAATAATAAAATATCGACACTTGGTGTTGCTTTTGCTGGATTAGTTCAAGAAGAGATACAGATATGTTATGCCTCTGCAAATCATTATAATATTGAAAACTATTCTGAAGCTTTTGATTATTTTTATTATTATAAATTAGAATCGCTAATTTAAAGACTTCATATAAATAATATTTCCAACTCAATAACTTTTTTAATAGGCAACGTTATTGAGTTGGTGTAAATAGATTTGCAGGATAATATCACTTTTGATATAAATAGTCGTTTAACAGTGAAAAGATTATTTTGTATTACTGTGGAATAAAGCATACTATATATCTGTAATAATTAAGAATAAATTTCTATTGAAGAAAAAGTGTTTTTATTGACATAATTAGATAGAATGTAAATTAATGCTTATACAGTTCGCATCTGACCTTCACTTGGAAATACCCAAAAATAACCGATATTTTCAACAGGAAAAAATTACTCCTTTTGCAGATATACTGATACTTGCAGGCGATACCATGTATTGGGATGAGGATTATCTGCAAAATCCTTTTTGGGATACAGTTTCTTCTGCTTTTGCACAAGTTCTTGTCATTCCGGGAAATCATGAGTTTTATAAAGGATTTGATTTGGCTTCTTTACAGAAAAGTGCATCAGGAACAATCAGGGATAATGTGCATTGGTACTATAATCAATCTGTTGTGCTTGATGGAGTTCAAATTATTCTTTCAACATTATGGTCACACATTCCTTCTACCATAAGTGAACGTATCCAAACTTGTGGTAATGATTTTGCCTGTATTCAATATGAAAAACGTCCAATAACAATTGAAAAGTACAATGATGAAAATCGTTTGAGTATAGATTATATAACTAAAGAATTACAAAAGAAGTATGCTAAAAGAATAATTGTATCCCATCATGCACCGATACTGAAAGCCATCAGTGAACAACTTCAAAATAGCTGGTATGCTTCCCTATATGCAAATAATTTGGATGAGCTTATTAAAAAGAACTCAATCAATTATTGGATATACGGACATTCTCACCAATATAGGGAATCTTTTCGGATACATGATACAGAGTTGGTTACTAATCCCTGCGGGTACATGAGCAAGAAAGAAAATACACTATTTGATTTAAAGAGGGTAATTGTTGTTTGATTCGCGATTCGCGAATTGCAAATTAGACCTTAATGCAAAAAGAATGGATTCAAAGAAAATATTACTGTATTTTCTTGTATATCAAAAGAAAAATCTATTAATTTGCAATTCGCGAATTGCAAATTAATAGATTAAGAAGATGAAAAAGCATAATGGGATGCGTCCACAAGACGTAGTGATATTATTAAAGAAAACAACTAAAGACGGAAAGAATTTACTTAATAAAGATATAGCTACTTCTTTGAAAATAAGTCCATCGGAAGTTTCTGAAGCACTTGAAAGATGCCGTATTGCTAAATTAGTTGACCGGAATAAACAAAAAGTTAATATCATGGCGTTGGAAGAATTTCTTATATATGGTTTGAAATATGTGTTCCCTGTCCAACCGGACAGTATTGTGCGTGGAATACCTACTGCATTTTCTGCTACTCCCATAAAAGAACAAATTAGTCAGGGAGCGGAGAAATATGTATGGGCGTATAATAAAGGAACAGAAAGAGGACAAGGTATAGAGCCGTTGTATAAGTCTGTACCGGAAATTGTAAACGATGATGCGGAATTATACGAGCTATTGGTTATTGTTGATACATTACGTATCGGTAAAATAAGAGAAATAGAAATAGCAAAAAGTGAACTTAAAAAACATTTCCAAGAATATGGCAGGTAGTAATTTAAAAAGGTTACAGAAAGTAGCCTCCGGATTAGGAGATTTGAACGAATGTGTAGTATATGTCGGTGGAGCTGTTGCTGAACTGTACGTCAGTGATCCGGCAGCAACAGATATTCGTCCAACAATGGATGTGGATTGTGTGGTGGAACTGGCTTCTTATAAAGGATTCAATGAACTGAGCGAATTATTGAGAAAGAAAGGTTTTCAAAATGACCAAAGTTCCGGTGCCCCCATTTGCCGATGGATATATCAGGGAGAAACTGTAGATATTATGCCGGATGATGAAGATATTATCGGCTTCTCAAACAAATGGTATCACCCGGCAATAGCAAACAAAGAGTCCAGAACACTATCGGATGGAACTGTTATTTATGTGTTTCCCGTAACTTATTATGTGGCTACCAAGTTTGAGGCATTAGCTGGCAGAGGTGGTGATGATTTGCGTACATCACATGATTTTGAAGATATTATCTATATCTTAAATAGTTGTCCTGATTTCATTGAACATTTGAAAAATGAAACGGACGAAGCACTTAAACAATATCTGAAAGAAAAAATGGAAGCATTGATTTCACGCTCCAACATAATGGAAGAAATAGAGTGTGCTTTGCCAATTGGAGAAGATGATCGGGCGGATTTTATCTATGAGATAATGGAAGAGATTGCCCGAACATAAAAAATCCGGAAACATCAAGTATCTATCAATTCTGCGTGAAATGATATATCTTTTGCTTAACAGGAGCACTCAATTTTTTAGATAGAGTGCTCCTTTTCTTTTAGAGTTTAAAGCCTTTGGGCTTGTTGGTATGGGCGGTGTCCGGGTCGTCCTTGTTGCCGGGCTTGGGGATGCCGCCGATGACGAGTTTGCTGCCTAACGAGTTCATGGCATCTTTGATGCTGAAGCTGACGGGAGGCTGATTCAGGTGCGGGGGCTTCTTTTCTGGAGGGGCGGAAAGGAAGTCGGGCGGCTGGTGGACGTAGGGCTTGCCGTCGGATGCGGGGGACGTTGCCGAAGGTGCTCCCGGTAACGGGGTGATGCCGTGACCTTGGTTCTCGGTTTGGTTCTCGTCCTTGCTGTCGCTGTCTTCGTTCTGTTTGACGGGTTTGAGGGAGAGCTGGATCTTGCGGTCGAGGGCGACAAGGTCGGATTTGAGCTGTTTGAGCTGGTCTTCCTTTTTCCACGTTTCTTTGACTACTTCCTGAAGGATGGGGATGTCCTTGGAAATCTGTTCCACTTCTTTTTGGTATTTCTCCAGAAGAGGGGGAACGGTTTCGAAGGTGCGGAGGAACATCTGGGCGGCAATGTTGGGGTCTTTTGCCAGTCTGCCGCCGTTGAAGTTGTATAGGATGTTGCCTTCGCCACGGACGAAGAAGCGGTTTGCGATGAAGTCGAAGCCGTCTTTCATGCTGGCTTCGGTCTTTACCAAAAGGTCGAAGCCGTAGAGCTTGCCGATGGGCTGGGATATGCCGTGGGTACGGGATTTGTCCTCTATCTCGGCGAGCTTTTTGGCGATGAGTTTGGGGTCGTTGCCTTTGACACCGTGCAGTTCGATAAGATTGAGGGGGTTGCCTTGGTCGTCGCGCTGGGCGCGTTGCTGGAAGTGCTGTATGTCCGTGCTGATACGGGCGATCAGGTCGCCGTTCTTGGTGACGGTCTGCATGATGTTTTCCAGTTTGGCTTCGGCGGAGGATTTGCCACGGTGGAAGGATTTGCGCTCGCTTTCGAGGGAGGCAATCTGTTTTTCCAACTTGGCTTTGTCTAACAGGTCGGTGTTGCCGGAGAGGATGGCAACATACTCGGAGAAGTTCATGCCGCCTTGCTCGTCCATGCTACCCTCGTCGATGGTACGGGCACCCATCGTGCCTTTTTTGAGCTGGGTGATGAACAACTGCTTGTTGTGAAGCAGGTTGAATTTGTAGCTGTCGAGGGATTTCTCGACGGCGTAGTTGATAATATCGACTTTGTTGTCGGCAAAGAGTTTGGCTATCTCGTTGCCTTTTCTTACGCCACGGCCGTTGCGCTGCTCCAAATCTTTGGGCGTCCAGGGAATGTCGAGCTGGTGGATGGCGACGCACCTGCGCTGGGCGTTGACTCCGGTACCCAACATTTCGGTGGAGCCGAAGAGGACGCGGATTTTGCCTTCGTTCATGGCTCGGATCATTGCCATGCGGGACTTTTCGGTCTTGGCTTCCTGAATGAAGCGCACCTGGTCTGCCGGAATGCCGTAGTCGTCCACCAATTTGCGCTTGATTTCGCTGTATGTGTTCCACTGACCGGATTTGTAGGTCCCCAAGTCCGAAAAGACGAACTGGGTGCCTTTGTGCTCGTCATATTTCTGATAATATTGGTTTATCAGGGCGGCGCAATGGGTGGCTTTGTTATCTATGTGGTCATCGTATTTGTCCTCGTCTATAAGGCGCATGTCGAGGGACATCTTGCGGGCATAGTTGGTGGCAATGAGCATCTTGGCTTTTTCTTCCCGGCGGCTTAACGGGGGACGTCCGAGGACGGTGGCGTTGCCGGACTTGGCAAATGCTACCAATCGCTGGATGAAGTCTTGCTGGTCGGGCGTGGGCGGGATATTGTGTAATATCTCGTTCTTCTTGGGGCGGTCGATGCCAATGTCTTCGGCGGTACGGAAATCGGTGATTTCGTTGTACATGGCGGCAAGCTCCGGAACTTTGATGAAGTAACGGAACCGCTCCTTCTGGATGATTTCGTTGGTGACGGAGAACTCGTAGTCGATGGACTTTTTGGCAAAGACCGCCGCCCATGCGTCAAAGGTGTTGATGCCTTGACGTTCCAGTTTCTTGGGACGGAGGTATTTAAAAAGCAAATATAACTCGGTCAGGCTGTTGGAGATGGTGGTGCCGGACAGGAAGGTGGCTCCCAAATCCTTGCCGGTACGCTCCTGAATGGTGCGCAAGGCGAAAAGCATGTTCAAGGCGCGCTGGCTACCTTCGCTGTTGCCCAGACCGGCTACGCGGTCGTGGCGGGTGGTGAACATCAAGTTCTTGAATTTGTGGCTCTCGTCCACGAGCAGGTGGTCGATGCCCATGAGCTTGAAGTCCACGACGTCGTCCTTGCGGTTCTCGATGTCGAAAGTAAGTGCCTTGATTTTGGCTTCGAGGTTCGCCTTGCGTTTTTCCACGCCCTTGAGCATACCGTTGGAAACGTCTTCACCCTGCTGGGTGAGGACTTCGAGGTTCTCTTCCACGCTGTCCAGTTCCTGCTGCAAGATTTGTTTCTGTATCTCCGGGGATTGGGGGATCATGCCGAATTGTTCGTGAGACAGGATGATAGCGTCCCAATCGTTGTTCTGCATCTCACGCATAATGCGGACACGGTTTTCGGGGGTGAAATCTTCTTTGCCGGGATAGAGGACACGGGCATTGGGATAGGCGGTCTTGAAGGTCTGGGCTATCTCGTGGATATTGGCTTTCAGACCGATAATCATCGGTTTGTTCGCCAATCCCAAACGCTTCATCTCGTAGGCGGCGGCACACATAATCAGGGTTTTACCGCCGCCGACTTCGTGGTCGATGATGCCGCCGCCGTTGATTTTGGTCATCCAGATGGCATCTTTCTGACTGCCGTAGAGGTCAGGGATGCCCAATGCTTTGAGGTCAAGGTCGGGAAAGGACTGCATGGAGCCGTCGTACTTGGGCTTGACGGAGTTGTTGAACTTGCGGTTGTACATGTCGGTGAGCCGCTGTTTGAACTCCGGGGACTGTTCTTTCAGCCATTCGCTGAATCCGTTGCGGATTTCGTCTATCTTGCTGTTGGCAAGCTGGATGGCTTCGGTATCGCGGACTTTGACTACATCGTCGCCTACCAATACTTTTTTGGTGATGTCGGGCGAGGTGTTCTGAATGGCGTGTTTCATCAGGTTGAGTCCGTCGTAACGGCGGCTCTCGGCTTTGACGCAATATTGTTCGCGGATGCGGACGTTGCCACGGGCGGATGCGTTGACGCTGAACTCGTCGCGGCTGGCGGCGTAGGTGATCTTGACGTCGGTATCGAAAAGACGGGAGGCGTATTTCTCGTAGATGCCCATTGGTATCCAGCGTTCGCCGAAATTGAAGTCGAGTTCTTCAAACGGGATGGGTACGGGAAAGGCGGCACGCAGGGCATCAAGTGACTGTGAGGCACGGTCGTTGCCGGGGTGGTTCGCGATGTAGTCCTCTATCATTTCGGCTTTGGAAATGACGTTGCCGGCTATGAATTTGTCGGCTATCTCGTAGCCTTTGATGAGAGGATTGAAGAATACACGCCCTTTGAGGTCGTCGAGCAGGGCGTCTTCGGTCTTGCCGGTGAGCCTTGCCATGTATTCGAGGTTGACATTGCCGTATTTGTTGAGTGAGGCGGAAAGGGCTTCGTCCGAGGTATCGACGTGGGTCAGCTCGTTCTTGTTGAAGGCTACGGGGTGGTCGAAGATGTCGGCTTTGAGTGCCTGACCGTCTTTGTAGCGTTCCAGTGAGAGGATGGCACGGTTGTCGTTATCCATGCGGATCAGGTCGATGTTCTTCGGGCTGTTCAGGTTGCCGAACTGACGGACAAAATCATCGTACAGCGTGTTGAGCTGGTCGCGCCGGACGGTGTTTTCTTTGCGCTCGGTAGCTTCGCTGTTGTAGAGGTCGTGATAGGTATCACGGATTTCTACATAGAGCGAGAGTTTGCGGAACTGGCGGTCGGGCAGTTCGAGGGGGTGGAACATCGGGGCAAACTGGATGTTGCGGATATAGCCGATGCCCTTGTCCAGAACTACTAATGAGCCGTCTTTGTAATGGGACGGGATTTCATTGGGGTATGGACGGGGCTGCATCCGCTGTTTGCGTTCCTCTTCGGCGGCGATTCTTGCTGCTTCTGTTGCTGCTATATCAGTCGCTTGGTCTTCGATGGTTGCAGTCGGCGGTTGTTGCTTGTTCTGACGTGCATCGAAAATGGAATAAACGGTTGCCGGTTTTCCGGTGGACTGGTGCGCACGCGGTTGTCCGGCCGGTTGCCCTACGGACTTTTCTACGGACTTTCCTTTGGGCTTTTTGCCGGTGGGTTGGGCTGTACCGGCAGCCGGTTCGCCGAAAAGGTTGCCTTGTACGGGCTGTTTTCGGGAGGAGGATGCGGAACGGCGTTTGCCACGTTTCGGGGTTATCTGGGTACGCTCTTCTGCTGTGAACTCGAAGAGGTCGTACAGGCTCAATACCGGGGGAGAAAAAAGGGAAAGTTCGATTTCTTCTTTCGGTTCGGGCAATGGTTTTTCTATGGTAGCGGTTACCGGTTCTACCGGATTGGTAGCGGTCGCCGGTTCGGTTGGGGCAGGCTCCGATGCGGATCTATTTTCCGGTTCGGGAGCTTTAGTTTGCTCCGGTACTGTTTTCGGTGCCGGTGCTTGCTCCACTTCTTTGGTTTGTTCCGGTGTTTCATTCAACCGTGTGGGCTGGGTATGCTGCACCTGTGCCCTGCGCTGCTGTTCTTCCAACGGGAGGAATTGTTGATAGAGGGGTACGTTCAGCCGGCGGTGGAAGTCATTGCGAAGCAAGCTCCGGAGCTGGGAAGTGATACCGGGCAAACCACCTTCGTGGATGTAAACCATTGCGGGATGTCCGTAAGGGTCGGTATCTACACTGGCTTTGGTATGGATGATGGGGATATTCCGGAAGATGTAGTCATTCGTGCTGAACCCCTCCGGTCGCGGGCTGGAGGCGATGAAGGCGTGTTCGTCATCGGTAAGTGGTTCTGTCTTATCGGATTTCTTCTGGAGGATAATCAGGTCACTGCCTACTTCGGTACCTGCACCGTCTGTAAAGAGGTTGTTGGGCAGACGAATGGCGGATACCAAATGGGAATGTTGCATGAGCTGGTAGCGGATGCTTTCATTCGCCGGGGAGTCCAGAACGCCCTGCGAGGTGATAAAAGCCAATATACCCCCTTCGCGAATGTTGTCCAGTCCCTTCAGGAAAAAATAGTTGTGCAGGCTCTTGGCGGCGTGCTGACGGACAAGGCTCTTGCTTTTTGTGAAAGAGGGGTCGAAGACCGCCACATCGCCAAAGGGAATGTTGGAAGCGGTGATGTCGAAACGGTTCAGGTAACGAAGCCCACTATCCTCGAAACCGGTAATTTCTACTTTGGCTTCGGGGTGAAGGTGAGAGAGAATTTTGCCGGTCAGGAGGTCTTTTTCAAAGCAGACTATTTCGGGACGGTATGAGCCAGTTGGGGATAAACCGGTACGAGAGAGCTGCTGTTCGGATGACTGCTGTTCGGATGATTGCTGGGCGGAGGGGTGCTGTTCAACGGGCTGCTGTGCCGCGGACTGTTGTTCAGATAGCTGTTGTTGTGCGGAATGTTGTTGGAAAGCATCGACAAATACACCGGTTCCGCTCGACGGGTCGAGGAAACGGGACGGGGCAATTCCGTGGTTGCCCAATTCGGAAGCAAGTACTGAGACAATGTCCTGCGGCGTATAGAACGCCGTCAGGACAGAGTTTTTCAAACTGGAAAAGTAACGCTTGTATTCCGCTTCGTCTTTTGAATGGCTGCGGATGACGCTGTGGAGCTGGGAAACAAGTGGGAACAACTCACGGTCACTCTTTGTCCAACGGGCAACGTCGGCAAGGCTGGAAGCGGGATTGAGCACTGCCTTGATCCCACCGAAACCGGAATAGGCACGCAAGACTGCCTGTTCTTCAGGGGTGGCGGTGCGCCCTTCACGCTCCAATGCAAATGCCAGTTTGATTGCTTCGATATTGTCTTTCAGGTGCGCTTTCTTATTGTATGCCATTCTCGTCCAACCAGATTAAAATGGTACCTGTGATTTCCGTATAGAGGTTATCGAAAGCAGGATCGAACTGAAAATCATCGGAAAGGGGGTATTTTGAGAAGACTTCTTCACAAACCGGAAGGAGCTGCAAGGCAAGGGTCTTGGCACTGCCCTGCGGCACTTCATCGCTGAACTCGTTCCAAAGGACAGTGACAATCACATCGTATCGGGAAAAGTGAAGTCCGGCAAATAAGACCTGATTGGCGGATTCGGCGGCGGCATCGTGGGTAGAACCAGAACGGACAGATTCGCTATATTCTTCGGCGGCACTGTCGGCGCGGGCGGCGATAAAGTTGCTGTCGCCGACTAATTCGGGATGGGATTCTTTGAGGAAAGAAAGCAATAACAGGCGATAATAGGATAGTTCCTGCGGTTGCTGTACGGGGTGCTTCGACTGTTGTTTCTGCTGCTGTTTCTGCTGTGCCGGTTTCTGCTGCTGTACTGCTTGTTGCTGTACCGCTTGTTGCTGATTTTCGTGCTGCGGTCTTTGTTGTTTCGGTTGCAGTTGCTGCTGCTTTCCTTGTTGCTGGAACTGTTGTCTGTTCTTCTGATTGTTTTTCTTATTCTTATTCATAATTTGTTTTTTAGTGGTCGGGCTGGATTGCCCGAAAATGATAAATAAATATGGATGGGGTTACTTTTTCTTCTTTGACGTACCCGGCGTTCCTTTGTCGGGAAAGGAGAAGGTAACATTGAACTGTGCATCGAAGGCAAGGGCGGCATCGAATGATTTGCCGCTCTTGCCCTGCAAGCCTTTGATAACACCGGTTTTGCCTTTGGTTACGAGTTCGGTAATCTGTTTGTCGGTCAACTGTTTGTTACAGATGCCGCGGAAGACTTTCAGGGTGCAGTCCACATTGCTACATTTGGCTATCTTGTTGAAGAACAGCACATGCCCCTGCTTGCATTTGGGGCAAATGGGACTGTCCGTTGCGGATGCTATGGAGATAGTGGCATTGAGCAATTCGGTGGTTATCTGTGCGGTATAGACTTCTATCCCCCGGTGGAAGGTGTCGGAATCCATCCCGCCGGTTTCGATTTTGGCAAGGGCACTCTCCCAACTGCCGGTCATGGAGATGTCGGCTATCTTTTTGTCCCGGACAATGGAATGAACTGCCAGCCCTTTTTCGGTCGGGACGAGGGACTTTTTCTCACGGCGAATGTAGTCACGGCTGAACAATGTCTCGATAATGGCGGCACGGGTGGCAGGCGTGCCGATGCCTGCCTCTTTCATTGCCTGACGTTCTTCTTCGTTCTCCAACTCTTTGCCTGCACTTTCCATTGCGGCAAGCAGGGTGCTTTCGGTATGCAGGGGACGGGGTTTGGTCTGTTTCTCCAATGCTTCGCTATTATATATAGGTAAGGAGTCGCCTTCGTGAAGTTCGGGCAGGGTGGCATTGTCCTCTTTGTCTTCATCGGGAAGGTTGAGCACGGAACGCCAGCCGGGAACCCGGATGATGCTGCCACTCACGGAGAAGGTGACACCGGCAGACTGCAAGGTGACGGCTGTCCGCTCCATCAGGCATTTGGCAGAGAAGGATTCGAGCACGCGGGCGGCTATCATCTCGTAGATGGTGCGCTCGTCCGGTGAGAGGTCGCCGGGGAGATTCTCGGTGACGAGTAGCGCATGGTGGTCGGTGACCTTGGCGGCATTGACGCTGCGGGAGTTGAGCGGCTGACCGTCCAATGTGGCGGCATAGGCTGCAAAACGGGGATATGAGGTCAAGAGGCGGATGCGATCCGGGATGATCTCGAATACATCGTCGGAGATATAGCGGCTGCCGGTACGGGGATACGAGGTGACCTTTTTCTCGTATAGGCTCTGCGCTATGGAGAGGGTCTTGTCGGCGGAAAAGCCGTGGCGGACGTTGGCTTCTTTCTGAAGGGCGGTCAGGTCGTAGAGCAATGGCGGCTCCTGTGATGCTTCCTTCTTTTCGGCGGCGGTCACTTGCAGAGTGCCGGAGGACTGGATTTGCTGCAAGTGTGCGGCGGCTTCGTCCTGACGGTCATACTTAGCGACGGAGAGGGAGGAAAAGGTGACGTCGCCGGTACCGGACTGCACCCGTAGCTGCCAATATTTCTGCGGGGTGAAGTTCTTGTTCTCCATGTAGCGGTTGCATATCATCATCAGGGTGGGTGTCTGCACCCTGCCGAGGGAGAAGACGCCACGCCCGGCGGAGAGGCAAAGGGCTTGGGAGGCATTGATGCCGACGAGCCAGTCGGCTTCGCTGCGTGCCTTGGCACTGCGGTAGAGATTGTCATACTCTCTGCCGTCTTTCAGGTTGTCCATGCCCTGACGGATCGCCTTGTCGGTAAGGCTGCTGATCCAAAGACGGGAGAAGGGCTTGGTACAACCGAGGTAATGGTAGATGTAGCGGAAGATCAACTCACCCTCGCGCCCGGCATCGGTGGCTACGATGATGCTCTCGGACTTGTCAAACAGTGACCGGATAACGGCAAGTTGCTTGACTGCTCCGGGGTCGTCCTTGTACTGCTTGCCGTCCTTCACCTGACGGGGGACAAGCTGGAAACGCTCCGGAAAGATGGGGAGATTCTCCCGGCGGAAGCCTTCGAAACCGTAGGCTTCGGGCATTGCCAATCCCACCAGATGACCGAATCCCCATGTAACGGTGTAGCCGCTACCTTCCATATATCCGTCCTTGCGCTCCCTCGCGCCCACTATGAGGGCAATATCCCGTGCCACACTCGGTTTCTCTGCAATAATAACTTTCATAACTTTACTTTTTTAGGTTTTATGTTTTTATAATTTTCTTCCTTTGCCACTTTTTTTCTTCATTTCTTTCTTCCCCTCCTGCTTGGCGGCTTCAACTTGTGCCGGTTGTGCCGCCGCCGGTTTCAGCGGTCGTTGCACACGCCTGGTGGCTTCGTCGGTTGCACCGTTGTTCACCGCTACCTGTGTCTTGTGGTCGGCTGTGGGGGTGATTTCCCTTGCCTGACTTTTGGCTTTGTCGGGATTGTAGCGGAAGAAGTCGGGCTTGCCCCGGTCGAGGTTCATGCGGACATAGGCATTGAACGGTTGCCCGTCGCGGTCTTTCATGCCGGTGACGTAGATAGTCTCCATCTTGCCGAATTTCTCCTGCTGTTCGGGGGTGAGTTCCCTGCCGAGCAACCTTTTGGGGACAAAGAATTTGGCGGCGGCGGTCTGCGCATTGTCTTGGGACGGTGCGTTGCCCTGCGACTGTGCGGCGGATGCCTTTTGCTGCTGTTCCAGTTTCTTGTAGCGGTTCCTGTCCAGTCCGTCGAAGTTGTAGTCGAATTTTTCTTTGGCTACGTTGTACTGCATGTAGGCGTCGAACTTGCTTTTCCACTGCGAGTCCATGCCCTCTATCAATACTTTGCCGCCTTCGGAGAGCTGGCGGTGCTGCTCCGGGGCAAGGGTGACACCCTTGATCTCCATCGGGATAAGGATGTCGTCCACCGGAACGGCGACGAGGTTGTTGGTCAGTTTGTCCAGTGAAACGAGGCAGGGCTTGGGGGCGCCGCCGTCCAACGGGAGAAGGACGGGATGACCGGCGTTGCCGGTGGCGAGGATATTGTCCCTTGTTTCCTTGTCCAACAGTACGCCGTGGAACGGCAGGTCGAGGGCGGGTTCGCGACGGTAGCAGTCAATCTTCAAGTCCAGTTTGCCGTCCGCGCCTTCCTGAAAATGGATGCGTCCCTGCGTGGTGATGGGGATGCCCTCTATCTCGGTGGAGATGGTGACCAGACCGGACTTGCCACCGGAGAGGACGGCTGACAAGTCGCCGCCCTGTTCCAACGACTGGCGCGTGATGCCCAGACGGGCGAGCTGTTCCCAATCCACGCGGCTCTCAAAGCCTAACGGTTGTGCCTGCTGTTCAGTTACCGGTTGCTGTCCGTCGGTGGGTTGCTGTCCAGTTGCAGACTGTTCCCCTGCTGCGGATTGTCCGGTGGAGGAACCGGCAACGGACTGTTGCGCCGTTTCGGAAGGAGATTCCTGCTCCTGCGCCAGTATCGGATAATCATTCGGATTGATCTTGTACAGGTCGATGAAAGCCTTGTTGTCTTCGGGATGCCGGAGCATGTCGGTAAATACGTCCAGCGTATCCAGCAAGGAGGCGGGAATACGGTAGAAAGGAAAGTCGGTGGGTTGCTGGAACTGATGCCTGAAATTGAGAAAAAAGTCCTCTAAGATGGAGGACTGCTTGTTCACTTTCAGAAAGTCATCGAGATTTTCCATCGAGGGCAGCAACAAACGCCATATCCCTTCCTTTGCAGCGGACTTGTCCACTGCTTTGAGTTTGCCGTCGTCGTCCTTGTCGGCGACGAGCAATACTTCTTCTTCATTCTGATTTTCTTCCATTGCAATTTGTTTTATATAACTTGCATCTATCGTAATGCGGAGCGAAAGTAGATTTAAGTATCTGTAATTCAATGGAATCAGAATGGCGTGGCATCAAGTGGCACTAAAGTGGTTGCTTGTGGCACAATTGGGTGATTTATTATAAATCCTTTCATGTTTGTTCCACCTGATGATATTTTTTGTATTTTTGAAGAATTATAAATCAAGAACTTACGTAAACACACAACCAATATGAAATATAAAACCAGTCTGATAGCTATTTTGTGGGGAAGCCTTTTATGTTTTACCTTACCTGTTTTTGCACAAAATAGCCTACAACATCAAAAAGACTCTTTGCGGCAAGTGATCGAACACTCCGAAGGTATTGATAAACTGAAGTCATACAACAGATTGTACTATTTATATATGTCGGAAGTTGCCGACGACCAAAAAATGGATACATTGCTGATGTTGTTCAGTCAGGTTGAAGCCGAAGCCATAAAGCAGGGAAATGTAGAAATGCAGGGAATGGTATATGGAAATACCATTATATCCCACATAAACCGGGAGGAGTATGATGAAATCATTCAAAAAGCGCCCGGCTATCTTGACTTTTATATCCAACACGAACTGTGGAAATTCTATTATCAGATCAATATGCAGCTAATCACTGCCTATAATCTGAAAGGGGATTATAAACAGGCAGCCGAAGCGGCGGAACTAATGTTCGACCGTGCCAGAAAGCGGGAGGATAAGGCAGGGATGGCATTGGCGCTCTATGCTACCGGAGTCACTTATAATGTTCAGAATAGGTGGAAAGAGGAAGAAGAATGTTTCAGAGAGTGCGCCGGCTTATTATGGGAAGTCTCGGGATATGACAATATCCTGACACAATCATACGCGTTCTTATGCACTGCTCTCCGGGCACAGGCACAGTATGACAAACTATTGCAACTTGTGCCTGATTATGAAAAAGCGATTGCACGATTCGAGAAATCATCCGGAAGAACACAGCCCGAAGCGCGGGGAAATCTCTATGTAGCATTGATGAATACATACATAGATACGAAAGACTACGACAAAGCCGGGGAATATCTCTCCAAATTGGAAAGCATTGTCAATAACAATATTTCCAAATATGAGTTGGCGCGTGCAAAAGCACTGATTTTTCAGTCACGCGGAGACTACCACAGGGCACTTGCCGCAATAGACAGTGCAACGGTCGGGGTTGATGAATCGGACTTCGGCCTCAATGATACCAGAAAAATAAAGATGGAGATACTTGCCCGGATGGGACGTGTTGATGAAGCGTTAGACCTGTTGGATCGGTTCATAGCTACCAATGATACTATAAAAAACGTGGAAGTCAATGCCCGGTTCGACGAATTACGTACCCAATATGAAGTGGAAAAACATATTGCCGAGAAAGAGCGTAATTTCCATTACCTCCTTTTTGCTCTTGCCATTTGCCTGGTTCTCGCTTTGCTTCTGGCAGGTGCTTTCTATTACAATCGGATTATTTCCCTGAAGAATCGTAAGTTGTATGAACGAATTAAAGAACAAGACCGATTGGCGGACGAATTATCCCGATTGGAGAATGCCCGCCAATCGGAATCCTCGCCTAAGGATTCCGGCAAAACAGCCGGAGCTACGGAACTATTTGCACCTTCCGGTGAACAGCAGAAACTGGTTATTCGATTGCAGGAGTATCTGCTCTCCGATGATAACCTGTCGAACACTGACATTAACCGCGATGATATAATCTCCGCACTTGGCACCAATAAGAACGCATTGACAGATGCCGTCAAAGCCGTTACGGGGAAATCTCCGATGGAGTATATGCGCACTCTGAAAGTGGAAGAGGCACGCCGGAAGCTCGACAGCCATCCCGAATTAACGATTGAAGCGATAGCTTTCAGTTGCGGTTTTAATATACCAAGCACTTTTTATCGCCTGTTCCGCAAACAATATGGTATTAGTCCGACAGAATACCGGAAAATGGCAACATCCCAAGAAAAATAAAAAATACAGCTTCAAAACTCAAAAGCACGGTGAATCCGTGCTTTTTTTATGTCCGAAAGCCTGAGAAAACAGCAGAAAAGGACAAAACGCCACAAACTTGGGACAAAATGCAATAGTTTTCAGCCCGTATTTCACATCCTTTGCACCAAGAAAAAGAAATATCTATGGACAATTACATTTTCCTTATCGCACTGGGACTTGTTTTCTGCTCGCTTGCAATTGTGGCTTTGGTCTTTTTGCATTGCCGGAAGATAGTTGAGAAATGCAATTATTATATAGCGAAAGGCATCCGTGAGCAGGACTGTTTAGCTAAACAATTGGAACGAACACGCATAGAAAAAGAAATGATGGAAAAGGTGATTAAAGCAGAACTGTCGGAAGCTGTTAAATCTTCCATGGCAGGAGAAAAAAACGATGGCTGCACGACTGACTGTAAGAGACAGATATCGCGGATAGAGATAACCTATTTCATTTAATATACATATAACAAATGAACTTTATGAAACAATTACAAGAAAAACTACTGGCCTTGCTTCTGATGGCTTTATTGTCCGGAACAGGAGCTTATGCGCAAGAGGCACCGGATAAACAAAAGACACCGGATAAAGTGGTCATTTTCCGCTTTCTTCCGGGTGAGGAAATGTTTTCCCTCAAAGATAACGAGGCGGAATTGGAACGGCTCTACATGCTGGTTGACAAACACAGGGCGGAGATTACGGCAGGTAGAATGCCCGTTTATGTAGATGGCTATTGCGCCTCACTGCCCACCGCAAAAGAGAACCTGAACGCGGCATTCGCCCGCGCCAATCGGGTAAAGTCGGAACTTATCACGCAGAAAGGGCTGAAAGAAGCGGATTTCATTACTGCCAATTATGCGCGTGCGTACCATAACAGTAAGGATGTAGTAGTGGTAACGCTCCGCATTCCGACGAAAGCCGTTGTGAAATCGCCATCTGCTAAAGTTGAAGAAAAACGCGAGGAACCCAAACATAAACAAACATTAGTGTCCGTAGAGCAAAAAGAAAAATCCGTCTTTGAGAAACAATCCGACTCCATAATGGATGTGAGACAATATTCCACAATCTCTATGGAGCGATTGTCGGTAGAATCGAATCAACTCTACCGTTTTGCCGTCCGCACCAACGTATTGTATGACGCTTTTCTGCTTCCCACGCTCGGCGTGGAATGGCGGGTGAATCGTGATTTAAGCGTGAAGCTGGACGGCAGCCTCTCGTGGTGGGGCGGCAATCACTGCAAAGTGCAGAAAATGTGGCTCGTCAGCCCCGAAGTGCGCTGGTACCTTTTGGCTAAAAAGCGTTTCTATGCAGGGGTATCGGGCAGCTATGGGGAATATAATATACATAAGTATATGTTGGGCGGTATCGTTTCAAAGGATACCGGCTATCAGGGCAAGCTGTGGAATGCGGGATTGACCGCGGGCTACCAGCTTTACCTGTCCCGCGACTTCTCCATCGACTTCAACCTCGGTCTGGGCTACACCCGTTCCGAATATGACAGTTTCGGCATGACCGATGGCATACGTGTATATAAGGAACGGAACAGAGCAAAGAACCTCTGGGGGCCGACACAGGCTGGCATCAGCCTGGTGTGGACGCTTGGCAGCAAATAAGTAGAACTATAAAAATACGATATATGAAAAATTCGATTACATTACTTTGTGTCTGGGCGGCAGTCCTCCTCCTTGCGGGTTGCGATGTGAAAGACCCGATTTACAATACTCCGCATCCTGACAAAGGGCAAATCATCCTGACAACAGACTGGACGCGACGCACGACGGGCGTGGATATACCGGCAAACTACACGGTGGCATCCGGTGAATACATGGCTACCGTGAGCGATGCCACCAACACGCTCGACCGCCTTTTTGAGCCGGGTGTTTGCCACTTGCGTGTTTACAACACGCCGGAGCACATCACCGTGAGCGGCAGCGTGGCAACCGTCGCCGGGGCTTCGGGTAACGTGGACGGAGCGGGTCCCTTCGTGCAGGAGATGCCGGGCTGGTTGTTTACGGGCGTGACGGAAACTACGATAGAAGCGGACACCGACCACACCCTTACCGTTGCGATGCAGCAGCAAGTACGCCAACTGACGCTCTTCATCGAGCCGACGGGCAGTACCACGGACAGGATAGAGCGAATCGAAGGCTACCTTTCGGGGGTTGCCTCGACGCTGGATATGGATAACGGCACGCATGGTACGCCGCTGAACGTGGCACTGGTGTTTGCGAAAGTAACGGAAGGAGCCAATGCCGGAAAATGGGCGGCCACGGTGCGCCTGCTCGGCGTGGCGGGTGTGCAGCAGAAGCTGGATGCCAAACTCTACTTTGCAGGAGACAGTCCAAAGCCGGTCACTCTCGACAGTGACCTCACCACGGAGCTTGCCACCTTCAACGCCGACAAGCATAAGCCACTCGCCTTGGGCGGGAAAATAGTGGAAACACCTACGGAAGCGGACTTCTCCGCCACCATTACCGACTGGACGCCGGGCAATGGCGAAGACGGTGAAAACGGCTCGGCCGGAATGGAAACGAACAATTGAATCAATAATACTAAGAATGTAAGATTATGAAACTTAGAAACTTATCAATCATTGCCGCAGCAGCCCTTGCGCTTGCCGCCTGTAACAACGACAACGAAGCAACCACCGACAACTGGAACGGCGAAATCCGCCTCACCAGCGGCATCACCTCCCAGACCCGTTCCTACGGCCTCGACACACAGCTTGGCGCAGGCCTGCAAGTATCTGCCTGGGTGGACGACAACAACAACCTCCCCCTCTACCAGAACAACCTGCTCACCGCCGACGGCACCGGCGGCTTCACCTACGCCAGCGACATGTACTACATCTCGCCCGACCCCGTGAACATCTATGCCATCCATGCCAACCCTGCCCCGGCAGGAGAAGCCTTCCCCGCATCGGTGTCCCACGAAGTGAAGGCCGACCAGACCACGAAAACCGCCTACGCCGCCTCCGACCTGCTCTATTCCACCAAGCGGAACGTGGCCCCCACCGCCTCTAACGTGACCCTCACTTTCTACCATTTGCTATCTAAAGTAGAAGTAGTGCTGAAGCGCGGCAACGGCGCCCCCGACCTCTCCGGTGCCATCGTGACCCTGGAGAACACCGCCCTGAAGGCCACCTTCACCCCCAAGAAAGCCGCCGACATGAGTAACGAGGCCGAACGCCAGGCGATGATAGCCCTCGCCGCCGACCCCAACCCCGCCACTCCGATTACCATCCCCACGGTGGTGACGACAGACTTTGACGCCACCAATCTCCAGTACGCCGAAGCCATCGTGGTGCCCCAGGAACTAACCGCAGGCACCGTCTTTATCCGCGTGAAGCTGGCGGACAATACGAACTTCGTCTACAAAATCCCCGCCGGAGATGCCTTGGAGCTGCAAAGCGGCAAGCGGTACATCTATAAGATAACCGTGGACTATTACGGCCTGACGCTGGACACCGACATCAAGAACTGGGAAACCATAGGCGCACCCGTAGAAGGTTCTGCATTTCAGGAGTAATCCGTAAACAATAAATATAAAGAAAAAAATGAAGAAGACGAACATACCAATATATATAATGTACCTGTGGGCAGCCTTGGTTTTGGCTGCCTGCACAGGCGATGACGACGCGGCATGGCCCGAAGGCGGCGTGCCGCTGGAACTCTACGCCGCCGTAGAGGGATATTCCTCCGCCAACGCCCAGACACGGGCTACCACCGAAAACAGGTGGGAAGGGGGAGAAGATGTGAGGCTGTGGATTAGCTCTAGCTTCTCCGGGCCGGCTCAGGATGTATACTCCTCCGTCGATTCCGATGGAAAGCTGATTATGAATGGATCCCTATCCAACTGGGTAAGCCCGGATGAGGAAAAGGGGATTCAAGGGGTATATCCGTCGGTGAGGAATATTGTTTCATTCTCTGTACAGGCCGACCAGAGAGATGAAGGATATCAGGATAGCGACTGCATGGCTGCTCCCTACCTCCGCATCGCCGTAACGTCCCCCGATAAGACCCTCGTCTTCCGCCACGTCATAGCCAAAGTGGTGGTACACCTCAAAGCGGGCAACGGCGTGACCGGCGATGAACTGCAGCGCGCCACTGTAACCTTTGAAAACCTCACGTGCACGGGAGGGAGTATCAATTTCAGCAATGGAACCGTAGCTCAAGTGACCCCCCGCATCGACCGCATCACCCCCAACGAAGTGACCCCTGCCGCCGACGGATACGTACGCACCGTGCGCGCCCTGCTCCTTCCCCAAGATATGTCGAAACGGAAGTTCGTGAAAATAGTCATCGGAGGAAAGACCTTCTACTACACCCCCGCCGCAGGCGAAGCGGACTTCTTCAGTGGCAAGATGTACGAGTACCGCCTCACCGTGACCTCGGAAGGTATCGAAAATATCGACGTGGAAGGAGAAGGAGGAGGTACGTGGCAGCCGGTCGAGTAGAACAGTAACAACTAAATTCATCAATAAAAAAGAAACCGTATGAAACAACATCATTCCATATTTCCCCCGGCAGCATCCCTGGCCTGCGCCCTCATCCTGATGCTGGCGGCATGCACGTCCGACGCACTGGACGAACTGCCTCCTGCCGGCACCGACCCCGATGCCCGCCCCCTCACCATCACCGTGAGCGACGGCGGCATGTACGCCACCGGACAAACCCGCGCCCAGGAACGCGGTTACCGCACCGTCTTCACCGAAGGCGACCGCATCGGCCTCTACGTGGTGAAGGACGGAACCCTGGAGGTGGAGAACCTCTGCCTTACCCTACAGGGAGGCAAGTGGACGCTGCCTGCCGGCACTTCCCAGCTTTTATACTCACCCGGCAGGAGTTATCATGCCTATTATCCCTACCGGGACAATAGCTATATGAGCGGCAAGGTATCGCCCGGCGATGAAGACTTCTTTAAGGTTGTAGTCTATTATTGGCTTGTTAAAACCAACCAGAATACCTACGCCCAATACACCGCCTCCGACCTGATGACGGCCCGTGGCGTGTATAGCAACCACACGCTCAGCTTCGCGATGGAGCACCGTATGTCTCTGTTCATCCTTCAGGTGCCTGCTACGAAATATACCTATACCGAAAAGATAGACGGCCAAGAGATTTCTAAGAGTTATTACCGCTACACGGCGGTGCTCAGTAAAAATGTATATTGGCAGGAGAACCCCTGTACGGCCCGCCTGCTGGTGAATACTAAAAGCCCCAAGGTCTTTAATCCGGGACCGTATGAGTATTACTACAACGGAAATCGGGAGACTTTCTATTTTGACTATTCTTCCCAATTAAATCTTCAGCCCGGAAAATATACCGTCCACAAGGTTGGCGACAATGAGGCGGGAAAAGAAGAGTTCCGGTCGTTAGCGGCGGGTGACTACTATATGCAGGACGGCAGCATCCTGCCCGGGAATGAAGATGTCAGGCCGTTCCATGATGAACTACAGAAGAGTTGTCTCGGCGTAGTCTTCTGGGTGGGCGAAATCGAGGGGATACACTGGACGCAGACCGGCCGCCTAAAAGGCGACCGCCTGCTGATGCGCGACCATCCGGAGTGTGTGCACGGCATGGTCGTTGCGATGAACGATGCCTCTCAGAAGGAGAAGTGGGCCACCGGACAGGGGGAGGCTGAGTATGCTTATGATTGGGCCTTATCATTCAACGACTTCACGCCCGGAGAGCAGGCCGATTGGGAAGAAATACGGAAATCCGATACAGATTTCGGTTATTGCAAATCCCGTTTAATGGCACTTTACGGCTCTCGGCATAACGACACCACCTTTCCTGTCTACAATGCGATAGCCACTTATGCTGGCGAGCACCCCGCGCCCGCAGGTAGCAGCGGGTGGTTCTTACCGGGCAAGAATGAGCTTGCCACGCTGTGTTTCGGTGTGCCTAAAAATTATACTGAGGAGGGCTCCACCTACTATTACGAGAATCTTCAGATGCTCAATAAAATCAATCCCCAGATTGCTATGGCGTCCGGTAATGAGCTTATCGGGGAGTATTGGAGCAGCAACGAATCGGGGACTGTTGCCTGGCGTGTAAATCTTGCCCCCCCCGGCTATAACACGAAGCCCAAAGCCGATACCTATAAAGTCCGTGCCGTGCTGGCCTTTTAGCGGCCTGCGTGCGGAAGCTGCGAAATAAAACGATTTATTAACCCCCGTCCCGCCAAAGAAAGGAGGACACACAGCCACAGGATGGGCAACAATTCTTGAAAAAGGTTATAAATTTTAAAAAAGAAACAATTATGACGAAAATAGAAAATAGGATTAATACTCCGAAAGAGGTGCAGGAATACTTTGAAAGTATCAAAGGCAACCATGTGGCACTCCGCCAGTTCTTCACCGCCATGCCCAAAGGAGGCGACGTTCACAACCACCTGACCGGATCGGCTTATGCCGAAACCTATTTCGAGCTGGCGGCAAGCAAAGGAATGTTCGTCAATCCGGAAACGGGCCGTCTCTATGCCAAAAAGCCAATGGATATTGAAACCATCCGGCTTTCCAAAGACATGGACGACCTGCACAACCATCGCATGGCACTTATCGACAAATGGAGCATCCGCAACTTCCAGCCCTACAAATATCCGCTTGGCCCAGACGAATACTTCTTCGGCACGTTCGGACTGCTCTCGGCACTGACGGGGGATGTGGAAAACCTTGCCTATCTGATGCACGAGTTGAAAGTGCGTGCAGTGAAGGAGAATGTGCAATATCTGGAAGTGATGGGTACTTCCCCCAGCGTTCCGAAAGACTGTTTTCTGAAAGATGACTACGGAAAGTATGATAAGCAACTGAAAGATTATGTAAAAGAAGGAAATTATGAAGATGTTCAAGACACATTGGATGAAGTTTTCAATCTATTCGAAAAGAGCGCAGAGAATACTGTTGAAACCTATATCAACTTTATAAATGAACTGGATAATATGAGCAACACGTTCGGCAATCATTTGAATGTGGACACCTCAGACCTTGTATGCCGTTATCAAGGCTATACCTCGCGTGGCAGCGAACCTCTCAAAGTATTCGCCCAACTCTATGTCGTTCATAAAGCATGCATGCAAAAAGAATATGGAAATGGGAAGAATGTGCTGAGAGGATGCAATATCGTAGCCGCCGAAAATGGAGAGAAGTCGATGCTGTATTATCGTTTGCACATGGAAATGTTCAAGTATCTGAACGATAAATTCCCCGGTGTCCTTACTTCGCTTCATGCTGGGGAACTAACCGTAGGACTGATGCGCCCCGAACACCTGACCTATCACATCAGCCTTGCCATAAACAGGGCTGGGGCTAACCGTATCGGTCACGGTGTGGATTTGCCTTTCGAGCCGGACAGTAATGAAACATTGGCAATAATGAAAGAAAAGATTCCGGTAGAAATCAACCTGACCAGCAATGAATTTATTCTCGGCGTGAAAGGGTCGGAACACCCGGTCAGCCTCTATCATCAGGCAGGTGTCCCCGTGATTATCTCCACCGACGACCCCGGTATTTTGCGTACGTCGCTCACCGAACAATATACCTTGGCGGTAGTACGCTATGGATTCTCGTATGAAGAAATAAAATCATTTGTTCTGAACAGTATAACTTATGCTTTTCTTGCCGATGACGATAAAACGGAACTAATAAATAAGTTCAATGATTTGTTAGCTGAATTTGAAAGGAAAATATCCATACGTCATCCGATACCTGATGTCTCCGGAAGTCAGAACTAACCCTCTTTCGGTGTATTCCGGTTACCAAGCATTCAGATATGTGCCACCCGGTATTATTAAGGCAGAGCCTTAATAATACCGGGGACGCATTTGAAACAGGAAATAAAATATATTATTAGGCTAATAATCGTTTTTTATTGACCTTAGATAAAACGACAATCCTTTACGAGCCGGTGGCAATAAAGGATGTCCCGTTACACTCCGATGCTACGGCTTCGGTAAAAATGAGTGACCATGAACAAAAATAACAAATTATTACTACCATGTGATGAGACACCGGATAATTGTAATTTTCTATTAGTATGTTATCTAACCGGTGAAACATTTAGCAATAAGAACAAGGGCGTGAATTATATTGTATTCTGCCGGAAAGGTGAAGTGCATCTTACGAGCAGCCTGTTCCGGGAAGAAACGCTGCACGGGGGCGATATCCTATTTTTACCCCGCATGGCTGACTGCCAGGGAGAGATACTGGAAGATACCGATGCGGTGATTCATACCTTCAACAATACGGTATGTCGTCCGGAAAACTGCATACTGAACTATCTGTACACGCACAAGAAAAAGGAAGAGGGCGGCAGCCCCACCACCTATTGCTGCAAGCTGCCGGCACATGAGACTATCACTCTATTCATGGAAAGCATCTGCCGTTATCTGACGGACGGCACGGAGGATATACAGCTATGGTACCTGAAACATAAGGAACTGATACGGCTGTTCAGCCGCTACTATACACCGGAAGAGCTGCAAGCATTCTTCCACCCGATGACGGGGGAAGAGGTGCCGTTCAGGAGCCTCGTACTGGCGCACTACATGAAAGCCAACGACACGCAGGAACTGGCCGACCTATGCGGCTACGGGATAACCACCTTCCGACGCATCTTCAAAGAGGAGTTCGGGACGGCGGTCTATCAATGGCTGCTGAAGAAACGCTCGGAACATATCCTATACCGGCTCTCCTTCCCTTATATCCCCTTCCATGACATCATAGAGGAGTTCAACTTCACCTCGCCCCAGCAATTCTACCGCTTCTGCAAGACGAACCTCGGTGACAGCCCCACCAACCTGCGGAAAAAACATGCACAGAAATGATGAATTTATGATTATTTTCGGTTACAAGCCGAAATGGGAATATCCGTACCTTTGCAGCCAATTTAAAGCAAAATAGGTATTTACGGATATTTTTATACATGGAGGAATTTAAGACAACACTCTATATACGGCTACTCTACCAAGGGGATGCCACCAACGAGGAATTAGAAGAGGCGTTAGGTGATTTTACCCACCGGATTTATGAGTTCTGCATAAAGGAAAAGAATGTGACATTTATCTACTTTTCCCTGCACCACCTGCGTACACTGCTGATCCATATCGAAGATATGAGGACGGAGACGGGCGGCAAGCTGTCCGCCAACGGGGGCATCGCATTTGTGGATGCAGCCATCGAATGGGCAAAGGGCAATACACAAGGGAACGAAGGTCAAACGGAGGAGGAAAAGGAAGAAGAAACAGTGCCGCCGATTGTATGGACGGGAAAGGTGATCCATCTGATGGAGTTTATCTACGGATCGGACACACTGAAGAATTTCAATGACGGCAAGGTGACCATCAAAGAGGTAGCCGCCCATTTCAGCAAAATGTTAGGGATAGAAATCAAAGACCCGTCGGGCTGTTATGTGAACATGAGGGAACGGGTGCAGGAGAGCCGAACCACCTATATAGACAGCATGAGGGACGCTCTGCTGGAAAGGATGGACAAGGACGACGAGAAATTGTACAGGAGGAAAAAGTAATTTGCTTTTTCCTCCTGCTGTTTTGAGGGGTTTAGTCCTTCTTACCCAATTCCAGCAGATGGCAGAGGGCGGGATCGTTCTTGATGCGCTCCAATTCATCGGCGACAATCTGCCGGACGTCTTCTTTGATTTGGTTGTAATTAGCCTGTACCATCTCCTGCATGTGATCCACTCCGTTATCATCGACAAAGTTGGTGATAACGGGGATTTTCTGATAACTCTTCTCTTCCTCGGCTATCCTGGCGGCATCCACCACTATCTCGCAATGGAAAATCTTCTGCTCGATGCGCTCGGAGAAGTTGTCGGCAACGGAGCCGACAAACATGCCCTGGGTGAGTCCGCTGATTTTGCTGGGCGGTATCATGCTGTCCATCTGGGTGGAGATGGAGGTGGACTTGTCATTGCGGTTAATGGTCATGCTCTGCCGCTTCTGTAATATCTTGCCGAAACGCTCACTTAACGTCTTGGCGGTTTCACCGACAACCTGCCCGGAAAAGAGATTGCCGACGGTATTGATGATTACTTTCGCCTCCTTATCGGTATAGTCGCGGATGAGCTGGGAGAAGTCCTGAAAGCCCAAAAGTACGGCGACTTTGTTACTTCGGGCGGTGGCGATGAGGTTATCCAACCCTTTGATGAAAATGGTAGGAAGCTCGTCGATGATGATGGAACTCTTCAACATTCCTTTCTTGTTGACCAACTTAATGATACGGCTGTTGTACAGTCCCAAAGCGGCGCCGTAAATTGCCTGCCGGTTGGGGTTGTTGCCGATGCAGAGGACTTTGGGAGCATCGGGATTGTTGATGTCAAGGGTGAACTCGTCGGCGGACATGACCCAATAGAGTGCCGGGGAAATCATACGGGACAAGGGAATTTTGGCGGATGCTATCTGTCCCATGAGCTGGTCGGCGGCTCCGGCGAGCCATGCGTCGAGGAAGGGACTGAGGTAGTTCTCTAATTCAGGATAAGAGGACATGATGGGGAAAATCTGCTCGTAGGGCTTGTTGAGGAACTCGACGGCATGGGGGAAAGTGCAGTAGCGCCCGTCCTTGTAGATGCGGAGGAACCAGATGATGGCGGCAAACAGAATGGTGGGCGATTCGACGAAGAAGTCGCCCTGCTTTGCCGCCCATGAACGGTTGAGGTTCAACATGATATTGTACGAACTTTCGTAAGCGTCGGAGATGTCGGTCATGAACCGGGCGTTCAGCGGATTGCACCGGTGGCTGCGGCTGGGATCGTCGAAGTTGATGATGAAGAACTGCGGCTTGACCTTGTACCCGTCCTGATGGGTGAGCAGGTGGTTGTAGGCAATGGTGGTGAGGTCGGGAAACTTGAAGTCGTAGATGAACATCGCGAAGCCTTTTTCAATCTGTTGTTTGATGTAGGAATTGACCACGGCGAAGGACTTGCCGCTGCCCGGTGTTCCTAATACGATGCTCGCACGAAAAACGTTGACAACATTGATCCATCCGTCGTTCCATTTCTTCTTGTAGAAGAAGCGGGTGCGGAGATTGACGGAGTATTCATTTTCCATGAGCCGGGTTTCCTGCATGAAGCTCTCGTTTTCATTATTGAAAACGTCATCGAGCAGGTTGTTCTTCAGCAAGCGGCTGATCCAGATGCCTGCCGCCAACAGGCAGAGGTAGCCGACGGTAAGGGTGAGGATATAGAACGCGGTGCGGACGACAAACGACACGGGCATGTCTAATAACCACCAGTTGAAAAAGAAGAGCACAAAGCCCACGGAGAGGGCTATCCAGATATGCACCCATTTTATCTTTTCTTCTTTTACTCCTTTGGTGCCGATGCAGGAAAGGGCAAGGAACACCACACAAAAGAGTTTGGTGTAGAGCGACCAGGTGAACAGCCCGGCGGTGCGGTGGAAGTTGAGTAGTATCTTGTCCACCACTCCGATGTTTATCCCCCATTCTTTGATGGCGGGGTAACAGTACCAATAGATATTGATTATTACGAACAGAATACTCAACGCACGCATGAAGTCCATCACGCGTGCCAATCCTCTTAAATCATCTTCTTGTGACATAATATTTTCTGAATTTTAATAGTGTGATACAATATGTTATGGGGTTAATCCTGACGTCCGTAACGGTGACGCTTCTTCTTGCGCTTCTTAGGAAGTGCAGGCTCACGGTCGGGCAGTACGGGGTCGGGGGAGAAAAGGGAGAGCAGACCGCCGTCGGCGGATGTTGCGGTGGTATCGGTACGGCTGTCTGCCGACGGTTGCCATCCGGTATGACCGCCGGTGACGGTTGGCTGTTCCTGCTGCGGTTGCGGTTCCTCTCCGCTGCTGCTGAAATATTCGTTGAAGACATTCGCGGAGAAGTCTTTGCCTAGACGGGAGCCGTTCAGGACTGTCCGGCTATGGTGGTCGATGAAGGTAACGCCATAGATGCGGTGGTCTTCGTTGCGACGCAATACGAGGTCGATGCCCTGCGCAGAGAGTTCCCGGCGGAAAGCGGACTCTGTCCGGGTGCGCTGCATGGCGGCGGAAACGATGCGGCGGGTACGCTCTTTGAGCTGCTTGTCCCGGATTGCCGTGGAGGACTGCTGCATCTGTTTTTCGATGGCGACAATGCCGGTGGTCTTGCCGAGGACGGAGGATTTGATCGGTGTGCCGGTCTTTTCGCCGTCCTTGTCCAATGCGGAGTACACGATGCCGTGGTAAGGGCGACCGCCAGCTTCGCCTTTGACTTCGTCCATACTTATGTTGTACAGGGAAAGCAAGGCTCGGAACTCGCCCACGGACTGGAAGCGGTACATCTTCAAGAGGGGTTTCACTACATTGCCGATTTGTTTTTTCAGGTTGCCTTTGCTGCTGTCCACGGGGGTGAACTGCCAGTCGTCGCCCTGCTTCTGCCCTTCTGCCGGATGGAGGTTGTACTTCTGCTCCAACTCTTCGGTGATTGCCTTGCTACGGCGGTATTCGTTGCTGTCGTTGATCTTCCTGCCGGTGCTGTCCACCCGGAGGCTGACGATGTGGATGTGCCTGCGCTCGATGTCTTCGTGCTTGAAAATCAGGTAGGGCTGGTCGCCATATCCCAATTTACGCATGTATTCCTCGCCGATGGCTGTGAGCTGTTCGTCGGTGAGCACGTCGTCGGGGTGCGGATTGAGGGAGATGTGGATAACGGGCTTCTCCGTCCGGTAGTGGGACGGCATCCACCGTCGGAAGTCGTCCATGCAGTCGCCGATGCGGAACTGCCCGTCTTCGGGTTGCAGGACGAGATTGGCGGCAAGCACACGGGCATGACCTTCGTCCACCTTGTCCTGGTTATAGGCAAGGGCACCGTAAAGGGATTGTCCGGTACTTATTTTCGCAACCATCGGCTCTCGAAGGTATTGGATAGTTCGACTATCTTACGGCTCAACTCTATCAGTTCCAGTGTGGATTTCTCCAATCGGTAAAGCATGGCGAGGGCTTTTTTCTCGGAGAAATGGACGTGGAGTTCCTTCACCGCCTGATTGTAATTGACTCCCACGGCGCGGAACTGCTGGTACAATGCAGTGAGCTTGGCGACGTATTCGAGCGCGGCACGGTCGGTACGGACTACCCGAAATTCTTCGGAGAAGACACGGGCGGCAATGAACTGCGCCATAGAACGCAAGCCGGACTGCTCGAAAAGTGTGAGGAAACGGGCGTGTTCGACAGCATCGAAGTTGACCGTGTAGCGGTAAACGGCAGGGTTGGTCTTGGGACTTCTGCCACCCTTGCGGCGGCTTTTTTCTTTTTCATCATTCATACATCTGAATTTTTTAGTGGTACAATGACAGCCCGGCGGAGTATCTACGCCCTACCACTTTCCCCCAACAATTACCGACTTCGGAGGTAATTGTCCCCCTTTCTCCATCGGAAAAGGGGCAAGCGTTTTTTGCGGCAGAACTTGTTTCGTGCAGCAAAAAACACAGCTTGCTATGTTCGGGTGAACATAAAAATCTGACCGTACCCGGTCAGATTGGGGTTAGCGACAGACGGCAAGGGCGGCGGTTGCAACCCGGACTGCTTAACGATGCAAAGTTAGGGGGACGGAAACGGGCGGAAGAACCCGTAACGGTGCCACTCGGTGCCACTTCGGTGCCAGTTGATGCCACTGATTTTCAAAGTGATACAGCGGCGGTTTATTAGTCGTTTATTTGCGCTGCCATTCTTTTGAGGCACGGAAACAGTGATGTAAAGAGGCAATGATTTCTATCATTGACGAAAGGATGAAGTCCTTCATTGAGGATGAACTGACGTGCTGACGTGAAGATGTAGTGAAGTATTGTCGTACTGACGTATGGACGCATGGAAATGATGAAACGGTACAGTGGTGATGCAATGCTATACGGAAACAGGGAAAGGGTGGCGTAAAGAGATAAGGAAGTATTGAGATAATGAATTGAATAATGAACGATTTAAAAATTGAACGTATGAAAAAGGAACCGAAGTACATCGCTTTCTCCACCCAAAAGGGAGGAGCCGGTAAAACAACGCTGACCGTATTGGTGGCGAGTTATCTGCACTATGTAATGGATTATAACGTTGCCGTGGTGGACTGTGACTATCCGCAACATAGCATCGTGGAGATGCGGGAACGTGACCTGAAAATGGCAATGGACGACCCGTACTACAAGCGGATGGCATACGAGCAGGTGCAACGACTGAAAAAGAAGGCGTACCCGGTCATTGAGAGCACACCGGAGGATGCGGTGACAAGAGCCGCGGAACTGGCGGACACGGACTTTGACTTTATCTTCTTTGACCTGCCGGGGACTATCAATAACGGCGGTGTGGTGCGCACGCTGGCACGGATGGACTATATCTTCTCCCCTATATCGGCTGACCGGGTGGTGATGGAGAGCACGCTCCGCTTCGTGGTGGTGCTGAACGATACGCTGATTACTACTGGGAAGTCGAAAATCAAGGGGATGCACCTGCTCTGGAACATGGTGGACGGACGGGAGAAGTCGGAACTGTACGATGTGTATGAGGAGGTGATCCGTGACTTGGGTTTGTCGGTACTGAAAACTTTCCTGCCGGACAGCAAGCGGTTTCGGCGGGAGTTGTCCGCCGGGCACAAGGCGCTGTTCCGCTCGACTATCTTTCCGGCGGACAAGGCGCTGGTGAGGGGCAGCAACCTGAACGAGATTATTGATGAGATACTGGAACTGATTCAATAAGGATGCGTATGGCGAAGAAACTGAAAGAGGACGTCAATCTGGACGAGATTGATGAGAACTTCATCATCTCGTCGTTCAAGACGACGGAACCGCAACAAACGGGCGGAACACTGCAAGCGGTGGAACGGGCGAAGGAGAACCGGGAAACGGGAAAGGGAAAGAAACGGGGACTGTCGGAGTACGGCGAAAAGTTCCTGAAACGGAACGAGCTGAAAACACGGCAGTGCGTGTATATCAGCGGACAGATTCATGCGGTCATCTCCCGACTGGTGCATGTGATAGCGGACAAGGATATAACGGTGGGCGGCTATATAGATACAGTACTGGCGGAACATCTGGAAAGGCACAAGGAAGAGATTAACGAACTGTACCGGCAAAAGAGGGAGGATCTGCTATGAGCAAGGATGTGGAACTTATACTGCTGTTCGGGCTTGCCATCCTGTATGTGCTATGGGCTGCGGTCTATCTGCACTATGAGAAATGGAAGCGACGGAAGGCGGCGCGGAACGCTGCTGCGATATTGCCCCGAAAGGATGCACCGGTAGTCGGGATTCTGGGGAAAAGCCATTTTGTACTTCCGGTAACGGTGCCACTCGATGCCACTTTGAAGCCACTCGAAGCCACGGAAAATGAAAGCGAAAAAGGAGTTGAAAAAGATGATACTTTTGTCGCCGAACCGGAAAAATACCCGTTACAAGTGCCTGACGAAGAACTGGATGATGTATTTAACGATGCACCGCCGGAAGGTGAAGACAATGCACCGATGGATATTGATGTGTCGCTGGACTATGAGGAGGAAGACGAGGAACTGCAAGGATGCAGCGAGCCGGGGGCAATGGCTTCGGGGGTGAGTTTTGAGGATATGTGCGCTGCCGTGAAAGTGCTGGGAAAGGCAAAGGAAACGGTGAGCGAACAGGAGGAACAGGAAGCCGGAAGGACACTGACGGAACTGCAACATACGGATATGTTCGAGCAGTTGGTTGCCAACCACCCGCAACGGGCGGAAAGGGTGACGGAACTGATAAACCTGCACATGGAGAACTACCGGCAGGAACAGTCCGACGGAACGGATGATAACGGCAATGAGGCTGACGGGGAGGTTCCGGAAGACTTCAATATATATGATATTGTGTAACCAATTATTAATAACCGGATGCGGGGTTATCCAGCCCTGTATCCATTAAAAACAAGTGTTTATGAATACAAAGAAATTTTTTTTAGCTGCCACTGCTCTGTTTGTGGCTGTGGGCGCTACTTATGCGCAAGGTAACGGACAAGCGGGGATAACGGAGGCAACGAACCTGATAACGGGATATTTTGATCCGGGGACGAAACTGGTGTACGCTATCGGAGCGGTCTGCGGATTGATTGGCGGGGTAAAAGTATATAACAAATTTTCGTCGGGCGATCCCGATACGAGTAAAGTTGCCGCTTCGTGGTTTGGAGCTTGTATTTTCCTGATTGTGGCGGCTACTATTTTGAGGTCGTTCTTCTTGTAATTTATATAATGTACGCGTACAATATATAAAAATAAAGAATGGAATTTGAACTAAACAAGGGGATTGGGAAAAGTGCTGAATTTAAGGGACTGAAAGCGCAATATCTGTTCCTGTTCGCTGCCGGATTGCTCGCGGTATTTGTAGTGTTCATCATCCTGTATATGGTGGGTATCAACCAGTGGATTTGCATCGGGTTCGGTGTTGTCACGGCTTCGGTACTGGTATGGGCTACATTTGCGCTGAATGAGAAATACGGCGAACACGGACTGATGAAACTGCTCTCGTCCCGGCAGCATCCCCGCTTCCTGATTAACAGGATCACTCCCCGAAAACTATTCAAAAAGAGAAGAAAATGAGAAATGTACTAAAAGCTGCCACGATAGAAAGCAAGTTCCCGTTGCTTGCGGTGGAACGGGACTGCATCATCAGCAAGGATGCGGATATTACCGTCGCCTTCCGGGTGGAACTGCCGGAGTTGTTCACGGTCACCACACCGGAATATGAAACGATACATTCCACATGGGCGAAAGCAATCAAGGTATTGCCGAACTATTCGGTGGTACACAAGCAGGACTGGTTTATCAAGGAGAATTACCAGCCGAAAACGGATAAGGATAGCCTTAGTTTCCTTTCCCGTTGTTACGAGATGCACTTCAATGAACGTCCGTTCCTCAATCACGGGTGTTATCTGTTCCTGACGAAAACGACGAAGGAACGGGCAAGGATGCAAAGTAATTTTTCATCGCTGTGCCGCGGGTTTATCGTGCCGAAAGAGGTGAACAAGGAGATGACTACGCGCTTTCTGGAAGCGGTGGGACAGTTCGAACAGATCGTGAACGATTCGGGACTTGTCCGGCTGGTACGGTTGGGAACGGATGAAATCGTGGGCACGGACAAGGGTGCGGGACTGATCGAGAAGTATTTCTCGCTCTCGCTGGAAGATACGACGACACTGGAAGATATGGAGTTAGGAACGGACGGGCTGCGCATCGGCGACAAGAAACTGTGTGTGCATACGCTCTCGGACGTGGATGATGTGCCGGGAAAGGTGGGTACGGACATGCGATACGAGAAGTTATCGACTGACCGCTCGGACTGCCGGTTGTGCTTTGCGGCTCCCATCGGGCTGCTGTTGTCGTGCAACCATATTGTGAACCAATATATTTTTATTGATGACAGCAACGAGAACCTGAAGAAGTTCGAGAAGACGGCACGAAACATGCAGTCGCTCTCCCGCTACAGCCGGTCGAACCAGATTAACAAGGAATGGATAGACCTCTATCTGAACGAGGCGCATAGTTACTCGCTGACGTCGGTACGCTGCCACTGCAATGTGATGGCGTGGTCGGATGATGCGGAGGAACTGAAGAATATCCGCAACGATGTGGGCAGTCAGTTGGCGCTGATGGAATGTAAACCGAGGCATAACACGGTGGACGCGGCTACGCTGTATTGGGCGGCGATGCCGGGAAATGCGGGGGACTTTCCGGAAGAGGAAAGTTTCTATACATTCATCGAACCGGCTCTCTGTTTCTTTATCGAGGAAACAAATTACAAGAGTTCGCCGAGTGCGTTCGGGATAAAGATGGCTGACCGGATCAGCGGGAAGCCGATTCATGTGGATATTTCGGACTTGCCGATGAAGACGGGAATTATCACAAACCGGAATAAATTCGTGTTGGGCGGTTCGGGCAGCGGGAAGTCATTCTTTATGAACCACTTAGTGAGGCAGTATTGGGAACAGGGGACGCACATCGTGCTGGTGGATACGGGTAATTCGTATTCGGGGCTGTGCGAGATGATACGGAGAAAGACGCACGGGGACGACGGGGTGTATTTCACCTATACGGAGGAAAGCCCGATCAGTTTCAATCCCTTCTTTACGCAGGACAAGGTGTTTGACGTGGAGAAAAAGGAATCTATCAAGACATTGCTCCTGACGCTCTGGAAGAAGGACAATGAACCGGCGTCCCGCTCGGAAGAGGTGGCGCTGTCCAATGCGGTCGCCTTGTTCATTGACCGGATCAAGTATGATGACAGCCTTGTGCCGTCTTTCGACACTTTCTACGAGTTTGTGGACACGGACTACCGGGCGATACTGGATGCGAAGGGGGTACGCGACAAGGAGTTCGACATCACCAATTTCCTGAATGTACTGGAACCGTACCACAAGGGCGGCGAGTATGATTTTCTGCTGAACTCGGACAAGCAGTTAGACTTGCTGGACAAGCGGTTCGTGGTATTCGAAATCGATTCGATCAAGGATCATCCCATCCTTTTTCCGGTGACTACTATTATTATTATGGAGATGTTTATCAATAAGTTACGCCGATTGAAAGGGGTAAGAAAGATGATAATCATCGAGGAGGCATGGAAGGCACTGACACGGGAAGGGATGGCGGAATATATGCGCTATCTGTACAAGACTGTCCGAAAGTTTTTCGGGGAGGCGGTGACGGTAACGCAAGAGGTGGACGACATTATTTCTTCGCCTATTGTCAAGGAGAGTATTATCAATAACTCGGATTGCAAGATTCTGCTCGACCAACGCAAGTACATGAACAAGTTCTCGAAAATTCAGGAGTTGCTGGGGCTGACGGACAAGGAGAAGGCGCAAATCCTCTCTATCAATATGGCAAATGCGGCATCGAGGAAGTATAAGGAGGTGTGGTTCGGGCTGGGCGGCGTGCAGTCGGCGGTCTATGCCACGGAGGTGTCGATGCAGGAGTATTTGACTTATACGACGGAGGAAACGGAGAAACTGGAAGTGATGCAGTTGGCGGAGAAATTAGGGGGGAATATCGAACTGGCTATCAAGCAACTGGCGGAAAGTAAAAAACAAAAAAAACAGGATTGAAATGAAGTATCTATTTAATGAGAAACAGATGAGAACATTGTCGGTGCTGCTCGCCGGGGTCATGTGCCTGCTGACGGAAGCCTGCACCGAACCGCAAACGGATATGAACCGGTTGTGCGGGGAATGGAAAAGTGCCATCGGGAAACCGGATATACGGATTGCCAAAGACGGGAAGTGCTACAAGCTGACCCTTTTTGCCAAAAGGGGAATGACGGGAAGAACGGTGCCGGAAACGTATGTGATCCAACAGAAAGGTGGGGCTATGTTTATCGACACGGGGTTTCATATTGATATGACTTACCATCAGGAAAGGGATATATTGACCTTTTCAACCAATGGGGAGTATGTCCGGAAACAGTAGGAAGCCATGAAAGCTAACCGTAGGTTTCCGGTCAGAAATATCTGTGGCGCATGGAAAAGTAACCTGCACTCCCCACCGGTGCAGGTGTTCCACGACGGCAGGAATTTCTGCCTTGCCATAGTCTATAATCCCGATACGGTGATAGTAAACAAAATAGAACAAACCGGGCGGGGACTATCCGTTGATCTGTTTGGGGAAATACTGTTAGGCTATGACGAGGAAAAGGATCTGTTATACCTCTCTACGGAAGGGGAATATGTCCGGGCGGACGAGCTGTGATGCTCTTCTGCCGTTACCACTAAAAAATCCAATTACGAACAATTAAAAAGATGTATTTATGAGAAGAATCTTATTTGTGCTCTGCATCAGTGCAGCGTGCTTCTGCCATGAGGCGAAAGCGCAATGGGTGGTTACCGATCCCGGAAATCTGGCGCAAGGTATCATCAATTCTGCCAAGCAGATTATACAGACTTCGACGACTGCCAACAATACGCTGAACGGTTTCAAGGAAACGGCAAAGGTGTTTGAACAGGGAAAAAAATATTACGACGCACTGAAATCTGTACACAATTTAGTGAAGGATGCCCGGAAGGTGCAACAGACGGTATTGCTCGTCGGGGATATTTCGGAAATGTATGTGACGAACTATCAGAAGATGCTATCCGACCCGAATTTTACACCGGGGGAACTGAACGCCATCGCTTTCGGATATACGAAGTTGCTGGAAGAAAGCAGCGGACTGTTGGAGGAACTGAAAACGGTAGTCAATGCAAACGGGTTGTCAATGAGCGATAAGGAACGCATGGACGTGATAGACCGGGTGTACAGGGATGTGAAGGATTACCGCAATCTGGTGGCGTACTATACGAACCGGAACATCTCGGTTTCTTACCTGCGTGCGAAGGAGAAAAATGATACCAAAAGGATTTTGTCCTTGTATGGAAGTGCTAACGAAAGATATTGGTAAACGGTCATGGATGCTGAATTTGAAAACTTGCACCAGATTCTGCGGAATCTGTACACGGAGATGTTGCCGCTCTGCGGTGATATGATCGGGGTGGCAAAGGGCGTTGCCGGACTGGGTGCCTTGTTCTTTATCGCTGCCAAAGTATGGCAGGCTCTGGCGCGGGCGGAGCCGGTGGATGTATATCCATTGTTGCGTCCGTTTGCGGTGGGGCTGTGCATCATGTTCTTTCCCACTTTTGTATTGGGGACTATCAATACGGTGCTGAGTCCGGTGGTCAAGGGCTGCAATAATATCCTGCAAGGGCAGACACTCAATATAGAGAAGTACAGCCAGCAACGGGAGAAACTGGAATATGAGGCGATGGTGAGGAATCCGGAAACGGCGTATCTCGTTTCGGACGCTGAATTTGACAAGAAGATTGACGAGCTGGGATGGTCGCCGGAATCGCTGGGTATCATGATGGGGATGCAGATGAAAAGAACGGGGTATGAACTGAAGAAGAATATCCGGGATGCGTTCCGCTGGGTGATGGAGTTGCTCTTTCAGGCTGCTTCGCTGATACTGGACACGATACGGACATTTTTCTTAATCGTGTTGAGCATTTTGGGGCCGCTCGCCTTTGCCCTTTCCGTCTATGACGGATTTCAGGCGACGCTGACGCAATGGCTCACCCGGTATATCGGGATTTATCTGTGGCTGCCGGTTTCGGACTTGTTCAGTGCGGTGCTTGCCCGTATTCAGGTATTGATGCTGGAAAAGGATATTGTGGCACTGGAAGACCCGAATTTTATACCGGATGCTTCGAACGCGGCTTACATCATATTCATGTTGATAGGGATCATCGGGTATTTCACGATTCCGACCGTATCGGGATGGATCATTCAGAATGGTGGCGCGGGAAGTTACGGAAAGCAGGTCAATTCGTGGGGACTGAAAGGCGGCAAAGGGGCTGCGGCAGTGACGGGAGCCGCTGTCGGTCATGTTTCGGGAAAGTTAAGAGGTAAATAATCAGTTGAAAATCAAATAATCTTATTAAGATGGAATTTAAGAGTTTGAAGAATATAGAGAGCAGTTTCCGGCAAATCCGGATGATTGCGTTGGTATTCCTCGTGCTGTGTACACTGGTGGCGGGGTACAGCATCTGGAGTTCGTACAGTTTTGCACAAAAGCAGAGGGAGAAGATTTATGTATTGGATAACGGCAAGTCGCTAATGCTGGCTCTGTCACAAGACCTTTCGCAAAACAGACCGGTGGAGGCGAAAGAGCACGTGAAGCGGTTTCATGAGTTGTTCTTCACGCTTTCGCCGGACAAGGATGCGATAGAGGGAAATATCAGAAGGGCGCTGTTCCTCTGCGATGAGAGTGCTTTCAGGTACTACAAGGATTGGAGCGAGAAGGGATATTATAACCGGATTATCTCGGCGAATATCAACCAGACTTTGCAGGTGGACAGCATGGCGTGCGACTTTGACCGCTATCCTTATCAGGTGACGATGTACGCGCGGCAGATGATTATCCGTGCAAGTAATGTGACGGAACGAAGCCTTGTTACCCGGTGCGGGTTAATCAATTCGGTACGGTCGGACAATAATCCGCACGGGTTCACGATGGAGCGGTTCGAGATTCTGGAAAACAAGGATTTACGGGTACTGGAAAGATAGGCATGATGATACGGAAGAAAATCAATGAATGGCAAGACCGGATGGATGATGGTCTGCGCCGCATGTGCGGAAGGCTGACGCCGGGAAAGCAGTTGGCAGTCACGCTCACGATGCTGTTAGGATTCAGTGCGCTGTCTATCTATTTCACAGTTTCGGGTATTTACCGGATGGGAAAAGAGGAAGGCGAACGGTTGCAGATCGAGCATATCGAACAAATGAAACTGCATCAGCAGGCGGATAGTGTCCCTTATCCCGTTCGGGAGAGTTCAGGAAGTAGTAATGTGATAAAGTAAAGAGCAATGGAAGATAATCATATCAATGAAGAAGGTACGGTACTGGAGGAAGGTATCGTACAGATAGAAGAGGAAATGGTGACGGAGGAAGTCCGGGAAACTGCCGGAGAGGATGCAGCCCGACAACCGGCAGGGAAAAAGGAGAAGCCGAAAGAGAAGGAACGCAAGGAACTGACACCGGCGGAAGCCCAATGGAGAAAAAAGATGCTGGTGTATCCGCTGATGTTTCTTGTGTTCGCCGGTGCCATGTGGCTGATTTTCGCTCCTTCTTCGGGTGGAGAGGAAAAGGAAGTGCAGCAGGGATTCAATATTGACGTGCCGCTCCCCAAAGAAAAGGGATTGCTGGATGACAAGAAGGAAGCATACGAACGGGATGCCTTCGAGAAGCAGCAGAAGTCGAAAATGGGGACTTTGCAGGACTTTGAGATTGCCATCGGGCAGACGGAGGAAGCCCCTATCGGGGATTCAATGGAAGAACTGCCGCCGGAACCTGCACCACGCACGGGTAATTCGCCGATCCGTTCTTCGGCGGTTGCCTATAAGGATATAAACAAGCAGTTGGGTACTTTCTACCAGGAACAGAAGGAGCCGGAAGATGACCAGAAGCAGTTGGAACTGGAATGGCGGATTCAGGAACTGGAACGGATGAAGGAGGAAGAACAGCAGAGAAAAACGGCTGCGGATGAACAACTGGAGCTGATGGAGAAGTCGTACCAACTGGCGGCAAAATATATGCCGGGACAGAACGGTAACGGGCAACCGGAAAAGGCAGAGGTTGCCACCGCCGGGAACAAGGGTACGGGAAATGCCCGAACTGTCACTGTGCCGGTGGTACAGGTAAAGGAGAGAGTGGTGTCGCTACTGGCTCCGCCGATGAGTGATGCGGATTTTGTGAGGGTGTACAGTAAGCCTCGTAATCTGGGATTCAATACGGTACAAACGGAGGTGGAGGGTCTTGCGAAGAATACTATCCGTGCCTGTGTGTACCAGACCGTCACGCTGACGGACGGGAAGGAAGTGCAGCTCCGGTTATTGGAGCCGATGATGGCGGGAGAACAGTATGTGCCATCGGGAACAATGGTTACCGGTACGGCAAAAGTCAACGGTGAACGGATGGAGATAAAGGTGAGTTCGGTCAGTTACGGGGAGAGTGTGACGCCCATCAATTTGGACGTATATGATACAAAAGGTATGAAGGGGGTGTTTGTGACTGAATCGGAGGAACTGAACGCGGTGAAGGAGATGGCGGCGAATATGGGGTCGTCACTCGGAACGAGTATCACCATCACGGAAGATGCCGGGGCACAACTGGCTGCGGACTTGGGAAAGGGTGTCATTCAGGGGGCGTCGCAATATCTGGCGAAGAAGTTCCGAACGGTAAAGGTGACGCTCAAAGCTAATCATGAGTTTTATCTCCTGCCGGGACAATAAGAGATATACCACTAAAAAAATCCAATTATAAACAATTTAAAAAGAAGTATTTATGAAAAAGTTGATTTTGATGCTTGCCTTTTGTGCAAGTGTATCGGGTGCATACGCACAAAAGACAGTAAAAGTGGAAAAGGTGCAACAGGAAACGGAAGCGGTTGCCGCTGAAGAGGAAGATGCAAGCGAGGAAGAGGTGCGTAAAAGTCCTTCTACGGGGGATTTGTACGAAGGACTTACCCGGACGGTGACTTTTGACCGGATGGTTCCTCCCTATGGGTTAGAAGTGACTTTTAATAAAACGGTACATCTGATTTTTCCTGCGGCTATCCGTTATGTGGACTTGGGTTCTGCGGACATTATCGCCGGAAAAGCGGACGGTTCGGAAAATGTGCTGCGCGTGAAAGCGGCACTGCGTGATTTCTCACGGGAAACTAATCTTGCGGTGATTACGGAGGATGGCAGTTATTACACGTTTAACGTGAAGTATGCGGATGAGCCTACGAAGTTGAATATCGAGATGAAGGATTTTATCCATGATGGAGAAGCAGTGAACCAACCGAATAACTCGATGGAGGTTTATCTGAAAGAATTGGGCAGCGAATCGCCGTTGCTGGTACGGCTGATAATGAAGTCTATCCATGCCAACAATGACAGACTGGTGAAGCATATCGGCTGCAAAAGGTTCGGTATTCAATATACGTTGAAAGGGATTTATACGCACAACGGGTTACTGTATTTCCATACGGAGTTGAAAAACTCGTCCAACGTGCCTTTTCATGTGGACTATATCACTTTTAAGGTGGTGGACAGAAAGATTGCAAAACGTACAGCCATTCAGGAACAGGTGATTGTTCCGCTGCGTGCGTACAATTATGTGACGGTGGTCAACGGGAAGAGCAGGGAGAGAACGGTCTTTACGTTGCCTAAGTTTACATTACCGAACGATAAGGAGCTGGTAGTAGAAATGAATGAGCAGGCGGGCGGACGCCATCAGAAATTTGTAATCGGAAATGCGGAGCTAATCCGTGCAAGAGTGATTAACGAACTGAAAATGAAATAAGATGAAGAAGGTTCTATTTTTATTGTGTATGGTAGTGTGCTTTGTCCTGACGGACAAGGCATACGCCCAACGCTGCCTGCCTGGTATGCGTGGCATCCGGGTTACGGGAGGAATGGTGGACGGTTTCCATTCGCCCGACAAACGTAATGAGCTGGGGTATTCTTTCGGGCTGTCGCTGGATACTTATACCAGACATTGCAACCGGTGGGTGTTCGGTGCGGAGTATCTGCAAAAGTATCATCCGTATAAGGCTATCCGCATACCTACCTCGCAATTTACTGCGGAGGGCGGGTATTACTATACTTTTCTTTCGGATGCGAACAAGGTATTTCTGCTTTCGCTGGGCGGATCGGCTTTGGCGGGATATGAAACCAATAATTGGGGAGAAAAGCTGCTCTATGACGGCTCTACCCTGCGAAGCGGCGATAACTTTGTCTATGGGGGTGCTGTATCGCTGGAACTGGAAAGTTATTTGAGTAACCGGGTGGTGCTGCTACTGAACGCCCGCGAGCGGTGCTTGTGGGGAAGTGATACGGGAAAGTTTCATTTCCAATTCGGTCTGGGGCTTAAATTCTTAATCAATTAATAAAGGTATATGAAGAAGATGTTTGAAACATTATTCGTGCTCGGTCTTGTATTGACCGGTATCGTGTGTGTGGTAGCGTGTAGTGACAAGTTGGACGTGCAACAGGTGTATGAGTTTGATATGGCAACACTGCCGGTACAGAATAAAATCGTAATAGGCGAGGAAGCGGAAATACGCTGTGAATTGGTTAGAGGCGGTTCGTATGTGGAAACGAAGTATTTTATCCGTTACTTCCAACCGGATGGCAAGGGGCAGTTACGCTTGGAAAATGGGACGGTTCTTCTCCCGAATGACCTTTACCCGCTGGAAAAGGAAACATTCCGTCTGTATTATAAATCTATGAGTACTGACCAGCAGACGATTGATATTTATGTGGTCGATTCATTCGGACAAATGATACAGAAATCTTTCAGCTTCAATAATGAAAGTCAGGATAAGGAGGAGGAAGAATGATTTATGCCGGGTATAATCCACGCTTTAGCAGTGATGAGCAATATACTCCTGCTTATGCGGTTGCTCCTATTATAAAGTACATACCAAAGGATAAAACCGTATGGTGTCCGTTTGATACGGAAAACAGCGAATTTATACTTGCTCTGAAAGCTGCCGGTATAAATACTGTCCATTCCCATATTTGCACCGGACAAGACTTTTTTAATTATGAGCCAATGAAATGGGATATGATTGTGTCAAATCCTCCTTTCAGCAAAAAGCAACAAGTAGTGGAACGTTGCTTATCTTTCGGAAAGCCTTTTGCACTGATTTTATCTAATTTATGGTTGAACAGCAGCGCTCCGGTACGTCTGTTCAAGGATAAAGAGATGCAAATGCTTTTGTTTGACAAACGTATCCAGTTTACGGAGAAAAATGCGGCTTATTTCGGTTCAAGTTATTTTTGTTATAAGGTTCTGCCTAAACAAATTGTCTTTGAGAATTTAAGCCGATCCAAATATGAGCAAAGCCGGATGAGTGAGGACATGAAGAGTTTGATTGAACCTTTAACTAAATTGAGGTAGTAATGACTGCTTTGCTTGTTTATTGTGGCTTCCTTATTGTTACATGGGGGTGCATCGGATGGGATTTATATCATGCACCGACTGATATGGAGTTATGGGGAGAAGAGGTTGAATAGACTTTTTCCTTATATAAATAAAAATCCTCCTGCCTGATAATGGGCAAGAGGATTTTGTGTTTAGAACAGCGCCAATGTAAGTTGTTGGGGCTGGGTGTACCGGCGTTTCAGTTCCATTAGTTTATTTTTGAGTTTGCTTATCACTTTGGGATTATAATTACCTCTATCGGTAACAGAATAGCGTTCTGCCTTGATGTATTGCTGTTCCAACTGGCAAATACCTTGCCTGACGGCTTCTTTGTAGTCTTTGATGGGTTCGTCAAATACGGATGGATGGCTTCCACCTCCGGCACTTCCCGTACACCAATCTACGGCTATGGCATACGTTCCGTTTTGGGATTTACCGATGTGGATGCAGTTAGAGTTGTCCAGTTCGATTTTCTCAACGATGGGTAACATACCGATCAGCCAACCGTGTTCGTTTAAATCCTTGCTTGTATAACCGAAAAGCAATGCTCTTTCGTAGGTATGGACATTGAGGATAATCTGGCGTATGTTCTTACCGAATTTCTCAAAATATTCTATCTGCTGTATATCGTTACGGCGTACCGCCAAAAGGTAACGGAGCACTATTTCACGTTCTATCCTGCATGGGGTGTACTCTGAAATCGTCTGTAACTTTTCTTCTTGTGTCATTTGAGATATGGCTTTCATATTATATGTTGTTTAGTGATTAAATAATTGCGTATAGAATGAACAGGGCTATCAGTCCCCAAAACAGAAGTTTAAGGGTAATGAAGAACAAACAGAGTATCTGACGGACTGCCCACCACAAAAGGATGGCAAAAAGGAACTTCACCCCGAAATAATAGACACCAGCCGCCACCAAAACGACTTTCAAAATATTTATGCTGATTGGAAGGCTCGTAAGCTGCTGTTTCCTATTTTTTTCTTCATTTTTCATAATTTCTGACTTTTTTTTTATGCCTTATCGGAGCCGGCTGTTGAGCTGTGTTTCGTGTGCATCGGAAGATGGCTGGATATGAACGGGCAAATTTTTTTTGTAAAATACTACCCGTAGGGCTGGAGATTTTGCAAATAAAAATTTGAACGGCAATAGACTGCCGTTTATCTTCGCACAAGAAACATAGCTTAACAGTTGGCTTCCTTTAGATTGGCAGAAGCAATCGAGGAAGAAATTATAGAGAGAAAAATGAAGAAAAAAGCCATGTGATAACCATTAAAAAAGATAGCTCGCCGGGAGCTATCCGTTATCTTATAAGATATTGCCTTTATCTTTTTGCCTTAATCACAGAAAAATATCCTATTATTTTCCTACTTTTGCAACGAGAGGATAAATAGTCCTCCGCTTTTTAGTAAGTTTATTTGCCGTCCCAAGAAATCGCCAATTTCAAAAAAACGTAAGGTAAGTAAGCTGACCCGGTCATATACTAACGTGACCTGTCAGTGGCTTTACGTTTGGGCGTTTGGCGATGCCTTTGGGATTGTGCATTGGCAGTGTCACGTTTTTTAATACATATGATAATGGAACATTTACATGAAACCCCGTTGCAGGGGATTGTAGGAACAGATAAAGGAGAACTGTTCTACCTCTTACCAATTGAGAAAGTTAGTGACCTCGTAAAGTTACGGGGGGATTTGAGTGTGGCTATCGACCTGATTTCAAAGAGCGGAAGTTCGGAAGAAGGGACAAGTGCCATAAACACGCTGAACGGACTGCTTACTGGACTAATGAAGTACGATAGCGATCATTACGAAGCTATGGATGTCGCTCTTGCTGACGCTATGAGGAAACTGGAAAAGAAATAATTCCGCTCCGGCTGTTATCCGGATGGATAGACAAGTATAAAAACAGCCTCTTGGCATAACCGGAAAGGAAAAAATATTCCGTTAGCTGGCGAAGATTTATATTCGTTGGCCAACGGAATAGTTTTTTGTAGTTATGGGTGGGTAAAATGGAATTTTATATCAAAATTGGATTTATTATTCTACTGTCTGATTTATATATTTCCTGAAAATAGTTCTTTTCTTTTAAGAATGGCTCCATATCATAGTTTTCATATTCAGTTTCACTTTTATTCATAATTTTTCCAATTGTGTCGTTTATCATGGTTGGTTCTTCGGTATAACTGAATAAATCTTCTCCTGTCTTATATTTATGATTTACTGTGTAAAATTCATAAAAGCTAACGACCTTCCAATCTGCTTGTATAATAACGGAGTAATACTTATCTATATAGGCTTTTCTTTCTTCCATAAGGTAAATTGTATATTTATATTCTAACCCGTTGATTCCACAAATGCGAGCTTCAATAGTATAGCTTTCGGGAGCATCTAAAAATGTATCAGCAATACTACAGCCTATATTCTTTATAAAATAATAATCTAAATCTGCCGGAGATACACTTTTGTGATTAAAACGATATCTTTTATGCAATTTATATTTGAATGGCTCTCCTATATTGTGCATAAGCCATAAAGGATTAACTTTTAAATCAGACTTTTCTAATTTTTGTATAAAAGAAGTACTTAAATTATTTTCTCCTTTCAAAATATGATAGATTGTATCTGGACTTTTATAATGTAATATTTGGGCAAGTTTATATGCTGTTAGGTTTTTCTCCTTCAAAATCCATTTTAATCTTTCTTCTGGTTTATGGAATAGTGGTGTCATAATAATCATATTAAAAAATTATGGCTACAAATATACTATTAATAATATTATACTACTAATAATATTATAGGTATTTTTTAATTTGAATATAAATATCAAATGTGGTTACATTGAAATGATTCAAAATAGGGCTTCTATAATTCTAAATGTATCAAACCGTTTTTCCTAAAAATACTCCCACGACTGTATTGGCTCCCAACTGCATACATTTACGTTTCATCTGGATAAAACTCTGACCGGTGGTGGCGATGTCGTCCACCAGAATTACATCTTTTCCTTTTATGTATTCGGGGTGAAAAATAAGATTGGAAAGTTTATCGTGTCCGGTAGTTCCTTTGAGTTGTTCCCGGTCTTCTTTGATCCAGATGGCACGGAAACCGTCCGCTACTTTCAGGCGGCGAGACAGAAGGCTGCAAAAACGGGCAAAGCGGGCGATATTGCGCTCGCGTGTGGCGGCTGGGATAGGTATCAGAACGGGAGATTTCATTTCTTTGAAGAAGGGCATACGACCGATGCAGAGGGAGAAAATCTTGGCAAGCAAGGGGGCGGCGTTCTCGGTGCCTTCTTTAAAGCGGAACACTAAGTTGCTGACCTTTTTTTGATGTGGGGTCAGGTCTTTTGTCCGGGTCGGGTAATAATCGTGGATATAGAAGCACAAGGCTCCGTCATAGCGCACTTTGCCTTTGAAATAGGTATCGTAGGGAAAGAACTGGCGGACGAAGTCACCTTCGAATGTAAAACGGAGTATGTCACGCCAAAGGTTCAGGGTGGTTTCGTCTTGAAGGCGGTAGAGTTCGCCTTCTATCGGTTCTTTGTCTGCCAACCCAATGCCGATTGTCAGGTGGTCGTTGAACTTGTCTTTGGAAACGATGTACCAGTCGAAGGAACGGCTTATCTTTTCTATCGGGCAGTCGTGGGAACAAAGGAAGTAGAACATGCCGTCCTCTTTCTGTATGACCAGGAACTCGCCGGGCATTTCTGAAAGCCGGAAGTAGTTGTATATGGGTGCGTCGTCTAAATCTTCAAATGGGACGGAAACGACCAGATTCTCAATCATAATCAATAGTTTGTTCAAAGGTAGAGGTTTTTGGGGATATGAAAAAAGCCTGATACATTTATTTGTGCATCAGGCTTTGATTTACCGTATCAAGGGGATTAGTTGGGTATCTGCGGGTACTGGATGGAGGCATGGCGGGTGTCGGCATTGAACACGACAATTACCTCGGTTGCTTTCTTGTCCATGCGATTGTATTCGCAAAGGGCGTTCATCACCCATTCCCTGAAGGCTTTGGCGTAGCGGGAATCTATGCGGTAGCTTAGGAAAATAATGGCTTCGAGATTGTAAAAGGTGACGTAGATATCCTGACCTTTTTCATTCTTCATCTTGCGCTCCATCGTTACGTCGTCTTCGCGAAGCACTCCGGACTTGAAGATGGAACGGAAGTTGTTGCCCACCGTCTGGAGATATACGTCGAAAAGACGGGCGATTTCGTGCTTGAACATCCACACGGTTCCGTTTACTATTTTGACTTCGACAATGGGTTTGCCGATTTCTTCTTCTGTGATTTGTATGTATCCTCTTTCCATAATGATTTTGTTTGGGGGTAAAATTAGTTATTTATATCTTGCTATTTATGGTTCCGGCAGGATTTATATCGTATATCTTACCGGAACACTGTTATTAATCAGGGGTTGACTATTGCGATTGGGCGTTTTCCTTTGCTTTGGAGTTTCTGTTCCAATACTGCCATGTCGTGACTTAATTTCCTATCTACCACACGGGCGTATATTTGTGTGGTCTGGATATTTGTATGTCCCAACATCTTGGAAACGCTTTCAATGGGTACGCCTTGTGTCAAGCAAATTTCAGTGGCAAAAGTATGTCTCGCAAGGTGGAAGGTGATTCTTTTGTCGATCTGGCATACTTCTGCTATCTCTCCCAAATATTCGTTCATCTTCTGATTGCTGATAACGGGAAGGAGTTTGCCGCCTTTCATCTTGCCTTCGTACTTGGCTAATATCTGCTTGGGGATTTCAAGCAAGGGTACATTGGAATCTACACCAGTCTTTTCACGCTTAATCATTATCCAAAGTTTTCCGTCAAAAGCGAGTTTGATGTCTTCTTTGGTCAAATTGCACAAGTCGATATAGGATAATCCGGTATAGCAGCTAAAAATAAACATATCGCGTACTTGTGTCAATCGCGCGGATGAAAATTCTTTATTGTAGATAAGGTCTATCTCGTCCTGGTTGAGATAGCCTCTGTCCACTTTGTCAAAGCTGAACTTGAACGAACCAAAAGGATCAACAAAATTCAATCCGCTGTTTTTTGCATATATAAGCACGGAGTGGAAGCGTTGCACAAACTTCATAGCGGTGTTGTTGTTGATGCCGTGTTCGTTTCTTAAATAAAGATAGAAGTTCTCAATGAACACCCCATTGATTTCACGAATAAGAATGTCGGAAACTCTGTATTTCACTTTCATAAAGTCTATCAGGCGTTGCTTGGTTAATTCGTAACGTGAATAGGTCTTTTGTGTAGCTGTTGTTCCTACCTTGTCTTTATATTGCAAATTATGCTCCGTAAAGTAAGTGAGTAGGCTGTGCTGCTTTTCTTCAATACCCAATACATTATTGCGTAACTTCTCCGGCTCTACATATCCGTTGTTGTTTAGCTGCTTGGTATATTGTATGGAGATTTGACCACGCAAGTCATCCAGTTCTTTGTTCAACTTGGATATTTTGGCACTGGTGCTTTTCCCACTTTTATTAACTGCACGACCTGATTTTATATCCCAATCTTCAGGAAGAATTGTTTTCTTCGTGCTGAATTGCTTGGTTTCTCCATCTACTGTGATACGTGCCATAATGGTCACTGTTCCGTCTTTCTTCGGTTCGTTCTTCTTTAAATAGAAGAGGATTCTAAATGTACTTTTCATACCGTAACGTTTTTAATTTGCAAAATTAGTTTTCTATGTTCGGAATGAAGCGGACTAACGAGTGACAATATGCGACATATCAATGACTTAGCATTAAAATCGTTACGATTTTCTCCGTAACAAAATACCGTAACGATTTGGTAACGATTATTAGTCTGAAATTGGCTTTTGAAGTTCTTTTTACTGTCCGTATGGGGTAAGAAAAAAGCTCCCTAAACCGTTAATTTAGAGAGCTTTGTCATAGTTTGGCGGAGTATTGTCTTTTCTCCTAAGTGATCCGCTTGGGATTCTCCTTTCAGAGTTACCATGCTGATATTTAAAACTTTATATTTTTAGCTTCAAGCATATCCCATGAATTATCCCACTAATTTGCTACTTGCTTTTGCAGTAGTTTGCTCATGGAGAATACTGTGAGCAAAGATAGATATTATTATTATCTTCACAAAATATAGGTCTCAGACATTTTTCTAGGACCTAATTTTGTGAAGATAAGCGGTAATAAACATGAATTGAGATTAATGTTATTTCCTGTCAATTAAAGCCTGATAAACAATGTATCTGATATATTCAATCGCATCAATATCTTCATTAGCAATAATCTCTATCTTTTTAAAAAGAGTGAGAAGCTGAATTATATTTGAGGTTGATTCATTTAGTGTATCTAGTATTTGTTTTTTATATCTCTTAATAGAATCACCTTTTGCAGATTCAACTTTCCTCTTAAGTAAGAATTTTATTTGTTCAGGTGATTTTATCTGTGTTATTGTTGCAATATCCTCAAATAAACTAGTATGAATGTTTCCTGCATCACTGATGTGAGATAATTCTTCTATTGCTGTTTTAGGTAATACATTATGCTTAATAGAGAGGATTCTAGATTTTATTTCTTGCGGTCTAATTATAAATAGTTCATTATCAATATTGTTTGAGTCTTTGAAACTGATATAGCAAACTCCATTGAATTTTAAAGCTTCACGTTTGATTTCATCATTTGAAACTTCAATCAAATTTCTGACATAACCAATATTTTGTAATTCTTTTGCTTTCGAGCTTTCAAAAAACATGCTGATAAATGATTCATTGTATTCACAAACCTTCAAACGATATTTTATATCATATTTCTTCATTTCTTCATGCAGTGCTAGCAAAGAAATTACAATAGCAATATTATTATCATAGTTAAAGTAGCTGCTCAATGATATAATTGCTCTTAAGTAAAAGTTATCTTCTTCACGATCATGTAGTATCCTAAACTTTTTTGTAAGAGTTTGTATCCCTTTTAGCATTCTTAAGTTTGCTTCTACTATATCTTTGTACCCATCTTTTATTAACTTACTAGCATACTTCTCCATTTGGTATAACTCGGAGAAGAAGTCGTTTGTGGCAGAATAAATTGGAACTGTATTAATTTGTTTTGTACCTAAACTGACGAAATACTTATTTTGCTCTAAAGCATTAAAATTTATAGTGAAGTCTTCACCTGAATATAATGAGATGCTATTTAAATCACTTTCTAAATCCTCTTTATGGTACTTCTGATTTATTGCATTTTGAATTTTTACAAGATCTCGTGAACCCGGTATCTGGATTATTTCACCGAGTATTGATTTTACATCAAGTAATTTCAAAATTTCTTTTGCTAAAGGATTATTATCTACTAATGTTATCAATTCTGCGACTTTTACTCCTTCATCAGAAGATGCGAAATGTACTGTTTTTTTTCTGAATTGTTCCATATTTAATTATGTATTAATATTATTATCTTTTAGAAACAACGCCTATATAGAGGACTATGTTATTAAGTTCTTTATCAGGCGTTGTTCATTAACCAATAAATACCTAAAGGTATTTTGAAAGAACAAAGATGTTTTTATTTTTCGGTTCTAACCCCTTTGAACTTTCCACCAGTAGTTTTTACATCCATAAATTGTCCTGTGTTAGCATTACGCTTAACATAAAGGTTTGTTTTAGGATTAAGAACTTGGCTTCTTTCTCTCACTGCTCCTTTGCGAGCATTATCACCATACGGTTTATTTACAGCCATAAATGTATTTTTTGTTTTAGCAGATTATTTGGAACTAAGGTATCTGCTTGTATGACCCGAGAGACAATAAAAATGTTGATAATCAGAATAATATAATAATAGTCTTGTCTCTTTAACATCATTATATTTGTTATTCTGCAAAAAAACACTACCTTTGTTGCATGAATTAAACAAAGAAGTAAAATGTTGCTGCAAAGATACAGTTTTTTATTCTGTTTCACAAATGAAACAGCGTTTTATTTATAAAAAAATAATTTATGGAGTCAACGCTTAATACCGAGTTGCTTGCAACTATGTTGAAAGACAAAAGAGGAAATAAGGGATTAAGGGCAATAGCCCAAGAAATCGGCGGAGTTAGTTTTGCTACTTTATCAAGGATTGAGCAGGGTAAAATTCCTGATGTAGATACTTTTGTTAAAATATGCAAATGGCTTGGAGTGTCAACTGATACATTTATAATAGGTGGAGAGAAATTAGGTGAAGTTTCCACAAAAGATATGGTGATAGCTCATTTAAGAGCAGAGAAAGTTCTTAGTAAAGATACAGTAAACATGCTTGTCAAAATGATTGATATGGCATATAATTCAAAGTAGTTTGTTTTGGCAACAGATAGTATTCTTAAAAGAGGTTTTAAAGCACAGGCTGAACGTTCTGCTATAAAATATAGAGAAGCCTTGCACATCCACCCTTGTGGAGCATTGTGTGCTTTTGAGTTAGCAAAGTATTTGGATGTGCATATATGTAGCGCATTGGAATTTTTCCCTGAACTAAAGGCTACTGATAGTTTGTCTTGTGAGTGGAGTGCATTAACATTGGTTGCTCAGTCAGGAAATAGAATTATTATTTATAATCCATTTCATACGGAAGCACGTAAACAAAGTGATGTCATGCATGAACTGGCTCATATAATCTGTAAACATACAAGGGAACAAAAACAATATGAGTTTCAAATTCCGTTTGGAATGCATGAATATAACGATACCCAAGAAGAAGAAGCAAAATGTTTGGGTGCAACTTTACAATTACCTCAACCTAGTCTTTTATGGGCTAGCAAAAACAATATGAGTAATAAAGAAATAGCTTCATATTTTAATGCCAGTGAGGAAATGGTTCAATATCGGATAAATTTGACAGGCATAAATAAAAGGAAAAGACAATGGTCTAAAAATTAATATTTTATCTCTATTTATTGGTGGCTGAATAAGGAAAAGACTTACAACTTACGCTTTTTCGTTTTTCTTTTTTTAGGTATTAATCTTGGTTCTTCGGAATTCAATGAAGAACCTTTTCTCAATGAATTAGATAGAAAAGATGTTTGATTGTTTTTCGGAGAGAAAGACGAATTGATATAAATTTTATTTTCTTGATTTGTATTAACATGGGTGCTTATATCAAAATCTTGTTTTCCAGTTTCCTTATTTTCAAAATTGATAGAAAATAATTTATCTATATTACTGTTTTGGCTGACTTTTGTTTCTTTTTTATTGGACTGAATCTCTAGTTGTTGTAGTTTGAACTGCTCAGATATAGAGCCGTTCTTCATCGTATTACGATAACCAAATGATTCTGTTTGTTGGCGATTGTAATTGAACAGTTTATTAAATCCTTGTTCTACTTGTCGGAACAAGTTTACACGGTCGAAACCGCCTTTGATAATTCCATTATTGGTATTCTTATGGTTAGTAAGTGGAGATAGCTTTTTCTTATTGGATTGGTCTTTACGGCTCACAATCAAATGACAGTGCATATTCAGTTCATTATCTGAACGACTGCGGTCAAAATGAATTTTGCCATAGAACTTTATATTCGATGCAGATAGTTCTTTGTTGAAGTTCTTGGCATATTCAGGAATAAACACTTCACGGATATATCGCTTCATTGCTTCGGCTTGTTCCTGTTCCGTATTACCCATCGTTCGGAGTTCTTTTTCCGATGGACTGACATGAATAGCATAAAATTTAGCATTTGTTTTTAGGAGTTGTCCGATGTTACTATCTATATCTTTTATAACCTTTGATTTATAGATGTTATCCTCTGTCAGATTGAAAAAGCCTTCGGTATAAATACCCTTTCCCATCCGTTCTAAATCTTCATGTTCGAGGTAATTAGCTAACTGACGGCAACTTCCAGCATTATTATATGTTCCGTTTGATGGCGGGGCAAAGTCTATGTGCATAATCCTACGTATTTATCAAATTACTGATTTCAGCTTTTAGATTCTCTTTTCTTTTACTATCCATCACACCACAAGCAGATAGTTCCGAATAGAGTTGTATTAGTTGAAGTAACTTTTTATTATCCCGTTGATGTATTTGGTATAGTGCATTTATCTGTTTGGATTGGTTATTTATCACATCGGCATGATTACAGAACTGCTCACTTAACTTTTTGAGTACGGCTGTTTGTCTTTCCTGACTGGCTTCCAGTTGAGAGAGAATAAGAGTTTCCAATGTTTTGCCGATAGCATCGAAGCGTAAAGCTATAGAATTTGTTGCCCGTATCATGGGATTTAGTTGTTCTTCCTCGTAGTGACGGATGAAGCGGATAATATCATCCTGTCGTTTGTTTATCTTCGCCAGTTCTGATTTTACCGATTCGGGGGTTTCGGATGGGTTGATATGTGCTTTATCAATATAGACAAATGCCAACTTTACAACTTCGCTCTTTTTCAGTAAATAGCGTTTGCATATCTTCTCTACTAAAGTTGCCGTTTCCTTGTCTACGGAAATGGTAGTAAATATCGTTTTTCGACTACTGTTTGGCATGGTAATTACTTTCTTATAGAAATATGAATAGATAAATGCCTGATAATAAGACTTGAAAAGAAAATGCTTATTACAGGTGTCATTACAGCGTGTTTTCATAACACGCTAAAGCCGAAGGCTTTGCCCCGCAGGGCAAGAGGGAAGAACAGGACTTGTCCAGTTCCCTCTTGCTCCATTTAGCGAAACGTGCGAAGTCGAAAGACATAGCTGTTTCTGCTAAATAGGGGCTAATAACATACCATTAAGCAATAATATTAGCCACCTTGTTCTACTTCAGATTGCTTATCAAATTGATTCTCCTTTTCAAATCGTTTGTAGGTCTGGTTATCGGCATGTTCACGAACGAAAGCACGAATATCTGATGCTCGATAATAATTTTTATGCCCGATAGTGAAATAGGGAAGTTTGCCTTTTATCCGATAACGTTGCAGAGTTCTGAATGATACTTTCAGAAGAAAAGCTAAATCCTGATTGTCTAATAACTTATCATCTTCACCTAATGTCGTATCGGTATTAATAAGAGATTTTAGGTTTTGCCCTATTTCTGTAAGTTTCTTGGATAGTTTTTCCATCCATTTCTCAAAGTCTTCATTATCTATATACATTTTACTTCATTTTAAGTTGAACATTAATGATTTTCAATCGATTGATGAAGCAAAGTTCAGCAGAATGAAGAAATATAAAAAGAGGAGTAGTTCCCTACTCCCCGAAAAATAGTTTGCAATTAATTGTAAATAAAGTGTTTACTAAACCATCTTTTCTAATCTTATTGATTCCTACGTTTACGGTCTTCTTTAATGATAGTATTTCGCAAAGTATCTAATGTTTTAGTGAGATTATATGGTTTACGGGTAAATATTTCGCTCACCTTATCATAGATACTTCCAAAATTGATATTAAAAAGTTGTTCAAAGCCATGAGCTAACCGAATTAGCGGAACTGGTTTTCCATCTTTTCCTATAATTCCTTCAAAAAGAAATAGGGCAATTACGATTTCAGCAATACCAATAATCCCCAAGTCTTTTGACTTAGGGGTTACATATAAATCAGATTCAAATGTCGATGAAATGTAGCTAGAGAATGGCTTAGGATTCTGAATTCTCAGGTTTAATAGCTCTAATTCTACGTTGATAACTGCTAACATTTTTTGAATATAGAGGATCTTAAGCACATTTTTCCCCCTGCCCGTTTTGATATAGCTCTTTTAGGGGTGCTATCTCAATACGGGTGAGATTCAGCATCCGAAAGATGTGGGAGTAATCTTCTGAACTGCTAATTGTCACAATCTGTTTAACAAATTCCTCATAAGCATTTTGCATTACTGCGTTAGTCACTGTTTGTGAAGTTTCGGACAATAACCTAAAAAACTTCATTTTTAACAAATCATTCATAAGCATAAAATTTAAATGTGAATATTGAAAAATAGACCGAAGTCTAATTTTATGCAAAATGATTAAGTAGCTATTATTTAGACACTCTTTAGCATGTGTCCCATTTTATTTTTCTTTGTTTTTAAATAAAATCTACTATGTTGGTTTGGCAAGATTTCCATTGGTACAATATCTACCAACTGGAAACCTGCATTTTTTAGGGATGTAACCTTATCAGGATTGTTTGTTATTAATCTAATTTTTTTTATATTCAAATCGTCTAATATCTTACATCCAATTAGATAATCTCGTTCATCCGCATCAAACCCAAGGGCTAAATTGGCTTCAACTGTATCTAAGCCTTCATCTTGTAATTGATAAGCATGTATTTTATTGAAGATACCTATTCCTCGACCTTCTTGATTTAAATAGATAATTATTCCTGCTCCTTCTTTTTCTATCATCCGCATTGATTCATGCAATTGTGCTCCACAATCACATCTATATGAACCAAAAATATCTCCTGTCATACATGAAGAATGTATTCTAACTAATACACTATCGCACTCTTCCCATTTTCCTTTTAGTAATACTAGATGTTCTAATCCATTGGATAGTTGAATATACGGAGTAGTAAAAAAATCTCCATATTCTGTTGGCAATTTAGATGTTGCTCCACGCTTAATCATTGTTTCCATTTTCAATTGTATTTATATAAAATATACCGTTTGGTATATTTTTGGTTAAAAAATTAGACTTTTAATCCTTTGATAATTTTTTCAAGCTGTTTTAATGAGTTCTCGAAATATTCTTTCTCGTCAAGAAGTTTAGCCATCATAAAACCGCCTTCAACTAAAGAAATCATTATTTCTGCAATTTTATTAGATTCTGTTTGTGGCTTAATTTGTCTTTTCGATATACCTTCCTCAATAACAGCAATAAGAGATTTTTTTATTCTTAATATTACATTTTGAGCCATCTTTTTTAATTGTGGATGTGTATCATCTGCATCCACAGCAGTATTAATAATAGGACAACCTCCCATAGCTACAATATCATCATATCTACTTTGGTATGTCTTGGGAAGGGCTAATAGTCTATCAAGTGGAGAAATTGAATTATTAGATATTTCTTCAAAAAAAGAATTGGTTATGATGGCTAGGTTATATTTGAATGCTTCAATAGCAACTCCATCTTTATTTTTGAAATTACCATAAATACTACCTTTTGTTAATCCTGTAGCATCGGTTAAGTCAGACAATGAAGTTCCTACATACCCTTTCTTATTAAAGATAGGAGCAACTTGCTCAATAATAAATTGAGTAGTTTTCTCAGACTTACTATATTTTCCTTCTTTTCTCATAGTGCAAATATATACCAAGTGGTATATATTTCAAAGTTTTTCTTGAAGAATATTTTTTTATTCTCAAAAAGATATATTGGAAATGGTAGAAAAACAAAATAGATTAGAGAAATTCATGCACTTTTGTATTACTCTCCTGATTATATACTCGATAATTAGACTATACCAGTCTTATCATGCCACTTTCAGACAGTTTTTAAAACGGCTCTTGATTCTTCTTTCATTTGCTGGTGAAATAGAATCAATACGTTTTATAAACCATTAAAAATTAAATGTATGGAAGTAATAACCATCGAAAAAAGAACATTTTCGTATGTCTGCGAGAGGTTCACCGAGTTTGCCAAACGAGTAGAAAGTTTGTGCAGCACTCATACCCAGAAAGTAGAAAACTGGCTGGATAGTCAGGAAGTGTGCCTATTGTTGGGCTTTAGTAAACGAACGCTGCAATATTACCGAAGCAGTGGACGGCTGGCTTACTCCCAAATCGGGAGCAAGATTTATTATAAATCTTCCGATATTGAAAGAATTATTGCGGACAGTGAAACACAAAATCAATCACCCAAACAAACCACGTCTTATGAAAAGAACTAAAGAAGATTATCCATCCTTCAACCTGTTTTCTATTGTCGGCACATGGGAAAGTGTTAATCTGAATCCTACGGTTATCATCTACCGGAACGATAAAGAGTATTTTTTATCTATTATATATGTATCAGAAACCACTAAGCAGGCTTCACCCGCTACTTATGAGATACAGCAAGATGGTAGCCAGTATTTTATTTCCATTGCATCCAAACGGCTTTATGTAGATTATGATTCGGCAAAAGATATACTTAGCATTTCATCGCTGGGTGACTATCTGCGTAACTAACTAGCCATCTTGAAATCAATATTTCAATAAAACAATCTTTCAATCATGGAACTAATAAATAAAGATACCCCACAAGTCAAAGAATTTATTTCTTCGCTTGATTCAATGCTGAATGGCATTGAATCTATTGTAAAACATTACAAGCCCCACCTAAACGGGGAACGCTTTCTTTCTAACCATGAAGTTTCCAAGAAACTGAATGTCAGTCTGCGAACCTTACAAGAATGGCGAGATACGGGATTAATCCCCTTCATCCAAATAAAAGGTAAAATTATCTACCGTCAAAGCGATATTAATAAACTGCTCCAAAAGCACTACTTTGAAAGTTGGAAAGAATAGCCTGCCAACCCCGAAAACATTGTTTTTCGGAATTTAATTTGAATCATTGACTTTTCCAGTGAAGTATTTAGTCTGTGCAAGTCTTTAGATGAAAATACGCTCGAACATAGTGAGAGGAAGATTTTTATCTAAACCGAAGGCTCGGACTTGAACAGGCTAAATACGAAACTTACCTTTGTCAATGCTTCATATTAAGTTTTGAAAAACTTACAATTATAGAAAAAGGATTGAGAAAATGAAATTCATTCTTCCCAATCCTTTTTCTATAATGGCTACTGCCTTATTTATATAGCCAATTCCGACAGACAGCTATTTACTTTTTGCATATCCTTTAGAATATTCTGATCCAGTACCCGTGCGTAGTGCTTTGTTATGCTTGTATCTGCGTGTCCCAACATCTTAGCTACATTCTCCATACTCACGCCATTTGCAAGGCATATAGAGGTGGCATAGGAATGTCTGGCGGTATGAGTGCTTAGATTTTTGTGAATTCCGCACACATCGGCAATTTCTTTCAGGTAACTGTTCATGCGCTGATTACATAATACAGGCAATAGTTTTCCGGTACATTCTGCCACATTTTTGTACTTTTCCAATATAGAAGCTGCCACAGGTAGCACAGGAATATTACACATGATCTTTGTCTTTTGGCGGTTCTTTCTTATCCAAAGTTCCCCTTTATTATCTCTAACAAGATGTTCCAGTGATAAATCTTTTACGTCACTGAACGCTAATCCTGTGAAAATACAGAATACAAAAATATCTCGTACTTGCTCTACTCGTTTAATAGTGAACTCTTTGGTAAGAATAATTTTAATCTCGTCCATTGTCAGAAATTCAGGATCGGTTTCTTCTAGTTTAAAGCGGTAGTAAGCAAACGGATCTTTCTTTATCCAATCGTTTTCCAAAGCAATACGGATAATCTTCTTTAAATTCTTTAATCGGGTGATAGCTGAATTCTGCGCACAACCTTTTTCAATCTTCAAAAATGCATCGAACTTAGAAATAAAGTTAGCTTCCAAATTGTTTAGAGCAATATCCGATAACTGATATTCTTTCTTAATGAATTCCTCCAAATATCGGGTAGTGGTTTCATACCGCTGAACGGTCTTACTAACAAAGTCTTTACCGATCAGCTTACGGCTTTGTTCGTTATGCTCCCTGAATACCTGCAATAGCGTTTTGTTATCTTCGTCCACACCATAAAACAGTTTTCTAACAAGATCAACAGTGATAACCTTGTCGGAAGTTTCCAGTTCCCTATAAATTTGGTGTACATGCGAGCGTGTGATTTCTAAGTAGTGGTTCAGTTCCACCGACATACGGTCTTTACCCTTTGAATTCTCTTTTGCTTGATTCCATAGGTTTACGGGACAGCTTCTTTTGATAGAAATATCTGCCATACAGCCATTTACAGTGATTCTCATACACACGGGTGCTTCTCCGTTCTTTAATAATTTGCCTTTCTTGATGAAGAACAATACAGAAAATGATTTTCGAGCCATTTTTACATCGTTTTTAAAGTTACAAAACTATGTATTCTCTTCCAAAGTAAGTCTATGCAAAAGATTGTGAATCAGTGAGAAAGATGCAAATTCGTGGGACTTTTTCGAACTAAACTTTAGTCCCACGATTTATCCACCGATAATATGCTTGAAACGGCTATTTTCTGCTACCTGTCAGAAAGAAGAAATCCCTGATAATGTCTGATTATCAGGGATTTGCTTGATTCTTCTTGTTGTTTCAGTGATCCGCTTGGGGCTCGAACCCAAGACCCCAACATTAAAAGTGTTGTGCTCTACCTGCTGAGCTAGCGAATCAGACCTTATTGCTGTTAAGCGGGTGCAAAGATAGGCACTTTTGTTTAAAAAACAAATGGATTAAGGGAAAAAGTTTTGAGAACGACTTCTGCTTTTACTCTTCTTGTTGATTATCAGTCTGTTCAAACTTGTGAATTTTTTCTCTGTTTATGATGAAACGTTGATAGTAGGAGAGCATAAGGGTGGTAAGCGGAAGTGCTATAATCATACCCAGCATCCCCATCAATGACCCCCAAATCGATAAAGACAGTAAGATGATGGCAGGATTCAGGCCCGTAATCTTCCCCATGACACGCGGTACGATGAATCCGTCTTGAATGGCTTGTACTATGATGAATACCGCAAGGGCCGATGCAATGATAATCCAGAAGTTTCCTCCCGTATCCGCTGCTTTCAGTATGGCCAGCACGATGGTAGGTATAAAGCCGATAATCTGCAAATAAGGAACTAGGTTTAAAGCGCCGATGAACAAGCCGAGTCCAATGGCCAGTGGGAAATCAATAATCAGAAAGCCTATACTGAACAGAATACCGACACACAATGCCACGAATGCTTGTCCGCGGAAGTATCTGTTCATGCCGTCTTTCACATCGTTCATTACATTGATTACGAAGGGCCGGTATTTCTGTGGTACCAGGTGGGTCCACCCTTCGGAAATGCTTTCGTAATCCAGCAATATGAAAACTATATAGAGAAGAATGAGGAAGAAAGTGAAGAAACTGAACAGCAGATTGACGGATTCTGACAACAAGGACCAGAGCCGGGGAACGGTTTCCTTGATGGCGTTCAGCATATTCTCTTCCTTGAACAATTGGGTGACAAACTGGGTGTCTATGTTCTCACGAAGGAATTCAGAGAGTGTTTTGGGCACATTGCCGTCGTGGGTTCCGTTGGAAAAGTAGTCTATTACCAAATCTTTTACCCTGACGAATTCGTCCATCATGGGAGGCACAAGCAGATAGAAGGCGGTTCCTCCTACAATCAGAATACTGAATAAGGCGCAGAAGATGGATATGACCCGGTTCTTGAGCCTTAATCTGTACTGGAAGAAGGTGACCAGGGGGTATATCAGATAGGCAATGAGCCATGCGATGAAGAATGGCAGCAATACGCCGCTTAGACGCTTGAAGAGCATAAGGATGCCGATAATAATGACACCGAGTATGACACCGCGGATAAAACTGTCGAATGTAATCTTTTTGCGTTCCATAATGCTCTGTTTTTTGTATTCGTTAATGACCGCTTTCCTTTTGGTCGGCTTGGATGGCTTGCTGATAGCACTCTCGGCATAGCGGTTCGTACTCTTCGGTTTCTCCCAGCAGTACTTGTTTGTCGTTCTTGACGGTACGGTGGGAGAACGAGGCAAGTTGACCACATTTCACACAGATGGCATGTACTTTGGAAACTTCGTCTGCAATGGCACACAGTCCCGGCATAGGGCCGAATGGAATACCGCGGAAGTCCATATCCAGTCCGGCTACAATGACGCGTATACCATTGTTGGCAAGCTGGTTGCATACATCAATCAGGCCGCTGTCAAAGAACTGGGCTTCGTCAATGCCCACTACATCTATCTCTGAAGTGAACAGCAGAATACTGGCAGATGAATCGATGGGAGTGGAGGCTATGGAATGACTGTCATGCGATACTACATCGGCTTCGGAATAACGGGTGTCTATGGCAGGCTTGAATATCTCTACGCGTTGTTTGGCAAACTTTGCCCGTTTCAGTCTCCTTATCAGCTCTTCGGTTTTGCCGGAGAACATGGAACCGCAAATGACCTCAATTCTTCCCCTGCGTTTGGTTTCCTGTATATGATCTTCTGAGAATAATACCATGCTTTCGAGTGTTATATTTAAGCGCAAAAGTAACACTTTTGTTTGCTTTCCGATATTTTTTCATTATTTATTTCTACATTTGTAGCGTTAACACGGACTGTGTAAAGGATATGCAAACCCTATTAAACGACATAGAATTAGATATTCAGGAATTGAAATGTTTGATGCAGGCCATTTCAAGTGATGCCAATCCGACATTGAAGATTGTGGCAAAACGGAATATCCAGCAGATGAAGGCACGCTTGGAGGCGTTGCAAGAACTGCTTGAGGAGGCGCCAACGGCTGTTGTGTCGCCCCTGGAGGAACCCCCTGCTGTTACTACTCCTTTGACCGAATCGGTTTCTCCGGTCGAATCGGTTATTCCTGATACAGTGAAGATGGTATGTGAGGAACCGGAAACAGTTCCTATTTTGGCAGAACGCATCAAGCCTGCCAAGGATTTGAAACATGCCATCAGTCTGAACGATTCATTCCGTTTTGTCCGCGAACTGTTCGCAGGCGATGCTGCACGGATGAATGAAGTGGTACGACGTTTGGGTGAGGCCCCTTCTTTGGACAAGGCTATGGATATTTTCGTTTCGGAAGTGCAGCCGGATGAAGAGAATGAAGCCGCTGTCGATTTTATGGAACTCCTCAAAAAATATTTCAGCTAAACAACCGATAAGTATGGGAAAACTTTATGTAGTGCCTACCCCGGTAGGGAATTTGGAAGATATGACATTCCGTGCTATCCGGATTCTGAAAGAAGTGGATTTAATATTGGCTGAGGATACACGTACTTCCGGCATATTGCTGAAACACTTCGAAATAAAGAATGTGATGCAATCTCACCATAAATTTAATGAACATAAAACGGTTGAAAGTGTTGTTAATAGAATAAAGGGGGGAGAAACTGTAGCTTTGATTTCGGATGCAGGTACACCGGGTATATCCGACCCGGGCTTTCTGGTGGTCAGAGAGTGTGTGCGCAACGGCATCGAAGTGCAATGCCTGCCGGGAGCGACAGCTTTTGTGCCGGCATTAGTGGCTTCCGGATTGCCGAATGAGAAGTTCTGTTTTGAAGGTTTTCTTCCACAGAAGAAAGGAAGGATGACTCGCCTGAAGGCATTGGCCGGGGAGCGTCGTACCATGGTGTTCTATGAGTCTCCCCACAGATTGGTAAAAGCTTTGGCGCAGTTTACCGAACATTTCGGTGCCGGACGTCAGGCATCTGTTTCGCGGGAAATTTCAAAGGTGCACGAAGAAACGGTGCGTGGAACGCTTACAGAATTAATAGAACATTTCACGGCGAACGAACCGCGCGGTGAAATTGTGATTGTAGTAGCAGGAATAGACGATTAAATAACTTCATTAACCAAACGTAAAACGAAAGCGTATGAAAAAGTTAGCAGTTTTAATTGTATGCGCGGCTGTAATGGCTTCGTGTGACAGTTTCTCTGGTGGCAGTAAGAACCAGCTGAAAGCTGAAAATGATTCTTTATTGATGGAACTGACTCAGCGTAATGCTGAATTAGACGAGATGATGGGTACTTTCAATGATATTTCAGAGGGATTCCGCCAGATTAATGCGGCGGAGAGCCGTGTGGATTTGCAACGTGGCGCTGTGGCAGAAGGCTCTTTGAATGCCAAGCAGCAGATTGCGTCGGACATTGAATTTATCCGTAAACAGATGGAAGAGAACAAGGAGCAGATTGCCAAACTGCAATCTATGTTGAAGAACAGCAAAAACAACTCTGTTCAGTTGAAGAGAGCTGTAGAATCTTTGACTCAGGAGTTGGTGGCAAAGACTCAGCGTATTGAAGAATTGCAGGCTGAGCTGGCTTCCAAGAATATCCGTATCCAGGAACTGGATGCTGCCGTGACCGGCTTGTCTAGTGAGAAGGAGGAATTGACTGCCGAAAATGAGGCGAAGGCCAAAACCGTTGCCGAGCAAGATAAGGCACTTAACACAGCTTGGTTTGTGTTTGGCACAAAGAAGGAGCTGAAAGACCAGAAGATATTGACAAATACCGGGCTTTTCAAAAAAGGCCAGGTGCTGAAAGATTCTGATATCAACAAGGACTACTTTACACAAGTGGATATCCGTACGACAAAAGAGATTAAACTATACTCCAAAGATGCTGATATCTTGACCACTCATCCTGCTGGCTCTTATGCGTTGGAGAAAGATGATAAAGGACAGCTGACTTTGAAGATTACAAATCCGAAAGACTTCTGGAGTGTGTCCAAGTATTTGGTAATCCAAGTAAAATAACACTGTTATAAGATTGATACAGAACGGACGCAGGTTATTGGAATTGATAATCTGCGTCTATTTTTATATATACCTTTCCTTTAAGTTATGGCATCTCAATATAAAAACCTCTTTTTTGATCTGGACGATACGCTTTGGGCATTTTCCCTTAATGCACGTGATACATTCGAAGAAATGTATCACAAGTATGACTATGGTCGTTTCTTTCGCTCTTTCCTGCATTTCTATACTCTTTATCAGCATCGTAATACAGAACTGTGGGAAGAATACGGTAGAGGGCAGGTCAGTAAGGAAGAGTTGAACCGCCAGCGTTTCCTATATCCTCTGGAGGCAGTAGGGGCGAGGGATGTTGCTTTGGCTGAGGCTTTTTCTGATGATTTCTTTTCGGTCATTCCCACAAAAAATCGGCTGATGCCGCATGCTTATGAGGTGCTGGAATATTTGGCGGGGAAATATAACCTCTATATCCTTTCCAATGGTTTCCAAGAACTGCAATGTCATAAGATGCGTTCGGCAGGTATCGACCGCTTTTTTAAGAAGATTGTTCTCTCTGATGACATCGGTATCTTGAAGCCCTGGCCCGAAATCTTTCATTTTGCACTTTCTGCCACACAATCCGAGGTGTGTGATTCTTTGATGATAGGCGATAGTTGGGAGAATGATGTGGCAGGAGCCAAAGGAGTGGGTATGCACCAAGTGTTTTATAATGTAACGGGGAAGGAAGAACTGCCTTTCCAACCGACTTATCATATCAGTAATCTGAAAGAATTGATGCAGATTCTGTGACATTGAAATTTTTAGTTGTACTTTTGTCTACAGAAACGTATATTATACAGCTATGGACACAATCTTACCTTTCGCTTTACTTTGTTTTACCTCCTTCTTTACGTTGACAAACCCTCTTGGCACCATGCCGGTGTTTTTGACCATGACGCATGGAATGACGGACCGTGAACGGCAGTCGGTAGTATCGCGCGCCACTCTGGTTGCCTTTATTACGATTATGGTTTTTACGTTTGCGGGACAGTTTCTCTTTAAATTCTTCGGTATCTCTACCAATGGCTTCCGTATTGCCGGTGGAGTTATTATCTTTAAGATTGGCTTCGATATGCTGCAAGCCCGTTATACTCCAATGAAGCTGAAAGACGAGGAAATCAAGACTTATGCCGATGATATTTCCATTACTCCTCTTGGAATTCCGATGCTTTGTGGTCCAGGTGCCATAGCCAATGCCATTGTGCTGATGCAGGATGCCCATACCATTCAGATGAAAGGAGTTCTTATAGGAATGATTGCCTTTATTTATCTGATTACCTTTTTCATATTGCGTGCTTCCACACGGCTGGTCAAAATCTTGGGTGAGACGGGAAATAATGTGATGATGCGTCTGATGGGGCTTATTCTGATGGTTATTGCCGTTGAGTGTTTTGTCAGCGGAGTGAAACCGATATTGGTGGATATATTGAAAGAAGGAGGCATACCATCACTGGCACACCTCCTCTAAACACTTTATTTATAAAAACACATTGGGAAAATTCCCAAGTTTCTTTAGGCTACTATTGATTAATAGCCTGGATTTTGTTCTATGTTCGGATTGGCATTGATTTCACCTACGGGAATCAATGGGAGCGCTTTCTTGGAATCTCGATTGAATGTACGCGCTTCTTCGCTCAATACGTCGTGCCATCCTCTGGCATTAACGTCCGTGTAGCGTGTAACAGTTTCACCTCGGCGCATAACATCGAAATAGCGCTGTCCCTCACCTACAAGTTCCTTGCGGCGTTCAATGTAGATGCGGTCTAATGTGATATTTCCGCTGGTTACTTGTTTGCTTTCATCCGTTGTACGGTTGGAGATGATATCATTCAGCAAGTTGGCAGCCTTGTTCTTGTCTCCGGCTTGGAAAGCTGCTTCTGCTGCTGACAAGTAAACTTCTGACAAGCGTAGCAATGGGACATTGGAGTAACGTACATCTCCGTTTACAGCAGGCATTTTGTTGATGTAAACTTTGCGTTTGTCAAATCCTCCTGCTGCCGCAGCCAATAAAATGTCGTTACGGATGTCTGCCGGGTCGGATGTAAGCATGTCAGAGAAGTCTTTTGTGACAATTACATCTCCATATCCGGGAGAAGCGCCAGCCTTGTCGGCATATAAATAGGCAATACCTTCACGGTCTGTCCAGTCAGTATTGTTGTTGATGGAAATCTCGAACATGATTTCTTTTGAATGATTGGCATCACTTTTGCTCCATGCTGCAACATATTCTGACGGTTCCCAAAGTTTGTAAGACGAGTTTGATATGATGTCTTCTGCTACGGATAGAGCCTTGCTCCATTCGCCTTTTGTCATATATACACGTACCTGCAAGGCTTTGGCAGCCCAAAGGTTGACATAACCCACTTCATTGGTTTTGGGCAGTGCATTTGAGTTGATTGCATCTGTCAAATCTTTTTCAATACTCTCATAACATTGAGCTACCGTGCTGCGGCTTGGCTTTTCTGTCGATTCTAGTGGGGAGGTAGCGATGGGCACACCGAGTGAGCTGCCTTGATCTACCGTATAAGGTTTACCGTAGATACGTGTAAGGTCAAACAGTGCCATGGCGCGCAGAACTTTTGCTTCTGCATCATATTGGTCAATAGTGGCTTTTGCCTCTGCCGCATCGGTCAAGTTGCCACTTTCTGCTGCCTGAATCAGACGGTTGGCGCGTGCAATGACTACATAAGGCATCTGCCATACGGCTGTTGAGGTGGTGAAATTGTCTGCAGTTGTATATTCCATATAGTAGTAGAAGTTTGCTCTTCCGCTTCCCCCGTTATATTCATATTGGATATCTTCCCCTCTCATGTCACCGTATACGAACATGAGGCGTCCATAATAATTAATCAGGCTACTGTTACCTTTAACGGCAGCATAAAGTCCCGTCCGCACATTGGCCAAATCATCGCTGTTCTTGATTGCGGTTTCAGCATCTATTCCGTCTGCGGGTGACTGATCCAGCCAACTGTTGAGGCATGATGAAGTGCTGACTGCCATAGCTGCGCAAAGCGTTGCTGTGTATAATGTCTTTAATATTTTCATTTTCGTATCTTTATTAGTTAGAAATTCAATTCTATTCCGAATGTATATGTTCTCAATGCCGGAGTCTCAAATGTGCATAGTCCGTCTACACGCATTTCCGGATCTACAAATAAGTCTTTAGACTTCCATGTAAGCAGGTTGGAACCAGAGAAGTAGATTCTGGCTTTGCTGAGCCCAAGCTTGCTGATATAGTTTTGCGGAATGCTTACACCTAATGTGAGGTTCTTCAGACGTAGATAATCAGTAGGCATCAGCCAGCGTGAAGACAGTGAAGCAGCGCTTCCATATTCAAATTTAGGCAATGTGGCATTCGTGTCGCCCGGGCCTGTCCACATCTTTGAGATGTCATAGTATGTCGGTACGGCACCACCGTATAGATATGAACCGCCATTGGAGTGCTGCCAAGTGGAGTAGTCAAAAGCATCCCCACCCAATGAATAAGTGAAAGTGAAGCCCAAGTCGATAAACTTCCATTTGAGGTTGTTGGTAAGACCGCCTTCTATACTAGCTTGATGCTTGCCTACAATAGTTTTGTTGGCTTCAGAGATATTTGTAGTTGTCTTGCGGGCATTCTCTGTTCCGTCATTCAGATAGAACATTTCTTTACCGGTCTCTGCGTCGACTCCGGCGTATTCATAAACATAGTATGAATAGTAAGGTTCGCCTACACGGTGAATCAGCGGTCCTGATACGATTTCATTCTGCTGGCCATCCAATTTGGTCAGTTTGTTGCTGTTGTGTGCCATGTTCAGAGAAGTGGTCCACGTGAAATCCTTGTTTCTGAAATTGGTTGATGTAATGGTCAACTCAAAACCGGAGTTCTTCAGTGAACCGATGTTTTGCGGGGTGGTATACCCATAATTGCCATCATAATATCCGCCGACTTGTGATACGGGGAGGTCATATATAAGGTCGCTGGTTTTACGCTGATAGTAGTCGAATGTTACAGAGATACGGTCGATGAATGAAAGGTCGAGACCGATATTCCATGTTTTGTTCTTTTCCCATTTCAGGTCCGGGTTTGCAATTCCGACGATGGACATTCCTGACTGTCCATTGTATATGATTCCGTATTTATAAAGATTCATATAAGCGTAATAGTCTGATGGTTGCGTTCCGTTTACACCGTATGACACACGGAGCTTTCCATCTGTCAATACACTCTTGACAGGATTCAGGAAACTTTCGTCTATGAATCTCCATGCTCCGGAAACCGACCAGAAACTTCCCCAACGGTTTTCTCTTGCCAGACGTGAACTTCCGTCGGTACGATAGCTGAGACCGAGATAATATCTGTCTGCGTAGTTATAATTGGCACGTCCGAGGAACGAAGTCATGCGATAGCTCTGTCTGTTGGTTTCGGCACTTGTTGAACCGGCATTTGTCAATTCGTACAAATCACCCGGATAGTCTTGGCCTGCCATGTAGTTGAAAGCATATTCCGTATCTTGTGTTTCAAAACCAAGCAGGGCGTCAATATTGTGCAGACCGAAAGAGTTGATGTAAGAGAGCTGGGTTTGTGTATTCAGCTGGTCATTACGATTGACGATACGCTGCATGACACCACCGGGGGCACCATTGTTTGAGTGTCTGTCCCAAAGAACGTCATTGGTTCCTTGTGCGTAATCATAAGCAATCTTTTCACTTAAATTCAACTTGTCCCAAATATTGTAGGTCAACTTGATTGTATTGAATGCCTTCATCAGGGTATAAACGTCAGAGCTGTGTTCTCTTTCATACAAAGGATTGACTCCAAATACGCCGCAACCATTGTTTAATGTGCCGTCTTCATTATAAGGGGTTGATGAGGGGCTTTGGAAGAATGCGTAATTGGCCACAGGTCCATCATAGGAGGTAGCTTCATTAGTTTTGTTTTGTCTTACTTTTGAGAATTGGCTTGTAACCTGAACTTCAAAGTCTCCAAACTTATGAGTGAGGTTTGCATTACCAGTGAAACGTTCCAGACCTTGTTTGTAAATGATACCTTCCTGATTGGTATAAGCAGCTGAGGTGTAGAACTTGGTACGGTCGTTACCGCCAGATACGCTCAACTGGTAGTTCTGATGAGAACCGTTACGGAAAAGCAGGTCTTTCCAATCCGTCCATCCGGTTGAGGGTTTTGAAGCAAAGTCCTCGATGTTCTGGTCTGCAAAAGTTGCGGCATCTGCATCGGACATGTTTCCGGTGTATAACCCGTAATTCTTGAGACCGGTCCATAAGAGTTCGCGGCGCGAGTCACCGTCGAGCATAGGACGATAATCTATTGCCATGTTTGAGAAACCCCAGTCGGAACGGAAACTTACATTTGTTTTGCCTTGTTTTCCGCTTTTCGTCGTAATGACCACAACACCGTTAGCAGCACGCGAGCCGTAAAGAGAGGCAGCAGCCGCATCTTTGATAACTGTGATAGACTCGATGTCATTGGTATTGAGTGAAGACAAAATATCAGTTCCTGCATCACTATAAGTGAACTCGGATAAGTCTCCACTTGTGACCGGTGTTCCGTCAATAACATAAAGCGGATTGTTTCCGGCATTGATGGAACCCATACCACGTACACGGATACTGCTTACAGAACCCGGATTACTTGAACTTGAGCCAAAAGTAACACCAGCGACATTACCAGAAAGTTTGTCGGCAACAGAAAGAACAGGTACATCTTCCAAGGTGGAAGTGTTTACAGTAGAAGCAGCTCCGGTAAATGATGCTTTTTTAAATGTACCGTAACCGGTAACTACAACCTCTTCAAGTAGCTCAGAATCGGATTTCAAAATTACCTTTACATGAGGTTTAATCGTTACTTCTTGGGTTTGCATACCAACAAACGAAATCACCAGAGTTTTCGCGGAACTACAATAAGTGTATATTGCTAAAAAACAATTGTTTACGTTTGCTATAGAACAGAGTTTATTCTATTGTATATTATCTATAAAGGTATATGGCAAAGGGAGGTAAGTGGCTCGAAGTACCCATTTCATACCGTTTTGAATAATTAAAAGCTGATAATGAGCGCGTTATTGTAACATTTCATTCTACTCTTTTAATTGGTGATGTACTAATTAACCCAATAAATGTTTTTTATTCAAGAATAACGATAGATTATATAGAGGAATTTATCTTGAAAGATAAATTTTATCCATGAAAGTTCCAAAATATTTTTTTGTTGAGAAATATTTGCTTTACATATGCTATTTATAATTGATGAATATATAATATATACGGCAAGATTCAATTATAATTGAAATATTTTATATCTTTGTATATAAACTAAATCATGTTTGAATATGAAAAATTATATCTCCCGTCCTTTATACATAAAGAGAATTGAACCGTTTATTGATAAAAGTATAATAAAAGTAATAACCGGCCAACGTAGGATAGGTAAAAGCTACATTCTTTTACAGATATCAGATATCATAAAGAAAAACATACCGGAAGCCAATATTATTTTTGTAGATAAAGAGCAACTTTCCTTCACGGAAATTAGGAACTACATGGATCTTTATCAATATGTTTTAAGGAAGGTTACTGGGCATAATCATAACTATCTCTTTGTAGATGAAATCCAAGAGATTGAAGAATTCCAATTGTGTCTGCGGAGTTTATTGAATGAAAATAAATGCGATATCTATTGCACCGGAAGTAATGCTAAAATGCTGTCCAGTGAACTTGCTACTCAATTGGCAGGAAGATATATAGAATTTCCCATTCATTCACTTAGCTATGGGGAATTCTTAACTTTCAATCAATGCCAAGACTCCACCGAAAGTCTAAAACTCTATCTTACATTCGGAGGTATGCCCTACATTCATAATCTAACAATGGACAAGAATGTCATATTCGAGTATTTGAGAAACGTTTATTCTACTATCCTACTAAAAGATGTGGTTGCACGTGAATCAATCCGGAATGTCTCTTTTTTGGAAAATCTCGTAGCTTATCTGATAGATAATACCGGTTCTCTTTTTTCTGCCCAGAATATTAGTAAATATTTAAAGTCGCAACACGTCAACATTCCTACGCAGACAATTCTGAACTATCTAAAGGCACTGTGCAATAGTTTCTTTATTTACAAAATTCAACGAGCTGAAATCCAAGGGATGAAAATCTTTGAGATTGGTGAGAAATATTATTTTGAAGATTTAGGATTGCATAATTCCATACAGCATTTCGATTTTCGAAAAGACATCAACAAGTTAATGGAAAATGTAGTATGCATTGATTTGTTAAGATATGGATATGAAGTATATGTCGGAAAGAGTGGTAATAAAGAAATTGATTTCATTGCTTCCAAAGACGACCATAAAATCTATATTCAAGTAGCGTATATGCTTCCCGATGATGCAACTGTTAGGCGAGAATTTGGCAATCTTTTGGAAATAGCAGACAATTACCCCAAATATGTGGTAACAATGGATGAAATGCAAAGCGGGGGAAATTACAAAGGAATTAAACAGATTTCACTGCGAAACTTTTTGTTGGCAGAGGATAAAGAAAAACTGTAAATTAACGATTCAATCTCTACGAATCAATATTTAAAGTAAAAAGCCGGCCCTTTGTGTGAACCGGCTTTTCTTATGTAATTTTTTTAATTTTCAAATTACTCTGTCTCCAAAGAGTTAAGGTATGCTTCCGCACTCAAGTAGAGATAAGACGGGTTGGTACAAGGATATGCACCACCGTCTTGATAGTCAGCCATACTTACGTACAACGAATTGGCTGGGAAGGTAATACTACCGGCCTTTTCATTATAAACTCCCAAAGGATAAGAATTTATATTAGTAGATAGGTTGCCATATACAGAACCACCGCTGAACATACCATATCCCCAATCCATACCATATTGAACCGGTTTCAAAGAAGCACCTTCTTTAGTCACATCAATTACGAAAGTATATTCACCTGGAACTACATCAGCCTCTTCATTAAAGGGATAACCGTTGAAACCGCCAACCTCATCTTGTGCAGTCGCAACTTTGGCAAACGGACTGTCAAAACGGAAACGTGTACTGGTAGCAGTTGTAGTTTTTTCAATTTCCACAGCCATCGGAACAGACGGATCTACGCCAAAGAAATTAGCAACTGTACCGTCCAAATAGTATCCGGTACCGATAGATTCCCACTTCAAGATAGCAAAATTTACTGATATTTCATGGTATCCGGAAGAATAGTTGCTGACATCATTACCACTCAAAGCCAGTTGTAGATTATAAGTGATACCCTCGGCAGCTGACGGTGTTTCAACTGTCAACTTGGCTGTTTTCTCTCCAGCAGCAAATGATACAGTGGAAGGGCATACAAATATATTCTCTTCATTATTTATCACAGTAACATCAACCGTACCGGCAGCATCTGTCAAGGAGCGTGTCAAAGTTAAATCAAAAGAGGTTATTCCCGGCTCAACTTCCACTGTTTGGGTGTAATTGCCCACAAAGCAGATGCCTTGATTACCGTCTTCCAGTTCACCCGGAGTATAACTTTCTGCATCAGGATCGCAAGAGGTAGCTATCAGTGCGATGACAAACAGACTAAGTATCTTATTTATATATTTCATATTCCATATTTTTAATAGTTAACATATACATTATTCTACATCAGGTATTGGTGTAGGTGCCGAAACCAGCGGATTGTTCTCCAATAATGGGTTATATTGTACTTCCTTATTAGGAATACTGTAAATCTGAACCGGATCACCTGCTGTAATATTAAATACGGCAGTAGTCGGGAAGCCGCAGCCTAAACGGTTGACTCCCTTGTTCAGACGCATAATATCAAAATATGCCATACCTTCTCCCCAGAATTCAAGACGACGTTGTTGCCAAACAGCTTCCTGCACAGCTTCCGGTGTAGTGGCTGTACACTGATAAGACGGGTCACGATATGCAGTAACAAACGAGTTAAGGGTAGATACACCGCCACTAACATTACCACTCATAGCTTGTGCCTCAGCCTTGATAAGATACATTTCCTCAACACGCATCAATATTATATCCGTAGCATTGTTGTCAGTTCCCCATTGGTCATTCAGCACCCCATACTTTACTTGTGTATAGGCAGGTGCCTTTTTCCCAGTAATGTATGTTTGGGCCGCAGCAGGCAAATTGGCAGATACACCTTCACCGTTCAGGAACCATCCCTTGCGGACATCACTGGCAGGAATCTCACTATAGAGTTTCGGACTGATTCTACGCCATCCACCTACAGAAGCATAACCATAATTCAAAGAGCCCATATGTGAAGGGAAATTACAAATACCGGTTGTACTTACACGGTCCTGTTCTGTAATCAAGATACCCCACATCCATGAATTGTCTTCGATATTAATGAATGAAGGCTTGCTTACATCAGCACGGGAGTATGGAGTGGCAGTAGTTTTGGCCAGTGCAGCTTCCGCATCCTTTAAAGCTTCCGCATAGTTGTGCATTGCCAGATAGACACGGGCACGGATACCGTAAGCGACATCCAAGCTGACATAGCGCTTGTCATCACGTTCTTTTGTAGTGGCTGTCAGCAGCTCAATAGCTTTATTCAGGTCTGCCAAGATAAAATCATAAGTTTCTTGCACAGTAGAACGGGCGCAGCCATTGGCTGCAACTTCTGTTGCATTCTGCTCTGTAATCAAAGGCATACCCATAGCGCTCTCATGTCCTTTGTAATTGAACTGATACAACTGTATCAACGTAAAATAGTCAAAAGCACGGACAGCTAATGCCTGCGCCAGATAATATTGTAACGTAGGATCTTCAGTTTCGTTATCTACAGTACCGATTACGTTATTGGCTGTAAAAATCTGATTGTACAATGTACCCCAGAATTCAATGGTAGCTGTACTTGTATTCAAGCAGTCACTGTAATCGGCTGAATTGGAATACCAGTTATAACCAGTAATATCTGCCACCATGTCCGTACCTCTTGATTCCGTGGCCAGCATAATGGTCGGATAACCTATATCACTATGCACATTGTCATCTTCTGTGTAGATTTTGGCATATTGGGTGAAATTTGCAGCCACGGCTGCTACGCTGGCTTCCAATCTGGAAGGATCAGATTCAACAACTTCTTCCTTTTGGTTAGATGTAATAGTCGAACTCAGCGGTTCTGTATCCAGATCTGTACATCCAGCTACCATCAAACCGAGCATAACATACGGTGTTATCTTATATAATTTCTTCATATTTTTTCTGTATTTTATTATTGAACTATTATCAGAATGTTACTTTCAAACCGCCGGAAATAGTACGTATAGGCGTATATCTATCTGTAGAAGCTGTTGTGTAGCTCATACGTGGATCAAGCCCTTTACGGGCAGAGAAAAGAGCCACATTGTCAGCCGCACCGTAAATACGCAAGCTTCCGATACCCAGACTTCTCAACCATCTCTTAGGTAAAGTATAGCCCAGGGTGATGTTGTTGATAGAGAAATAATCAGAACTTGTCAACCAACGGTCTGATGAAGAGTTGGTGTATTTATCAATGGCATCTACACGCGGAATATTGGTATTTCTATTCTCCGGTGTCCATGCATTCAAGATATCCTTGTGCCAATTATATCCCATGTAGTGGGAGTCACCGCCATGCATGAAAGCTTGATAGCCACTATCATAAATCGTACCACCCAACTGATAAGCACACTGGATGGAGAAATCAAAGCCACGGAACTCCAATGTTGTACCGACACCGCCATAGATAGTAGGCAACAGGTCACCGGAAGCTTGTCTATTGGAATTGTAGGCAGCAGACCAATCTTTATCCTTATACTCTACACCGTTTTCGTCCTTTGCCCAATACAGAGCTTCGCCGGAATCAGGATCTACCCCTGCATATTTTGTCAAATACATCTGGTACAAAGATTCACCTTCACGATAAATATAGGAACCATCAATCATCTCTCCTTTCAAATCCGGATGCAGCTCAAGAATCTTATTTTTCATCAATGTTCCATTCCAATTGATCACCCACTTTAAATCATTAGTTTCAATAGGAGTATAGTTCAATTCAATTTCCACACCGGAGTTGCGTACCGAACCGATATTCATAGGAAGTTGGGTATAACCGTTAGACATCGCTACCGGTTTATAATACAACATATCCTTAGTCTGGCGGTTGAAGTATTCGATTGTACCGTCAATACGTCCTCCCAAAAGAGCGAAATCCACACCTACATTGAATGAATTGGATGTTTCCCAAGTGATATCTTTGCTCCCCTTGTAGTAGAGCACACCATCAGAGAATACACCGTCAGACCCGCTAACCGTGAACTGATCCAGATACGGATAGTAGTTTGTATATCCCTTATAATAGAGGTTGTCATTACCCTGCTGACCGAAAGAAGCCTTCAGCTTCAGCATGTTGATCCAATCGTATTGACTGATAAAGTTTTCTTTTGCCATATCCCATGCTGCACTCACACTCCAGAAGTTACCCCAACGGTTATCCGGATGGAAGCGTGAAGAAGCATCACGACGATAAGAAACACTACCATAATATTTTTCATTGAAATCGTAGCTGGCACGTGTAATGATACCGATTGTGGCATATTCATTGTAACTGCCAGAACCATTCTTGCGGTCGATAACATTAGATGCAGTCCAGTTCTTGTCACTATACATGTTATATCCTAAAATATAGTGACTTTCCGTGTTGAAGTCCATACTTTCATAGCCGGCAAGAATATCCAAGTTATGGTTGCCGAATGTCTTTTTGTAATTCAACAGATATTGTTGGTCAAGCGAATAAACGCGTGAGGAGTATTGCATAACAGAACCGCCATAGGAAGCCGACTGACCATAATACTTGTTACCCACACTATGCTGGCGTGTGTTGTCAATATGCAAGCCCAAAGAAGCTGTCAATGACAAACCGTCAATGATATCAATCTTTGCATACCATTTCCCATTCAGAATATCCATCAGATATTTTTCAGTATCATAAAGGAAACCGCTCATAGGATTGGACATGCTCATAAAATTACGGGTGAAGTTTGTACTTGAACCATCACCATAGTCATATACATGATAGCCAGTATTGGCATTATATTGGAAACTGCCGTCTGCATTCCGTACATACATCGGATAGATTGGTGCGATAAAGTTACCAACAAAGAACGCATTACCGGAAGAAGTAGCAGCATCGGTATCCTGATCGCCCGGTGAACGGCTTGTTACATTTGAATAGCTAAGATTAACTCCGAGCTTCAACCACTTTTTAGCCTGATAATCCACGTTCATACGAGTGGAGATACGTTCGAAACCTGAATTTTCAATAATACCTTCATCATTCAAATAACTGGCAGACAGATAGTAGCTTAATTTGTCCGAACCACCAGAAACACTAAGATTATACTCTTGGCGCAAATTACTTTGGAACATCTCATCAGACCAGTTATCCGGTGTATAATAATAGTCACCGTCACTATATCCCAGAGTTGCATAAGGGTTCAACTTGCCGTTCCGGCCAATAAGATATTGTCCATCAGGTATGGTATAAACTTGGTAGCCCAGCTTTGGAAACAAGTCTGCATTGGCCAATTGATAAGCCCGTTCTGCTGTATATCCGCTATTATATAGGTATCCGTTATACAAAGCAGAATATGCAGTCTCCATATAGGTATTTGCATTCTGCAATACATCATAGTTTTTCACTAAGCGGGAGTTGACTCCCCAACGGGCGTCTAAAGAAATCTGCGTATCACCGCTCTTACCTTTCTTTGTAGTAACCAAAATAACACCGTTTGCACCACGTGCACCATACAAGGCAGCAGCTGCGGCATCTTTCAATACGGTCATTGATTCAATATCTTGTGAATTGACAGCGGAGATATCTCCTTCATAAGGAATACCATCCACTACATACAGAGGATTGTTGCTGGCATACATAGAACCGATACCACGAATACGAACTGTCGCACTCGTACCCGGCTGGCCATTTGTACTTTGTGTCTGCACACCAGATACAGTACCGGAAAGTGCATTCGATAAGTTGGAGACCTGACGTTTCTCCAATGTCTCAGACTTGATCACAGAGGCTGAACCTGTAAAAGCAGACTTCTTTGCTGTACCGTAAGCTACCACCATTACCTCATCAAGCATCTCAGAATCGGAACGCATGAATACTTTTATATTCGGCTTAATATCAACCTCTTGAGTCTGCATACCAATGTACGAAATCACCAAAGTTTTCGCGGAACTACAATGTGTATAATATATTGATAATAAAGAATATACAATAAGTCAAAGAATTGGCTAAAACAAGGAATACTCTTTTCAAAGCTGTCCTATATGGGTCTACAATAAACAAAACCTTACTTATGTGATACCATTAATAAATGTAATATTTTGATTAATAGCTGTTTGAGTATCAATTAATGTACTACGGTTGTAAAATTAGTATTCCTCTTTTTAAAAGAATGGGTAATTATGTCAATATCTATTATTTGTTTATTTTTCGTTGAATATTTACTTGTATTACTTATTTCATCCATAAGAATATTGCATTTCATGTAAATACTATTTCAAATTACAGAATAACCATTCCCATTTCAGATAGAGATAAATATTAGTTTATTCCTATTTCAAATATAGGAAATCTGTGTTTGCTGTATAAAAAACTAATGAACTTATGAGATCATTTCTAAAGGAGCTTAATAAATTACTTTATAGTTTCTTGTGTAAAAGTTCAAGGAGAAATTCATTTTATACAAATTATCGTCTCTAATTGGTATTATCGTAATGTGCATTACGATAATAGTGGACTTGGTGTAAAATGATAAGGTATATTATGAAATTCTATAGTCGAAAAAAGAATTGGCAGTTTTAAAGAATATAGCAGAACAGTCTCAAGAAGAATCGTAAATGACGGTTTTAGGCGTATCGGTAAGACCTCACTTTTATTGAAGCCAACGGATGGAAGACCGGCATTGTATTTTTTCATTTTACGAATAGGTAAAAATTGAACACAATAATGAACGGATAGATTGGGGGATATTGAAGAAAAAAGGAGAATATTTTCTCACAATCAACAAAGAATGGGAAAACTGCTCTGTTTCTTATAAAGGGCTTTTTTGGGAAGATATGTAATCTTGAAATAACACTTCCCCTGAAGTCTTTTGTAGGATTAAGAGAAGAAAAGCCACCCATTTCACAATGAGTGGCTTCTCAAAAACACTTTATTATGAAATTCCGGTATGTTCAACCGGATGAATCATCATAATTGCCGCATTATTATTGTTGGGGTAATGCAACTTGATTAGTCTGCACAGATAGCGCTTCTGTGTCATTTTTCCGTATAACATGTCCTTTGAAGTATTAATTCTGGTCACTCGGAGAAAGCTGAGAATTATTCTCTATTTCAGAGAGAGGTAATTGGTAAAGGAACGGCCTGTCTTCTTGGTTATAACGGAACTTACCGGCAGAGAAGTGATTATTATTTTCTGCGCCCCAAGTTTCATCTGTACGATCTACAGGAATATTCAAACGACGATTATCAATATATTCCAAACCTTCACCCCAGAACTCTACACGTTTCTGATAAATGATTTCCTCTATCAGGTCAGCCTTGTTCGTGAAAGTGTAATTATAATCGGGCTGGCGAGTCTTCATAAAGCTATTCAGTTCAGTCACTGCTTCTACAGAACCCTTGTGAGCCAAAGCTTCCATTTTTATCATGTAAGCTTCTTCTGAACGCAGGTAAATATAATCTCCCAGCTCCCATCCGCTGAACACACCGGCCTTGATGTTATCACGACCTGTACCGATAAATTTTACAGCTTGGTATTCCACGGCAACTGGAGACTGAGTGTCACGAATCAATGTTATACGATTACCGGAAGCATCTGTTACACCAGTAGAGCGGTCGCAGCAGAACCATTGCAGACGGATATCAGTATCCGCGATACGGTCTACTAATGGCTTAAAGGCAGCGCGCCATACACCGATGCCGGCATAACCATCGCCATAAGTATCCATCTGCGAGAAGAAAGACATATAAGTTGTACTATTGTCTGCTGTAACATCGCTACCGAATACTACATCCGGCAAGCTGATATTACTGAATCCCTGGAGTATCTGGTCTTCACTCTGCAATATAGGGAAATTATCAATCACCACTTGCGCATACTTTATCGCCTCATCCCATTCATGGATAACCATGTTCGCACGAGCCAAATGCATAGCTACCACGCAGCCATCCATATCAGTGGGTGAGGAAGTACGCGTCATATCCAAATCTTTGAACAAGTCGAAAGCAGTAGTAAGGTCACTCTTGATTTGTTCATAGATTTGGGCTACAGTAGCACGTGGCTGGTCACCTTCTGTATCCTCTGTAATAAGCGGTACACACGGAAACTGGGAGAAGTCATATTTCTCTCCACGGCCCCATTTCGTTCCATCCGCACCGGTATAGTAGGAATGCTGATATAAGTAAGTCAGTTGTAAGTAGGCATAGCCACGGAAACCAAGGGCAATGGCACGATATTTCAAATTGGCGGGATCTTCACTGCTGGGGTCAATCAGCTTGAGGATATTGTTGGCATTGGCTATGACGCGATAGTACTCTTTCCAACGGTTGTTGGTCGGAGTATAGTTCTGTTGCCAGTAATCCAGCAAATAATGATACATACTCATGGCGAAACGTCCGGTCATAATCATATCGTTGCCCATCAGCGATGTTAAGTAATCAAAACTCTTTTGACCGAAATAGTTGTGACTCATATTGACGTCAACATACTGTTGCATATCAGTATACATACCTGCCACAGCAGCTGAAAAAGCCTTATCAGGATCTTCCTGAGCCACATTGCCCAGTTGGTCTTCAGTCAAATAAGCGGTAACATCAGCATCTTCAATGCAAGATGTAAGCAGGCCCCCAACAAGAAGCACCTGCATCATATATTTCATTATCTTCATATACAATTTTATTTTTTAGTTTAGAATGTAAGGTTGATACCTCCGGAAATCACACGCATCGGAGAATAGCCTCCATATTCATCATCAGAACCAGCCATTGCCACACGAGGGTCAAATCCCTGACGTTTGGACCACAAGCCGAGATTATCTGCCGTAGCATAGATACGCAGTTTCTCAACACCCAATTTCTGCATCAGGTTCTTCGGCAATGTGTAGCCCAAAGTGATGTTACGGATGCTGAAGTAGCTGGCCTTTATCAGATTGAGGTCTGATTGCTGAGTGAAAGAGTTGGAAGCATTGTCAGCATTCCAAATAGGAAGTGAACCTTGACCGGTCTCAGGGTTGAATGTTTTCCACATATCCTTATTATGACCTACGTAGAATGAAGAGCTCATGCCGGACAGATAAGAATAGTCATAAGCATAGCCACCAATTTGGAAAGCCGTTGCTATAGAAAGGTCGATTCCCTTGTAAGAGAAAGTAGTGCTCAAACCACCGTTGAAATCGGGCAGTGCAGATTTTCCAATGAAGTAGCGGGTTGCGTCTGCATAAGTGGTGGTGGTAGTACGGCCTGTCACTTCCCCTTTCTCGTTTGTCTCATCCATGTACCACATGGCATTTCCTTTTTCGTCCATGCCGGCATACATATAAGTATAGTATTCAAAGCGGCTCTTACCTTCGCGCAGGTTGAACGGACCGGAAGTGATACCATTTTCACGGTTTTCTTCGGGCAGTGTCACGATGCGGTTCTTGTAGTGAGATCCCACGAGCGATACCGTCCACTTTAGGTCGGGCTGATTGAAAATATCCACATTCACTTCAAACTCTATACCAGTGTTTTTCATCGCACCCAGGTTTTCCCAATTATACGGACGTCCGGCTGTAGAGTAAGCTACAGGGCGCTTGAAGAGCATATCGTCTGTACGACGATAAAAATATTCGAATGAACCGTATACTCTGTCGAATAGACGGAAATCTACTCCCACGTCAAAAGTCTTCTGCTTTTCCCAAGTCAAGTCCGGATTACCGTAGAATTCCGGTGAATAACCCAACTCTGAACCATTCCAAGTAACTGTGTATTGGTCTTGATAAGGCGTGTACACATAGGCATAGTCATACTCCGAAAGGATGCTTTCATTACCTTGGGTACCATAAGACGCACGCAGTTTCAAGTCGTTCAACCAAGAGTTTGTACCCTCCATGAATGCTTCGTTGGAAATACGCCAAGCGGCACCTACCGACCAGAAATTACCCCAGCGGTCCAAGAAGCGGGAAGTACCGTCGCGACGGAAGGCTGCAGAAAGATAATATTTGTTGCTATAGTCGTAGTCTGCCATACCGAAATACCCCTCGATGTTATGGTTTGCCGTGTAGCTGTTAATGTATTGCATTTGTCCACCGTTGTCCAGTTCCGGATTGTTCGGATTAAAGAAATTGGTCTTCTGTCCTGCTAAATACTGATATTCATACTTATAGTACTCGTGACCTATCTTGGCCGACAAGTGGTGGTTATCGCCAAAAACATTGCTGTAGGCCAGAATCTGGTTGAAGTTGGTAGTCGTAGTGTTGTAGCTTCCTTTTGTACCACGACCACCGAAAGACTGTCCGTCACCGATGAGCGGAGTGTAGAATACTGTCTGGCTACTGTTCGTGAAATCATAACTGTAGTTTGCTGTAAACTTGAAATTCTTCAAGAACGAGATTTCCAGATACGAGCGTGAAGTCAGATTATTGTACACAGTTTCACGAATATCCTCTTTCATATTGGCTATCACATTCTGGTTAGTAGCCGTAGGACGTTTAGATGTACCGTCTGTCTCACCGTTTCCGGCATCATACATAGGACTTCCGTCCTCATAATATTTCATATTACCTTCTGCATCATAGGCATGAACCGGGAAGATGGGAGCCCAAGAGCGTGCCACCTCAAAAGGATTGGAGGCAGCTCCGGCATTCTCTTGTACACCATTCTGAGTTGCTTTGGAATAGCCTACATTGGTACCTACCTTCAACCAGGATTTCAACTGAGAGTTAACGTTGGCACGAGCCGTAAAGCGCTCATAAGAAGAACCTAGCACATAAGAGTCATTGTCCAGAAAGCCCATAGATACATAGTAATCTGTGCGGTCATTACCACCCGATGCAGATACATTGTACTCTTGACGGAAGGCATTGTCGAACAAGGCATCGGCAAACGAATCATTATAACGCGGACGTGCATTGGGATTAAGTTTCCCATCGGGGGTTACCAGATACTCTCCCTGCGGGATGATGTAAGCATTGTAATTACCCAGTTCGCCCAGCAAATCCTGGCTGGCTGCCAAGTTAGATTCTTCAATGGAGTTTCCGGCTGCCCAATAGGTGTTACGAAGACCATACCAAGACAAACGGTAGAACTCTCCCGGATCAGTAGCCATATCATAGTCCTTGTACGCACGCTGTGCCACCCCCCAGGAGCCGTTAAAGTTGATGGCCACCTTGTCTTTGCGTCCGGTCTTGGTAGTAATCATGACCACACCACCTGCTGCACGGGAACCATACAAAGAGTTGGATACAGCATCTTTCGACACGTTCACTGAAGCAATGTCTGTAGGGTTGATGTCCGACAACTTGCCGTTGAAGGGCACACCATCTACTACGATCAGTGCATTGTTGCTGGCCGAAATAGAACCGATACCGCGTAATACGATATTGGCATCTTGTCCCGGCTGGCCGGAAGAACTTACAACTTGCAAACCAGCCACAGCTCCTTCTAGTGCATTGGACACGGATGTAGCTTGTGAATTACTGATAATCTCATTCTTTACACTGCTGATAGAACCCACCAAATCTTGTTTACGTTTAGTGCCATAAGCCACTACTGTTACTTCATCAAGTATCTCTGTATCAGGAATCATAACCACTTTTACGCTCGGTTTGATTACCACTTCTTGAGTCTTCATACCGATGTACGAAATCACCAGAGTTTTCGCGGAACTACAACACTCTTATTTTATTAATAATCAAGCGATTATACCATGTAATAGAAATCACTATAGCGAAATTTCCTTTCTCACAAGGTGTATGTATAGGGGTACAATGTATAAAACCTTACTGCTGTGATACTATTTGTTGGATTAATGACTTGGTTATCATATGTATATCATAAGGTTAATACGTTGCTTAAAGATTTTAAATGATTCTTCCTCTTATATGAAGAATATCTTTTGTCAACATCTATCATCCTAGCTGCTTTCAATGAAGCATTTACTCTACATTGTCATTTTATTAGCGAAAGTACTAAAGTCTATGTAAAAGAATATTTCAATAGCTTCAAAAAACAGTAAACTCAAAACTTTGTGATTAGCTAAACAATCAAGACAACTGTTGTTTCTTCATAACAGTTTTCATCATTTTTGCTTCCACACTTCCACCCGCTCCTTGTATCCCTCTATTCATCGGCATTACAGACGCTGTGGAAGCAATGCAAAAGTGTGGAAGCAAAATTTGCTTCCACACCTCCAATCAGTCTTAAATATTGATAACACACCAATGTCAATCTTCTATTTACACTATACTATACTTAATTGATTCTCAGCAATTTCTTACTGCAAAATTTTGCAAACCTATTGCAGCGATACTGCAAAACTGTTGCAGTGGTACTGCAAACTAATATGCAGCGCGGCTGCAAGCAATATGCAGTGATACTGCAAACAATATGCAGTGGTACTGCAAAACGTATGCAGTAAGTTTGCAGCGAGCAAACTGAAACTGAATAGTGAATGAACAGACTTTAAAGGAGAAGTATATGACTAACGATATGAAAGTGTAGTATTGGCTATGCTAAGTTCGTGTTTTTTTAGGCAAAGGCATGAGTGCATGGTTCTTTTCTAAATCATGCACTATAGTCATATCCATTACATTTGTATACACTTGTGTGGTTTTAACACTTTTATGCCCCAATAATTTTTGCACCGTTGTGATGTTCACTCCATTATAAATCAATAGTGTTGCATTAGTATGGCGAGCAGTGTGAAATGAAATTTTTTTTGATAAACCAGCTAGGCGGGAAATCACAATTAAATCCTTGTTCACATTAGAGTTATCCCTTAAATGAAAGAAGCTTTGTAAGTCATCCCGATATTTGTCCAGAATAACAAGCCCTTTTCCTTCGAATAAGAGATAAAGAGGTAATCTGACTTCTGTACTCGTCTTTATGGATTTATAAATTAGCCAGGTTTCTTGACGAATCTCCACGATGTTATCGGGTGATAAACTGATAAAATCAGAATATCTCATTCCTGCATAGCAACAAAACAAGAATGCATCTAAAGTCTTTTGCAATTTAGTATATCTGCCAGCCAAGCTTAATTTCTCCAACTTCTCCAACTCTTCAGGAGATAAGTGCGTATGCTTGTTTTCTATAGTTTTAATCTTGTACTTTCGAAAAGCGTATTTTTGTATCTCCATATAATCCTTGTTGATGGCGACATTTATATGTCGCTTCAGATGCTTCATATGTTTGGCTATCGTATTTGTGTGATAACCTCTTGATTGCAAGAAATATTCAAAGGAGGATATGAATTCGAATGTTAAATCAGAAAAGGTTACATCCTTTTTGAACTGTTGTAATAATGAAAGAGTGGAGAGATGATTTCGTTTTGTACTTTCTTTTAGAGTAGAGTTTGCTATCTCTTGCCTAAAAAAAGGAATAAAAGAGGTTTTGTTTTCGCTTGTGCTCAAAACATCCTTTAGTAACTCTAATGAAATACGCCTTCCTTGCTGCCACAATTCCAACTCTTTTTTTTCTATCATAGCCATGAACTCATATATCAATCTATTCAGCGCATCTGCATTAGGATGATTCTTCACAATAAGCTTTTTATTGTCCCACTGTTCTGGCTTTAAATAAACTTTGGTTGAAAAATACTTTTTCTTTCTGTCCAAATAGGCTTCTACTTGTACCAATGCCATTCCTTTTTTATTCAGGCTTCTTTTTCTGTTGTACACTAGATTGTAAATAATCTTACTCATTTTACTTGATTTTAATTAATACCAATAACAAATAAGACGATATTCTGTGCTCGATGGGATTAGAATAAGAATTAATATCTCTAAAAAGTGTCTTTTTGTGTTTAGCTATTAATCGGTATTTAGCCTCCGGGAACTCTCAATTTGTTTCAAAATCAGGTCCGTTCTCTGTTTTAGCGGCTTATTTATTAACCATTTTGTTTTAAAATATGTGTATTTCTTGGAAAAATCATCCTAAAAGAGGGAATCATAGTGATAGTAAACATAAGCCAGTTTAGGTTTTTTAAGTGTGAAAAATCTGTTATTAAGCATAAAGTGGCATGTTTAATTAACAAATTGATAGATTTACAAGGTTTTTTCAATAAAATAGTTGTTCGTTTCAGTTTTATTAATATATTTGCACTTTGTTAGAGTAAAGAAACAATTAATGTAAAGTTAAACTTTAAGAGAGAATTTATGAAAAGAAAATTAATGCTGTTATTGGCCTGTCTTTTTGTCGGAATAGGCCTAGTAACTGCCCAAACCCAGAAGGTTACAGGTGTTGTAATTTCTGAAGAAGACGGGCAGCCAGTTATTGGAGCCTCTGTATTGGTAAAAGGTACACAAATTGGTGCTATTACCGGTGTAGATGGTGATTTTACATTACCAAACGTACCAAGTTCCGCGAAAACTCTGGTAATTTCGTATATTGGTATGCAGACCCAGGAGGTGGCAATAAAATCCAGCGTAAAAGTGGTGATGAAGTCTGATACTGAGATGCTTGATGAGGTAATGGTGGTTGCTTTCGGTACAGCAAAGAAGTCTGCATTTACGGGTTCGGCTAAGGTGGTTGGTACCGAAAAGCTGGAGCAGTCGCAAGTGACGAATGTTACTGATGCCTTGGCAGGTGCTGTGCCGGGTGTGACACTGACTTCCAATGACGGTGCTCCGGGTTCAAAGTCATCCATCAAGATTCGTGGTTTTAGCTCAATCAATGCAAAGAATGACCCTCTGATTATTGTGGACGGCGCTCCTTATAGCGGTGATATTAATAATATCAATCCTAACGACGTTGAGTCAATGACAGTATTGAAGGATGCGGCTTCCAATGCTCTTTACGGTGCTCGTGGTGCTAATGGTGTAATTATCATCACTACCAAAAGGGCCAATATGTCGGGAGAGGCTAAGGTGACTTTTGATGCTAAGTGGGGTGCTAACACTCGAGCGTTGCAGAAATATGAAGTGATTGACAATCCTGGCATGTACTACGAGATGCATTATCGTGCCATGAACAATTATTATAAGTCAACGGGAATGAATGACCAAGCTGCATGGCTTGAGGCAAACAAGAATCTGTTTGGCTCCAACGGTGGATTGGGATACAATGTATATACAGTTCCCGATGGGCAATTCCTCATCGGTCAGAACGGTAAACTTAATCCCAACGCCACATTGGGTAGAGTTGTGAATTATAAAGGACGTGACTATCTGCTGACTCCGGATGATTGGGAAGATGTGGGAATGCGTACCGGTCTGCGTCAGGAATACAACTTCTCGGTGAGCGCAGCCAATGAAAAGTCCTCTTTCTATGTTTCTTTAGGTTATCTTGGAAATGAGGGTATCACTGAAGGCTCTGACCTGAAACGTTTGACAGGCCGTTTGAAAGCCGACTATCAGGCAAAGAAGTGGTTGAAGATTGGTGGTAATATGGGATATGCACGTTTTGATTCTAACTCGTTGAGTAACAATGGTACCAGTTCGTCTACCGGTAATATATGGGCGTTTGTTACCCAAATGGCTCCCATCTATCCCGCCTACGTGCGCAATGCTGACGGCAGCATCATGGTGGATAATAATGGTATTGGAATGATGGACTACGGTAGTGGTATCAATGCAGGTATGCAGCGTCCTTTCATTGCTGATGCCAACCCTATTCTAGACAATAAACTAAATACCAGAAACTCTGAAGGAAATGCCATTAACGGCAACGCCTTTGTAGATATAACTCCTATAGAAGGCCTAAAGGTGACATTCAATGGTGCTTTCAACTTGGATGAGACACGTCATAGTTACGTTTACAATCCTTACTACGGGCAGTTCGACTCCACTGGCGGTACAGTGAGTAAGTATCATACACGTACTTACGATTACAACCTGCAACAACTTGTTTCTTATGCCCGTTCGTTTGGCGACAATAACTTCGATATTCTTTTAGGTCACGAATATTATGATTATCGCTACTATGAACTTGGGGCCAGCAAGTCGCAGATGTTCTCTCAAGGCAATAAGGAATTGGATGGTGCCATTATCGACGGACAAGGTGCTTCTTCCTATAAAGAGCGTCGTAACAATGAAGGTTTCTTCGGCCGTTTGCAATACAATTATGACGAACGCATCTTCGGCTCGGCTTCTTTGCGTCGTGATGCTTCCAGCCGTTTCCATCCGGACCATCGCTGGGGTACATTCTGGTCGGTAGGCGGTGCGTGGCTTATCAACAAAGAAAGCTGGTTTGATGCTTCATGGGTGCAGGAACTGAAGCTGAAGGCTTCTATTGGTTCACAAGGTAATGACAATATCGGTGACTTCCTCTATACGGATAGATTTAACATTATCAACTCTAACAACAGCCTTGGTACTTCATTTAAATCTAAGGGCACTAAAGACATCACTTGGGAAACCAACACTAACTTCAATATCGGTGCAGAGTTCCAGTTGTGGAACCGTGTAACCGGTAGCATCGAGTACTACAGACGTAAGACTTCGGATATGTTGTTCTCATTTACCGTGGCTCCATCATTGGGTTATGCTTCCTATATGGACAACGTTGGTAACATGGTCAATAGTGGTGTGGAAATGGACTTCAATGTGAATATCTTCGATACACGTAACTTTACGTGGGATGTGAATGTGAACATTTCAACCTTGAAGAACCGTATTACGATGCTTGATCCTGATAAGTTGATTACTACTGAGTATACAGCTGATGGAAAAGGATATAAGGGCTATTCTAACGGAAGCTTCTTCATTGGTGAAGATTTGTCTATGTTTACATGGCGCTTGAAGGAGTATGCCGGAGTGAATGAAAAGGGTGAGTCTTTGTTCTATAAGAATGTCAAGGACGAGGCCGGCAATATCACCGGACGTGAAACGACTACGAATCATGCTCAGGCTGACTATTACATCACAGAGGAAAGCTCAATACCTAAAGTGTATGGTGGTTTCGGTACCAAACTGAAAGTCTATGGCGTGGACTTTGGCATAAACTTCACTTACCAGATTGGTGGTAAGCAGTATGATGGTACGTATGCTTACTTCATGTCGTCACCTTATGGTACGGCTGGTTACAACTACCATAAGGATTTGTTGAACTCATGGACTCCTGAGAACACAAATACTAATATCCCGCGTTTCCAGATGAACGACCAATATTCAGGGGCAATGTCTACGCGCTTCTTGACAAATGCAAGCTTCTTGAATATCCAGAATATTAATGTGGGCTACACGTTGCCTTCCAAGTGGACAAGAAAGTTGGCCATCAACTCATTGCGTGTGTATATGTCGGCAGAAAATGTTTTCTATTGGTCTAAACGTAAAGGGTTCGACCCACGTCAGTCATACGACGAGACAACCAATGCTACTTTCTATTCACCGATGCGTACCATCTCTGGTGGTGTGTCATTTGAGTTCTAAACCTAATATATAGATTACAATGATTATGAAGAAGAATATATTCAAATTATTTTCGGCTATGGTCGTATCGGCCACGGTATTGACCGGCTGTATAGAAGAGGTTTTCCCCGAAGATTCTACAGCGACCTCCGATCAGATTGGTGCATCGGCTACAGCAATTGAGGCTTCGCTTAATGGCTTGCCATCGCAAATGGTACAGGGTTATCTGGTGTACGGTAAGCAAACCCATGAGACCGACCTTGCTTATCCCTCATTGATGTTGGCCCAGACAGAACTGCTGGGTGATGTTGTGGCTACAGATTACGGGTATGACTGGTGGTGGCGCTTCAATGCCAATAATGGTATGAACGACACCGGCTATTATTCATATTTGCCTTACTTCACCCTATATAAGTTCGTTAAATCGGCCAATGACGTGATTGCGGCCGTTGATGTGACTGATCCCACAATTACCGATGAAATGCGTGGACTTGGAAGTATAGCCCATGCTTTCCGTGCATTGGACTATTATACGCTGATGGTACTTTTCGAACCGGTAGAAAATATCTATACCGATTGTAGCAAGGTACTGGGGCTGACGGTGCCCATTGTGACTGAGGCGACAACTAACGACATTGCGAAGAGCAATCCGCGTGCAACGCACGAAGAATTGGTGAATTTTATTCTTGCCGACCTTGACAAGGCAGAGATAGGTCTGGAGTCTTATACACCTGTCAGTAAGAACTTCCCTGACTTGGCGGTCGTATATGGTCTGAAGGCCAAAGTATATATGTGGGATGGTCAGTTTGCTAAAGCTGCCGAGTATGCCCGCAAGGCTATTGATAAGTCGGGAGCAACACCTATGAGCGAATCACAGTGGCATAATCCCACTACCGGTTTCAATACGGCTACTTCTGCATGGATGTGGTACCTTCACCCCACGGCTTCCAATATGGGTAATCTTGCTAATTTCATTGGTCACATTTCCAATGAAGCGGATTGGGGATATGCTTCTTTGTCTAAGCTCCAGATGGCACGTTCACTTTATGACGCGATTCCTGCTACCGATTTCCGCAAATATTCTTACCTTGACCCGGACAGAAGTACTTACGCTTACCAGTCAGTGAGAGGCAATGCATGGCTGGATGAACAACCGGATTATATGTCATTGAAGTTCCGCCCCGTGGGTGGTGACTATAACACTTATTCTGTGGGTGCGGCTGCAGATATTCCCGTGATGCGTGTGGAAGAGATGTATCTCATAGAGGCTGAAGCAGTAGGTGCCAGCCAGAATGTGGCAGCAGGCGTACAGTTGTTGAATAACTTTATGAAGCAGTACCGCCAGAGCAATTACAATTTCAGTACGGGTGATTTGCGTAATTTCCAACTTGAGGTGTTGAAGCAGATGCGTATCGAGTTCTGGGGTGAGGGAATCGCATTCCCTACGGCTAAACGTCTGAAACCGGATGTCATTCAGAATTATGAGGGTACCAACTTTATAGAAGATATCTTCAAGATAAACTGTAAAGGTGTGAAGCCCAATTGGACATTGATGATTCCTAAGACCGAAGTCGATTCAAATACCGCCCTTCAGGGAATGAACAATCCGGACCCGTCCGGTGCTATTGCTAAACGTCCTACTCCGATAGGGGAGTTTGCACCGGGTAACAATTAACCAATGAACTAACTTTTAATAGAATTTGTATATGAATAAGATATTCAATAAATTGTTTTTGGGCTTGGCCGTATGCGGTTTGGCTATGACGGCTTGTTCAGACGGTGTGGAGTGGGAGCCTTCTCCGGTTCCTACCGAGGGTGTACAAGCTTATATTTATGCTGATAACACTGATTTGACTTATTATCCGAATGATGAACAGTTTTTTGTGGTCAAAATCGGCCGTCAGAAAACAGATGCGGCTGCATCTATCCACTTGACTACAGATGCAGAGAACGTAACAGTGCCGACAACGGTTGATTTTGCTGCCGGTGAAGCACTCAAAGAAGTAAAGATTGCGTTTGACATAGCTGTGGGTACTACTGCATCTTATACTATTGCCATTCCTGAGGAAGATTCCTATGTTTATGGCTCACCCAAGGTGACGGTCAATATAAAGCGTGACTATACTTGGCTCAATATAGGTACAGGCTACTATGCATCTCAATTATTTGACGAGGGTTGGGATCAACCTGTACTGAAGGCTAAAGAGGCTAATATCTATAAGCTGGAAGATTGCATTACGAAAGGATATCCCATCATGTTTACGTTAAGCGATGACAATCAAGAACTGATAGGTTGGGATCCTCAACCTACTGGTTATGACAAGACGGACTATGGTATGCTATATTTTGCAGCTGCAGGTATGGAGCGTAAAGGGAACGTGTTGTCTTTCCCGATGCAGGGCTTAGTAATACTTGACGGTGGTAAATGGGGAGTACTGTATCAGGGATTCACGGAAACGTTGGAGATGCCGGAAGGGTTCTGATTATCCTGGCAATTAGATAACATGTAATTTGAAATGGCATGTAAGATGAAGTTCGACTTCATTTTACATGCCATTTTTCTATTGTATCTGTTTTTATTTTATTCCCCTTTTTAAGGCGCTTCCGCCAAAATTATTTATATTTGCTGCCCGAACCAACAATACGTATATATAATAAGGTATAGAAACTATGAAAGAATTTGTAATCTCCGAAGCGCAGGCAGAAACAGCGGTATTGGTAGGTCTTGTCACGAAGACTCAGGATGAGCGTAAGACCAATGAATACCTGGACGAGCTTGCATTCTTGGCTGAGACAGCCGGGGCGGAAGTAGTGAAGCGGTTTACCCAAAAGCTGGATGCAGCGCATTCCGTGACTTATGTCGGCAAGGGCAAGCTGGAAGAAATTAAAGAGTATATCCGGAATGAAGAAGAAGCCGAACGCGAAATCGGCATGGTGATTTTTGATGATGAACTCTCCGCCAAGCAGATACGCAATATAGAAGCTGAACTCAAAATCAAGATACTGGACCGTACGTCCTTGATTCTCGATATCTTTGCCATGCGTGCCCAGACTGCCAATGCAAAAACGCAGGTGGAGCTGGCGCAGTATAAGTACATGCTCCCCCGTCTGCAACGTTTGTGGACCCACTTGGAACGCCAGGGTGGTGGCTCCGGTGCCGGTGGAGGTAAAGGTTCCGTGGGACTTCGCGGTCCGGGTGAAACGCAGCTGGAAATGGACCGCCGTATCATCTTGAACCGTATGTCATTGTTGAAGGAGCGTTTGGCTGAGATTGACAAGCAGAAGTCTACCCAGCGGAAGAACCGCGGACGCTTGATTCGTGTGGCATTGGTGGGATATACCAATGTAGGAAAATCCACATTGATGACTTTGCTTTCGAAAAGTGAAGTCTTTGCAGAGAATAAGCTGTTTGCCACGTTGGATACTACGGTGCGTAAGGTGATTATTGAGAACCTGCCGTTCCTGCTATCCGATACGGTGGGCTTTATCCGTAAATTGCCGACGGATTTGGTAGACTCCTTCAAGTCTACTCTGGATGAGGTACGCGAGGCGGACTTGCTGTTGCATATCGTAGACATCTCTCATCCGGATTTTGAAGGACAGATAGAAGTTGTGAACAAGACGTTGGCAGATATCGGTGCCGCCGGTAAGCCCATGATTCTTGTATTCAATAAGATAGACGCTTATACTTATATAGAGAAAGCGGCTGACGACCTTACCCCCAGAACCAAGGAAAACTTGACACTCGAAGAACTGATGAAGACGTGGATGGCTAAGATGGAGGATAACTGCCTCTTTATTTCTGCCCGCGAAAAAATCAATATGGAGGAACTGAAGAGTGTAGTTTATCAGCGTGTGAAGGAATTGCACGTGCAGAAGTACCCCTATAATGACTTTCTTTATCAGACCTACGAAGAAGAAGTTTAATTTTAGTTATGAGTTATAAGTTATGAGTTATTTGCTGGCAGCGGTTTGAATCGGTAGTGCCGGCAAAGGCAATAACTTATAACTCATAACTCATAACTCGTTATAAGGATGAATTACAGAAGACTGACCGAAGATGAAATTCTCCGGTTGAAGAGCCAGTCATGTCTGGCTGATGATTGGGGGAAAGTAACCGTTGCAGAAGAGTTCTCAACGGAATTTGTGCATCATACCCGTTTTTCGGGTGAGGTGTGTTTGGGAGTGTTCCATTCAGAATTTATGTTGCCGGGAGGAATCAGGAAGCATTCCGGTTTGCGGCATGTGACGCTGCATAATGTAACGGTGGGAGATAACTGTTGCATTGAGAATATCCAGAACTACATTGCCAATTATGAAATAGGGCATGACACCTTCATTGAGAATGTGGATATTATTCTGGTAGACGGTGTGTCGAAGTTCGGTAACGGGGTAGAAGTGTCTGTCCTGAATGAGACGGGAGGCCGTGAGGTGCTGATTAATGATAAACTCTCCGCACACCAAGCCTATATTCTGGCGCTTTACCGCCATCGCCCGGAGCTGATTGCACGGATGAAGGAAATCACGGATTTTTATTCCAACAAACATGCTTCTGCTGTAGGAAGCATCGGGAACCATGTAATGATATTGAACACCGGTTCCATAAAGAATGTGCGCATCGGTGATTATTGCCGCATCTGTGGTACATGCCGTCTGTATAACGGAAGCATCAACAGCAACGAGGTGGCGCCGGTACACATCGGGCATGGGGTGATTTGTGATGATTTCATCATCTCTACCGGGTCTCATGTAGATGACGGAGCTATGCTGAGCCGCTGCTTCGTGGGGCAGGCATGCAAGTTGGGACACAACTACTCTGCTTCGGATTCTTTGTTTTTCAGCAACTGCCAGGGAGAGAACGGGGAGGCGTGCGCTATTTTTGCCGGACCTTATACGGTGACACACCATAAATCCACGTTGCTGATTGCCGGTATGTTTTCCTTTATGAATGCCGGTTCGGGGTCCAATCAGAGCAACCATATGTATAAGTTAGGGCCTATCCATCAAGGCACTTTGGAGCGTGGTGCCAAGACGACTTCCGATTCGTACATCTTGTGGCCTGCAAGGGTGGGAGCGTTTTCCTTGGTAATGGGGCGCCATGTCAACCATTCTGATACTTCGAACCTGCCGTTCTCTTACTTGATAGAGCAGAATAATACCACCTACCTTGTACCCGGTGTCAACCTGCGTAGTGTGGGTACCATCCGTGATGCCCAGAAGTGGCCGAAACGTGACGGGCGTACCGACCCGAACAAACTGGATTACATCAACTATAATCTTCTCAGCCCCTACACGGTGCAGAAAATGTTCAAGGGACGGGAAACGTTGCAGAATCTGCGTCATGCCAGTGGCGAGCTTTCGGATATCTATTCTTTCCATAGTGCGAAGATACGTAACTCGGCTTTGGTGAAAGGTATCCGCTTCTATGAAATAGCCATTCATAAGTTCCTCGGAAACTCTGTCATCAAGCGCTTGGAAGGCATTGACTTCCGGAGCAATGAAGAAATACGTGCCCGTTTGAAGCCCGATACTGCCATTGGCAGCGGCGAATGGGTGGATATTTCCGGATTGATAGCCCCAAAGAGTGAGATAGATGCGCTGATAGACGGTATTGAGTCCAGCAAAGTCAATCGCTTGAAGTCTATCAATGCCGAGTTTGAGAAGATGCACAGCAACTACTATACCTACGAATGGACCTGGGCGTATGAGAAGTTGGAAGAGTTCTATGGTATCAAGCCGGAAGGTATGACGGCAGAAGACGTCATACATATTGTCGAAAAATGGAAAGAAGCAGTAGTTGGCCTCGACCGCATGGTGTATGAGGATGCTAAGAAAGAATTTTCACTGGCTTCCATGACGGGCTTTGGAGCTGATGGCTCACGCTTGGAAAAGGAACTCGATTTTGAGCAGGTACGCGGCGACTTTGAAAGCAATCCGTTTGTAATGGCTGTGCTGAAACACATTGAGGTGAAGACGGCGCTGGGCGATGAACTGATAGGGCGGATGCAGCGGGTGTCAGAAAATTAATTATGATTTGTTGCGTTTTTACTCTAATTAAAGAATTATTTCAATAATAGTTTTTACCTTTGCTCGGTAAAGGCGGTTTTGTGCTGCCTTTGCTACCCGAATCACTTTTAAACATTAAATATACGAGTAATTATGGCAACAACACCTCCGTTCAAGTATCAGCCCATGTTCGAGAAGGGGAAAGATACTACTGAGTATTATCTGCTTACAAAAGATTACGTGTCAGTAAGCGAGTTTGAAGGAAAACCTATCCTGAAGATTGAAAAAGAAGGTTTGACGGCAATGGCCAATGCGGCTTTCCGTGATGTATCGTTCATGTTGCGTCGTTCGCACAACGAGCAGGTTGCTAAGATTCTGAGTGACCCCGAAGCAAGCGATAACGATAAATACGTGGCACTCACCTTCCTGCGCAATGCAGAGGTAGCATCCAAGGGGGTACTTCCTTTCTGCCAGGATACGGGTACGGCAATCATCCACGGCGAAAAGGGACAACAAGTATGGACCGGCTACTGTGATGAAGAAGCTCTCTCACTGGGTGTTTACAAGACTTATACCGAAGAGAACCTGCGCTATTCGCAGAATGCTCCCCTCACCATGTACGATGAGGTGAATACGAAGTGCAACCTTCCCGCACAGATTGACATCGAAGCTACGGAAGGTATGGAGTACGAGTTCCTCTGCGTAACCAAGGGTGGTGGCTCTGCCAACAAGACTTATCTCTACCAGGAGACAAAGGCTATCCTCAACCCCGAAACATTGGTTCCCTTCCTTATCTCAAAAATCAAGACTTTGGGTACGGCAGCTTGTCCTCCCTATCACATCGCATTCGTTATCGGCGGTACCTCTGCCGAAAAGAACTTGCTGACTGTGAAACTGGCTTCCACCCACTTCTACGATAACCTACCCACTACCGGCAATGAGTTCGGCCGCGCTTTCCGCGATGTGGAACTGGAGAAGCTGGTACTGGAAGAAGCTCATAAGATTGGCCTCGGTGCCCAGTTCGGCGGCAAGTATCTGGCTCACGACATCCGCATCATCCGCCTGCCGCGTCACGGTGCGTCCTGTCCCGTGGGTCTGGGTGTTTCCTGCTCTGCCGACCGTAACATCAAGTGTAAAATCAATAAAGAAGGTATCTGGATTGAAAAGCTCGACAGCAATCCGGGTGAACTGATTCCCGAAGAACTCCGTAAGGCCGGTGAAGGCGACGTGGTGAAGATTGACTTGAACCAGCCGATGGCCGATATTCTGAAGGAACTGACCAAGTATCCGGTTTCCACCCGTTTGTCTCTGAATGGAACCATTATCGTAGGCCGTGACATCGCACACGCCAAGCTGAAAGAACGTCTGGACCGTGGCGAAGACCTGCCGCAGTACATCAAAGACCATCCCATCTACTACGCCGGTCCTGCCAAGACTCCTCAAGGCATGGCTTGCGGCTCCATGGGCCCGACTACTGCCGGACGTATGGACCCGTATGTAGACCTCTTCCAAAGCCACGGCGGCAGCATGATTATGCTTGCCAAAGGTAACCGCAGCCAGCAAGTGACAGATGCCTGCCAAAAGTATGGCGGTTTCTACTTGGGCTCTATCGGTGGTCCTGCCGCTATCTTGGCACAGAACAACATCAAGAGCATTGAGTGCGTGGAATATCCCGAACTCGGTATGGAAGCTATCTGGAAGATTGAGGTGGAGAACTTCCCTGCATTCATCTTGGTGGACGATAAGGGCAACGACTTCTTCAAGCAACTGAAGCCCTGGAATTGCAGCAAGTAAAACAGAAGCCTTTTAGAAAGGCATAATATAAGGAAAGCCGTAACGGAGAAAATCTTGTTACGGCTTTTTTGTTTTGTAGAGGAAAACAAAGTGTTTCGCGGCATAGAACACTCTGTTTCATCAAGCAAAACAAACTGTTCCTTTATGTTGAAACAAACTGTTCTTTCATGTTGGAACAAAGTGTTCTTCCCTATTGGAACACTCTGTTCCGCCTTGATAAAACAGATTGTTCTCTATAGGAGAATAAAACTGAAACTCGTTTGTTGTCGTATTTTTGTTACATTCTCCTTTTCATTTCTCGGTTAACTTCTTTATCTTTAGCCCTCCAAACAACCAATTTAATAAAACATGGAACTGACTCTTACACGACAAACTCCGGCACAACACATCGTATGGCTGGATGTGGTACGCCTTGTTGCAATGTTTACAGTAGTTTGCTGCCATTGCACAGACCCTTTTAACTTCTATCCGGGCACATCGCCCGACATTGTTGACATCAAGTTCTGGGGAGCTGTCTACGGTGCGGCGCTCCGTCCTTGCGTACCGCTTTTTGTAATGATTACCGGTGCATTGCTGTTGCCGGTACGGGGTGACGCCTCGGCATTCTACAAGAAACGTATCCCCCGCGTATTCTTTCCTTTCCTCATCTGGTCTGTGATTTACAATCTGTTCCCCTGGATAACGGGACTGCTGGGAGTGGAGCCGAAAGTGATTCTGGATTTCTTCCCTTATTCGGGTGAGGAAGTGATGCGCCAGTCTCTGGCAGTGAGCCTGGGATATATTGCAGAAATGCCTTTTAATTTCTCTCTATTGGATGTACACATGTGGTATATCTATCTGCTGATAGGGCTTTATCTCTATCTTCCGATATTCTCGGCATGGGTGGAGAAGGCCTCGGAACGTGCCAAACTATGGTTTCTTGCAGCATGGGGAGTGACACTGCTGCTGCCTTATTATACCGAGTTTGCCGCTCCGTACCTTTGGGGGACTTGCTCGTGGAACTCGTTCGGTATGCTGTATTACTTTGCCGGTTTTAACGGCTACCTATTGTTGGGCCATTATCTGAGGAACCATAACTGGACGGGCCGGCAACTCTGTGGCATCGGCATTCCCATGTTTGCCATTGGCTATGCCGTAACATTCCTTGGTTTCCGTCGTATGACCTCCTTGCCGGATTTTACGGATGAGATGCTCGAACTCTTCTTCACCTACTGTTCGCTGAATGTAGTAATGATGACCATCCCCGTGTTTATGCTTTGCAAGCGGGCCAATTTCCGTTCGGAGCGCATCAAGAAAGCATTGGCAAACTTGACGCTCTGTGGTTTTGGAGTCTATATGATACACTATTTCTTTACCGGACCGAGCGTAGTCCTGATGCGTGCTATCCATGTTCCTATCTATCTTCAGATACCTTGTGCCGCAGTCGTCGCTTTCTGTACTTCCTGGTTTCTGGTGGCAATGGCATACCGTTGTTTCGGGAAGCGGACCAAGTGGGTGCTGGGGTAGTTTGGATGAAAGATTGTTTATCTTTAAAGGAGGAGATTTAGGGCTTATTATCTCCTCCAGATTCTCCACATATAGTAAGCGCAGTGCGTGAATGCGAAAACAAACGAGATAATCAGCAGCACTTTGCTTTCTCCCCATCCCACAGTCTGTTGGTGCCACAGTCCGGTGATGACACAAAGAACGGCAAGGATAAGTCCAATCATGTTCAAGGTCACCTGCCCGTGGCGGGTGTCGCCTCCATGCTCCAGCTTACTGTGCTTCATGCCGTAGCCCACGTAGATGTCCAGACCGATGAGCATCCACAGCACCAGGCGTATCCATGTATCGGCAGGAAGGAACAACATCATGCAAAGGCAAGTAAGAATACCCAGTATGGGGATAAGTGGAACAAGTGGGGTTTTAAAGGAACGGGGCACGTCAGGCATGGTTCTGCGTACTACCAGTACAGCGGCACAGACCAGCGTGAAGGCCATCAGCGTGCCGATGCTTGTCATCTCTCCGGCCAGCCGTGCGGGTACAAAAGCTGCCAGCAGGCCCACAAGTACCATGAAGAGCAGGTTGCTGCGTGCCGGAGTACGGAACTTTTCGTTGATATGCGAGAAGAAAGGAGGCAGCAGCCCGTCGTGGCTCATGCTCAGGAATACGCGGCTCTGTCCCAGCAGCGTCACCATGATGACGGAGCAATATCCGAACAGAATGGACAGCACGATGGCACGGTTCAGCCAGGGATAGTCCGGCTGGATGATACCTGCAGCATCAGCCTGCCCCATGTGCTCTATGGCTATGGCAACGGGAGCAATGCCTTGCTGTCCGCTGAAGGCGGTGTAGTGTGCCACTCCCGTCATGACGTGGGCAAAAACCATATAGAGCACGGTGCATACCAGCAAGGAGACCAGAATGCCGATAGGCATGTTCCGCTTCGGGTTCTTCGTCTCTTGGGCGGCTGTGCTCACGGCGTCGAACCCGAGGAAGGCGAAGAATACGATGGCCGCCCCTCGCAGGATGCCGGAGAAGCCATATTCGCCCAGCACGCCCGTATTGGCAGGGATGTAAGGTGTATAGTTGTCGGTATTGATGTATTTCCAGCCGAGTATGACAAAAATCAGTATGACGGAAACCTTCAGGAATACAATGAAGCCGTTGAAGATGGAGCTGCCTTCCGTACCCCGTATCAGGAAGAGGCTCATCAGCACGACGATAAGGAAGGCGGGGATATTTACGACTCCACCATCCCAGGGACAGGCGGTGAGGGCTTGCGGTAGATGTATGTCCAGTCCCTCGAGAAAGACGACCAGATAGCGGCTCCAGCTGATGCTTACCGTGGTTGCGGCTACGGTGTATTCCAGTACCAGGTCCCACCCGATAATCCAGGCGATGAGTTCGCCCATCGTGGCATACGAGTAGGTGTATGCGCTGCCGGCTACGGGTATCATGGATGCAAATTCCGCATAACATAGTCCGGCGAAGCAGCATCCCAGTGCGGCAATGGCAAAGGACAGTGTGATGGCCGGTCCCGTATAGCCTGCCGCCACCGTTCCGGTGATGGAGAATAGACCCGCTCCGATGATGACTCCCACGCCCAGGGCAACAAGGCTCCACGGACCAAGTACACGTTTCAATGTTTTCTTTCCGGAGGCATTAGCCTCCGCTTGCAGTGCCTCGAATGGCTTTCTGATGAATAATCCCATTATGCTTCAATTCTGATAAACCGGGCGCAAAGGTACGGATTATATTGCTTATTCCATATAGCGCGCTACTTTTCCACTGATTTGCAGTAGGGAGATTTCACATAATTTGGTATCATATTCCGCGGAGAGAATACGTTCTTCTGCATCCAGCAGACTCTTTTGGGCTTCGCGCATCTCGATTCCCGAGAGGTTGCCCAGCATATATCGTTCCATGGCAATCTCGTGGTTCTCCTTGGCAGCCACAAGGTTCTGGCGTTCCAGGTTCAGCATTTGCAGGTTGTTTTGGTAGGCCTGCCATAGGTTGCTGAGATCGGCGCGCAGGGCTTGCTCCAGTTGCTCCCGTTCCAGGCGAGCGTTCTGCACGGCAATGCGGGCATTCTTGCGTTCGCGGCGCCGGTTGCCATCGAACAGATTGAAGCCGACCGTGACGCCGAAGTTCAGACCGAGGTTGCTGCGGCGGCTGTTGGCAGAGATGTCATACTTGTTGAGGGTGTAGCCGTATCCGCCGTTCATCTTCACGTATGGGTAGTCGCGCGAGCAGACTTTCTTGTAGTCCAGACGGGCCAGGGTATTGTTCTGTTCGGCACGTAGCAGTGAGGCGTTGATGGTGAGGGTGGCGTTCCACAGCTCCTCGAAGTTCAGGGAGGCGGTCACGTTGATGAGGCTGTCTTGTATGATAAACGGCTGGTCTACATCTTTGTTTGCCATGAGTTCGTTCAGCTGGATACGTGAGGTGTGCAGCAGTTCCTGCTGTTTCATGTATTGGGCACTGTCGGCATTGAAGTCCACTTTGGCCTGCTGGTAGTCCAGGCGCGAGAAGTTACCGATGTGGTAACGCTCTTCCACAATGCGCAGGCGCTCTTTGGATAGCGATACGGCATAACGGAAGTTCTTCAAGCGGATTTTTTGCTGCACATAGTTATAGTATTCGGCGGCTATGTTGGCTATCAGGTCCTCGATGGCGATGCGCGTATTGGTCTCGCCTTGGCGTTCCAGCTCCTTGAGCCGTTGGTAGTTGGCGGTAATGTTGAAACCGTCGAAGATGGTCCAGTTCAGGTTGATGCCTGCATCGAGAGTTTGGTCAAACACTCCGTTGTCCTTGGTTGTCTCTCCGGTGGCTCGGGCTTTGGTCTCGGTATTGTCTATGGTTCCCTTGTAGCCGGCGGAGAGGCCCAGTGTGGGCAGGTAGCCCGCATTGCCCAGTGTGGCGTTGTTCTTGCTGACCTGCTCTTCATTGCGGACAATGCGCAGGGAGTAGTTGTTCAGCAATCCTTGCTCCAGGCAGGACTTCAAGGTGTAGGTAGGCGCAGGCTGTGCATAAAGGCCCAGCGCTGTGCAGGCAGTGGCTATGAAAATTAAAACAATGCGTTTCATTCGGTCTTCAGTTTACTTCGGTTCGTTGATACATAACTATATATGGCAGGCACGATGTACATCGTCAGCAGTGTGGAGATGAGCATGCCGCCTACGACGGCAGTACCCATGGCGATGCGCTGGTTGCAGCCTTCGCCGGTGGCGTAGGCAAGCGGTATCAATCCCAGGATGGTGGAGGCACTCGTCATCAGGATGGGGCGCAGACGTTGCAGGGAGGCGTCCTTGATGGCTCGCATCTTGTCTTCACCCGCTTCCTGCTTCTGATTGGCGAACTCCACAATCAGGATACCGTTCTTTGCTACCAGACCAATCAGCATGATGATGCCAATCTGGCTGAATATATTCATCGTGATGTCTCCGAAATACATGAATACCAGCGCGCCGGCAATGGCGAGAGGCACCGTCAGCATGATAATCAGCGGGTCTTTGAAGCTCTCGAACTGGGCGGCCAGAATCAGGTAAATCAGCACGATGGCAAGGATGAAGGCGAACATCAGACTGGAGGAGCTTTCGCGATACTCCTTGGAGTCTCCGGTCAGTGCGGTACGGAAGGTCTCGTCCAGTGTCTCCTTGGCAATCTTGTCCATTTCGTCCAGTCCTTGCCCGATGGTCTTCCCGTCGGCAAGCCCCGCGGAGATGGTGGCGGAAACGAAACGGTTGTAACGGTACAGTTTCGGAGGTGCGATGCCGCCGGTAAGCTCAATTAGGTTGTCCAGCTGTACCATGTTCCCGTTGTCGCTTCGGATATAGATGCCTTTCAGGTCGGCGGGCTTGTTGCGTTGCTGGCGGTTGATTTCGCCTAATATCTCGTATTGCTTTCCGTTCATGTAGAAGTAGCCCATACGCTGTCCGCTCAAGCCGTATTGCAGAGTTTGGGCAATGTTCTTGGTGCTTACGCCCATGATACTCGCCTTGTCACGGTTGATGTTGATGCGCGCTTCAGGCTTGCTGAACTTCAGGTTTACGTCTGCCATCTGGAATACCGGATTTTCGTAGACCTTCGTCATGAACTTGGGGAGCACCTCCTGCAATTTCTCGATATTAGTTGCCTGCAATACATACTGCACGGGCATACCGCCGCGCCGTCCTCCGAATGAGGAGGACTGCTGTACGAAAGAGCGTGCCATGGTCTTTTTCTGCACTGCCTTCGACAACTTTTCGGCAACCTCCATCTGGGTATAGTCACGGTCTTTCATGTCTTTCAGTGTGATACGTACGTTACCGCTACCACTGGATACACGCGCTGTTACCGCTTCTGCATCCGGGATAATGGAGTCCACCAGATGATTGATGTCTTCGGTATAGTCGCGGATATATTCGTAAGTCACTCCTTCGGCACCCATTGTATTGATACTGATTTGCGAACGGTCCTCCAATGGCGCCATTTCAGCCGGGATAGTATTCCAAAGGACTCCGATAAGCAGGATGGTGACGATGGTGAAGGGCAAGGCAATCCAGCGCCGTTTCAGGAAGGCGGCCAGTGACTTGCTGTATACCCGGTTCATTCCTTCGAAGAAAGGTTCGGTCTTGCGATAGAACCAGCTTTGCTGTTCGCGCTTCACCAGGAGCTTGGTGGCGAGCATCGGTGTAAAGGTCAGTGCGGCAAACGAAGAGATAACCACCGAACCGGATACCACAATACTGAATTCGCGGAACAGACGTCCCGTCATGCCGTCCATGAATACAATGGGGAAGAACACGGCAACCAGTGTGATGGTGGTGGAGATTACGGCGAAGAATATTTCTTTGGCTCCCTCGATACCCGCTTCTTTGGGTGGCATCCCTTTCTCTATGCGGACGTAGATGTTCTCTGTCATTACAATGGCATCGTCCACCACCAGTCCCACGGCAAGCACCACCGCCAGCATGGAAAGCACATTGATGGAGAAGCCGGCTAGATACATCACGAAGAAAGCGCCGATGAGCGAAACCGGAATCACGATGCACGGTACCAGTGTCACACGCCAATCGCGCAGGAAGAGGAAGATGATAATGATAACAAGCACAAATGCCTCGTATACCGTCTGCTTCACCTCGTTGATGGAGGCACGGATAAACTTGGTATTGTCGAAACCGTAGTTGTAGTGGATGTCTTCGGGCAAGTCTTTCTTCATCTTTTCCATGCGGTCGTATACGGCATTGGCTATTTCTATGTGGTTGGCGCCCGGTTGCGGAATGACTACGATACCCACCATAGGCACACCGTTCATCTTCATATAACTCTTGATGTCGGCAGGACCCAATTCGGCACGTCCTATGTCGCTGAAACGGACGATACGGTTGCCATCCTCTTTCAGGATAAGGTTGTTGAACTCTTCTGCCGTATGCATCAGCCCCAGTGTGCGGATGGTGAGTTCGGTGGTATTTCCTTCGATACTGCCGGAGGGAAGTTCCACATTTTCCTGGTCTACGGCATTCTTCACATCCATGGGGGTGATGCCGTAACCGGACATCTTGATGGGGTCTAGCCAAAGGCGCATGGAGTAGCGTTTCTCTCCCCAGATGCTTACGCTGCTGACATCGGAAATTGTCTGTAGCTGTTCCTTTACGGTGAGGTCGGCAATTTCGCTCAACTCCAATAGCGAGCGTTTGTCACTCTGGAGTGCCACCATCAGGATGGGCATGGCATCGGCATCCGCCTTTGAAACGGTAGGCGGGTCGCAGTCACGAGGCAGAAAGCGTTGTGCGCGCGACACTTTATCACGTACGTCGTTGGCGGCGGTTTCCAGGTCAACGGAAAGCTCAAACTCTACTGTGATACGTGATGAACCTTGCTGGCTGACACTGGAGAGGGAGCGTATGCCGGGAATACCGTTGATGTTCTGCTCCAGAGGCTCCGTTATCTGATTCTCGATGACATCGGCGTTGGCACCCGGATAGGAGCAGGATACTGATATGATAGGATTGTCTACAGACGGGTATTCGCGTACACCCAGATAATTGTAGCCGATGAAGCCAAACAGCAGGATTATCAGGGTAAGTACTGTCGAGAGTACCGGTCGCCGTATACTTAATTCGGATATATTCATTCTTTACAATTGATAATTAACGGTTGATAATTGACAGTTGTCAATTGATATTGTCCAGTGTTACCGGTAGCCCGGTACGGAGTTGCAGGGTTCCCGAGGTGATGATGGTATCTCCTGCCTGCAAGCCTTGCAATACTTGTACTTCAGCTTCCGTACGGATTCCCGTAGTAATCTCTACCGGCTGGGCTTTTCCCGACTTATAGAGGAATATCTTGTCTTTTCCCATTTCCGGCACAATGGCTTCGGACGGTACGGCAAGGGCGTCCTGAATTTCATCCTTGTTCAGCTTGATGCTGGCATAGCGGCCCGGAAGCACAGCTCCGTTGGCATTGGGATAAAGTGCACGGATTGTCAGGGTATGGGTAGTAGGGTCTATCTTTGATTCGCGTGCATAAACCGTGGCGTGGAAGGTATTTAGCTTTCCTTCGAGAGTGAAGTCCAGTCCGGCGCCGGTCTTTACGTCATTGGCATACCGCTCGGGTACGGCAAATTCCACCTTCAACGGCGAAATCTTGGTGAGTTTGGCTACAATGGTTGTAGGGGAAGCGTAAGTACCCACACTGACTTGGCGCAGACCGATGACACCGTCGAAAGGAGCACGCAGCTCAGTTTGTGCGATGTTCGATTCTATCAGGTCAATGTCGGCATTCAGGGTGGCCAGCTCGGTCTTTACTTGTTCGTAGGCTTCTTTACTGACCGCATCCCTTTCCAGCAGGGCGTTCTGGCGAAACACGCGGTCTTCTGCCAACTTTAATTGGGAGACGAGGCGTTGCAATTGTGCTTGCAGCGGCCGGTCATTAACTTTGGCAAGTAATTGTCCTTTCTTGACGAAGCTGCCTTCTTCAAAATTTATCTCTATGATTTTGCCGGATGTCTCGAAAGAAAGGTCCACTTCCTCATCCGGCAGCAGGCTGCCGCTGATTTGTATTTCATCCTTCAGCAGTTGCGGTTTGATTATTTTTGCGTTTACGTTTAGAATTTTCTTACCGCTACGTTGACCGGTCATCACCTTGTCTGCAGCGGCTAATTCTTCATTCTCTTTAGGTAATTGGGAGTAGATTCCTCCTCCAATCAGTCCGGCACCAATCACGATAATGATGCCCCATTTAACTCTCTTATTCATGTTGTAGTATTAGTAGTAATAAAATCAGCCTTAGATTAGACTACGGGAAAAGAGAATAGTTTAAAAGATAAAGAGTTAAAAAGTGTAAGAATATGGATTGGAAAGGTGATAAAATGACAAATCAGTAAGCAGCCCGGTATTTTCCCTCCTCCTTGTCCTCCAGCATGTTCAGATAAGAAGCGTAACGGGATTCGCTGATATAGTGCTTCTCGACAGCCTCGCGTACAGCGCATCCGGGTTCGTGGCGGTGGGTACAGTTGCCGTAACGGCAGTCGGCAGATACCTTGAATATTTCCGGGAAGTAGTGGCCTATCTCTTCTTCTTCCATATCGAATGTTCCGAAACCTTTGATGCCCGGAGTGTCAATGATATATCCGTTGCCCGGAACCGGGAACATTTCTGAGAAGGTAGTGGTGTGCATACCTTTATTATGATAGGTGGATATCTCTCCGGTTTTAATCTCTATATCGGGCAGTATTGCCTTGATGAGTGTCGATTTCCCTACTCCGGAATGTCCGGAAAAGAGGGTTATGCGTCCTTTGAGTTCTTTCTCGATAGTGTCGATGCCTTCCCCTTTTCTGGCAGAAACCTTGAAACAAGGATAGCCGATGGTGGTGTAAAGGTTGATCAGGCTGTCCAGATAGTGCAGTTCCTCTTCATTGTAGGCATCCACTTTGTTGAATATAATCTTGACGGGAACACGGTATGCCTCGGCAGAGGCGAGAAAACGGTCTATAAAGGTAGTGGAGGTCTCGGGATAGTTCACCGTCACTATGAGCATGCACTGGTCGAGGTTGGCAGCAAGAATGTGCGATTGCTTGGAAAGGTTGGAGGCGCGGCGGATGATGTAATTCTTCCGGTCCTCTATCTCGCTGATAAAGGCCGTACCTTCTTGGTTCAGTATGATGTTCACATAATCGCCTACAGCCACGGGATTAGTGCTTCGTATGCCTTTCAGCCGGAAGTTCCCTTTGATTTTACATTCAATCTCCCTTCCGTCGTCAGTCCGTACCAAGTACCAACTTCCGGTGTTTTTTATAACGAGTCCCCTCAAAATAATTGAAAGTTGAAAGTTGAAAGTTGAAAATGGAAGGTTGAAAGGCTTCTATACTTGGTATATCGGTTTATTTTCAACTTTCCATTTTCCGTTTTCAACTTAATTAAACGGTCATGATTTCTTTATCCTTTGCAGCCAGCATGTCATCAATCTGCTTGATGAACTTGTCGTGAATCTTCTGCAGCTTTTCTTCACCGCCTTTCTGGGCGTCTTCGGCCAGTCCGTCCTTTACGGATTTCTTCAAGGCGTCGATGGCATCACGGCGTGCATTACGTACACTTACCTTGGCAGTTTCTCCTTCTCCCTTACACTGTTTGGCAAGTTGTTTACGGCGTTCTTCCGTCAGTGGCGGGATGCCGATACGGATAATCTCACCATTGTTTTCGGGCATGATGCCGAGACTGGAGTCAATGATGGCCTTTTCAATGACGCGGAACATGCTCTTATCCCATGGCTTGATGGCAATGCTGCGTGCGTCCGGAGTGGTTACGGCTGCCACATTGTTGATAGGAACCATACTTCCATAAGAATCCACACGGATACCGTCCAGCAAACGGATATCGGCTTTTCCGGCGCGGATATGAGCCAGTGCCTCGTCCAGATACATGATGGCCATGTCCATACTTTCTTGCGCTTCGTCTAAGATGTCTTTTACGTCTCTCATATTATTTTCGTTTTGAAATAGCTTTGATTTGAAACTTTGCAAATATAATTATTAAATTGAAAATTGAGAATTAAGAATTAAATAACATTCATTTTTTATTCTCCATTTTCCATTCAATTGTGCACCAGTGTACCGATTTCTTCTCCTTGCATCACTTTTTTCAGATTACCTACTGTGTCCATGTCAAAAACGATGATGGGCAGGTTATTCTCTTTGCACATGCAGGTGGCAGTGAGGTCCATCACTTTCAGACCGCGCTTCAGCACTTCGTCGTAGGTGATGTCGTGGAACTTCGTGGCTGTCGGGTCCTTCTCCGGGTCGGCGGTGTAGATGCCGTCCACACGGGTACCTTTCAGCATGACATCCGCCTCAATCTCGATGCCGCGCAGACTGGAACCGGTATCGGTAGTGAAGAACGGATTGCCTGTACCGGCGGACATGATGACTACTTCGCCTGCTTCCATACATTCGATGGCACGCCATTTATTGTAGAATTCACCGATGGGTTCCATACGTACGGCAGTCAGCACGCGGGCCTTCACGCCGGCAGCTACCAGAGCCGAACTGAGTGCAAGGCTGTTGATGACGGTTGCCAGCATTCCCATCTGGTCGCCTTTCACACGGTCAAACCCTTTGTTGGCACCGCTCAATCCGCGGAAAATGTTTCCACCGCCTATCACGATGCCTATTTGTACTCCCAATTCGTGGATTTCTTTGATTTGAGCTGCGTACTCGGCAAGGCGTTTCTCGTCGATGCCGTATTGCTTTTCACCCATCAGGCTCTCGCCGCTGAGTTTCAATAAGATTCTTTTATAGGTTGCCATAATATATAGTTTTGTTACATTGCTTTGCAGCAAAGATAAAGAATTAAACTGAAAAGTGCAGCAGAATGTGGTAGGATAGTTGCCTAACGCACAGTCTTTAGGAACTCGTCCATGCTGTGATATAACGGAACGCCATAGCGGTTGCAAGTAATCCGCACATTGTCGTAGCGGTAGAAACCGGGTTCACAGATAACGTGCAGTTTGCCCGAACGCATGTGCAGTCCCATCTCCAGCAGGGTGATGGGGGACTTGCTGCTTGCCAGGATATTCATGATTATCAGGTCGGCTTTTTCCAGATGTTCCAGTTCCCAGTTCACTTGATGTTCAAAGTCGGACATTTCGCCGCTGAGTCCCTTGTCCCTTCGGGGATTGTATAGGATGTATTTACCTTGGGGGCGTGCGCGGAACCAGTCGCAGGTTGCCTTTTGCCAGTCTATGCTCTTGCCCATGTCGATGGTGCCGGCCAGGAAAATTCTGGTATATTCGGCTTCGTTCACTTCGGCTTTGCCTTCATCCGGGCGGAGTACGATAACCTCGGACTGAGCCTGCAGCCCGATGGGGAACAAAAGCAGTAAAAGCAGGTGGAGACTTTTCTTCATGGTTGGTGATGGTTTTATAGGATTAGTTTCTTTTCTTGCTTCTTATCGGGAGTCTTGGGAACAGTTTCCTGAAACGGACCAGTTGGCTTGTAATATTGCCTCCTGCGATGACGAGCGTTACGGCTACGATAATCATCACCAGTCCGAAGCTTTCTCTGACTGTCAGGCTTTCTCCAAAGACGGCTATTCCGAAGAAGATGGCTGTCACGGGCTCCAATGCGCCGAGAATGGCGGTCGGGGTGGAGCCGATATATTGGATGGCACCGGTAGTGCAGAGGAAGGATATGGCGGTGGGGAAGACAGCCAGTGCAAGCAGATTGGCCCACAGATACCACTGGTCCGGTGTGTTCAGTACGCCGGAATAGAGCAGGCGTGCCACAAAAAGCGATAGGCCGAAGAGAAGGACATAGAAGGTGACTTTAAGCGTAGCCACATTTTTCAACGATGTCTGGTTGATGCCCACGATGTATATGGCATAGGAAAGGGAAGACGCGAAAACCAGCAGTGTCCCTATCAGGCTCAGTGTGCTGCCGTCCTCGCTCTTGTAGAGCAGTCCGATACCTCCCAGTGCAAGCAGCATGCAGACGATGGTTTGCAGTGCCAGCTTCTCCTTGAAAACCATGGCCATAATAAGCGCCACCATGATGGGATAGACGAACAGCAGTGTAGACGCTATGCCGGCGGCCATGTAGTTATAGCTCAGGAAAAGCGTCAGTGAGGAGAGGGCCACGAGCAATCCCATGATGATGAGCGGAAATGTTTCTTTCCGCTGTATCTTGAATGACCGCCCTCTCGCCTTTATCATAATGCCCAGCAACGGGATGGCGAAGAGGTATCTGAAAAAAAGTACCGAGTCCGGGTCCATGCCGGCCTTGTACAACGGGAGGGCAAACAGTGGATTCATGCCGTAGGAGGCTGCGGCGATGGAACCTAAAATATATCCTTTGGCTTTTGCGTTCATATCTTTATCTGTAAATTAGCGCGCAAAGGTAGATATTTACTTTGATTTCCTCCTTCTTTTCTGTATGAAAACCGTATGAATTCTACACTTATGCCTTCAGTGTGTAGTCACCGGCTTCTTTCGTCACTACTTTCTGCAGTTCTTCGAGCGTCTTTTCACCGTCCGAAAACTCTACGGTGGCTACAGGAGGGTCCAGGGTTACGGTGGCGTGTATGCCTTCCATACTGTTCAATGCTTTCTCTACATGCATGCGGCAATGGTTGCACATCATGCCTTCTACTTTGAATTCTTTCTTCATGATTGTTTCTGTTGGCGGTTCAACATCTTTGTTTTCTTCTCCTTCATGTATTCTTTTCCGTTTCAGCAGCAGGCTGTTGCTCACCACACTGACACTGCTGAATGCCATGGCTGCACCGGCTATCATCGGGTTCAGCAGGAAGCCGTTGATGGGATAGAGTATTCCGGCCGCAATGGGTACCCCTATTATATTATATATAAATGCCCAGAAGAGATTCTGCCGGATGGTCCGGACGGTGAGACGCGACAGACAGAGAGCTTCCGGTATCTTGGTCAGGTCGGAAGAGATGATGGTCATCTTGGCTACATCCATGGCGATGTCGCTGCCTCCACCCATGGCGATGCTTAAGTCGGCTTGGGCAAGGGCGGCGCTGTCGTTGATGCCGTCGCCCACCATGGCAACCTTCCGGCCTTCTGCCTGCAATCGGCTGACGAAGGCAGCCTTGTCCTGCGGCAATACACTGGCCTGGTAGTGGGCGATGCCTGCTTTGCGAGCAATCTCACGGGCGGTGGCCTCATTGTCTCCGGTCAGCATGTGGACTTCGATGCCGGCGGCGTGCAGCTCGCTGACGGCGCGGATGGAGGTTTCCTTTATCCGGTCTGTAATTCCGGCTATTGCCAGCACGTTTTCTTCATCGGCAAACCAGATGACGGTCTGTGCTTCCGATGTCAGTCGGGTTGCCTCTTCCTGCAGGGAGGGGGGGATGGCGATATGGTTTTCTTCCAGCAGTTTCCGGTTCCCGGCGAGGTAGGTCCGGCCTTGTGCCCGTCCTTTCACGCCTTTTCCGGTGATGCTTTCAAAGTCTTGAATGTCTATGGAGGCCGACTCCTTGAGGTGGTTCACCACGGCTTCTGCCAACGGATGTTCCGAGAGCTTCTCCAGACTATAGAAAATGTCCGACAGCGCATTGCCTGCAGTGGCGCCAGTACCGGGCGTCATTGCCTGCGTATTCCATATCAGTTTGCTGACTACCGGTTTTCCTTCGGTCACCGTTCCGGTCTTGTCGAGTACCACGGTGTCTATCTTCTTGGCAATCTCCAGGCTTTCGGCATCTTTTATCAGAATGCCCCTTTCGGCGCCCTTGCCGATGCCTACCATGATGGCGGTAGGAGTAGCCAGTCCCAGTGCACACGGGCAGGCGATGATGACCACCGTGACAAATGCCAGCAATCCGTGGGTGAATCCGCCGGTTCCGTCCAGTAGCATCCATGCGATGAAGGCAAGCACTGCGATGCCTATAATGGTAGGCACGAATATCCCGGCTATCTTGTCCACCAGCTGCTGCACCGGTGCCTTGCTTCCTTGCGCGTCCTGCACCATGTGTATAATCTTCGCCAGCAGTGTATCCGTGCCGATTTTCTCTGCCCGGAAGCGGAAACTTCCCTTCTGGTTGATGGTACCTGCAAAGACCTTGGCGTCTTTGTGCTTGGATACTGCTACCGGTTCGCCGCTCAGCATACTTTCGTCTACGTAGGAGCTACCTTCCGTCACGATGCCATCCACGGCAATCCGTTCTCCGGGCTTCACCAGGACGATGTCTCCGGGGCGAATCTGCTCGATAGGGATAACGCGCTCAAAGGAAGAGTGAGGGACAGCGTGTCCTTCATCCACAATGATGGTCACAGTCTTGGGTTGGAGCCCCATCAGTTTCTTGATGGCGGTTGAGGTGTTTCCTTTCGCTTTTTCTTCCAGCAGGCGGCCCAGCAGGATAAAGGCTATGATGACACTTGCCGCCTCAAAATATACATGCGGATGGATGCCTCTGGATAGCCAGAAGTCCGGAAATAGCATGTTGAACAGGCTGAACAGATAGGCGGTCCCCGTACTGATGGCTACCAGTGTGTCCATATTGGCGCTGCCATGCTGCAATTGTTTCCAGGCGCTGGTGAAGAATCCCCGCCCCAGCCAGAATACGACGGGAGTGGACAACGCCCACATGATGGGATTGGCATGGGGCATATCCATGAAGAACATGCCTATGATGACAACGGGCATAGACAAGATGATGGCCCAGGTTGTGCGGAATTTCAATGCGCTGAATTTCTTGTTGTGGGCCTCTTCCGCCTCTTCGAGCGTGTTGCCGTCCTGGTTTATCAACAAGTCATATCCGGCCGCCTGCACAGCCTGCTGCAAAGTCTCGGAAGAACAGCTCGTAGGGTCATATTCCACGGTTGCCGTTGCCGAAGCGTAGTTTACGACCGCTTTCTTGACACCTGACTGATGGTTCAGCGTCTTTTCTACCCGTGCGGAGCATGAGGCGCAACTCATTCCCAATACGGGAAATGTCTCTTGAACTATATTCTTTTCTGCCATAACAATTTTGTATAAGTCATTACTCTTGCTATGAGTGACTTGGTTCCAAATGCAAATACCGTCAGTTTCATGCCTTGAAACCGATGGTGCCAAAAGTTGAAACTTGTTTGGCACCGTATACTGGCTACCTGACGCCTTGTTCTGGAGGGTGGAATCCATATTTTATATCAGTCATAGCGATACAAAGATAATGCTTTTTCCCTTGAAATTGTTCATAGCCTACCCCTCACGCCAAGCAGGTTCCTTCTTGCTGGGAAATGCCCGTCGGATGACTTCCCGGCTCAAGCCTGTCTGCACCACTCCCCGCATCAGCAGGTAAGTGAGGAAAGCAAGCCATAGGGCATGGTTTGCCAGGACGGGACGCAGTCCATAATATAGGATAAAGAAGCTGACAGCTGCCGCTGCCATGGAGAGGAGCATTCCTCGCGTGGCGGTGGCACCGATAAAGATGCCGTCCCAGATGAAGGCGGCTATCCCGACGGCGGGCACGGCAAGCGCCCAATAAAAATAGGTGTCGGCAACAGCTATCACTTCTTTGTCATCCGTCAATAGTCCGAGGAAGGCATTGCCTCCCAGCGCATAAACCAATGTAAAGAGAACCGCTATCACCGCTCCCCATCCGAAGAGGTGCCGGACGGTGTCTGTAAAGGCTTCCCGGTTGCGTGCGCCTATGTATCTGCCGCTTAAGGCTTCGCCAGCGTAGGCAAAGCCGTCCATTACATACGAGAATAAGGTGAAGAGCTGCATCAGCAGCGTGTTGACAGCCAGAATGATTTCGCCCTGCGAGGCTCCTGCCGAAGTGAAGAACAACGTGACTGCCACCAGACAAAGGGTACGCAGAAAAATATCCCTATTCACTTGTAAGAACCGGAGCATCACCCCTTTCTCCCAGATACCTGCCTCTTCTCCCCCTTTAATTTTTAATTTATAATTTTTAATTTCCCACAATCTTTTCAGCCTGCCGTAGTTGTGCATCCAAAGGGCAATGCCCATCAGGAAGCCGGCATATTGGGCAATCAACGTCCCCAAAGCTACTCCTTCTACTTTCATCCCACATAGATAAACCAGTCCGAGGCTAGCAATGATATTGACCACATTCTGTGTGATGGCTATATACATGGGGATACGCGAATTCTGCATGCCGATGAACCATCCCGTCAGTCCGTATAGCCCCAGCATGGCAGGTGCACCCCAGATGCAGATATGGAAATAAAGCGTTGCCATCTCTCTGACTTCGTCCGTGGGATGGATGAGAAGAAAGGCTCCCTGCTTGATAGGCGTTTGCAGCAGGATGAGGCAGAATGCGACTGCCACGCCTATGCCCACAGAACGCAACAGCAGGCAGACTACCTCCGGCAAATTCCGCTTGCCGAATGCTTGCGAGGTCATTCCGCTGGTACCCATCCTCAGAAAGCCGAATATCCAGTAGATGATATTGAACAGCATGCCACCCACGGCAATAGCGCCTATGTAGGCGGGCGAACCCAGATGGCCGACGATGGCTACATCAATCAGGCCGAGCAGCGGCACGGTGATGTTCGATACGATGGAAGGTAAGGCTATTTGCAGTATTTGTCTGTCTCTGGGCTTCATTTATATTATTTAATTCATTAAGGTCGGCAAAGTTAACTATTTTTCTACTTTCAACTATTGATGGTTGCCGTAAAAATGCGTAGTTTTGTAGGTAGATTTCTATGAGACTGATTGGGCTGTTAAACTATATATATACACTAAAAATGAAAACCTTAACGTTGCTTTTCTCCTTGTTCTTGATGTGTCCGCTGTCTGTCTGGGGACAGTCGGCAGATGAGTTGCTTTCGAAAGTGTCCGATGCACTTTCCGAGGGTAAAGATGACTATGCGGTGAGTTTGTTTCGCCAGGCGGCAAATGCCGGTGAGGATAGGACGGAAATGTTCTACTGGACCAATGTGGACAAGAGCAGTGAGGTGGCTCCCCGTCTTGCGGATGTGCTGGCTGTGCACTACAAGGAAATGCGGAATTACGATAAAGCCTACCTCTTCTATAAGGAGTTCTTGCAGCGTCATCCCGAAGACGTACCTGCACTTGTCTCTTGTGCCGAAATGGAGATGATGCGGGGAAAGGAGAAAGATGCCTTAAAAACCTATGAAAAGGTATTGATGCTGGATGCCGACAATCTCCAAGCCAATATCTTCTTGGGGAATTATTATTATCTCCAAGCCGAGAAGGATAAGAAGAAGCTCGAAGAAGACTATAAAAAGATAACTTCCCCCACAAGGATGCAGTATGCACGCTATCGCAACGGATTGTCAGACGTGTTCACCAATAGCTACGGCAAGGCTAAGGCATACCTGCAACGCGTGCTTCAGGTATTCCCCTCCATGGAAGCAGGCAATACGCTGGAAAAGATAAAGAAGATGGAGCTGGAGCTGAAATAGCTGTCCGCATTCCAACTAATAGGAAGGGGCTGTTTGTCTCTTATTTCTCTCCGGTCTCTTTTAATCTCTTCAGATATTCCGAAGGTATGTAGCCGAATTCTTCCTTGAAGCATTGCCGGAAGTAGAACAGATTGTTTATACCTACCTTGAATGCTATTTCCGAAATGTTGTATTTGCCTTCCAGCAGGTATTGCTCGGCGTGTTTCATCCTTATCTTGCGGACATATTCGTTGGTGGAAAGTCCGGTAAGCGCTTTCATCTTGCGGTAGAGGGTGGAATTGCTCATGCACATTTTATCCGAAAGATAGCTGATGTCTATTTTGTCTGAAGAAAGCCGTTCCTCTATCAGCTGGTTTATCTTGTGGATAAACTCGTTGTCCAGCTTGTTGAGCGATTCTGTAATGACAGCCGCTTTATTGCTTATGGCGGCATTGGCGCTGAAATGGTTTGCCAGGTTGCGCCGCGACTGGAGCAGGTTTTCTATACGGCTATGCAGCAGGCTGGCGCTGAACGGTTTGGTGAGGTAGGAGTCGGCACCTACCTGGTAGCCTTCCTCTTTGTCGCGCAGCGAGTCTTTGGCTGTCAGCAGTATAATGGGTATGTGGCTGGTGCGCACGTCTTTTTTCAGCTCACGGCACATCTCGTTTCCGTCCATTACCGGCATCATAATGTCACTGACGATGATGTCAGGTATTTCTTTCAGGGCGCTTTCCTTGCCCAGCTTTCCGTTGGCGGCAGTCTTTACTTCAAAGTGGTCGGAGAAGGATTCGGCTATATAGTCGCAGATGTCCGGATTGTCTTCCACTACCAGCAATATGGGTTTGTCGCTGGATGAAACTTGATTTACTTGTGCCTCTTCTATATGCTGGACGTTGCTTTCCTTTTCCTGCGAATCGGCATGCAGTGCCTGCGGGTAACTGTTGTCGGTAAGCAGGCTGACGTAGAAGGTACTACCTTGATTGGGAGCACTCTCTACGCGGATTTCCCCTTCGTGTAGGGCTACGAGGTTTTTCACCAGAGAAAGTCCGATACCGGTACCCGAAGCCTGGTGTTTGCCGCCTTCCTGGTAATAACGGTCGAATATATGGGGTAGTGCCTCCGGCTTGATACCGTATCCCGTGTCGCTGACCCGGATTTCCGTATAGTTCACTTCGGCACGTTCCACCTGTCGGATACCGATGCTGATGCTACCCTTTTCCGTGTACTTTAGGGCATTGGATATCAGATTGTCCAGGATGGTCTGGATAATTTCCTTGTCGAAGTATATAGGCATATGCTCTTTCTCCACCACCAGCCGGATATCGACGGCTGGCTTCCGGTTCAGTTCCTTGTACTTCAGGCCTATCTCGCGGATAAGGGGTACGAGGTTGTCCCGGCTCACGCAGAGTTTCTTGTTCTGGGTCTCGGTCTTTCTGAACTCCAATATCTGGTTGATGAGGTTCAGTAGCCGGATGGCACTTTGGTGAATGACGGATATCTTCTGTGCGTCTTTGGTGGATAGTGTATCACTTTTCTGTATGTCTTCCAGCGGACCCAGTATCAGCGTAAGCGGGGTGCGCAGTTCATGGGTGATGTTGGTGTAGAAGCGCAGGCGTTCGTTGTTCAGTTCCTGCTCGTGTTCGTGGCTCTGCTTCTCCAGTTGGTACAGTGCTTCAGCATCCAGTCTTTTCTTGTAGGCATAGAGTATAGAGAAAAGGATGATAAGGGACAGCAGGATATAGAATGACTTTGCCCACCAAGTAAGCCAAAGGGGTGGGGCGATGCGGATGTTCAATGAGGTGGTTGCGTCCGACCATGCTTGGTTGCGCATGCGCGTTTTCACTTGGAACTGGTATTTCCCGGGAGGAAGATTACGAAAGGTGACATTATTGGGGTCTGTAAGCGTATACCAGGAGTTCTCGAGTCCTTTCAGCATATAGGCATATTCCACTTGGTTGACCAGGGCATAGTTCTGGATGTTGAACCGGATACTGAAACTATTCTGTGTATATTTCAGTTGCACGTTCTTCTGTCCGTTTAAGGCAATGGTGCTCTGTCCGTTTTCCGGTTTGTTCAGCGGGTCGGTAATTTCAATGTTGGTGATGAATGCGGGTGGTGATTTGCGTTCCTGCAATACAACTTCCGGGTTGAAGTAGCACAGACCGTTTATAGAGCCGAAGTAAAAGTTACCGTCTTGTCCGTAGGCTACACTGCCCCGACTGAAGCTTCCCATGGGGAGGTTGTCGTGATAGTCGTAGTTATAGAAAATGTCTTTACTGTCCACAAGACAGCTGATACCTTTGTTGGTGCTCACCCAAATATTTCCTGCCTTGTCCTCACCGATGGCTTGTATGTGGGTGTTAGCCAGTCCGCTTTCACGTTGGTATACTTTGTAGTTTCTGTCTGTCAGGGAGGGGAAGCATACCAAACCTTCACCCGTGGCCACCCACAACCGCTTTCTGCTGTCTTCGTAGAGAGCATTGATGGTATTGGAGGGGAATTTGGCCAGGACGTTGAAGAGCTGGATGCTTTGGAGTTGAGGGTCATAGAGGCCCAGGCCTCCTCCGAAGAATCCTACCCATACTTGGTCTTCGGAATCCTTCAGCACACAGCGGGCCAGATTGTTCTCCAGATTGTAGTGTGCCTTGATTGTCTTGCTGTCACAATCTATAAGATAGACGCCTTCGCTGGTTCCGACCCAAATGTTTCCCTGCTTGTCTTCATGAAAGGAACGTACGTCAGTGCGTGACTTGTCTTCGGAGAAAATCTGCCGGAAGCTTTGGCTCTTGGGGTTGTAGTAGGCTATTCCTCCATAAAAAAGCCCGAACCATAATCCTCCCTTTGAGTCGCACAAGGCTGCCTGCACCGTATTGCTTCTGAATTTCTTGTTGTCAGCATTGTATATGGCTATTCGTCTTCCCTTGTTGAATACGTTGATTCCTCCTCCATCGGTTCCTATCCAGAGGTTACCGGCTTTGTCCATACAGACACCGGAGGCTATTTTACTGTTCAGGCTGTTGTTGGTGGATGGAAAAGGAGAATATTTATAAGTGCTGAAGAGTGACGGCTCGCGTTTTATGAAGTTGATGCCGCCTCCCCAGGAACCTGCCCATACATTACCGAAGGAATCTTGGAGCAGGCAACGGATACTGGAGTTGGACAAGCCGTATTCATCGTCTCCCTCCCGGATAGAAAGCGCATGAATCTGGTCCGACGAACGGAAAAGCTGTTGGGACAAATCCACTACGGCAATGCCGCCGAATTCCATGGCTATCCAAAGTCTGTTGTCATCCAGTTGGTGTATATCATATACACGGTGCGATATGCAGTTGGTTTTGTCGTCGAAGGGGATGAAACTTTCCGCTTCCGGGTTAAACAGTACCACTCCTCTATCGGTTCCTATCCATATGTTTCCGCTTTTGTCTTTGTAGACACATGTCACTTCGTTGCCGGGCAGGCTGTTGGGGGATTGCGGCTCGTGTGTGAAGTTCTTGACTGTCTTGTCTTTTATGGAAAGTATACTGAATCCCCGGTCCACATGCCCGATATAGAGTAGTCCGTTACCGCCGTCTATGGCAGACCAGATATGGTTGCTTGCAAAACCCGGTACGGTTTCGGTATTGTAATGGGTGAATTGCCCGGTTTGCTTGTCAAAATAGTCCACGCCTTTCCAATAGGTGCAAATCCATAGGTTACCGTCGGAGGCGGCAATGATTTTGGTAATGTCGTCCGTAACCAGGCTTTCAGGGTTGTTTTCGTTGTGTCTGTAAGTGATGAATGAATCGTTGGCATAATTGTATGCATTGATTCCGGCACGCTGGGTTCCTATCCATAAGATGGAGTCGATGGGATCGTCCAGCAGACAGTTCAGTTCGTTGCCGGTGATGCTTTGCTTGCCGGTTGTTTCTTCTTTATAATAGGTAAGGAAGCGTATTCCGTCGAATTTATTTAAACCCTCTTCTGTGGCAAACCATAGAGAGCCCCGTTTGTCTTGGGCTATGCTTACCACATGGTTGTTGGACAGCCCTTCACGGATACTCAGATGTTTTATGGTATATGGCTGCGCGGATAGCAGGAATGGCAGGCATAGGAAAATGGAAAGTAGAATCTTCTTCATAACGGGTCGTTTTTCATTGCATGAGTCAAAAGTACAAATAAAATCTTTAGATGATGTGCACAAATCGTGCATTGACAGATTTATATGCCTTCTCTGCAAGATTTATACAGCTGTTGAATCGAAAATTGGCATATGTTTGCATTGCCGATTATTATAAATCGGAACAAAATGTACTTTTTTGTTTAACTTTAATAATAATATTTATGAAGAAGCATTTCTTTAACGCCACTTTCTGGGCGTTATTATCGCTGGCTTTATGGACTACTGGATGTAGTGACGATGACGGATACTCTGATGTAGACGGGCAGATTCCGACAATGACATTGGTGACGGATCATATTGAATCCGGTGCCGGCCATCGTTTTACCATTGAAGGTTCGTTGGCTGACCAGGATGGAATTGTATCCGTCAATCTGCAATGTGCCGATCTTTATCTGAACAAGACCATTGATTTGGTCGAAATCTATGGAGCTCCCCAAACGGAGTATGAGTTGAGCTATTCTTATGACCTCAAGCGTGATGAAATCGGTGAACGCTTCACCGTGAAAGTGACCGTAACAGATGCGGGCGGGCGTGAAGTGTCGCAGGATGTGTTGATAACGATGGATGGGGACTTTGAGAATCCTACATTTACAATTGCCCCTGGTAAGGAGGTTACCGTACTGATAAAGGATGAAACAAAGTTCAACCTGAATTTCACGGTGAAAGATGACCGCATACTGGATTATGTACTCATTGAGATTCCTGGGGTAGAAGGTTTTGAAAGCCGCCGTATAGAGGCTGGCGGGCAATCTACTTTGAGCTTTACGGAGAAGATTATTCTGCCTAATGAGGTGAAAAGTTACGATGTGACTTTGACGGCTGTGGATGCCAGAGGCAATCAGACAGTGACCAATAGTACCATCAGTGTATCTGAAATGCCTGACTTCCCCAAAATGTATCTGGCCGATGTGGCAACCGTAGAGGAATTGAACAGTGATATTTTCGGTGTACCGATGGTGATTAACCATACGGGCGAGTACCAATATCGTGCACGTTATTATAATAAAGCTGCCGGTACGGAAATTTTCTTCTTACCGCAAAAGACAGACTTTACTCCTATCTGTTTTGGCCTTGATCCGGAGGATAATACAAAACTGACGGATGACCCGGAAACGACTAAACCTATTGTCTTGGATGAGGCTGGTGTTTATTATGAAATAGACATCAATGTGAAAGAGTCTACTTATAGTATGCGCACGTACTCGGTGACAGAGGCTACAAATCCGATGAAATATGAATATGGAAAGCCTTGTTTTGACCGTTGGGAGAATGGGGAATCGTTCATTGATTTCTATATCGGTTGGGGAGGTTCTCCTCAGGATGCGGGAAATCAGTTGTTTGCCCAGGATAAAAATAATCCTCATCTTTTCTATTATCCGGAAAATGGAACTTGGACGCTGGAAGCCGGTGAAGAAATGAACTTCATCATATCCAATTATCATCCCGACGGATGGTGGGATCATGTGGAATGGCGGTGTGACGACTCTCAGAATGTAGAGAAGTTTGGTTACTTCAGTAAGAAAGGGGATGTGAATCCTAATTGGGAAGGCACCAATCAGCGTTGGGAAGACGGCTCGATGGTAGGTGACAACTGGATGAAGCCTACGGTTACGGTGACCGGCAACTACCGCTTTGAGTTTGACGCGCATTTGGGTCGCGGCAAGATTGTGCCTGCTAATTAAAAAGTAACATTAGATTTAAGATATGAAAAAGCAAATTCTATTATTATGTCTTGCGCTGATAAGCCTTTGCGGTTATGCGCAGCAGATAACGGTTAAGGGTGTGGTGACTTCGGCCACCGACCAGCAGCCGTTGATTGGAACTACAGTTCAAGTGAAAGGTACCGGTACGGGTACAATTACCGGTATCGACGGTGATTATACATTACCCAATGTAGACAAGAATGCAGTGTTGGTATTCTCTTCTATTGGTTTTGAGTCTCAGGAAATAGCTGTAGGTGGACGTACTACGATTAACGTGGTACTGAAGGAGGCTGCGGAATTACTGGATGAAGTGGTGGTTATCGGTTATGGTGCTGTGAAAAAGAGCGATTTGACCAGTTCTATTGCTACAGTAAAAGGCGATGAAATCACTGAAACCGTGACCGGTAATGCTATGGATGCTTTGCAGGGTAAGGTAAATGGTGTACAAGTCACCAGTGGTGGTGGCCCTGGAGCTACTCCGAAGGTGCTGATTCGTGGTGTAACTACCGTAAACGGTACGAATCCGTTGTATGTAGTGGATGGTATGCCGGTAGGTGACAATATCAACTTTCTGAATAGTAACGATATTGCTTCCATGGAAGTATTGAAAGATGCTTCGGCTGCCGCTATCTATGGTACACGTGCATCAAACGGTGTCATCCTGATTACTACAAAGAAAGGTAAGACTGGTAAAGCCCGCATCAATTGGAATTCTTCTGTTGGTTTCCAGACCGTGGCCAAACCTAATATTGCCGGTGCGGCTGAATATAAAGAAGTGTTCAATACTCGTTATACGAATGATGGCCTTTCTTCTATCTGGAACGATACGGGTGCTACGACCAATCCCGGTGGTACAGACTGGTGGGATACTGTAGTTAATAAAACAGCTTTGGTGCAGAACCATTCACTTAGTGTTGCCGGTGGCTCAGAACAGTTTGTTTATAACTTTAGCGTGGGCTATTATCGTAACAACTCACAGTTTGATGTAGGTTATTGGGATAAGATAAATATCCGTCTGAATACTGAATATACATTTAATAAGTATGTAAAATTGGGAGTTGATATTGCTCCACGTGTCGAATCATGGGATGATACCCCAAACCAGTTCTCGGCAGCCATGGCTATGGACCCGACAACTCCGGTATTCCGTCCGCAGGACCAATGGGAGGATAATGAGTACAACAACTATCAACGCTCTTACAACAACCAGGAGTGGAATCCCGCCGGTTCAATTGCCCGTAGCAATGCTCATTCTCGCGAGTTGGGTGCCATTCTGAATACCTATCTGCAGGTAAACCCGATAGAAAAGCTGACGTTGCGCACCCAGTTCGGTGCCAATGCACACTATCGCCGTTCTGATTCATTCGTTCCGAAGTTCAATATGGATCCGTTGGAGAAACAAGACTTGAACGAAATCACCCGCCGCAATCAGGAGTGGTTTGACTGGAACTGGACGAATACAGCCACTTACATGGACACTTTCGCTGAAAAGCACAACTTGAATGTAATGGCTGGCTTTACTGCCGAACGTTTTGCATGGTACAATACTCAGGCACGGCGTGATAATGTTCCCAATAATCTGGACCAGATGCAGGAAGTGAATGCCGGACAGCAGGGTACGGACGAGGCCAACGGTGAAACCACTTACAATACACTGGTTTCTTTCCTGGGCCGTGTCATGTACAACTACGATAACCGTTACTACATTTCGGCATCTCTCCGTGCCGACGGTTCCTCCCGTTTCCCGAAGGGCAGCAAGTATGCCCTCTTCCCGTCTGTTTCCGCTTCCTGGCGTGTCATCAGTGAGGCATTTATGCAGGACCAGGACATCTTCAGTGACCTGAAGTTTCGTGGAGGCTGGGGCCGTGTAGGTAATCAGAATATCAACAATAATGCTACCCTTACTTTGTTGAGCGAAACCCAATACTATTATGGCAATACGTTGGCAAATGGTTACTTCGTGTCTACAGTAGGTAACAACCAGTTGAAGTGGGAGACTGTGGAAGATTGGAACGTAGGCGTGGATATGTCATTCCTTGATTCACGTTTGGGTGTAACATTCGAATATTTCCAGAAAAAGTCCATTGACATGCTCTACCAGAAACAGAACATCCTCTCTTTGGGATATGATAACTGGAACAGCCAGATTTGGATGAACATCGGTAGTATGCAGGCCCGCGGTTGGGAAGTGGGACTTACCTGGCGCGATGAAATCGGCAAGGATTTCTCTTACGATCTTGGTCTGAACCTTTCTGCCGTGCGCAACAAGGCCATCAAGTTCTCGGGCGACGGTCCTATCAATGTCGGTGGATTCAATAGCGACCAGATTATCCGTAACGAAGATGGTGGTTTTATCTCCCGTTTCTACGGTTACGTGGCCGATGGCTTGTTCCAGAATTGGGAAGAGGTGTATGCGCACACTGACGAACACGGAACACTGATTCAGCCCAATGCAAAACCGGGAGACATCCGCTTCAAGGACCGGGACCATAACGGAGTGCTCGATGCCAATGACAAAGATTATATCGGTAATCCTTATCCTGATTTAATGATGGGTCTGAATATTGGTATGCGTTATAAGAACATTGATTTTGCAGCCAATTTCTATGGTACGTTCGGTAATGATATTTACAATGTCACCAAAGGACGGTACTCCGGTTCAGGCGGACAGAATGTTTGGGCAGGTACACTGGAGAAAGCATGGCATGGAGAGGGTACCGGCAATGATATTCCCCGTTTGTCGAGCAATGACTTGAACCTGAACTATAACCGTGTTTCCAGTTTCTATGTGGAAGATGGTTCCTACTTGCGTTGCAAGCTGTTACAGATAGGCTATACGCTTCCTAAGAAATGGGTTGGAGGTGCTGACTTGCGTCTTTCCTTCTCTGCACAGAATCCGTTTACCATTACCGGTTATTCGGGAATGGACCCCGAACGCCCGATGGTTGACGGTACTACCGACAGCTCTGGCAGTGCCATCAATACCGGTATTGACAACGTGGCTTATCCTAATCCGAGAACATTCTTGTTTGGCATTGACTTCAAATTTTAATTCTTGATTATCCATGAAACGAATATTTACAATAGTAGTTCTGATTGCTTCGCTGGTGTTTACCTCTTGCGAGGACTTCCTGACCGAAGACGTACGCGGGCAATTGAACGTGGACACTTATTATAAGTCCATAGAAGAGTGTGAATCCGCAGTCACGAGCTGTTATCAGGCCATGACATATGGAGGATGGTGGCAAATCAACACCGTGTGGTTACTTTCCGAAATGTGTGGAGATGATGCCTGGATGGGGAATACCTCTCAGTCTCAGAGTGATTATATCTCATTGGCACATTATCAGGGAAACGGTGCCAGCAATGGTCCTATCTCCAATTTTTGGCAGTACCGTTACAAAGGTATTTTACGTTGTAACATAGCCATAGATCGCATTGCGGCTCTCGAAACCCAAGAGACAGAAACCAGAGACCGTCTGGTGGCAGAAGCCCGTTTCCTGCGTGGCTACTATTACTTCGAACTGGTGAGAAATTTTGGCGGGGTGCCCTTGATGACCAGTTTCCAAATGCCGGAAGAAGTGGAGGGAACAGAACGTGCTACGGCAGAAGCCGTGTACAAATTCATAGAGGATGACCTGATGGCAGCTGCCGAAATACTGCCGCAACGCAGTACTGCGCAAGTAGGGCATGCTACCCGTGGCGCCGCTTTAGGATTATTGGGTAAAGTGTACCTCTATCAGGAGAAATGGCAGGCTGCCCATGATGTGTTGAAGACTGTGATAGATGAAGGCGAATACCAATTGCTTCCCGATTTCGGGCAGGTATGGAATGTCGACTATGACAACAGTGCGGAGAGCCTTCTGGAAATCCAGTATGAATATCATCCCACTTTGGGCTTAGGAGGGGCGCTTGCTACGGTAACCGGTGCCCGTAATGGTCCTGGTGATGGTTGGAGCTGGTGTCAGCCTACGGCAAATTTGGAGCAAGCTTATATTGAGGCCGGTGATACGGAACGTTTGAAATGGACAATAATCAAGTCGGGCTGTACAGAAATTGCCGGCGAAGACCAATTCGAAGATTTCATTGACGCAAGCAAAGCGTTGAATAAGTATCAGGAATATCTTGATAAATATGGTTGGGACCCCAATTGCTATATTATCAATCCCGCTGACCATAAGTCTGCGCGTATCATCCGCAAGTATTTCCTGCCGATGAAATATCGTGCTCAAGGCGATGCAACGGCTTACGCCACGGACAAGAGTCCTTTGAATCACCGTATTCTGCGTTATGCCGATGTCCTTTTAATGTATGCTGAGGCTTGCAATGAACTGGGTGATGACGCTTCTGCCCGTGATGCTCTCAATCAGGTGCGCAGACGTGCCAAGTTGGATGACGTTACGGCAAGTGGAAAGGCATTGCAAAGTGCCATTCGCCTGGAGCGCCGTTTGGAATTGGCTTTCGAGCAGAACCGTCTGTATGATATCCGCCGCTGGACTGATACAAATGGTAAAAAGGTGATTAGCAATATCCTGGGACCGAACGGTTCCTTTGTGAAGTGGAACACTGAAGAGGCTACCCGTGACGCTCTTGAGTGGGAAAATCAAGGTGAAGCAAGTGACAAAGGCATCACTTTCAATGAAAACCGCGACATGGTGTTCCCCATTCCTTTGTACGAAATCACGATGTCCAACGGTTCCATTACCCAGAACCCGGGTTGGAATTAAACACATTCTGATGAAAACAGATTGTTGCAGGAACTGATTATTCAATAGGTCTTTATATTCTGTCGCGGATAGTTTGCAATGGATTATCCGCGGCAGTTTTTTTAATCCGAAACAATATCATGAATTTGAGACACATTTTTATTCTTCCGGCACTGCTTGCTGCAATGGCTTGCAGCGACGATTCTCCCGTTACGCCGGATACTCCAGACACTCCTGAGGGTCCGGACATTACAAACAGCGTAGAGAAACTGGTGAGCATCGATGCCGGACAGACTTTCCAGACAATAGCCGGCTTTGGCGCTTCGGACTGTTGGTCGCCTGCCTTTGTGGGCAAGTCATGGACTTCGCACCGTGCGGGGATTACGGAACTGCTTTTTTCTTCAGAGATTGTGGGCGGCAAGCCGAAAGGAATCGGCCTTTCCCAATGGCGGGTGAATCTTGGTGGCGGCAGTGCCGCGCAAGGTGAAGCCAGCGGCATCGAGGATAAATCCCGTCGTGCGGAATCCTATCTTACGGATGACTTGACGTACGACTGGACCCGTTGCGAGGGACAACGTTACTTCATGGACCGTGCCAAGGAGCTGGGATGTAACAATTTCGTTCTTTTCAGCAATACACCTCCCGTGCAGTACACCTATAATGGAAAAGGATTTTCCGCCAGAGGGGGACTTTCCAATCTGAAACCGGAGCATTATGGTGACTTTGCAGGATATATGGCCGATGTAGCGGCCCGTTATACCGGTGAAGGCTATCACATAAGCCATATCTCGCCCGTCAACGAGCCGCAGTACAACTGGGACAGCGGTCAGGAGGGCAGTGGCTGGACCAATGACGAAGTGGCTGCACTGGCACGCGAGTTGGATATGTCGTTGGATGACCGGGGGCTTTCCACAGACATTCTCTTGGGCGAATCCGGTGATTGGGAGTATCTGTATAAAGTGAAAGGCGATGCCAACCGCAGTAATATATTCTCAGCTTTCTTTACACCCGGCTCTTCCGCCTACGTGGGTGACTTGGCACACGTGAAGAATCTCATTTGCGGACACAGCTATTGGACTGACGGCACATGGGACGGTATGCGCAACGTGCGCAAGCAAGTGGCCCAGGCTGCCGGTCAGTATAATCTGGATGTTTGGCAGAGTGAATGGAGTATGCTGGGCGATAATTACAGCAGTTCCGAATTCGTGGGCTACGAGCAGGCTTCTGAGATGGATATCGCTTTCTACATGTCGAAGGTCATCCACAATGACCTCACTGTGGCTGGGGTGTCTTCCTGGAGTTACTGGACATCGATGGATGTTTCCCGTTGGGGGCATAAGAACCGTTTTCTCTTGATTTCGCTGGTACCTGCCGGTGGCGAGTATGGTGATATAGAGCAGGAGGGAAGCTATCAGGCTACTGCCACTCTTTGGGTACTGGGCAATTACAGCCGCTTTATCCGTCCGGGATACCGCCGTATTGCCCTCGACTTGAACGAATCGCGTACTTTTTTCGGTTCCGCCTGGCTTTCTCCCGAGGGGGATAAGGTAGTGGCCGTCTATACAAACATGTCTGATAAGGCGGTTCGCTTAGGTGAAACGCATGTGGGATGGAGCAATGAAGCGAAGTCAATAGCTACTTATACAACTACCGGTAGCAAGAATCTGGTGGAAGGAACGGTGGCGGCAGGCAAGCAGGTGATTCTGGAAGCCAAGAGTGTGACAACCGTGGTGTATAGCCTGAAGTAAGGAATTAGTTTAACTTCAAAGAAAATCTATATGAAAATGTATTTTAAGAATAACAGGACTGCTCTTATCTTTTTGCTGGCAATGCTGGTCGTTGCTCCGATAAAGGCGCAGGTGGCATTTGGCGATGCCGCAAAATTCAATGACGGATGGCTGTTCCGGCTGACGGACGACTCGGCTATTGTCCGGACTGACTATGACGACAGCGAATGGCGGAAGCTTTCTTTGCCACACGATTGGTCCATAGAGGGGCAATTGTCGCCCACACTGGCCAGTTGCACCGGGTACCTGCCGGGTGGGATAGGCTGGTATCGCAAACACTTCAGGGTTGAAGACAACGCAACACGTCATTATATCTATTTCGAAGGGGTATATAACCGGAGCGAGGTTTACCTGAACGGGCATCTGCTTGGCAGGCGCCCCAACGGCTATGTATCGTTTCTTTACGACATGACCCCTTACCTGAAGGAAGGCGACAATGTGCTGGCTGTCCGTGTAGACCATAGCCGTTATGCCGATTCACGTTGGTATACGGGGTCGGGCATCTATCGCGATGTATGGCTGGTGGCTGCTCCCGATACACATATTGCGCAATGGGGTGTGGGCTGGCATGCCGCTTCGCTGACAGACAAGCAAGCCGTCGTTGCGGTCGATGTAGAGGTGGAGAAGCACAAGGCAACTTCCGACAAACTGGAACTGAAGGCTTCACTGTACGATACTGCCGGAAAGAAGGTGGCACAACGCCGTGTGCGTGTTGCCGATGGAAAAGAGGGCATTGCCAAGCAAAGTCTTGACTTGAAAGTGTCCAAACCCCATCGTTGGAATCTGGATAATCCGTATCTGTATACATTGAAAACCGAATTGCTTGCCAATGGCAAACGCATTGACGGCAGTGAGACCAAAGTGGGACTGCGTACGCTGGAATTTGATGCCAACAAAGGTTTTGCCCTCAACGGCAACTGGATGAAGGTAAAAGGTGTATGCCTGCATCATGATGCAGGAGTGCTGGGTGCAGTAGTGCCGCCGGAGGTATGGGAACGCCGCCTGAATAACTTGAAAGGGATTGGCGTAAATGCCATCCGCATGAGCCATAACCCACAAGCCCCCGTTCTTTATGAACTGTGTGACCGCCTGGGATTTCTTGTAATGGATGAAGTCTCTGACGAATGGGAGTTTCCGAAACGCAAATGGGTACAAGGCTGGAATGTGGGTACTCCGAGTTATGACGGTACTTTCGACTTCTTCGAGGAGTGGATAGAACGGGACGTAACCGATATGGTACGTCGTGACCGCAATCATACCTGTATTTTCTTGTGGAGTATCGGCAATGAAGTGGATTATCCGAACGACCCTTATTCGCATCCCGTTCTTGATGGAGCTAAAATCAACCAGCCTATGTTCGGGGGCTATAAGCCGGATGCTCCCGATGCCATGCGCATCGGAACCATAGCAAAGCGTCTGGCTGCCTGTGTACGTGCCGTGGACACTTCCCGTCCCGTGACCGGAGCTTTGGCGGGTGTCGTGATGTCGAACGAGACGGAGTATCCCGATGCTGTGGATGTGGTGGGGTATAACTATACGGAAAACCGCTACGACCAAGACCATGCCACTTATCCGGACCGCATTATCTATGGAAGCGAGACGGGTTCGGGGCTTGATGCCTGGTATGCCGTCCGCGACAAGGATTTCATCTTCGGGCAGTTCATCTGGACCGGTACGGATTATCTGGGTGAATCGGGCAGATGGCCGTCCCGCGGTTTGTACACGGGTTTGCTCGATTTCGGAAGTTTCCCCAAGCCACGCGGACATTTCCGGGCTTCGTTGTGGTGCGAGAATCCGGTCACGTATGCAGGAACATATCCGGTATATGCCCATCCCAAGCATCCCGAGCATGTATTCCTTTCGCCTGATGCATGGGACATCTGGAACTATGACGAGGGGCAGAACATACGTGTGGTGTGTTATACCAATGCTCCGCAGGCGCGTTTGCTGCTCAACGGCAGGGTGGTAGGCGAGATGAAACCTTATGATGAAAAGACCGGCATCATCTACTGGGATATTCCTTTCCGGGCTGGTGAGCTTCGTACTGAGGGCTGCGATAAGGAAGGAAATGCCTTGTCGAGCTATTCCATCCGGACATCCGGACGTCCTTATGCCATCCGTGCCACGGCGGATCGCACTATTTTGTCCGGCGACCGCGCCACTGCGCACATCACCGTAGAGGTGGTTGACGAAGAAGGTACTGTTGTGAAACTTGGCGACAATGAAATTACGTGTACAGTTGAAGGAGCGGCGCGTCTGCTTGGGCTCGAAGGCTCTGACAACAGTGACATGAGTGATTATACCGATAACCGTCACCGCGTATACCACGGGCGTTTGCTGGCCTATATACAGACTACCGGAGGAGAGGGACCGGTTAAAGTAAAGTTTGCTTCCCCCCTTCTGAAAGGAACTGAAGTAAAGTTTGAAGTAGGGCAGTAGTACACTACTATGGACTTATGTTTGTGCCATCGTATTGGCACAGTCGTGCCAGTACGATGGCAAGGCTGTGCCAGTATGGTGGCACAACTTTGCCAATGCGATGGCACGGGTTGTGCATTTCTTACAGAATGTATTGCACTTCCTTGAACAGATATTCCCGTTCACTTCCTCCTTCATCCTCCAGCACGAACCGTCCGTCTTGCTCTACACGCAGCAACCGGGCAAGGAACTTGCCGTTGGCATCTTCATAAGGGTGCAATCCCCGGCGACGGAAAAGGGAGCGGGCATACCGTGTGGATATCTCGTCGGAGTAGACGGCGAAGTCCTCCATTTGGAGGCTGTTGTAGTAGATTTGTACACGTCTTAGGATATGGGCAAGGATTTCATAACGGTCGTGCTCCTTTCCGGTGATTTGTTTCAGTGAGACGGGGTTGGGAGCATCACTGTTGAAGACTTCCTGGTTGATGTTGATACCGATTCCGGCAATGCTGCGCCTGATATGATGTCCGGAAAGGTCGTTCTCTATCAGTATGCCGCAGATTTTCTTGTCTTTCCAATAAATGTCGTTCGGCCATTTGATGGTGATTTCATCAGACCATCTGCTCAGCTCTTCCTTAATGGCGAGGGAAACGATTTGTGAAAGGATGAACTGCCGGCGGGCTTCCAGAAAAGAAGGGTAGAGTACAAAGCTGAAAAGCAGGTTCTTGCCTTCTTCAGCTTCCCAGGTGTTGCCGCGCTGGCCTTTACCGGCAGTTTGGAACTCGGCAGTCACGGTTGTTAGTTCGGCAACGGATTCTTGCAACTGGTTGCAAAGCTGGCTGAGGTATTGGTTGGTCGATGCCGTCTCGTCCAATGCCACCAGCGGGAACGGGAATGTGTCAGGGCAGGGCTTCATATTCGGTACGCATTTTTTTGGTGAACTTCTTCAATACTTCTTCCACGGAGTGGTCTATCAGTTGCTTCAACAGTTTGTCGTCGACGTCACCGTCAAGGAACACCTGGTTCCAGTACTTTTTGTTGAAGTGATAGGCACCTTCGATGGCAACATAGTGCTCCCGCAGTTCGAGTGCATATTCGGGGTCGCATTTCAGACAAATCTTGTTGGCGCTTTCCAGGTCGATAAGTGCAAACATTTTATTCATGACTTTCATCACGAGCGAGTATTCGTCAAACGGAAAGCATTCCGTGACGGCTTTTTTGCTGAGGCAATATTCGCGGGCGGTTTCGATGTCCATGATGGTATTTACGGTTTTACGGTTTACAATTTACGATTGAAATAACTCTTGCTTGTCAATTTTCAACTCTCAGAACATCGGCGGATAGAAGGCTTCTTTGAGATGCTCTATCCTGAATGCACCCGGTTCGCCTACAGCCGTTATGATGTCGAAGCGGACGGGTGCATCCAAGCAGAAGTGCTTGATATAGGCATCGGCCGCTACGACAATACGTCGTATTTTCTGCCAGTTCACGGCATCCTGCGGCTCAATGTAATCCGTATTGCTACGGGTTTTCACTTCCACAATAATCAGTTCCTTATCTTTGTCGGCTACAATATCCAGCTCAAGGTGATTCTTCCGCCAGTTACGGTCACGTATGGTGTAACCGTTCTGTTCCAAGTATTTGGCAGCGGCGTCTTCACCGGCTTTTCCAAGAATATTGTGTGCACTCATTATTCTGCGTGTCTGGCAGGCATCAGCATACCGTCGTGTCCAGGACGGAAGATAGCGGGCAACTTATAAGTTTTACCATCCAATGTATTGACCACTGCACTGCGCGTTTGGGGGGCTGGATTTGTACCGGTAATCAGTTCAATGGCCTTGGCATACAGAGGTTCTTCATTGTTTCCATAATCTTTATGAATATAGAATACACCTTGTTCGTTATAAGGATTGGTTTCATCCATCAATATATCGGGTTCAAATCCTTTTTCATACTCCCCGAATCCTTTGGCGTTATAGCTTTGGAAGGTGATAGGAACAACACGATATGTGTTATTCCGGACAGTGTACTCCTCATATTCCATACCTACGTTCTTACCAGTGGTCTTTTCACCTATAAGTATTACGTCCAAATCTATTCCTTCTAAGGAATTAATGACGAGTTCACTGGCAGAGGCCGTTCCATTTCCGACAAGGCAGTAGACGCGGGGAAGGTTGAGGCTTCCGGCTGATAAGGAAGTACCCAAGTTGGGATAACTGGAGTATGCAAATAATTCATCTTCCCGTTTGTTATTGAGTTTTGCCATTCTTTCATCATTGTATCGTAAACTGCTGAATACTTTACCTTGAGAGGCAGTACCGGCAATACAAGTTGCTATCAGATTAGCCGACATGGTATGCCCACCACCATTGTACCGCAAGTCCAGAATCAAATCTGTGACGTTCTTGTTTTTAAAATCTTTGAAAACATTGAATAATTCTTGGTCAAAGCCTGCCTCGAACCCAGAATAAACGAGGTAACCGATTCTATGTCCTTCTATATCTTCCTTGACATTACTGAAGATGACGGGGTTGTTGTATGTGGCTTTGGAAGTTATGGTGTATTCCTTTTGCCCGGTAATGGTGCCTCCTTCTACGACATCTTCTGTCAAAGTATAGTTGATAGTTGCATCTGGTGACAATATGTCGTAATAGAAGTTATTAATATTGTTATTATTTATCTTCTTTCCATTTATCAGGCTTATCATTGCTCCTCGTTTGAGTCCAGCTTCGGAGGCCAGTGAATCGGGATATACACCTTGGAGGCAGAAATAAATGGTATTTTCTGCTTGTGTGCCAATGCTTATGGGGGTTATACCGGTGATACCGAAACTATATGCCAGTTCCTTGTTTACAATTTTGGTGGTACGGGTTGAACTAATATTGGGCAATAGCTGGATATAAGAGAAAAGATTATAATATGTCTTGCCGTCGCTACCGACATATGTTTTTTTATCCAATGTATTGGTAGTCATACTTCCCAATGCATCATAGAAGAAGTCTTCATAGCCTTTGTTATGGTCAAGATTCAACGTTTTGTATTCATCGTTCCAGAGATACATTTCCCTCAGATATTCATCAACTTTTGCGTTAATCTCCATATCTTCAGTGGTTTGGGGAACACTGGTCCCCTTTTGTGTAACTTCAAAACTTGCAGGAGAATAGCCGTCTATATTAATGGAAATTCTGGCTGTCCGGTCGGTGGTGGAACTTGTACTTACAGATAATTTCAAGGTGCTTTGTCCTTTTGTACCCGAGGTCGTATTCAGTTTGCACCAATCCGCTCCTGAGGTGACGGAAGCTACCCATTTGGCTGCAGCATTGAAGCTTACAGACAACTCATTATCCTGGCTGATCTCCAGGGATTTTCCCTCTGTCCAACTCTGATTGGTTATGCCGGTATTAAGTTTATTATCGTCATCGTCACTACATGAGATAAAACTTATACTGAACAATGTGAGTAGAAAGAAACTAAGATAATTTACATGTTTCATACCTTTTAAATTTAGAACTCTCCAAAAATACGTTTTTAATTACTAAATTAAAATGTTTTTAAGAAATACTTTAAGTTTACCGGTCAAAAAAATATTTCAGTGCTATTTAAGTGTTTCCGATATAAAAATTACGTAGGTTCGTTTTGTTTTTACAGAAGTAAAAGTAATTTTGCAGGAAATATGAGAAAGAGAGATAAAACGTGTGCGAAAGCAACGCCCGAAGAACCGAAACGCGAGCAGCGCATGGTATGCCTGATGAGCGAGGAAGAGCAGCGGATTGTGGACCGTTATCTGGAGAAATACAAGATAACGAACAAGTCGCGTTGGCTGCGGGAGACTATTCTCATGTTTATCCATAAGAATATGGAAGAGGATTATCCTACTTTGTTCGGTGAGCACGACATGAGGAGGTGAAAATTAAAAATTAAAGGGGGTGGCGTTGGACGATAGCTATTATATGAAGCAGGCGCTTTTGGAAGCCCATAAGGCCGGTGAACGGGGAGAAGTTCCCGTAGGTGCAGTTGTGGTGTGCAAGGACCGTATCATAGCTCGTGCCCATAATTTGACGGAGACTTTGACGGATGTCACCGCCCATGCCGAGATGCAAGCCATTACCGCTGCCGCTGCAACTCTTGGCGGCAAATATCTGAATGAATGTACTCTCTATGTCACAGTGGAACCCTGCGTGATGTGTGCTGGTGCCATTGCCTGGGCGCAGATGGGACGTCTGGTGTTTGGTGCTGAAGATGAGAAAAGAGGGTATCAGCGCTATGCCTCGCAGGCATTGCATCCCAAAACACAAGTAGTAAAAGGAATTCTGGCAGATGAATGTGCCGCCCTGATGAAAGAGTTCTTTGCCGCCAAGCGCAAATAATCTCTAATCCTTTATCCCTAATCTCTACTCTTTGATTTCTTCAAAATCCACATACTCTCCCTCGTCTTTGGAGAACAGTTTCTTGTGGCGGGGGCGTATTTCACCTTCTTCAGTTTGTGCCTCCTCAGACGATTGTCTATTATCATTGTAGGAATACCCTCCCGGCTGGTAATTACCATTTCCTTTTTGGTAGGGACCGGAGTTGGAGGAAGTACGGCGTCCGCCCAATCCGAATATGTTCCGGATGACAGTACCGATAATGCTGAGGCCAATGAGCAGAATGGCAATTATGATGATGAATAAAAATCCTAAAATATGAAACATGGGCTAATGTCTTTTTATGTGTTCGTTTTCTGCGAACTTCAATACAACAACCGTGCCAAAGATTTGTTTATTTACTTTTCCTTGTAATAAGCGAAAGCAGTATATACCAGACGATGATTGCAGAAAAGCTGCAGATTCCCAAGAAGATGAGGAACGGAATGCAGACAAGCAGGAAAATGAAGCTTGTTTTATTGTCTTTCCATGACAGATTCTTGAATTTGAGTGAGAACATTGGAATCTCCGATACAAGCAGCCATGAGAAAAGGCAGACCAGCAGCAACAGATAAACCGGATGGAAATTGCTGCTCACCAGCCAGTCGTGAGCGCCCGTCACCAATGAAGCCCAGAACAAGGCGTTTGCCGGGACGGGAAGTCCTACGAAAGAGCTCGTCTGGCGGGTATCGTTGTTGAACTTGGCAAGCCGCAGTGCAGAGAATACGGACAAAAGAAATGCGAGATAGGGGAAAACGCCGGCCAAGCTTTCCATTGCGCCCGAATAGTCCATTTCCTTGAACAAGGAAAATACAATCAGGGAAGGGGCCACTCCGAAACTGACATCATCTGCCAGAGAATCCAAATCCTTGCCGATAATGGAGTGTGCGTCCAGTGCACGTGCCATCATGCCATCGAAGAAATCGAATACGGCACTGAAGATAATGAAAGCGAGTGCCCATTCATATCTGGCTTCGAATGCCATGACACAAGCAATACACCCGGAGAATAGGTTCAGGCAGGTCAGAGTATTTGGAATATGGCGGGTAATGCAGTTTGCCATTGTTGTTCTTTTATTATTTAAGTTTGGCTATCACAGTCTGATTGCCGGTAGTCAGTTGTCCTAGTTTAACGAATACTTCGGTGCCCAACGGTAGAAAGACATCCACGCGGGAGCCGAATTTGATGAAACCCATATGTTCGTCAATATAGCATTCCTCGCCCGGTTCGGCATAGGTCACGATGCGGCGCGCCATGGCTCCGGCTATCTGTCGTGCCATAATCTCCACGCCTTCCGGAGTTTCTATTACTACGGTGGAACGCTCATTGTCGGTGCTGGCTTTGGGCAGCCACGCTTTCATGAACTTTCCGTTTTGGTGCCATACCTTCTTTACCGTGCCGTCTACCGGATACCAGTTGGCGTGTACATTGACCAGACTCATGAATATAGATACCATGATACGGCGGTCGTGGAAGTATTCGTTTTCCTCCACTTCTTCCACCACTACGATTTTACCGTCGGCAGGAGCTACCACGACTTTCTCCGTTTCTTGTCCGAACAAACGGATGGGGCAGCGGAAGAAGTTCACGAGTATGCCATATACTATGAGGCTGATGACCGCTACTACGTAAAAAGGAACTTTGCATTCCAATCCGAAGTAAAGGGCAGTGTTGACAGCCAGAATCAGAACCAGGCTGCCTGCCAATGTATGTGTTCCTTCACGGTGTATGCGTATCTTTTTTAATCTTTTTAATCGACCCATGTATATCGTATTTGCTAATTTAGATAGAAATTATCTGCAAAAATAGGCTTATTTTGAAAATCTAACAAGGATTTGGAGAGAGAAATGTGCATGTTGATAACTTTTTGGGAAATATTTTTGTTAGCTGTGATAGAGGTTGTAATTTTAGGCTCTCAATAGAAAGGATATATATGCAAGATTTTGTTCATTTACATGTCCATACCCAATACTCTCTTCTGGATGGTCAGGCAAGTGTCAGCAGGCTGGTTGACAAGGCCATGAAGGATGGTATGAAAGGCATTGCCGTGACCGACCATGGAAATATGTTCGGTATCAAGGAGTTCACCAACTATGTCAACAAGAAGAACAGCGGGCCAAAGGGGGAGATAAAGGACCTCAAGAAAAGGATTGCCGGTATTGAAAGCGGTGAGATAGAGTGTGAAGACAAGGAAGCGGAGATTGCCGATTGTCGTGCCAAGATGGCAGAAGCGGAAAGCAAGCTGTTCAAGCCGATTGTAGGCTGTGAAATGTATGTGGCCCGCCGAACCATGGATAAGAAGGAGGGGAAGCCGGACCAGAGTGGCTATCACCTGATTGTGCTGGCAAAGAATGAGAAGGGGTATCACAATCTGATAAAACTTGTATCGCATGCCTGGACAAGGGGATACTATATGCGTCCGCGTACAGACCGCAGTGAACTGGAAAAGTACCATGAGGGGCTGATTGTCTGCTCGGCTTGTATCGGTGGCGAGGTTCCTAAGAAGATTATCAATGACCAGCTGGAAGAGGCAGAAGAAGCTGTACGCTGGTATAAGAATCTGTTTGGCGATGATTACTATCTGGAGCTTCAGCGCCATAAAGCCACTGTTCCCCGTGCCAACCACGAAGCCTATCCGCTTCAGCAGAAGGCGAATGCCAAGTTGCTGGAGCTTGCCCGGAAATATGACATTAAGGTTATCTGCTCCAATGACGTCCACTTTGTGGATGAAGAGAATGCAGAAGCGCACGACCGCCTGATTTGTCTGAGCACGGGTAAAGATCTGGATGACCCTACCCGAATGCTTTATACCAAGCAGGAATGGATGAAGACAAAGGCTGAGATGAACGCCTTGTTTGAGGATGTTCCCGAAGCCTTGTCCAATACCTTGGAGATTTTGGACAAGGTGGAATATTATTCCATCGACCACGCTCCTATTATGCCTACGTTTGCTATTCCGGAAGATTTCGGAACGGAAGAGGGCTATCGGCAGAAATATACCGAAAAGGACTTATTTGATGAGTTTACCCAGGATGAAAACGGCAAGGTGGTGCTGGATGAGGATGCCGCCAATGCCAAGATAAAGCGTCTGGGGGGCTACGACAAGCTGTACCGTATCAAGCTGGAAGCCGACTATCTGGCAAAATTGGCATTCGACGGTGCTAAAAAACTGTACGGTGATCCCTTGTCCGACGAGGTGAAGGAACGTCTGGTCTTTGAGCTGTACATCATGAAGACGATGGGTTTCCCGGGATACTTCTTGATTGTGCAGGACTTTATCAATGCCGCCCGCACACAGCTGGGCGTTTCGGTAGGACCGGGACGTGGTTCGGCTGCCGGCTCGGCGGTGGCCTATTGCTTGGGCATCACGAAAATAGACCCGATTCAATACGACCTTCTGTTCGAGCGTTTCTTGAATCCCGACCGTATCTCTTTGCCTGATATCGATGTGGACTTCGATGATGACGGGCGTGGAGAAGTGCTCCGCTGGGTGACGGAGAAGTACGGGCAAGAGAAGGTGGCGCACATCATTACATATGGCACGATGGCGACCAAGATGGCCATCAAGGACGTGGCGCGCGTGCAGAAACTGCCTTTGAGCGAATCGGACCGTCTGTGCAAGCTCGTGCCGGATAAGATTCCCGACAAGAAACTCAACCTGCCCAATGCCATTGCCTACGTGCCCGAATTGCAGGCTGCGGAGGCTTCGCCCGATCCCCTGGTGCGCGATACGATGAAATATGCCAAGATGCTGGAAGGTAATGTACGCGGTACGGGTGTGCATGCCTGCGGTACTATTATTTGCCGTGACGACATCACGGATTGGGTACCCGTCAGCACGGCGGATGATAAGGAGACGGGCGAGAAGATGCTCGTTACCCAATACGAAGGTTCCGTCATCGAAGATACGGGACTTATCAAGATGGACTTCCTCGGACTGAAAACCTTGTCCATCATTAAGGAAGCCGTTGCCAATGTACGTCTGCACCGCGGCTTGGAACTCGACATCGACAAGATATCCATTTCCGACCCTGCTACCTATAAACTCTATTGCGACGGCCGCACCATCGGTACGTTCCAGTTTGAATCGGCCGGTATGCAGAAATATCTGCGTGAGTTGCAACCGAGCACTTTCGAGGATTTGATTGCCATGAATGCCCTCTACCGTCCGGGTCCTATGGATTATATCCCCGACTTCATCGACCGTAAGTGGGGACGCAAGCCCATCGAGTATGACATCCCCATCATGGAGAAGTATCTGAAGGATACCTACGGCATTACGGTCTACCAGGAGCAGGTCATGCTTCTGTCGCGTTTGCTGGCGGACTTCACCCGTGGTGAGTCCGATGCCTTGCGTAAGGCGATGGGTAAGAAACTGCGTGACAAGCTGGACCACATGAAGCCGAAATTCATTTCGGGTGGACAAAAGAACGGCCACGACCCGAAAGTGCTTGAGAAAATCTGGGCCGACTGGGAAAAGTTTGCGTCCTATGCCTTCAACAAGTCACATGCCACTTGCTATTCGTGGGTGGCCTATCAGACGGCTTTCCTCAAGGCCAACTATCCGGCCGAATACATGGCGGCGGTCATGAGCCGAAGTTTGGCGAATATTACCGATATAACCAAACTGATGGATGAATGCAAGGCAATGGGCATCAATACATTGGGGCCGGATGTGAATGAAAGTAACCTGAAGTTCACCGTGAACAAGGAAGGCAATATCCGTTTTGGTCTTGGCGCGGTGAAAGGGGTAGGCGAGGGTGCTGTGCAGAGCATCATGGAGGAACGCGAGAAGAATGGTCCTTTCAAGGGTATATTTGATTTTGTGCAGCGTGTCAATCTGACAGCCTGCAACAAGAAGAATCTGGAATGTCTTGCTTTGGCGGGCGGGTTCGACAGCTTCCCGGAGCTGAAGCGAGAGCAGTATTTTGCCGTAAATTCCAAGAACGAGGTCTTCCTCGAAACCTTGGTGCGGTATGGTAACCGTTACCAGGCCGACCAGGCTGCGGCTGCAAACTCCTTGTTCGGCGGTGAGAATGTGGTGGATATCGCCACTCCGGAAATACCGGTAGCGGAACGTTGGAGCGACCTCGACCGTTTGAACCGGGAGCGCGATTTGGTAGGTATCTATCTGTCCGCACACCCGTTGGATGAGTATTCCGTAGTTCTGGAGCATGTTTGCAACACTCACATGACAGAGCTGGAAGATAAGACGGCACTTGTGGGACGCGAAATAACAATGGGTGGCATCGTGACCGCCGTGCGTCGCGGTATCAGCAAAAATGGAAATCCTTACGGCATAGCCAAGATTGAAGACTATTCCGGTTCGGCAGAGCTTCCTTTCTTCGGAAATGATTGGGTGACCTATCAGGGGTATCTGGGTGAACGTACCTTCTTGTTCATCAAAGCCCGTTGCCAGCCCAAGCAATGGCGGCAGGATGAGTTGGAGCTGAAGATAACCTCCATGGAACTGTTGCCTGACGTCAAGGAGAAACTGATTGAGAAGATAACCATTCTCATTCCGCTGAGTGTGCTGAACAAGGCTTTGATAACTGAACTGGCAGAACTGACCAAGGAACGTCCGGGCAGTACGGAGCTTTATTTCAAAGTCAGAGATGAGGATAGCAAGATGACGGTCGATTTGATTTCCCGTCCCGTGAAGCTTTCCGTGGGGCGTGAACTGATTACTTATTTAAAAGAGCGTCCGGACCTTGAGTTCAGGATTAATTAGTTATCTTTGTTGGAAAACGAAGATAGGCTGCACCTCGGCATAAAAAATGAACAAGTTCATTTTGTTTTGCATTCGGTTTGCACTATCTTTGCTTTGAAAGCGAAGGTTGATAAAACGCAATTGACAGTAAATTAATAATTATAGTTGACATTTAATATTAAAAGAAATGGCTTTAGAAATTACAGACAGCAATTTTCAAGAAATCCTGGCAGAGGGAAAGCCGGTCGTTATGGATTTCTGGGCACCTTGGTGCGGCCCTTGTAAGATGGTGGGACCAATCATCGATGAATTGGCTACTGAATATGAAGGAAAGGTGATTATTGGCAAATGTGACGTGGATGAGAACGGTGATGTGGCTGCCGAATATGGTATACGCAACATCCCTACAGTCTTGTTCTTCAAGAATGGAGAGCTGGTGGACAAGCAGGTAGGTTCTGCTCCGAAATCTGCTTACGTGGCCAAGATAGAAGCGATATTATAAGGTACTATTTGACGATTTACGATTTACCCTTTCGGCATCATGGCGCAGCTAAATAGTAAATAGTAAATCGTCAAATAGTCAATAACATTAACCCTTTAAGCAATAGTAAGTATGGGAATGGAAGACGATTTTTTGCAGAATGATGTCGATGATGAAAAGACCATCGAGTACATCAAGAATTATTTGCCGCAGGAGTTGAAAGAGAAGTTCTCTGACGACGAGTTCTATTATTTTCTCGATTTGATTGACGAGTACTATTCCGAGAGCGGCATCCTTGATGCACAGCCGGATGCGGATGGGTACATCGAGATTGATTTGGGGAAAATCGTGGACTATATTGTCAAGGAAGCCCATAAGGATGAGATGGGTGACTATGATCCGGAAGAAATCCTTTTCATCGTACAAGGTGAGATGGAATATACGGAATCTTTGGACGAAGAATAGTCTGTATCAAAAGTATAGGAAAATCGCGGATGGGCATGGCTTCATCCGCGATTTTTTGTTTTTATGTGACCGGTGGCGTATTCAGAAAAAAGAAGATGGACGTGCCGATGAGAATGACACCCAATACACCGTAGAACAGGCGGGCTTGTCGCCGCCCTACATTTTGTACGATAAACTGGGTGTTTCGGGCAGTAAAGAACCAGTTCCAGTCCAATATGGCTGCCAGCAAGGCGATGATGCCTGCGACGGCGAAAATCCCTTGAACGATGTATTGGCTCATCAGAAATAAGAATTAAGAATTAAAAATTAAAGCGGGGGAAAAGCATGCCTTATTATTCAAAGCTCTCTAACGTGACTTCCCGCTCTCCGTTCTCCACTTCTTCGATGGTGACCTTGATGGTGTTGCCCGGCAAGAGTTCCTCTACCAGCTCCGGCCATTCTATGAAGCAGAGGGCGCCGCTGTAGAAGTAATCTTCGTAACCCATGTCATACACTTCTTCCAGTTTCTTGATGCGGTAGAAGTCGAAATGGTAAATCAGTTCGCCGGCAGTGTCGGAACGGTATTCGTTAACAATGGCGAAGGTAGGGGAGGTGATGACGTCGGAAACGCCCAATTCCTCGCAAACGGCTTTGATGAAAGTCGTCTTGCCCGCCCCCATTTTTCCATAGAGGGCGAAGACGGTATTGTCACCCATTTCAGCGATGAACTGGCGGGCGGCTTCGTGAATCTGGTCTAATGACTGAATTTTGATTTCCATTGTGTCTTTTGATTTAGCGTTGCAAATATAGCCAAAAACTTTTTCCCGTCTTGCAAATGGCATAGATAATGATGGAAAAGAATATAATGGATGCACCCGAGGGGACATTCAAGTAGAAAGAAATCATCAGCCCGCCCAGGCAACTGAGGTAACCGATGCCGATGGAAAGCCAGATGATGCGGTGGAACCGGTGCGAGAACAAGTTGGCGGTCATCTGCGGAACGGTGAGCAGTGAAATAACCAGCACGATGCCCACCATGCGCAGGCATGCCACGATGGTCAGCGCAATGAACATCATCAGTACATATTCGAATACCTGCACCGGAATACCTTGCGAGCGAGCAAACTCCCGGTCGAAAGCCACGTAGATGATGGGATGGAGATACAGCGCGAAAAACAGTATCAGCAGGACGGCGAGCCCTCCCAATAGAGCGATGTCGCTCCAGGTAATCGTGAGAATGTTGCCGAAGAGATAGGCGGACAAGTCGGGGGCGAATCCCGGCGAGAGGAAAGTGAACATGATGCCCAGTGCCATGCCCAATGTCCAGAATACGGCAATGGCAGAGTCTTCCCGCATATCCTTCCGTTTGCTGAGCCACTCTACACCGAAAGCGGACAAGACTGCAAACAAGGCTGCCGACAGAATGGGGGAAATGCCGGTATACAATCCCAGACCGATACCGCCAAAAGATGCATGCGTCAATCCGCCGCTGATGAACACTAGTCTCCGGGTAACGATGTACGTGCCTATCAGCCCGCAAGCAATGCTTGCCAGCAGACTGCCGATGAGGGCATGTTGGAAAAAAGTGTATTGCAGTAGCTCCATTTATTCAATTAAAAATTAAGAATTAAAAATTAAAAGTTGGATGTGGAGTGTTAGGAATGGGGGGTGAGACGGCGTTCGCCGATGATGAGGAACACTTCATCCTTGATGTTGTCCGGCAAGGCTATGCCACGCAGTTGCAGGCTGCGTACCCATCCGGCTACGTCCGTGTCTTGCATGGTGTAGAACACGTCGCGGAACTCGTCTTCCTGCTCGGGAGTATAGGCATCGGGAGCGGTGCCGATGTATTTGTCCAGTTCCTCGTCATCGTAATATTCAATTTGTTTGCTGACGGCTGCCAGTAAGCTGTCACGTTCGCAGATTTCATGCTGTCCGCAGCATTCGGAATCCACTTCCTGCACTTCGGGCATGGCGTCCAGTTCGCCGCGGTCTATCTTCTTCTGCAGTTTCCGGTTGCGTATAATTCCGGCTGTGGCTGCCACGAGGGCAAGGACAATCAGGCTAATAATCAATATCCACATGGGCTTCCTTTTCTTGAAAAACATGTTCCATTAATAGAACGGACAAAGATACACATTGTTTTGTACACGACAAAATAATGAGTCAGATTGCAGGTAGGCAGATTACTTCCACCCGACGCAGGCATTACTTGCCTGGAACGCAGTATAAAACTACTTTGGATGCATCCTAATCTTAGAATGTATCCTTTATTCCTAAGAATAAAGGTTATATTCTTAAGAATAAAGGCTGTATTTCTAAGAATAAAAGCTTTATTCTAAGATTGCATTGCATCTTGGCAGACTTTAAATCCCGCCTTTTGCAAGTCTTCCCAGTAAGCAGGGTAAGATTTGGTAACGACCTGTGGTTCATTTATCCGTATTTGGGGCAGTACAAGGCAGGCGGGGGCAAATGCCATGGCCATACGGTGGTCTTCGTAGGTGGCGATGACGGGGTCAGCGTCTGCCGGGCAGCGTTCGCCATCCCACAACAAGATGCTGTCTTGCTCGGAGCGCACGACGTAACCCAGTTTACGCAGTTCCGTAATGAGGGCGGTGATACGGTCGGTCTCCTTTATTTTGAGGCTTTGCAGTCCGGTGAAGCGGAAAGGGATGTCCATCAAGCAGCAGGTGACGACAAAGGTCTGCGCCAGGTCCGGGATGTCCACCATGTCTTCGTCGAGACGGGTGGCGGGAGTACCCTTCCGGGTCAGTTTTACTCCCCGGTCTGTATATTCGGTATGGACGCCGAGGCGGGTAAAGACTTCCGCGCCGCGGCTGTCGCCTTGATAGCTGTGGGCGAAGAGACCGAGCAGTTCGATTTCTGCCGTGTGCGCTTCTTCCTTCGTGCTGTCTTCACTTTCTTTTGCGCTACTTCTGTCTCCCCCTTTTATTTTTTCATTTTTAATTCCTTCTATTGCCATCATCTGATACCAGTAAGAGGCGGCGCTCCAATCGCTTTCTACGGTGAAAGGGGTATCCGTGTATCCGCCGGGGCTGACGGTGATGCAATCTTCGGAGACCCAGTCGGCTTGGGCGCCGAAGTCGCGCATCAGTTGCAGGGTCAGGTTGATGTAGGGGCGGGAGATGATGTCACCCGTCAAGTGCAGGCGCAGGCCTTTGGGAAGGACGGTACCAATCATCAGCAGGGCGGATATGTATTGTGAGCTGACATTGCCGGCGAGGGATATTTCGCTGCCGGTCAGTTCTGTTCCGGTGATGCGCAAGGGAGGGAACCCTTCGTTTCCGACGTATTCTATGCGGGCGCCGAGCTCTCGCAGGGCGTCTACCAGTATGCGGATGGGGCGTTGCTGCATGCGTTGCGTACCGGTGATGATTCGGGTGCCAGGAGTTACGCTGAGGTAGGCGGTGAGGAAACGCATGGCGGTGCCGGCGGCAAGGATATCTATATGTCCGGGATTTCCGTCGAGGGCGCGAGTCATCACTATGGTGTCGTCACAATCGCTCAGATTGCGGGGCAGGATATTGCCGTGGGCAAGGGAGTGGAGGATGAGTGCCCGGTTACTGATACTTTTGGATGCCGGGAGCTGTATGGCTGCGTGCAGTGAGGCAGGAGCGGAAACGGTATATCGCATGGTCGTATTTGTTAAGTTACGGTGGTAAGGAGTTTTTTTATTGTCACTGCAAAAGTAGGATAAATCTTTGGGAAATGGAAAAAAGGAAACTTGTTTCTGTGGTTTCAATCTTTCGTTTATCTTTGCGGAGGTAAGTCCTGCTATCGGGACGGATAGATATAATTAAGCATCATTCTTATGGAAATAGATTTAACCACCCCCGCCTTGCTGTTTTCGGCCATATCGCTGATTATGCTGGCCTATACCAACCGTTTCTTGTCCTATGCCCAACTGGTGCGCACCTTGAAGGAACAGTACATGGAGAACCCGTCTTCGGTGAAGGCGGCGCAGATTGCCAACCTGAGGAAGCGGCTCTACCTGACGCGTGCCATGCAGGTGGCGGGCATCGGCAGCCTGCTGCTGTGCGTGGTCAGCATGTTCTTTGTCTATATCCGTCTCCATCTGCTTTCGGCCTATATCTTCGGTTTGGCGCTGATATTGCTGATTATTTCGCTGGCCATATCGGTGTACGAAATATATATATCGGTGAAGTCTTTGGAGATACATCTCAACGATATGCACGAGTAGAGGCTCTACGGGATGATGTTCCGTACGGGGAGTTCCAGTTCTCCCCAGTCAATCATGGCATTGAACAGCCTGACAGTAGAGAATGAAGGCAAGTCTTCCGGTCTGATGTCTTTTTCCTGCAAGATTCCTTCTTCCAGCAAGGCTGCCCGTTTGGTTCCTTTCAGCAGGGGATGTGCCGGCGTGTACCAGTGGGTGCCGTCGGAAAGGGCGATGTTGGCGATGGAGGTGTCTGTCAGCAGGCCTTGTTTCACAATCAGAATGTCGTCGCATGCGCCGCGCAGGGCAAAGAGGCGGTTCAGCGGTTCGCGTCCGGCGCTTTTGTAGGTGTAGTCGATGTGGTCTGCCTGTATCAGTGCCAGCGAATGCACGTGCCGCACGGTGTAGGGGGAGTAGCTGACATCTTCAATACCTTTCTCACCATACACTACGCGTGCCTTGACGATGCCCGCCCCGGTGATGCCTGCTCCACAGCCGGGAGACGACAGATAATCGGACAGTTGCAGCGGTGTGCTTTCCGGCCAGAAGTGGGCGCGGGTATCGTTCAGCCTCCGGTTGTGGCGGGAAAGGTTGCAGACCCTTCCGTGGTCGATGCGTATGGTTTCAATAAATAGGCACATATATTTTCTGTATTACTTCGTTGTATTCGCTTTCCCACCGGCTTTTGGCGGTGATGCCGCCTCCTGCCTTGAAGTGGAGCTGGCCGTTTTCCTGCTCGATGAAGCGTATCATGACAGCGCTGTCCAGCTGTCCGTCGGCATAATGCCCCATGATGCCGGTGTAGAAGCCCCGGCGGTAGTCTTCGGCCTGGGCGATGATTTCTACGGTTTTGGGCTTGGGGGCGCCGGTGATGGAGCCGGCAGGAAGCAGGCGGAAGATGATGTCGCCCAGGTGTGCGGTGTAGTCTTCGGGCAGGGTGCCGCATATCTCGGAGCTGGTCTGGAGGATGGGGCCCTTATTGGTTTGCAGGCGGTCTATATATCGGTAGGAGGTCACTTCGACGTGTTCCGAAACCATGCTGAGGTCGTTGCGTATCAGGTCGACGATGGTGGCGTGCTCGGCTGCCTCTTTGGTGTCCTGCATCAAGAGCTGTTCCGCATCGGGCAGGGTAGCGTCGATGGTGCCTTTCATGGGGAAGGACTTTATCTTGCCCTTCTCTATGCGGACAAAGATTTCGGGGGAGAAGCAGACGAACCGGTCTTTCAGCCACAGCTTGTACAAGGCTTCGGAGTGGAGGAATATTTCTTCCAGTGTCAGATTGGTGGTGACGGGTACCCGGCAAGTGAGGTTCGTCAGGTAGCTGTTGCCTGCCAGCAGGTTTTGCTTCACGAGGTCGAACGAATGTCTGTATGCGGCGGGGGAAGGGGGAGTGATGTCCCACTGGATAGGGCCGGCGCATCGGGCGGCTGTGCTTCTGGCAAGGGCTGTTGCAGCCGTCTCCGTGTTGCCTGCCTTCGGGAATTGGAAAAGGCAGGTGGCGGGGTCTATCCGGTCGAGGGGCTCAATGTGCGACTGCTCTTGCGCGTAGTCTACGATGAAGAGGAAGGGCACATTGGCTCCGGCCAGTGCGTTCATGCGGGCGATGGTTTCTGTCCGGCTGTACGTCTTCATGCGTCAATAGACTGCGGAGGCTATCACCTGGATTATCAGAATGAGGAACACCATGGCAATGGGATATACCGTGGCATAGGCCACGCTCGGTATGTTGCTGTCCGTCATGGAGTCGGCGGCGGCAAGGCCGGGCGTACTGGTCATGCCGCCGGTGATGGTGCCCAGCAGGTCGAGAATGTTTATCTTGAACACGAACAGGCCTACGCATACTGCCACCAGCATGGGCACCAGCGTGATGGCGGCGCCTACGCCGAACAAGAGCCAGCCGCTTTCCTGGAACGTGGCCATCAGATTCCGTCCTGCCGATGTCCCTACTTCGGCAAGGAAGAGCAGCAGTCCCAGCTGGCGCAGCAGTTGGTTGGCAGGGCCGGACATGGACCACAGAATGGGGCCGGTCTTTCCGATGGCGCTCAGGAACAAGGCGACCATCAGGATGCCTCCCGTCAGTCCCGGAGAGAACGACAGACTGTCCGAGAAGGAGATGTTGAGCTTGCCGAAGAGCACGCCCAGCACGATGCCCAGGGCGATGGGGAAGAAGTCGGTGTCGGACAGTTGCTTGGTGTCGTTGCCCAGCAGGCGTGCCACTCCCTTGATGCCGTCCTTCTCGCCCACCACCATCAGTTTGTCGCCGAATTTTAGGGCCAGGTCGGGCGAGGGGGAGAGGTCGATGCCGCTTCGGCGGATGCGGGTGACGGTGCAGCCGAAGTTCTTCATCAGGTTGAGGTCGCCCAGCTGCTTGTTTATCATATCCTTCTTGGTGAGCAGCAGGGATTCAATCTCCTGCATGTCTACGAGTGGCAGTTCGCCTTCTTCGCGTTCGCCCACGAGGACGGCGAGCTGGTTTAAGGCCTCTTCGCTACCCACGGCTTGTATGTAGTCTCCCTCGTGCAGGATGGTCTGGGCGGTGGGGATGGCTATCTGCTCGTTGTGCTTGTGGCGTGAGATGACGGCTCCGGTCATGGCGCGCGCATTGATTTGCATCAGGCTCCGGTCGAAGACGGCGGGGTTGGTTACGCGGAACAGACAGGTTGTCAGTTCCGGGAACTGGCTGCGGCGTTCCTTCTCCAACCGGCGCGCCTCCTTGTCGAGGTCGATGCGCATGATACGGGGCAGCAGCTTAACGAAGAGAATCACGCCGATAACGCCGAAAGGATAGGCAATACCGTAAGCGATGGATGCCAGTGGGGAATGGGTGCTGTCAATGGCAACGGCGAGTCCCGGCGTACTGGTCAGGGCACCGGCTATCAGTCCCACGACACTGGGAGTATCGATGTCGAAGGCATATTTCAGTCCTACTGCCGTCAGGGCGGCGGAGCAGATGATGAGCAGGGTGATGATGATAAGCGTCTTGCCCTTGCTCCGGAAGGAGTCGAAAAATCCGGGACCGGCCTGGATGCCGATGGTGAAGATGAAGAGCACCAGTCCGAAGTTTCCTAATTCTTTGGGGATGATGACACCGAAGTGTCCGAACAGCAGGGCAATGAAGATGACGGCGGAGACGTCGAGCGAAAGCCCTTTAATCTTGATTCTTCCCAACATGAAGCCTAAAGCCACAATGAGAAAGAGCGCGAAATAGGAGGAGTTTAACAAGTCAGCAAACATAATCAGTTAAAGAGTTAGGAATTTATGTCACAAAGATAGTGCAAAAAAGTGAGATAGAAAAAGTATTGCTTCCTTGTGGCATATAAAAAAAGATGATGTGCCATCAACCGTTTTGACACATCATCTTAATATATATATCGGCCTATATGACCGGTATTCCTGCGTGGGGCAGGGCGGTACTTATTTTTCGAGTTCCTTCAGCAGTTCCTCTACGGCAGCTTTCAGCTGTGTGTCTTCTCCCTTCACGATGGTCTCGGGTGAATTGGCTACTTTGATGTCCGGCTCCAGCTGCGAGTTCTCCAGATAGCTGCCGTCCGACAGGCGGTAGCCCACGACGGGGATGCCGAATACCAATGACGGGTCTTGCAGGCGTTCCCACGACACGCTGGTCATGGTTCCCGGCACGGGCATGCCTACCAGCTTGCCCAGTCCGCGGTGGCTGTAAACCCACGGCGTGCCGTGCGCATTGGAGTAGTTGGCCTCGCACATCACCATGATGGAGGGTTTGTTCCAGCGGCGGCTGGGCATGTCGCACGTCTCGCGACCGCGCACCACTTGGGTGAAGTATTTTTGTCCACTGAAAAGTATTTCTATATCCTCGTGCAAGCGTCCACCGCCATTGAAACGGGTGTCGATGACGATGCCTTCGCGGTTGTTGTATTTTCCCAGGATGTCCGAGTAGACGGAACGGAAACTGTCGTCTCCCATAGACTCGATGTGCACGTAACCCAATCGGCCACCCGACCATCGGTCAACGTCTGCCGCACGCTGTTTCACCCAGCGGCTGTAGAGCAAATCACTGAACGCACCGTTCGTGATGGGGATAACGACCTCTTCCCAGCGTTCCTTGGTCTGTGGGTCGAAGAGGGAAACAAGTGTCTTCTTCCGTGCCTTGTTGTTGAGCAGCGTGTAGTAGTCTGCATCGGGGGTGATTTCCACGCCGTCTATCTTCTCGATGACTGTGCCGGCTTTCACCCGGGTGTTGGCTGTGTCGAAGGGGCCTTTCTCCACCACTTCGGCAATGAGCATGCCCCGGCCCGTGTAGTTCCAGTCGAAGAATAGTCCCAGACTGGCAGTAGGCTCGGACTGCCCTTTGGGATAGAAACGGCCACCGGTGTGAGATACGTTCAGTTCGCCCAGCCATTCGCTCAGCAGCTCGGCAAAGTCATAGTTATTGTCGATATGGGGCAGGAAGCGGCGATAGGCGGCGGTCATCTTGTCCCAGTCCACTCCGTGCATCGAGGTGTTGTAGAATCGCTTCTGCTGCTGGCGGTACACGTGGTCGAACATGTATTCGCGCTCCGCAGCCAGGTCCATCTTGGCATCTACCTGGAAGGTGATGGGGGTCAGCGCGTCGGATGAAGTGTCCATTTTCTGCATCTTGTGGCTGCCCAGCAGGAAGAGGCTTTTGCCGTCCTTGTCCAGCTGCATGTCCGCCCATCCGGCATCCATCTTGTGCAGCAGGCGGGTCTCTTTCTTGCGCAGATTCATCTTCCAGAGGTCGTAGCCGCCTTCGAAGGCTGCCAGGTAGTAGAGTGTCTCGCCATCCTTGGAGATGATGGTGCTGCCCATGTCGGAAGAATTCGGGGTGAGGCGCACCACACGGTCTTCGATGCCTTTCAGCTCTACGACGATGTCTTTCGGCTGGTCATCTTTTTCGTCAGCATTGCTGTCTTTCTTGTCGTCTTTCTTCTTTTTATCCTTGTTTTTGTCTTGGGGGGTGTCTTTTCCGGCAGACTTCTTTTGTTCCTTCTCCAGCTCCTTGCGCAGTTCGTAGTCTTCTTTGCTCAGGCAGTATTTGTCGTAGGCGTCTTGGTTGAGGAAGACGAGCATGGCGTCGTTCAGCGAGCCCCATGAGGCATGGGCACGCATGCCGTAGCGTTCGGTGGTGAAAAGGATGGCGTTGCCGTCCAGCGCAAAGTGGGGATAGCCGCTCATGTAGCCGCTATTGGTGAGGTTGATGATGTCTTTGCCTCCCTCTGCGCTGACCAGGCCGATGTCGGAGTAGGGGTCGTGCTTGTTACCCGTGAACTCAAGTGTAAACCATTTACCGTCCGGCGACCATGCGTAGTCAAATCCTCCGCCGGTGCTGTACCAGGTGGAGCCGTCCGTAATCTGGCGCACCTTCTTCGTCTCCAGATTGAGCACCATCAGCCGGATGCGGTCTTCGATAAAGGCGAGTTCCTTGCCGTCGGGCGAGAATTGCGGATAGGCACGTTCCACGGTGGTGGAGGGCAGCAGCACTTCTTCTTCAATCAGCGTGGCGTTCGGGAAGTTAGGGTCTTCCTTGCGGGCTATCTTGGCAAGGTAGAGCTGCCAGTTGCCGCCTCGCTCGCTGGCGTAGGCCAGGGTGCGGTTGTCCGTCGCAAAGGAGAGGCCCGCTTCGCGTGCCGGTGTGTGCGTCACCTGCTTGGTAGTGGCATAGTCTGCCGAAGTGACAAAGACTTCTCCGCGCAGCGTGAAGGCAATCTGTTTTCCGTCCGGGGACACAACGGCAGAGGTGGCTCCGTCGGAAGACTGCAGGTTGGCGAATTGCGGCCGGTCATCGCGCACCAGTTCTATGGCGACTTTCTTCGGGGTGGCATCCGGCTGCTGGGTATAGATTTCGCCGTCGTAACTGTAGCACAACGTCCCGCCGTCACTCATGGAGAGGAAGCGCACGGGATGTGTCTTGAAGCTGGTGATGGGCTTCACCTCTCGGGGCTGTGCCAGCGGGAAGGCATACACGTTGAATGAGCCGCCGTTTCTCTCACTCAAAAAGTAAACCGTTCTTCCATCGGGTGACAACACCGGGTTGCGGTCTTCGCCCGCGCGGTCGGTGAGGTTGGTATGGATACCCGTCTTTGCATCATACAGCCAGATGTCGCGGGTGATGGAGGAGGTGTGGTGCTTTCTCCATTCATCTTCAAATCCCTTGCGGTCTTGGTAGAGGAACTGATGGCCCGCCTTGTCGAAGCAGACCGCTTCGGCAGGGGTGCCCAGCACTTGCTCCGTACGCCCTCCCGTTGCAGGTACTTTGTAAAGCTCGGTCATGGCCGAAGTGGGGAAAAGAGCGCTGCTTGCCGGGTCCTGGATGGAGGCGGAAAACAAGATATACTTTCCGTCCGGAGTGAATGTGGAGGGTATCTCACCGGTGGAGTGGGTAGTGAGCCGTTGGGCGGTTCCGCCGTCTGCCGGCATCACGAATACGTCGAAGTTGCCGTATCTGTCGCTGGCAAAGGCAATCTGTTTGCCGTCCGGTGACCATATGGGGGTACATTCGTAGCTCTCTTGGGTAGTAAGCTGTGTGGCGGTTCCACCTTTGGCGGGCACCTTGTAGATGTCTCCTTTGTAGCAGAATGCGATTTCCGTACCGTCGGGAGAGATTTGCACATCGCGCATCCAGAGCGGCGTGGCGGCATGTCCGGCAATGGCAGTAAGGCCTAGTGCAAGGATTGCAAGGGTTTTCTTCATAAGTGTGTGGGTTGATGTTAATTATAGAATGTTTATAAACGTCATGATGCTGTCCACAAGGCAAGGAGCGAGGTACGTCATTTCATACCTCGTGCCTTGTATATCTGTTCTTTGGCATTGTTGATGCTTTGGAACTTCTCTTCTGCGGCTTTCTTGATGTCTTCGCCCAGCGTTGCCACCCGGTCGGGATGGTGTTTCAAGGCTAGGCGGCGGTAAGCGGCACGCACTTCGTCATTGGTGGCAGTGGGTTCAATTTCAAGTACTTTGTAGGCCTCGTTCAGTGAGCTACCGCCTAGGTTAAGCATGGATTCCACTTCCTTGACGGATAGTCCCATGTACATGGCCACTTCTTTCAAGGCTTCTATCTCCTCGTTGCAGACGTGTCCGTCGCTTTTGGCAATTTCTACCAAGAATACCAGCAGTTGCAAGCGTTCCTCGTATGTCAGGTTGGCGGCAATCTGCGTTCCACAGTCACGGATGGTGTTTTTAAATGCCAGTGGGTTTTGTCTGTCCATCTGCTTGCGCTGTTCGAAGAGGTTGAGCAGTATCCGTTCTCCCTCGCCCACGGCAGCCTCACCGAATGTGCTTCTCAGAAAGCGGCGGACGAATTCCATTTCACTATGCATGATGCGCCCGTCTGCACGGATAATGTACGAAGCCATCACGAGCATGGAGAAGAGGAAACTGTTCCGTTGCCCGGTATAGGTAGTGCTGTGCGTTGGTGCTTCTCCATAATAACTGCCTGCGTCATTTGAATCGGTGTCGAACAATGAACCGAATACAAAACCTGCCAAGGCTCCCAGCGGTCCTCCGGCCATGAAGCCGATGATGCCGCCTATCCATTTAGCTGCTCCCATAATTTTTCTTGTTTAAAGTGCAAAAATAGAGATTTCTTACGAGAATTCCAGTAAAAGTGGATGAAGTATTGGGAGATGGGGGAATGTTTTGCTTGTGCTGTGGATATTGCATTGGCAGACGGAGTGCTCGAAGAAGAAAAAGATATTATCAATCAGTCGGCAGATGTATTGAATATTCCCGAACGCACTGCTATTCCGATTCGGTGTAACCATCCTTCTGTACCATTAGCGTTGCCCGGCATGTCGATATCTGCATCATCAGGGCGTCCTGGTGTCGTAATATCCTCCGCATCAAGGTCTTCGGGAAGTGTTTCCGGAATATGTCTTGAAGTGGATGTTACCTTGTAAATTTTCTGCATGGACTCGTTCAGATAGGTAGTAGCCCCGTAGGTAAAGAAAGGAATGATTACCTTGTCTTTCAGGTCGTATGCTTCGAGGAATGTACAGACTACCATTGCGGGTTGATGCCACCAGCAAGGCGAACCGACGAAAATTGTATCATATTTCGCCAATGCCTCTTTATCAAGCAGATTCGCTACTCCGGGGCGCAGGTCATTATAGGCTTCATGCTGAATGCGGTCGCTGTCATCGTAAGGATTTGCAGCATACGGTTCGGCAGCCTCAATGCGATGGATATCTGCGCCTGTAAGTTTCACGATACGTTCGGCAATGGCCTGGGTGTGTCCTTCGGCAGAAAAGTAGAGCACAAGCATATTGCCGTTTCCGGATGGAGTATCGGGAGTGTCGTCGGTGGTAGAGCATGCTGCCATTGTCGTTAGAGAGAGGAGCAAGAGCGGAATAAGAAGTAACTTTTTCATATTCGAGTTGTTTTTAGATATTTATTGATTAGTGTATTCTTCATCGCTTACAGGTTCATACCACTGTGTAGCACCCAAATGAACTTTTGTATTGATAGCTATATGCGTGAATCCGCTGTCGGGAGCCGCTCCGTGCCAATGCACCACATCTGTCGGAATAGCGACTACATCGCCGGGATTCAACACTTGTATAGGCTTCCCCTTTTCCTGATAGTAACCTTTTCCGGCGGTGGCAATCAGAATCTGTCCGCCCGGATGCGAATGCCAGCTGTTTCGGGCTTTCGGCTCGAATATCACGTCGGAGACTACCACATCGAATGTTTCACTGTCGGTCATCAGCCGTTGGAGGTATGCCGTTCCGTTGAAATTGCTGCCCTCGATGGCATCTCCTTGGGGAAAGAGAGAGGCTGATGCTTTTGGGGGTGTTTCAATCTTGTTTTCCGGTTTCGGACTGCAAGCACCAAGTGTTGCAGCCAGTAGAAATAAGTAAGTTATCTTTTTCATCTTGAAGAGTTATTTTAAATGTTGTTTAAAGAAAGAGTCCAGTTTGGGAAGCGTGATTTTCAGATATTCCGGCTGGTCGTATACATCCACGTGCGTAGCTCCGGGTACGACAAACAGTTCTTTCGGTTCGGCGGCTTTCGCGTATGCGTCCTCAGAAAAATATTTCGATACTGCATTTTCTCCCACGATGAAAAGCATAGGACGTGGCGATATAGTCTCGATTTGCGCAAAGGGGAAGAAGTTCATCATCGGTGCGAGGCTCGTGTAGGAGTAATAGCCCGTAGAGTTGGGATGCTGACCGCGTTGTGGATTGTCGTAATAATCGAGGAAGTCGATGGCAAACTTCGGTGTGTTCTCATCCACTTTTTCGGGCAGGGCACGGATATCCTTGCGTACAGCCCCACCATATTCCGCCGTACGCTGGCGGCCGATTTCATCAAGGATAGCCATACGCTGTTCGTAAGTCTGCGAGTCGCCTACACCCTGACGGCGGGCGCGGCCCATGTCGTACATACTGATGGTGGCAAGTGCCTTGATGCGATGGTCTATCTGCGTAGCACTGACAGAGTAGCAGCCTCCGCCACAGATGCCGATTACTCCTATCTTATCAGCATAGACAGCCGGATGGTTCGTGAGGAAATCGACTGCCGCACTGAAGTCTTCTACCCGCACTTCGGGCGATTCCATACGACGCGGATAACCGCCACTCTCGCCATAATAGGACGCATCGAAGGCTAATGCCACATAGCCGAGTTCCGCCAACTTACGGGCATGGAGTCCCGAAGTCTGTTCTTTGACGCCACCAAAGGGATGACCGACGATGATGGCGGCATATTTCTTTGTGGCATCATAGTCCGCAGGGAAATAGAGGTCGCCAACTATATCAATCAAAAAACGGTTGTGGAATGTCACTTTCTGTTTCTTCACGTCATTCTCCACTGCTACAATCGGGGTTTCCGGTTTGGTAGTCAACCCTTTGCTTTGCAATAATTCGTTCAATACTTGTTTGCCATTATCGGCTTCGCTACGTCCGATATTCTTTTCAATGATAGCCAGCACACCGCGTAATTCGTCCGGTGTTACGCCTACATTCAGCGCAATACCCATGTGCCCTTTCAGCATCGGTTCCACGCCTTTGCCCAAAGAAGCTATTATGGCAACGGTTGCCAGTTCCCGTTCGGCATAGGTCAGCACGTCCCGCTCGAAAAGCTCGGCAAAGAGATGTTCTTTAAGGAATACTTCGATTTCCGGGGCCAGGACGGCATAGTTGGCTTTCGGCGCATCTGCCGGGGTGCCCGAAATCTCTGCAAGAATGTCACGTCCGCGTTCGTATTTGCTGCGGGTATCGGTTATCGGTGACGCTTCGCGCCCCTGGTTGTCTCTGATGCCTTTTGCCTTACGCTCGTCAAGTACCGCAACCAATGTTTGCAGTCCGCGCAGGGCACGCGGAAAACCACAATAGGCGTAGGAATGGACCATAACTTCTTTAAGCTCGCTGACGGTGATACCGCTATTCAGTCCACCGATAAGGACTGTTCTTAATTGGTCGAGGTGCCCCATGCTTGTAAGGGCTGCGACCTCTGCGATGTATTGTCGTTTACTGTTCATGGTTTGTTCTGCTCTCGGTGTTTGCGAAGCTGCGATGCCGCATCCAAAGACAAGTCCGAGTAGCGTTGTCATAATTCTCATTTTTAGTTTCATAATCTTTATTATTATGTATCAAGTTTTACTTGCTGCAAAATTAGGCTGGATTTTCCACTTCGACCGGTCATGAATTACGGTTTAAAGGATAATTTTTACTGATTGGAGAGATAACCTGAAGATATTTTCTACATTTGCATAGAAACCACTGAAATAGACTGTTATGGAGAAGGTTATGCAACTGAAAACGATAAAGGAGTACAATGACTATATGGGTGTGGAAACAAGGCATCCTCTGGTCAGTGTCATAGAGGGAAGCCGTATGCCGCACCCCGTACCCCATGCACGCAAGCACGTGGGGATGTATGTGATTTTTCTGAAAGAACTACGATGTACGGACGATTTGACCTACGGTCGTCGCTCTTACGATTTTCAGGAGAACACGCTGCTGTTTATCGCTCCGGGGCAAGTATTCGGGCATGAAGCCGACGGGTCGACTTTTACCGGTTCCGGATGGTGTCTGTTGTTCCATCCCGACCTGCTACGCGGTACGCCGCTCGGTCGGCATATGCAGGATTATACGTTTTTCTCATACGCCGCTAACGAAGCATTGCATCTATCCAAACAAGAGCAACAGACCATCATTGATTGTTTGACAAAGATTGACGAGGAAACATACAACCAGGCAGACCGTCACACTAACCTGATTATCGCTTCTGCCATCGAGCTGCTGCTCAACTATTGCATTCGTTTCTATGATAGACAGTTTACTACCCGTAAAAAGGAGAACAAGGGCATGCTCGGCTCTTTTGAAGCATTGCTGAACGACTATTTCGTATCGGATAAACCCGCTGAGCGGGGTACGCTGACTGTGGCTTATTGTGCAGACCAACTGAACCTGTCTGCAAATTATTTCGGAGACTTGATTAAAAAGGAGACAGGTGTTTCTGCGCAAGAATATATATTAACCAAAATAATGGATAGGGCAAAAGAGTTGCTTACTGACCCCGCTAAATCTGTCGGTGACGTTGCTTATGCCTTAGGATATCAATATCCACAGTATTTCAGCAAGGCTTTCAAAAGAGTTGTAGGATGTTCTCCGAATGAATATCGGACATTGAGTTAATGTAAAAAAATAAGGAGCTAAGTTTTAGACTTAACTCCTCAATGCTCAACAGTCGGGATGACAAGATTCGAACTTGCGACCACACGCCCCCCAGACGCGTACTCTACCGGGCTGAGCTACATCCCGAATTGCGGGTGCAAATGTACGGCTTTATTTTAAAATAGCAAATATTTATAGTGCTTTTTTTATTGAATGAACCTATATTTTGCAGTTTCAAGGCTTTCGGTCAACGTGTCCTGCTCTCTTTTTACTTGTATGCCTGCTTCGCAAGGCAATGGCTTTGAGCGGGCAGGCATACTTTGAATGAAGTTATTGCAGGTTTAGGCTGTTTCTTACGGAAGTGATAGCCGGACTTTCGGGCGTTACGGATTTCCGGGTACAATAATCGAATTCCGCAGATTTTTCGCCGCTAAATGATTTCCACTTCAGTTTCAATTTAACGGTCTTGCCTTCTGTATCAGGCAGGGCATCCAACTTGAAAGCAACCAGTCCGTCCGCATACCTGCCGTAAATGTCGCCCTTGGCATTGTGGCGGAATTCTACTTCATACGGGTTTTCCGGATTCTCGCTCAGCAGCAGATTGACAAAGTGCTTTGTTTGATAGTCTCCTTGCTGAGTTCTAAAGCGAAGGGTCAGATAACCGTCTTCTGCGATGGTTACCCAATCGTTCACTATTTCCACCGGGTCGGTGCCGTATACGGTATCGTTCTCTTCACCCAAATCCGGGGCGATGGGTTTGGTAAGGATACTGTCTATCCAGTTTATATGTACAGCTTGGGTGTAGATATCGCTGGGCTCGTCCACTTCCTTGTAGTTTACTAAAGCGCGGACTTCCTTCTCGCCGTAGGGAGATTTCGTCATGTTGGTAGGCAGCAGAGTGGTCTTGTCATCCAATTGCAGAAAGACTGTCTGGTCTGCATCGGTCTTTACCGTTACCAGGGCATTGGGGAATCTCATGGCATAATTATCATCGTCGTCCAGGCACGATTGGAGGCTTAAGGAGCTGATGGTTGCAATAGCGATTAAAATTTTCTTGTTAAAGATTGACTTCATTTTCATAGTGTACTCTTTTAAATTAAACATTTGGAATAGGTCTTGCTTTTATAGAAATAGCATATTTGCGAAAACCCTGCATGCAGCATTGTTAATTAATGATAAGAGCCGGAGTAAGCTGGTGCGGAATATTATTCCCCGATACATGAAAGATATTTGTATATCAGGTGGAATATGATTACCTTTGCTGTATGAGATGCACATCTCGCGTGTGTTGAGATGTATGTCTCGAACTGCATGAGATGTGCATCTCGTGCATGTTGGGGAATAGCTGTCCGGCCGTATGGAAACTGGCTTTCTGTTTAGGGGAAGTAACCTTCGGGTGGGGTGTCAGCAGTCTGGTTGCAGTAAGAAACATTATGTTCATTGTGAAAAGAGTATGAGTATAGTCTATTTGGTTCGAAAGAAGGTTTTCCGCACGGCAGAAGGGGTGAAGCAACTCTATTATGCTGTGCAGCGTGTGTTACAGCGGCGTGGAGGTGTGACGGCAGAGCTGCTGGCGCAGCGTATGGCATCCAGAAAAGGGATGAGTTCGGGAGACGTGCAGAGTGTATTGATAGATTTGCCGAAGTTTATAGAGGAAGCGCTGATGGAGGGAGAGTCGGTGACCATTAAGGGGCTGGGTTCCTTCCATGTGGCGGTGACGAGTGACGGGTTTGAGCATCCCGACGATGTGATGCCGGGCAAGGTACGCTTATCCCGTGTCTATTTTCGTCCGGATAAGTCGCTGGTGGCGAGGCTGAACAGCGGGATGGATTTCTACCGTTATCCGCTTAGCCGATATTTCCCTCACGATATGTTGCGACCGGAAACGCTGCGAAAGGAGCGGGCCGAGGGAAAGACGGGAATTCCGGATGAAGACCCAGTTGGGATGGAAAATGATACGGAGGACTTTTCGGGGGAGGAGTGAGCGATGAATGTGGAAGAATTCAGAGAATACTGTCTCTCCTTGCCGGGAGTGAGCGAGAAGATGCCTTTTCCTAATGTGGCCGACAGATACAGCCGCGATGTGCTTTGCTTTTATGTGGGCGACAAGTGGTTCTGCTTTGTCAATATCGCAGTGTTCGACTTCTGCTGCATCAAGTGCCGCCCGGAGGAATCAACGGAGCTGCGGGCAAGGTACGAGGGGGTGAAGCCGGGGTGGCACATGAACAAGAAGTATTGGAACAGTGTGTATTTTAATCAGGATGTACCGGACAGCATTATCCGAGAACTGGTGGCACGCTCCTATCGGCTGGTTGTGGAGAGCCTGCCGAAGAGGGAGCGGGAGCGTTATACCCCCATGCACTCCCTATAAAAGTCGAACATTTCGAAGATAGTCTCCTTGTCTGCCGTTTGGTTGAGACAGATGTCACCCACTTCTTTCAATAGGGTGAAGTTGATGACTCCGGCGGTATTCTTCTTGTCATGCTTCATCAGTTCGTACAGCTGGTGGTACTGTTTGCAGTTGAAGGTGAAGCTGCCATAATTCTCTTTGACGAATTGGATGGTCTGGCGCATCTTGTCCTTCGGGAATCCGGTCTTTATATAAGAAAGGTAGAGTTCGCAGACCAGCCCCCATGCCACTGCATAGCCGTGCAGCACCGGACGCCTTTCGGCAAGGGCGAGGCTTTCGAAGGCGTGTCCTACGGTGTGCCCCAGGTTCAGGGCTTTGCGGATGCCATGTTCCTGCGGGTCTTCTTCTACGATGTGTTCCTTTACCTGCACGGAACGTCCTACCATGGACTTCAGTAAGGCATAATCTATCTTTTCCGTATCGAATGACAGCAGTTCTGCCAGATGTTCCGGGGTACTGATGAGGCCGTGCTTCAACATCTCCGCATAGCCGGAGAAGAAGTTATGGGCATCGAGGCTGCGCAGGAATTCGGTTTCCAGCAGCACGCAGGCGGCAGGAGCAAAAACACCGATTTCATTCTTCAGACCGTTGAAGTTGATGCCCGTCTTGCCTCCCACGGAAGCGTCGACCATGGCGAGTAGCGTAGTGGGAACGTTGATGTAGGCGATGCCCCGCTTGAAGGTGGAAGCGGCAAAACCGCCAAGGTCGGTCACCATGCCACCGCCCAGATTGATGAGCAGGGAGTGGCGGCTGGCCCCTTTCTCGCTCAGGGCTTGCCATACGGCAGCCAGCGTTTCCATATTCTTGTGCACATCTTCTGCCCCGATAATAATCTCTTCCGCTTCTTCCAGGGCGGGGATACCGTCCAGATGCGGGCGGCAGAGGCGGTGGGTATGCTCGTCGGTAAGGATGAAAAGCTTGTCATGGGGACACTTCTCTATGGCATGCGTCAGGCTGTTTGCCAGTCCTTCGCAAAGGATTACTTCTTGTTTACTCATCTTGTTAATTACAAATTACGAATTACCAATTACTGATGTTACGGATTATGAAGGAAAGGGAGCCTTCTTCATTATATTGTGGCACAAAGATAGCTCTTTTGGCAATAAAACGTTATCTTTGTCCCGTGAAATTCTATGGGTGGCAAGGCGTTTCCGTCATCTGTCTCCTGCTATTTGTAATTTGTAATTGATTGATAGAAATGAGAGCATTACTTCCCGTTTATTGCCGTCCGCTGGGTTATTTCATCATAGCTCTGGCGTTGTTCCTCCCTTTCATATTCCTATTGTGGGGAAAAGTGACAGATGCCAACCTGCTGTTTTACAAGGAATGCTCCAAACTCCTGATGATGATGGGGGCACTGATGATAATCTTTGCCTTGACGAAGAACGAGAATAAGGAGATAGAGCAGGTGCGCAACAAGTCCACGCGCAATGCCATCTTTCTGACCGTTCTTTTTATCTTCGGCGGTATGCTCTACCGGGTGGCGCAGGGTGACCTCCTTTCGGTCGATTCTTCTTCTTTTCTCATATTTCTTATATTGAATGTGCTTTGCTTGGAATTTGGTATAAAGAAAGCGACAGTTGATAGATTATTTAAGCGGAATGGTCGATAAATAAAGCAAATCGTCATGTGGGGCATTAAACCTTTTGCCCGGAAGTCTGTCAAATGAAACAGTGAATAAAAGGCATTGTTCATTTAGAATAGACAAAGAATAGACACATGAAGAAAATTATCACGGGGATGGCGTTGCTGTTGGTAACAACGCTGTCTGCATTTTCACAGACCAAAAACATTACGGTATCGGGCCGTGTCGTGGAGGACACCAAGGAGCCTGCGATACAAGCTACCGTGCAGTTGCTTTTGTTGCCAGACAGTATTCAGGCATCGGGTACGGCCACTACGGCACAAGGTTATTTCACTCTTCCCAAAGTCAGTGCGGGTAAATACGTGCTGAAGGTTTCCTACATTGGATTCAAGAGCCAGTACATCCCTTTACACCTTTATGCTACGACAACTGCCAAGAACATGGGTACACTGACACTGGAAACGGATGCGGTGATGCTGGCCGAGGCTGTGGTTACGGCGGAAGCGCCGCAAGTGCAGGTGGTGGAAGATACACTGGTATATACCTCATCTGCCTATCGTACCCCCGAGGGAGCCATGCTCGAAGAGCTGGTGAAGAAGCTGCCCGGTGCGGAGATTGACGGCGAGGGTAATGTGAAAATCAACGGTAAGGACTTGTCGAAGATTATGGTCGACGGTAAGGAATTCTTCGGTGGAGACGTAAAGACCGGTTTGAAGAACCTGCCGGTAGATATGATAGAGAAGCTGAAAACCTACGAAAAGAAGTCCGATTTGGCACGTATCACCGGTATTGACGACGGTGAGGAGGAGACGGTGCTCGACCTGACCGTAAAGAAAGGCATGAACCAGGGTTGGTTCGGTAATGCCGACGTGGCCGGAGGGACGGAAGACCGCTATATGGGCCGCTTTATGCTGAACCGCTTCGTGGACAAAACCCAGGTGTCGGTAGTGGGTTCTGCCAATAACGTGAACGACCAGGGCTTTTCGGGTGGTGGCGGTCCTCCGCGCTGGCGCAGGAACAACGGACTTACTGCAACGAAAATGCTGGGTGTGAACTTCGCTACCCAAACCGATAAGCTGGAACTGGGCGGTAGTGCACGCTACAACTATCAGGATGGGGATATTGCAAGTATCGGTTCTACCGAGGACTTTCTGCCGGACGGCAACTCTTACTCCAACTCGAACAGCAGGCAACGTAACAAAGCCAAGAATTTCAATGCCGATTTCCGTATGGAGTGGAAGCCGGACTCGATGACGAATATCATTTTCCGTCCCAACTTCTCGTACGGCAAAACGGACAATCTCTCCAATTCTGAGAGCGGTACGTTCAATTCCGACCCTTACAGTCTGGTGAGTGACCCCAATAACTGGCTGAATCTGGAGAAGATTCTTAATCCGGACGATGACCCGTTGAGGAGTATCCGTATAAATGCTATCAACAGCGGTTCGCTGAACGACAACAAGAGTGTGTCTATGGATGCAACCTTGCAGTTGAACAGAAAGCTGAATGACAAAGGACGCAATGTCACGTTCCGTGGAAGATTCGGTTATACCAATAATGACAACAACCAGTATACGGAGTCGGAAACACATTACTTCCAGTTACTGAATGCTTTGGGAGGAGACTCCATCTTGGTTCGTAACCAGTACATCACTACTCCTACCAAGAACTACAATTACAGTGCACAGCTGACTTACAGCGAACCGATAGCCCGCGCCACTTTCTTGCAATTCAGCTATCAGTTCCAGTACAAGTATAGCGAGAGCGACAAGACGACGTATGATTTGCAGGGTTTTCCGGATTGGGGATTGTCAACCCAGCTTCCCACGGGATATGAAGAGCATGCGGTGGATAGTCTGGGTAAGTATGCGGAATACCGCTACTACAACCACGATGCATCCGTGTCTTTGCGCTTTATCCGCGAGAAGTATCAGTTGAGCGCAGGTATGTCGTTCCAGCCGCAGCATTCTGTATTGTCCTATAAGCGCGGCGACTATATGATTGATACCACCCGCAATGTGTTCAACTTCGCTCCGAACCTGGACTTGCGCATCCGTTTCTCCAAGGTGAGCCAGTTGCGTATGACATATCGCGGGCGTAGCAGCCAACCGAGTATGGAGAATCTGTTGCCGATTGTGGACAACTCCAATCCGCAGAATGTACGTATCGGTAATCCGGGCTTGAAGCCTTCCTTCACGCACAACATGCGATTCTTCTATAATACGTATAATGCCGAAAAGCAGCGCGGTATTATGTCACACGTCAACTTCTCGGCAACGCAGAATAGCATCAGCAATAGCCGTGTGTACAATTCGGAGACTGGTGGATGGACTACAACTCCGAAAAATATCAACGGTAATTGGAATGCGTTCGGCATGTTTGGCTTCAATACGGCACTGCCCAATAAGAAGTATACCATCAACTCCTTCTCCAATGCCAACTATCAGAACAATGTGGCTTATCTGACGTCCGGTAAGGGAGCAGATGCCGTGGAACGGAAGAATACAACCACCAACCTGACGCTGGGCGAACGTCTGAATGCCGCCTATCGTAATGACTGGTTTGAATTCGGCTTGAACGGAAGCATCTCCTATTCAATAGAGAAGGATAAACTGACGCCTGACAATAATCAGGAGCCCTATACCTTCTCCTACGGTGCCAATACGCAGATTTCCATGCCGTGGAACATGACGCTCTCTACCAACATTGCCAACCAGAGCCGTCGAGGATATACGGACAGCAGTATGAACCGTAACGAGCTTATCTGGAATGCACAGTTGTCGCAGACTTTCCTGAAAGGGAATGCCACCGTCAGCTTCGAGATGTACGACATTCTGAAGAAGCAGAGTAACATCAGCCGTTCGCTGACTGCAAGCGGCCGCTCGGTGTACGAATATAACGGCGTGAACAGCTATTGCATGCTTCACTTCATCTATCGTCTGAATATTTTCGGCAGCAAGGCCGCCCGCGATAAGATGCAGGGCAGACGCGGCTTCGGCGGTCCGGGCTTCGGTCCGGGGCATGGTCCTGGCGGTTTCGGAGGACGCAGGCCGTTCTAAAGCGGAGGGGATCACCCCCCTAATCAGCTTGTCATTCTGATACACTCTCAATTCTGTGGCAGGTTTCTTTTTGATTATTTTTCAGACGCGGATGACGCAGATAAGAATATTAAAAATCTGCGTCATCTGCGTCATCCGCGTCAAAGCGATAGCAAGTATAAGTTTTCAGACAAGTTGGGGGAAGAGGGACTTTTATGTTAATCTCTGTAATCTTCGGTGAAAGTTTCTGTGTTTTTCCTACATTTGTTTCACACTTAATTGTCTGTGAACATGCTTGATTGGAACTTCATTGCCAGCCAGATTGCTACGATAGCCTTCGACATTGTTTATTTCGGTGCCATCATCGGAACGATTGTCGTCATTATCCTCGACAACCGCAATCCGGTGAAAACCATGGCATGGATACTGATACTGATGTTCCTTCCCATCGTGGGGCTGGTGTTTTACTTCTTCTTCGGGCGTAGTCAGCGCCGTGTGCGCATGATAGGGAAGAAGAGTTACAGCCGTTTGTTGAAGAAACCTATGGCAGAATATCTGGCGCAGGACTCATGTGCGCTTCCCATCAATTACAGTCGTCTCATATCCTTGTTCCGTAATACCAACCAGGCTTTCCCCTTCGATGGAAACCGGGTGGAAGCCTATACCCTGGGGCTCTCCATGCTGCAATCCCTGCTGCGCGAACTGGGGAAAGCAACGAAGCATATCCACATGGAATTCTATATCTTTGAGGACGATGCCATTGGGCGCTTGGTACGTGATGTCCTGATGGAAAAGGCGCGTGCCGGGGTAGAGGTACGTGTGATTTATGATGATGTGGGTTGTTGGCATGTTCCCAACCGTTTTTTTGAAGAGATGCGCGAGGCCGGTATCGAGGTACGCAGCTTTCTGAAGGTACGTTTTCCGCTTTTCACCAGTAAGGTGAACTATCGTAATCATCGGAAAATAGTTGTCATTGACGGGCGCATCGGCTTTGTGGGGGGGATGAATCTTGCCGAACGCTATATGCGCGGATTCTCATGGGGCATCTGGCGGGACACACATCTGCTGCTGGAGGGCAAGGCTGTTCACGGATTGCAGACCGCCTTCCTACTCGATTGGTACTTTGTGGACCGTACACTGATTACGTCTACCCGCTATTTCCCGAAAATAGAAAACTGCGGTACTTCCTTGGCGCAGATTGTAACGAGTGAGCCCGTAGGCCCATGGAAAGACATTATGCAGGGACTTGTCATATCCATTTCCAGCGCAAAGAAATATTTCTATATCCAGACTCCCTACTTCCTGCCCACCGAAGCCGTACTTGTTGCTATGCAGACAGCCGCCTTGTCAGGTGTCGATGTGCGTCTGATGTTGCCCATGCGTGCTGATAACCGCTTGACGCATCTGGGTTCCTGCTCTTATCTGGCAGATGTGCTCTATTCGGGAGTCAAGGTCTATTTCTATAAGAAAGGCTTCTTGCACTCCAAACTGATGGTTTCGGATGATGAGTTGTCCACGGTAGGCTCTACGAATGTGGATTTCCGCAGTTTTGAACATAACTTTGAGGTGAATGCCTTCATCTATGACACAGAAACAGCGCTTCAGATGCGCGAAATCTTCCTTCAAGACCAGCGCGACTGCGTACAAGTATTCCTGAAGAACTGGGTGAAGCGCCCCTGGTATCGTAAGGCTGCAGAGAGTGTGGTGCGGCTGATGGCGCCGCTGTTATAATGAAGAATGATGAATGAAGAATTTCTTGAAGTGTATTCATATCGTACCATTCTTCATTCATCATTTAAATATCGTGAAGTTCACGCTCCCGTATACCCTTCTCTCCACAAAGTGCGGATGTTCCTCGAAACTGTTTTTCTTCCCGTGTTCCAAGACGAAGAGTCCGTCTTCTTTCAGCAAGTTGTTCTCGAAGATGAGATCGGGCAAGGTTTCCAGCCCGGCAAGCTCGTAGGGAGGGTCAGCAAAGATAAAGTCGAACTGCTCGCGTCCGCTTTTGAGGTATTTGAATACGTCACCGCGTATGGGTAGACACTTGTCCGTCTTTAATTCCTGCATAATTTTGCAGATGAAGGCATAGTGGTCGCGGTCTTTTTCCACGCTGATTACTTGGTCGCAGCCTCTGGACACAAGCTCGATGCTGATGCTGCCCGTACCGGCAAATAGGTCGAGGGCACGGATGCCGTCCTCAAAGTCCATGTAGTTGGAGAGCACATTGAACAGATTCTCTTTGGCAAAGTCTGTGGTGGGGCGTGCCTTGAAGGAGTGGGGCACGTCGAAACGTCTTCTTTTGTATATTCCGCTGATTACTCGCATAGGGTTATGGCTTGCAGGTCAAGATTAGTGGCGGGATTCATGATGAATACCTGCCGGATGAATTTTCGCAGTTCGGGCAGTAGCAGTTCTTTGTCGTTCAGGTCACCGGTCAGGTGCAGCTCATCGCGCTCCTGCTCGAAGCCGAGTTGTTTCCATATATATAATAGGTAGTAGACACGGTCGGGTGTGCTTCTGCATTCAAAGGAATTGGCAAGAAGGAGGCGTCCGCGCTCGTAGCCGTATACGTCTACGGCATCTTTTCGCAAGTGTGCATACATCTTCCGGTTGTTGCCCAAGCGGCTCTTTGAGGAGAAGAACTCAATGAAGGGGCTGGCTTGGGAATAGAACTTGACATCGGGATACTGTTCGCGAAGGAAGGAGCAGGCACTCTTATCCATGCCGAACAGTACGACAGTGCTGTTCTTATGCAGTATGTTGTATTGTACGGTTTCGTTTTCCCGTTTAGGATGGTTGTGATAGAAAATGATTTCCGTTTGTTCGTCCTCGAAGAACTCCAGGGGAATGAACGTGAAGCGTTTGTCTGCCATGAGCACATTGACACGGCGGAAGGGGCGTTCCAGCCATGCCAGTTCGCGGAAGGTCTGTTTCAGATTGGCAGTGAGGGAGAGGGACTCGTCCACTGCACGGTCGTAGTAAGAGAACTCACCGTCGCCCAGAGGGTTGAACACAGAAAAAGAAAATCCATCCGTACTGAGACGGATGGATAATGTATACTGTTCCGATTTATTAAAATCAGTCGTTTCTATCATACGTTTGTCGGGGTGAGATTATTCCCAGTTACCGGCGTTGTTGTTAGCTGTTTCCAAGCTACCAATCATCAGACCGCAGTACTTGCCAAGTTTGGTTTGTACGTCCTTGATGTTGGCAATTTCTTGTGCATCCAGACCGTTCAAATAAACTTCGTACGGAGTCTTCACTTCGAGCAGACAGAAAGGAGCACCGGATTTAGCTGTATCATTCTTGATAGCCATTTCGAATTGTGCACCGTTTCCGAAGGGAACATATCTCATTGAATCGGGGTTGAAGCCCTTCGGGAAGATAGTGTCCAATACGGCTACCCACATAGTGTCACGCTTGAAGTTTTCCAATCCCCATTTCTTGACGTCAGCATAGTTACCTGTCTTCTTTGCCTTATTGATGATGTTGATGGCTTTCTTTTCAGTCAGACCGTCTTCCAGCTGCTTATCGTTCAGTTCTCCTTGCTTGAAGATGAACGGAAGTTTCTGGTTTTTAACAAAGTCAATCAGAGAGTCGAAGCTTGCAGTATATTGCTGGTCATGTAAAGTACGATATTCCAATTGTGCTTTACGGATGTCAATCAGACGTGCAATGACGGCTGCGTCTCTGTGCTTCTTTGCTTTTTCAAAGTTGATAGGACCCATAATGCTGGTGTAACAAATATAAATTAGCACCAAAGCACATAAGCCTAAAATGACATTAAATACTGTTTTCATGATAAATATGTTTTTTAGTTGTTATATTCGCACCGCAAAAATAAAAGAAATAAATTTAAAAACGACAGTTCCCGTTACTTTTTTCTCTTACAAAAATGATAAATAACTATTTAGAAAGGCAAATTAAGGAAAATTTTCCTTACCAACCAACTCCTGAGCAAGAAATTGCTGTAAAATCTTTATCGGAGTTCCTTCTGTCACCCCGTAGCGAGGTGGTTTTTATGCTTCGTGGTTATGCGGGGACGGGTAAAACATCGTTGGTCGGTGCCTTGGTGCGGACGTTGGATAAGTTGCAACAAAAGTCGGTATTGCTGGCACCGACCGGACGGGCGGCAAAAGTTTTCTCGGCGTATGCGGGGCATCCGGCGTTTACAATTCATAAAAAAATTTATAGACAGCAATCTTTCTCCAATGAGCTGAGCAATTTTTCTGTGAACGATAATTTGACAACTCACACTTTATATATAGTGGATGAGGCCTCGATGATTTCCAATGAGGGACTGTCCGGTTCCATGTTCGGCACGGGCAGATTGCTGGACGACCTGGTGCAGTTTGTCTATTCCGGCCAGGGATGCCGCCTGCTGCTGATGGGCGATACGGCACAGCTGCCGCCGGTGGGGGAGGAGCAGAGCCCTGCCCTCTTTGCCGATGCCTTGAAAGGCTACGGGCTGGAAGTGGTGGAGGTGGACTTGACGCAGGTGGTGCGTCAGGAGCAACAGTCGGGCATTTTGTGGAATGCCACCCGCCTGAGGCAGTTGATAGCGGAAGACGATTGCTACAGCCTGCCAAAGATAAAGGTTTCGGGGTTTGCCGACATTAAAGTTCTGCCCGGAAATGAGCTGATAGAAACGCTGAGCTCTTGCTACGACCATGACGGGCTGGATGAAACTATCGTGGTGTGCCGCTCCAACAAGAGGGCGAACATCTACAACAAAGGCATCCGTGCGCAGATTCTCTGGCGTGAGGATGAATTAAACACCGGTGATTTGTTGATGGTGGCGAAAAATAACTACTTCTGGACGGAAAAGGAGAAAGAGATGGATTTCATTGCCAACGGTGAGACTGCCGTGGTGCGCCGCGTGCGCCGTACGCGAGAGCTGTATGGCTTCCGCTTTGCAGACGTGACGCTGGTCTTTCCCGACTATAACGACTTTGAACTGGAAGTGAACATGCTGCTCGATACGCTGCATACCGACTCGCCTGCGCTGCCCAAGGCAGAGAACGACCGGCTTTTCTACTCCGTCCTCGAAGATTATGCCGACATCACCGTGAAGCGCGAGCGGATGAAGAAGATGAAGGCAGACCCGTACTACAACGCCTTGCAAGTGAAGTATGCCTATGCCGTGACTTGCCACAAGGCGCAGGGCGGGCAATGGAAGAATGTCTTTCTGGACCAGGGGTATATGACGGATGAATACCTGACACCCGATTATTTCCGTTGGCTCTACACCGCCTTTACCCGTGCCACGGGAACGCTCTACTTGGTGAACTATCCGGAAGAACAAATAGTTTGAAAAAGAGAGGGGCACCGATGCAGTATTCCGGCATTTTTTGTATTTTTGTAGATAGAACAACTATAACTGAACAAGTATGAAGAAGCTATACTCTCTCTTTGCCTTGATAGCACTGCTGTTTACCGCTTCCGGTTGCGAGGACGATTACCGAAGCATGGTACTTTTCGAAGGTGTGGAGCCTATCTACCAGATTGGGACATGTGACAATCTGGTGTCCAATCTTTCTTATTATCTTTCTGAAACAAACGAAGATACAGTGCTGGGCATTGACGGCGGCGACGGTTCCTATAATGTGATTAACGAGCACGAGTCGGTGGCTTCCGTGACTTTTACCGATGATGTCAACGGGTATCAGCGTATCAAGATTCATCCGCTGGCAGAGGGGGAGACGATTGTGAAGGTGATGGATGGTTCCGGTGAGGAAACACAACTGCGCATCACGGTGAAAGGTCGTAGGCAATATACGTTGACGAAAATGGGCTTCGAGTATGGTATCAGTAGTGGTGCACCGACGGAACTGCTGGGTGATGTTTCTAAGGCACTTGCCGAGCGTCCTTGGGTGAAGGATGGCGGGTATTATGTGCTGGTGCCCGAAGATTTCTCCAATAGTATGTGGAAAGGTGTATTGGAAATCTATCCGACGGGAAAAGAGGAGGAGCCGCTAATGGGGATATACGAGACAGTTCCAGTGGAAGATGAGAACGGAGATACATATGCATTGTGGCAGTTTACTTATAATGGAGAGAAGAGGCTCTTTACGCGGACGGTCTCGGGAAATGATAAATGTGTACTTGCGGAAAATGTAACTCCTTTCTGTCCTTCCGGTTTGCTGCCCGAAGGTGCACTGGTGGTTTATCGCGAAATGTTTATACTTCGGATGGAATAAGGTTTTAGTGGAAATCTTGTCAAGAGCAGATTTACGAAAGATTAACAGACGGGAGGCTTAGGCTTCCCGTTTTTGTTTCTGTTGCGCATCATCTGTCTGTTCTGTATGCATCATTCGTTTGCTTCGAATGCATTGTCTGTTTGTTCTGGACTAATCATCCGTTCCCTCCACTTCACTGTCCCAAACCTTAGGGCTTTTCACGGAAACCCCAGGGCTTTGGAGGGTAAATGCCAGCCATTTCACTTGCTAAGGTGTGGCATTTAGGATGGTAAGGTGTGGAGTTTGGGGAGCCGGCATGTGGCATTTCAAATGGAATACCGTGGAGGATAAAAAGAAAAGGAGAAGCAATGCTCCTCCTTTCCCGGTAGTTTAATTTTGAAATATCTAAAAAATGACATTACAAATATACAACATCACAGAGGCGATGTCAAGTGTTTCGCCAATTATTTTCAATTATAATCCTGCCAATTCCAAAACTTTGTCAATGGCAGCGTTCAGTCCGTCAGCATTCTTACCGCCGGCAGTTGCAAAGTGGGGCTGGCCACCGCCACCGCCTTGGATAAGTTTGGCAGCTTCTTTCACCAGGTTACCGGCTTTCAGTCCGCCTGCCACGAGGTTGTCGCTCAGCATGACGGTCAGCATCGGCTTGCCTTCGGCTTCTGTTCCCGCTACGAAGAACAGGTTTTCCGTAATCTGGCCACGCAACTGGAAGGCGATGTTCTTCACTGTTTCTGCCGACAGGGGAGCACAGAACTTGATGACTTTAACGCCATTGACTTCCTGCACGTTCTTCAGCAGTCTTTCTTTCAGCTGTGCTTCTTTCTCTTTCATGAAGTCCTCTACCTGCTTCTTCAGTCCGGCGTTTTCGTCAATATACTTACGGATGGTTCCGGCAAGGTCGGGTGCGTTGTTGAAGAGCGCCTTCAAGTCGTGCAGCGTGTCCTCGATGGTGTTCATCAGTTCCTCCACGCGTGCACCCGTGTAGGCTTCGATACGGCGCACACCGGCAGCCACGGAGCTTTCGGAGATAATCTTCACCATACCGATGTTTCCGGTTGCAGCCACGTGCGTACCACCACAGAATTCTACGGAAGAACCGAACTGGATAACGCGTACATGGTCGCCGTACTTCTCGCCGAACAGAGCGATGGCGCCCAGTTCTTTGGCTTCTTCGATAGGAATGTTGCGGTATTCCTTCAAAGGTATGTTGGCGCGAATCTTTGCATTAACGATGTGTTCCACCTTGCGGATTTCCTCGTCCGTCACCTTCTGGAAGTGTGAGAAGTCGAAACGCAGGGAGTCCGGTGTAACCAAAGAGCCCTTCTGCTCTACATGCTCGCCCAATACTTCGCGCAGCGCAGCATCCAGCAAGTGGGTGGCAGAGTGGTTGGCGGCACAAGCGGCACGCTTGTCGGTATCCACGCATGCCATCATCGGAGCTTCCATGTGTTCGGGCAGCTTCTTGGTGATGTGGATAGGCAGGTTGTTCTCCTTCTTGGTGTCTACCACTTCGATGGTTTCAAACTCGTTCACCAATACACCGGTGTCACCTACCTGACCGCCGCTTTCGGCATAGAACGGAGTCTTGTCCAGTACAATCTGATACAAGGTTTGGTTCTTCTGCTTCACTTGGCGGTAGCGCAGAATGGATGTTTCGTATTCCGTATAGTCATATCCTACGAATTCGGTAGTACCCTCCTTTAGCGTAATCCAGTCACCAGTCTCTATGGCGGCGGCATTGCGGGCACGCTGTTTCTGCTGCTGCATTTCGGCGTCAAACTCCTTGATGTCGGCAGTCATGCCGTTTTCGCGGAGAATCAGTTCCGTCAAGTCGAGCGGGAAACCGAAGGTATCATATAAGGTAAAGGCATCCTTTCCGCTGATTTCGTTCTTGCCGGCGGCTTTGGCGTCTGCCATGGTCTTTTCCAGCAGGCGGATACCCGTCTCCAGGGTGCGGAGGAAGGAATCTTCTTCTTCCTTGATAACTTTGGCAATCAGTTCCTTCTGTGCATCCAGTTCGGGATAAGCGGCGCCCATGTTCTCGATGAGTACGGGGAGGAGCTTGTACATGAATGCCTGCTTCTGTCCGAGGAACGTGTAACCGTAGCGCACGGCACGGCGGAGGATACGACGGATGACGTAACCTGCCTTGGCATTGCTCGGAAGCTGTCCGTCGGTGATGGAGAAGGCGATGGTGCGGATGTGGTCGGCAATTACACGCATGGCGATGTCCGACTTCTCATCTTCGCCATACTTCTTGCCTGCCATGTCTCCGATGGCTTTCAGTATCGGTTGGAATACGTCGGTGTCGTAGTTGGAGGTCTTTCCTTGCAGTGTGCGCACCAGTCGCTCGAAGCCCATGCCGGTGTCGATAACCTTGGCGGGAAGTCCTTCCAGGCTGCCGTCCGCCTTGCGGTTGAACTGCATGAACACGAGGTTCCAGATTTCAATCACCTGCGGGTGGTCTTTGTTCACCAGCTGGCTGCCGGGTACTTTGGCCTTCTCTTCTTCCGAACGGGAGTCCACATGGATTTCCGAACACGGACCGCACGGTCCCGTATCACCCATTTCCCAGAAGTTGTCGTGTTTGTTGCCATTCAGAATGTGGTCTTTCGGCAAGAACTGCTCCCAGTAAGAAGCGGCTTCGTTGTCGCGTTCCAGTCCTTCTTCGGCGCTACCTTCGAATACGGTGGCGTAGAGGTCTTTGGGGTCGAGTTTCAATACATCCACCAGATACTCCCATGCCCAGGAGATGGCTTCCTTCTTGAAGTAGTCGCCAAACGACCAGTTGCCCAGCATCTCGAACATGGTGTGGTGGTAGGTATCGTGACCCACTTCCTCCAGGTCGTTGTGCTTTCCGCTTACGCGAAGGCATTTCTGCGAGTCAGCAACTCTTTTGTATTTCGCCGGGTGGTTGCCCAAAATGATATCTTTAAACTGGTTCATTCCCGCATTGGTGAACATCAACGTGGGGTCATCCTTAATCACCATCGGGGCCGAAGGCACTATCTGGTGGCCTTTACTTTCGAAGAAACTCTTGAAAGAGTCTCTGATTTCGTTTGCAGTCAACATACTCTCTATTGATTTATCTGATTCTAATTTGATTTACCTTCTCTTGTCGTTTTTTGCCCGTTTCTTACTACTAACTACTTGCTACTTAGTCTTAATATTCTTGAAAAAACTGTGCAAAGATAGCTTGTTTTTATTACTTTTGTCGCATTGACAAGCGAAATATTTCCTAAGATGCGCAAAGTTTACTACATTTATAATCCCCAGACGCAGACGTACGACCGTATTTATCCTACCGTGAGGCAGCGGGCGCTGAGCATTCTCCGCCGTTTGTTCATCGGTATGGGGCTGGGTGCGGGCAGTTTCATCGTATTGCTGCTTATCTTTGGCTCTCCGTCGGAGAAGGAGTTGCGAAAGGAGAACAGCAAACTGCAGGCGCAGTACAACGTCCTCTCCCGCCGGCTGGACGAGGCTATGGGAGTGCTGCAAGACATACAGCAGCGTGATGACAATCTGTACCGGGTGATTTTCATGGCCGACCCTATTCCTTCTGCCATCCGTCAGGCTGGATACGGCGGTACCAACCGCTATGAGCATCTGATGGATATGGCTAACTCCGACTTGGTTATCAATACCACGCAGAAAATGGATATGATTAGCAAGCAACTCTATATCCAGTCCCGCTCCTTTGACGATGTGGTGGAGATGTGCAAGAATCATGATGAAATGCTGCGCTGCATTCCTGCCATACAGCCGGTTTCCAATAAAGACCTCCGTAAGACCGCTTCGGGTTACGGTACGCGTATCGACCCCATTTATGGTACCAGCAAGTTCCATGAGGGTATGGACTTTTCGGCTCCCCAGGGCACGGATGTCTATGCCACGGGAGATGGCACCGTGGTGCAGATGGGCTGGCAATCGGGCTATGGCAACAGAATTGTGATAGACCACGGCTTCGGTTATCAGACGGTGTATGCACACTTGCGCGATTTCCGGACGAAGTTGGGCAAGAAAGTGGTACGTGGTGAGGTCATTGGCGGGGTAGGCAGTACGGGCAAGAGTACTGGTCCGCACTTGCACTACGAAGTACACGTCAAGGGAAAGGTTGTGAATCCCGTCAACTACTACTTCATGGATCTCAGTGCCGAGGATTATGACCGCATGATACAGATTGCGGCGAACCATGGTAAGGTGCTTGATTGACGGATGATTTATAGAGAAAGGATTACATCATGCTGAATACAGATAAGAATTTAAAGTTATATTACTCCATCAGCGAGGTGGCTGCCATGTTCGATGTCAACGAATCACTGCTCCGTTTCTGGGAAAAGGAGTTTCCGCAACTCAATCCGAAGAAGGGGGGGCGGGGAATACGCCAGTACCGTAAGGAGGACATTGAGACAGTGAAACTTATCTATCATCTGGTGAAGGAGCGCGGAATGACCTTGCCCGGCGCCCGCCAACGGATGAAAGACAATAAAGAAGCTACGATACGCAACTTTGAAATCGTAGATCGCCTGAGAGCTATCCGCGAAGAACTGGTAGGCATGAAACTGGCATTGGATGAGTTTACTTACGAGGATGTGGAGAGCTTGAAGGAAAATATTCAAGGACTGAAGTAGAATAAATACCACTCCGTTTATTCCTCTACTCTCGTCACTTGTTTTATATTCTGTATCTGCTTCAGGTTATTGCAGATAGTGCGCACGTCGTCCACATCGTGTACATAGAGTTGTATCTTTCCTTCGAAGATACCGTCGTTGGTTTCGATGGTCAGTTTACGGATATTCACGTTGAGCTGGCGGGAGATGACTTGAGTTACTTCGTTCAGCAATCCCATGCTGTCTATACCTTTTATATATATGGTGACGAGGAACGACAAATCCTTGTGAGTGTCCCACTCGGTGGCGATGATACGGTTTCCGTAGCTACTCTTAAGGCGGGTGGCAACGGGGCATTGGCGCTTGTGGATGACAACACGGTTTTGCTCGTCGATGTATCCCAGTACGTCGTCACCCGGAATGGGATGGCAACAGTCGGCCATAATATAGTTCTTTGAGATGGTCTCTTCCGTCAGCTTCAGAATCTGCTTAGTGTTGATTTTCTCTTGCGGTGTTTTCTCTTCCGGTTGTTCTTTGGCATCCTTGTTGTCCTTGTTACCGAAGGAGAAGGTCAGGAACTTCTTCCAGTTGCTGTTCTGCTTTTCCTTGAACACGTTCTTGTCGGCATCGCCCAGCACAACCCGTTTGTTGCCGATGGCAACGAGCAGCTCGTCGCGGGTGTGGAAGCCGTGCAGCCTGGTCAGCTTGTCCAGAGCAGCATCATCCATACGTATATCCTCGTTTTTGAAGAATTCGTTCAGTATGGTTTCACCTTCTTTCTGATAGGCTTTCGCCTCTTTGCGCAGGATGGCGGCAATCTTGGCGCGGGCGCGGGCGGTGGTGGCATACACTTCCCACTCCGGCTGTACGCGTTGCGATTTGGAGGTCAATATCTCTACCTGGTCACCGCTTTGCAGTTTGTGGCTTAGGGGAACCAGTTTGTGGTTTACCTTGGCGCCGATGCAGTGGCTGCCGATGTCGGTATGCAAGGAGAAGGCAAAGTCCAGTGCCGTAGAGTTCTGCGGCATGGTCTTGAGGTCGCCTTTCGGGGTGAAGACGAAAATTTCCGATGCAAACAAGTTCAGTTTGATGGTATCGAGAAAATCGATGGCGTCCGGTTGTGGGTCGTCCAGAATTTCCTTGATGGTACGCAACCATTTCTCCAGTTCGCCTTCATCTTCGCTGCCTCCGCCTTCTTTGTATTTCCAGTGGGCGGCAAAGCCTTGTTCGGCAACGTCATTCATGCGTTCACTGCGGATTTGTACTTCAATCCATTGCCCGTTGTTACCCATAAGGGTGACGTGCAGGGCTTGGTAGCCGTTGGCTTTGGGATGGCTCACCCAGTCGCGCAGGCGGTCAGGGTGGGGCTTGTATATCTTGGATATGGAGACGTAAATGTCGAAGCAGTCGTTTAGCTCTTCCTCTATATTGCGGGGCTCGAAGATGATGCGGACAGCAAGCAAATCATAGATTTCCTCGAAGGGGACATGCTTGGTCTGCATTTTGTTCCAGATGGAGTAGATGGACTTTACACGGGCAAGGATACGGTATTTCAGTCCCATTTTGTCCAGTTGCGCCCGTATCGGAGCGGTGAACTCATTGAATACCTTGTCGCGCTCCACGGCGGTGGCTTCCAGTTTCTCTTCTATCTCGTGGTACTCTTCCGGATGTTCGTACTTGAAGCTCAGGTTTTCCAGTTCTGTCTTGATTTTGTACAAGCCGAGGCGGTTGGCGAGCGGGGCATAAATATAGAGTGTTTCGCCTGCAATCTTGAACTGCTTGTTGGGCAGCATGGAGCCGAGTGTACGCATGTTATGCAGACGGTCGGCTATCTTGATGAGGATAACCCGGATATCGTCGGACATGGTGAGCAGCAGCTTCTTGAAGTTCTCTGCCTGCGCCGAGGCACGGTCGCCGAAGATACCGCCGGAAATCTTTGTCAGCCCGTCTACAATCTGGGCGATTTTGGGACCGAAGATGTTTTCAATATCCTCTACGGTGTAGTCGGTGTCCTCCACCACATCATGCAGCAATGCCGAGCATATGGAAGTAGACCCCAGTCCTATCTCATTACAGACAATCTTTGCCACAGCAATGGGGTGCATGATGTAGGGCTCGCCGGAACGACGCTTAATGCCCTTATGCGCCTGGTTGGCAAAGTTGAATGCTTTGGTTATTATTTCGACGCGCTTGCGGTGCTTGGTGGCCAAATAGTCGTTCAACAGTTCTTGGAATGCCTGTTCGATCATTTCCTCTTCGGCTTTTTCCTTTTCCTTCTGACTTATATTTTCTTCCATATACTGCTTTCTCCTTTCTTCACTTCACTTTTTGCAAAAATAAGCAATTTTCAACACCGGGCAAGCGTTTATGTCTTTATTTATAAATCTTCAAGCGCTTTCCTGCGGAGATTCTGGTACTGCGCAATCCATTCCAACTTTTTAACTGATTGACAGTGACGCCGTATTTCCGTGCAATGCTGCCGAGATTCTCGCCACTGCGTATCTTGTGGTAGGTGACATTCCCCGTAGCGGTACTGCCTTTGCTGCTACGTGCCGTCGAGCGTGTATTGGAAACGGCCACGACTCTGCGGTTCTTGAACAGCTCGTTACTGCGGTGGGCATAGATGGTGTCTTGCTTGTCAATGAAGGCACTGATGTAGTTGATGGGGAGGCGTAGCGTCTGCGGCTTGCTCTCTCCGGGGATGATGCTTTTCTTGAATTGGGGATTCAGGCTCTTTATCTGGTCCAGGCTGATGCCGCATAGGTCGGAAATCTGCTCGAAATGAAGGTTACGGCTTACTTGCACCGTATCGGTTGCTTCCGGAATGTCGGTTTCCATGGGGCAGATGTTGTGCTTGCAGTAGTAGGTCATTACGTAGTTGGCGGCAATGAAGGCGGGCACGTAGCCGCGTGTCTCTTTGGGCAGATAGTTGTAGATTTCCCAATAATCGGTTTTCCCTCCCGAGCGGCGGATGGCTTTGTTGATGGTGCCCGGACCGCAGTTGTAGGCGGCAATCACCAGGTTCCAGTCTTTGTAAATGTCATACATGTCCTTCAGGTAGCGTGCTGCCGCCCAGGTCGCCTTTATCGGGTCACGGCGTTCGTCTACGAGGCTGTTGTTTTCCAGTCCGTATATCTTTCCGGTGGCGAGCATAAACTGCCATAGTCCGCAGGCTCCCGCGCGGGATACGGCAGAAGGGTTGAGAGCGGATTCTATGATGGGCAGGTATTTCAGCTCGAGCGGCAGGCCGTAGGCATCCAGCGCTTCTTCGAAGATGGGCATATAGAAGTTGCAGGCGCTCAGCATGAAGGCAACCTGGTTGCGCAGACGTCCGGCATACATGTCGATGAACTTGCGCACAATCTCGTTGTATGGCATTTCCATGACGGTCGGCATGCGCGACAACCGGTCTATGTATACAGAGTCACTGAACATCGGGTTTACGGTAGAGGTGCTGCAGTCTTTTCCCAAGTCTATGTAATTCTTGGCTTTCCAGTCATTGAGCAGGCTGTCCAGCGGATAGGTCATGCTTTTGGGCAGCTCGATGGATTCCTGGCGTTCCGTGCCGTTTTCGCGGATAAGCACTTCCACGCTTTCTTGCGCATGCATGGCCGGAGCGGTGAAGAGGGCGCAAAACAGAAGTGAGGAACCGAGAATAATTCTTTTCATATATATGGCCTTGTGTGTCATTAGGTAATAATTTATGCTTTAATTTTCGTTTTTAGAATCGGAAACTGCATTGCACGCCGACGTTCTTATTAGAGGAACCAGTCATCTGGCTGTTGATTATGGCAGGTTCCACTTTCATGCTGAGGTCGGGGGTGATGTCAAAGTTGGACAGCTCTGCGTCTACGTATGCGTCGACAACAGACAGCAGGTATACACCGATAAAGGCGAAGATGCTCAAGTCGCGGTATCGTCGGAAGGTATCCTTACGCTTCCGTAGTGTCTCCGTCAGCTGGCTTTCGGTATAGTTATAGTTGGGAGGCAGCAGGTCGGTAATGGTACTGGAGTTGAAATTACCATTTACGGCATCCTTGTAGGCGGCCGAATAGTCCTTATACATCTTGCTGTTCCACGTAAGGGCATAGGCACAACCGGCAAATCCTCCATAGAAGATGGGCAGTTTCCAATACTTGCGGTTGTAAATTTGTCCACCGCCGGGAATGACGAGGGCAAGCCAGGTGGCTTTTGTGGGATTAGGTACCCACCTTTTGGGGTCGATGGCCTTTTGCAGACTGTCTGTAGGCACGGGCTGTTCCTTCAGGTCGGGGCTGGCAGTCATTTCCAGCATCTTCCGCTTGTTTTCGGCTGCAAGACTGTCGGCAACAGTGAGGCTGTCCCGGTTCACCACGGTGTTGAGTGTATCGGTCTGATGCCGCTGCGCACGCTTGGAAGCGGCACGTGGACGGTCCTGACCATACATAGCAATCCCTGCCATCTGTAAAAAACAGAGCAGCAGGGCAATGGCTAACTGATATATTCTTCCTTTTTTCCTCATTTATTTCTTCAGCGTATCAAGAATGCCGATGATACGTTCCAATTCTTCTTCGTTATTGAACGGGATACTGATTTTACCTTTTCCTTTCTCCGAGCAGGTTAGCTGCACCTTGGTACTGAAAAAGCCCGAGAGCTGTTGTTTCAGCATATTGAATTCTTCGGGCAGTTTGGCGCGCTTGGGGGCAATCTTACGACCACCGCTCTTCACGCTTTCGCCTTCACTCAGTGACTTTACGATTTCTTCCACTTTGCGTACGGAATACCCGTGCTCCAGGATTTCTTCGAAAATCTTCACTTGCAGTTTGGGATCGCCAAGCGTTACCAACGCGCGGGCATGTCCCATGTCTATCTGCTTGTTCTGCAGTCCCATCTGGACGGGGGCGGGCAGTTTGAGCAGGCGCAGGTAGTTGGCAATGGTGGTACGCTTCTTACCAACGCGTTCGCTGAGGCGTTCCTGCGTCAGTCCGTATTGTTCCAACAGATGCTGGTAAGCGAGGGCTATTTCTACGGAGTTCAAGTCTTCGCGCTGTATGTTTTCGATGAGCGCCATTTCCATGACGTTCTCGTCATCTGCAGTGCGGATATAGGCAGGGATGCTTGTCAGTCCGGCAAGCTGCGAAGCACGGAAACGACGCTCGCCGGCGATAATCTGGTATTCGTCGTCGCTAAGCTTGCGCAGGGTGATGGGCTGTATGATGCCGATTTCGGAGATGGAATCGGCTAACTCCTGCAACGCAACCGGGTCGAATTCATGACGGGGCTGGTTGGGATTGACCGTAATCTTCGACAGCTCTATCTCATTGATAGAGGAGGAGCCTTCGGTCTTTACTTCATCCATGGAGAAGAGGGCGTCTAGCCCGCGTCCTAATGCATTTCTTTGTGCCATCTGTTTATTTACTATTTGACGATTTACAATTTAACCATACGGGATGATTTGTTTGTGCATTGTAAATATGGTATTTATCACTAATCATTAATCACTAACCACTATAATCACTTCTTTTCGTTTCTGCTTATCAATTCCTTGGCAAGTGCCATGTGGTTTTTGGCTCCGGTTGAGTCTGCGTCATAGAGAATGGTGGGCAGGCCGTAGCTGGGAGCTTCGCTCAGTTTCACATTGCGCTGGATGACGGTGTTGAATACCAATTCCTGGAAGTGGCGTTTCACTTCATCGTAAATCTGGTTGGCCTGGCGCAGACGCGAGTCGTACATCGTCAGCAGGAAGCCTTCGATTTCGAGGGCAGGGTTCAGCTTGGACTTGATGATTTTAATGGTATTCAGCAATTTGCTGATGCCTTCCAGTGCAAAATATTCCGCTTGTACGGGGATGATTACCGAATCGGCGGCAGTCAGTGCGTTGACCGTAATCAGACCTAAAGACGGGGAACAGTCTATCAAGATATAATCAAACTCATTCTTCAGCGGAGCGAGTACTTCTTTCAGTATCTTTTCGCGGTTTTTCAGATTGAGCATCTCTATTTCGGCACCTACCAGATTGATGTGGGAGGAGATTACCTTCAGTGTGTCTATCTCCGTGTCATGAAGGGCCTCGCGTACGTCTGCACGGTCAATAATGCACTCGTAGATAGTACATTCCGACTGCTTGATGTCCACACCCAATCCTGAGGAGGCATTGGCCTGCGGGTCGGCATCTACAACGAGCACTTTCTTTTCAAGCGTGGCGAGTGAGGCTGCGAGGTTGATTGTCGTCGTAGTCTTGCCTACACCACCCTTTTGGTTAGCCATAGCAATTATTTTTCCCATAATCTCAATATTTATTGGCAGCGAAATAAGTGATAATTCCGGATAGCGCCTACAAATTTGGAGAAAGATTGCAAAAACGGTTGATAAGTCGGCTGTTTTGTTAATAACTCACAGACGTTTACCGCTGTTTTTCTTCTTGTAAATTGCGCGTAAAGCGTTCTTTCTCTGTTTAGTGGGCAAATATACGTATTTATCTTGAAATGAAGCTGATTTTTTGTCTCGCTTGCAGAAGATTAAGATTTGTAAACCAATGGAAGACATTGGCTTGGACTATTCTCTCTACTTGCATGAGATGTACATCTCGTGTTGTTTGAAACGTGCATCTCATGTTGCTCGAGATGTACATCTCATGCAGATGGACTACCGTGTGGAAGATGGTCGGGGGATAAGTTGTTCCCGGGCAGAAGGAGAGGAGCTGGTGTCAGACCAAGGCTTTGACGAACTCCCAGCAGAAGTACGCACACATCACACATTTCACTACTGTGCCCAGCAAGAATCCAAGCAGCGAGCCCAGCCCCGATTTCAAGGCCTGGTCTGTCTTGCTGCCTCCCATCAGTTCGCCGGCAAAGGCTCCGAGAAAGGGGCCGAGGATGATGCCCCAAGGCATGAAGAACAACCCTACGATGGTGCCTATGAGGCAGCCGCGCGTTCCCCACCGACTGCCTCCGCTGTATTTGCTGCCCAGCATCGGGACGAAATAATCCAGTATCTGTACAAGGACGACTGCTGCCAGCCATAAAAGTAACTGCGTGGTGGAAAACTGCGCCTTGTCCGTGAAATGTAGAAGCAACAAGCCTGCATAGGCTACGGGCGGTCCCGGAATCATAGGCAGGATGCAGCCTGCCAATCCGACAATCAGGCAGAGGATGCCCAAGATGATGAGAAGAATGTCCATAGGTGTATCGTTTCTGTTGGTGAAGATGACAGCGGTTGTTCCCTGCTACTCGAATCGGTTGTATATGACAATGGGGCGGGAGCGGCGTGTGCTCATCGACGGGAACCATATATCGTCGGCTGTGAGGCCGCATTGCTTGATGGCTTCGGCGCAGTATTCCAGTCGTCCGAAGTCGGCATCGACATTGTTTGTACCGAATGTGAGTTTGATTCCACGTGCTTTGGCGCGACGGATAATCTCGAAACTGGGAATCCGGTAGCGTGCATTGATTTCCAGAGCGATTCCATGTTGTTGCAATACATTCAATACGCGTTCAATGCGTCCGTCCGTCCAGTACTTGTCGTAATCATGCGCCATAGTATCGGGCAAGAAGGTAGGGTTGGCATAAATGTCGGCTGGCTCGTTGGTCAGAATCAGGACTGTTTGGTCGACAAGGTGGTCCATATACTGTTCAAGCGTAATGTCATCAAAGAGTGCTTCTTCGGCCCGGTAGATGCGCGAATTACGTCCCTTGTGGTCTATGATGGTCATGGCGTCGGTAAACAGGTAATCGAAAATCCCCAAAGCTTCCTGCGAGAAAGTTGCCGTCCATTTGCGTCCCTCACCTTGTACACCGCACAGGAATGGCATCCCTTTTACTTCATTAAAATAGTCGTACACTTCTTTGTCATCGGCCAGCATACGTCCTACGCCTCCTTCTCCGGCATTGGGGGCGACACCATAGTTGATACCGTAATTCATGGACATGGCGTGTGCCATTTCCTTCGTCAGCCCTCCTTTCAAGTGAACGTGATAGTCTATAACTGGGAAATCGTGCTGCTGTAGCCTGATTATCTCATCCGTGCGCTCGTCTACCGGAGCAAGCGTGTCGGCTTCGTTGCGTGCCTCCTTGGCAAGCCGTTCGATGGCGAGATTCCGGAATGACACTTCGCCGTGTATGCCTTGCAGGGCAATGGAACCTTGACTCAGCAGTTGCCGGGCGTGCTCCTCTGTGCGATATGGGTGTCCGGGTTCGGTATAACAAACAACTTCGGTTCCGTTAATGCAGACAATGATGTTTTGTCCGCGTACGGTTATCTCGAAGTCAAACCATTCTCCATCTTTTGCGAGTGAGCGATAGAGGTTGCGCACCGAGGCGAGTGAGCCGCTCTTGCGTGTGCCGTCGATGTCTCCGTTACGGAATATCACTTCATAACCGGACTCGCCGTCCGTATGAAAGAGGAGGCCTGCTTCGGAGCCGGGTTGTGTGAGGGCTTCTCCGGTGAGTCGGAAATTTTGGTATTCTTTGTCGTTGAAGAGCTTCCGGCCTTCTGCAATGACCGGGTCTGCCGTGTGAAGCGTAGATGTCCCGTCATTCCATTGGTCAAGTGGCTCGGGAGAACTGCTCCTGCCACAGCTTGTCAGGGTTGTTAGAAACAGAATAATTGCGGCAGCTGCCGTCTCGATGCGTGCAGCAATGGTAGAATGGCAAGAAGTGTTCATTATAGCATGGATTTTATGAATGATTATATTCCAATTATTGTCGGTACAAAGTTAGCCTTTTCTGAAAATATCTTTGAATACAAAAGAATTATTATCTTTGTAGTATTCTGTTTAAAGCCTTTTTAGCTACTTTTGCACGATAATAAAAAAGAAAGTTATGGAAAATCAGAGACCTTTGATATTGATTTCCAATGATGACGGCATCATTGCGAAAGGTATTAGCGAGTTAATCAAATTCCTCCGTCCGCTGGGCGAGATTGTGGTAATGGCGCCGGATGCACCTCGCTCTGGAAGTGCGTGTGCGCTGACTGTAACGGAACCTATCCACTACCAGTTGGTCCGTAAGGATGTTGGGCTGACGGTATACAAGTGTTCCGGTACGCCGACCGATTGTGTGAAGCTGGCTTTTCATACGGTGCTCGACCGCAAGCCCGACTTGGTGGTAGGCGGCATCAACCACGGCGACAATTCTTCTGTAAACCTGCATTATTCCGGTACGATGGGCGTTGTGATAGAGGGATGCCTGAAAGGAGTGCCTTCCATCGGATTCTCCCTTTGCAACCATGAGCCGAACGCTGATTTTGAACCTGCAGGTCCTTACATCCGCGAGATAGCCCGGCTGGTATTGGAGAAAGGACTCCCTCCGTTGACATGCCTCAATGTCAACTTCCCCGATACCAAAGAATTGAAGGGTGTGAAGATTTGCGAACAAACCAAGGGGCAATGGACCAATGAATGGGAAAACTTTGCCCATAGAGGAGATGCCCATTACTACTGGCTGACCGGCGAGTTTGAGAACAACGATGCCGAAAATGAGAAGAATGACCATTGGGCGCTTGATAACGGTTATGTGGCAATCACCCCGACCACGGTGGATGCAACGGCATACGGCTTGATTGATGAACTGAAAGCATGGTTCTGAATTAATTGACAATTATCAATTGATATGAAGTATTACTTGATTGTCGGTGAAGCTTCCGGCGACCTGCATGCCTCCCATCTGATGGCTGCATTGAAGGAGGAGGACTCGCAAGCGGAGTTCCGTTTCTTCGGAGGCGACCTCATGGCTGCAGTGGGCGGTGTGATGGTGAAGCATTACAAAGAGTTGGCGTATATGGGGTTCATTCCCGTACTGCTGCATCTGCGCACCATCTTTGCCAATATGAAGCGCTGCAAGGAGGACATTGTTACGTGGCAGCCGGATGTGCTGATTTTGGTGGACTATCCGGGCTTTAATCTGGATATAGCCAAGTTTGTCCATGCCAACACAAGGATTCCTGTCTTTTATTATATTTCTCCCAAGATTTGGGCATGGAAGGAATACCGCATCAAGAATATTAAACGGGATGTGGATGAGCTGTTCTCCATCCTACCGTTCGAGGTGGAGTTTTTTGAAGGGAAGCACGGGTATCCGATACATTATGTCGGCAATCCGACAGTGGATGAAGTGACGGCTTTTCTTGCTTCCAGCTCAGAGACATTCGACGACTTTGTCCGGGCAAACGGACTTTCGGCCAAACCCGTTATTGCTCTGCTGGCTGGTAGCCGCAAGCAGGAAATCAAGGACAATCTGCCCGACATGCTTCGTGCGGCAGCTTCTTTTCCCGATTATCAACTGGTGCTGGCCGGTGCTCCGGGTATTTCCCCCGAGTATTACAAACGTTATGTGGGTGGGGTGGACGTGAAGATTATCTTCAACAAGACATTCCCTTTGTTGAGGCAGGCAGAGGCTGCACTGGTCACTTCGGGGACGGCAACGCTGGAAACAGCTCTGTTTCGTGTGCCGCAAGCGGTATGTTACCATACTCCGATAGGGAAGGTTATCGCTTTCCTGAAACGGCATATACTGAAAGTGAAGTACATTTCCCTGGTCAATCTCATAGCCAACCGGGAGGTGGTGAAAGAGCTGGTTGCAGATACCATGACGGTAGAGCAGGTACGCTCGGAGCTGAACCGCATTTTGTACGATAAGGAATACCGCCGTCAGATGCTCGAGGGATATGAGTATATGGCATCCTGTCTGGGAGAGGCAGGGGCACCCAAACATGCTGCCCGCGAGATGGTGGCATTACTGAGGAGGAGGGAAGAATAATCGAAAAATTAAGAATTTGTTAAAATGGGAAAAGCCGGTGCAGTAAATGCCCGGCTTTTGTATTTTCTATATAGAAACAAATGAAAAGGACTTTGATTATGAAAAAGCTACATTGGTTATTTATGGCAATATGTTTGGCAGTGATGCCCGCTTTGCAATCATGTGATGATAACGACGGATATTCTTTGGGTGATTTTACCCCGCCTTTGTGGGCCACTGTGCGTGTTACGGGAAATGCCTTTTATTTAAACTGCGATGTTTGGGGGACGCTCTGGCCGGTGAATACGGACATAGGGTGGTATGATGCTGTGGATGGGCAGCGTGTGATTACCGTGTTCAATCCTTTGTGGGACAACTATGCAGGATATGACCATGCTGTGAAGCTGCTGCGTCTGCAGAACGTCTTGACGAAAGAGGTGGAGACGCTGACTCCCGAAACCGAAGAGGAATTTGGTAATGACCCCGTGTTTATATATAAAGGTGATATCACCATCAGTGGTGGCTATATGAACATTTTTTTCATGCAGAACCTGCCATCTTCGACTGATAATAAACACCGCATCAGCCTGGTGCGTCCGCAAGAAGATGATGCTTTGTATGGCGAAGATGGATACGTCCATTTGGAACTCCGCTATAACGATTATGATGACCTGACGGGACGTCGTAGTCCTGGTGCTGTCTCCTATAACTTGAACAGTCTGGACATCCCCTCTGAAACCAAAGGCATCAAGTTGAAACTCAATTCAGAAGAGAATGGAGAGGTGGAAGTAACCTTTGATTTGAAAACTGCGGGGAGTAATGAAAAGCTGACTACTAATGTGGATTTGTCCAATATGCAGTTGAAGTAAGAAAGAGTTTGCGAGAGTATATAGTTAGAAAGAGCACCCGGGATTTTGATGTCATTCATCTTGCCCGGGTGCTCTTTTTATATTTGTTTTATGTAAGTTTGGTCATGTGAGCCGTCGTTAGAACATCGTCAAGGCATATAGATAAACAACTGCTGCAGGAATTGCCATCAGGGCACTGTCGAAACGGTCGAGCATCCCTCCATGCCCCGGCAGAATGTTACCGGAATCCTTGATGCCCAATTGGCGTTTCATGAGTGATTCGGTCAGATCGCCCCAAGTGCCGAAAATGACGACAACGATTGCCAGACCTACCCATTGCCATCCTGGCATAAAAGGAAAGAAATGTGCAAAGCCAAGAGAGGAAGCGATGGAGAATATTCCGCCGCCGATGCTGCCCTCCCAGGATTTTTTAGGTGAGATGCGTTCGAACAGACGGTGTTTGCCTATCAGCGAACCTACGCAATAGGCACCTGTATCGCTCAACCAGATAAATACGAAAATGGAAAGCGGTAGAATAGGGTTGTAGGTCACACTGCCCGTTTCCGGGGAATTCTGAAAAGCAAGTACGTTCAGCAGGGCAAAGGGGAGTGCCACGTACAATTGGCTTAGCATGGAGTAGGCCCAGTTACCCGTCGGATTCTTTTTCTTGAGGTAAAGTTCCGTAATCATCATGTAGAGCAATAGTCCCAAATAAGGAAGGAATACCCGTGCTCCTACAGACTGCTGGGTACAGAAACTCATTAATGCAAGGAAAAGGTAGGCTCCCCCCAATGCAGTGATGGTCTTGTTAATGCTTACTTCGCCGCTTTTGCTGACTAATTGGGCAAACTCATGTACGCTCAGTGCGCTGATAATGGTGAACAGTATACCGAACGAAAGGGGGCTGTAAATAATACAGCCCACCAATACTATGACGAATAACACGCCGGTAACGGCACGTTGGATAAAGTTATTTTTCATGCTTTTCTTCTTCTTCCTTGACTTCCTTTTCTGCTTCTATGGCTTTTTGCTCTTCTTCTTGCTCCGCTTTTTTCAGCTCGGCAGCAGTCTTGTTTGCACTGATTTCCTCCGAGCGGGAAGCCCATGGACGTTTCCCAAAGATGTGTTCAACGTCTTCGGCAAAGATTACTTCTTTGTCAATCAGCAGTTGTGCCAGCCGGTTGTGCCCTTCTTGGTTTTCGGACAATATTTTCTTGGCACGTTCGTACTGTTCGTTGACCATCTGCTTCACTTCTTCGTCAATCAGTTCCGCAGTCTTTTCGCTATACGGGCGGTTGAAGGAATATTCCTCATTATTATAGTAACAGAGGTTGGGGAGTTTTTCGCTCATACCCAGATAGGCAATCATACCGTACGCCTGCTTGGTCACGCGTTCCAAGTCATTCATGGCTCCGGTGGATATTCTACCTAAGAATAGGTCTTCGGCAGCACGTCCTCCCAAGGTGGCACACATCTCATCGAGCATCTGTTCCTTGGTGGTGATTTGCCGTTCTTCCGGCAGATACCAAGCCGCGCCCAAAGCGCGTCCACGGGGTACAATGGTTACTTTAATCAGTGGATTGGCGTATTCCAGTAACCAGGAGATACTGGCATGGCCGGCTTCGTGTATGGCAATGGAACGGCGTTCGGCCTCGGTAGTGATTTTGGTTTTCTTTTCCAACCCACCCACAATGCGGTCTACAGCGTCCAGGAAGTCTTGCTTTCCGACAAACTTTTTGCCGTGGCGGGCGGCTATCAAAGCTGCTTCGTTACATACATTGGCAATGTCTGCCCCCGAGAATCCGGGAGTCTGGCGTGCCAGAAGGTCTACATCCACACTATTGTCTATCTTGATGGGGCGCAGGTGTACACCGAATACTTCCTTACGCTCATTAAGGTCGGGTAGGTCTACATGTATCTGGCGGTCAAAACGTCCGGCGCGCAGCAATGCCTTATCCAAAACATCCACACGGTTGGTGGCGGCTAAGATGATAACACCACTGTTGGAGCCGAAACCGTCCATCTCGGTCAGTAACTGGTTCAATGTGTTCTCGCGCTCGTCGTTGCCACCCATAGCGGCTGCTTTGGCACGGGCACGCCCTACAGCGTCAATCTCGTCGATGAACACGATACAAGGTGCTTTTTCCTTTGCTTGGCGGAACAAATCGCGGACACGGGAAGCTCCCACGCCGACAAACATTTCCACAAAGTCGGAACCTGCCAAAGAGAAGAAAGGTACGTTGGCTTCTCCGGCCACGGCCTTTGCAAGCAGGGTCTTTCCGGTTCCCGGAGGGCCTACCAGCAAGGCGCCCTTGGGTATCTTACCTCCCAAATCGGTATATTTCTGGGGCTCTTTCAAGAACTCGACAATTTCTTCTACCTCTTGCTTGGCTTCAGCAAGTCCTGCCACATCCTTGAATGTAATCTTGATGGGGGAACCTTTTTCAAACAATTGGGCCTTGGACTTTCCTACGCTGAAGATGCCTCCACCTCCGCCCATGCCTCCACCACCGCTCATGCGGCGGGACATGAAAATCCAGAAACCGATAAGGAATGCAAAGGGGAGAATCTGCCACAAAATGGCACCGAAGTAGTTCCGCTTTTTTTCGTAGTTAATGGAGCCGTCAAAGTGGGCGTCGTCTCTTTCCTTTTGCAGGAAATTACCTAGGCTCTCGCGTGAGGGGGCCTCGGTCGTAATAAGCGGATTCTTGCCTACGCGGCTGGAGTCCTGACGAAATACGTTTCCTACGTGCTGGGGTTTGACGTATGCTTCGACGGAATTGTCGTCGTAGCCGATGACTTTGCTTATATAACCGTCTCGTACATATTGCTGGAATTCATCATAAGAGATGTTTTTAGTTGCCGTACCACTTTCATTGGTCAGGTACAACCCCAGCAACATCATCGCTATAATCATATACAGCCAGTTCAGGTTGAACTTGGGCATATTCACTTTATTGGGTTTCTTGTTGGTATTATTGTCCATACGTTTTGATTAATCGAGGTCAGGAATTTGAGTTAATTTGGCGTCTGCCCATAGGTGCTCCAGATTGTAGAATTCCCTTGTTTCAGGCAGGAAGACATGCACCAATATGTCCGAGTAGTCCATAGCTACCCATTCGGCATTGCGCAGCCCGTCTACGGCAAAGGGCTTGGTATCGGCACCCTTGCGTGTGAAGTCCCTGATGGATTCTACAATGGCTGTCACTTGGCTGGGAGAGTTTCCTTGGCAGATGACGAAATAATTGCATATTGTATCGTCGATTTTTGTCAGATCTGCGATGACGATTTTTTTTCCTTTTTTATCTTGAATACCTTCTGTTATCTGTTGAATCAGTTTCTTCGTTTCGTTCATTATACATTATTATATTAAAACAGTTGACAAATATACGTTGATTTCTCATATCAAACACGCAAAAGAGGAAAACTCTTTCAATTTTTGATTTTTTTTAGTTATATAATCCTTTGGATTACGGTATCTTATCAGTTTTTTGCGAAAAAAATACTCGTTTTTGTTTTGATTTATAGAAATCTTTGTATCTTTGCAACCGCAAAACGGAAATAATAACAATTGGGCTATGGTGTAATGGTAACACTACAGATTCTGGTCCTGTCATTCCTGGTTCGAATCCAGGTAGCCCAACGAACTTACCTTATTTAAGTCAAAAAACCACTAAAATCGCAAGTTTTAGTGGTTTTTTGTTGCTTTTCGACCATGTACGAAAATTTCAGTGTAGGCATTCGGTGGCAAATTCAGTGACAAGGCTTCTGTAAGCCGGAAATATTCTGTAAATTTGTAGCATTTCAACATTAAAGCAGAATTTTATGGCAAAAGAATTAGCACTGAAGTACGGCTGTAACCCTAACCAGAAGCCGGCTCGCATTTTCATGCAGGAGGGGGAGTTACCTATTGAGGTTTTGAATGGACGTCCGGGGTATATTAATTTTATGGATGCCTTGAATGGATGGCAGTTGGTAAAGGAACTGAAAGAGGCGACCGGTATGCCTGCTGCAACTTCATTCAAACACGTCAGTCCGGCGGGTGCCGCCATCGGCTTGGAACTCAACGAGACAATGAAGAAGATTTATTTTGTGGATAATCTTCCGCTCTCTCCGCTTGCTTGCGCATATGTGCGTGCCCGCGGTGCCGACCGTATGTCTTCCTATGGTGACTTTATCGCTTTGAGTGATGTGTGCGACGAGGCTACTGCACGTTTTATTAACCGCGAGGTCTCGGATGGCGTTATTGCTCCGGGGTATACGGACGAAGCACTGGCTATCTTGAGGGAAAAGCGTAAAGGAACTTACAATGTGATTCAGATAAGTCCCGGCTATAAGCCTGCCCCGATTGAACATAAGGATGTCTTTGGTATCACGTTTGAGCAGGGACGTAATGAGATAAAGCTGAATGGAGATGAACTCTTTGCGAATATTCCTACTCGGAATAAGAATTTCCCGGAAGCAGCGAAACGTGATTTGATGATAGCCCTTATCACTTTGAAATATACGCAGTCGAATTCTGTATGCTATGTGAAGGACGGTCAGGCTATCGGTATTGGTGCCGGCCAGCAGAGCCGTATCCACTGTACTCGCTTGGCGGGCAACAAGGCCGACATTTGGCATTTACGCCAGCATCCGAAGGTGTTGAATTTGCCATGGGTAGAGAAAATCCGCCGTGCCGACCGTGATAATACGATTGATGTCTATATCAGTGAAGACCATGACGATGTGCTGGCTAACGGTGTTTGGCAGCAGTTCTTTACGGAGAAACCTGAAGTGCTGACCCGTGAAGAAAAACGGGCTTGGTTGGATACATTGAAAGGTGTTTCTTTGGGTTCGGATGCATTCTTCCCTTTTGGAGACAATATTGAGCGTGCCCATAAGAGTGGAGTAGATTACATTGCCCAAGCGGGTGGTTCTGTACGCGATGACCATGTGATTGAAACTTGCGATAAATATGGCATTGCCATGTCGTTCACGGGTATCCGTCTGTTCCATCATTGATAAGGGGTATAAAAGTAGGCCCGCCCCCACGGCTGCATAGCTGTAGGGGCGGGTTCCTTTTTTATTAAGTCTTATCTTGTTACGTTATCCTTGGTTTTTGATGTTCTCGTCCACCACTTTTATCTTTTCTTTCACAAGCTCGATGTCTGCTTTCAGCTTTTCCACCTTGCGGTTGATTTCTGTCAGCAGACTATTTCCCTTCTTGGAAGAAGTGGTCAGGAAGCCGAGATTGTTTTCATATGTCTGGAGCTCGTTCTTCATATTGTCGAAGGCACGTACCAGCTTCTCACGTTCCCGGTAAAGGGCTTGTGGACTACCTTCCTGAATGGAGCTGATAGTCGACTTGAAATTGCTTAGCTTCTTGTTGGAGGCACTGATGTTGAAGCGTTCAAACAATTTGTCTATCTGACTATGGTATTGCTTATAGATTCGGTCTTTCTCTTTGAAAGGTACATGTCCTACGCCGTTCCATTCTTTCATGAGGTCGCGTACCAGTTGGGTAGCTTCCTCCGTATCCATTTGGTCATCGATAGCATTCAGTTTCTCGATGATGTTTTTTTTCTTTTCCAGATTTTCCTGCTCTACGCTGCGCTGTGAAGAAGTGGCTTTGTTCTTTTGTTCGAAGAAGTAGTCACAAGCGGAGATGAAACGTTTCCATACGGCATCCGAATATTTCTTTGCTACCGGACCGATGGTTTTCCATTCTTTCTGAAGTTTGGTCAGTTCATCGGCAGTTACTTTCCAGTCGGTACTGTCCTTAAGAGCTTCTGCTTTTTCGCACAAGGCACGCTTCTTTTCCAGGTTTTCGTTCATACCTTCCTTCAGGGTCTTGAAGAACTCTCCCTTTTTACGGAAGAACTCGTCGCACGCTTTGCGGAAACGTTCGAAAATCTTCACGTTCATTTTTTGCGGAGCGAAACCGATGGTCTTCCATTTGTTTTGAAGTGCGATGACTTCTTGCGTTTTGCTCTCCCAAGAAGCAAAGTTTGTCAGTTCTTTGTAGTCGATGGCTTCTATGATTTCGCAAATTACGGTCTTTTGGTCAAGATTGTGTTGTTCCACTTCCTTCAACGCTTCGAAATGTTGCTGGTGACGTCGGTTTACGGTTGTAGAGGCAGCTTTGAAACGTGCCCAGATTTCGTCGCGTAGTTCCTTGGCTACCGGCCCTGTATCACGAAATTCTTGATGTAGCTTCTGTAACTGATGGAAAGCTGAAACTACATCCGCTTCATCCGCCAGCTTTTCGGCAGCTTCACAGAGATGTGTCTTGATTTCCAAATTCTTCTTGAAATCGTATTCGCGGAATTCATTGTTCAGTTTCAGAAGGTCATAGAATTTCTCAACATACAATTGGTAGTTTTTCCAAAGCTCGTTGACCTTAGCTTGCGGAACGAGTTTAACTTCGTTCCATTGCTGCTGTAGTTTCTTGAACTCCGTATAGCTCTTGTTGGCGTCATCTGGAGATTCAACCAGCTCCTTCAGCTCTTCGATGATGGAAAGCTTTACCTGCAGGTTCATTTCCTTTTGCTTCTCCAGTTCGGCTGTGAGTGCACTTCTTTTTTCTTTGATGACGGACATGATATTCTTGAACTCTTCCTCCACACAGTCTGTTTGTGGAACAAAGTTCTCCGCGGCGCCTCCGTTTTCAATGAACAGTTTTCTGGCCGCATCCTGCTCAGCATTGTGCAGCTTGTAGAAAGATTGCTTCAAACCGTCTATTTCAGGTTTTGCCACGTTCTCCACGTCTGCAACCACCTCTTTGAGTTTGGCAAGTATTTCCTCTTTCGTGAGCTTCTGAACTGGCTCTACCGGCTTTTCCGAAACGATTTCTTCAGCGGGAGTTTCTGTTGTTGCCGGTTCAGAAACCTCTGCTGTCTTCTTTTCTTCTTCTAATTCCACCGGCTTTTCGGGGAGATTAGTGTCATGAGTGTCCGTCATTGTATTTACTTTTTTAGAAACGGGTTCCTCCCGTTCGGGTTACATTAGGCTACAAATTAATGAAATAAAATGATTACTTCATACAATTTGCCTTGATTTTTTTCTATTTTCTTGTTTTTATGACAGTAAGACAGTGATACCCATGTACAGCATCATGCCTATAATGTCATTGGTGATGGAGATAAACGGGCCGGTGGCAATGGCCGGGTCAACCTTCAGCTTCTCTAAAGTCATGGGGACCAGCGTTCCGAAAATAGAGGCGAACATGACGACTGCAAAGAGGCTGATGGAGACGGAATAAGTGACCGTAGCCGTAGCTCCGAACCGGATAAAATTATAGATGTATACCAGCAGGGAAATGATGGTGGCATTGATGACCGCCACTACTGCTTCCTTGGCTACCTGCTTGAAGGTGTCTTTGGCATCCAGTGAGCTGTTGGCAAGGCCTTGTACGATGATGGCAGACGACTGGGTTCCCACGTTTCCCCCCGTACCGCCAATCAACGGAATATAAAGGGCCATTTCCGGATGGGCGGCGAAAGTCGTGTCGAAGTTACCCAATATCATGGAGTTGCCTATACCGCCTAGCATACCGATAAGTAACCATGGAAGACGGGCGGAAGTTTGGCGCATGACATTATCGTCCGTTTCTACATCTTGGGACAAACCGGATGCCAACTGGTAATCACGTTCCGACTGTTCGCGGACTTCGTCCATGACGTCGTCTACGGTAATCTGGCCTACCAGACGTCCGATACTGTCTACAACAGGAGCTGCCACCAAGTCATACTTTTCGATGATTTGTACCACTTCGTCAATGGGAGTATCTACATGGACGGAGATAGGATCTTTCCGCATCACATGCTTTACCTTGGAGACAGAAGGGGAAGTTATCATTTTCTTCAATGGGAATACCCCTTGCAGACGGTCTTCGTCGTCGATGACGTATACGTAGTAAATTTCATCCAGCTTTTCAGCTTGCAGGCGCATTTCCTTCAGGCACTCCGGCATACTCCAGTTTTCATTGACAGTCACCATTTCCGTACCCATCAAACCACCGGCAGTGTCTTCATCATATTTCAGCAGGTCAACGATGTCACCGGCTTGTTCTATATCTTCGATGTGCGAAAGTACTTCCTCCTGCTTGTCTTCATCAAGTTCGCGCATCAGGTCTACGGCATCGTCCGTGTCCATATAATCCACGAAACGCTTGGCAATGGTCTCCGAAGGAAGAAGTTCCAGGAATTCTTTCCGGATGTCTTCGTCCATTTCAACCAGTACGTCCGCTGCCGTTTCGTTGTCAAGGAGGCGGTAAACGAAGCGGGCTTCCTCCAAGCCGAGGTCATTGCACAGTTCTGCAATATCCGCCGGGTGAAGATCGGTCAAAAGTGTTTTGACGTTTTCCGCGTCTTTCTGTTCTATCAGGCTTTTGACTTTGTCTATGTATTCTTCGTCTATTTCCATGATTGTTCGTGTTTAATCACTAGCCATTAATCATTAATCGTTCTCAATGCCTGTTCCACTTGGTTGGTCAGCTGAATAAATTCCTGTACGGACAGTTGTTCCGGGCGTTTATTAAATAATACGTCCTCCGTCAGTGGACAGTCTTTGCCGAGTATCGGTTTTATGGAGTTCCGCAGAGTCTTGCGTCGTTGGTTGAACGTGGTTTTCACTACTTGCTTGAACAATTTCTCGTCGCAGCCTAAATCGTGCGTTTCATTGCGCATCATGCAGATGACGGCACTTTTAACTTTTGGGGGCGGGTTGAAGACATGTTCGTGTACCGTAAACAAGTACTCCACTTTGTACCATGCTTGTATCAGTACACTTAGGATTCCGTATGTCTTGCTGCCCGGCCCGGCGGCTATGCGCTCGGCTACTTCCTTTTGTATCATACCCGTACAGCAGGGAATCAGATCCTTATATTCCAGCATTTTGAAGAATATCTGGCTGGAGATATTATAAGGATAGTTTCCCGTCAGCACAAAAGGTTGCCCGCCAAACAACCGTTGCAGGTTCATTTTGAGGAAGTCGTCCTCAATAATGTTGTCTTCCAGTTGCGGATAGGCTTCCCGTAGGTAGGCCACTGACTCGTAGTCCAGTTCTACTACTTTGACGTTGCGCTCTTTGGGCAGAAGAAACTGGGTCAGTACTCCCATTCCCGGACCAACTTCGAGGATGGGAATTTCGGGACAGACATCTACCGTGTCGGCGATGTCTTGTGCCACTTTCAGGTCTTTCAGGAAGTGTTGCCCGAGAAACTTTTTAGGTTTAACTACTCTCATGTATCAACTAAATCATTACTTTTGCTCCGTAAACGTAGGCTGTAGTGTGAACAACAACCTATCTTTACACGGAGCAAAGGTAGTTCTTTTCAATGAAGAATGAAGAATGAAGAATGAAGAATTTGGGAATATCGTATGAATAAGCTGCTAAAAAAGACGTTGAAAATCATCTTACCCATTTTATTGGGTGGTTTTATCCTCTATTGGGTATATCGTGATTTTGACTTTTCAAAGGCAGAAGAAGTTCTCCTTCATCAGACGAACTGGTGGTGGATGTTGTTGTCCTTGTTCTTCGGTGTGATGAGCCATGTGTTACGAGGCTGGCGTTGGAAGCAGACTTTGGAGCCGCTGGATGCTCATCCCAAAACAAGCGATTGCGTTGATGCCATTTTTGTATCTTATGCCACCAATCTGGTACTGCCCCGTGTGGGAGAGGTTTCGCGTTGTGGAGTACTTGCCAAATATGATAATGTTTCCTTTGCAAAGTCCCTGGGGACGGTGGTGACGGAGCGGTTGGTAGATACGCTTTGCATTCTGCTGATTACGGGGATTACTTTTTTGGCGCAGATGCCTGTCTTTTTCCGTTTTTTCGAGGAGACGGGCACCAAGATTCCTTCGCTGGTGCATCTTGTGACTTCCCCTTGGTTTTATGTGGCTCTTTTTTCTATTATTGGTGTTTTGGTACTTCTCTATTTTCTGTTGCGTATGCTCTCTTTTTTTGAAAAGGTAAAGGGAGTAGTCTTGAATATATGGGAAGGTGTGATGTCACTTAAGAATGTGAAGAATGTGCCTTTGTTTGTTCTTTACACTTTACTTATTTGGCTATGCTATTTCTATCATTTCTATATAACTTTCTATTGCTTCCAGTTTACGGAGCACCTTAGTTTCCTTGCCGGACTGGTGATGTTTGTCGGCGGAACGTTTGCAGTCATTGTTCCCACGCCCAACGGGGCAGGACCCTGGCACTTTGCTGTCATCACTATGATGATGCTTTATGGGGTAAATGCTACGGATGCGGGTATATTTGCTCTGATAGTGCATGGCATACAGACGTTGCTGGTGATAGTGTTGGGCATCTACGGGTCGTTGCACCTGGCGTTGGCGAATAGGGCAAAGAAATAGACGTTTCTTGTGGTGGGTTCCTATATTGTCACTTCTTGTGTTAGAGGACAGAGACAGTACTTATAGAGAGTACTCCTTTAAAAGTACTGTAATACTTCTTTGCAAGTACTTCAGTACTTCCTTATAAGTACTGAAACCTAAAGGTTGTTGGAAGATTGGTTTCTTTAAACGATATTGTTGCTTGGATATAGAAGTGGGAGAAATTCCTAAATATGGTAGCTATATTAGGTGCAGATGTTCTATCGCAATATGTGAAGATGTAAAAGCCATGTTTAAGATAGCTGATGATTTAGTACTTTAGAAAAATCCCGGTTTATTGTACTTTCCGAGAATAAACCGTTATATTTGCGAAAACTAACTTTTTAGAATTATGAGTACAATCTTACAGTTAGCTCCACAGAATGTATGGAAGCACTTTTATTCACTGACCCAGATTCCCCGTCCGTCAGGACATATGGAGAAGATTACCAAATTCCTTATTGATTTTGGAAAAGGCTTGGGGTTGGAATCATTTGCCGACGGGGTCGGCAATGTTATTATTCGTAAGCCTGCCACTCCGGGTATGGAAAACCGCAAAGGCATCATCCTTCAGGCGCATATGGACATGGTGCCTCAGAAGAACAACGATACTATTCACGATTTTACAACAGATCCCATTGAAACCTATGTTGACGGTGATTGGGTGAAAGCCAAAGGAACCACGCTGGGAGCAGATAATGGTTTGGGAGTAGCTGCCATTATGGCGGTGCTCGAAGATAATAACTTGAAGCATGGCCCATTGGAAGCTCTGATAACCAAGGATGAAGAAACGGGAATGTATGGTGCATTCGGTTTGAAACCCGGAACTATGCAAGGGGAAATTCTGCTGAACCTTGATTCTGAGGACGAAGGCGAACTCTATATCGGCTGTGCCGGTGGTCTTGATATTACTGCTACTTTGGAATATAAGGAGGAGACGCCTATGGCCGATTTCGTTGCTCGTAAGATTACGCTGCAAGGTTTGCGTGGCGGTCACTCCGGTTTGGAAATCAATGAAGGGCGCGGTAATGCCAATAAATTGCTGGCACGCATCGTACATGATTTGCTGATTGAGTTTGACTCCCAGCTGGCAAGTTTTGAAGGTGGTAATATGCGTAATGCTATCCCTCGCGAAGCACATGCGGTATTGGTGTTCAATCCTGAGGATATGGACGGTTTGGAAGATTATATGAAGGAATACGAGGCACAACTGAATGACGAATATGCTCCGATTGAAAGTGGTATTACCCTGAGTATAGAAGAGGTAACTCTACCCACTGCCGTTGTTCCTTCAGAAATCCAGGATAATATGATTAACGTGTTGATGGCTTGCCAGAATGGTGTGATGCGTATGATTCCTACTGTTCCCGATACTGTAGAAACTTCCTCCAATTTGGCTATCGTAATCATTGCAGACGGTAAGGCCGAAGTTCGTATTTTGGCGCGTAGTTCTTGCGATACGATGAAGGATTTCCTGGCAGACAGCCTGACAGCTTGTTTCGCTATGGCAGGTATGAAGGTGGAATTGAGTGGTGGCTATTCTGGATGGCAGCCTAATGTGGATTCTCCTATACTGCATGCCATGAAGCTGTCCTATAAGCAGCAGTTTGGTGTGGAACCTGCCGTGAAGGTTATTCATGCAGGTTTGGAATGCGGTATTATTGGTGCCAATTGTCCAGGACTCGATATGATTTCTTTCGGTCCCACTTTGCGTTCTCCGCATTCACCGGACGAGCGTGCGTTAATTCCTACTGTTTCCAAGTTCTATGATTTCTTGGTGGCTACATTGGAGCAGACTCCTGAAAAGTAGAGAATACTTTATGTAATGAATAGGGGCAGGGTGCTTTATTAAGTATCCTGCCTTTTTTGTCTGTGACAGTTTGTCCTCTTTCTGCCAGAATGTCCCAGACTTATTACAATGGTATGTCAATATCCTTGCACTTTCTCCCTAAAAATTGACCTAAGTCAAGAAATATGTTATAAAACATGTTTTCTATCTGTTTTTTGCTTGTTATCTTGAACAAAGGCTCTATTTTTGTGTTGTAAAACATGAAAACAATAGAAAACTAGTAGATTTTTTAAGGATAACAAGATTGATTTTAGGAGGATAACAAAATGAAAATGTTAAAGAGTTTTTTTAAGCATGTCGGCGAAGCCGATAAGAACATTTGGGGTTACGTAATGCTTTAAGCATTCCCCCCCCTTTCGTGAAGTATTGAATTTTAGTTTTCAGGTATTAGTTTAATTTTTTAAGATTATGAAAAAGAAGATTGCAAATTCATTTAAGCACATTCTTACCGCAGCTGGTAAGAATTGGATGGAGGCAATGAGATATTATAGCCTCCAAATGTAAGTACACTAACATTTAAGTATAGCACAAGGGATATGTTTGCAAAACATATCCCTTGTTTTTTTGTAGGAGTAGAATAAGATTTTTTATGTCCAAAAGTACATTTGTTTGAACTTTATTCACTTCCTTTGTTATTAATACAAAGACTAACAAACGAATAATTATGAGAGTAATTCAAAGAATTTGTAGCATATTGTTGCTGCTGGTTACATTTGGGGCTTCGGCATTGTATGCGCAGACGTACGATAAGTTGTGGAAGCAGGTGGAGCAGGCTCAAAAGAAAAGCCTGCCTCAAACAGTGATAAAACTGGCTGATGAAATCTATCGGAAAGGTCGGCAAGAGCAGAATGCTCCGCAAATGTTGAAAGCCTACATTTGTAGGGAGACTTATCAAGAGGGGCTGACTCCGGACAGCCTTTACTCCAGTCTGAAATATATGGAATCTTGGGCACAATCGGAGAGGAATCCGGTGAACAAGGCTATTCTACACTCTTTGTTGGCATATGAATATGCTGACTTGATGCGGAAGAATCGCCGTGTCTTGCTGTCACGTACTTTACTGACTGTTGACGAGGTTCCAGAAGATATCCGTGAGTGGAGTATCAGCCAGTTTGTGGATAAAATAGATAGGTGTAACCGTGCATCCTTGCAGGATTCCATCCGCTTGCTCAATACATCTGCAGAACAATATGTGCCTTTTGTGGTGTTGGAAGACGGTAGCCGGTTCTATGGGCACGATATGTACCATCTATTGGTAAGCCGTGCTGTTGATGCTTATCGGCAGCTGGATGGTTTCAGCGTGGATTCTTTGGTACAGACCCGTATCGAAAGGATTTATCTGGATATGATGAATGCTTATCGCCATCGTGCCGGTTCGGAAGATGCTATGTTGCTCTGTTCTCTTGATTATTGGAACTGGAAGTTGACCGGTGGTATCAGCCAGCAGCCTTATCCTACTTTCCGAATGCGTCAGGAAAAGGCTAATCGGGAATATCTTGAGGTTTTGAATAAATTGATAAAGGAATACGGTTCACGAGAGGTTTGTGCCGAGGTTTACATTCATAAAGCCAACCACCTGCGCCGTTTGGAACCGAAACGCGCTGATGAGGCTCTAAAAGTCTGTGAAGAAGGCTTGAAGCGCTATCCTGCGTATAAGCGTATCAATGAGTTGAAAAATATCCGTGAACAGATTTTACAGCCTGAACTCATTCTGACTATGAATGAAAGCGGTTATCCCGGCGATTCGGTGAATATGAGGCTGCATTATCGTAATGTCGAGGGCTTTACTCTCAACTTATATACCACTACTTTAAGTGAAGTACCTTGGATGGACCATGGTATAAATAAAGATACTTATAGAAAGTATGCCCGGAAGTTTTCTTCCACGCATTTTGGCTTAAAGCCGTTGCCAGGCAAGGATAAATTGCCTGAAGATGTCCCTTATCTTGCCTCGGACACTGTATTTAAGTTCATGATTCCTCGGGAAACGGGAGTCTATATTCTTCAAATAGTACCTGATACTGAAACGGCCCGTACAGATGATAAATTTCTGGTATCTACCCGCTTCAAGGTGCTGACATTGGATTTGGGTGACAACCGTATGGAAGTGGCTACATTGGATGCCCGTAGTGGACAGCCGATTGCTGGTGCCAAGGTGAGTTTCTACTCTTTTTATGATGAGAAGAATAGAAAAGCGATGGCAGAGGTACTGACTGATGCCGGGGGGAAAGCTGTATTACCCTGGCAGAGTGAAATCCGAAGTTATGTGGCGCGTAAAGGCAGAGACACAGCCATGATGCCGCAGAACGTTTATATGAATCATCCTTATTACGGTATTAAGGATACAGATTGGAGGCAGATGGCATTGCTGACAGACCGTTCGCTTTATCGTCCCGGGCAGACCGTTCATGTAAAAGGGATAGCTTACAAGCAGAATAGTGATAGCGCCCAGGTACTACAAGGAGTTGATTATGAGCTTGTCTTGTTGGATGCCAACCGCAAGGAACTTGCCACCAGGAAGGGGCGGACCAATGATTTCGGCTCTTTTGCTACGGAGTTTGTACTTCCGGCAGCTTGCCTGAATGGCATGTTCAGCATACGAACCAAAGAGCCTCAATCTACCGTCACTTTTAGGGTAGAGGAGTACAAGCGACCTACGTTCGAGATTGCCTTCACTCCGGTTTCGGAAGCTTATCGGCTGGGTGACAAGGTTGTGTTGAAAGGAAATGTCAAGGCCTTCAATGGCATGATGGTGCAGGATGTGCCATTGGCATATACGGTGACTCGCCGGAATCCGAGACCTGGTTATTGGAGCAATGCTGATAAACCATTATTGTCTGACACCATACAATTGGATACCAACGGGGATTTTTCCATACCCTTGACTTTGGAAGCTCCGGCTGTAGATACAGACGGGTATGGGAGTGTGTATACTTATCATGTGGAGGCGGTGGTGACGGATGAGGCCGGTGAAACGCAATCCGCTTCGTATAACTTGTTGGCAGGTCCTAAGGCTTATTCCTTTGATATTCGCTTGCCTCAATATGTTTGTAAGGAAGACAGTATGCTTTTCACTTTTGGAGTGAATAATGTAATGAATATTCCTCAGCACATTGAAGGTTCCTATTGCCTTTATCCATTTGCAGAACAAAATGGGGCAAGGAATATTGCAGGTTCTGAACCCTTGGATGATGTTGTATTGGAGGGTACCTTCACAGCCAATCGGCTCCAGGATTTTTCGGCTTGGAACAAGCTTCCTTCAGGTAACTATCGCTTGAAACTTTCTGTACGTGATAGTTTGGGACGTGAAGAGAATAATGGGGCATATGGCAGTGACAGTTTCATGCTCTTTTCAAAGAGTGACAAGCGTCCGGCTGCGTTTACAGATTTCTTTTATTATAAAGAAAATGAGGAATTTGATGTACAGTACCCTGCCGCTTTTCTTTTGGGGACTTCTTATCGGGATGCATATGTGCTGATGGATGTCTTTTGTGACAGAAAACGCATTGAAAGCCGTGTGTTGCAGTTGAATGATACTATTATTCGTATGGAATTCCCTTATAAGGAAGCATATGGCAAGGGAATCACCATTCTTTTCAGTTTTGTGAAAGCTGGCGAGATGTACAGTCATCAGGTTGAACTGAAGAAGCGGGAGCCGGAACGTGCTCTCGACATGAAATGGGAAGTGTTCCGTGACCGTTTGCGTCCCGGACAGGAAGAAGAGTGGAAGCTCGTCATAAAGACGCCTCAAGGTATGCCTGCTGCGGCTGAGATGTTGGCTACGATGTACGACGCTTCACTGGATAAGATTTATAAGAGTAACCAGATACTACGGGTTTTCTATCCGGATAATCTGTATGGGGCATTCCGTGGTACGAGCCGTTATAATAGCAATTACTTCTCCGTTTATTTCCCGTTGAAGGCTTGGAAGGTTCCGGTATGGTCGTTTGACTACTTCTGTTCTCCTTATATGGATGGAAGGATGCGGATAGTGATGGTAGAAGACAATGCGCTTTTGGAAGAAGTAAGTGTTGTGGGGTATGGGACTACCCGGAATAGCTCTTTGACCGGTAATCTTAGAATACGTGGTGCCAACCAGCCGATGCTTGCTTCCAAAGCAGAATCCGGGAATGCCGTTGAAGTGAAATATGTTCCTGCACAAGTAGCGGAAGACGCGGTGGAAGATGTTGTTTTTGAATCGGAAACGATACCGGTTGGCGAGGCCTTGCAACCTATTGAGGGGCTTCGCACCAACTTTGCCGAAACAGCCTTTTTTTATCCTCAACTTCGTACAAACGAACAAGGGGAGCTTGCGTTTTCTTTTACGATGCCGCAGAGCTTGACTCGTTGGAATTTCCGTGGTTACTCACATACTAAGGATATGCTGACTGGGATGTTGGATGCTTCCGTTGTAACTGCCAAGGAGTTTATGCTGACTCCGAATATGCCTCGGTTTGTCCGCGTTGGAGATAAAACGCAGATAGCCGGAACAATAGCCAATCTGACGGGTAAAGCGGTGAAAGGAACAGCAGTATTCACACTGTTCGACCCTATGACGGAGAAAGTTATTGCTACTCAACGTCAGAAATTCTTGGTAGAAGCAGGAAGAAATACTGCTGTCAACTTCCATTTCGAAGTGTCCGACCGCTATGATTTGCTTGGTATTCGTATGGTTGCCGATGGAGGTACGTTTAGCGATGGCGAGCAGCATCTGTTGCCCGTATTAAGTAATAAGGAGTATATTACGGAAACGCTTGCTATGCCTATCCGTGGCGAGGAGACCCGTACGTTCTCATTAGACAGCCTTTTCAACCGTAATAGCCGTACAGCGACAGACCGTCGTCTGACTGTAGAATTTACCGGGAATCCGGCTTGGTATGCTGTACAAGCGTTGCCGGCATTGAGCCTGCCTGCCAATGATAATGCCATTTCTTGGGCTACAGCTTGGTATGCCAATAGTCTGGCAGACTTCATTGCCAACAGCCAGCCCCGCATTAAGACTGTATTTGACAGTTGGAAGGCTGCCGGTGGCACGAAAGAAACCTTCCTCAGCCAGTTGGAGAAGAATCAGGATGTGAAGAATATCCTGCTCAGCGAGTCTCCGTGGGTACTGGAAGCTACTACTGAAGCCGAACAGCAGGCACGTATTGCCACGCTGTTTGATATCAACCAACTGAATAACCGCAATCTTTCCGCTTTTACCAAATTGAAAGAATTGCAGGGTGAAGACGGTGGATGGAGCTGGTATAAGGGAATGTCCGGTAGCCGCTATATAACTGGCTATATTACAGAATTACTTGTTCGTCTTCCTCTGCTGACGAAAAATGAACTGCCTGAAGAAGTTGCCGCCATGCGGCAGAAAGCTTTCGGCTATTTGAATCGGCAGGCTTTGGAAGAGTATCGCAATATCCGTAAAGCCGAAAAAAATGGCGCCAGAATTACTGCCAACTCCGAATCGGCAATGACATATCTGTATCTGATAGCCCTTAGCGGCGAACAAGTGCCGGCAGACAATCAAGCGGCTTACCGCTATTTCCTATCAAAAGTAGGTGCCAATCTTAAAGATGGAACCATGAGCAGCAAGGCGCAGTCTGCCATCATCCTGAAAGCAGTAGGGCGTACAGCCGAGGCGAATGAATTCATCGCTTCCCTCAAGGAACATCTGGTACAGACGGATGAACTGGGTGCATACTTTGCTTTCCAAGCAAATCCGTATAACTGGGGTATGCTGCCCATCCCTGCCCATGTGGAAGTAATGGAAGCCCTGCGTATGGCAGGTGGCAACGATGCTTTGGTGGAGGAAATGAAACTCTGGCTGCTGAAACAGAAGCAGACTACCAGTTGGAATTCTCCGGTTGCAACGGCTGATGCTGTTTATGCATTGCTTTGTCAAGGTACTAATCTGCTGGAAAGTCGGGGAGACGTACGTATCACGTTAGGTAACAAAGTTTTGGAAACATTGTCGCCTACAAAGACCATAATCCCGGGTTTGGGTTATGTCAAGGAAACCTTCGCTCAAGGAAGTCCGGAGCTGAAAGCTAAAACCGTCACCGTAGAGAAACGGGATGCAGGCATTGCCTGGGGAGCTGTTTATGCCCAGTATCTGTCACCCATATCTGATGTAAAGCAGCAGGGGGGTGAATTGAATGTAGAGAAGAAACTTTATGTAGAGCGTATATCGGCCGGTGGTAGCAAGTCCTTGCAACCGGTTACGGAAGGGACCGTATTATCCGTCGGTGATAAAATAGTGGCCCGTTTGACTATCCGCTTGGACCGTACTATGGATTTTGTTCAGTTGAAAGACCAGCGGGGTGCCTGCTTTGAACCTATAGGCTCGCTTTCCGGTTATCGTTGGAGTAATGGCCTCGGTTATTATGCAGAAGTGGAAGATGCCGCAACCAATTTCTTCTTCGACCATTTGGGCAAAGGCGTTTATGTCTTAGAGCACAGTTATCGCATAGCCCGTGGCGGAACATACGAAACGGGGCTGGCCACGATACAGTGTGCGTATGCTCCGGAGTATGCTTCGCATTCGGCGGGAGGGATAATTGTAATAAAGTAACAATAGAGTATGGAGCGGAGCGCAATTTGTACAAATTGCGCTCCGCTATTTTAGGTACTCTCGCTAAAAACACCTATTTTTGTCCGACTAATATTGAATGAGAGTGGCAGAATTAGGAAATCTTGATATTAAGAAAAATAGATGAAGCGGATATTGATAACTTTATATGTGCTTGCAAGTGTGGTATTGACTGCCGTAGCGCAAGCTCGTTTTACCTCGAATACAGAGATGTACAGTTTCGGCCAGATAGAATGGAAGCATCCCGTGACTGTGCAATATACTATCACCAATACGGGTGACCGGCCTTTAGTGCTTACAGAAGTAGAGCCGGATTGCGCCTGCTCCGTAGCCCAGTGGACAAAAACGCCTATTGCTCCGGGGGCAAAAGGAACGGTGAATGTGACTTTTGATGCCAAGGCATTGGGACATTTCCAGAAATCCGTGGCTATTTACAGCAATGCGCAACCCAATCTGGTCTATTTGAAGTTCAATGGTGAAGTAGTACAGGAAATCAAGGACTTTACCAAGACGCACCCTTATCTTATCGGTCAGATACGTATTGACAAGAACAGCCTCGACTTTCCCGATATTCAGCATGGTGAGCAGCCGGTGATTCATATCGGCGTGGTCAATCTTTCCGACCGTCCTTATGAACCGGTACTGATGCATCTGCCTCCTTATTTGCAGACAAAAGTAGAACCTAACGTGCTGCAAAAGGGAGAAAAAGGAGTGATTACACTTACATTGAATTCGGAAAGACTGACTGACCTCGGACTGACTCAAGCGTCGGTCTATCTTTCTCGCTTCTCCGGTGACAAGGTGGGCGATGAAAACGAAATTCCCGTTTCTGCCATTCTTTTACCGGATTTCTCCGGAATGACGGAAGTGGAGAAGGCAAATGCTCCTGCCATCAACCTTTCTACCAAAGAAGTTGATATGAGTGCGATATTGGCCAAGAAGTCAAAAGCACGTCAAGATATTACCATTACCAATACCGGGCGTTCTCCTTTACAGATAAACAAGCTCCAGGTATTCCACCCGGCAGTGGGAGTTAACCTCAAGAAGAGTGTATTGCAACCCGGTGAAAGCACTCGCCTGCGGGTAACGGTAGTGAAGAAGAATATAGGCAAGAAGCGCCGTCATCTGCGTCTGCTGATGATTACCAATGACCCGATGCAGCCGAAAGTTGAAATCAACATTAAAGCAAAACAATAAGAAGTCGTAAAGTCCTTCATAACTCATAACTTATAACTCACAAATAGCCATGGAACATCCCGAAAATAATGAAGCATATAAAGGCTTGGTTGTCAATGCAGGCATTGAGCAACCTTCATCGGTCAATCCTTACTTGAAGAACCGTCCCAGGCGGAAGAAACGCGAGCTTTCCGTATCAGACTATGTGGAGGGTATAGTGAAAGGTGATGTTACGGTACTCAGCCAGGCTGTAACACTGGTGGAAAGTGTGAAACCGGAGCACCAGGCTGTGGCGCAGGAGGTGATAGAGAAGTGTTTGCCCTATTCGGGCAACTCCGTCCGTGTGGGTATCAGTGGTGTGCCCGGTGCCGGTAAAAGTACCTCTATTGATGTATTTGGCTTGCATGTACTGGAGGAACACGGTGGCAAGTTGGCTGTCCTTGCCATTGACCCGAGCAGCGAACGCAGCAAAGGCAGTATTCTCGGTGACAAGACGCGTATGGAGAAACTCTCCGTTCATCCCAAGTCCTTTATACGTCCCAGTCCCTCTGCCGGTTCGCTGGGTGGCGTGGCACGCAAGACGCGTGAAACGATTGTGCTTTGTGAGGCTGCCGGTTTCGACAAGATATTTGTAGAGACAGTAGGGGTGGGGCAGAGTGAGACTGCCGTACATTCTATGGTAGACTTCTTCCTGCTGATACAGCTGGCGGGTACGGGCGATGAGTTGCAAGGCATCAAACGCGGCATCATGGAAATGGCCGATGGCATTGTTATTAATAAGGCTGATGGCGACAATCTGGAGCGGGCCAGACTGGCAGCAACGCAGTTCCGTAATGCGCTGCACCTCTTCCCGGCTCCGGAGAGCGGTTGGACACCCCAAGTGCTGACTTATTCCGGTTTCTATAATCTTGGTGTAAAAGAAGTGTGGGATATGGTCTACAAATACATTGACTTTGTGAAAGACAACGGCTACTTTGAATACCGCCGCAATGAGCAAAGCAAATACTGGATGTACGAGACCATTAACGAACAGCTGCGCGACAGCTTCTACCACAATCCGCAGATTGAAGCGATGCTGACTGGCAAGGAAAAACAAGTGCTACAGGGCAACTTGACTTCTTTTGTGGCTGCCAAGAACTTGCTGGACACCTATTTTGCAGAACTGAAGAAATAAGGGCATATCCCTTTCTCTATATCGATGACTAAGGAAAACAACATGGAAGTGGCGCGGCGGTTTACCCGCCGCCTTCATGAACTCCCTTCTGAGGAGCTGGAGCTCATTGCCGGTTTGTTTGTACGCCGTGAGGTGCACAAAGGAGAACTGTTGATTAGTGAGAAAGATATAGCCAGGGATATTGTTTTCGTAGAGAAAGGACTGCTTCGCCAGTTCTATTTCAAAGAAGGCCGGGACATTACAGAGAACTTTGCCTGCGACGGTGACGGCGCTATGTGTATCGTCAGCCTTTTCACCGGACGCCGTAATTGCCTTCAGCTGGAATCCTTGGAGGAAGGCGTCATCTGGAGCATTTCGTATGCAGGACTGGTCGAACTCTCTGAGCGTTATCTGCATATAGCCCGTCTGCTTCGCCATTTATTGGAGGGGTCTTTAATGCTTTCCCAATATAAAGCAGACTCTTGGCGTTTCGAAACCTCACGCGAGCGGTATGCGCGCTTCGTCAGGGATTATCCGGAGATAGCCCGGCGTGCCTCAGTCAACCACATAGCATCTTATCTGTTAATGACTCCCGAGTCTCTGAGCCGGGTACGTGCCGGAGTACTGTGACGGCGGAACGGCTGTTTTATACGGCTTTCCCTTCTTTCTCGAAATCCTTGCGTGACTTGCTTTGTGTCACGATGTACACTCCCAGGAATACCAAGGCTATGGCTATTCCCTTTTCCAAATTGAACACTCCCAATCCTAAGATGATGGCAACGGTTGAGGCCACGATGGGCTGCATGTAGTTGTACATGCTCACCACAGTGGGGCGCAACAGCCTCTGTGCACTCATTATGAAGATATAGGCAAGGAAGCTTCCTCCCACAACCACATATCCCGCTTGCAGCAGGGCGGCTGTAGATATTTCGCTCCACTGTATGGCAGCCACGTCGTGGTAAGAGAACGGGATGTAGCACATGGAGGCATAGACAAACATCCATTTGTTCAGGGTGATGGGAGAGTATTTCTGCGACAACCCCTTGAATACGGTCAGATAAATGGAGAAGCTGATTTGGGCGAGCAGGCAGAGAAGGTCTCCGATGAGGCTGCCATTGCCGGCACCGGTGGTCTGGCTGCTCATGATGAGTATGAATGCTCCCATAGCCCCTACAAAGATGCCCAGCACTTTCTTGTTGGTGACCGGCTCTTTCAGATAGATTGCAGCCACTATCATGGTGACGATGGGCAGCGTGGTTGTAACGATGGAGGCGTCTATGGGCGAAGTCATGGAGAGTCCGAAGATATAGACACCCTGATTGAATACCAGCGCGAAGAGTGCGGCGAAGAATATCTTCAGCATGTCCCGGTGGTCCACCTGCTCGCGTTTGCAGAACAAGGAGAGGAGCCAGAAGCAGGCGGCTGCGCCTACCATGCGGAATGTGGTTACTGACAACGCGGAAAACTCCGCTAAGGCCGACTTGCCGATAGGTGCCATCAGCCCCCATAAGATATTTGCGGTAAGGGCGAACAGATGCCCTTGAATGTTCTTGTCCATACTCTTTTGTTCTTTGCGGGTGCAAAAGAACAACTATTTTCTGAAAAGAGAAAATCTTTCATTATATGATTTTTCTGGTTCATGGGCGTAGAAATAAGAGATTATCGTGTATATTTGCTTCTAATTAAAAGCAAGAAACCATGGAAGTACAAGCCAATTACATCAAGCGTATCGAAATACACGGATTGTGGCATCGGTACGATATTGCCTGGGACCTGCGTCCTGACGTCAATATACTTTCCGGCATCAACGGAGTGGGGAAGACCACTATCCTGAACCGTTCGGTCAACTATCTGGAACAGACATCGGGTGAAGTGAAGAGTGACGAGAAGAACGGCGTACACGTCTACTTCGACAACCCCGCAGCCACCTTTATCCCCTATGATGTAATCCGCAGCTACGACCGCCCCCTCATCATGGGCGACTTTACGGCACGCATGGCCGATGCCAACGTGAAGTCGGAACTGGACTGGCAGCTCTATCTGCTCCAGCGCCGTTATCTGGACTACCAGGTGAACATCGGCAACAAGATGATAGAACTGCTCAGCGGTGACGAAGAGCAGCGCAGCCTGGCTCCCTCCCTTTCCCTCCCCAAGCGGAAGTTCCAGGATATGATTGACGAGCTTTTCAGCTATACCCATAAGACGATAGACCGCAAAAGCAACGACATCGTTTTCTATCAGAACGGCGAGCGCCTGCTGCCCTACAAACTGTCTTCGGGCGAGAAGCAGATGCTGGTCATCCTGCTGACCGTGCTGGTGCGTGACGATGACCACTGCGTACTCTTCATGGACGAGCCGGAAGCCTCCCTGCACATCGAATGGCAGCAGAAGCTCATCGGCATGATACGCAGCCTGAATCCCAATGTGCAGCTTATCCTCACCACCCATTCGCCCGCCGTCATCATGGAAGGCTGGCTGGATGCCGTCACCGAAGTCAGCGAAATCTCCTCCCTAATCCCTAATCCTTAATCCCTGCCCAAGTGTCCACTTCTTTAAAACATAACCTTACTTCCGCCTATCTGGATGCCGCCCGCAAGTTGTCTCCCAAGAGAGCACGCAGGCGCATAGTGGCGTATGTGGAGAGCTATGACGACATCGCTTTTTGGCGGACGCTGCTGTCCGAGTTCGAGAATGAGGAACGTTATTTTCAAGTGATGCTTCCCTCGGCCACCTCTCTGGCAAAGGGCAAGAAGATGGTGCTGATGAATACGTTGAACACATCGGAGCTGGGCCGCAGCCTGATAGCTTGTGTAGACAGCGACTACGACTTCCTGCTGCAAGGTGCCACCAAGGTGTCGCATAAGATAAACAAGAATCCCTATATCTTCCAGACTTATGGCTATGCCATCGAGAACTTCCACTGCTTTGCCGACAGTCTGCATGAAGTCTGTGTGCAGGCCACGCTGAACGACCGGCATATCCTGGACTTCCCCGCTTTTCTGAAGCGTTATTCTCAGATTGCCTATCCGCTGTTTCTGTGGAATGTCTGGTTCTACCGCCAGCACGACACACACACTTTCCCGATGTACGACTTCAACGCCTGCGTGCGTTTGCAAGAGATAAACCTGCGTCATCCTTACCGTAGTCTGGACGAGATGCAAAAGACGGTGTCGGCAAAGCTGTCCGAACTGCAAGCCCGTTTCCCCCGCTACATCGACCGGGTGGAGCAGCTGGGCACGGAGTTGGAACGTTTGGGACTGACTCCGGACAATACCTATCTTTATATCCAAGGACACCATATCATGGATTGTGTAGTGCTGAAAATCCTTATCCCGGTATGTACGGTGCTGCGTCGTGAACGCGAGCAGGAGATAAAGCGCCTGGCAGAGCATAACGAACAGTTCCGCAACGAACTGACGGGGTATGAGAACAGTCAGGTCAATGTATCCGTGATGCTGAAAAAAAACAGCGGCTACAAGAACCTTTATCTTTATCAGTGGTTGAAAGAAGACATTATGGAGTTCCTCGAGCGGGAGGAACAGTCGCGTAGATAAGATTGCCGTTATGATAAACATACGATTATGGAGATATTGAAGAAGATAGACGACCTTTTAATCGGGTGGGGCATATCCCCTTCCCGGGCTGATATGCTCGACCAATTCATTGCCTTCGCACTGATACTTGCCGTTGCTTTCCTGGCGGATGCCCTATGCCGGAAAATCCTGCTGAAGGTAGTGGCACAACTGGTGAAGAAGACCAAGGCTACGTGGGACGACATCGTATTCGACCGTAAAGTGATGGTGCACCTCAGCCGCATGGTGGCTCCCGTTATCATCTATCTGTTTGTTCCATTGGCATTTGTTGAAGTCGGTTCATCGGCAATGGATTTCATCCAGCGTATCTGCCTTATTTACATCATCATTACTTTCCTGAGTTTCGTTAACTCGTTCCTGAAGGCTGTTTACAGTGTATACAGTGAGAAGGAGCAATTTCGTGACCGCCCTTTAAAGGGGATGTTGCAAACCATGCAAGTCATCCTATGGCTGGTGGGCGGCATTGTGGTCGTGGGCGAACTGATAGGCCGCGACCCGCTTTCGCTGCTTGCCGGATTGGGTGCTTCGGCAGCCATCCTGATGCTGGTATTCAAGGATTCCATTATGGGCTTTGTCTCCGGTGTGCAGCTTTCGGCCAACGACATGCTGAAGGTGGGCGACTGGATTGAGATGCCCAAGTACGGTGCCAACGGTACGGTGATAGAGGTAACGTTGAACACCGTAAAAGTGCGCAACTGGGACAATACCATTACCACCATCCCTCCTTACCTGCTTGTCAGCGACTCCTTCCAGAACTGGCGCGGCATGCGCGAGAGCGGTGGGCGGCGAGTGAAGCGCAGCATCAATATCGACATGACCAGCGTCCGTTTCTGTACCCCGGAGATGCTGGCAAAATATCGCAAGATACAGCTACTGAAAGATTATGTGGAGCAGACGGAGGAAGTGATTGAAAAGTACAATGTGGAAAACGGCATCGATAACTCCATCCTCGTCAACGGACGCCGCCAGACCAATCTGGGGGTGTTCCGGGCGTATCTGACGGCTTATTTGAAAAGTCTTCCCGACGTAAATCAGGAACTGACCTGCATGGTGCGCCAACTCCAGCCTACCGACCGCGGTATCCCGATAGAACTTTATTTCTTCTGTGCGCTGAAGGATTGGGTGCCCTATGAAGGGGTGCAGGCGGATGTGTTCGACCATGTGCTGGCAATCATCCCCGAATTCGATTTGCAGGTATTCCAGTCTCCGTCCGGCAGAGATTTCCAGCGGGTACTGCCTGCTGCTTCCGAAGAAAAAGGAGCTTGATTCCGACCATCAAAAAGGCCTATATCTATTGTATTTCTCATAGGGAGTCATTACCTTTGAACCCTATACTGAAAGGTCAGAACATCCCCATCTTTTCTCCCAAAACATCCCCATGTTTTGGGGTATTACATCCGGGTGTTTTGAGTGAAAACATCCCCATGTTTTGGGGCAATACATCCGGGTGTTTTAGGTATTCAGTCATATAGTGAAAGGTATTCGGTCACGGAGTCTTTACCGTAAGGTATAGGCTTTGTGTATGCAAGTTGTAGGTGTGCCTCGCGTCGGGCGGGAATATCTTTCGTTTTTTACGAACCTAATTATAAAGAAAGATTGGTATGTCAATGAATTATGTGGTCCGCAAGAAGGTGGACAAGAGTGGAGACAAGGAAGTGGTGCGCTACTACGCGGCGTCAAAAGTGCTTCAGCCGGAACCGGTGAGCAATGACGAACTGGTCAAGAGGCTGGCTTTTGTCAGCTCCCTGCAGGTGGGCGATGCCCAGTCCGTGCTGGTGCAACTGCCGGATATTATAGCGGACTATCTGGCCAGTGGACGCACGGTGAACATCAAGGGACTTGGAAACTTTTTTCCCTCCATCACCAGCGAACCGGTGGAACGGATAGAGGACTGTACGGCAGATAAAGTGCGCATTTCGCGTATCTGCTTCAGGGCGGCAGGCAGTTTCATGCAGCGCGTTTGCCGTCATCTGGACTTGTTCAGCTTTCAGGTTCAGGAATTGAAGAAGGAGCTGAAGAAGAAGTAAACGGTACTTTTAGTTTCTTTCTTGAAACAGCGCGTACCCCTTGAAGCCGGAAGGCATTCGAGGGGCACGCTGTTGAAGAAGTTGTGTGTTTTTTTATAGCCTTGCGAGTGCTTCTTTTTTTTACTTCACCCAGCTTCCGTTCATCCAGCTGCATTCTTTCCTGATGTCCTCGAAAGAGCTGTAGCTCAGGTTGGCGTCCACCTTGTTGCTTGTCACGGCGATGAAGTCGGCATGGGTGTAGATGCCTTCTTTGCTGCTCAGCTCGGAGGTGAGGGTGATGTTGGTCAGCTTGGAGGTGCCGTTCTTCAGGGCGTTTTCGGTAAGGGCGGTTTCCACGGTCAGGGGTTGGCCTTTGCCGCAGACCTTGGCGTTGTCTATTTCCACTTCCGTGCCGGCACGCAGACGGATGCCTTGCTTGCTGCCGCCGTTGCCGACGAGGATGAGGTTCTTCAATACGGGGTGGGCAACGGGAGTGGCGGCGTTGTTGCTGCCGTTGTTGTCGCACTCCATCAGGCAGTCGCAGTCGTAGCCCAGTGTGGATTCGGCTTCTTGGTAAGCCACGAGGTTGGTGCCTTTGCCGTTCCAGCCTTCGGTCCAGTCGAAGGAGTCGTCGCTACAGCTTACGGCTACGAGGTTGCTCACGTTTACCGAGCCGCCGAAGAACTCAAAGCCGTCATCGGAACCTTTGTAGGCTTGGCAGTGGTCCACGATGGTACCGTTGCCTACGCCGTAGAAAGAGATACCGTTGGCTTCGTGCTCTTCATCGAAGGCAAAGCCGGTGTATTCCAGACGAATGTATTGCAGCGTGCCCGAGTTGTCGGCATCATCGTTGCCGCCGTAAACGGCACCGCCTATTTCAGAACTTCCCTTGCCGCCTTCGGCATTGGTGTGGGCGCGTCCGCAGATGTGGATGCCTCCCCATGCGCCCGGCTCTTCTTTTTCGCTGGTCATTACGATGGGTTTGTCCGGCGTGCCTACGGCGTTGATTTTACCGCCCTGCTTCACGAGGATGTAGTCTGCGATGTCATCGTAGACGGCGATAATCTTCACGCCTTCCTCTATGTGGAGCGTGGCACCTTCTTCTACGATGTATTCGCCGCTCAGCTTGTAGGTGTTTCCGGCAGCCAGGGTCACGTCGGAGGTGATGGTACCTTTCAATATCGTACCGTTTTCGATTTCATTGCCGTTTCCGTTGCCGCCGTTACCGTCATTGTCGTTGTTGTCGTCGCTGCTGCAAGCGGTGAGGATAGACATTCCGGCTACAAAGGCCAGAGAGTAGAATTTCCATTTCATTGTTTTCATAATTCAATTGTTTTAGTTGTTATATCCAATTTATCTGTCTGTCATTCAGATTGATTCTCTTAAATCTGCTTGTTTGTCAAAGAGTGTTCTCCGTTCCCTTCAGGGGGAGGGCGGGGGTTTTATAGGTTGTAGCTTATTCCCACCTCAAAGTTCGTTCCCTTGTGGTAGCGTTCCACTACCATTTCCTGCCCCGTGGTGGGCACATCTTGCTTGAAGATGACATCGCGGTTCAGCAGGTCGTTCACTTGCAGCTTCAGGTTGAAGTGCTTGTTCAGGCTATATCCGGCGCTGAAGTTCAACGTGTGCAGCGTCTGTTGCCTGACATCGCCCAGACCCGACACGCCTACCGCATGGATGCGGCTGCCTTGCAGGTTGTAGAGCAGGGCGAGGTTGAGCTGCCTGTCTTCGCCGAAGCGTGGCGAGTAGGTGAGGTCGGCATTGGCAAGGATGGGCGATGCGCCTTGCAGCGAACGTTCCTTGTTGGTGTAGGCACCGCCTTGGGGCAGCTTCACGTTGGTGTACATGTAACTGATGTTGGCGCCTAGGCGCAGGTCTTTGACGAGCCGTTTGCGCATCTCCAGCTCCACGCCGGCAGCCATGCCGTTGTCGGCATTCTTGAAGCTGTGCAGCGTGGCGCCGCCTTGCAGGTCTTGGATGCGTTCGATGGGGCTGTCGAGGTATTTGAAGTAGCCGGTCACGGAGAGCATGTCGCCGTCCTTGCCGAAGCGTTCGTAACGTAGGTCGAAGTTGTAGTTGTAACCGTTCTGCAACTCTTCGTTACCGCGGATTTGTGCCGAACCGTAGGACTCTTGATAGAGGAAGGGGGCCATCTCGATGAACGAGGGACGGGTGACGGTGCGCGAGGCAGAGAAGCGGATGCTGTTGGTGGGGTTCACCGCATATTTCAGGTTCAGGGCGGGGAAGAGGTCGTTCTTGTCTAAATTGCGCCGACGGGAGTACCAGTAGCCGCCGTCGCTGGCGTAGCGCACCCATTGCTTGCTCATTTCGTAGCGCAGGCCGAGGTTCACCAAGAGGGCTTCGGTGGGATAGAAGTCGGTCAGCAGGTAGGCGGAGTAGATTTCGTTTCCGGCGCGGTAGCTGTCTTTGGGCTGCATCACACGCTGTACCACGATTTGTCCGTCGGCAATGTTCTGCTGGTTGAGGAAGCCGTCGGTGTTGTAGATGTCGGTGATGACGGGGTTCAGTTTGTTCAGGTTGTAGTAGAAGCGGGTAGCGTTGTAGTCGCGGTTCTTGTCCTTGTAGTTGAAGCCGAGCTTGAGGTGGCTGGTGTCGTTCCACTTCCAGCGCATGGCGAGGTTGGCATTCCACTCTTCTTCGTCCAGGCTGCCGAAGTAGCGCATAGTCTCTTGGCGGTTCAGTTTGAAGAGCCTGAGACTGCCGTCGTTGTCTTTGACGTACATCACTTGCCGTCGGTCGGGCTCTTCGCTGCCGGTCTTGCTGTACGAGCCTTCCCAGGTCAGTTGCCACCTGTCGCCCTCGCCGAAGTTATGGATTCCGTTCAGTTGATGGTTTTGCAGGGTGTATATGTGCATGATGTTGTTGCTGCCGGTCAGCTCGTGTCCTTCGGCATCAGTACCTTCGCGGCGTTGGTAGGTGTCGATGGCATTGCGGGCGTAGAAGAAAGTGTAGCCTATGCGGTCGCTCCGGCGCAAGGTGTAGCCCAGGTAGCCGAGGGCGGCGAGCTTCAGTTCCTGCGCAAAGCTGTCGTAGGAGAAGTCGTCCTGCACGGTGCCAGTGGCTTCGAGTGTCTTGTAGAAGGCATCTTCCATGTTTTGGTAGCCGTTGCTGGCGCTGAAGGAGGCAAGCAGGCTGAGTGTCTGGTTGCTTATACCGAAGTTCTTGCCGAAACCGAGGTTTCCACCCAGTTCGGGCAACGAGCTCTTCTTGCTGGCGGCAAAGGAGGTATCGAAGATATTGTGGGTCTTCACGTATTTGTCAAACTCCATCAAGGGCATGTCGAGGGCGGCCGCGTCTACGCCGGGTGTCTTCAAGAGCGAACCGCTGCGGTCCATCTGATAGCGGTCTTTGCCTAAGGTGTTGAACTTCCCGCCCGTGTTGAGGCTCAGTTGGAAGAAATCTTCCGGTATGTTTTCTTTGGTGCTGATGTTGATGTGCGCACCGCTGTAGTCGGCAAAGGCGGCTGCGTCATACACTTTGCTGACGGTGATGTTCTGTACGGTGGACGAGGGGAACAGGTCGAGCGGCACCAGCTTGTTGTCCGGGTTGGGCGAGGCGATGGGCAGTCCGTTCAGCGTGGTGGTGCTGTAGCGGTCGCCCAGTCCGCGGACGATAAGTTGTCCGGCGCTGGCGATGGAGATACCCGTTATTTTCTTTACTCCTTCTTCCACATTGCCGATGCCTTTGAGGGACATCTCTTTGGAACCGAGGTTCTCGATGGCGAGGGTCGCTTTTTGCCGTTCCATTTGCAAGGCACGTTCGCCTTCGAGGTTCTTCTTGGCGGTGACCTGCACTTCGCCCAAGGTTTGCGTGTCCGGCTCCATGTCGAAGTTCAGCACGGTTTCACCCTTTATCTCTACGGCATTTATCGTCATGTCTTTGTAGCCGATGTAACGGACGGTGAGGGTATAGGTCCCGTTTTTCAGCTCCAGTGTATAGTTACCATCCAAATCGGCGACGGCGCCTTGTGCCGTTCCGCTCACTTGCACGGTGGCTCCCGTCAGCGGTTCTTTGGTTTGTCGGTCGGTGATTGTCCCTTTGATGGTTCCCGCCGTGGCAGCCATGACGGAAAGTGTGAGGAATAAAATAAGGAAGAAAATCTTTCCCAAGTCTAATTTCATGCTCATCTCTTTTCTTTGTACGTTTTTTAATCCGCTGCAAAGATGAGGCAATGACATTACACCGGTGATACATGGCACATACGTTTCATTTTCAAATCTATTACGATTTGGTTACCGCACATTCTTCCGGATTGTTTGTTATCCTTATATATAGGCTGCTTGGGACGAAAAAGGTTTCTAATGGTTGCTTATTAGAGTTTTATGGCTATTTTTGTATCTCAAACCAATATTGATAAATATATGGCTGTTCATCGTGACGATAGTGAACGTTTCCGGCGCCTTTCCATTCTTGGCCGGATAGGTTGGTGGGAGGCTGATTTTTCTTCAAGGCAGTATCTCTGCTCCGAATATGTCTGTAAGTTGTTAGGCTTGGAAGGGGAATACCTGAGCTTTGAGGATTTCGGTAAAATGATACGCGAAGACTATCGGACGCGTATCAGCCGGGAGTTCCTTGCCATTCAGAATATGGAGGTCTATGAACAGACGTTTCCTATCTATTCTACTGAAGGAGTGGTCTGGGTCTATTCGCGCGTGGGGTATAAGGAGCATTTGCCGGATGGTACATTGAAGGCTTTCGGAGTGTTGCAGCGCGTAGAGATGCCGAAGGAGGAGGCTGCGAAGCAGGCTTTGCAAAGAGTGAACGATTTACTTTATCGGCAGACCTCAATATCCCATTCCCTATTCCGCTTCCTGAAAGACGAGGATATAAGTGCGGGCATTTACGACATACTGAAAGATATTCTTGATTTCTTTCGCGGCGGACGTGTCTATATATTCCAATACGATGAGAAGTGCCGGTACCAGAGCTGCACATACGAGGTGGTGGCTCCGGGAGTGGCTCCTGAGAAAGAAATGCTTCAAGGAGTCCAGGCTGACAGCCTGCCGTGGTGGACGTCACAGATTATGGCACAAAAGCCCGTTCTGCTGGAAACGCTGGGGCAACTGCCGGAGCACGCTTACGCCGAATATGAAATTCTGGCGAGACAGAATATAAAGTCCTTGATGGTAACTCCGCTGGTTGCCAATGACCAGGTGTGGGGATATATGGGCATTGATTTGGTGGACCGTACCCGAATGTGGACTAACGAGGATTACCAATGGTTTAGTTCGTTGGCAAATGTCATCAGCATTTGCATAGAGTTGCGCAAAACGAAGGATGAGGCTGTGCGTGAACGTACTTTCCTCAGCAATTTGTTCCGCTATATGCCTTTGGGGTATGTGCGGATGTCCATTGTCTGTGATGAAAAGGACAATCCCTACGGGTATTATGTGACAGATGCGAATTCTATCTTTGCCGATTTTCTGGGAAAACCCGCGTCGACGTTTATCGGCAAGACTGCCTCGTCTTTTTCAAGGGAGGCGGCCCCCAGACTAGAATATCTGCTTGATATAGTGAACACCGGGACACATAAGGAAATGGACATGTGTTTTGAGCTCACCAACAAGCACTGCCACGTGGTGATATACTCTCCGGAAAAGAATGAAGTGGTGGCGTTATTCCTCGATACAACAGACTCGGTACAGACTCATCTGGCTTTGGACCATAGCGAAAAACTGTTCAAGAATATCTTTGCCAATATACCGGTCGGGGTGGAAATCTATGACAAAGACGGATTCCTGGTAGACATCAACAATAAGGATATGGAGATATTCGGGGTCCGTGACAAACAGGATGTCATTGGAGTGAACTTATTCGAGAACCCGAATGTGTCCGCCCAATTGGCAGAACGTATACAGACTGAGGATATGGTCGACTTCCGCCTGAATTATGCTTTCGACCGGACTGAAGGGTATTACTCCACTTCCAAACAGCCGAAGGATGTGATACATCTTTATACGAAAGTGAGCAAGGTGTATGACAGTAAAGGTAACTTTACCGGCTATGCCATGATTAACATCGACAATACGGAACGGATTGATGCCATGAGCCGTATCTGTGATTTCGAGAATTTCTTCCTGCTTATATCGGATTATGCGAAGGTAGGTTATGCCAAGCTGAACCTGCTCGACCGGAAAGGCTATGCCATCAAGCAATGGTATAAGAATATGGGAGAGGACGAGAATACCCAATTGGCGGATGTCGTGGGAATATACAGCAAGATGTACCCCAGTGACCGCAGGAGGATGCTTGATTTCTTCAGTAAGGCCCGTGTGGGCGAAGCCAAACATTTCCAGGGAGAGATGCGCATTGAGCGTCCGGGCGAAAAGGGAAAATGGAACTGGGTACGTACCAATGTGGTTGTCAATCTGTTTGAACCGGAGAACGGACAAATAGAGCTGATAGGCGTCAACTATGACATTACGGAATTGAAGGAGACGGAGGCTATGCTGATTGAAGCCAAGGAGAAGGCAGAAACCGCCGACCGTCTGAAGAGTGCCTTCCTTGCCAATATGAGCCATGAGATACGTACGCCCCTGAATGCGATTGTCGGTTTCTCCAGTCTGATGGGAGAGACCGGGGACATTGAGGAAAAAAGGCAGTATATGGCGATTATCGAAGAAAACAATGACCTGCTGTTGCAGCTGATTTCCGACATACTGGATTTGTCCAAGATAGAGGCCGGGACATTTGACTTTGTGGAAAAAGAGCTGGACGTGAACATGCTGTGTGAGGACATCGTGCGCTTCATGAAGATGAAGGCTAAACCGGGTGTGGAAGTTCTCTTCGACCGTCATCTGCCGGAATGCCGGATTGTCAGTGACCGTAACCGTTTGAATCAGGTCATAGCCAACTTTGTCAACAATGCCATCAAGTTCACCACTGCGGGAAGTATACGTGTAGGATATAATAAGGTGGATGAAACTCATTTGCGTTTTTATGTGGCCGATACGGGCCTTGGCATTGAGCCGGAAATGCAGGCTCAGATATTCGACCGTTTTATAAAGCTGAATACGTTTGTGCATGGCACCGGCCTGGGGCTTTCTATCAGCAAGAGCATTATAGAGCAGTTGGGTGGCACAATCGGTGTGGACAGTGAACCGGGGAAAGGCTCATGCTTTTGGTTTGTGCTGCCGATTGTATAGTATGGAAATGTGCTAAAATACACACTCACCACAAATTATGCAGATTAACACAACTCAAAGCTCTTGATTATCAGAACTTCTAAAGATAATTTGTGCCAATCTGCGTAATTTGTGGTAAGTGATGATACCCTCCGGTTATAATCCGAATGAGAACTTATCGATGGATTGATATACCACACTTGCAATACTCAGTACCACAATACCCAGCGTGCAAATGGCCAGGCTGGCACGTGTATAGTTGTCACTGCGGAATGCTGCAATCGGCTCGTCGCTCTTGTTGATGTACATTGCCTTTACAATCTTCAGATAGTAATAAAGCGAGATGATTGTATTGATAAGGGTAATGAATACCAGCAGATGGAAGCCGCCTTCGAAAGCTGCCGCGAAGATGAAGAACTTCGAGAAGAAGCCCGCAAACGGCGGGATGCCTGCCAGAGAGAACAGTGCCAGTGTCATCAGGAACGCCAACTTCGGATTAGTGGTATACAGCCCGTTATAGTCTTCAAGTGTGAACTTGCCTGCCCGCAGTGCCACAATCGTGATAACGGTAAATACGGCAAGATTGGCAAACATATATATCAGCACGTAGTATACCAGCGACGTCATACCTTGTGCGCTTCCGCTGATGACACCCAGCATGATGTAACCTGCTTGCGAGATACTGGAGAAAGCCATCAACCGCTTCAGGTTCTGCTGGCGTAGGGCGAAGAGGTTGGCAATTGTGATGGAGGCGATGATAACCCAGTACAGCACTTCCTGCCATTGTTCCACCATTGGAGCGAATACCTTGATGAGAATAGCCATCAGCACGAAAGCGGCAGAGCCTTTAGAGATGACACTCAGATAGGCTGTCACCGTGCTTGGAGCACCTTCGTAAACGTCTGCTGTCCAAAGATGGAAAGGCACCAGTGATATTTTGAATCCCATGCCGGAGAAGAAGAATACGAATGCCATAATCTGCAACGGGTCGCCGGTGAGGCGTGCCGGTATGTCGGCAAAGTAGAGAGTGCCTACCGTACCGTAAATCAAAGATAATCCGTATAGCAGCAATCCGCTGGAGAACAGTGCCGTGAGAATATATTTGGCACCTGCCTCGGCAGAGTGGTGGCGGTATTTGTCGAAGGCAACCAGGGCTGCCATCGGGATGCTTGCCGTCTCCAGTCCGATGAAGAACATCAGGAAGTGTCCGGCGGAAATCATGAAGTACATACCCAGCAGGGTGGAAAGTGTCAGAATGTAGAACTCACCTTGTTTGATGGCAGTGTCCGGACGGCGCATCCATTCGTGGGCCATCAGGAATACAATCAGTGTACCTATACTGAGAATGGATTTCACGATGCTCTGTATCGGCTGGTTGTGATACATGCCGCCAAAGGCATCGGCCACAGGACCGGGGACGATGGTGATAAGTGTATGTATGGTCAGCAGAACAACTGGCAGCATTGTGTTCAGCACCGGTTTGCCGTCATTCTTGTGTGCATCCGGACTCATGAAGAGGTCGGCGACAAAAAGGATGACGATGACCAATATCAGCGAAAGCTCTTCTTTGAGCAGGAGGAATTGGGAATAATCCATATCTATTTACGATTTTACGATTTACGATTTACGATTGAAATTACTCTTGGGATTTACGATTTTACGATTTACGATTGAGGTTACTCTTGGGATTTACAAGTCATTTATCAATCGTAAATCGTCAAATCGTAAATAAATCAGTTATTGGCAGCACGCTGTCTCCAATCATGCCGCTAATCCACCATGGTGCCATACCGAGGGCGGCAACGCATGCGATGAGGATGATGACCGCTGTACGTTCGTCCCAGGTTGCATCGCTCAAGGTGAGGTGATGCTTGTTGGTGCAGGTGCCATAGAGAATCTTTCCTACCAGTCGCAGGATATAGACTGCCGTAATCACGATGGAGCTGCATGCAATGACCGTCCACACGCGGTGGAACGTATCGGGATGCTGGAACGAACCGGTGAAGATGGTCATTTCGGCAATGAAACCGCTGAGTCCGGGCAGTCCCAGATTGGCAAGACCGGCGATTACATAGCAGACAGCCAGAAAAGGCATAATCTTCATCAGACCGGAGAGTTCGCGGACGTCACGCGTATGGGTACGTCCGTATATCATACCGATAAGGGCGAAGAACAAGGCTGTCATCAGTCCGTGAGAGAGCATCTGCAGAACGGCACCCGTGCAAGCTGTCTGGTTCATCATCAGGATGGCGAACAACACCAGGCCGCAATGGCTGACGGAAGAGTAGGCATTGATATACTTCAAGTCGGTTTGTACACAAGCGGAGAATGCACCGTATACCACGGAGATTCCGGTAAGAATCAGGAATATCCATCCCAGTTCTTGTGCAGCTTCGGGCATCAGGTACATGGCTATGCGGAAACATCCGTAACCTCCCAGTTTCATCAATACACCGGCATGGAGCATGGATACGGCAGTCGGTGCGGAGGCGTGACCGTCGGGGCTCCATGTGTGGAACGGGAACAGAGCGCCCAGCACACCGAAACCGAGGAAGGTGAGCGGGAACCAGATACGTTGCTGTTCGATGGGAATATTGTGCATCTGTGCTATTTCCAATAGGTTCATAGAGGTGGCTCCGGCACCGTAGTAGATACCCAGGATACCGATAAGCAGGAAGGCGGAGCCGCCCATCAGCATCAGTGTCAGCTTCATGGCGGAGTACTCCTTGCGTCCCGACCCCCATACACCGATAAGCAGATACATGGGAATGAGGGCAACCTCGTAGAACATGAACATGGTGAACAGGTCTATCGAGATGAAGAACCCGAACACACCGATGGAGAGGAAGGTGAACCAAAGGAAATATTCTTTAGTCAGCGGTTGCAGCCTCCAGGAGGCGAATGTTCCGGTAAAGACAATGATGGCCGAAAGCAGCAGCATGGCTACCGAAATACCGTCTACTCCTACCGAATAGTGGATGTTGAGTGCAGGATACCAGACCATGTCGGCACGGAACAGCATTTCATCCGTGGCACCAGCGTGGCGTGCATTGAGGTACATCACGGTCAATGCTGCAGAAAGAACCAGCAGAGCCGATGCACCGGTCACCATCACCGCGCGTATTTGTGCGATGTTGCGGCTGAGCCAAAGACCCAGCAACATCAGCAAGGGGATGAGTACGAATAATGATAAAAAGTTCATCTTTATATTTACGATTTAACGATTTACGATTTACGATTGAAAAATCTCGGGTTATAGCAATAGTAGCAGTATCAGTGCCAGCGTGCCCAGCAGGAATACAAATGTATATTGCTGGATGCGTCCGCTTTGCAGGCCGCGTATCTCTTCACTGGTAGCTTCAGCCCCCCAGGCAAGGAAGTTGAAGAAACCGTCGACCACGTGGCGGTCCCACCATGCAATGGGGTGGCAGATGCAGCCGAAGATGATGCGGTGGGTGATGAACTGGTAGACCTCGTCCAGATAGAAGCGGTGGTAAGCTGCTGTCCACAAGCCTTTGAAACGGTGTGCCAATGTATCGGCAACGGGTTGCCGGCTACCTGCATAGATGTAGGTGGCAATGGCTATGGAAACCACCGCTACGGCGATACTTGTACCTGCCACACTCCAATCCAGATGGATGTTATATGCTTCACCGTTGGAACTGATGAAGTGTCCGAAAGGAATGAAACCGGCAACTATCGTAACCACAGCAAGGAGCATCAGGGGCAGGGTCATCGCCAGAGGACTCTCGTGGGGGTGAGGCATGTGGCTGTCGCCCCCATCGCTTGCCGACTTTTGTCCCGGCTCAGAGCCGGCCCAAAAGATACCATAATAAAGACGGAACATATAGAATGCTGTCATACCTGCAATCACTGTCATAATCCATCCCATGATGGGGCTGAACTGGAAGCATGCCGTCAGGATTTCATCTTTGGAGAAGAATCCGGAGAACGGAGGAATACCTGCAATGGCAAGGCAAGCGATGAGGAACGTGATATGCGTAATGGGCATATACTTCCGCAGTCCACCCATGGCAGACATCTCGTTGCTGTGTACGGCATGGATGATGCTACCCGCTCCGAGGAACAGCAATGCCTTGAACATGGCGTGTGTGAACAAGTGGAACATGCCTGCCATGTAGCCCAGTCCCCCTTCGTGTGGGTCGGCTGATGTACATACACCCAGCGCCACCATCATGAAACCGATTTGGGAGATGGTGGAGAATGCCAGTACACGCTTGATGTCACTCTGCACACATGCCACACTGGCGGCATAGAATGCCGTGAAGGCTCCTACGTATGCCACGATGTGCAGCACGCTGGGAGCATATTCTATGAACAACGGGAACATGCGTGCCACCAGATAGACACCTGCAACCACCATTGTGGCGGCATGAATCAGTGCACTGACCGGCGTAGGACCTTCCATGGCATCGGGCAGCCAGATGTGCAACGGGAACATGGCACTCTTTCCGGCACCACCGATGAACATCAGTCCCAAGGCAAGCGGAATCATTGCCGCACCGCCCTTTGCCAGCGCCATCTCATTAGGGCTGAAGGTGTATGTACCGGCATAATACCCATAGACGAGGATACCTATAAGGAATCCCAGGTCAGCAAAACGGGTCACGATAAAAGCCTTCTTCGAAGCGGCAATAGCCGCCGGCTTCGTATAATAGAAACCAATCAGCAGATAGGAGGACACGCCCACCAACTCCCAGAACAGATACATCTGGAAGATATTCGTTGCTACTACCAGTCCGAGCATGGACATGGTGAAGAGCGACAGGAAGGCGTAGTAACGCTGGAAACCGCGTTCGCCCTTCATGTAGCCGAAAGAGTATATGTGTACCAGCAGCGAAACGGTACTGATGACCACGAGCATCATAACCGAAATCGGGTCGAGTAGGATACCCATGTCGATACTGAGGCTTTCTGTGAAAGGTAGCCATTTGAAGTTATAGGGCATCAGCGCCTCGTACGTACCATCGGCAAGGCGGGGAGCGCTGAAGTACATTCCTGCGGTGAGATAGGAAAGCACTGCGACCACACCCAGTGCCGTAGTTCCGATAAGGCCGGCAGTGCGGTGTGACATCCATTTACCTCCAAGTCCCAGAGCGAGGAAAGAGAGGAAAGGGAGTAGAAGGATTAATATTGTATATTCCATAATTTAATTGATAATTGAAAGGTGAAAGTTGAAAACTGAAAGTGAAAAGTTAATTTTTCACTTTCTGTTTTCAACTTTCCACTGTTTAATATTTCATCTCATCCAGTTTGTTCACCTGGATGCTGCGGATGTTACGGTAGATGTTAATCATGATGGCAATGGCTACAGCCGTTTCGGCCGCCGAGATGGCGATGGAGAATAAAGAGAAGAAATATCCTTCCAGTCCTCCGGGGAATAGGAAACGGTTGAACACCGCAAAGTTGATGTCCGTGGCATTCAGAATCAGCTCGATGCTGATAAGTATTGCCAGTGTGTTGCGGCGGGTGAAGAACCCATAGATGCCTGCGAAGAACATGATAGCCGAAACTATCAGATAATATTCCATGTGTATCATAATTCTTATCTTTTACGTGCTATTAATAATCCGCCTACGATACATGCCAATAACAAGATGCTAACTGCTTCGAAGGGAAGCAGATAACCATACTTGTCACCGCTCAGCATGTGGTGACCGATGGTCTTGATGTTGACCTCCAAAGGCTCCACGTCGGTGGTGGCAATGAACTTATGCTTCAAAGTGATGAATACTACGATGATGGCACCGCCCACGGTGGCACCCAGTCCGGCAAGGAACCTGCTACGCTTTAACTTCTCGATGACATCGCCTTCGCCACTGGTAAGCAGTATGGAGAAGACGTAAAGCACTACGATACCGCCGGCATAGACCATAATCTGCACGGAACCGAGGAAGGTGTAACCCAGCAGAAAGTAGATGCCTGCCGTACCGAAAAGCACGAACAGCAGGTAGGTGGCCGAGCGCACCATGCGGTGGGTCGTTACCGTCAAGATGGAAAATACGGTGATAAAGGCCGCAAGGAAGTAGAATACTACTGTTTCAAGAGTTATTTCCATGTTGTTTAATTACAAGTTACTATTAACGAATTACTTTGTTGTCTCTTCTTTGGGAGTAGCGGGTTTCTTTTTTTCTTCTACATGGCTGCCCGGACGGTTCAGCGTCATGACCAGTTTCGTGCGGTCGAACACTGCATGCTCAAAATCCTGGTCGAACGTGATGGCATCGTGAGGGCAGGCATTCACACAGAGTTGGCAGAACATGCACGAACCGAGGTCGTATTCGTACTTAACCAATATCTTCTTTTTCTTGCCGTCTTCCGTTTCAACCATCTCGCCGGTCACCTTGATAGTGTCGTTGGGACAAGCCATCTGGCACAAACCGCAAGCTACACACCGATGTTCATTTTTATCATTATGGGGCATGGTCAGCGTGCCACGGAAACGGTCGGAGAGTTTCAATGTCGAGCGGTTTTCCGGATATTGTTCGGTAGTCTTTCGTCGGCAGAATACGGTCATGGTTGTCTTCATACCTGTCAGCAGAGAAGTGACGCCGTGTATGAGTCCGCCGATATAAGAGTTCTTTTCTTTCATTACTTTTGCCTTTATTAAAATTATCCGCAAGGAAATCTTGCTCCGGCGCTACGCCGGTTAGAAATGCAATTTAAATACTACAATTAATACCATCAAAATCAAGTTCACCATAGAGATGGGTACCAGGTACTTCCACTCCAGATTCAGAATCTGGTCAATACGCAGGCGGGGGAAGGTCCACTTTATCCACATCAGCAGGAAGACTACGAAGAAGGCCTTTCCGAAGAACCATACAAATCCCGGAATGTAATCCATCACTGCGTTGAAGCCGTCCAGGCCTACGATGTGTAGCGGCATCCAGCCTCCCAGGAAGATGGTGGCTGCCACGGAGGCTACGATAAACAGATTCAAATATTCTGCCAGATAGAAGAATCCGAAGCCCATACCGCTGTATTCCGTATGGTATCCGGCAGTCAACTCGCTTTCGGCTTCGGGCAAGTCGAAGGGACCGCGGTTGGTTTCCGCATTTCCGGCAATGAGGTAGATGATGAAGGCTATCAATGCAGGGATATGTCCCTTGAAGATGAACCAGCCGTCAGCTTGTCCTTCTACTATTTCGGAGAACTGCATGGTTCCCATCAACACTACCATTGTCAGTATGCTCAATCCGCAGGACAACTCGTAGCTGATAATCTGCGCACCGCTTCGCATGGCTCCAATCAGCGAGAATTTATTGTTGGAACTCCAGCCTGCCAGCAGGATACCCACTACGCCGATACTCGATGCAGCCAGCAGGAAGAACACTCCTACATTGAAGTCCAATACCTCCAATCCCTTGTTGATGGGCAGGCAGGCAAATGTCAGGAAAGAAGCGATGATTACCATGAACGGTGCCAGATTGTAGAGGAACCGGTCAGAGAATTTCAAATCAATGATTTCCTTTGTCAACATCTTGATGACGTCGCAGGGCACTTGGAGCAATCCCCATTTCCCCACGCGCATCGGACCGAGGCGGCATTGGAAGAAGGCGCATATTTTACGCTCCATGTAAATCAGGATGATGGCAAGTACGGCATACATCAAGATGATGCATACGCCAATCACCACGCATTCGAGGAATATTGCCAGACCTTCCGGCATCAGGGAAGTCAGCATCTGGTGTATCCAGTTGGTTACTATACTAAAGTCAAACACGTTGTTCATTTACTATTTACAATTTACTATTTACAATTTACGAGGCGCTTTTTGATTTACAATTCACAATGTACAATTTACAATTTGGCTGCGCTGTAATTCCGCATGGTAAATTGTAAATTGTCAAATCGTAAATCCTTTTATCTGTCAATATCTGGTACTACATAATCCAATGTTCCGCCAATGGCAATAAGGTCGGCGATTTTAGCTCCGCGGCAAATCGTATTTACGGTCGATACCAATGGCAAGCCCGTACTGCGGAAATGCAGGCGGTAAGGCATCTTGTCGCCATGGCTTTCGAGGAAGACGCCGAACTCACCGCGGCTACCTTCTACGGCTGCATAATAAGTGCCTTCCGGTACGCGGATAATAGGTTTCATCTTTTCCTGGTAGGCTCCTTCCGGGATGTTGTCTATCAGTTGCTCGATAATCTTCAGGCTCTCCAGAATTTCATCCATACGGATAAGGTAGCGTGCCCATGAATCGCCTTCGGTGCGGATGATTTCTTTAAAGTCCACCTTGTCATATACGGCATATGGCATACGCTTACGCACGTCGCAGGCCCATCCGCTGGCGCGTCCGGTGCCTCCGGTAGCTCCAAAGGCGATGGCATCTTCCCGTGAGAGTATACCCACACCTTTCAGACGTTGCTGGGCAATGATGTTCCCGGTGAATACGTCGTGATATTCGTGTAGGATACCGCGGAGGTAGGGGATAAACTCCTTCACTTTCTTTACGAAGCCGGGAGCAATGTCTGCCTGCACGCCACCGATGGTGTTGTAGTTCATGATGAGGCGTCCGCCGCAAGTTTCCTCAAAGATGTCGAGTATCTTTTCGCGGTCGCGGAAACCGTAGAAGAAGGCCGTTAATGCACCCAGGTCCATAGCAAGACAAGAATAGAACAGCAGGTGAGAGTCTATTCGCTGCAACTCGTCCATGATGGTACGTATGTACTGCACGCGTTCGCTTACTTCCACGCCCATTGCCTTTTCGATACACATGCACAAGGCATGGCGGTTCTGGTGTGCGCCCAGGTAGTCCAGACGGTCGGTCAGAGCCAAGGTCTGCGGATAGGTCAGGCTTTCGCACATCTTCTCGATACCCCGGTGGATGTAGCCGCAGTTGGCATCAATCTTGTCGATGATTTCACCCTCCAATGATACACGGAAGCGCATTACGCCGTGGGTGGCCGGATGTTGGGGACCGATGTTCACCACATATTCCTCATCACCGAAAAGTTGCATCTCCTTATTCTTGATGCTACCGTCGGGATTCAGCTCCAATTCCATGGTAGTGTCCACCGTTTCTTCGTTGTCCATACGCAACGGATTATCTTTTTCCGGCTCATTGTCTTTACGCATGGGATAGCCTACCCAGTCATTGCGCAGATAGAGTCGGCGCATATCTGGATGACCGATGAAAACGATGCCGTAAAAGTCGTAGACTTCGCGCTCGTTGAAATCCGCAGCTTTCCAGATATCGCTGACGGAAGGAAGTTCGGGATGTTCCCGGTTTAGAGTGGCGGTGCGTACCGCTATCCGTTCGCCGGTAACAGTAGATTCCAACAGATAGACTACACCGAGTCCGCGGGGGGTGTCCGGTGCGTCTTTCTCGTCGGGTATTCCCCAATCCATACCGCTGAGGCATTCCAGGAAGTCCATTTGTTTCTCTTTCCGCAGACGCAGCATTTCGTCGTGCAGGACTGAGGGCTCTATGTATTTTATTTCCATATTTTTAAGTACTGATTAGTGGTTCTCTTCTTTTCTGTTTACTCCACCGAAGTATTTCTCTATTTTCACTTTACGCTGCAATTGCATCATGCCGTAGTAGAATGCTTCCGGACGCGGAGGGCAACCGGGAATGTAGACATCCACCGGCAGAATCTTGTCCACACCGTTCACCACGTGATAGGATTTCTTGAACGGGCCTCCGCTGACGGCACAGCCGCCTACGGCTACTACATATTTCGGATCGGCCATCTGGTCGTAAAGACGTTTCAGAACGGGAGCCATCTTGTTGGTTATTGTTCCGCAAACCATAATCATGTCTGCCTGGCGCGGACTGGCACGGGCTACCTCGAACCCGAAGCGCGCCATATCGTAGCGGGCTGCGCCGAGGGCCATGAATTCGATACCGCAACAGCTGGTTGCAAACGTAAGAGGCCACAGTGAGTTGCTGCGTCCCCAGTTGACGAAATCGTCCAGTACGCCAAGGGCGACATTGGCGCCTCCGGCATTAAGTTCCCGAACCAGTTTCTCCAACGTTTCGTTGTCTGTAAACTCCTCATAAGGGATAGATTTAATTTTCGGTTTCTTTGTTACTTCCATTCCAAAGCTCCTTTCCTCCAGGCATAAGCAAGGCCCAGAATCAATATAATCAGGAAAAATAAAACACTGAAAAGTCCTGCCACGCCAAGTTCGCGGGTGATGACTGCCCAAGGGAACAGAAATACCGTTTCCACTTCGAACATCAGGAACAAGATGGCAAACAGATAGTAACCTACCCGGAATTGCATCCACGATTTACCGCGGGTAGGGATACCACACTCGTACGGCTCCATCTTCTGTGCATTGTACGAACGGGGTGCTATCGCATTGGAGAGCGCGATGACGATACCCACGAAAGCGATTGCCGTCAATAAGACGACCACTAACAAAGTAAAGTTCATAAACCTGATAAGATTTTAGATATATAATAATAGATACATCGCACCGGAGGACAAAACCTCTGATTTGTTGTCCGGCGAGGTCAGGGGCAAGCGTCTGCGCTTGCAGGCCTTCTAAATGATAATCTTTCTTAGCCCGAACACGTAATAATTCGCGTCGGGTACGGGATGAGGAGACAGATTCAACAAACGGTCGCATTCCGGTGCATAGGCATGCTGCTGCATCTTGTAGATGTACATGCGCAGGAGTACGCTTTTGTTGGTTGGTACTTGCGTATGGTCCACATGTTCTATGCAGAGGGAGTTTGGTGAAAACAAGTCGTAGAACTTCTGGACTGCTTGTTGGGTGGTAGGAGCTTGTGACAGCGTACAGCATTCTGCTTGTCGGGTGGCAGGAACGCACAAAATATCTGCAGCTCCGGTTGCACTGTCGTGCAATAGGGCTGCAAAGATTATGATTAAACAGTATTTAATGCATTGCTTCATACCACAATTCTCTCTTTCAAGGACGCAAAGATATAATAAGTATTGTTCAATTTGCTATCCCCGCATAACAAAAAATGATTATTTTTACACTTTTTATCCTAAATCAATTCCGTTTCCAGAAATCCGGTGTGAAAAGCAGCAGTACGGTAAATAACTCAAGACGACCCAGAAGCATTAAAAAGGATAACAGCCATTTAGCTGCATCGGGCAGGGCATTCCACGAATAGGCAGGTCCGGTTTCACCCAATCCGGGTCCCATATTACCGATACTGGAAATGACGCAGCCCATTGATTCTTCAGCCCCGACACCCATAGCCATCATGAGCAGTGTGCCGATGACTATAATGGAGATATAAATAAAACAAAAAGCCAGTACGGTGGAGACAATGGAGGGAGAGATTACCTGCTTGTTTATCCGTACCGGAAGTATGGCATTGGGGTGTAGGATGTGTTTGAACTCGTTTCGTGAGACTTTGGTAAGAATTACCATACGTATACACTTCAAGCCTCCGGTGGTACTGCCTGCACACGCTCCCATCAGCATGATGATGGTAAGCAGCCCCCACAAGACGGGTGTCCATTGCATATAGTCATCTGTCGCAAAACCGGTGGAGGTCTGGAGGGAGATTACCTGGAACAAGGATTTGCGGAAGGATTCTTCCATCCCCATGGGACTGGTATAGTAAAGCACGATGGCTATGACGGCAGTGAAGAGCACAACTGAACCGAAATAGAATTTCAGCTCGGCATTGCCGATGAACTTCTTGAATTTCCGGTTGACGAACAATAATAGCAAGGTGAAGTTGATGCCGGAGATAAACATGAAAATGGAGATGACATATTCTATATAAGGAGAATTGTAGTAGGCAACGCTGGCCTGCTTGGTGGAGAAGCCACCGGTACCGGTAGTGGCAAATGCATGGCAGATACTGTCGAACCAGTCCATACCTCCAAGCATCAGCAGACCGACAAGCAGAGCGGTTATGCCGGCATAGATACTCCAAATCCATTTGGCGGTGATACCGATACGGGGATGAACCTTGTCATGTGTAGGGCCGCTTGCCTCGGCGGCGAACACCTGCAGGCCACTGACTCCGAAGATGGGAAGCACTGCAATGGTGAACATGATGATTCCCAAGCCGCCAATCCACTGTGTCATACTGCGCCAGAACAGTATTCCATGAGGAAGTGACTCGATGTCGTCCAAGATGGTGGCACCCGTACTGCTGAAACCGGACATGGTTTCGAAGAATGCATTGGCAATGTCGGGTATGTATCCGCCTATATAGAAAGGCAGCATTCCGAAAAGAGAGAATGCCACCCAGGCAAAGCTGACCAGTACATATCCGTCACGGCGCGTCAGTTGCCGTTCACCTCCCTTGCCGAGAGCCGCCAGCAATAAGCCTACCCCTGCTGTGATGCCTCCTGCTTTCCAGAAGTCGAGCATATCGCTTTCTCTGTAGTAGAAGGACACGCCCGAACAGACCAGAAACATGACTGTTTCCAGCAATAGCAGAATACCGATAATCCGTATGATTGTCTTGAAGTTAATCATTTACCAACTACTCATTCTCAATTAGTTAAAGTATTTTTCGATTTTCTTAATCATCATGTTCAGGCAGAATACCACTACATGGTCACCCGGCTGTATCAGGGTGTTACCCATAACCACAACGCCTTCCCCCTGGCGGATAAGTCCGCCGATGGTGGCTCCTTTCGGGAGGCCGAGGTCTTTTACCGGATGTTTGGTAATCTTCGAGCCGGCCTTAACGGTAAATTCTGCTACATCGGCATTGGCAAAGGTCAGGCATTTCACGTTGCTGACGTCCGCATCCAGCATCATCTGGTAGATGTGGCTGGCAGCAATCATCTTTTTGTTGATGACGGTGCCGATGTCAAGGCTTTCGGCCATGCCTATGTAGTCGATGTTCTCCACTTCCGCTACGGTTTTGCTGACTCCCATGCGTTTGGCGGCAAGGCAGGCCAGAATATTGGTTTCCGAGTTGCCGGTCAAGGCTACGAAGGCTTCCGTGTTCTTCAGTCCCTCTTCCACAAGTAAGTCCATATCCCGCCCGTCGCCATTGATAATCATGGTGCGGTCGTCAAGCAACTCGGTCAGGCGGTTGCAGCGGTTCAGGTCGTTGTCCACGATTTTCACCTGCATGTAGTCCGGGACGTATTGGGCGGTGCGTACGGCAATCCGGCTTCCACCCATAATCATCACGTTGCGCACATCGGCATAATCTTCTTTGCCGGCTATCTTGCGGATGTAGGGGACGTATTTTCGTGTGGTGGTGAAGTATACGATGTCATGTAGCTTGATGGTATCGTCACCACGGGGAATCAGTGTTTCGCTTCCCCGTTTGATGGCTACCACGTGATAGGGCAGCTCCGGTCCGCCCAACTCATGGAGGGGGATGTTCAGTATCTCGGCTTTTTCGCGCATCTTGGTGCCTATCAGTATCAAGGCTCCTCCGCAGAACTCCCACCATTGGCGTACCCAGCTCATGCGGATGGAGGACACGATTTCCTTGGCGGCAAGCATTTCCGGGTAGATGAGTGAATCGACGCCCAGCTTCTGGAAAAATTCCTTGTTTTTGGGCAGCAGGTATTCGTAGTTGTCAATACGGGCTACGGTCTTCTGTGCTCCCAGATTGTTGGCAAGCATGCATGCGGTCATGTTCCGGCTTTCATCGGGGGTGACGGCTATGAACAGGTCGGCTTCTCCCACTCCCACTTCTTTCAAGCCTTTTATGGAGGTAGGGGAGGCTGTAGCCGTCATCAAGTCGAAGTTAGAGTTCAGTGTGCTCAACTTCTCTTCGTTGTCGTCCATCAGAATGATGTCCTGCTTCTCGCGGGACAGCAACTTGGCCAAGTGTGTGCCTACTGCGCCGGCACCTGCAATAATTATTTTCACTTTTAGTTCGCTGATAGTTGGTAATTAATAGTTGACCTATGGGGTAAATGCTCAAACTGTCAATTTTCAACTATCAATTATCAATTGATTATAGATTCCTTCTTCGTCCATTCCGCAAAGATGGTGCAACTCTTGTATGGTGCCGTGTTCTATGAAGGCATCGGGTACACCGATACGTCTGAAATGGGGAATATAGTCATTGTCCGCCATGAACTCCAGTATGGCACTGCCCATTCCTCCTTTTTTGACACCGTCTTCTATGGTGACGACATGCTGGAAGTTGAGTCCCACCTCGTGCAGCAGGGCTTCGTCGAGCGGCTTGAGAAAACGCAGGTCGTAGTGGGCTATGGAGATTCCTTTGTCCTTCTCCGCACGCTCTATGGCACGTGCGGCCACGTTGCCTATGGGACCGAGGGTGATGACTGCCAGGTCTTTGCCTTCTTTCAGTCTGCGCCCTTTGCCTACGGGGATTTCTTCCAGCGGACATTTCCAATCCAGCAATACGCCGCGTCCGCGGGGATAGCGGATGACGAACGGACCTTGGTCCGGCAACTGTGCCGTGTACATCAGGCGGCGCAATTCATGTTCGTCCATCGGTGAAGATATGGTCAGGTTGGGAATCGGACGGAAATAGGCCAGGTCGAAAACTCCATGGTGTGTCGGTCCGTCTTCTCCTACCAGTCCGGCGCGGTCTAGGCAAAGTACGACGGGGAGGCGGAGCAGGGCGATGTCATGGATGACATTATCGTATGCCCGCTGCATGAAGGAGGAGTAGATGTTGCAGAAAGGCTGCATTCCTTCTTTAGCCATACCGCCCGAGAAAGTGGCTGCATGCCCTTCGGCAATACCCACATCGAAGGCACGGTCGGGCATGGTGTCCATCAGCTTGTTCATAGAGCAGCCGGTGGGCATGGCGGGGGTTACTCCGACGATTTTCGGATTTTCCTTTGCCAGTTCTACCAGCGTTTCCCCAAACACGTCCTGGAAAAGCGGAGGCAAATTGCTGGTATCCGCCTTGAGGCGTTCTCCGGTTTCCGGATCGAACTTGCCCGGTGCATGCCAGATATCGGGATTCTTCTCGGCAGGTTCGAATCCTTTTCCTTTCACAGTGTGCAGATGCAGTATTTTCGGTCCCTGCATATCTTTGATGTCCCGCAGGACACGGGCTATGTTTTTCACATCGTGTCCATTGATAGGGCCGAAGTAGCGGATGTTCATCCCTTCAAAGATATTCTGCTGCTGGGCGGCCATTGATTTCAGGCTGTTGGCGAAGCGAATCAGCGCTTTGCGGCGGTCCTCGTTCAAAAGTCCCATTTTGAACAGCAGTCTGGATGTCTTGAAGCGCAGCTGGTTATAGCGGTTGCTGGTAGTCAAGTTGAAAAGGTACTGCTTCATGCCGCCTACACTTCTGTCTATCGACATATCATTGTCGTTGAGAATGATAAGAAGGTTGTTAGGGGTAGACGAAGCGTTGTTCAGTCCTTCGAAAGCCAGGCCGCCGCTCATGCTTCCATCACCGATGACGGCGACCACATGGCGGTCTTTCTCGCCTTTTTCGGCAGCGGCAACAGCCATGCCAAGAGCGGCGGAGATTGAATTTGACGCATGTCCGCAGGTGAATGTGTCATAATCGCTTTCCTCTGGTGAGGGAAAAGGACGAACTCCCTTGAATTTACGGTTGGTGGAGAATGCTTCACGGCGTCCGGTCAGTATCTTGTGCCCGTACGCCTGATGGCCTACATCCCAGACTATGCGGTCGTACGGAGTATTGAATACGTAGTGCAAGGCAACGGTCAGCTCTACCGTGCCCAGGCTGGCAGCGAAATGTCCGGGGTTACACGAAACCTCCTTTATAATGTCTTGCCTCAATTCTTTACAGACTTCAGGAAGCTCTTCTACGCTGAGTTGGCGTAAATCCTCGGGAAATGTAATGGTGTTAAGCAAGTTATATGTTGTTGGTTCTGTTCTCATTTCTAATCTGAAGATTACAAAATGCAAAAATAGCAAAAGAAAACGGATGGCGGGAAGTTTTAGAAGGAAAAAAAGCCTCTTTTGTTCACTTCTGTTTTTACTTTCTCTTTGCATACGCCATATTTCTCGTTCAGCCTGCCTATGGTTAAGGGAAAAGATGCCTGATAGTAAATCGTTCCTCCATGGAGAAAATATTGTTCCATCCTGGAGAAAAAATCGTTCCACCATGGTGGAACGATTTTTTCTCCATATAGGAATAATTTAATTTTGGTAGGCAAAGATATTAGTCCTTTCAAAAATTGACTTGTACTTTCGTATGTGTGCATCTATGATAAGAGATGCTTTAAATTTAATGTTTATTGAAAAATACAACTTAATAAATTATTTATTGCAACTTTTTGAGGTTTTGGTTGTTATTTGATATAGTATTATGTATATTTGCGAAGTAGAATATGTCCTATTTATCAATATGTTATACAATTTTGAGTTGTATATAATGATATCCTTGGTTGTAATATGTGTCGGAATGGGGTGTAATCACGAATTGTTAAATGAATAAACAATGAATGATATGAAGAAAAAGCTCAACTTTGGAATTTTGGCTATTATGGGCGTAGTGGTATTTTCCGCTTGCGGTTCTGATAGCGATTTGTTCGACCCGGAAAAGGCGGCGGCTAAGAAAGAGGCACAGTATGCATCGGCTTTCGTGCAGAAGTATGGAGAAATTGCAGTTGATCAGGATTGGGGATTTGGGGCAACACCGACAACGCGTGTTGCTAACACTAATAGCAATCAATGGAAAGATTTTACGGAAGTACCCGAGGGTATTACGGCTACAGAAAAAGAAGTGGTTACGGAATGGTTTAAAACACATCAGAATCCACAATCCATTGGTGTGGATTGGACCGACTTTTTTGTTCAACATGTAAGTGGCTCACACTCTAATATGGATTTTTTGGTTGCAGCATCAGATGAGCATATCAATAATTTTAATGCTACTGAGGGGGCTATAATGCTAATGCAGAATAGTGGAACGTCTTCTTTTGGCTATAGGGTTTCTTTGGATGGTAAAATGCACTATAATTATACTATACAATATATTGGGGGTGCTTATTATGTGGGATTTGACTTTGAAGCTACCGGACAGAACCCAAATCAACAAGTGGCTGCAGATGGGTATTATAGTGATTGGATTGTGAAAATCTCTCCGGCCGTATATACGAATGCGTACAGAATCATAGCAGAAGACCTTGGAGACAGTGATGATTTTGACTTCAACGATGTCGTGTTTGATGTAGCGACCAATGGGGGAGCAACTATCATTACCCTGCAGGCTGCGGGTGGTACTTTGCCTTTGTATATTGAGGTAGGCGGTGATAGCCGTGAAGTTCATGAACTCTTTGGTGTTTCTAATACTACAATGGTAAATACGGATGCTGGGGCAACTAAGGCTCCGGTGATGTACAGAGTTAACGGTACCGGTGCCGTAAATATCAAAGTGGAAGGCCAAAATGCTGAAGTATATACACTGAAAGCAGAGATTGGCAAAGCTCCGCAGAAGATACGTGTAGAGACAAGATATGAATGGACTACTGAGCGTCAGGCTATTAATGATAAATATCCAGGTTTTGCAGATTGGGTGGCTGATCCTACGGCTAATTGGTATTAATAGAATATATAGTATTTTTATTTAAGGCAGATGATATAATGAGAGGTTATATCACCTGCCTTTTTTATATTGAAATTTACTATCTTTGTGGCGTAGCAAGCAGTTGGTACATCATTTTTTCAGAGAAAGTGAATGGTTTATTTATTTCGAACTTATGAATCTTTATACGCCTGTAGAAGTAGTTTCCAGTATGCCCCTTCTTTCGCAAGAGAATAATCTGTTGCTGATGGGTTCTTGTTTTGCGTCCGAGATGGGGCAAAGGCTGGCGGATGCCAAGTTCCGTTGTGACGTCAATCCTTATGGTGTGCTTTATAATCCGTTTTCCATTTCTGCGGCATTGCGTGAAATCATTGCGGGCAGATGCTACAATGAAAACGATATTTTCCTCTTTCATGAACTTTGGCATAGTGCCATGCATCATGGTAGTTTTTCCTCAGTCTCTGCAGAGGAAACATTGGCAGGCATTAACGGGCGTTTGAAAAGCGCCCATGAAAGGCTGGACCGGTTGGATTGTCTGCTGCTGACTTTCGGATCTGCCTGGGTTTATGAAAATAAAAAGACGGGAACTGTAGTTGCCAATTGTCATAAGCAACCTGAGTCCTGCTTTACCCGCCGTATGCTTTCTGTCTGTGAAATAGTATCTGACTACACCTCTTTGCTTTCCGGCTTGCTGGCGCGGATTCCCCGGCTGAAAGTATTGTTCACCGTCAGCCCCATCCGCCACGTACGTGACGGAATGCATGCCAACCAGCTCAGTAAAGCTACCCTGCTACTTGCCGTGAACCAGTTGCAAGCCACTTTCCCGGAACATGTTTTCTATTTTCCGGCTTATGAGCTGCTGCTCGACGAGCTTCGTGACTATCGCTTCTATGCAGAAGACATGGTGCATCCTTCCGAAACAGCCATTCGCTATGTCTGGGAACGGTTTACCCGGTCGTGCATCTCTGCCGATGCGTTACGGATTATGGAAGAAAGTGAAAATATCCGTAAGATGTTGTCACATAAGCCATTTTATCCCGCTTCAGAAGAGTATAAGCGTTTTTTAGGACAAATTGTGTTAAAAATAGACCAACTTAACGGAAAATACCCGTACTTAGATTTCCAAAAAGAGAGAGAAATATGTCGTATTCGATTGAAAGCATAACCGAAAGTATTGGCGCACGGCGTATGGGAAACGCGCCGGCTACCATAGACTGGCTGCTCACTGACAGCCGTTCCCTGAATTTTCCTGAGGAAACATTATTCTTTGCCTTGACCACCAAGAGGAATGACGGTGCGCGCTATATTACAGATTTATATGCCCGTGGAGTACGTAATTTTGTGCTTAGCGAAGAAAGCTTTAGATTAATGGACAATGGACAATTGACAATTGACAATGCTATGCAGCGTGATGATGCGCAGTCAATTGTCAATTATCTCATTGTTCCCAACCCGCTGAAAGCCCTGCAAAAACTGGCGGAACAGCATCGGAACCAGTTCCAGATACCGGTCATCGGTATTACGGGAAGCAACGGCAAGACCGTTGTGAAAGAATGGCTGCACCAGTTGCTCAGTCCGGAACGTGCCATTATCCGTTCTCCCCGCAGTTATAACTCCCAGATTGGAGTGCCTTTGTCTGTGTGGCAGATGAACGAACAGTCCGAACTTGCTATTTTTGAAGCCGGTATTTCCGAGCCGGGGGAAATGCGCGCTTTGCAGAACATCATCAAGCCTACCATAGGCATCCTGACCAATATAGGAGGGGCTCACCAGGAAAATTTCTTCTCGTTGCAGGAGAAATGCATGGAGAAGCTGACGCTTTTCAAGAATTGTGATGTAGTGATTTATAATGGTGACGATGAGTTCGTCAGCAACTGTGTGGCGAAGTCCATGCTGTCTGCACGTGAGATTGCGTGGAGCCGGAAAGATATGGAACGTCCTCTATATATAAGTAAAGTGGAGAAACGGGATGACTGTACTGTCATTTCCTATCGCTATCTGGATATGGACAATACGTTTACTCTACCGTTCATAGATGATGCTTCCATCGAGAATTCGCTGAACTGCCTGGCCGCATGCCTCTATCTGATGCTTCCTGCCGAACAGATTACAGAACGTATGGCAAGGCTGGAACCCATCGCCATGCGGCTGGAAGTCAAGGAGGGAAAAAACAACTGTCTGTTGATTAACGACAGTTATAATTCTGACCTTGGCTCATTGGATATTGCACTCGATTTTCTTTACCGCCGTTCGCAAAGTAAGGGATTGAGGCGGACTTTGGTTCTTTCGGATATATTGGAGACCGGTCAGAACACGCCGACACTTTACCGACAAGTGGCACAGCTGGTAAACAGCCGTGGCATTGAACGCATCATAGGTGTAGGAAATGAAATATCTTCCTGCGCTGCACGCTTTAATATAGAGAAGACCTTTTATCCGGATACAGCGGCCTTGATACGTGCCATTCAGCGTGGGGAACTTCGCCTTGAAAACGAAATAATTCTGATTAAGGGTGCACGTAAGTTCGGTTTTGACTCCTTGACGGAAGTATTGGAGAAGAAGGTGCACGAAACCATTCTGGAGGTTAATCTTGGAGCGATGATTGCCAATCTGAACTATTATCGTGGCAAGCTGAAGCCGGAAACAAAGATGGTCTGCATGGTGAAAGCCTCCGCTTACGGTGCAGGTTCTTATGAGATAGCCAAGACTTTGCAGGAACATCATGTCGATTATCTTGCCGTGGCGGTTGCCGACGAAGGCTCCGAACTCCGCAAAGCGGGCATCACTGCGAACATCATTATCATGAATCCTGAGATGACTGCTTTCAAGACCATGTTCGATTACAAGCTGGAGCCCGAAGTATATAGCTTCCATCTGCTGGACGCTTTGATTAAAGAAGCGGAAAAGGAAGGTATCACAAACTTCCCCATCCACATAAAGCTGGATACCGGTATGCACCGCCTGGGGTTTGCTCCGGAGGATATGCCCCGGCTGATAGAACGGCTGAAGGGACAGAATGCTGTGATTGCCCGTTCCGTCTTCTCGCATTTGGTAGGGAGCGATTCGCAACAATTCGACAGTTTTACACGCCGGCAGATAGAAATGTTCGAGAAAGCGTCCATGGAATTGCAGGAGGCTTTTCCGCATAAGATACTTCGCCATATCTGCAATTCCGCAGGTATCGAGCGTTTCCCCGGGGCGCAATTCGATATGGTGCGCCTGGGTATCGGCCTCTATGGTGTCAATCCCATAGACAATTCCATTATGAATAATGTGAGCACGTTGAAGACTACCATCCTCCAGATACGTGATGTTCCCGAAGAGGATACGGTGGGGTATAGCCGGAAAGGGCATCTCACCCGTCCGTCGCGTATAGCGGCTCTTCCCATCGGTTACGCCGACGGCCTGAACCGCCATCTTGGAAATGGACATGCCTATTGTCTTGTAAACGGCCAACGGGCAGCCTATGTAGGGAATATCTGCATGGATGTCTGTATGATTGACGTGACGGACATCGATTGCAAGGAGGGTGACAGTGTGGAAATTTTTGGTGACCATCTGCCTATAACCGTTCTTTCCGATGTACTCGAAACTATTCCTTATGAGGTGTTGACAAGCGTTTCTACACGGGTAAAACGTATTTATTATCAAGACTGAAGATAGGGGGCAGGGATTAGGGATTAGGGATTGCGATAAAATTAATCCTTAATCCTTAATCCCTAATCCTTAATTTTCGTATCTTTGCACTATAATTAATCAGATATAACTATGACAAACTTACTTTTATTAGGCTTTCTGCCCAGCGGTTCCGAATGGATAATTATTGCATTGGTCATCTTGCTGTTGTTTGGTGGTAAGAAAATTCCCGAATTGATGCGTGGTTTGGGCAAAGGAGTGAAGAGCTTCAAGGATGGTGTGAATGAAGCCAAAGAAGAGATAAACAAGGCTCAGGAAGATTTGGATAAACCGGCTGAAAAGAAATAAAGGAACAAGGGTATTTATTATTTGACAATTTACTATTTACTATTTGATACTCTGAGAAGTTCAGGAGTATGGGTAGGCTTGTTGCCTTTTCCACAGCGCAGCCCAAATAGTAAATAGTAAATTGTCAAATAGTAAATCCCCGCAGCGCAGCCCAAATAGTAAATAGTAAATTGTCAAATAGTAAATCCCTTTATGTCAGAAAAAGAACTAACCTTTTGGGACCACTTGGACGAGTTGCGCCGGGTGTTGTTTCGTGTACTCGGTGTGTGGTTTGTATTGGCTATCGGTTATTTTATTGCCATGCCTTATCTGTTTGACAATGTGATATTGGCTCCTTGCCATAACGACTTCATTTTCTATGACTTGCTGCGCTGGATAGGGCAGAGACTGGATTTGCAGGATGAATTCTTTACCCAGGAGTTTCATGTGAAGCTCGTCAATATCAATCTTGCCGCACCGTTCTTTGTCCACATGTCTACCGCTTTCTGGATGTCGGTGGTAACGGCTGCTCCTTATACTTTCTATGAAATCTGGCGCTTTGTAAGCCCTGCACTCTATCCAAACGAGCGTAAAGGGGTGAGGAAAGCGCTGGGTATAGGTACGGTGATGTTCTTCATCGGTGTGTTGCTGGGGTATTTTATGGTCTATCCGCTGACATTGCGTTTCCTTTCCACTTATCAATTGAGCGCAGCCATCGAGAATCAAATTTCCCTGAACTCGTACATCGACAATTTCATGATGTTGGTGCTTTGCATGGGACTGGCATTCGAACTGCCGCTGGTGACATGGCTGCTTTCCCTGCTGGGACTGGTGCACAAGACCTTTTTGCGGAAATACCGCCGTCATGCTGTTGTCATCATTGTTATTGCCTCGGCCATCATTACTCCGACCGGTGACCCGTTTACCTTGACAGTAGTGGCGGTGCCGCTTTATCTGCTCTATGAGTTGAGTATCCTGATGATAAAGGATAAAAAGACTGATGATGAAGCGGAAGAAGTGGAGACAGAGGAATGATGGATTGTGAAGTAAAGGAATATTTTAGTATATTGCTGGAAGCCTGCCACGTTGAGGAAATCTCCTTGGACGTGGCCTATCGGCAATTGCGCGAGTTGCTGGAGCGTTTGTGCCGTACACAGATGCCCGACGGCAGCTTGCAGATGACGGACCTTTCTGCACGTATCAGTTTCGTGGCTTCGAAGGCCGGACTTTCCACCGTGGAACAGAACCGTCTGCATACCTTCCGGCTGACCTCCAATGCTATTCTGAACCGCCAGGCGGAACCGCAACGTGAACAGTTGTTGCGTGATGCCAAGACACTGGCATTCTTTGTCAAGCGCTTGACGGGGGAGGAGATACCTGCCGAACTTTATCGCCTGCTACCCCGTGCGGATGCCACCTATATAGTGGCACCGCCCGCCAAAGAACGGATAAAGCGCATGCGCGTCTGTTTTCAGTATGCCGATGATACTTATTTATATGTACTGCCCGTAGACACTGTAGCCGATGAGCCGTTGCGTGTCCGTTATAATGTACCTCAGATTAATGAAGAGTTTGCAGAAATCTGCCGGATTCTGTGGCGGCATGCCCAGGTCAATCTGCTGGATGTTACGGTGGACGAAGTCGGCATACTCACCCCTTCCTTTATTATACTTGAGCCCGATTACTTGATAGACATCAGTTCGCTTGCCGAATGCTTCAAGGATTACGGGCATCATCCTGCCAATTATATCCTGGCACGGCTCCAGTCGCCAGACAATACCCGTCCGTTACTGTTGGGTAATATTGCCAACCTCTTTCTGGACGAATGGATTCATGCCAAGGAGGCACCCGATTATTTGGCATGCATGAAGAAGGCCTTCCGTTCTTATCCCATCGAGCTGGCAGCATGTGCCGACCTGCGCGACCGGGAGAAGGAAGCTGAATTCTTTTCCGATTGCAAGCGCCATTTCGATAATATCCACCGGACGGTGACAGAAACATTTCGTGCATCCGGCTATGAGCTCGATAGGACTGATGCCGTGCTGGAACCCTCTTACATCTGTGAAGCATTGGGTTTGCAAGGGCGTCTGGACTACATGCAGCGGGATATGACCTCGTTCATTGAAATGAAGTCCGGTAAGGCGGACGAGTATTCCATCCGTGGTAAGGTGGAGCCTAAAGAAAACAATAAGGTGCAGATGTTGCTCTATCAGGCTGTGTTGGAGTATTCTATGGGAATGGACCATCGACGTGTAAAGGCTTATCTGCTCTATACCCGTTATCCGTTGCTTTATCCGGCGCGTCCTTCGTGGGCAATGGTGCGCCGTGTGATGGATGTGCGTAACCGGATTGTAGCCAATGAATATGGCATCCAGTTACGGAATAGCCCACAGTATACGGCAGAGCGCCTGAAAGACATCCATCCGGATACCTTGAATGAGCGCGGTTTGGACAATACCTTGTGGAAACGCTTCCTTTGCCCCTCCATCGATGCCGTAGCGCAACGCATCCGTTCGCTTTCGTCGTTGGAACAAAGCTATTTTTATACGCTCTATAACTTTATAACCAAGGAACTCTATACCTCCAAATCTGGAGATGTGGATTATGAAGGACGTACCGGTGCTGCCGCCCTCTGGCTTTCCACACTGGCTGAGAAATGTGAGGCAGGTGAAATTCTGTACGATTTGGCTATTTGCGAGAATCATGCGGCAGATGCGCATAAACCGTATTTGTCACTCAGAACGAAGCAAATGGTTGCTTCCCGGCAGGAGCGGGTTCTGCCCAATTTCCGTCAGGGTGATGCGGTGGTTCTTTACGAACGGAATACGGATACCGACAACGTTACCAACAAGATGGTGTTTAAAGGTAATATAGAGCGCATATCCGATAACGAGGTCTGTATCCGTCTTCGTGCCACTCAGCAGAATGCGGGTGTATTGCCTGCTGCTAGCCTTTATGCCATAGAACACGACTATATGGACACCTCCTTTCGTAGCATGTATCTGGGACTTTCCGCTTTCCTTTCTGCCACTCAAAGACGGCGTGATTTGTTGTTGGGGCAGCGCCCTCCCGAGTTCGATGCTTCTTTGGATACTGGTATTGCGACCGCTCCGGATGATTTTTCGCGGATTATTCTAAAAGCGCAGGCTGCCCGCGACTATTTCCTTTTAATCGGTCCGCCGGGTACCGGCAAGACCTCTCGCGCGCTGCGGGGCATGGTAGAAGCCTTTTACCGGGAGGGGAAACAGATTCTACTGCTTTCGTATACCAATCGTGCTGTAGATGAAATCAGTAAGGCGCTGGCTTCCATTGAGCCTGAAATAGACTTTATCCGTTTAGGCAGTGAGTTGTCTTGCGATGACTCATTCCGCCCGTATCTGATTGAGAATGTGTTGGAATCTTGTGCCACTCGGCGGCAGGTGCAGGAGCGCATTGCCCGTTGCCGTGTTTTTGTCGGTACGGTTGCCACGCTTTCTTCCAAGACCGAACTTTTCCGGTTGAAGACTTTTGATGTAGCGATTGTGGATGAGGCTACCCAAATTTTGGAACCACAACTGCTGGGATTACTCTGTACCCGCAATCCCGCAGGCGCGGATGCCATCGGCAAATTTATTTTGATAGGTGACCATAAGCAGCTACCCGCAGTGGTCTTGCAGTCGTCCGAGCAGTCGGAAGTGTGTGACGAAGCTTTGCAGGCCATCGGATTGTATAATTTGAAAGATTCCCTTTTCGAACGCCTTTATAGGAATCTCTCCAAGGAAAGTGCCAATCGCCAGGCATCAACCTCTCATTCTTCATCTTTTATCCCTCATCCCTCCTACGACATGCTCTGCCGTCAGGGTCGTATGAATATCGAGGTAGCTTTGTTTCCTAACCGGGCTTTTTACGGTGGTCTGTTGGAACCGGTTGGTCTGCCGCACCAGCAGGGAGAGCTGATTCTTGCTCCTGAGCTGTGTGATTGTGAGTTTGCCGGCTTGCTGACTCGTCGTGTCGCTTTTCTGCCTGCCGCAGTCGAACCGCCGGCACAGTCGGCCAAGATGAACCATTCGGAGGCGCGGATTGTGGCACGGTTGGCAGCGGCTATCTATCGGCAGTATGCAGCTGTTTCCGGTTTCAACCCGGCTGTCACTTTAGGTGTCATCACTCCTTATCGCAGTCAGATAGCCTTGATTAAGAAAGAGATTGCTGCTTTGGGTATTGCTCCTTTGGAGGATATATTGGTAGACACCGTGGAACGCTTCCAAGGTAGCGAACGGGATGTTATTATCTACTCTTTCTGTGTGAACCGGGCTTATCAGTTGAAGTTTCTGGCAAATATGACGGAGGAAAACGGTACTCGGATTGACCGGAAATTGAATGTTGCCCTTACTCGTGCCCGCAGGCAGATGTTTATGACAGGAGTGCCGCAACTATTGAAACTTAATCCTATTTATGCCGAGCTCTTGTCTGTAGTTTGCCATTCGTAACCGTCTTATTTAGTAAATCTTAAATATTTTCTGCTTCTTTATAGAGTTTATTAATAACGCTGTGTGAGATAAACCATTATCTTTGCATCACGTTTTTTTCATAGAGATTTAGATTTAAGGTTAGAAGAATTGTGGAAGTCGTGAGACTTCCCTTTTTTTCATCTTAAATTGTGTTCCATTTACAGTTTTTTGTTTTTGACTGTAATTGAACGAAGAAAAGCCATTTCGTGAGAAAAGGCTTTTTTTGTGCGGAGTTTGCAAGGCATGTAATGCAGTTTGCAAACTCCGCATGATTCTGAATATCTATATAGAGACTTCTGATTAGTCCACTATAATCGGTTTGTACTTCGGAACCAGTGCCTTCATGATGCACCAGCCTATCAGGTAGGACACTGCACATACACAGAAGATGATGAAATATCCGGCAGGCTTGCCCTGGAATCCAAGAAATACCATTTGTGTCTTGTCGGCATAGTCGAACAGCAAACCGGAACTCATGTTGATAAGGAATGAGCTGATACCGCCCGCCATACCTCCGATTCCCACAATGGTGGCAATGGTGCTCTTGGGAAACATATCACCTACCACAGAATAGATGTTGGCCGACCAGGACTGATGGGCAGCGCCTGCAATACCTATGATGATAATCGGGAACCAATAGGCTTGTTCGCCAAATACTTCCTTGTTGCCCAATGGCTGTGCAAACAATGCCAATAGCGGGAACAGTGCAAAGATGAACATGGCCTGCATGCGTGCGGCGTAGGGGTTCTTACCGGTTTTGTTGATAATGATGGTGGGCAATTTCCCGCCATAGACGGACAACATCGTGATGGCATAGAGCACAAAGATAAGCATCTGTGCCGTGGGAGTATCTGAGGAGAATCCGTAAACGTCCGAAATGTATGCGGGTGCCCAGAAGAGGAAGAACCACCATACACCGTCAGTCATGAATTTGCCGAAAAATACAGCCCAGGTTTGCGGATATTTGAAACATTGCAGGAAAGAAATGCTCTTTTCATCCTTGGTTGTCGGAGTAGTCGCCTTTTTATCCTTCTCATTGTCTTTGTCTTGTTCTATATATGCCAGCTCAGCTGCGTTTACGTGTGGATTTTCATCAGGTTTCTTGTACATGAATATCCACAGTCCCATCCAGATGAAACCCAATCCGCCGATAACGATAAAAGCCATTTCCCAGCCGTTGCCCACGCCCATGCGTTGGAAGTAGCGGGCCAGGGTAGGGATACACAATGGGGCTATCAGTGCTCCGATGGTAGAGCCGGCATTGAATATGGAAGTGGAGAAGGCACGGTCTTTCTTTGGAAAATATTCGGCAGTCACCTTGATGGCGGCAGGAAAGTTTCCTGCTTCACCGATGCCCAGTATGATACGGGCGGCAATGAAGTAGTAAACGCTGGTGATGGCTATGGTAGAGGCCAATGCACCGGTAGCGCTAATCATGTTGGCGGCATTTTCAATGCCGAGGGTCATTTCTGTGGCAAGTCCGCAGAGGGCGTGCATACAAGCACCGATAGACCATACGGCAATGGCCCATAAATACCCTTTTTTCGTTCCCATCCAGTCGATGAAACGTCCGGCAAACAGATTGCCTAAGGCATAGACGATGGAAAAGATAGCTGTGATGTAGCCGTAGTGTGTATCGGTCCAGTGGAATTCGGGGGAGATGAAATCTTTCCAGGTCAATGAAAGAACCTGGCGGTCGAGGTAATTGACGGTTGTCGCGAAGAATAGCATGGCGCAGATAATCCAACGGTAATTGGTCATCCGCCCTGCGGTGTTTTGAAATGTACTCATGATAATAGATTTATATTTTGATGCAAATGTAGGGGTTTGTGTGTTGTTCGAGGTGTAATATTGAGTAAAAAGGATGTAGAAAATGACAAAAATAGGCATGGATTATTTAAGTCCATGCCTATCGGACGTTGCAGGGCAACTTTATTTCATATCGATGTATTTGATTTCGTCTTTGTCGCTGTATTTCAGGTTTTCACCGCCCATACCCCAGATGAAAGTATAGTTGCTGGTTCCGGCAGCAGCGTGGATGGACCATTCGGGAGAAGTGATGGCTTGTTCGTTGTGCAGCCATATCAAACGTTCTTCCTGCGGTTCGCCCATCAGGTGACAGATAGCGTTGCCGGGTTTCAGGTTGAAGTAGTAGTAAGCTTCCATGCGGCGAGTGTGCGTGTGGGCAGGCATGGTATTCCATACAGAGCCGGGAGCCAGTTCCGTGAGTCCCATCTGCAACTGGTTGGTACCGCCGTCTTTCACTCTTTCCAGTACATCTTTCACAATCAGCTGGTTTACGATACGGTCGTTGCTGTCTTCCATTTTTCCATAATGGTCGGAGATGCCCAGTGCATATTTCTTGGGGTTGGCTTTCTGAAGCTTGGCATCGGTGGTAATCAGCTGAGTAACATAGGGTTTGTAGGCCGGGGCCGAGTTGATGTAGAACTTGGCGGGATTGGTAGCGTCGTTGCTCTTGAAGGTTACTTCCTTATTTCCGCAGCCTACGTAAAGGGCTTCCTTATACTTCATGGGGTATTCCTTACCGTCTACAGTAACCACTCCGTCACCGCCGGTATTGATGACACCCAGTTCGCGGCGTTCGAGGAAGTAAGTGATTTCCGGACCCAGTTCACGGAACACTTCCAACTTCAATGTCTTGTTCACCGGCATGGCGCCACCGTAAATCAATCGGTCGTAGAGGGTGTAGGTTACGTTGATTTCATCCGGAGCCATCACTTTGTCCATCATGAATCTGCTGCGCAGAAGTTCCGTGTCATAATGCTTCACGTCCTGCGGATGGCAGGCGGTCTGCACTTTGTAATTCACTTGGGCATTGGCTGCCATGGCAGCTGCTCCCATCATAAATGCAAGTACTAACTTTTTCATAATCCGTTACTATTTAATTTTTAACTTTTAATTTTTGATTGATTTCTGGTATTTGATGATAGCACGACGGTTCATAATCATCAGGAACAATGTGCATAATACAAGGATACCGGAGCCTATCCATTTCAACGAGTAGGTCAGGTGGAAAATGACCCAAGCAAAGGGGCTGGATGCAAAATCCAGTGCGCCGCCTTCAAAGCCGGCGGGGATATTCACGGCAGCATCTTGTGTCTTCTCGTATACATCGTGGGCTGCTTGTGTGAAATAGGGGGCGAGGTCTGTTACGAAATAAAGACCGATGGTCAGTACAACGAGTCCGATGATGAACGTCTTTACTACATTTCCTTTCGTGATGGGCAGTACCAGTGGGAAGAGGTAGAACATTCCGGCCAGCGATGCCAGAGGCAGGAACTGGTTACCCGGCAGGATGACAGCCAGCAGTATGGTTACGGGAATCAGCAGCAGGGAAACCACCAGCGTTGCAGGATGGCCGATAACCAATGCGGGGCTCATACCGATGTTCAGGCCGACAGCACCTTTGAACTTCTTGGCAATCAGCTCGCGGGTAGCATCAGAAATAGGCTTCAAGCCTTCGATGAACAAAGCGGTGATACGCGGAATCAGCTCCATTACGGCGCCCATCTTGATACCCAAACCTAATATATAAGGTATCTTGTCTACCAGTTCCTGACCGTTCTTGCAAGACAAAGCACCGATACCGCAACCGACCAGAATACCCAGGAACAGAGGCTCACCCAGCAAACCGAATTTCTTCTTCATGCCTTCCGCATCAATGTTCAATTTGTCAAAACCGGGGATTTTGTCCAATGCTTTATTGATGACTACGGCAAATGGAACGAAACCTGCGCAGAAAGGCTGGGGAATGGAGATACCCTCCATCTTGTCGTAGAATCCCTGGAATTTGTCGGCGGTATAGTCGGCCATAATCAGGGTAATGATGTAGCAGATAATAGCGGCGAAGAAACCCCACCAGATATTGTCGCTGGCAAAATAAACGACTGCGCCGATAAATGCGAAATGCCAGTAGTTCCAAAGGTCGATATTGACCGTACGGGTCGTTTTCGTTAATAACATCAGAAGATTTACTCCCAAACATACCGGAATGATGAATGCACCCACCGATGTGTTATAGGCTACAGCCGCAGCTGCAGGCCATCCCATATCGAATACTTTCAACTGAAGACCGTAAATTTCAACGACTTGGCTCAGAGCAGGACCGAGGCTGCTGGTCAACAGCGCAGTGACAACTGACAGACCTACGAAACCGACACCTACCAGCAGACCACTCTTTAGCGCCTTACTGAATTTGATGCCGATGCATACTCCCAAAATTGTAAAGATTATAGGCATCATCACTGCTGCTCCTAAGCCGATGATATAGCCGAAAACTTGTTCCATTCTCTTGTGATTTAATTAGGTAATTGAGTTTGTTTTTGCAATAGTATGAATTAAAAACCGGGTCAAAAATAAGACCTTTTCTCAATTAATCAAACTCGAAAAGCATAATTATTTAGTAAATGGGACAATTTTGGACGAAATTGGTCGTTATCGTGCACAAAATTGCTCGTTTTCGTACACGAAAACCAAATAATACACTCTCTGCATTGAAAAGTATACATAGGAAAAACAACAATTTTGGGTGGAGTGAACTTTAATCCAGTTTACTGTGTTATTATAAGACATTGAAACAAACCGGACTATAATGATATATTTGATTTTTTTATTGGCAATAGGACTATTGGTCGGATGGAGCTTATGGAAAGCTCCATCCGATATTGATTTATGGGGAAAAGATTTAGAGGATTGATAGTTATATTGGTTATATTCTGAAAATTTAACTATATTAGCGCCCGAAAAGCATAAATATGGCGCTAAATCTGATAAAAAAGGATAAATCCCACTCTGTTGTAAGCATTAAGCTGGATGAGCAAGAGTTTCATAATATTTTTAAGGAATATTATGCGGCGCTTTGTTCTTTCGCGTTCCAATACATGGAGGATGCGGATATGTCAGCAGATATAGTACAAGACGTATTTGCCAAGTTGTGGCAGATAAGAGACGATTTCTTTTATCTTCATCAGGTGAAAGCTTTTCTTTATACGGCCGTACGTAACCATGCCTTGAACGAACTTGAGCATTCGAAGGTAGCTCATGAATACGAGCAAAAGATTATAGCCAAAAAAGCAGATGCTTTTTTTCGTGATGCGATTGTGGAAGAAGAGACTTTCCGGATTCTGTCAGAAGCTATAGAGAAACTTCCTACCCAAATGAGAGCCATCATGCAGTTGGCTCTGGAAGGTAAAAAGAATGCAGAAATAGCAGAGCGTCTCAATGTCTCTCCCGAAACGGTACATACTCTTAAAAAAGTGGCTTATAAAAAGCTTCGTGCATTCCTTACCGATTATTATTATTGCCTTCTGTTATTTATCTAAAAGCACATTTTTTTCTATTTTTTCAAAAAAAAGTCTTTATCGATTCACCATGTTTTCATTTTGGCTTGTATTATCATTAAAGATAGACTAAAACATGCCAAATTATGATAAAAGAGTACTTTCATATAGCTCATCTTATTTCCAGGCACCTATCCGGTGAAGTAACACCGGAAGAGAGCCGTTTTTTGGATAAATGGCGCAAAGAGAGCAAAAGCCATGAGCAGCTTTTCCAAAAGATTTGTAGTGATGAACATTATGCACAGCACGAAATTCGTAAAATGGAGTTTGATTCGCAGGCTGGATGGAAAGGTGTCGAAACACGTATCAAGAGGATGGAGCTCAGAAGGAGACATTTGAAACTGTTACGGTACGTTGCTCTTTTTATTGCACCGGTGCTGATATTGGTTTTTGCATTTCAGGATATTTCTGTACCCCATGTCATGGATGGCAATCAATTATTGGCTGCCCAGCAAATACTGCCGGGTGGAGCCAAAGCTATTCTTACATTGGATAATGGGGAAACGGTTTATCTGGATGAGAATGCCGATGGGCGGCAGTTGCAGTTGGCTGGTAAACAAATACAGATAGATTCGACGACCTTGAACTACAGCGCTGCAGACGGGCAGGTTGTGCTGTCAGCTTTGGCATATAATAAAGTTGAAGTGCCTCGAGGCGGTGAGTATACACTTGTTCTGAATGATGGTACAAAAGTACATCTGAATTCAATGAGCAGTCTACGTTTTCCGCTTGCTTTCGAAGCAGGGAAGCGGGAAGTGGAATTGGCGGGAGAAGCTTATTTTGAAGTAAATAAGACCGGTCATCCCTTCATTGTATCGACTCAAGGTATGCAGATTGAGGTGTTGGGAACAACTTTCAATATTTCGGCCTATCCGGGTGAAGAATATCAGGCGACTCTTGTCAGTGGTTCTGTTAAGGTGGACACCGGGGAGGGACAGAGTCTTGTCTTAAAACCTTCACAGCAGGCATCATTAATTCCCGGGAGCGGGAATATACAAGTGCGTACAGTAGATACTGCCTTCTATACATCATGGGTGAAGGGAAAAATCAATTTTAAAGATCAACGGCTGGAAGATATTATGAGAATCCTTTCAAGGTGGTATAATATTGAAGTGGACTATTCAGACGAAGCGTTAAAGAACCTGCGTTTCGGTTGCTATGTGAACCGTTATGAGGAAATAGCTCCTTTCCTTGAGCTACTGGAAGCGACGGAAAACATACATGTCAAAATCAACGGTAAAACTATTATATTCTATAAATAACCATTTAATAATTTAATTATGACTAAGGAACAGAGCTACACCAGGTTTTGGGAAGGTAGTAAACGTATGTGGATTACATTCCTGTTTTTCAGTTTTATTATGATTGGCTTTGTGCAGGCTGCCAATACGGCGTTTGCCCAGACAACAGTTACTGTAAATGTGCAGGACGCCACTTTAAGTGACGTGTTATGGGAAATTCAACGCCAGACGGATTTTACTTTCATTTATAGTACAAATGACGTAAAGAATGTCAAGGTACGTAATTTGAGGGTCACGAATGGAAAAATCGCAGCAGTGCTGGATGAATGTCTTAAGAATAGCGGATTGGCTTATGTCGTAAAAGACGGGGCCATTGCTATCCGTCCAGCCAATGAAGTGAATGCTGTGAAGGCAGTAGAACAAGCTAATGTTATTTCCGGAACAGTGGTGGATGAGACCGGTGAGCCCGTCATTGGAGCCAATGTTTTGGTCAAAGGTACTACAAACGGTCAGATTACCGATTTGAATGGAGGTTTCTCTATCAAGGTGGAGCATGCATCGGCTACCTTGCTTGTCTCTTATGTCGGCTATGTTCGTCAGGAAGTGAAAGCTACTTCGGGTAAGATATTGAAGATTGTATTGGTGCCGGATGCAAATATGATGGAAGAGGTGGTTGTAACTGGTTACGGTACATTCAAGAAATCTGCTTATGCGGGTTCGGCTGCCAGTGTGAAGAATGAAAAGATTGCCGATGTGCCTTCCGTTTCTTTCCAGGATTTGTTGCAGGGAAATGCTACGGGTGTACAGTTTACTTCTGCTTCCGGCCAGCCGGGTTCTTCAGCTTCTTTGAGTATTCGTGGTATGGGCTCTTTCAATGCCTCCAACTCTCCGCTGTATGTTATTGATGGAGTGCCCGTTACTTCCGGTTCGATAAACTCCATCAGTTCGGATGGTGGTCTGGATGCCATGTCAACCGTCAACACTTCGGATATTGAGAATATTACGATTATCAAGGATGCCGCTGCTGCATCACTCTACGGTTCGCGCGCTGCGAATGGTGTGGTTCTGATTACGACGAAGAAAGGTAAAACCGGTAAGGCTTCTATCAGTTTGAAAGCCGATTGGGGATTCAGTGACTTTGCTATGGATTATCGTCCTACTTTAAGCGGAGCAGAACGTCGCGAATACATATACAATGGTATGGTGCTTGGACAACAGCGCAGCGGCAAATCGGATGCGGATGCCATAGCTTATGCTGATAAGAATATCGACAAATATGCTCCGGTTCCCTGGTGCGGCTATACGGATTGGGGAGATTATCTGTTCAAGAAAGGAAACCATTCCAGTTATGAGGCTTCCATATCCGGAGGAACCGACAAATTCAAATACTATTCTTCATTGTCCTATCTCAACCAAGAGGGCATTGTAAAAACATCGGGTCTGGAAAGAATTACCGGACGTTTGAATGTTGATTTTCAGGCTACGGATAAATTGAAATTCGGTGCCAACATCATGTTTACCAATCTGAATCAGGATGTATATAGTGAAGGAACCGGTTATACTGCTCCTTTCTACTCCAGCGTAAGCAAATTGACGCCTTCAGATCCGGTTTACAATGAAGATGGAAGCTATAACCAGGACTTGATTTCGTTGTCAAGAAGAAATCCCGTTCTTGCCCAGGAGTACAATTACCAGCGTGAGTATGTTACCCGTATGTTCAATACGATTAATGCCGAATATGAATTTATCAAGGACTTGAAGTTAAAGTCTATTTTGAGCTATGACTATAACATCAGTAAGGGTAAGGAATGGAAAGACTCCCGTACCTCCGACGGTGAGAAGAATAATGGTGGAGCCGAAAAGGCATATAGTGAATATAACAAGTTGGTGTGGTCAAACCAGTTGACTTACAAGACTACTATCCAAAAGGACCACAATTTAGATGCCCTTGTCGGATATGAAATCGATTCCAAGTACAATGATTTCTTGTCGGGATATGCTACTAACTTCCTGACTCCGATAAAGAATGACATTGCCAACGGGCAGACTTTGGAGAGCATAGATGGTTCTTCCAAGAGGTCAAGAATGGTTTCTTACATCACCCGTCTCAACTATGACTACAAGAACAAGTATTATCTGGGTGGGAGCTATCGTATGGATGGCAGTTCACGCTTGCACAGAGATAATCGCTGGGGAAGTTTCTGGTCTGTTTCAGGAGCATGGCGTATTATCGAAGAGGATTTCATGAAACCCACGTCCAAATGGCTGACCGATTTGAAACTCCGTGCATCCTACGGTGTGAATGGTACGTTGCCCTCCGACTTATACGGCTATATGGGCCTGACAAGCCTTAGTGGCGGCTATATGGAGAATCCCGCATTGATTCAGTCGCAGATTGAAAATAGGGATTTGGAATGGGAAACGAATTACAACCTGAATATCGGTCTGGATTTCGGCTTCTTCAACCGTTTGAACTTCACTTTGGAGTACTATACCCGTACTACTAAGAACCTTTTGATGGACTGTCCCGTATCTATGACTACCGGTTTCAGTTCCTATCTGATGAATATCGGTGAGGTGAAGAACCAGGGTGTGGAATTGGAAATCAATTCCAAGAACATTGTGTCCAAAGACTTTGACTGGTCTACCTCTTTCACCCTTTCGCACAACAAGAATAAGATTGTGAAACTGGACGGCGAACAGACCCAGATTATCAGCGGCTCGCAGATTCACATGATTGGCAAGTCCTACCGTACATTCTACATGATAGAATTTGCCGGAATCAACCCCGAGACCGGTGCACCTCAGTTCTATACCAACGACGTGGACGAGAATGGAAACTATATTAAGGAAATCACAGAGAATAACAAGGATGCCAAAGCCATTCCTCTGAAGAAACATGCCGAGCCCAATGTGACCGGTGGTCTCTCTAATACTTTGCGTTACAAGTGGTTCGATTTGAGCTTCATGTTCTCTTATCAGTTCGGTGCTTATGGATATGATAACTGGGCACAGAAAACAGAACATGGCGGCAAGGACTTTACTCTTAATATTCCGGCCTATTATCGTGACAATTGGAAGCAACCGGGAGATATCAGTAAATATGAAGTGTTTATAGAGAAGCCGGCGGTAGCCATGAATGGCGTTACCACTACCCGCCGCTTGCACAGCACGGACTTTATCCGTCTGAAAACGTTGATTTTCGGTGTGACCGTTCCTAAAACATGGACTCGGAAAATCGGCGTAAACAGCCTGCGCCTTTACGCATCTGCCAACAACTTGTGGACTTGGGCCGCTTACGATTTCTATGATCCGGAATCAGTCAGTGCAGGTACAGCCGGCTGGGGAACACCTCCTTTGAAAACAGTAACTTTCGGTCTTAATTTGAATTTCTAACCTCATAATAAAGAAACACAATGAAAGCATTAAAATATATGATGATGGGGATGTTGGTCAGCCTGACCGCCTCCTGTGGCAATGACTGGCTTGATGTTGAATCCAGTACAAAGATTCCGACTGAAACCGCCATACAGAATCTGGATGATGTGGAATATAGCTTGAACGGTATCTACGACGTGATGCGCAGTACCAACTATTACTCGGGCCGTATGATTTATTACGGAGACGTGACGGGTGACGATGCGCAGTCCATAAAGACCGGAAAGCGTACCACCAGCTACTATATGCTGGACTATACAAAGGATTCCGGTCCGTCTTCCCACTGGTCTTATGCCTATAAGATTATCCAGAATTGTAATATCATTTTGTCTCAAATAGACGGATTGGATGTCAGTGAGGATGATACGGAATACTTCAACGACCTGAAAGGCCAGACCTTGGCTCTCCGTGGATTTGCCTTGTTCGACCTGACCCGTTTCTTCGGCTATCCGTATGCCAAGGATGGAGGAGCTTCTTTGGGAGTGCCTATTGTGACCGAAGTATCCAATACGGAAAACAAGCCGTCGCGCAATACCGTTGCCCAGTGTTATGAGGCAATCATCAAGGATTTGAAGGAAGGTGCTGACCTGCTGGATGAAGAATTCAACAAGGGTAAGATTAATAAGTGGGCGGCAATGCTGTTGCTGAGTAGAGCCTATTTGTATATGGAAGATAATCAGAATGCCTTGATTACGGCTGAAGCTGCCATTGCGGGAGCGGAAAAGAATAAGTACCGTTTGTGGACCAATGATGAGTATGGCACGATATGGGGAACTGATTTTGCCTCTTCCGATCCGGGAGAAGTCTTGTTTGAGTTGGTGAATCTGACAGTGGACGGCGTTGGTAAAGAAAGTGTGGCTTACCTTTGCTGGCAGGCGGGTTATGATGATTATTGCCTGACCAGTTCTTTCTATGAACTGATGCAGGAAGATCCGGATGATGTCAGGAATCAGGCATATACGGTTGTTCCTAAGACAAAGAGAGCTTACATAGCCAAGTATCAGCCGCAAAGCGGCAAGGCTGTGGAAGATTCCAATATTCCAGTACTTCGTCTGTCCGAACTTTATCTGATTGCTGCCGAAGCGGCTGTAAAGCTCAATAACAATGACAAGGCTGTAAAGTATCTGGATGCTATTGTCAGCCGTGCCAATCCGGAAAGGACCGTGCAGGGTAAGACGGTGACGTTGGATGATGTTCTGTTGGAACGCCGTAAAGAGTTGTTCGGTGAAGGACACCGTTTCTTCGACGCCCTTCGTAATCATCAGACTATCGTGCGCAAGGAGTCGACCAAGGAATTTCCGGAAATAGCCGAGACTTCACATCTGAAGATGGTGGATGAGAGCGTATCTTTTGATTGGAACTATTATCGTGTAGTATTGCCCATTCCTAAGGCGGAGATGAATTCCAATCCGAATATGCAGCAGAATCCGACTTATGGTGATTAATTCCAAAAAAGCGAGAATATGAAGTATCAGACTACTATTGTAAAGTCTTTTTTTACTGTATTTATTCTAACCTTCATCAGTTCCGGCCTAAGTGCCGGAACTCTTGGTTTAGACGGTAAGAAGAAGGATAAGGAGAAGAAGGAGGAATTGTCGGCAGACGGACCTTATGTGATTTATGAACCGGACGGCAAGGTGCGCGTCATAAGCGTTACAGCCCAAGGGCAGATAGAAGATACGACTTATACGGTGCTTCCTCAGGATTTCACCCTTCATGTCACGGACCACAAAGGGCGTTATCCGTTTGATGTGAAGCTGCATCCGGTCAAACGTCCGGAATGGCAATACAGACAACCGGATAAAGTGTTTGTGATGTCTGACCCCCATGGCAAGTTGAATTGCGTGATGAGCTTGCTGCGAGGCAACAATGTCATTGATAAAGACTACCATTGGAGTTTTGGAACCAACCATCTGGTGGTTATCGGTGATATATTTGACCGTGGCAAAGATGTGCCGCAGATATTTTGGCTGTTCTATAAATTGGAGAAGGAGGCGGCAGATGCAGGTGGTCATGTTTCGTTTCTGTTGGGTAACCATGAACCGCTTGTGACGGCAAATGATTTGCGTTATACCAAAGAAAAGTACAAGACATTGGCCCGAAAACTGGGTATGGATTATCCGGCATTGTTCGGTCCGGACACAGAACTTGGCAAATGGCTTGGTACCCGTAATACGATGCAGACCATCGGACCTAATCTGTATGTGCACGCAGGTTTGGGAAAGGAGTTTTATGACCGTGACTTGAATATTCCCACAGTGAATGAGGAAATGAGCCGTGCATTGTTCATGAGCAAGAAGGAACGTAAGGCCTTATCGCCTCTCACGGCTTTCCTATATGGTAATAGCGGACCTATCTGGTATCGTGGATTGGTACGGACGGATGCAAAATGCCATCCATTGGCACAAGATTCCCTGCAACTGATGTTGAAACGTTATGACGTCGAACATATTATTGTGGGGCATACTATCTTTAAGGATATTTCCACTTTCTATGATGGACAGGTGATTGGAGTGAATGTGGATAACGAGGAAAACCGAAAGAAGAAACGTGGACGCGCTTTACTGATTGACGGGAATACCTATCTTGTGGTAGGAGATAAAGGAGCGATGCGAAAATTGTTCTGAGGCTGTTCTCTTTCTGATTATTTTTTAGGCGTGGAAGTACGTGGATTTCACGGAGAGACAAAGAAAAACTCCGTGTTTTTCGCGTAATCCGCGCCTAAAAAATATCATAATGTAAATATGCACTCTCGGATAACTGGGGGAGGGAGTGCCCTCTCAAAGAGCGGCGATAACGGCAATGTCCGTAGCATTGTCTACGATATGTGCCGGATGAAACTCTTCCAGTTCTGTGCGGGGACGGAATCCCCAGGTGACTCCGCAGGCAGTGACTCCGGCATTGGCGGCCGTCTGCATATCCACTCCGGAGTCTCCCACATATAGCACGTCTTCACGGGATATCCGGGTGATGTCCAGAATGTCATGCACCACTGTTGGGTCGGGCTTCACGTTGACCCCTTCCCGTTGTCCGAAGACGGCGGTAAAACGTATGTTGGGGAAATAATGTGAAATCAGCTTCACGGTAGCCGATTGATATTTGTTGGAAGCCACTGCCAATATCATCCCTTTCTCCTGCAACTGTTCCAGTAGTTCGGGGATGCCGGGGTAAGGGCAGCTTTTATCAGCATTGTGCACGTCATAATAAGGCACAAACTCCTTGCGGACGCGCAGGACGTTTTCTTCGCTCTTTTCCCCTTCCGGGAGGGCGCGCTCGAACAGTTTGTTGATTCCGTTGCCAACCATGAAGTTATAGGCCGATTCCGGGTGAGTGGGATAGCCAAGCGCTTGCAGGGCATGGTTTGTACTTTGTGCCAAATCGGCTATTGTATTCAGTAAAGTTCCGTCCAGGTCAAATATAATCAACTTCTTCATTGCCTTCTCTATTTTTTAGTTTGCTGCAAATATAGGGCTTTTTGCGCTCATGTTCAAATGCTGTCTCGGGTTTCATCAGGTATTTGCAGAATAGGAAGCCCTGGGCTGATAATCAGTGCGTTATTACTGCATTCCTGCTGCATGCGTTTTGCAGTAGTACTGCAGATGGAGTGCAGCGTTACTGCAAATATGTTTGCAGTGATACTGCAACTGTATTGCAGTGGTACTGCACAAGCGTTGCAGTAGTTTTGCAGTGGGTGATCGGTATATTTTTTGCCGTTCTTCCCTTTTCTTTGCACACTTTCGGGCTTTTTATGCAAAAACTTCCTATCTTTGCAGCCGAATTTTACTAAAAATAGGTATGAGTTACAATTTGTTGAAAGGAAAAAGAGGCATTATTTTCGGTGCTCTGAATGAGCAGTCCATTGCCTGGAAAGTAGCAGAAAAAGCAGTAAAAGAAGGTGCAACCATCACTTTATCGAATACACCGGTTGCTGTCCGTATGGGCGAAGTGTCCGCTCTTTCGGAGAAACTGAACTGCGAGGTGATTCCCGCAGATGCTACAAGTGTAGAAGATTTGGAAAATGTATTCAAACGCTCTATGGAAGTATTGGGTGGCCCGGTCGACTTTGTGCTGCACTCCATTGGTATGTCTCCCAATGTGCGTAAGAAACGTACATATGATGATTTGGATTACGATATGTTGGAAAAGACGCTGGATATCTCCGCTGTCTCTTTCCACAAGATGATACAAGCTGCCAAGAAACTCAACGCCATTGCCGACTACGGTTCAATTCTGGCTTTGAGTTATGTGGCTGCGCAACGTACGTTCTACGGTTACAACGATATGGCAGATGCCAAGGCACTGCTGGAATCCATTGCCCGCAGCTTCGGTTATATCTACGGACGCGAACACCATGTACGTGTCAACACCATTTCCCAGTCTCCTACGATGACCACTGCCGGTTCCGGTGTGAAGGGTATGGACAAGCTGTTCGACTTCGCCAACCGCATGTCTCCTCTGGGCAATGCTTCTGCCGACGAGTGTGCAGACTACTGTATCGTGATGTTTTCCGACCTCACCCGCAAGGTCACTATGCAGAACTTGTTCCACGATGGAGGTTTCTCCAGCGTAGGTATGAGCCTTCGCGCCATGGCTACTTACGAGAAGGGACTGGATGAGTATAAGGACGAAAACGGAAATATCATTTACGGCTAATGGAACTCGCACTTTATCTTCTGCCGGTCACCTTGGGCGATACGCCCATTGAAACGGTGTTGCCTCCTTATAACAAGGAGATAATACTTGGAATCCGCCATTTCATCGTGGAGGATGTGCGCTCGGCACGCCGTTTTTTGAAAAAGGTGGACAAGGGAATAGATATTGATGCGCTGACATTCTATACGTTGAACAAGCATACGTCGCCCGAAGACATCTCCGGCTATCTGAAGCCGCTGGTGGAGGGGCATCCGATGGGCGTGATCTCCGAAGCCGGTTGTCCGGCTGTGGCCGACCCGGGAGCGGACGTAGTGGCTATTGCACAACGGAAAAACTTGAGAGTGGTCCCCTTGGTGGGGCCCTCTTCCATTATCCTCTCCGTCATGGGTTCCGGCTTCAACGGTCAGAGCTTTGCCTTCCATGGTTATCTTCCCATTGAACCGGCAGAGCGTGCCAAAAAGCTGAAAATGCTGGAACAACGCGTCTATAATGAACATCAGACTCAGCTTTTCATTGAAACGCCTTATCGCAATAATAAGATGATAGAGGATATTCTTCATAACTGCCGTCCGCAGACCAAGCTCTGCATTGCGGCGAACATTACTTGTGAAGGGGAGTATATCAAAACCAAGACCGTGAGGGAGTGGCAGGGCAAGACTCCCGACCTTTCTAAGATTCCTTGTATTTTTCTCTTGTATAAATAATAGCTTCCAGGTGCTCGAATTCATATTCCAGGCAACTGCTGAAGAAGTTCCGTCCCAGGTTGTGTTCCATTTGCTGGAATGTCCATAGCTTTCCCCCCTTGAAATTCTTATTGCATAGGATGGAGTCATCGTCCAGGTCTAGCGTGAAGAGATAGACCAGGCGGTTGGTGGCTTCATTCTCAAAATGATACATGAAGTTGAAGTGCAAATGGTCTAATGGGGCGGTGGGAAGCGTTTGTCGTAAAATTCTGTGTGCGCCTTGTTCCAATGTTTCTCCATATATCAGGTAACCCTCCATCAGCAAGTCGATTTTATCTTTCTCGAAAACGTTGCATTTGGGGCGGGGGAGGAGAAACAGCATGCTGTGTGAGGCAACGGCAATCCGGATGACCGGATTGATATAGTCGTTTTTCCGGTTGATGGCCTCTGAGGCGATGGCTTTCCCCATGACATCTCCTTTGGTGTTGACTATCGGTACGAAAACCGTGTGGTTCATCACTATATTGAAATAGAAAATGCCGAACTGATTGAACAGAATGCCTGATATAAAGACGAGGGGAGGCGCCACATAAAACAGAATGTGGCGGGTAGTGTCTCCCAAAGGGTAACTGACCAGAACCGCCAAGAAGATAATCAGAAAATGCAGCAGGCTTATGATAAGGATTACGCGTGCGGATACGATGGCGGCTTCTGCCCCTTGTGCAAAAAGTTGCTTGCAGCATTTCTGTGTCTGAGACATGTGGTAGTCCAGAAACCTTCTCCTATTGAGGTAGATGATGAACGGGGGGATGATGGCGCTGATTTCCAGCGTGAACGGAAGCATGAAACGGGGACAGTAGTTTACGAGGAATAGGGTTGTTACCGATAATAGCAGTAACATTCCGGTAGTACAGTAAAGTATGATTTGCGGAACATGCGTTCCTCTATGCCTCACCGAATAGATGCTAAACAAGAGTCCTACACCTGCACCGATGTAGATGGACATGTCCTGCGTTATAAACTCGCATAATATGATGGATATTATAACGGGGATGAATCCCAGCGACATATTGAATCTTGATGATAAAATTCTTTGATGGCTCATTATCCGTATTATGATTTTGTCGTTTACATCATAACAACTGGGAAATTTAAATGTTTCCTATTTTACTTCTTTTTTGTATAAAATGGATCTGTTTTTCCGCATGATAAGAGGAGCGTACCAATGGAGCGCTTTCCACTTGCTGAAACCCTTTTTTCAATCCTTTCTCTCTGTAGAGTGCAAATTGTTCGGGAGTAATATATGCTGCTACCGGATAATGCTTGTGTGTGGGTTGAAGGTATTGGCCTATGGTCAGTATGTGGCAGTCCACCCGGCGGAGGTCGTCCATCAGTTCTTCCACTTCTTCCGGAGTCTCGCCCAATCCCACCATAATGCCGGACTTGGTGGTAGTATTGCTTTCTGCAATTTGCCGCAACACTTCCAGGCTTGTTTCATACTTGGCGGCACTGCGTACGAGGGGGCTGATACGACGGACAGTCTCCATGTTGTGCGAAATGATTTCCGGTTGTGCATCGATGACTTGTGCCACGAGTTCCTTTCTTCCCTGGAAGTCGGGAATCAGCACTTCGACGGTGGTGTCAGGGTTGAGCCGCTTGATTTCCCGGATGGTACGTACCCAGTGCGACGCGCCTAAGTCGGGCAGGTCGTCACGGTCTACGGAGGTGACGACTGCATGGGAGAGTTTCATCAAGGCAATGGACTCTGCCACATGTGTAGGCTCATCGGCATCCAGTGGCAAGGGCTTCCCGCTTGCCGTGTTGCAGAACTTACAGCACCGGGTGCAGATATTTCCCCCAATCATGAAGGTTGCGGTGCCTTTCCCCCAACATTCCCCCATATTGGGGCAACGGCCGCTGCTACAGATGGTATGTAGGCAATGCGATTCGACAATGCGTTTGGTCTCGGTATAGCGCTCGTTGGCACCGATGCTTATTTTGAGCCACTCAGGCTTACGTACTCTTTCGGGCATTATTTCAATTCTTTGTTGAAGAAGTTGGTCAACCGCGTGTATAGGTGTAACCGGGTATTTCCTCCGTAGATACTGTGGTTGCGGTTGGTGTAAACCTGCATATCGAACTGTTTGCCGAGTTGTACCAGTTGTTCGGCATATTCGGCACAGTTCTGGAAGTGTACATTGTCGTCTGCCATGCCGTGTACCAGCAGCAGGTTGCCGTGAAGCTTGTCGGCACGGGTAAAGGTGGAACTGGCCTTATAGCCTTCGGCGTTTTCTTTCGGTGTGCGCATAAAGCGTTCGCCATAAACGGTGTCGTAGTAGTTCCAGTCGGTAACGGCAGCTACGGCTACTCCGGCCTTGAATACCGGTGTTCCTTCACTCATACTCATAATGGTCATGTATCCACCGTAACTCCATCCCCAGATTCCGATGCGTTTTTTGTCCACATAAGGCTGGTTGCCCATGTAGAGGGCGGTTTCCACCTGGTCTTTGGCTTCCTTGATACCCAGGTTCAGATAGGTGCATTTGGCGAATTCGGCACCACGTCCTCCGGTGCCACGCCCGTCTACGCAAACCACGATATAGCCTTGTGATGCCATGTAGGTTTCCCAGCTTACACTGAACTTGTCAAGCACTTGCTGTGAACCGGGGCCGCTGTACTGGTACATCAGTACCGGGTATTTCTTGCCGGCAGAGAAGTCGGCAGGTTTCATCATCCAGCCATTCAATGTGGTTCCGTCGGAAGTCTGGAAAGTGAAGAATTCCTTCCGTGGCATGTCATAGCCGCTGATTTCCTGCTTCAATGCCGCATTGTCCATCAGGGTGGCAAGAGTCTTGCCGGTATTGTCGTTCAGCGTAATGACGGTCGGAGTGTCCAGATTGGAATAACGGTTCATATAGTACTTCATGTTCGCACTGAACTGCGCACTGTTTGTTCCGGCTTGTGACGATAGTCTGGTCTTTTTACCTTTCCGGTCAATCTTGTAGATGGCACTGCGCATGGGGCTTTCCTCGTTGCTGCTGAAGTAGAAGCTTCCTTCTTCGGGGTCATAACCCAGGAACTCCTGCACTTCATATTGTCCGGCTGTCACTTGTTTCAGCAGATTGCCGCCTATGCTATACCAGTACAGATGGTTGTATCCGCTCTTTTCGCTGACAAAACTGAAATTTTCCGGATAGAAGACGATGTTGTCGAATACATTCTCGCGGATATAGGTATCGCTTTCATCACGCAGAGCCAGTTTGGCTACCGTGCTGCGAGGGTCGGCAAAGTATAGGTCGAACCGGTTCTGATGGCGGTTCAGTGTCATGACGGCAAGTTTGTTGGGGTCTTGGGTAAAGCGGATGCGGGGAATATAGCCGTCTGCATCTACCGGCACGTTTATCTTGCGGGTCACTTTCGACTTGATGTCGAAGGTGTGTACGGACACTTTGGAATTTACTTCTCCCGTTTTAGGATATTTGTAAGTATACTCTCCCGGATACTTCTCGAAAGGGGTGAAGTGGGGGGCTTGTCCGGCAAAAAGAGGGAAAGAGTAGGAGGGAACATCTTTCTCGTCGAAGCGGATGAAAGCCAGCATCTGGCTGTCGGCACTGAATTCCAGCGCACGGTTGAAGGAGAACTCCTCTTCGTAAACCCAGTCGGGGATGCCGTTCAGCACCTCGTTCTGTTTCCCGTCTTCCGTCACCTGGCTTTCGCTGTTGCCGTAGAGCAGTTTTACAAGGAAGATGTTGTTGTCGCGTACGAAAGCCACTTGATTGCCGTCCGGTGAAAATACGGGCACCTGCTGCGGGCCGCCGTCCGAAAGTTTTTCCACAATATTGTTGATTTTACCGTCCAGGTTGCGCTTCAGGCTGTAGATGTAATGCACAGCCGTATAGGAATGACGGTAGATGGGAGTTGTTTCGGTGGCAATGAGCAGCTTGCTGCCGTCCGGAGCAAAGCTGTAGCTGTCGAATGTCTTGAACGTGCATTCGCGTGCGGTAGCGGCATCAAACAGCACTTCCACGGGTTTTCCCGTTTTGAAGGAGTACTTGATGATTTGTGTCCTGTCCGCATTCATCTGCGAATAATGTTCCCCGTCTCCCGGGATGGGGATAACGCCGGAAATATTCTTCGGAGTGAACTTGCCCGATACGATTTCTTTCAAATCGAGCGCCTTGCCACTTTGGGCGAAACCTGCCAGCGTACAGAGGCAGAGGAGAAGTGCGATGCTTATCTGTTTCATATCTATCTTTTATGCTTATCTGTTTCCCTATTTTTTCTGGGGAACAAATATACAACAAAGGGAAGATTTATCGAAGCAGTGGGCCGATTTTATTCTTTTTGAACAGAAAAAGCCCGTCCTGCTTCTTGGGGGCGAAGCAGGGACGGGCCTCCGTCACTCATAGATGATGATTGGATGAGATGATGATTGGAATATCTTTCGTTACAAGCACTTGACTTTTCTTTGATATTCTGCAATGGCTGCATCCAGTCGTTCGTGGGCGGTTGTGTCACCCGGAACGTTGTGCGACGGATGGATGTACAAGTGTACGCCACGGTCGGCAAGGATTTCAGCAACGGTAGTGATGGTCATCCATACCATGGTGACGAAACTCAATGTAGACAGCGGGCCTACCTTGTCGAAGTGGTTCTTCAAAGGTACGGAGGCGTCTACCAGGGGAACGCAGGAATCCACTACGATATCTGCCAACTGGAAGAGGTTCTTTCCGCTGGAGTGACGGCTGGCCTTGTCGCCCGTTTCGCTGGCCGAACCGTATACGATAACTTTCATGCCGCGCTTCTTGGCTTCCAATGCCATGTCTATATTGACGGCATTGATACCGGTATGTGAGAAAATCCACATACAGTCTTTGGAATCAAAATCATAGTTCTTCATGATTTCTTGGCCGTAGCCTTCTGCCCGTTCCAGGAAGAGGAACTGATGAATACCCATCTGGCCGATAATCTGCGTGAAGAATGTCAGAGGCAATTCGCAAAGTGGGTGGAATCCTACAAAGCTGCCGATACGCGGATACATTTCTTCTACGGGAATTGTTGCGTGGCCGCAACCAAACGTGTGGACCCAACGACCGGCTTCGATGGAGTCTGCCATAACAGTGGCTGCTTTTTTGATGTTTTCCAACTGGGTAGCCTCCAGTTTTTCCATAATGCCATGGGCATTCTTTAACCATTCGAGTGCTAACATAACTTTTTTGTTTTTTAAGAAGTTAATAAATTTATTTGAGTGAGCGTTTATACAAAAGGAGCATGACGGCAAGTGAGGCAATCATCAGATAAGGATAAAGTCCGATGCCATTGGCGTATTGGGAAATCATGCCCATCAGGCCGTTCATTGCAGTCTGGCCGACGAGGGCTATGGCAAGCGCCACGCTGAATGCTGTTCCCGATAAGGACGGGTACCGGCTTCCAAGAATGCTGAGTATCACGGGATACGTGGCCGACAGCCCCATACCTACCAGCACCATGCCGACTGCCGCGCGTGCAAACCCCGGCGAGAACATAAGGAAACAGAAGCCTATGGCAGTGAGCGTAAGGCTGTAGGGCAGCACGGTTTCCGGTTTTATCTTCTTGAATATCGCAACCTGCACCATACGTGCCACGGTCAGTCCTGCTACCATGCAGGTCAGTGCAATCAATGCCTGATTGGCCGGAATATCCGTCATCTGCCCAAAGTAACTCGTGGACCAGTTGTTGCAGACACCCTCGATGCCGCTTTGGAAAAAAAGAATGAAGCTGAGTAGCAGTAAGCTGCTTTCTTTCAGCAGTCCCAATCCCTCTTTTACCGGGAAACCTTGCGCCTGCTTAGGGGCGGGGAAGCGTACGGGGATACAGAATATAATGCCCGCAAGCATCACTACGCCAATTCCCAGTAAGATGGTTTCGAATGAATAATGCCTGGAAAGGGAGCCCAGCAACATCGGTATGCCCAATGCGCCCAGTCCGTAGAACATGCCCAGAAAACTGAGGCGTGAGCCTTTTTCGGATTCTCCTGAGATGTCGGATACCAATGCATTGGTTTCTCCGTTGAGGATGCCTCCGCCCAGGCCGATGCCGACGATGGAAGCTTGCAGCAGTGGCACGCTTTCAAAGAAGGCAAGTCCTTCCATCCCCAGCAGTACGATGATGCAGCTGGGCACCAGCAGGGCTTTATGTCCGAACCGGTCTACGATGGGACCGAAAATCAGGGAACCGGCCAGCATGCCCAGAGGCAGGAAAGTGACCAGTGAGGTTGTCTGCAACCCGCTCAGATTCAGCTTGGCTATGAGGGATGGCAGCACTGCTCCCAATGTAATCATGGAGACTCCGAAGAAACACATCCCGATGCACGCTGCCGTGAATACGAGATTCTTGTGATAACTGTTACTCATACAAGTGATTTTTGATGGCAAGAAACGCTGCTCCTATCAGTCCGGCATTACCGGACAATTGAGAAGGTACAAATTCCACCTGCTTGATGCTGAGCGGTTGCGCCCATTTGCAGGCTTCCTTGTAAATGTCATCTATAAAGATACCGGCAGGGCCGAATACGCCTCCGCCCCAAATTATCTTCTGCGGGTTGAGCAGGCTGACCAGATTTGCGGAAGCCATGCCCCACATCTCGACAGCTTTGTGCAATACGGAGATGGCAATAGGGTCTTTTTCATTATAGGCACTGAACACATCATAGGCCGATATGCGACAGATGGGTTTCTGGCGCAGTTTTCCTTTATATGACTTGTTGGCGCGTACGGCATCGCGTACCCGTGCCCCGATACCATTGCCGGAAGCGTAATATTCGAAACATCCGCATGCGTCATACTCTTCCCGGTAGGGAGGTTGCAGGGCCATCCAGCCGGTGGCGCCGATAATGTCGTTGGCTCCGTGCAACACGTGCCCGTCGATGATGATGCCGGCACCGATACCGGTTCCCACGGCAATGAATATGGCACTGTGACATTCTTTGGCGGCACCTTGCCACATCTCTCCATACATATAGCAGGTACGGTCGCTGTCGATGTATATCTCGATGCCCGGAGGCGTTACACTGCGCAGCTCCTCATAGAGGGGGTAGTTGTCCCAGCCCGGTATGTTGGGGGCCCATACCCGGTTGGTTTGGGAGTAAACGATACCGGGGATGCAGACACCTATTCCGTCGACGTGTATACGGCTTCTGCGTGCTACGGTAAGAAGTTTGGCGAGGATATCCGCGGCGAGCTTGCCCACTTCGTGTCCGGTTCTTCCTTTCAGGAGCCGTTTGCGGTTAAACATCATGCTTCCGTCCGGAAAGAAAATGGCGCTGGCTATTTTTGTGCCGCCTATGTCCAATGCGATTGTTGCCATGGTGTTATAGTATTTATAGGTTGATTCATTAAGGTTGTATGCAAAGCTATGAATTTATTTCATTTTTGAGGTGTATAAACTGAGAAAATTGTGTGTAAAAAGAGTGTCTAATCACTAAATTGTGTTTAATGTAATTGCGCTTGGATGTACTCTTTCTCAATTAATTAGTTATATATCAGTGGATGAAACATTTTTTAGTGCAGGTGGAAATTCTTTGTTTTATGTTCGTTAACAAATCGGGTGGAAAGTATTCTTGTTTTTGCAGGTTCATCCCACAGAAAAATCCTATATTTGCCACTTACATAAGGAATATGTATGGAAACCAAATCTACGCTCTATAATGAGTTCCCTTTTTTTCTGAAGCGATATTTTCCCTATAAGGTACAGAAAATATCGCTGAATGCCGGTTTTACGTGCCCCAACCGGGATGGAAACAAAGGAGTCGGCGGTTGCACCTATTGCAACAACCAGACCTTCAACCCCGATTATTGCCGTACGGAGAAATCCATTACCCGCCAGCTGGAAGAGGGCAAGCAGTTCTTTGCACACAAATATCCGGAGATGAAGTATCTCGCCTATTTCCAGGCCTATACCAATACGTATGGCGAACTGGAAGACCTGAAGCGGAAATACGAGGAAGCCTTGTCGGCAGACGGGGTGGTGGGCCTGGTCATCGGCACCCGTCCTGACTGTATGCCCGACAGCCTGCTGGACTATCTGGAGGAGATGAACCGGCATACATTCCTTTTAGTGGAGTACGGCATAGAGAGTACCGACGACAAGACACTTTGCCGCATCAACCGCGGGCATACTTTCCATGCCGCCGCCGATGCGGTGGAAAGAACCGCTTCACGCGGAATCCTGACCGGTGGGCATGTCATCCTCGGACTGCCGGGCGAGACGCACGAAAGTATCGTGGTACAAGCCGGCGTACTGTCCCGTCTGCCGCTCACTACCCTGAAGATGCATCAGCTGCAACTGATAAGGGGCACCCGCATGGCTTTAGAGTACCGGCAGCATCCCGAAGATTTCCATCTGTTCGGTGTGGACGAATATATCGACCTCGTGATAGACTATATCGAGCATCTGCGGCCGGACTTGGTGCTGGAGCGTTTCGTCTCCCAGTCTCCTAAGGAACTGCTCATTGCACCTGACTGGGGACTGAAAAATTATGAATTTAATCATCGGGTTCAAAAAAGAATGAAAGAACTCGGTGCATATCAGGGAAAGAAGTATGAAATGTGAGAAAAAAGAATTATTTTTGCCGCAACTTTAAATATGGAATCAATCTAAATAAAGAATAATTATGAACCCAAAAACAGTGATAAAAGGAAAAATCCACTACGTGGGAGTGAATGACCGCAATAAGCATTTGTTTGAAGGTATGTGGCCGTTGCCGTATGGGGTTTCCTACAACTCTTACCTGATAGATGATGAGACGGTCGCTTTGGTCGATACGGTGGACATCTGCTACTTCGAGGTGTATCTGCGCAAGATAAAGAGCATTATCGGCGAGCGCCCCATCCAGTATCTCATCATCAACCATATGGAGCCGGACCATTCGGGCTCTATCCGCCTGATAAAGCAGCATTACCCCGACATCATCATTGTGGGCAACAAGCAGACCTTCGGCATGATAGAGGGCTTTTATGGCGTGACGGGCGAACAGTACATGGTGAAGGACGAGGATTTTCTGGCTTTGGGGCATCATAAGCTCCGTTTCTATATGACCCCGATGGTGCACTGGCCCGAGACGATGATGACTTTTGACGAAACGGAAGGAGTCCTTTTCGCCGGTGACGGCTTCGGCTGTTTCGGTACGTTGGACGGCGGGTTCCTGGATACGCGCATCAATCTGGACAGATACTGGGACGAGATGGTGCGTTACTATTCCAACATCGTGGGCAAGTACGGCTCTCCGGTGCAGAAGGCACTTGCCAAGCTGGGCGGTCTGCCCATTTCCACCATCTGCTCCACGCACGGGCCGGTGTGGACGGAAAACATAGCCAAGGTTATCGGCATCTACGACAAGTTGAGCCGCTACGCCGCTGACGAAGGTGTGGTCATTGCCTATGGTTCCATGTACGGCAACACGGAGCAGATGGCGGAAGCCATTGCGGCGGAACTTTCTGCACAAGGCATCAAGAACATCGTGATGCACAATGTGAGCAAGAGCAATCCTTCTTATATCATTGCCGACATATTCAAGTATCGCGGACTTATCATCGGCAGCCCCACCTACAGCAACCAGATTTATCCTGAGATAGAATCCTTGCTCTCCAAGATTCTGGTACGCGAAGTGAAGGGACGCTATCTGGGATACTTCGGCTCCTTCTGCTGGGCGGGTGCCGCCGTGAAGCGCATGGGCGAGTTTGCCGAAAAGAGCAAGTTCGAGATTGTGGGCGACCCGGTAGAGATGAAGCAGGCCATGAAGGACATTACTTACGAACAATGCGAAAACCTGGCACGTGCCATGGCAGAGCGTTTGAAGAAGGATAGGAAGTAGTTGAAAATTACCCCTAATTTATTAACCTAATAAAACAATCACAATGAGACTAATCATTCAACCGGATTATCAATCCGTATCAAAGTGGGCGGCACATTATGTGGCTGCCAAAATCAAGGCCGCTCATCCGACACCTGAAAAACCGTTTGTATTGGGATGCCCCACCGGTTCTTCTCCGTTGGGCATGTACAAGGAACTTATCGACCTGAACAAGAAAGGCATCGTGTCTTTTCAGAACGTAGTGACTTTCAATATGGACGAGTATGTAGGTTTGCCCAAGGAACATCCCGAAAGCTACTATTCCTTTATGTGGAACAACTTCTTCAGCCATATAGACATCAAGCCGGAGAACACCAATATCCTGAACGGCAACGCTGCCGACCTGGATGCCGAGTGTGCACGCTATGAAGAGAAAATCAAGTCCTACGGTGGCATCGACCTCTTCATGGGCGGTATCGGCCCCGACGGACATATCGCTTTCAACGAGCCGGGTTCTTCCCTTTCGTCACGCACCCGCCAGAAGACATTGACTACCGATACCATCATTGCCAACTCCCGTTTCTTTGACAACGACGTGAACAAGGTGCCCAAGACTGCCCTGACCGTCGGTGTCGGTACTGTGCTTAGCGCCCGCGAGGTAATGATTATCGTAAACGGACACAACAAGGCACGTGCCCTCTATCATGCAGTCGAGGGTCCCGTGATGCAGATGTGGACTATCAGCGCCTTGCAGATGCACGAAAAGGGTATCATCGTTTGTGACGATGCGGCCACCGAAGAATTGAAGGTGGGTACTTACCGCTACTTCAAGGATATTGAGGCAGAGCACCTGGATGCGGAAAGCTTGCTGAAATAAGCAAACTAATAAAAGTTTTGCAATTCCACCCTCACCACCCTCACCGCTTGTCTGCATCTGCTTGTTCATCGGTGTTTCAGGGGTGAGTGAGAGCAATTTAAAAGGGTGAGGGCAAATTTTGCCCTCACCCTTTTTGTTCTCCTGATTTTGGTTGACTGTTTTCAGGACAGGGCGTTATGTGATGAAAACGGGCTCTGCTCCGCTGTAAGGCTTTGGGTGCCAATGTTAAAGATACCAAATACTCACTGCAAAACCAGTGCATCGTTTTTGCAGTGCCGCTGCAACATAGATGCAGTGCCACTGCAACTGTTTTGCAGTGCTACTGCAACGCCTTTGCAGTGTTACTGCAAAAGATGTGCAGTAGGTTTGCAGTGAGGGCTTGTGATGAAAAAGCCATGGGCGTGCTTTCTTTTTTGCGGAATATGTGCTATCTTTGTCATACTTGTAATTTAAACAGTAGCAGCTATGGAATTGAGTGGCAGACGCTATCCGATAGGGATACAGAATTTTGAGCAACTGCGTACGCGGAATTGTGTGTATGTGGATAAGACGGAGCTGGTGTACAAATTGGTGAATACAGACCAAATTTATTTCTTCAGCCGCCCCCGTCGGTTTGGCAAAAGCTTGCTCGTGTCTACGCTGGAGGCCTATTTCCAGGGGAAAAAGGAACTTTTCGAAGGGCTGGCTATGGAACGTCTGGAGCAGGAATGGGAGGTTTGCCCGGTGCTGCACGTTGATTTCAGCTTGACGAAATATACTGAGCTGCGTGACTTGACGGGGCAATTGAATTTGTTTTTATCCCGTTGGGAAGAAATTTACGGAAAAAAGGAAGAGGAAGAGGGGGCGGCAGAGCGTCTGCAAGGCATCATCCTGCGTGCCTACGCCAAGACCGGAAAGCCGGTTGTAGTGCTGATTGACGAGTACGATGCTCCTCTGCTTGACAGTAATTCCGATGCCCTTTTGCAACAACAGCTTCGCAACGAGATGCGCAAGTTCTTCAGTCCTCTCAAGGGGCTGGGGCAATATCTCCGTTTTCTTTTTATCACGGGTATCAGCAAGTTCAGCCAGCTGAGCATCTTCAGCGAACTGAACAATTTGCAAAATATCAGTATGCGCGATGACTTCAGTGCCCTCTGCGGCATCACCGAGGAGGAACTGCTGACGCAGTTGAAACCCGATATTGAGCGGATGGCCGAGGCTAATGATGAGACTTACGAGGAGGCATGCTTGCATTTGAAGCGGCAATATGACGGTTATCATTTCAGTAAGGCTTGTGCGGATATTTACAACCCGTTCAGCCTGTTCAATGCTTTCAATTCCAAAGAATACAAGAACTATTGGTTCTCCACGGGCACGCCTACTTTCCTGATAGATATTCTGCGCCATGCAGACTTCGATGTGCGTGCGCTGGAAGGTGTTGAGGCTACCGATGAGCAGTTTGATGCGCCTACGGAACAGATAACGAGTCCCATCCCGGTGCTCTACCAGAGCGGTTATCTGACCATTAAGGGCTATGACCGTAATTTCCAAATCTATCGTTTGGCCTATCCCAACGGTGAGGTCCGTAAAGGGTTCATTGAATCCCTGCTTCCCTCTTACGTGCACTTGCCTGCCCAGAACAACACCTTCTACGTCGTCTCTTTCCTTCGCGACTTGATGAAGGGTGATGTGGAGAGCTGCCTGGAGCGTACCCGTTCCTTCTTTGCCTCCATTCCCAATGATTTGGAGAACAAGACCGAAAAGCATTATCAGACCATTTTCTATTTGCTGTTCCGGTTGATGGGACAATATGTGGAGTCGGAAGTGAAGAGTTCCGTAGGCCGTGCGGATGTGGTGGTGCAGTTGCAGGATGTCGTTTATGTCTTCGAGTTCAAATACGACGGTACCCCGGAAGAGGCGTTGGCTCAGATTGACAGCAAGCAGTATGCCATCCCTTACCGGGCGGACGGCAGGCGTGTGGTCAAGATTGGTGTGAATTTTGACAGTGCTACGCGGACGATTGGCGGGTGGAAAATAGCTAAAGCGGATTAGAAGAAGAAACTTTATTAATAAATTAGGGAAACATGAAATTAATTAGGTTAAACAGCTTTTTATATTTGTTCTGCATATTGAGTGTTTTTGCATCATGTGTGCAAAAACCAGATAGTAGTGTAGAAGATTGGAATCGTACTTTTATAAATACAAAGAAGCTTATTTCAGAGGCTTGTTTGGATAGAGAATTAATTTTGGGACGTCCTTTTTTAATCCAATATGTAGATTCATCTTTGCTTATTTATGATGATATTGGAGATTCTCTTTTTCTTTTGGTTGATTTGAAAGAAAACGATAGGGTTTATCGTTTTGGGCAAAAAGGTGAAGGAAATAATGAATTCTTGCAAGTTTTTGCTTTCTGTAATATGAAGTCCGATTCTATTCTTGGTGTTTATGATGCATATAAACATGAATTGCGTGAGATAAACTTAGATAAGGTTAAGCGTGGAGAAATGAATTTTCCAGTTGTTTTTAAAGATACTTTATCGAGTATTAAGCTATCCCCGACAAAATATGACGCATATCTTGGATTAGGATTCTATGAAAGTAACATGTTGAGTCTTACGGATAATTCTATTGGAAGTAAGTTCTTTTTTGAATATCCTTATAAAGATAGTCGCGAGAAAGCTATTTCAAATCGTTTGCGAGGGATGGCTTATCAAGGGACTTTGTGCTCTAATCGGTCATTGGACAAATTCTTGTATGCTGTGTGTAGTGCTCCTATCTTTATGCTGTTTTCTGTAAATAAAGATGGAATTGAGAAAACTTATGAATTGATAGGTGGATATCCCAATTATGTTACAGAAGAAACAGGTGAATATCGATCGGCTCCAATGAGTGCAGATAATAAAATGTCTTTTACCATGGCATATGCAACGGATAATTACATCTATCTGCTGTATTCCGGAAAGAATTTTAGAGATGCTGGTATGGATGCATTTAAAGCTAATGTCATTTATCAGTTATCTTGGAATGGAAAACCGATAAATAAGTTTGAAACTGATTATCCACTGACAAATTTTTGTGTTTCTGATAATGATGATGTCTTGTATGCTTTGGCTGATAAAGGTGAAGTGGAACTGGTACAGTATACTTTGAAATAGATTAAGTTATGTTTATGGTTGGCTCGCTCTATCCAAATACTGTTTCTTATCAGTTCTTGGTTTTTCTTAAGCATTTTACCTGCTGCGCAATGGTATCACGCCGTCCTTTATTAAGCAAACGGTAAGAAGATGATTAAGATGGGTGTCTCTTGTTAAAAAAATATCTAACTTTGAGGCGGATTAATATTTGAACACACACAACGTGGACGAGAAAAGAGGGAGACGGCAAATGCTATTGATATACGTTGCTATAGGGATTATTGCAGCAGTAATTACTGGTTGGTTTGTATATCAAAACCGGATGGAGTACTGGGAAACGCAGGCACGCAGTGCTTTTCGTGTAGCTTTAGGGAAGGAGTTGCAGAAAAGGAATGAAGTTGACGTGTATTTCAGTTCGTCAGGGAATATTAGGTTACCGGATGATTCCATTGACATTAAGAAGGAGCCGATAAAGGTGGAAATGGAAAGTGAATATGGTAAAAAGGACTTTTTTGTTCCTTATGAAAAGTACTTTCATAATGTGGAGCAATCTTCTAATTTGAGAGGGATGCACTCTTATATACTGCATATGTTCCCTTTGCAAGCTGATTCGTTGAATAGGATATGGTATCGCTTACTGGAAGAAATGAATTATTCTGGGAAAACGGTAGTACGTATATCTGTGGCTGATTGGGATGAACGTGAAACTTATACTTTTTCGGACGATTCACTTTATATGTTAAAACCGGATAGTCTTATGTCTTGTTATTTGGGCTATAGGTGCGAAATTGGTGTGACGGGATATTTGTATTATTCTTGGTTGAACATTTTTACTGCTAAGGATAAGATTCTTTTGTGCGCTCTTGTTCTTTGTTGCTTTCTGCTGTTTTTTCTGCAAGAATACATTGCTAAAGTCTATCGCCGTTTTTTTGTCAAAGAGGTGACGGTAGAAAAAACAGTTCCGATATTTGTGGAGAAAGAAATACCGATGATTGCAGTAGATAGGAGTGAGGCGCATGTTTATCGGTTGGAAGATGATTTGTTTTTTGATGCTGATTCCGGTGTGCTGTATAGAGTAGACAATAGGGTGAAGTTGACGGCAACCCTTGCAAGACTGCTGCAAGCCTTCTTGGATGCGGAAGATTATAGGTTGTCAGTCAATGGAATTATGGAACTATTGTGGCCGGACGGTTCAGTAACACCGGGTAATGTACATACTGTAATAACAAGATTACGAAAAGCCCTGTCCGAAGTCTCTGATTGGGGGATAGAAAATAAAAAATTTTGTTATCAACTAAAAAGTCCCATTTCATTGAAAAAATCCTTGAATGAATGATGGAATCTCTCATCTGACAAAGCCTAAAATAAGTGCTTGTCAGACGAACGGTTATCGCGTCCTGCCATGGCTGAATATGCAAAGAATGTGTATATTGGAATTGTGGATGCTGGTGCGGAACATTGTTTTGAAACCCTATTGCATGGTCAGGCTTCTTCGTTTGGCAATTATCCCATTCCGCAGGTGAAACAATATTTAGGGGGGGGAGAGAGGATATAATGCATCTCGTGGAGTATTTGTCTATTCTTGTTATGATTTCCCTTATTTAGCATTGTATCAGCAGGATGAGGATAAATTTTCATTAGTGTGGGAATGGCGAACAGATGGTGACGAATACGAGATTCGGAACAATGAGGTGATTTTTGACCGCAGGGTAAAAGGTGTCCGGGGACTCTGTATGAGTAAGGATTTTATTATTACATTGCAACGAGACCGTAGAAAAGATGATACGGATGAATCTACAGTGGGAAGGGATGCAAGCAAATGCCCTCATACTGTTTTCTTGTATGATTATGATGGAAATTTAGTGAAGATTGTTGATTTGGGTATTCCCGTAATGCGTATAGCTTCTGAAGAACAGAGTAATACGTTGTATGCCATAGGGGTGAATCCGGATTTTGTCTTGGTGAAATATGAATTATAAGATAATTAATTGACGGCTCATGGCGTGTAGGATATACTGATTACCAGTATCGATAACCGAACGGATTTTTAATAGGAATATTTTTTCATCGTGAGTATAGGTGAATAAAAGTAACTTTTGTATTCATTTTTTCTTTTTTCTTTTATATTATTGTTTAACTTTGGCGCTATTAAGCGGATGCCTCTTCGAGTGCATGGGTAGAAATGAATAAGCAACAGAAAGGAAGGAGTTGATGAAACGCTATAAGAAGATTCTTATGATATGGATATGTGCCATTGTAGTGGTGGCAGTGTCTGTGATAGTAGCATTATATGATAATGCCAACCAGGGACAAGACGTGGCTAAGGAGGTTGCTGTAGAAACTCTGCGGAAGGTTGCGGAACGGGTCGTGAATCGGGAATTTGATGGGCTGGGGATGTTCTATGCATTTGGGTCTGATAGTGGTAAGAAGCATACCAAAAGGAAAGCGATATCAGAAAATGGTGAATTTGAAGTGATAATAGACTCATTGAAAGAGGCACAAGGACTATTTCCGTTGGATGTCGTAGGGTTTAAAGCCGATATGTTGAATTATTATGGAAAATTTCCATTGGAAGAGATTTGTCTTGAGTGGAAAGCTGAGATGAATGATCGGTATGGCGGAGCCATGTGTGCTCTTTTTCTGAAGGTTAATCCGATGGGAAAGGGCATTGTGCAAGAATCATTTACTGGAGATGAAACTATAATTGCTTCACAGAATGATTTAGGTACTTACTATTTGAACGGTATGTACACAATGAGGTTGACAGCTTATATGCTGCCTGATTTTTGGCACTGTGTGGATTGGGCAGACCATGTACTGCAGATACTATCCTGCATTTTGTGCATTCTGTTATTGGGACTGGCGATTTATGTAGGGGGTCAACAGTATAGAAAGAGAAAAACGGCTGATACGTTGACAAAGAGCACTTATCGGTTCGGGAAGTATATATTTGATTCCGTCAACCATACACTGACTTATGAAGGTGAAAAAGTATCTTGTACGCCACAAGCCGCGAAGTTATTACTTGGTTTTGCCAAGTCGTCCGAACTTTTCCTGACGAACGATGAAATAGCGGAAATTTGCGGTTGGCCATTGAGTGATTTGAATTTAGGCAGCCGCCGCAGAAAAGCAATAAGCTTATTGGGTAAACTCTTTGAGGCGGACGATTCCATTCAGATTCTTCTTCTGCCGGAAAGGAAGGGGTATCAAATTGTTATCTCCAAGTAGATGAAATGTTAACCCATATTGGTGTGTCGGGTGTGAACTTTTTTTCACGCCCCAACTTTGGGCGTTTTCCGAATAAAGACTTGCAAAAGCCAAAATAATCCTTTTATCTTTGCTTGTGTAACAAAAAACAAAAACACTATGAAAAGCAAGGTGAAGTTATTAGGAACTTTGGCAATTAGTGCCATTTCAGTTTTAAGCTATGTTCAAATTAGTCATTCGGAAAAGCTGGATGATTTACTATTGGAAAATATAGAGGCATTGGCTGCTGGTGAGAGTGGAAGTGACGGCCAATGTTTGGGGAGTGGTTCAATAGTTTGTCCTTTAACAAATCAAGGAGTAGCTCATGTGCAAATTTATTATAGCCTGCCTCATTAGCCTATCCGCACTATCCTTTTCCTCTTGTACGCAGAAAAAAGTAGCAACTTCTGTCGCTTACATGGATTTTCCGCAAACAATCGAGCTGAAGGCGAGGGTGCAGCCATTGGACACCGCTTTGTTCCGTTATCCGTTCCGCGTTCGGGTGCAGGGTGATAAGGCTGTGGTAATGGATTTGCATGGCACGGACTACTTTTGCCATGTTTTCCACTATCCGGGTTTCCGCTATTTGGCTTCGTTCGGCAAGCGGGGCGAGGCTCCCGAAGAGATGCTTTCTGCTGAAAATATCCGATGGCATGGTCAATCTCTGTGGGGACTTGATGCTGGTAAGTCCGTATTGACCAAGTATGATTTTACTTCGTCGGGTTGCTCAATCGTTCCTCAGAAAGTGATAAATATGGATGCTGACATGCTTCGCGTTTTAGACTTTGTGATGGTTGACGACTTTACCTTCATTGTTCCGGACGAATCTGGCAGCAGCCGCTTTTGCTGGGTAAACTATCAAGGGAAATTATTGCGCAGAACCGGTCAAATACCGTCAGCCAACGTGGAGGCTTTACAGAATGCCCGTCCTGCATTGGCTCAGGCATGGCGTAGCTTCATCGACTATAATCCCCGAAATGGAGTGCTGGCAGCAGTTACCCAGTTGGGCGAAGTACTTGAAGTCTTTAATTTGAAAGATAGTACGCATGTGGTACGCATCGGTCCGCACGGTGAACCGGAGTTTAAGATTTCCCAGGGTTATGGTATTCCTACGGGTATCATGGGATTTAGCGATGTCCAAGTGACAGACAGTGCTATCTATGCGGTTTTTCATGGGCGCTCTTTTAAGGAAATTGCGCAAAATGTACAGCAAGGTGTCTATTTGCCGGATGGAGGACGGTATATCTATGTTTTTAGTCTGACCGGCGAACCTCTCTGCAGGTATGTGTTAGATCATTATGTTTATGGCATATCGGTAGATGAACAAAAAGGAATAATCTTGGCAACGGATGTGAATAAAGATGATCCGATAATAGAGTATAGTATGAAATAAAGTAAACTATAATATGGATGGAGAGGAACGGACGGTTCACGTTTGGTTGGTGCATCTCGTACCGTCCGTTCCATAACCCACCAAGAAAGGAGGTCGAGGCAAAGATAGTAATTTGAATTGAAAACAGAGTGTGTTTTCTGCCATTTCGATAGGTATGGCAAGAAAAGAGTTCTCCAAGATTTTTATATCTTGATTCTGGTACGCAAGCATTATGCTTGTGGTAAATGATAAAAAAAGAATAATCTTATACTAATAAAACTGAAGAGTAGTATGAAGAAAATGATTAAGATAGCTTTTGTTGCAGCATTTGCAGCGATTGCAGGATATGGAGTTTATGCAAATCAGAAATCTGAAGTATTATCTGATTTGACATTGGCTAATGTGGAAGCATTGGCAGGTAGTGGTGAAACAACTATAGAATGTTGTTTGGCACTTTGGGGCACTTGTAAGGGGGATATTAAAGCCCCATATGTGTGTGCTTCAAGATGATTTGAGGTATGATGAATTAGTGTTATCTAATTTGTATTGTTGATTTTCGTTGTAGTCATCTATGACATTCTTGAATATAGATTAGATATACTTATGAGATAGGTAAGGAATCATTGTCATGTAATTAGGACGTACTTAATAAATGCTTTGATTCCTTATTTTAAAAATCATTGCAGATGTATTTAATGCTTTGAATGCAGCGTTTTTATTAGTGATTATTTTGATGTTGATTGTTTTACGTTAAGTGAAAATATTATGAAAATAAAATTTCTTTTATTATTGATTGTAATGTGCTCTTGTGAAAATAAGCCTCAAACATTCTTGGACTTGTTTTCAAATAGCATAAGTAAAGAAATGGTGGTTCAAGACTACGTTCCAACTGATTCATTAAGCATGCCAGAAGCTATATTGTCGGATGGTGATTATCTTGTGTTTTTAGAACCGGCGTTACCTCAACTGCTGACTTTTTATGATTGCGAAAAGAAAATATTTTCTCATGGATTGAATAAAGGGCAGGGACGAGATGAAGCCATAAGTGTTCAGACTATAGGTGTTGGCAAGAGTGCAGGAGAAGTGTATGCTTCGGATTTAGCAACTCAGTCTGTTTTTCTATTATCGCTTAATAATAAAATAAAGAAAGTAAGGAAAGATTCTATCAGTATCGATACTCGATTCTGTGAAGTTGCCTATGATAATGAATTGGCTTTCTTCTTATTGGTGGGCGATGAAAAACGTTTTCTGATGAAAGCAAACGGACAATATAGAAAAATTGGTGAAAACATCGTGATTCCTAATATCTCTCCGGAGATTGTTTCCCAAACATTGCAGGGCCCTTGTACTATTTCGAGTGAGAAAAAACGGATTGCTTGGTTTTCCGTCTACGGTGATGTTATGGAGATATATGATTACAGCGACTTAAACAATGTTGCTCTTGTAAAATCACATATTTGCACTCTTCCTGTGTTTAATAGTAGCGATGGATCATTGGGCTTTCAGACAAAGCTGAGTGTCTCATCGGTTACCTCGGACGATAATTATATATATGCTCTTTATAATGAGAGAAATTTGGAACAAGCCGCACAAAATAGAGCACAGGCTTTCTTCTCAAAGAAAGTTCTGTTATTTGATTGGAATGGTACTCCCCGTTTTATTGTTGAGCTGGATAGGCCGATAAAAAGTATAACGTATGATAAAAAGAGAAACATGGTATTGTGTTTAGGATTAAATAATGATTTGGAATATGCCGTTTTCGGCTTTTCTGTAGATGTGTAATTTTGCTCTTTTTGAAGTGATAGAATATGAATTTGAGAAAATGTGGTTAATGAAATAATTTGGTGATGAAGGATGGGTATTTATTTATAATATTGTCGATTATTGTATTGTTCTTTTTTGCTTGTACGAGAAGAAAAAATGATGATATGACACATTTAGTAAAAGAGTGGGAAAAAAAAGAAATTATTTTCCCAAATAATCTATATTTTACATTATATGGAAAGGATACTGTTCAATATCCGGCTCATTTGCAATATACAATTCTTAGCTATGTGGATTCGGCTGGATGTTTCAGTTGTAAATTGCAACTGCCTATGTGGAGGGAGTTTATACATCGGTTGGATTCAACTTATCCAGGAAAGGTTTCTGTATTACTGTTTTTACATTCAAAAAGTGAAATAGAATTATTGTATGCTTTAAAAAAGAATGGCTTTGACTATCCAGTTTGTATAGATGAAAATGATAAACTTAATCGCTTAAATCATTTTCCATCTGATATGGCTTTCCAAACTTTTTTGCTGGATAAGGATAATAAAGTGTTAGCGATGGGGAATCCAATTCTTAATCCTAAAATAAAAGAATTGTATCTGAAAATTATTCGTGGGAATGATATTGTATCAACTGCTGGAAAAGGCATTACCCAGACTAAAGTCCATATAGATGTCTCATTTTTGCGTTTAGGTAACTTTGATTGGCAGGAGGAACAAAAAGCAACTTTTATATTGAAGAATATCGGAGATAACCCATTGGTTATACAAGATGTTGCTACTTCTTGTGGTTGTACTACCGTAGCTTATTCAAAGGAACCGGCATTACCGGGTAAGGAAATAGATTTGGAAGTGGTTTATAAAGCTGAACATCCGGAGCACTTTGACAAGACGATAACGGTATATTGCAATGCAGAAACTTCTCCGTTGGTATTGAAGATTAGCGGGGATGCAAAATAACTGATTGATGGGATGAAGGAGCGGCTGCAATTGAAAAAATGGTTGAATGGAATAACGAATGTATTATTCTGTCTGTGCCTGCTTGTTGTGATACTGATAGTATTGCAGGTGTTTGTGGTGACCTCCTTCAAGATACCGTCGGACTCGATGGAACCATCGTTGCTGGCGGGTGATTGTATTCTGGTGGATAAATGTTCGGGTGGAGCACGCCTATTCAATGTGCTTGATGCCGTGGAGAAAAAGGAGGTGAAGATACAACGTATGTCCGGATGGAGAAATTTTCAGCGGAATGATGTACTAGTGTTCAATTTTCCTTATCCGGGCAGGTGGGACAGCATTGCGCTGGACGTGATGTTGTATTACGTGAAGCGCTGTATCGCCGTGCCGGGTGATACGTTGGAGATAAGGAATACACATTATCGTGTGTCCGGATTTGATGGTATCGCAGGAAATGTGCAGGCGCAGGAGGAATTAGGTAAATTGATATCTTCGGGCATGACGGAGGAACGGGGCCTTGTTCTTAAGAGCTTTCCCGATGGTGGCTGTAATGGGTGGACTATCAGCGAGTTTGGGCCTCTTTATATACCGGCCAAAGGCAGCGTGGTAGGAATGAATCCGGAAACACGGTTGCTGTATCGGAACGTGATAGAGTGGGAACAGAAAAAGAAACTGACATTGCATGGAGATTCGGTTCTGCTGGGGGACAGTGTGATACACAATTACCGCTTCTGTGAGAACTATTATTTTGTTTCGGGTGACAAGATGGTGAATTCAAAAGATTCCCGCTACTGGGGATTACTGCCGGAACCATTTATAGTGGGAAGGGCATGGCTGGTATGGAAGTCCGTCAGCCCGAATACTGGAAAAATGAGATGGAAACGTATCTTTAAAAGAATAGACTAAGATGAAAGTTCTGTTTAAATTGCTCTGGATATTATTGATTGCCGGGATATTGGAGGCTTGCAATGCTTCCGGCAGATTGGAGTACGCACTGGAGTGTGCTGCAACCAACAAAGGCGAACTGGAAAAGGTACTGGAACATTATAAAGATGAGCCTGAAAAATATAAAGCCGCTTGTTTCTTGATAGAAAATATGCCTTATCACTATGCCCTTGAAGGTGAAGAACTGGATTCTTTGAAAACAGTGCTGGCTTCGGCAGATGCTTATGGGGTGATGCTGAAGGATACTGCCGTACCGGATTGGGATTATTATACCCCTTCCGGATTGCAGAGAAAACCGGATGTACTGAATATAAGGGCTGAATTCTTGATAAATAACATTGATTTGGCTTTTGATGGTTGGAAAAAGCGTCCGTGGAATGCTTCCCTTTCTTTTGCAGATTTCTGTGAATGGCTGCTTCCCTATCGTATCGGAAATGAGACTCCGGACAACTGGCGGCAGATATACCATGACCGTTATTCCTTTTTGCTGGACGAGGTTTATACGGGTATCGATGTAGTGGAGGCGATTAGCGTAGTTTGGGAGTATTTGCAGAAGGAAGACCCTTACCGGTTTACGTGGGTCTTTAACTATCCGCATTTGGGAGGAGAGTACCTGCTGCATAATCGTATCGGCAAGTGTCAGGATGCTTGTGATTTTATGATTTATGTGATGCGGGCCATCGGCGTCCCGGTAGCCTATGATTTCTATACTTTCAATGCGGAAACACGGAAAGGGCATGTGTGGAATGTGGTGAGGGATGTAACGGGTGTCTGCCTTCCTTTTACTTTCCCTTCCCGGAAGCCGGAACGGGGAAGTTTCTATATTGACAGTCGGCGCCCGAGCGTGGTTTACCGCCGGTGTTTTGGCAGGCAATGGGACATGGATGGTGATTTTATGCGGAACCGGTCCGTACCGGCTGCTTTTAAGGATGTGTTTGCAAGAAAAGTGTCGGATAATTATTTTGATTCGAATCTGGAACTGCCGGTAGAAGGGATGGACGGGAATTATGTTTATGTGGGGTTGTTCAGTGCTTATGGGTGGCGGGGAATAGATTTTACTAAGGTAGAAAGTGGAAAAGCGCTTTTCAGGAATTTGGCTTCGAGGCAGGTTTATATATTGTTGGCATTCGCAAACGGGCAGTATCGCCCTATTGGAAATCCTTTTTATTTTGATGGCAAGGATATACATCCTTATGTTGCAGATACCTCCAAGTGCTATTCTGCTGAATTGTATCGGAAATACCCTCTTTCGGAACGTATCAGGAACTATATGGGAGGGATAAAAGACGGGCATTTTGAGGCGGCTTGTGATAAGGATTTTAAAAATGCGGAGTTGTTGTGTACTGTGAAAGATACGCCCGGTATCAATTATAATCACGTTATTCTTGAGAAACCGGTAAGGGGTCGCTATGCCCGTTTTTGTTCTTCGGCAGAGGGATATGCGGAAGTTGCCGAAATGCATTTTTATAAAGGAGAGGAAGAGATTGTCCCTATAGACAGTTGGGGAGATGCTCCAGCCACAGCAAATACTTTTGCCTATCAGGTCTATGATAATGAACCGTTGTCGTATTTCATTTCATCAAAACCCGGTGCAAGTGTAACGGTGGATTTTGGAAAGGTTGTTACTATAGACAATTTTATGTATATGCCCCGTAACGATGATAACTTTGTCAGGATAGGGGATTGTTATGAACTCTTCTATTGGGGAGAGGGCTGTTGGAACTCATTGGGGAAGAAAATGGCAGAAAAACCTTTTCTGCCATATGACGGGATACCATCGGGAGCTTTGCTCTATTTGCATGACAGTACCCGTGGAGAAGAAGAACTGATATTTCATATGGAAGATGGTAAGCAGGTATTTGTATCGGATTGTAAGGATTGATTGGATTGTCTTTCAGATTGGAATAGAAAAAAATGGAATAGTGATATGAAACATTGGTGTGTATGGGTATGGTTTACAGCAGGTCTGTTTATGGCTTGTTCTTCGGAAAATCAGTGGTTGGACACAGCTTTGAATCTTGCCGGTGATAACCGTGCGGAGTTGCAAAAGGTACTGGACCGTTACAAGGAAGAGGACGGTGACAAATATCGTGCTGCTTGTTTTCTGATAGAGAATATGCCTTTTCATGGTGCTTACGAGGGAAAGGCCTTGGAGAATTACAGGAAGTATTTCAGTGAATACGTTTCATTTCCTTATTCCAGGCATGTGCAAGAGTTGATTGATTCCTTGAAAAGAGCAGATGGAGAATTTTCTATAAATCAATTGACTTATAAGAGGGACATTATGACGGTGGATTCCGCTTTTTTGGTCAATCATATAGAATGGGCATTCAAAGTCTGGCGGGAGCAACCTTGGGGAAAGCATGTTGATTTTGATACTTTCTGCGAATATATATTGCCTTATAGAATAGGGGATGAGCCGCTTTCTCTCTGGCGCAAAGAAATTTATGAGTGCTATAGCCCGATTTTGGATGAATTCAGGAAGACAGATGAGGCTGATAATCCTAAGGTTGCCGCCCAGTTGTTGATGGATACGTTGCGGAAAGCGAACTACCGGAATACGGCTCTTTTTCCGGTGGGGCCTCATTTGGGACCGGATGTACTGAAATGGCATACGGGCAGTTGCCGAGAGTTTACGGATGCCATGATATATGTGTTGCGGGCATTGGGCATTCCGTGCGGAGTAGATAGGGTGATGGTATTGGGAGACAACAATGCCTCTCATTTCTGGAATTTTGTTTTGGATAAGGAAGGAAAGACATACATTGCAAATCTTCCTTATGAAGAAGTATGGAGCAAAGCGGAAGAATATAGCATTTCGAGGGGAAAAATGTACCGGGCAACCTATAGTATTGATAAGGAGGCGGTACGGAAACTGGGGAAATATTCCGATGTTTACCCGGCATTCCGACGTCCGTTCTTCCGCGATGTCACTGCACTTTATACCGGTAACAGGAATTGGACTGTAGCTCTTCCGGATTCTTTGCTTTCCGGACAGTTTCGTGAGGGGGATATGGTGTATTTGTGCCTTGCCAACAGACTACAATGGCAACCTATAGGATATACTTTCTTTAAGAAGGGGGAGGCTCGTTTTGAGGATGTGGGAGGCGGGGCGGTCTTTACGCTGGCTGCCTGGAACGGAAAGGAATACGCTGCAGTATCTTCTCCTTTTCTTCTGGAGCGTGAAACCGGAAAGATACGGTTCATTGTTCCGGAAGCTGAAAAGCAGGAATTGGTCTTGTATAGGAAGTGCCATCTTACTTTGAGTGTTCTTTTCAATGACCGGATGATTGGGGGAGTAGTGGAAGGAAGCGACCGGGCAGACTTTGGGTGGAAGGATACTCTACTTTTGATAAAGGAGGCTCCGTATCGGCTATATACTGTGGCCCGGTTGAAGTCTGATAAACCGTATCGGTATATGCGCTATAAGGGTGCTGACGGATGTTTCTGTAATATCTCGGAACTGGCTTTTTATGAGAATACGGAAGATACCATACCTCTATATGGGGAAATCATAGGTACTCCGGGAAGTTTTGAAGACAATACACATGAATATTTGAACGCATTTGACGGTAATCCGGATACTTCATTTGATTATATACATCCGGATGGAGGATGGACCGGGATGGACTTTGGAAGTCCCCATCGTGTGGAGAAGGTGGTGTATACTCCTCGTAATGAGGTGAATTTTATTTATAAAGGTAATTTGTATGAATTGTTTTATTGGGGTGGAGGAAAATGGAATTCTGTCGGGCGGCAAATGGCTGTGTCAGATTCTATTGTCTATTCAGGGTTTCAAGGTGCTTTATTTTATCTGAAGAATCACACAGCCGGTAAAGATGAACGGATTTTTGAATATAAAGACGGGAAACAAATCTTTTGGTGAATTATAGAATACTATTGAATATTTGATAGATAGAATGAATAATGTACGTAATCTATTGACTGGAAGTTTGGTCTACATTGCTTGTATAGTTTTATTGTCTTTGGCATGTAACGTTTCTTCCGGACTTCCTGTAGCTGATGTTATAGGGCAATGGCTCTATTTCGATAAAAGTGCATTGGTAGTTGCAGGATGTCTGTTGATGGCTGGATTGATGATGGAAAAAAGGTATTTTCTTTTTATACCGGTTTCGTGGGTATTGGTAATGCTGGGGGGCATTGAGGCTGTTTGGGGATTGAGGCAGCTTTATGGTTATGCTGTGTCCAACCATTCCTTGTATGTATTGACAGGTTCTTTCTTCAATCCGGGGCCTTATTCCGGCTATTTGGCCATGATACTTCCGGTCTGTCTGTATCAATGGCTGACCAAGAGGGGGGAGATTCTCTGCTCTGACCGGAATGATGGAAGAAGATGGGAAAAGGTGATGGATAAGGCTGGAACTATGGTCGCTGGTGGTGTGATGCTGCTTATCCTTTGTGTGCTTCCGGCAGGAATGAGCCGTTCGGCATGGTTGGCGGCAGGAGTTTCCTGTCTGTGTGTATATGCTTGGCATATGGATTGGACGGATAAGTTCAGATTATTATGGCAGCAGCAAAGGCAGCGTGTGGTGATGGTAGTGGTCGGTGGATTCTGTGTCTTGCTATTGGCAGGCTATTTACTGTTTGTCTTGAAACCCGATTCTGCACGTGGCCGTCTTTTCATGTGGAAGATAACTTGTCGTGCCATTGCAGAAAAGCCGTTGACCGGATATGGGATTCATAATTTCGCAGCAGCCTACGGAAATGCGCAGGAAACTTATTTTGCAGCAGGTGATTATGAACCGTGGGAGGAACGTGTGGCGGGAAGTCCGGAATATGCATTCAATGAATATCTGCAGGCTGCGGTCGAACTGGGCATTCCTTTGGCGGTATGTCTATTGGTTGTGGTCGTGCTGTGTTTGTATAGGGGAGTCCGTAAAGGACGTTATGGTATCTGTGGGGCTATTCTTTCTTTGATGATATTCTCTTTTTCCTCCTATCCGCTACAACTTCCGGTATTTATCGTTACATTTGGAGGATTGCTTGTGGCGTGCTTGTCCGGTGCCGACCGTTGGCAATGGTTGGGGCTGGCTGTATCAGTAGGCATCATTGGCGGTTTTCGCCTGAAGAATGACTTGCAAGTGGAGCAGGCCTGTCGGGAGTGGATGAATGCGCGTGTGTTGTATAGTGCAGGTGCGTATCAATCGGCAGAGAAAGAGTACGGGCGCCTTTATCCTCTGTTGAGAGACCGGGCATCTTTCTTGTTCGAATATGGGCATGGATTGCACAAGCAGCAGCAGTTCGGTAAATCCAACCGTATTTTGAAAGAAGCTTTGCAGCGCAGCTGTGATCCGATGATACTGAATGTGATAGGCAAGAATTATCAGCAGATGGGTGACTGCTTATCAGCGGAAGACTGGTTTATCCGTTCCACCCATCGGTTGCCGGGGCGTATTTATCCCTATTATCTGCTTGCGAAGCTTTATGCGGAACCAGGATTCAGACAACCGGACAAGTTTGAAAAAATGAAGCGGATGGTATTGACGAAAGAGCCGAAAGTGCATTCTACGGCAATACGACAGATGAGGGAGGAAATAAAAAAGATTCAGCTTATTTTTGTCCATATCAAAAAAGATGAATAAAAACGGAAAGTGTTAATAATGAGCGAACTAATTGCTAAAGTGCTATGAAAAAAGTGTCCACATGCAAATATCGGTTCGTTTTTTTGAAACGATTAATTTTATCAATTTATAATTGAGTATGAATATGAAGACACAGAACTATCGATACCTGCTATGCATGGCCGTTGCACTGCTTGCCGCCTGCTCCGATGCCGGAAAGGGAAAAGAGTCCGAGGAAGGGGTGGCAACCGTCCTGCCAAGTGAAAGCAATGAAGTGACCGTGAAAGTCCTGAAGCGGGCGACCTTTGAACATGAACTGGTGAGCAACGGAAAAGTAACCGCCGGTGCCATGGCGGATTTGCGTTTTGAGACCACCGGTGTAGTGGCACACATCTACGTGAAGAACGGTGACCCGGTGCGCAAAGGGCAGAAACTTGCCGAACTGGATAAGTTCCGTCTGAAGAACAAGACCGCGCAAGCCAAGGATGCTCTGGACAAAGCGGAACTTGAGCTGCAGGACGTATTGATAGGGCAAGGCTATCCGGTGGGTGATACTTCCAAAATTCCTGCCGACATCATGAAGCTGGCACGAGTAAAGAGCGGTTACGACCAAAGTCTCTCCCAGTACGAACTCGCCGCCTATGAAGAAGAGCATGCTACGCTGGTTGCCCCCTTCGACGGCGTGGTGGCGAACCTCTTTTCCAAGCCCTTTAACGAGGCAAGCACTTCGGAATCTTTCTGCTCCATCATTGGCACTCAGAGCATGGAAGTGGACTTTACGGTACTGGAAAGTGAACTCCCCCTGATAAAGAGTGGCGACAAGGTGATTGTCACCCCTTACTCGGATGCCGCTTCCAAACAAGAGGGCCGCATCACCCAAATCAATCCTCTGGTAGATGATAAGGGAATGGTGAAAGTAAAGGCATCCGTCAATGGCAGGGGACGTCTGTTTAGCGGCATGAATGTGAGGGTAAATGTACACCGTTCTCTGGACAGTCAGCTCGTGATACCCAAAAGTGCCGTCGTACTGCGTTCGGGTAAGCAAGTCGTCTTTACCCTGAAAGACGGAAAGGCGCAGTGGAACTATGTGCAGACCGGACTGGAGAATGCGGAAAGCTACAGCATGGCCGACGATGCCCTGAAAGAAGGCGATACGGTCATCGTGACGGGAAATGTGAATTTGGCACATGAGGCGCCGGTGAAGGTGGTGGAAAATTGAAAGATGAAAATTGAAAGTTGAAAATTCATAATTCACAATTTAAATTCATAATTGAAAATTGATAAAGTTTTTGATACAGCGGCCTATTGCCGTACTGATGGCATTTACAGCATGCTTCATTGTCGGGCTGGTGACTTACTTCACCTTGCCGGTATCCTTGCTGCCCGATATTGCCATCCCGGAAATTACAGTGCAGGTGTCGGCGCAGAATACCTCGGCGCGTGAATTAGAGAATACGGTGGTGAAACCTCTGCGGCAGCAGCTCATCCAGGTGGCGAAACTGAAGGACATGGACAGCGAGACGCGCGATGGTGCAGGCATCATCCGCCTGGGCTTCGACTTCGGTACGAATACCGACCTTGCCTTCATAGAAGTGAACGAGAAGATTGACGCCGCCATGAACTATCTGCCCAAGGATGCCGAACGCCCGAAGGTGATAAAGGCAAGTGCGACGGACATTCCTGTCTTCTACCTCAATCTGACCCTAAAAAACGACAGTGCATACGGCAAGGTGGACGAACGCGCGTTTCTTGATTTGTGCGAGTTTGCCGAAAATGTCATAAAGCGTCGCATCGAGCAGTTGGCGGAAGTGGCAATGGTGGATGTCACGGGTTTGGTCGAACGCCAGTTACAGATTGTGCCCGACCCGGATAAGCTTGCTGTGTTGGGGCTCTCCATTGAAGACATAGAAAACGTGCTGGCGCAAAACAACGTGGAGCCGGGCAGCATGACCGTGCGCGACGGCTACTACGAATACAACATTAAGTTCTCCACCCTGCTGCGGACAGAGGAGGACGTGAAGGGCATCCTGCTGCGAAAGGAAGGACGTATCATCCGCTTGGGAGACTTCTGCCGGGTAGAGATTGTTCCTGCCAAGGAGAAAGGTGTCTCCATGAGCAATGGCAAGCGTGCCGTTACCCTTGCCGTCATCAAGCAGGTGGACGAGAATATGGAAGACATGAAGCTTGCCATCAACAGCACGATGGACTACTTCAAGAAAGTATATCCCGACATTGATTTTAGCATCAGCCGTAACCAGACGGAGTTGCTGGACTATACCATCTCCAATCTTCAGCAAAATTTGTCGTTGGGTTTCCTGTTCATCTGCATTGTGGCGGTACTCTTCTTGGGTGACATCAAGTCACCGTTCATCATCGGGTTGAGTATGGTGGTATCTATTGTCATCTGCTTCCTGTTCTTCTACTTGTTCAAGATGTCACTCAATATCATTTCTTTGTCGGGATTAATCCTGGCGTTGGGTATGATGATTGACAGTAGTATCATTGTGACGGAGAACATTTCGCAGTATCGCGAACGGGGCTATTCGTTGCGGCGGGCTTGCGTGACGGGAACGAGTGAGGTGATTACGCCCATGCTGAGTTCGTCGCTGACCACTATTGCCGTATTTGTGCCGCTGATATTCATGAGCGGCATTGCAGGGGCGTTGTTCTACGACCAGGCATTCTCTGTTACGGTGGGGCTGCTGGTTTCCTACTTCACGGGTATCATGCTGCTGCCGGTCCTCTATATGCTGGTCTACCGGACGGGGTTGCGCGGCAGGTCGTGGTTCTCCCGCATCCGCATCAACAATCCGTTGAAGGAACATACGCTGGACCGTTTTTATGATGCGGGCATCGACTGGGTATTTTCCCACAAGACGGTAAGTATCATATTCTGTGTGGTTTCTATTCCTCTTTGTGTCTTTCTGTTCTATTCCATAGCCAAGGAGCGTATGCCGCAGATAGACCAGAATGAACTGATAGTCCACGTGGAATGGAACGAAAATATACATGTGGACGAGAACCGGCATCGTGTGAATGTGCTGTTCGGACAGTTGTTGGACAAGACTGTGGAACAGACGGCTGCCATAGGCCAGCAGGACTATCTGCTGAACCGTGAGCAGGCTCTCTCTTCTTCGGAGGCAGAATTGTATTTCAAGACTTCCTCGCCTGACGGGATTGCTCCCTTGCAGAAGCAGGCGGGCGAGTGGCTGACACGGGAATATCCGTTGGCGACAGTCTCCTTTTCTCCACCCGAAACCGTGTTCGAGAAGCTTTTCGTGACCGGGGAGGCCGATGTGGTGGCGGAACTTTATGCCCGTAACAAGGAGAAGGCGCCGGCGGCGGAAGAATTGCGCGGACTGGAACAACAGTTTGCGGAGCTTACGGGGACAGCGCCCGTAGGTATCGCTTTCGAGAACCAGCTTGACATAAGCATCCTGCAGGAAAAGCTGTTGCTCTATGACGTTTCGTATGACGAGCTTTACCGTACGTTGCGGACAGCGTTCAAGGAGAACAGCGTAGCTATGCTCCATTCCTACCAGCAATACCTGCCTATCAGCATTGTGGGCGAGGAGCGGACAGTGAACGAGGTGCTGCAGCAGACATTGATACAGACCCGTCCGGACAGTAAGGGCGAAGTGGAGTATATTCCGCTTCGGGAGCTGGTAAAGGTGCGTCCGGCCGAGGATTTGAAAACGATTACGGCAGGACGCAACGGTGAATATATACCGTTCCGTTTCTATGAAGTGGACGATGCTCCGGAGTTGATGGAAAAGGTGAAGCGGGAGGCAGATGCCACGGGTGACTGGGATACGGCCTTCTCCGGCAGTTTCTTCTCCAACCGCCAGATGCTGGACGAGTTGGTGGTGATTCTTTTCATCTCTATCCTGCTGATGTATTTCATTCTTGCCGCCCAGTTCGAAAGCTTCGTGCAGCCGCTCATCGTGCTGCTGGAAATTCCGATAGATGTGGCGTTTGCCCTGCTTCTGTTGTGGATATGCGGGCATACCTTGAACCTGATGTCTGCCATCGGACTGATTGTGACGTGCGGTATCATCATCAACGACTCCATCCTGAAGCTGGATGCCATTAATGAATTACGGAAAGAGGGGATGCCGTTGCTCGAGGCCATCCACGAGGCGGGACGGAGAAGGCTCCGGCCCATCATCATGACATCGCTCACCACGATATTTGCCATGGTTCCGCTGCTGTTCTCGTTCGATATGGGGTCTGAGTTGCAAAAGCCGCTTTCCATAGCGATGATTGGGGCGATGTTCGTGGGGACACTGGTCAGTCTGTTCATCATCCCGTTGATATATTGGTTTATTTATAGAAAAGAAAGAACATGAAGAAATTAAGTCTTATACTTTTGTTCAGTCTGGGAGCCTTTTCCGCTTTTGCCCAACAGCGGATAACGCTCGATTTGCAGCAGACCATTGCCCTGGCGAATGACAGTTCGCTGGAAGCCTTCCGCACCAAGAACATGTATCTGGCCGGTTATTGGGAATACCGCACCTATAAGGCAAACCGCCTTCCCAGCCTGACGCTGAACATGACTCCGGCACAGTACAACCGTGATATCACCAAGCGTTACGACTCCGAACAGGACCTTGACATCTATCGCAGCCAGCAATCCTTCTATGCATACGGCAATCTTGCCGTCAGACAGAATTTCGACTTGACGGGCGGTACGTTCTATCTGGATACGGAGCTGGGCTATATGCGGAGCTTCGGTGGAAACAAGTATACCCAGTTCACCAGTGTTCCGGTTCGTTTGGGCTACTCGCAGAGTCTGGTCGGTTACAATCCTTTCCGTTGGGAACGCAGGATTGAGCCGCTGAAGTACGAAAAGGTGAAGAAGGAGTATATTTACAATGCAGAGCGAGTATCCGAGCAGGCCACTACCTATTTCTTTGCGCTTGCCATGGCACAGGCGGAATATGACTTGGCCAAGGACAATGCCGTCTCCACCGATACCCTCTACCGCATCGGCATGCAGCGCTTGAAAATAGCCGCCATCAGCCGTGCCGACCTGCTGACGCTGAAACTCGACGTGGTGAATGCCCGCAATACTTTGCAGAATGCCGCCAGTGCCTTGAAGCGCGCCATGTTTTCGTTGGCATCTTTCCTGAATATGGAGAAGAACACGGATATCAGGGTGTCGCTTCCGGGACGTCCGAGGGCGCTGACCATACCGGTTGATGAGGCTTTGCTGGCCGCTCAAGCCAACAATCCGGAATTTCTGGGGCTTCGTCAGGAAGTGCTGGAAGCCGAGCAGACAGTAGACAAGACGAAGAAGGAATCGCGCTTCAACGCCAGCATCAACGCCAGCGTCGGCTTCAACCAGGTGGCAGAGAAATTCGGTGAAGCATACAGGCATCCCATGCAGCAGGAGATGGTGTCGGTCAGTGTCTCCATTCCACTGGTGGATTGGGGCGTGAGGAAAGGCAAATACAACATGGCGAGGAACAATCTGAACGTGGTGAAGACTTCTGCCCGGCAGAGTGAAATCAGCATTGAGGAGGAGGTTATCATGACCGTCAGCGACTTCAACGTCCAGCAAGCCCTCGTCGCCAGTGCCGAAGAGGCCCTCGACCTTGCCATCCTGGCGTATAACGAAACCCGCCAGCGCTTCATTATCGGCAAGGCAGACATCAACAGCCTGACCCTCTCGCTGAACCGCCAGCAGGAAGCGCAACGCAATTACATCTCCGCCTTGCAGGACTACTGGCTGAATTATTACAAGATACGGAAACTGACGTTGCACGACTTTGCCAGCGGATTTTCGCTGTCGGAAAAATTTGATTATAATAACTGATGAAACGAGTTTCTTCCTTCACCGTCATAGTGGCGTTTGTCTGCCTTGCTTTGGTAGGGGTGGCGTTGATACCGCTGCTCCCCGTCAAGCTGAATCCGTCACGCAGCCTGCCCGGCTTCACGGTGGGTTTCAGCATGCCTGGCACTTCGTCGCGGGTGGTGGAGATGGAAGTGACCAGCAAGCTGGAATCCATGCTGGCGCGTATCCGCGGAGTGAAGCGGCTGAACTCCACCTCGGGCAACGGCTACGGCAACATTACTGTGGAGCTGGACAAGCATGCCGATGTCGAGGCAGTCCGCTTCGAAGCTTCCACCATCATCCGGCAGACGTGGCCCCAATTGCCCGAAGGTGTCAGCTATCCCACCATTCACATGAAAGTGCCCGACGAGAACGCCTCACGCCCTTTCATGTCCTTCACACTGAATGCCCCTTCCACTCCGATATTGATTCAGCAGTATGCCGAGGAGCATATCAAGCCGCGGCTGGCAAATATTCCGGGTATCTATAAGGTGGAACTCAGCGGTGCCACGCCCATGGAGTGGAGACTGGAATATGACAGTGAACAGTTGCGCTTGCTGGGTGTGACCCTATCGGACATCAGCGAGGCAGTACAGCGGCATTACCGGAAGGAATTTCTGGGTACGCACAATGTGGATACAGGTAACGGTAGCCGGGAATGGATACGCCTGGTACTGGTGCCGGAGAGCAACTCCCTTGGTTTTAATCCTGCTGCCATCACCGTGACGGCTACCGACGGGAAACTGCTCCGCTTGGACGAACTGGTGTCGGCTGTCCGTATGGAGGAGGAGCCGCAAAGCTATTACCGCATCAATGGGCTGAATTCCGTCTATCTATCCATTACTGCGGAAGAAACTGCCAACCAGTTGCAACTGAACCGTGCCGTGATGGACGAGATGGAAGCTGTTCGGCAGGTACTTCCTGTCGGATATGAAGTGCATACCAGCTATGATGCGACCGAGTACATACGGGAAGAACTGGACAAGATTTACTTCCGTACCGGTTTGACGGTACTCATCCTGCTTGTATTCGTATGGCTCATTACTCGTAAGTTGAAATATCTTTTTCTAATAGTTACCAGCCTGGCTGTAAATATAGCGGTGGCACTTATCTTCTACTACCTCTTCGGACTTGAGATGCAGCTTTATTCGCTGGCGGGTATCACTGTCTCGCTGAATCTAGTGATAGACAGCACCATTGTCATGACCGACCACATTCTGCATCGGCGTAATCTCAAGGCCTTCCTGTCGGTGTTGGCGGCAACCCTCACTACGATGGGTGCGCTTGTTATCATTTTCTTCCTTGACGAGAAGATACGGCTCAACCTGCAGGACTTTGCAGCGGTAGTGATCATCAATCTGGCTGTTTCCTTGATGGTGGCGTTGTTCTTTGTTCCGTCGATGATTGAGAAGATAGGACTGGTGAGGCGGATTACGGGGAAGAAGAGGCGTCTTGTCTTGCCGGGGCTGACGCAAACATTCAAAACAAGGTTGGGACGGATTTTCAGACGTTTCCCCGTTTATTTCTCCTGCTGTTACTCTGCTCTCATCCGTTTTCTATGCCGTTGGCGCTGGGCTGTATGCCTGCTGTTACTGTTGGGTTTCGGTCTGCCCGTTTTTCTGTTGCCCGGCAAACTGGAAGGAGGGGGAAAATGGGAAGCTGCTTACAATAAGGTATTCGGTTCGGATACCTATAAGGAGTCGGTGAAACCCGTTGTGGACAAGGCGCTGGGCGGCAGCTTGCGGCTTTTCATACAGAAGGTGTACGAAGGCAGTTACTTCACCCGTAATGAGGAGGTGGTGCTCTATGCCAACGCCAACCTTCCCAATGGCAGCACCCTCGAGCAGATGAACACTTTGATGAAACGTATGGAGACCTACCTCAGCCGGTTCAAGGAAATCAGGCAGTTTCATACTTCCATTTACAGCCCCCGGCGTGCCAGTATGCAGATTTATTTTAAGAAGGAAGCCCGGAACAGCGGTTTTCCCTATACACTGAAAGCCAATATGATAAGCAAGGCACTGGAACTGGGAGGCGGCAGCTGGGGCATCTACGGATTGCAGGACCAGGGGTTCAGTAATGACGTCCGCGAGAGTGCCGGCTCCTACCGCATCAGGATGTACGGCTACAACTACGACGAACTCTATGAGTGGGCGGAGAAGCTGAAGGCCAAGCTGCTGACGCACCGGCGTATCAAGGAAGTGCTCATCAATTCGGAGTTCTCCTGGTGGAAGGATGACTATCAGGAATTCTACTTCAACCTGAACAAGGAGCGCATGGCGCAAGAGGGCATCGACGCGCAAGTGCTTTTCTCTGCGGTGCGCCCCATCTTCGGCAAGAATCTGGAGATTGGCTCGGTAGCGGCCGAGCAGGGAACGGAGAAAATCAAGCTCTCTTCCCGCCAGTCTGCCGAATATGACATCTGGGCAATGCAGTTCTTTCCCTATGGAGTAGGAAACGGCAAGCATTACAAACTTTCCGAACTGGCTACTGTGGAAAAGGGACAGATGCCGCAGGAGATTGCCAAAGAAAACCAGCAGTACCGCCTCTGCCTGCAATACGAATATATCGGCTCCAATGAGATGGGCAACAAGATACAGAAACGTGACCTGGAGGAGTTCAACAAACTGTTGCCGATGGGTTATACAGCCGAGTCGGACAGCAACAGTTGGTCATGGGGCGAGAAGGACAACCGCCAATACCTGCTTCTGCTGGTGGTGATAGCCATCATCTTCTTTACGACCAGCGTTCTGTTCAACTCCCTGAAGCAGCCGCTTGCCATCATCTTTGTGATTCCGGTTTCTTATATCGGGGTATTTCTTACTTTCTATTGGTTCCGGCTGAACTTCGACCAGGGCGGTTTTGCCTCGTTCGTCCTGCTGTGCGGCATCACGGTGAATGCCAGCATCTATATCCTGAACGAGTACAACAGCATCCGACGTCGTTTCCCCCGTCTTTCCGCTCTTCGTGCCTACGTCAAGGCGTGGAATGCGAAGGTCGTTCCTATTTTCCTCACGGTAGTTTCTACCATTCTGGGATTTATCCCTTTCATGATAGGTGAGGACAAGGAGGCTTTCTGGTTTCCATTGGCGGCGGGTACCATTGGCGGACTGATGATGTCCGTCATCGGTATCTTCTTTTTCCTGCCGGTTTTTGTGCTGAAACAGCGTGATTTTCTTAGGAAATGATTACTTTTGCTCGATTTTGTTACCAGAATGGATACTTGAATTTTAAATATGGAAAGTGCGGAGTACTCTTTGGATGAGTTATTATGTCAGTCTCTTCTGTTGTTTCGTCAGTATCGGTTTTATGATGCTCCGGAATGTGGAGAAAAGGCATTCCGGATATTGGAGGAAGCCCATGTATGGATGGGGCGTACGCAAGAGTGTGTGGATATGGCGAAATGGGGGTGCGTGATAGAGTGTCTTGCGCAGAAATACTACATAGAAGATGATACGGATGCGATTCTGGAAGAAATTGATGCTGCCTTGGTTGCGCATTGGAAGAGGATAGAGAAAATCCATGCAGAAGTCACCACCGTTTATTTATGGCTGGGGTACTATTTCCTGCTACGTTTCAGAAACCGGGAATCCCGTTCCCATTCCCGTTGTAAACAGATAATGTCCAGCTTGTTGTGTGCTTTGGTCGAAATCTTCCGTAAGGTGGAGAAGGGGGGAGCCCCGACAGAAGTCTTGTCACATCTTTCGGTAGATGTTTGGGGAGAGACCGTCTGCTGGATGGAGCAGGTACATGATTCCCGTCTTTGCGAGAAGCAGTCGTCAGCTTTGCTGGCACAACTCTATAACCTGAAAAGTGTGGAGTTGGAAAAAGGTCCGGGAAAGCAGGATGCTTTGCTCCAGCAGATTCTGGAGTTTTATTGCTTTTAAGGGAAAATTATCTCTGCTTAGTTTTATCATTTCTGCTTCCACACTTCCACCTACTTCCTGCATCCCTTTATTCATCGGCATTACAAGTGCTGTGGAAGCAACTCAAAAAGGTGGAAGCAACTTTTGCTTCCACAGCGGAAATACGCCGAAAAGTAAGTTAATATCTTGTTTGTTAGTGTATTAATAGAATGTACAGCATTTTGCAAATATCTTGTTTACACGATATGCGTTTCGTGTAAACACGGTATTAACTTCGTAAAAGACCGTTTACCGATAGACTGCAGCTGGGCTCATAATAGGAATAAGATAGGTGCACAGTATGGGGAAACTATGAGTATAATAGGTGTTCAACGGTTATGAAGCACCTTGTTGACGGTCGTTAGTCGAGTGGTTGACGGCCGTTGGCAGAGCGCATCACGGCCGATAGGCGCTGATAACTCCGTACAGAAAATGGAAAGGAAGCCTATGTAAGGGGAAACAAGCTCTGAGCTATTTGTTTTGTTTGTCACATTTATCTTGTTTTTGTACATTGTTGAAGCGGTTTTTTGTATCTTTGAAGGGAGAGGCCGTAAAAAAGCTTATTCTCATCCAAAGTTTAATTATATATACATGGATTATGAAGCGATGTATAGTACTGTTCATAACATTCTGCTGTGCAGTTGTTTCTAATGCGCAGACAAATGGCATTGTGACTGATGGGGAAAAAGGATTGCCGTTGGCTGGTGTGAATATTTATCTCCAAAAGGATTCTGTGTATACGCAATGATAATCTGGTAAAGAACATGTTCATATGAAAAAACTGTTATATCTTGGGCTTTTGTCCGTTTGTGTACTGTTAGGTTCTTGCGTAGAGAAGAACGTATCCAATGTTTTTGATAAGGTAGAGAGGTATATGGATGTATATCCTGACAGTGCATTACTGCTGTTGGAGCAAATTCCTCATCCGGAGAAGCTTCGTGGAAAGCAGCGGGCAGACTATGTGCTGCTGTTGACACAAGCCCGTGATAAGAACTATCTGGATAGCATGCAGTCGGATTCGTTGATAAAGTTGGCGGTAGATTATTATAAGAATGGGGGTGATAACGTGAAAGCGGGGAAGGCATTGTTTTATTATGGCAAAGTGATGGATTTGCAGGGGAATGATACGCTGGCTATGCAAGCCTATTTGAATGCTTTGGCTAAATTGGAGAAAACGGAAGAGTATAAGCTACAAGGCTTGGCATATGAGTATATCGGTATTTTGAATGCAGATAGAAAGCTACACAAAGATGCTCTTGATAATTATCAAAGTTCGGTATATTGTTTTCAAAAGGCAGCCGATACTTTAGGGGTTATATATGCTTATCGGGATATTGCTCGTATTTATTATGTAGAACAACAATATGACAGTGTTTATAACTACATCAATAGGGCTTTGTCCTTGTGTGAAGAAAAGAAAGGATGTATCGATTTTGAACGAGTAACTCCTTCTTTGTTACAAGTAAAAGGAATTGCAAAAAGAAATGAGGGAGATTTGGAAAATGCAATAATCTTGTTGAAAACTGCGGTAGAGACTGAACAAGATAGGCATTCTATGCATCACTGTTCAATGTCATTGGGGAACATTTATTTAAATCAAAATAAGTTGGATGAGGCAAAAAGATATTTTACTTTAGCTTTGAAATCAGAAAGGCCTCGTACTCTGGCAGGGGCATACCACTATTTGTATCTGTTGGAAAAGAGGCAGAAAAAGTATGCAATGGCTCTCTATTTCAAAGAGAAGTCTGATTCGTTGTTGTCCGTTGACCTGGATGCTAAACAAGCATCTCAAATTTTGACTTTGCAACGTAAATATGAAAAAGGAAAGCTTCTTTTAGAAAAGCAACAAGTTGAACACGAAAAGAAAATACAGTTTTATTTTGGGATGGTAATCGTTTTATTTATTATCCTATTATGTCTTGTTTTGTATTTTCTTTTAAGAAAAAGATACAAAGAGATGTTCCGGAAAAATATGCAAGTAATAAAGGAGAATGAGTGCATGATTAAACGATATGTTTATGAACTTGATGTGTTGAAACAAAAAACAGGTGAAACAGCGGAAACAAATAGAGAGAAGGTTGGTAAATTGAATCAAAAGATTTTGCTGTTGGAGAGTGAGAATAAAAAAATACGTGAAAATGTATGTGTAAATGGTGTTTATCTCTTGGATCAATTGAAGAAGGAAAAGCTGATTGTGAAGAATATGACCAAACAAGAGAAAGAACAGCTCCTTGAATACATGGATTTGATATATGGTAATTTGATTTCTCGGTTAAAGAAAGAATTTAAATTAACGAGTGGTAACCTGATATTGATAGCTTTGCTTAAAGTTGGTTTCACTACCACTGAGATGATGTTTACTTTTGACTGCGAGATGAATTCTATTTTTACGAAAAAACGGAGATTGAGGGAGAGCTTAAATTTGGATACTACTGATAAATTGGAAGAATTTATAACTCTTTATTAGAAGAACTTCTTGCTTTTCGTCCACTAACTTAGTAGCTTTTTTTTAGTATTTTCTTGATATATAGTTTGTTATTCTCTTTTGTGTTGTCCACTTGTACTTTCCCTAAGAAGTGATTAAATGGCTATCTTTGTTACATTCAAAACTAAAGATACTATGAAATCATTTTTTATTTTGTTAAGTTTATACTGCTTCTTTGTGGTAAATGTAGTGAATGGAAAGTCAGTAACTTTTCCTTCAAGAGTAGAAATCATCATGGATGAGGATTTTGATTTACCGGATGGTCCGGGGAATGGTCACCGTTCTATTCCTCCAGTGACTCCTTTTTTAGCATTTTTGAATGATGACCACTCCATTGACTTGGAGTTCTATCAATCTATAGGTGAGATTGAAATTGTAATTTCTCAGAATGGGGATGTTGTTTACTCTTCTACTGAGAATATTGACTCTCCAATATTGAGAAAAGTACAATTACAGAAAGGCTTAGTTGGTGATTTTTTACTTGAGATAAAAGGTTTGGATGGAGCTTATGCATTCGGTAGATTTACTATTCATTAATAATGGCTATATAGCACTATGAAACAAATCTCATTTTGCATCACTTGTATGAATCGGCTTAAACATTTACAAGAAACTTTGGAGAAGAATATTCTTGATAATTTCTTAGTAGATGAGGTCGAGTTTGTTGTGCTGGATTATAATTCGCAAGATGGATTAGAAGAATGGATTGCTCAATCTATGATGAAATATATTGAGATGGGTATTCTTGTCTATTATAGGACTACTGAACCAGCTTATTATCGACGCAGCCATAGCAGGAATATGGTTTTCAGATTGGCAGAAGGAGAAGTAGTATGCAATTTGGATGCAGATAATTACTTAGGTAGAGGGTTTGCAGAGTTTATGTTAAAAGAATTTAACAATAAAGAGCGTCTATTTTATACGAGTAATCTTTGTTATCGTGATGTTTTCGGAAGGGTCTGCTTGGAAAGAAAGGAGTTCGTTGAGGCGAGAGGATACAATGAAGTGTTTGTAGGATATGGTTTGGAAGATGTTGAATTTTTCAATCGTTTGTTGTGTAGAGGGCTTGTGCAGGAAATTTTTAATCAGAAGGAATTTTATAATGTTTTGATGCATGCAGATGAAGAGCGGATAGCACAAGAGTTTTTGTTGAAGAAGTTGCAGAGTGTCTATCTGGATTATATAAATCCCTACTCTACGAGAGTATTGATGTTGTATAAAGGACAACGTTTTGGCATAGGAGTGATACAGAACAATATTGCAATGAATTATAATCATCCGGATGAATCAGACATGCTAAAACGATGTATAGGGGATAAATATCGACTTGTGATAAAAGGAGAATGGAAAGAAGGAATATGGGATGAGATGGAGAACGGAATTCGACTGAATTTTAAAGATGAGGAAATGATACTTAGAAACAAATCTAATTGTTTGTATGATTTTAATCATCAATATTATAAAGTTAAAGATGCGAATCTGATAGTGGTAATTGTCATGGGTGTAACAGAGGCTATAAACTATCTGAAGATGAAAAAAATGGATAATGATTGTAAAACGGTAAATCCGAATGGGTTCGGACAAGGGATTGTATATCGGAATTTTGATTATACTAATAAAATACTCTTGGCATAATATGAAACAGAATTATACGTTGATGGGAGGAAAAGCGTGGTGTTGTTTTTCTGTTTTTTATTCTCGAAAAGCGTGGGGAAGCCTCTTGACTGAGGTTGTCTCATTCTATCGTGAGTTCCAAAGTTTGTTTCATTATTTTGTGGCTTATTTCTCTGAACAACAAGGAGAACATATCAAAGTCACTTTTTCGTTTGATATTGAGAATATGGTTGAAATACAGGAAAGGGTCGATACTCATTTTTTACTTTTCTTGAATCAAAATCCGTCAGTCCATCCTAAACAGTTCCCTTTCGGAGAAGATTTGTGGTGCTTTTATCCTAACAATTCTTTGGTCTGGAATCAGTATAAGATACAATATCCGGATTTAGATTTATTGCTGGATAAACAATTTACACTTTGCCTTTCCGGATTTTTGAGTGATACTTATGTGGGAGGCAAAAAGCAAATGGAGGGAGAGAACTTTAATTTGCTGGAGCAAATACAACAAAAAGTGTTTACAGAACAAAATGGGATTAGGCTTGCCAAATGGGGATGTTTGATAGAATGTTTAGCTCAAAAGTCTTTGATAGAGATGGATGTGGATGAACAACTTACAGATGTGGATGAATTCTTGATAGCTTTGTGGCAAGAGATGAAAGTGCCTTATATGGGTACATTTCAGTTCTTATTGTGGGTAGGAGATTATTTTCTATTTCGTTTCTATGACGAGAATTCTTTGTTTCGCTCTCGGACTTCTTGGATGTTGGAGCAAATAGTATTAGGTGTTGAACGGTTTTTCTGTCAGTTTGAGTATAGAGTGAGGTATGTTGAACCATTGTTTTTATTTCCAGTTGATGTTTGGCGAGATTTAGGTGAATGGTTACTGTGTGTGGAGAAAGTTTGTATATGTGAGTCGGTAAAAAATGTATTAGCTAAGTTATATGCTTTACCTGAAATGGAGTTTTTGTTACATTGTAATTTCCCAAAGAATACTTTGCGTTGGAAATATCGTGAAATAATATTTGTGGATAAATAATAGAGATAGTTTTATGCTATACATAAATTGAATGTTTAATTAAAATTTTGATGACAATGAAAAAGTTAGGTAAGATTAAATTGGATCAGCTTAATAAAGCTGAACTCAGTGAAAAGGAGTTGAATCGCCTTTTGGGAGGAGAAAACTGTTGTTTGTGTGCTTGCGCTGGACCGTCTGGACCGGTTGACAACTTTAATGCAAATGTTGCAGGTAGTCTGTACTCTCCATCGTGGACTGGCGGTACTCATGGATCACATAGCATGTAGGAATAGTAGTAAATAATACAAGTTTGATGTTTTTTATTCTTGCCTTGTTTATAGGAGAATAAAAATTGTATTTTGCAACTGTTTGAATTGTGAAGTAAGTAATTTGTACCGTTATTTTGGAAGTAGTGGAAGTGCATGATATGTGTGTTTTCTACTACTTTCAGAATGAGGTATATTGATGATTGTATTTATGAAAAATTGTTTTTTACTGATAGCTATTGCTTCATTCTTATTAGGATGTAGTGGCAATAAAAAGGAGAATACTTTGCAAGATGAAGAGGGTACTCCAGTTATTAATCTATCATCAGACAATGTGTCTAAGGTTGCTTTACTACCATTGAGCGAAGCTGCTGCGAAAGTGGAGATTGTTTCGTTGGAGGTGACGGACGAATCTCTAATAGGAGAAATTACTAAAATGAAGGTGACTGATTCTGACATCTGGGTGAAACATTATAAAGACAATCATGTCCTCCGATTTTCACGTTCCGGAAAGTTCTTGAATAAGGTAGGCAAAGTTGGACAAGGACCGGAAGAATATATCAGAATGGCTGATTTCTTCGTGGACGAGAACACCAAAGAAGTATATATCCAGACGACAATAGTTGGAGTTAAAGTCTATGATTATGAAGGCAATTATAAGCGGACAGCTGCAAAAACATCTCCGGATGATGTATTTATGACAATGTATTTCCAATTTGCATTGTATGATAACAAGTTCTTTATAGCTCAAAATCTGGCATTTATCAATAAACCGACACCAAAAGATTCGGTATGGTCTTTTGCATGGGTTGATAGTACTTACCAGAAAAAAAAGATATTCAAAAATCCGGCACATATCGGGCGTGAAGAGGAAATTATGAAGAACGGAATTAATTTCCAGCAGTTTGTTAACTATTGGTTAGAACCTTTTACCAGTATAGATACCTATGGCAATCAGTTGACCTTGAAATATCCGGATACCGATACGATTTATCGTTATGACAGCCCTGCGAATGAGTTGGTACCTCAATATATCATTTCAACCCATGAAGAAAAAGGTGATTATGGGGCGACTCATGTTTGGTTTAGGGAAAGAAGCGCTTTCGATTATTTTTCCATATATTCTTATTATCCGAGTAAGGATAATATCTATCTGTTGTGCAGTAAGGGGGAAACCATTTATACTTATTGTTATGGCAAACAGACTGGAAAAGTGAAAGTAAAAGAGCGAAAATCCGAGATTACGGAACGAATGCTGGGTAATCACACCCTTCGTAGGCTGGAAGGTGCTAAGTACTTTATCTTGGATAATGATTTGTGTGGAGGGTCGTTCCATGTAGATTATCGTTCACAAGGAAAGTATTGGATAGATGTACTTATTCCGAACAGTGAAGACAACTGGATAGATATAGACGAGATGAGAACTTCTGACGTAAAGGATGAATCTCTAAAAGCAAAATTCATCCATACTTTGGAGAATGTAGAGGAAGAGAGTAATCCGATATTGGTAATTGCTACATTAAAATAGTAAATGATGGATAAGTCTTTTTTGATAACTACTGGGAATCAGCATCAATATGTATATTCGGATGCTTTGTGCTATTTTCTTTATGTGCCGGAAGAAATGGCAACTGTAATGGAACATATGGATGCATCACTTGTTGATAGAACAAATTATTACGAACGTAAACTGAAATTTCTGAAAGAACATTGTTTTTTTGAAAAGAGAGGGGTAACATTTCAAACAGATTATAGTGAAGAATTGGTAAAACGAAACCTTGCAGGGTTGCGGCAATTATTGATTGAAGTAACTGATAGGTGTAATTTGGAATGTAAGTATTGTGGTTATGGTGAATTTTATTCTAATTATGACCGGCGAGAAACAGGTGACCAGGCTTTTGAAAACGTAAAACTATTGGTAGATTATTTGACTAAACTATGGTGTTCTGATTATAATGTTTCTCATAAAAATGAGATTACAATTGGATTTTATGGCGGAGAACCTCTGCTGAATATGAAACTGGTGAAGGAAACAATTGCCTATATTGAGAGTTTGAATTTGCCTTCTTTGATTTTTAATTACAATACAACCACGAATGCTATGCTACTGGACCGGTATATGGACTATTTGGTGGAAAAGAATTTTAGTATTCTGATTAGTTTGGACGGGAATGAGGTGCAATCTGCTTATCGGGTAGATAAGCATGGAAATTCGTCTTTCTCACGTGTAGTCAGAAACGTAAAGAAACTGCAAGAAACCTATCCGGATTATTTTGAAAAGAAAGTAAATTTCAACTCTGTATTGCATAACTTGAATTCTGTTGCAGAATGTTATTATTCCATCAAAGAACTGTTTGGGAAGAATCCTCGTATGGCGCAGCTAAATACTACTGGGCTTATTCCGGAACGTGTTGAAGAGTTTTCTAAAATGTTTAATGATAGAGTGAGGAGCTTTGATGAAGCAGTGCAACACGAGGATTTGAAGTATACTTTCATTAAGGATGGCAGCCGTTCCGTGAGCTATCATTCGATGTTGATGCGATATGGTGGTAATCGTTATGCTACTTATTTGGATTTGTTTGATACGGGGTGGGAAGACCGATACATTCCCACAGGCACTTGTCGCCCTTTTGAACGCAAATTATTTTTGACAGTTCGTGGAAAAATTCTTCCATGCGAAAAGATTGGACAAGAACATGCTATTGGATATCTGAAGGATGGAAAACTGAATTTGGACTGTGCAGCTGTAGCTAAATATTATAGTTCGATGTACGAAAAGGTAGTAAAAAGCTGTCGACACTGTTATTTAAAAAGGAGCTGCGGTCAGTGCTTGTTTTTGTTGAAGGAAAAGAATGGGCAATTGATATGTCCCGGCATACAAACGGATGCTAAGTTGAAAGAGGAGTTTGGGATTTTTTTAACGTATGCTGAGAATTATCCGAATCATTATGAGGAGTTGTTATCTTCTATTGTAGTCGATTAATTGAAAAAGGAGTAAATGCAATGAATTATTTATTTTATTTGGAGCCTTATGCGTTTTTGTTGCGTAGTAATGACAAAACAGTAGTTTATAATACTCTGAATGCAACTTATTTGATTTGTCCTGATTATCCGATTGTACAGTTGATTATTGAACAGTGGCAAAATCCGACGAATGGGTATAGTGTTTTGTTGGATAAGGAAATGATGGAAAACGAAGTTGTAAGACATTTTGTTGAGGCTGTAAGAGAATTGTTTTCGGGTGATTGTATAGAATATGACGGGAAATTTCCTAAGCCTTATATCTTTCAGCCAACTTTGTTCTTGAATTCAGATATACGTGTCAAAGATGAGGAAAAAAAAGCCTCTTTGGGAAATCGTGTTATGGAAAACCTTAATGAAGTAAATCTGTATTTACCGGCAACGTGTGAGTTGGAGTGTCCGGCTTGTACTTCTTACTTCCATCAAATAAATCACTGTACTGTTCACTCCGGTGATGGACTGAAAACAGACGATTATCGTCGATTAATACGCCAATTCTTGATGAATGGCATTAAACGGATTAATATATTTGCAGGAGGAAATCCGAATAAAAATAGCTATGTTAGGCAATTGCTTCCTGACATGGAAAAATCAAAGGTAGATGTGCATTTGTATTTGGATAATACATTCTTGTGTAGTGAATATGAAGAATTGGTGCAACAGACCAAATGTGTTTTAGAAGTTTTAGTCCATGCTGAAGGTTTTGGTAATCAGCTGACTGAAGATATGCAGAAGTTCCCGTACGATAGAGTGAAGTGGAATTTGATAGTATCCAATGAATCTGATATGGAACGTATAGAAAAAATGGAGATACCTGCAGAAACGGTAGTTCAAATAAAACCTTTTTATACAGCGGAAAATAAAGATTTCTTTAGAGAGTATGTCTACTTGGAAATGCAAGATATATTGGCTGCCCCTATTGATAGAAAAACGATATTTAGGCATCGGACTTTGAATGATAATTTTTTCGGTAAGTTAACAATTTATCCTTCGGGAGAAGTCTATGCCAATGTGAATTGCAGTGTATTAGGAAATATACAAGATTCATCTTTAAAGGAACTTCTCTATAAAGAAATAACAGAAGGAAATGCTTGGCTTAGAATTAGAGGCAATGAAAAACCTTGTAACCAATGTGTTAATAGGGATTTATGTCCCTCTATCTCTAATTATGAGCTGGTGATAGGAAAAAACAATTTATGTAATATACCAATTGAATAAGTGGACGTATTCCCATATTATCGTCAGCTTGATGCCATGGATTGTGGTCCTACTTGCCTACGTATGATAGCTAAGTTTTATGGTAAGAGCTATTCTTTGCAGACTTTGCGTGCCCGTTCTTTTATTTCTCGCAATGGTGTTTCCATGTTAGGCATCAGCGATGCTGCTGAGTCTATTGGTTTCAGAACGTCCGGAGTTCGTGTCTCTTTTGAACAATTGGCGGAAGATGTTCCTCTGCCTTGCATTTTGCATTGGAATCAGAGTCATTTTGTGGTTTGCTATGATGTTAAGAAAAAGAAAGGGCAATACACGTTTAGGATAGCAGACCCTGCAACTCAGTTGGTTACGTATAATGAACTGGAATTGAAGCGATGCTGGTTAGCTACCAAATCGGACGGAGAAGAGAAGGGGACTGCGCTTGCACTGGAACCCACTCCTGACTTTTATAATGGTGAGGGAGAACCGGAACTGAAAGAAAGAGGGTTGCGTTTTTTCTTCCGTTATCTGACTCCCTATAGGAAAGAGTTGTTTCAGCTGATATTGGGCATGTTGGTGGTGAGCTTACTTCAGCTTATCCTACCTTTTCTTACGCAAGCCTTGGTGGATGTGGGTATCAGTGACGGAAATTTGAGCTTTATTACCTTAGTGCTGGTTGCGCAGATTATAATCTCGGTATCACAACTATCGGTAGAGTTTATCCGTAGCTGGATATTGTTGCATGTGAATACGCGTATATCCATCTCCCTTATTTCGGACTTTTTGGCAAAGTTGATGAAGTTGCCGCTTCATTTTTTTGATACGAAGATGGTGGGAGACATTATACAGCGCATTGGTGACCATGACCGTATAAAGAATTTTCTGACAGGTTCTTCTATTAGTACGCTCTTTTCTTTTGTCAGTTTTTTCATCTTTGCTATTGTACTTGCTTACTACAATTTGGTGGTATTGGGAATCTTTCTTTTAGGTAACAGCTTGTATATTGCCTGGATACTTGCTTTTATGAAATATCGCCGTGAATTGGATATCCGTCGGTTTGCACAAGCAGCCGGAGAGCAGAGTAACCTTGTGCAGATGGTGACCGCTATGCAGGAAATAAAGTTGAATAACTGCGAGACACAGAAGCGCTGGCAGTGGGAGCGTATTCAGGTGAAACTATTTAAAATCAGCGTAAAAGGGTTGACGCTAGGGCAGGTACAGCAAGTAGGTTCTGTGTTTTTCAATCAGACCATGAATATTATAATCTCGTTTATTGCGGCAAAGGCGGTGGTGGAAGGGGAGATGACACTGGGTATGATGATGTCTCTGACTTATATCATCGGTCAGCTCAGTGCGCCGGTCTCTTCTTTTATAGGATTTGCGCAGCAGTTTCAGGACGCCAAGATAAGTCTGGAACGGCTGAATGAGGTACATGGGAAGCCGGACGAGGAGCAGGATATTGCTTCAAAATTGTCTGTTTTGCCTGAGAAGCGGGAGCTGAGAATGGAAAATGTGTGCTTCAGTTACGATGGAGCGGATAGAGACTATGTGCTGGATAATGTCTCTTTGGTGATTCCCGAACATAAAGTGACAGCTATTGTAGGTGCGAGCGGGAGTGGAAAGACTACTCTGGTGAAACTGATGCTTGGTTTCTATTCGCCCAATAAGGGGGCTGTGAAGGTGGGTGATGCTTCGTTGGAGAACATAAATCCTCATTTGTGGCGTGCCAAGACGGGAGCCGTGATGCAAGATGGTTTTATCTTTTCGGAAACCATTGCGCAGAATATTGTTGTGGGAGAGGAGCAGGTTGATGTGGAGCGGCTACGTCACGCCGTGACGGTGGCCAATATCCGTGATTTTATAGATTCTCTTCCATTGGGATATAACACCAAAATCGGTATGGAGGGGAATGGTATCAGCCAAGGGCAGAAACAACGTTTGCTGATAGCACGTGCTGTGTATAAAAATCCGGAATTTCTTTTCTTCGACGAAGCCACCAATGCCTTGGATGCAAATAATGAAAAAGAGATTATGGAACATCTGCATGAATTCTATAAAGGAAAAACTGTGGTGGTAGTGGCGCATAGGCTCAGCACGGTGAAGGATGCCGATAAGATTGTGGTACTGGATAAGGGATGCATTGTGGAGGAAGGTACCCATCGGGAACTGACGGAGCGGAAAGGACTATATTACCGGCTGGTTAAGAACCAGTTGGAATTGGGTAGTTAATGAATGGAGGAAGAAAAGAAATATAAAGATATAGAACTCCGCAGTGAAGAAGTGCAGGAGGTGATGAACCATATCTCTCCCTGGGTAGTAAGGTGTGGAATCACTGTCTTGGCGTTGATTTTGCTGATGATACTGGTTGGTTGTTGGATATTCAGGTATCCGGACACCTTGGCGGCAGAGGTGACTCTGGCTACGGAAGAGCCTCCCGCCTTTGTGCTGTCACATGCTACGGGGAAGCTGGATACACTTTATGTGAAGAATGGGAGTCTGGTGAGTACGGATGCGGATTTAGGAGTGATTGGCAATGCTGCGTCTTCTGAAGATGTGCGTTTTCTTAAGGAGAGGATGAAAGCCTGGGAAGCGCAAGATTATGACTGGCGGGAAGGGGTGGAGTTTTTTGCCGGCAGGCGCTGGCAGTTGGGGGAACTGCAATCGGCTTTTGCAGCTTTCATTACTTCACTTACAGAATATGCACGTTTTATGGAGTTGGACTATTACGCTCGGAAACTTCGTTTTCAGGAAAAACAACTGGGTGGACAACGCTCCTATCTTCGGTTGGCAGAGCGGGAATATGAGTTGATTGATAAGGATATAAAGCTTGCCGAGAGTATGTATATCCGTGATTCTATTTTATATGTGCGCAAGGCGATGATTGCTGCGGAATTTGAGGAGTCTGGAAGCAGATATTTGCAAAGTTTGCGTTCTAAAGAAGAGGTACGTATGAGTTTGCTTCAGGCAGAAATGCAGTTGGTGCAACATGAGGAGAATATGTTGGATATACGTAAGCAAGCATACGATGAGGAACAGAGTCGTCGGACTGATTTAAAGAATGCCATAGGGCAGTTAGCCGCGCAATTGAGTGCATGGGAGCACTCTTATTTATTGAAAAGTCCGGTCAGGGGGAAGGTTACTTTTATGACGGTTTGGAGTCGTAACCAGAATGTGAAAGCCGGTGAGACGGTTTTCACGATTCAGCCATCCGACAGTTCAAGGGTGTTAGGTAAGGCTCTACTTCCTTTGCAGGGTTCGGGTAAGGTACATGTGGGACAGCGGGTGCATATACGTCTGAATAATTATCCCGACCAGGAGTTTGGCTATGTAAAAGGGCAGGTTGCAAGTATCTCTCCTGCTCCAACGGAAGAGGGAATGTATATAGTAGAAATAACTTTGCCTGACGGCATGCAGACCAACTACGGCAAACAGCTGCCTGTTTCGCGTGAGTTGAAAGGTACGGCAGACATTATCCTTGCTGACAAGAATGTATTGGAAAGGTTGTTGGCTCCGTTGAGGAAAGTGGTGGAATATGAAAAATAGTTCTATGTAAATTTCGTAATTCATTTGTTTTTAGTATGTTTGTGCTATTCGTATATATAGTATGAAATACTAAGGAAGAGAATGTTCTTAATGAAAGTATGAAAAGAAGAGTTAAAGCATTGACTGTTGTTTTGGCAATATGTCTTATAACTGTTTTTATTCGATGTCAGTCGAATGAAACTCCTATTCAGCAACTTATAGTTGTTGTGAATGGGGATTCTATTGAGATGGTTTTTGTGAAAGGAGGTACATTTATGATGGGATGTACAGATGAGCAGGGATGTGACTGTGAGGATAACGAGAAACCAGCACGTAAGGAGTCGGTATCTGATTTTTACATAGGAAAATATGAAGTTACTCAAAGGCTGTGGAGGGCGGTTATGGATACTGATTCCATTTTGCCGTTTAATGGGGGATGCGAAGATTGCCCGATGGAAAATGTAAGCTGGAAAAATGCGCAGGAGTTTATCGGTAGATTAAATGCTATGACCGGTAAAACATTTCGTCTTCCGACTGAGGCCGAATGGGAATACGCAGCGCGTGGTGGACACAAAAGTAAGCACTATAAATACAGTGGCAGCAATCAGGTAAGTGAGGTGGCTTGGTATGTTGGGAATTCCTCTGGCGGACAATATGGAGAAGCTGGAACTACCCGTCCGGTAGGTCTGAAAAAAAGCAATGAATTGGGATTGTATGATATGAGTGGCAATGTTTGGGAGTGGTGTGGTGATTTGTATACTAAAGAATACAAGCAAGGTGGTAAGTCTATCCATCCGGGATGGCCTTTTGAGGGTACTTATCTTTTTTTCCGCCGAATATTGCGAGGTGGAAGTTGGGGAGGAACAGCAAAGGGGTGTCGGGTGTCGTACATTGATTACGACATTGAGAATTATAGTGACGAGTATGGAGGTTTTCGCCTTGTGATGGAGCCGGAATCGATTAAATAATGTAATTAATGATGATAAGTGATATTTTACTACTTTCAGAGTAATGAATAGAAATGGTATGAGATATATGTGGAAATTCTTTTTATTATTGATGTTGGTTGTAACTTCGTGTTCCGAAAAGCAGATTGATGGCAATGTAATTAATGTTGCGGAAGCAATGAGTAGATTGTCAGAAGGACAATCTGTACAAAATTTGTTTTCCAGCATAAGTTATATTCCTTTGGAGACTAATGAGCAGGCTATTATAGGAAAATATCCGGAGTGCATAATTATGGATAGTGCGATATTGGTATCTTCTGTCCATCAGAATCTGAAGCTTTTTGACCGTACTAACGGGAAGTATATTCGGGATATTGGACACGTAGGTGCTGATCCGGAAGGATATGCAAAGGATTCATGGGGGAAAGTGAGCTTTTGGGCTGATGCGGTTCGGAGAACCGTTTATCTATTGGGATGGAATAATGATTTCCTACTATATGGATTTGATGGGAAATATAAGGATAGAATTCGATTGCAAGATACAGTCAATTGTATTCTGTCCCAAAATTACTATTTGATGGATGCGGACAGAATTTGGGGACATAATAAAATGAAACTCTCTCCGGAGACGCCATCAGTCTTTTATATGGATAGAAATACGATGTCATTGACCGGTATTGCTACATGGAATTCAGCCCTGCTTCCCATGGATGAGGTTTTGTCGGTTTCAAATTTGTTGGGGGGCAATGTTGCTTATGGAGGTGACTTGGCAATGGCAGAATTTGTTGGTGACCGGAAATATTATACGGCAATCAATAGCCCTTCGTTATGGAAATCTAAGGATGCCATCCGAGTGAAACAAGCTTTTAATGATACTATCTATACTATTTCAGAGCAGGGACTTACTCCATATCTGGTTTTTGAACTGGGTGAGTGGCACTGGAGTGAGCAGCAGCAATTGGATGTAGAAGGATGTGATAAGAAAATAGCCATAGACTATATTCTGGAGAATGCAGAGTACATCTATTTCCATTTTCATACAAGCTTATATTTAGAAGAAAGTCAGTCATATTGTGGATTTTACCATAAGGAAAAGAAAACTGTTGTTTGCCAAAAGGGTGATAGCTTATTTGATAAAATGAATAATCAGCATATCCAAATCAGGGGAGTCACTTCGGATGGACATTTTTTTGCTTTGTTACAACCGGATGAACTCAGTGATGATAATCAACGGAGAATGGGAGTAGAAGAGGAAGGTAACCCTATTATGGTCATGCTTTATTAAGTACTTATTCCGTCGTCTTCCCCCTTGCATCCAAATACCCTCTTTTAAACATATCCACGAACAGAAAGAATAGTGACAAGAGCAGTGGCCCGAAGATGACACCCATGAATCCGAAAAGGGACAAGCCGATTACAACTCCGAAGACAGTGATAAGCGGATGAATGTCTGCCATTTTCTTCTGGATGATGAAGCGTATCAGGTTGTCGAGCTGTGAAATGACTGCACCGCCATAGATGGCCAGGCCGATAGCTTGAACCCAGTTGCCTATCAATGCCATGTAGACAGCTATCGGAAACCATACCAGCGCTGTTCCTACCATTGGGATGATGCTGGCGAAGCAGGTCAGGAAACCGGCGAACAAGATGTTGGGAGCACCGAAGATCCAGTAGCCTATCATGGCTACTCCTCCTTGTATGACGGCGAGTAAGGGGATGCCGATGGCATTGGAGCGGACAATCATGTTGATTTCGTGGATGACGTTTTGTGTATTGTCATCGTTGAACGGCAGTAGGTCGTTGACGTACTGTTCCATCTTTTTGCCCCCTATCAGCATGAAGTAGAGTACAAAGACCAGTACGAAGATGTTGACGGCAAAACTGCTGATACCTCCCATGATGGCTTGCCCGATGCGGGGAAGAATTGAAATGACGTATGCCACCGTGTCTTTCCCCAAGATATAGTAGCCGGTTTTGGCTTTAATGATGTTGGCCGCTTCTTCGAAAGGAGCTATAATGGCTTGCGGGTCCAGATTGATGTTTTGAAGATTGACCACAGCCAGCCATACCACCAGCCCAAGCGGAACCAGAAAGCAGAGAATTGCCTCTGCCGTAATGAGGGTGGCAGCTATGCTGCGCTTCATTTTCCGCTTGTCGGAAAGGTACATCATCTGCTTTCTCACCAGGATATAGATAGTCAAGGCTCCCAGCAGACCGCCCATGAATGGGGCTATTTGTCTGAAAAGAATGATTCCCAGCCCGATAATGATAGCTATCAATGAATATTTCCAGTATTGTTCTTTTGTGCTCATAAAGTTCCTGTATTTCTTAGTAAAGAAACATAAAAGAAGTTGAAAAGGTTTGGAAATTGTGGCCGGAATTCAATATTTATCCTTCGTCCAGCCAGCCTAACCCCTGGCGTATGATTTCCGGCTCCCCATTGGTGCAATCCACTACGGTAGAGCCTTCCGTACCGCCGATACCGCCGTCTATTACCAAATCGACAATATCACCGAATTTCTCGTCAATCAGTTCCGGGTCTGTGCAGTATTCAATGTCCTCATTGTCATCATGCGGCAATGTAGTTGTCATGATGGGAGCATCCAGCAGGCGGGCTATTTCTTGAATGATGGAATTGTCCGGCATACGGATGCCGACCTCCTTACGGTTACGGAATATCTTGGGCAGGCGGGTGGTGCCGTTCAGAATGAAGGTGAAAGCTCCGGGCAGATTACGCTTCATCAACTTGAAGGTGCTGTTGTCCACTTTGGCGTATTCGCTGACCTTGCTCAAGTCGTAGCAGATGATGGAAAGATTGTTCTTCTTGGGGTCGATATTTTTAAGACGGCAGATACGTTCGATGGCTCGTTCCTTCAGTCCGTGGCAGCCGATGGCATACATGGTGTCGGTAGGGTAGATAAGGATACCTCCGTCATTCAGTAGGTCGACCACCTGCTGCAGGTCGGCGGGATTGTTATTTTTTTCATAAAGTTTCAGAAGCATGGCAGAAATGGATTTGAGTTTTATATTACATGCAAAAATAGATAATAATCGGCTTATAAACAAGCAATTCACCTTTTTAGCATCTCTTTCTCCAGTTTCTTTATCTTCTTCCAGGCCTCTTTGAATTTGGGACAGAGGGTGACGGCTTTCTCATAGTTTTTCATGGCCGCCTCCTTCATGTCATGCTTCAGGCATTCGTCACCCATAAGGATGTATTCGCGGGCATACTTCACGAGGGCTTTCTCTTTCTCCAATGCTGCTTGCTTCAGTGCACGGTTTTCCTCTTTCAGACGGTTGATGATGTTCAGCTTCCGGCGGATGAGGCGCTGCACGTTGGGCTTCTCGATGTCGTAGCGGGAATGGATGGCTTTGAAAAACTCATCCAGGAAAGTGCCGAAGTCCCCTTTGTCGAAGGCTTTGGCGGCGGCAACGTATTGAACGTCTGCCTGTGCTTGCTTCAAGGCACGGTCGATGGCGGTGCGGTTGTTGAAGCGTTCGGAGAAGCTGACAATCTCCGGACGCACGAATACATCGGCACGGCTGATGGGCTTTTTCAGCTGGATGCCTTCCAGCGAGGTGCAGCGGCTGAGGGCTACGTATGCCTGCCCACCGGCAAACACGCCGCCGGTAAAGTCGATGACTACCCGGCTGAAGGTCAGCCCTTGGCTCTTGTGGACGGTGATGGCCCATGCCAGGCGCACGGGATATTGTGTAAAGGTTCCCAGTTCTTCCTCTTCAATCTGTTTCTTTTCTTCGTTGTATTTGTAGCGGATGTTTCGCCACGACTCTCGTTTGACGTCACATTCCTTGCCGTCGTCGGTGATGACGTAGAGGGTCTCTTCGATAGGGTCGAAGCCGCTGATGACGCCGATGGTGCCGTTCACCCAGCGGCGGTCGAAGTCATTCTTGATGAAGATGATTTGTGCGCCCGGTTTCAGTACCAGTTCCTGCGAGGTGGGGAGGCTGCTTTCGGGAAAGTCTCCCATGATTTCGCCGTAGAAGGTGACCGGGTCACCGGGAAGTTCCGCCAGTTTTTTGTCGTTGATGTAGTCCACATTGTCACGGCGGGTGGCGAGGGTGATGTACATGTCGGCTTCCGATTGCTCTATTTGGGTGCCATAGCGGGTGTTGAGCAGCTGAAGTTCGGCAGAGCCGACGGTATTGTTGCGGATGTGGTCCAGCACATGGATGAACTTGCTGTCTGTTTGCCGGTATACTTTCTGCAGTTCGATGGAGACAAGGTCTATCTGGCCGAATACCCTGGCAGAGAAGAAATAAGGGGTAGGGTAGAATCGGTTCAGTATCTCCCGTTCATCTCCTTTGACGACGGGTTCCAACTGGAACACATCGCCCACCAATAATATCTGTTTGCCGCCGAAGGGTTCGCGCAGGTTGCGGGAATAGACGCGCAGGATGCGGTCTACGGCGTCGATGATGTCGGCGCGTACCATGGAAATCTCGTCGATGATGACCAGTTCCAGTTCTTCCAGTAGTTTGCGGTGGGGTTTGGTGTATTTGAAAAATTCGTGGATGCGTCCCCGTTGCAGACTGAAGTTCGGGTCATCGGGCAGCAGGGGGTAGAAGGGCAGTTTGAAGAAGCTGTGCAGGGTACTGCCTCCGGCATTGATGGCGGCTATTCCGGTAGGGGCAAGCACTACATGCTTTTTCTTCGTATTCGCGCAGATATATTTCAGGAAGGTCGATTTGCCCGTACCTGCTTTGCCCGTCAGGAATACGGACTGACGGGTATACTGAATGAGGTTCAAGGCATCTTGAAACTCTTTGTTTTGTGTATCGGGAACGAAGCTCAAAAGATTTCAGATTTATGATGGATTCCCGACTATGCCGAAATATTTCAGGGCGTTGGCGATGCCGTCTTCATCAACAGAAGTGGTTGTGTAGTTACTGGCAGCTTTTACGTCGTTATTGGCATTGCCCATGGCTACACCGATACCGGCATGGCGCAACATGCTGATGTCATTTCCTCCGTCGCCGAAGGCCATGGTCTCTTCCAGCTTGATGCCGAAGTGGCGGATAATCTGGTCGATACCGTTTTGCTTGGTGTTTCCTTTGGCTGTCACGTCTACGAAGGCAGGATGCCAGCGGCCCATCTCGCAGTGGGGGACGGAGGGCAGGATGATTGCTTCTTCCTCGGCGTTGATAAAGGGAGTCAGCTGGAAGAAGGCTTTGTCGGCATGGCTGTCGGTATAGGGCTTTGCTTCGATGGGGTCCACTTTCAATTGGTGATGGAAGATTTCCTCCACTACTTCGCCGGGCTGGTTCACGCAGATGTCGTGCTCTCCCACCAGGATGCATGGGATGTTGCGTTCGTGGCAGAAAGCTGTCAAGGCATCCACTTCCGCTGTCGGTATGGGGCTTTTGTAGATAACGGTGTCTTCTACAAAGCAATAGGCGCCGTTCATCGTGATGTAGCCGTCTATCAGATTCCGTTCCTGCAAGGCGGACAAGTTGTTGATGATGACGCGCGGACGTCCGGTAGAAATGAAGATATGTATGCCTTTGGCCTTGGCGGCAGTCAACGCTTCAATAGTGGAAACGGGAATTTCGTGGGTCTTGAAGCTGACCAAGGTTCCGTCGATGTCAAAAAACAGAGCTTTTATCATAAGGGGTTCTTTTATCTTGTGCGCGAAATTACTTAAAAAAGCGAAGATATTTCGTACTTTTGCGCACAAATAAATGATAAATAACAAATGAAGAAACATTCTTTGAAAGATTGGATGATAGCGGTGCGTCCGTGGTCATTCCCCGCCTCTTCGATGCCGGTGGTGGTGACGTTGGCATATCTGTATTGGATGCAGCAGGACATAAACTGGGTGAACGGCATCTGGGCATTGCTGAACATCGTCGTGTTTCACGCTGCCGGGAATACCTGGAGCGATTATTTTGACTATAAGCATAAGGTCGATGCAAGGGATACCTTTGGCGCCAAGACCTTGACCGACGGGATGTTTGCTCCGCGCGAGATATATGGCTTGTCGATGGCATTGCTGGCAGTTGCCCTTGTTGCGGGTGTCGGCCTGCTGTGGCGTACGGGGTTGCCGTTGCTGTACATCGGTATAGGCGGCGCGGCTTGCTCGTTGCTTTATCCGCCGCTCAAGTATCGTGCGTTGGGCGATGTCGTCATCTTTTTGGCGTATGCCTTGCTGCCGACGTTGGGTACCTGCTATGTGGCTACGGGAGTAGTTGACTGGAATGTCTTGTGGATAGCTCTGCCGGTGGGACTGATTACGGTGGCCATTCTGCATGCCAATAATACACGGGATATGCGTACCGATGCCCGTGCCGAGATTCAGACACTGGCCATGAAGCTGGGAGGAAAGGCGTCGATGTACGTTTATTGTGCCGAAGTCCTTTTCCCTTTTGGCTGGATAGCCGGCTTGATAGCTGCGGGAACTCTTCCTCTATGGACCCTGCTGGTGATGCCGGCACTGGTTCCTGCCATAGGCAATGTACGGGTGGTGTCCCGTTTTCCCGGAAAGGGAGAAAGTGCCATAGCCGGTCTGGATGAGATGACGGCAAAACTCCAGTTGTTGTTCAGTCTGCTGTTCACGTTGTCGTTCGTTGTAGCCGGTTTGCTGTCATGAAGAAGCTGATTTTTACCATTCTGCTGGCTGCCGTGCTGTGGACGGTCATGTTTTCGCCTTGGACGGCTCCTTTCGTGAATTTCTGGTGGATGATGACCGGTTCTGCGCTCACGCTGTCCGTGTTTGCCACCTTGTTCAATCCCGGCTGGTGGCGGGAGGTGAAGTGGAGCTTGCCGAATGTCTTGCTGGGAATTGGCATTGCTGTTGCTTTGTGGGGCGTTTTCTGGTTGGGAGACAAGGTGTCATCTTGGATGTTCGATTTTGCCCGTCCGCAGGTGGACTCCATTTATGGGATGAAAGAGGGAGAGTCTCCTTGGCTGTTGGCGGCATTGCTACTGTTGCTGATAGGGCCGGCGGAAGAGATTTTCTGGCGCGGCTATGTGCAACGCACGCTTTCCAAACGCTGGAATCCGAATGCGGGTTTTGTGGTGGCTACTTTGATTTATGCACTGGTGCATGCCGGTTCCTGCAACTTCATGCTGGTCATGGCGGCTCTGGTGGTGGGGGCGGCATGGGGCGCGCTTTACCGTTTCTTTCCGAACCGCTTTGCCGCTATTATCTTGTCTCATGCAGTGTGGGATGTGGCGGTATTTATATTTTTCCCGATATGATTATTATTTACAAAAATAAGGTGGCAGTAATGGATTGTATACTGAGCCCTATTCAGTCGTATACTGAAATAGGTTCAGTATACGACTGAATAGGGCTCAGTATACGACAGAAATAGGATGTATTTATACATGTTGATAATCAGATAGTTGTAAATTCTCTTTCGGGCGGTATAAAAACAAGACAAATTGATGCGTTGAATTAGTGAAACTACAATAAAAAGACAAGCAAATGACTTACAATTTTGATGAAGTAATAGAGCGCCGTGGTACCGACTCCGTGAAATGGGACGGTGTGAAGAGTGTATGGGGACGCGATGACCTCCTCCCCATGTGGGTGGCGGATATGGATTTCCGCACGCCCCCGTTTGTGATGGAAGCCTTGCGGAAGCGTCTTGAACATGAAGTGCTGGGCTATACGTCTGCGTGTGAGGAATGGTATACTTCCATTTGTAGCTGGCTCAGTCGTCGCCACGGTTGGGACGTCACTCGCGAGATGCTGACTTTTGTACCCGGCATTGTCCGCGGTCAAGCCTTCGCATTGCAATGCTTCACCAATCCCGGCGACCGGGTAATGGTGATGACTCCCGTTTATCATCCCTTCTTCCTGGTGACGCAACGCATGAAGCGCGAAGTGGTTTACTCTCCGCTCGACCTGAAAGATGGACAGTATCAGATTGACTTTGAGCGTTTCCGTAAGGATATACAAGGATGCAAAGTATTGATTCTCTGCAATCCCCATAACCCGGGCGGGCGTGTATGGACGGTGGACGAATTACGCCGGATTGCTGATATTTGTACGGAAAGCCATACGTTTGTCATCTCCGATGAAATTCATGCCGACTTGACTCTGCCACCTTACAAACACCATCCTTTTGCTACTGTTTCGGGGGCTGCCGCGCAGAATTCCCTCACCTTCATGGCACCCAGCAAAACATTCAATATGCCGGGATTGGGAAGTTCGTACGCCATTATCCTCAATGAGGACATCCGCCACCGTTTTCAGGAGTTCATGGAAGCGGGCGAGTTCAGCGAAGGGCACATGTTGGCCTATATCGGTGCGGCTGCTGCCTATATGCATGGTGAGGAATGGTTGGAACAGCTGCTGGACTATATAAAGGGCAATATCGATTTCACGGAGAACTACCTGCGCGAGCATATTCCGGGCATCGGCATGATACGTCCGCAGGCTTCTTACCTGATTTATCTGGACTGCCGGGGATTGGGGCTGACTCAGGAGGAACTGGTGAGATTATTTGTAGACCAGGCACACCTGGCGCTGAATGACGGTACCATGTTCGGTGAACCGGGCAAGGGATTTATGCGGCTGAATATCGGCTGCCCGCGTTCGGTGTTGGAGCAGGCGCTGAAGCAACTGGAAACTGCGGTTGCAGACAAATGATAGAAAAAACTATATCTCCTATATTATGAATAGATTACCTTTCCTTGGACTATTGTTTGCGTTGCTGTGCCTTGTTACCTGCCGGCAGATGAATGAGGCACATCTGTTACATCTGGCAGAAAAGCAGGTGAATATGAATGTGGACAGCGTGTATGCCTTGCTGGTACAGATAGAGAGGCCATCGCAACTTTCGGATGAGGAGAGGCTGTTGTATGGATGGCTGAATGCTTATGTGCACTATAAACGGCACAACTCGATGGCGGAAGATTCCTTGATATTGCCTGCTTCCGATTATTACGTCTTCCGCAACGACACGGCGAAGAATCTGTTTTCCTATCAGTTGAAAGCCTGGTACTGGTATTGGCTGAAAGAGCACGAACGGTGTATAGCTGCCATTGACAGCGGCGTAGCTTTGGCCAAGGCGCTGCAGGACACGGGAAGAATGGCTGATATGCTGATTGATAAGGCATACTGGTATGTGTATGTCTGGAAAGATTATGAGAAAGCGATAGAAACTTTCCGTACCGCCATAGCTTTGGACGCAAGAGCCGGAAGCTTCTTCTCTATGGGAATTGCCATGGGGCTGAACAAGAATGATTCTGCATCCTATTACATGGAGCGCAGCATAGAACTGGCAGTGGAGGCAGGAGATACCAGTAAGATAGTGCATTATTTGCGTAACTATGCCCAGATGCAGGCTTACTCTTTTGATGAACCTTCCGGTGCAATAGCTACTATTCGTCGTATGGAGCAGTATGTCATCGACCCGGTGCAGTTGCGTATGGGAGATCTGGTGAAAGTGGAAGTGTTCTTGAAAGAAGGGCAGCTTGATTCGGCGGAATACTATTTGAATAAGGAGAGGAAACGTGGCGAGGGCCGGAACCGGTTTCTGACGGAAGAGAATATGGTGGCGGTATATAGGGCATTGATAGATTATACACGTCACCGTACGTTTGATGTGCTGGACGTGGCGCGCTATAATGATTCTGTAGCCAATGCTCTTACTGCGTTGCAGAGTACTGTCCGGCGTAAGGACGAGTCGAAGGAGACGCTTTCGCAAGCCAACTTGATTCTGACGGTGGAACGGAAGCAGGCACAACTGAATTTGTTGCTGGCACTGTTGGTACTGGTGCTTGCAGGTGGTGGTGTGTCCCTTTATATCCGTAACCGGCGCAACCGGCTGATTGAAGCGGAAGAACGGGCGGAAACACTGACCCGGTTGCTGGAAGATGCGACCAGGAACCAGTCGAAAGGGGAAGACGGGCAGTTTTTTCGGAAAATACTGTTGCAGCAATTAGGCATGATACGGCTGGTGGCTAAACAACCTACCTCACAGAATCAGGAGCTGCTTCGCCGCATTTCGGGTATTACCAGCCATGAACTGCCGGTAGAGAGTTTGCTGGTATGGGAGGACTTGTATCCTATCATAGACCGGATTTATGATAACTTCTACACAAAGATGGACAGCCGTTTTGGAGATGTGCTCATTGACAAAGAAAAGCAGCTTTGCTGCCTGCTCTGTGCGGACTTCTCGACGAAGGAGATTAGTGTGGTGACACAACAGAGCATTCCTACCATTTACCAGCGAAAGACGAATATCCGCAAGAAACTGGGGATGGGGGAGAAGGAAGGCATCGTAGAGTTTATAGGCAGCATATAGACCGGAAAAGGCATAATATAGACTTTTGTAAAATTAAAGTGTTGATATGTAGTGATTTGTAGTTTTGGGATATAGACTTTTTATTCCTCGATATAGACCGTTTGAGGCATGTTTTACCCCTACCTTTGTATCAGCGAAATACAAGGTGTGAAATATTGAAATCAAACGCATGATGAAAGAAAAACTACTGAACAACGTTAGAAAAAGAGTGATGGTATGGGTGGCCTTGGCAAGTATGGCAACTCTGCTTCCTGCTCAGACTTACCGGCTTTCCGGTTGTGTGCAGGACGAGAACCGCCAACCGGTAGAGGTGGCGAATGTGCTGCTGAAGCAGGCAAAAGACAGTACCTATATTACCGGTATGCTGACCGACACACAAGGTTGTTTTTCCTTTGACCAGCCACTGGGAGAATACTTGTTGCATATTACCCTTATCGGCAGCGAAGACCTCTACGTTCCCGTTGTGCTGCAAGGAAACAAAAACGTTGGCGAATTGACATTGAAATCTTCTTCCGCCTTGCTGGACGAAGTGACCGTTACGGCCGCGCGTCCCGTTATCAAGCGTCTGGTGGATAGGGTAGTGTTCGATGCACATAATACCATAGCCTCTGCCGGAGGCAGTGCACTCGACCTTCTGCGTGAAGTGCCCGGTCTGCAGGTTGGACAAAACAGTATTGGTATTATAGGTAAAGGGGGTATCAAGGTTTATATCAACGACCGTGAGACGAAGCTGTCGGGAGATGAACTGATAGATTACCTCCGTTCCTATGACGCCTCCCAGATACTGAAGGTGGAGGTGATTACCACGCCTCCGTCCAAATATGATGCCGCCGGAAATGCAGGCATCATCAATATTCGCTTGAAGTCACGTCCCAAAGATTACGTGGGTGGTACGGCTTCCGCTTCCTACAGCGCTGGTGAAAAGGACAATTACGGATATGGCGGGGTAAGCCTGAACCTCAGCAAGGGGCGCGTGTCATCCTTCCTCAACGGGGGTACTACGCAGGGCAACTATGAGACGCGTGAGAAGAATTACCGCTATTTTCCGCAGAACACCTGGAACAGCCGTGCCGACTACACCAATTACATGAATAGCTTCTACCTTCAGGGAGGTGTGGACGTATCGTTGGAACGGGACTGGACTGTAGGTATGCAGGCCATCTATAATCACAGTGCTCCCAAACCGGGCAACGCCCTTTCATGGACGGAAGTTTACGATGCCTCTACCGCCGTATTGGATTCTTTGCTGTACTCCAACAGTGACAAGGATACCAGTTCCGACCGCCTCAATCTGAATTTTCATACCGATAAGGTCTGGGATGACAAAGGCAAGAAAATGACTTGGGATGTGGATTACCTGCGTGACAACCGGGACGAAAATATGGGCTTTCTCTCGAAAACCCTCCTGCCTGACGGTACGGAGATTCCGGGCACAAACTTCGATTACAACTATCTGCAACATCGCAAGGTAGATGTAGTCTCCTCCGCTCTTGATTTCATCCTTCCTTTTGAAAAGTACAAGATAACGGCAGGTGCCAAGGTCTCCTTTACCAACACTCGCAACGGTATCAATTACGATACATCGGACCCTACGCTGGTGCAGGATGATTATTTCCGTTACAAGGAGCAAATCTATGCCTTATATGCTGATTATAGCCGTGAATTTTCCGAACGTTTTTCCATGCAGTTGGGCTTGCGTATGGAGCACACCCGCACTACCGGTATTTCCGAAGCGAAGGATACGGAGGACAAGCACGACTATACGCGCTTGTTCCCTACTGTCTATCTGCTTTATTCGCCTACAGACGGGCATGCGCTGAACTTCAGTTTCTCCAACCGCATCTCCCGTCCGTCACAGAATATGGTCAATCCTTTTCCGTTCTATCAGAACAAATATACGTATGCCTGCGGACGTGAGGACTTGAAACCCAGCTACACTTACAATGCAGAACTGGGATATACGTTGAAGAACAACTTCAATGTTTCCGCTTATTATTCTTATTCGGACGATGTATTCTTCCAGGTTGTGGACTTGGATGCCGAAACGAATGTGACTTCTTTCCTTTGGGAGAATTTCATGCAGACGCATGCTTTCGGGCTTAACAATTCGTACACTTTCCGTACCAAATGGCTGCAAGCTTACGCCCAGCATGGAGTGAGCTATCGCCGGACTACCTCCAGCGCTGCCACCACCTCTCCCGAGGAGAAAGGATGGGCTTATAACGCCAGCCTGCGCAACACTTTCTTCTTCAATGAAAAGAAGACTCTTCTGGCCACGTTGTCCGGTTCCTATTCTTCCCGTCAGTATCAGGGCATCTATCTGATGAGCCCCACTTACAGCGTCAGTGCAGGTATGCTTTATCGGTTGTTGAACAATAAGCTCAGCCTCAGCCTGAATGTCAACAATTTGTTTGTCAGCCATTCCAAATTGGAAACCATGTCCAACGGGTTGAAGATAATTGCCGACAATCAGTTTGCCTTTGCCAGTTTCCGTATCGGTGTATCCTATACTTTCGGTGGTGATATACGTAGTAAGGGTCAGCGGAACAGTAACGAGGATATTCAGAGGAGGCTATAATAAGAAGTTTATTGCGTGTTGGCAATTGGAAGAAAATATTTATCTTTGTGATACAAGCGATTGTAACAACGATTAATATAAAACCATGATGAAACAGAAACTTCTTTACCTTTTGCCACTCTTCCTATTGTCGGGATGTGGACAGGTTACTTACAAGAATGCATCTCTGCCGGCAGAAGAGCGTGCCGGACTTTTGCTGAAGGAACTGACGCTCGAAGAGAAGGTGTCCTTGATGATGGACAGCTCCAAACCAGTGGAACGCCTGGGCATCAAGCCCTATAACTGGTGGAATGAAGCGTTGCATGGAGTGGCGCGTGCCGGGCTGGCCACAGTGTTTCCCCAACCGATTGGTATGGCGGCATCCTTCTCGCCGGAGACTGTATACGAGGTATTTACTGCTGTTTCTGATGAGGCCCGTGCCAAGAATGCCTACTATACATCCCAGGAAAGCCATGAACGCTATCAAGGATTGACGATGTGGACGCCTACAGTGAATATCTATCGCGACCCCCGCTGGGGAAGGGGTATAGAGACTTATGGGGAAGACCCTTATCTGACCAGCCGTATGGGTGTGATGGTTGTAAAAGGTTTGCAGGGTACGAACGATGGAAAATATGACAAGCTGCATGCTTGTGCCAAGCACTTTGCCGTACACTCCGGTCCGGAATGGAACCGCCATGAGTTTAATGCGGAAAATATCAAGCCCCGTGATTTGTATGAAACTTATCTTCCTCCTTTCGAGGCTTTGGTGAAAGAAGGAAAAGTGAAGGAGGTGATGTGTGCCTACAACCGTTTTGAGGGCGATCCTTGCTGCGGTAGCGACCGCCTACTGATGCAGATTTTGCGCGATGAGTGGGGATTTGACGGTATTGTCCTTTCGGACTGTGGAGCTATTGCCGATTTTTACAGAGACTATGGTCATAAGACGCATCCTGATGCAGAGTCCGCTTCGGCGGCTGCGGTGCTGAGTGGAACTGACTTGGAGTGCGGTTCGAGTTACGAGGCCCTGGTAGAAGCGGTGAAGCAGGGAAAGATTGATGAAAAAGCAGTGGATGTAGCAGTCAAGCGTCTTTTGACGGCTCGCTTTGCCTTGGGTGAAATGGACGAGCCGGAGAAGGTGTCCTGGACCGGCATTCCTTTTTCTGTGGTGGCTTCTGCCGGACACGACTCTCTGGCGCTCGACATGGCTCGCAAGTCAATGACACTGCTTATGAACAAGGATAATACCTTGCCGTTGAAGCGTGGAGGGCTGACTGTAGCCGTGATGGGTCCGAACGCCAATGATTCTGTGATGCAGTGGGGAAATTATAACGGTATGCCTCCGCACACTGTCACCATTCTGGACGGAATTAGAAAAGCCTTGGGGACTGATGACCGGCTTATTTATGAACAAGGCTGCGGATGGGTGGAGAGAGCTCAGATACAGAGCGTCTTCAACCGTTGCAAGACTGCCGACGGGAAACCCGGATTTACTGCACGCTACTGGAATAACGTGACTCGTGACGGTGAGCCAGTCACTACTGCCCAAGTGACCACTCCTTTCCATTTCTGTACATCCGGTGCCACGGTTTTTGCTCCGGGTGTGAACCTTACCGACTTCTCGGCTACCTACAACAGCGTATTCACTCCCGACCAGTCGGGAGAGGTGGTCTTTGACATCTATGCTTATGGCTCAGGGAGATTGCGGATAAATGGGGAGGAAGTGAGAGGATTCTCCAATCAGCACGGTGGGCAGAAGAGTGCTTATACTTTGCAGGTACAAGCAGGAAAAACGTATGACGTTGAATTGGATTTTGAATATTTCCGTAGCGATGCACAGTTGAACTTTGACCTTGGATTTAAGAATGAAGTGGATGTGAGGAAATCTGTGGAGCGTGTAAAGGATGCTGATGTCGTGGTCTTTGTGGGAGGAGTCTCTCCGAACCTCGAAGGCGAGGAGATGGGTGTTGAGCTTCCCGGATTCAGAGGAGGCGACCGTACCGATATAGAGTTGCCTGCTGTCCAGCGGGAACTGATTGCCGCTTTGCACCGTGCCGGTAAAAAGGTGGTGTTGGTGAACTGTTCAGGTTCTCCTATCGGCTTGGAGCCGGAAACCGGGAGGTGTGGAGCTATCCTGCAGGCATGGTATCCCGGTCAGGCAGGTGGTACGGCTGTAGCCGAAGTCTTGTTCGGTGATTACAATCCGGCAGGACGCTTGCCGGTCACCTTCTACCGTAATGTGTCACAGCTTCCTGATTTTGAGGATTATAATATGACCGGCCGGACTTACCGTTACATGACCCAGGAACCGCTTTTCCCCTTCGGTCATGGATTGAGCTATACCTCTTTCTGCTATGGCGCTGTGGTGCTTGGTTCGGATAATATAAAGTCCGGTGAGAAATTGAGATTGAATGTCCCCGTAACCAATACCGGCAAATGTGACGGTGAAGAGGTTGTGCAGGTCTATTTGAAGAAAAACGATGATGTCGAAGGACCGAGCAAGGCATTGCGTGCTTTCAAACGGGTACATATCCCGGCAGGAAAGACGGTCGATGTAGAGTTTGATTTGGGCGATAAAGAGTTGGTGTGGTGGAATCCGCAAAGCAATACCATGTGCGTTTCCGAAGGCAGTTATGAACTTATGGTGGGCGGTAGCTCGCAGACTGCTGGTTTGCTGCGCCGGTCTTTTGTCATTCAGCCTTGATACATTGCTGACAAAGTCGAAAAAGAAAATTCCGCTTGAAGGTAAGTCATGACCCTCAAGCGGAATTTTTGTGTACTGGGGATACATGTTCTTAATAATCCTTAATACAATATGTTAACTTCCTTGCTTCTCTGTTCTTATCTAATTTTAATTGATATATTTGTGATATCATTATGATATCAATTAAATCTATAGAATATGGAAACAAAAGAGTGTGGTTTCAGTGGTTTCAAGATGAATGGCTTTTTGGCCTTGTTCCTTCATTTGGTAGTGCTTACGGCAGTGATAATCTTTGGGTTTATCATTTCTGTGCCTACCTTGATCCTTTCGGTGTGTCTGTGTCTGATATGGTTTATTATGTTTGCCGGCTATATGGAGCTGGAGCCGAACGAGGCGCGTGCTATGGTGTTCTTTGGTAAATATAAAGGGACGTTCAAGGAGACCGGCTTTTTCTGGGTAAACCCTTTCCTTAATAAGAAGAAGCTTTCGCTTCGTGCACGCAACCTGGATGTGGAGCCGATAAAGGTGAACGATAAGATTGGTAATCCTATTCTTATAGGACTGGTATTGGTGTGGAAGCTGAAGGACACCTATAAAGCCATGTTTGAGATTGATTCACAAACAATGGCTGCATCCGCTCCGACAGCGGGTAATGCGAACCAGGTCAGTCTTGGCAATGCGGTGGCCAACCGTATGAATGCGTTCGAGAATTTCGTCATGATACAGAGTGATGCCGCTCTTCGCCAGGTTGCCGGTCAGTATGCCTATGATGATAATGAGGCTGATACGGAAGAGTTGACACTTCGTTCGGGCGGTGAGGAAATCAATGAACAGCTGGAGCAGAAATTGAATGAACGCCTGGCCATGGCAGGTATGGAAGTGGTGGAAGCGCGTATCAACTATCTGGCATATGCGCCCGAAATTGCCGCTGTGATGCTGCGTCGCCAGCAAGCATCTGCCATTATTACGGCACGCGAGAAGATTGTGGAAGGGGCAGTCTCTATGGTAAAAATGGCGCTCCATAAACTTTCTGAAGAAGAAATTGTTGAACTGGACGAAGACAAGAAAGCAGCAATGGTCAGCAATCTGTTGGTAGTGCTTTGTGCGGACGAGGCTGCCCAACCGGTAGTCAATACGGGAACGTTGAACCATTGATAAAGGATACGGATGAAAGAGATGGGAGGCATAGGACGGTGGGCTCTTATACTGCTCTTGCTGGGCAATGTATATGGGGGCTTTGCACAAGATGCGAATACTGCGCGCGCGCAGCACATTTATGAATTGTTTGTGGCAGGGCAAGGTGACAGCATCCATGCGGCATTGAACCGGGAGTTGCAGGAGAAACTGGCTCCGGCACTCTTCAATGATTCTTTCCGGCAAGCAGAGAAAATGTTTGGTAAATCCATATCAAAAGGAGAATGGAAGACCGATTCTGCCCAGGGAATTACTATCTATTATTCCGATGTGGAATTTGAACGTTATAATCTCCGCTTTCTAGTGGCTTTTGATGCTGACGGGGCACTGAATACAATCCGGCTAGTCCCTGCACCTGCTGTTAGCACTGCCCAACCGGTAGCCTATGATAAGACAAAAATGGATGAAAGGGATATTACGCTGGGAGCCGACGGCTACAAGCTTCCCGGAACGTTGACTTTGCCCAAGAGGGCAGTCGGTTCGGATGTATGCAGGGTTCCTTGTGTTATTCTGGTACATGGTTCCGGTCCTCACGACCGTGACGAGACGATAGGTCCCAACAAGCCTTTCCGTGACCTGGCCTGGGGATTGGCGGAACGCGGCATTGCCGTCGTCCGCTATGAAAAACGGACAAAAGCATATGGTGCGGCTTGCGTTCCTGCCGGTCGCGAACTCGATTATGATACTGAGGCCGTGGACGATGCCGTTGCCATAGTGGAGCAGGTAAGGGCTTTGCCCGAGCTGGCTTCTGACAGTGTGTATGTGTTGGGGCACAGCCTGGGAGGTACATTGGCTCCCCGTATTGCCGGGCGTTCGAAAGGTTTGGCAGGTATCATTATCCTTGCCGGACTGGCAAGACCGCTTGAAGATGCTCTTGAGGAACAGTTTTATTATACCTCTTCTTTGACGGATTCTTCAGTCAATGTAAAGGCTCAACTTGATGAACTGAAACAACAGTTGGTGAATGTCAAAAAGCTTGGTACCGAAGAGTTCGATGAGGCAATTCCCTTACCATTGGGGCAGCCCCGCTCATATTGGCTGTTTGCCAACGCTTACAAACCGGTGGAGGTTGCCGCTAAACTAAAGCTGCCCATATTTGTTCTTCAAGGGGAGAGAGATTATCAAGTGACTATGGAAGACTTCGGTTTATGGCGTTCCGGTCTGTTGCGTTGTAAGAATGCGTACTTCAAATCTTATCCGAAATTGAATCACTTGTTGCAGGAAGGCAGCGGCAAGGCGACTCCGTTTGAGTATAGCCATGCTTCGCCCGTCCCGGCATATGTTATGGATGACATTGCCTCCTTCGTGCGGGGCAAGCAGAATACTCTTTGATTGGTACTTGGTTATATCAAAGTAACTTCAATCATAAATCGTAAATTGTTAAATAGTAAATAAATAGTGGCTAAAAAAGAAACTTCAACCAAAAGCTTTGTCCTCCGTGTGGATGCTGCAACGATGGATGCCATTGAAAAATGGGCAGCCGACGAGTTCCGTAGTACCAATGGACAGCTTCAGTGGATTATCGCTGAAGCATTGCGGAAGAGTGGGCGGATGAAGAAGTCCAAGAATCCTCCTCCGTCTGAAGAGAAAGCAAAGGAGGATTAGTGATAACAGATTCTAAATCGTAGATAATATGATTAATCTTGGTCCTTATTCCGGCAAGAAATGCCCTAATGTCCGTTTCCAACCCACTGTGCTTGACCGTATTCTGGAAGGTACGGCCCTGCTTATCGTGCTCGTTACGTGGATTAGCATTTTAATAGTTCTTTTACCATTTATCCTCCTTTTTCATCTTTATTTGTTGTTATAAATCTGCCATTACCTACTAATGGTTACTCTTTCTCTTCTTTTCGCAATTTTTAGGTATTGTTCTCCTTTTTAACTACCTCTACCTTTGCTCCCAACAAAATTTAAGATAAAAGATGAGAAAATTAACTGGCTTATTCGTTTTATGTTTTTTGCTTTCTGCCAATGCTTTGCAGGCTGCTGAACCTGAAAAAGTTACTTCTGCAGCAGAGAGTACGGAGATTTCAACAGACAAAGAGAAAAAGGAAAAAGTAGCGAATGATGGCGACAACTACAAGAAATTCCGTTTCGGTGGATACGGAGAAATGGTTGCAAGTTTTAAGGATTATGGTATTAACCGTTTCTATGGTGCACCTGAAGGCAATCCAGACAAACATAGGAATACAATTTCTATACCCCGTTTCGTGTTGGCTCTGGATTACAAGTTCAATTCCAAATGGATACTCGGTGCTGAAATCGAGTTTGAATCCGGTGGTACGGGTACTGCTTATGAACTTGAGAATACGGAAAACGGTGAGTATGAAACGGAGGTGGAAAAGGGTGGCGAAGTGGCTATCGAGCAATTCCACATTACCCGTTTAATTGTTCCACAATTCAACATACGTGCCGGTCACATCATTGTCCCGGTAGGATTGACCAACGCCCATCATGAACCAATCAATTTCTTTGGAACTTATCGGCCGGAAGGAGAGACAACCATCCTTCCTTCTACGTGGCATGAAAACGGACTCGAGTTTTTTGGTTCTTTTGGAAAAGGATATGCCAGCTTTGATTATCAGGCCATGATAGTGGCCGGTCTGAATGCCAATGGCTTTGACCGTAACACCTGGATAGCAAGTGGCAAACAAGGCATCTTTGAAGAAGACAACTTTACTTCACCGGGCTATGTGGCTCGTCTGGACTATAAGGGGGTTCCGGGGTTGCGTATAGGTGCTTCGTTCTATTACTGCGCTGATGCCGGTTCCAATTCTGACAAAGCGGATACTTATTCGTCTACCGGTAAGATTCCGGTAAGAATTTATACGGCAGATGCCCAATACCGTAATAAATATGTGGTTGCCCGTGCCAATATGGTATACGGAAATTTGGGTAATTCAGCGAAGCTTAGTGAGGCAAATACCAAATTGTCGAATAAATCTCCTTACAGCCGTATAACCCCCATTGCAAAGAATGTAGTCAGTTATGCAGCCGAGGCCGGTTTGAATATCAGCGCTTTCTTCAAAGGAAACAGGAAAGTTCCGGTTATCTACCCCTTTGCACGTTATGAATATTATAATCCGCAAGAAAAGGGAGAGGCCAGCCAGATAATGGAGAAACGTTGTCAGGTAAGCATGTGGACTGCCGGATTGAATTGGTATGCCTTGCCTAATCTGGTGGTAAAGGCTGATTACACTACCCGCCAAATCGGAACAAACAAGGTTTTTGGAACTGGCAAGTATAATAGTGAAAATGAGTTTTCGATCGGTATTGCCTATATCGGTTGGTTTGTCAAGAAGTAGATGAATAGTAATCAATTAATTTTATACAGATGAAGAAAAATTTCTTTTATGCGACAGCTTTGGTATTAGGGCTGGCATTTACGGCTACTGCTTGTAGCGATGATGATGACAACAGTACAGTTAATCCTGCTGACATTGAGTATAACTCGGAGAATGCGGCAAGTTGGCACAACTACATGAGAAATGTGGCGGCTTTGTTGAAGACAGATGCCACCAATCTTTATGATTCTTGGAATACGAGTTATAAGGGTGGGGCAAGTTTTGCAACTTCCTTCAAAGCTCATAATGGTGCCTATAACTTTTCAAGTGCCTGGAACTGTATAGAGCAGGTTATCGACGGTTGTGTTGAAATCTCCAATGAGGTAGGTGAGACGAAGATTGGTGATCCATATAATAAATATATGGCAAACAATGTTATAGAGGCCCTCTATGCTGTTGAGTCATGGTATAGCTGGCATTCCCGTGATGATTATACCAATAATATTTACTCAATCCGCAATGCCTATTACGGCTCTTTGGACGGTAAGGTGAGCGACAAGTCAATTTCAAAATTGGTGGCTGGAGTCAATGCGGAGTTGGATATGAAAGTGTCGGCAGCTATCACTACGGCAGCATCGGCTATTCAGGCTATTCCCCAACCTTTCCGTAATAATATCAACAGTCAGGAAACGGTAGCGGCTATCAAGGCTTGTGAAGAACTGGAAAGTGTATTGGATAAGGAGTTGAAACCTTATATCAGGGACAATAGCACCATTAACAGCAATGAAGCACTTGACCCGATTGTTGAAAATTATGTCAATGTTGTGGTTTTGCCTACCTATAAGGATTTGAAGGAGAAGAATAGTACGCTGTATGACGCTGTGGTGGCTCTTGCCAACAATCCCTCTAACAGTGCTTTTGAGACGGCATGCAATGCTTGGATAACAGCCCGTGAACCTTGGGAGGAAAGTGAGGCGTTCCTATTTGGGCCGGTGGATGAGCTGGGACTTGACCCGAATATGGATAGTTGGCCTTTGGACCAGAACGCCATTGTCCAGATTCTGAATTCCCAGAAATGGGGCGATTTGGAATGGAGCGAGGGTGATGATGATGCAAAAGTTGAATCTGCTCAAAATGTACGCGGATTCCATACTTTGGAATTCCTGCTTTTCAAGGATGGCAAGCCTCGTACAGTTAAATAAGAATTATTTATAAACAATACTCAAGAAGTAAAGGGGAGGATTTGGAGAATCCTGCCTTTACTTCTTTGGCATGTTTGGATATGCCATTATTAAAAAGTAGATAAAGATGATGAATCGTTTAATGAGATATTCATGTCTTCTCCTTTGTTTGTCGGCAGGTTTGACTGCTTGTGATGATGATGGGATTGACGTGTTGGATATAGAGATTCCTGAAGGATACGCTCTGTCTGCCGGAACGTCCACAATCTTCATGAATTCATCCAAGGCCTATGATTCACCGGCAGACTGGGTGTCGGGTGTTTACAACAGTCGCTTTAATGATGGTGACGGGCTTTACGATGATGTGCGTACGAGTAGCAATGGCATGGGAGGTGGTCTTGGCCCAGTCTATGCGGGGTATTCTTGTGGCAGTTGTCATCGTAATGCCGGCCGTACCAAACCGACGCTGTGGAGTGAAGGTGGATCGGGTAGTTACGGGTTTTCCTCGATGCTGGTTTATATAAGCCGCAAGAATGGTGCGTTTTTTCAGGATTATGGTCGTGTCCTCCATGACCAGGCAATTTATGGAGTGAAACCGGAGGGGAAGCTTTCTGTGGAGTATACTTATGAGACTTTTACCTTTCCCGACGGAGAGAAGTATGAACTTTGCAGACCGGCTTATTCCATATCCGAATGGTATGCTGACAGTATAAAGCCTGAAGATATGTTCTGTACGGTGCGTATCCCGTTGAGACATGTCGGTATGGGGCAAATGATGGCTTTGGAAGCTACGGAGATTGAAGCGCTTGCTGCAAAAAGTAATTATCCGGAGTATGGTATAAGTGGCCGTTGCAATTACATTACCGAACGTGGTGTGAGAAGCTTGGGGCTGTCGGGAAATAAGGCTCAACATGCGGATTTGACTGTTGAACTTGGTTTTTCAAGTGATATGGGTGTTACCAATAGCCGCTATCCGGAAGAGATATGCGAGGGGCAGTCCCAGGTGAATCAAGGCAGCATGATGGGGCTTTCTTATGCCCAGTTGGATGTTTCTACAGAAGATATGGAAGATGTTGACTTGTATATGCAGAGTCTTGGTGTTCCTGCACGGCGTAATGTGAATGACCCGCAGGTGATAAGGGGAGAACAGAATTTCTATAAAGCCAAGTGCCATCTTTGCCATGTCACCACGTTGCATACCAAGCCTCGGGGCTCCGTGCTGTTGAACGGTACCCGTTTGCCATGGTTGGGAAGTCAGACAATTCACCCCTATTCGGATTTTTTGCTGCATGATATGGGCTCCGAAATTATGGGAGTCGGTCTGAATGATAACTATGTAAGTGGGTTGGCGCGTGGCAATGAATGGCGCACTACTCCGCTTTGGGGTATCGGGCTTCAGGAAAAGGTAAACGGACATACCTACTTCTTGCACGATGGTCGTGCTCGCAATCTTGTTGAAGCCATAATGTGGCATGGGGGAGAGGGAGAAGCATCGAAAAATCTCTTTAAGAACATGAGTAAGGATGACCGTGATGCCCTGATTGTATTTTTAAATTCACTTTAGAACTAATAAGCTTTATATAAAAAGTAATTATGAAGAAATTTTTATATGTCGCCATGCTGGCTGTTTTGCCTTTGACCGCTATGGCGCAACATGAGGAAGATACGGAGAATGGTGTAGTGTCATTGGCCGGAAGAGAAGGTTTTACCATTGAAACAAAGAAAGGTGATTTTGTTTTCAAGCCTTATCTGTTGGTACAAACGAGTGCTAATTTCAATTGGTATGATGATGAAGGCTTGGATAAGGCTTATAACCAAGATAATATTGCCAATTCGGGTTTTTCCATTCCTTATGCCGTACTTGGCTTTACTGGCAAGGCTTTTGGAAAAGTAGCTTTCAATCTGTCCATCAATGCTGCTGCAAGTGGAGGAGCGCTGTTACAGCAGGCGTGGTTTGATGTACAGCTGAAAAAACAATTTGCGATTCGTGTCGGAAAGTTCAAGACTCCATTCTCGCATGCCTATCTGACAACTCTTGGCGAAACACTGCTTCCCCAGTTGCCGGTTTCTCTGACGTCTTCTGTAATTTTTCCTTATTCGTTGAATGCCGTGACGCCTAATATCGGTACGGGATTTGACCTGGGTGTTGAAATTCACGGTCTGGTGGCAGATAAGTTCGGTTATGAAGTCGGCTTGTTCAATGGAACCGGAGCTTCCGTGAATACAGCTTCAAAGACGATGAGTGATGACTGGCATATCCCTTCATTGCTGTATGCCGGACGTCTGACTTATATGCCCAAGGGGGTGATGCCTTCCACACAAGGTAATCCTAACCGTTTGAACGAGGATAAGATATTATTCGGTCTTTCGGGTTCTATCAATGTGGAGAGTGAAAATGAGAGTACCAATGATACCCGTGTGGGGTTGGAATTTGCCATGTTGAAGAACAAGCTCTATCTGGCGGCTGAAGCTTATTATATGAATGTAGGTTTCACCAAACGGCAAAAGATAAATGAATCGTATAGCTTTTTAGGCGGTTATGTGCAAGGTGGTTACTTTGTCGCTCCCCGCCTACAGCTTGCCGCACGCTACGATATCTTCAATCGTAACGGTACGGATGACGACGGTTTCCTGAATATGCCTGCTGTAGGTATGAATTACTTTTTCAGAGGATGCAACCTGAAATTGCAGGCAATGTATCAGTATGTAGCCCGTTGGGGACACGACACGCAGCTCGACCGTGATAATGATAATTTAGGTCTGGCCACTCACTCTGCCACGGTGATGCTTCAATATACATTCTAAATGAAGTCAGGAAAGGATTCGTCTATGAAAAAATACATTCTTTTCTTTTTTCTGCCCGTGCTTCTTATAGGTCTGCATGCATGCGATGAGGGGAGAATTTATGAGAATGCCGTAGTGGCCACGGGTGAAGGACGCACAGTGAAGATGACAGGCCGGATTAGTGGTGTGGATAAGTGGTCGGGCGACTATAGTGTGGTAGTGGCAGGATTTGATGATGAAAGCGATTATGCCATTGTTTCAAAGGTTGTTCCGGTATCCGAATCGGATAATGATGAAATCCAGTTGACAATGTCCGGCATAACGGATGAGGTGACAACTGTCGAGCTATGTGTAATCAATAAGTTGAGAAAGCGCATTGTCAGTTTGGTGGCAATGGAATGTACTGAAATCGCTGATACTATACTTATGGATGCAGGAACAGTTGATGCAAGTATGTACAATGCCATTCAACAAAAAATATTCAATGCCACTTGTACGGCTTGCCATGGTCTTAGCACCACTCCGGGTGGTGGCTTGAATCTGCTGGAAGGACATAGCCATGCTGATCTGGTCAACCGGGCTTCAACGACGGTGGACGGTAAAATGAGGGTTATGCCCGGTAATGCGTCAGAAAGTGTCTTGCATCTCATATTGGGTACGGACATCAGCTCGGATTGGCGTATAGACCATTCTCAGATGATAACCTCATCTGATATGCAGTCTTTGATTGGCAACTGGATTGACGATGGTGCACAACCGTAATAATGATGGGTCTTACTGGTAATACCGGTACTTTTTTGAACAACAACGACTAATTGATATTTAATATGAAAGATAAACAACAACAAACTAATCAATCGGAGAATACCTTAACCGAAATCTTTAAATATGAGGTAGAAGCGGGTGTTTCGGAATATCATGTAATGATTCATGCCACCAGACCGGAAGCGACTTATGAAGAACAGCTGAATGCGGTGGTCGACACTTACTGCCAACTGCGTGAAAGTGAACTACAAGGTGCTGTTGCCATCTTTAAACGCTACTTTCTAAGTGACGCCGCCAATCAGGCAGATATGCTACTGGCGCTTTCGGCAGAATGTTCGGATTGTGCACTCTCCGTGGTAGAGCAGCCGCCGTTGAACGGTACAAAGATTGCACTGTGGGTCTATCTGCAGAAAGGTGTGGAAACACAGGTACTTCATAACGGATTGTTCGAAGTGAGACATGGCGCCTACCGTCACCTTTGGGGAGGCGGCTCTTTCAATCGTGCCGCCAATTCGGAATACCAGACCCGTCTGCTGTTGAATGACTATGTGATGCAGCTGATGGAACAGGGCTGCAAGCTGGCTGATAATTGCATACGTACCTGGTTCTTTGTACAGAACGTGGATGTGAATTATGCCGGAGTGGTGAAGGCACGTAATGAGGTGTTTGTTACCCAGGACTTGACGGAGAAGACTCATTATATTTCCAGTACCGGTATCGGTGGCCGTCATGCCGACCCAAAAGTGACGGTTCAGATGGATACTTATGCTGTAGATGGTTTGAAATCTGAACAAATTCACTACCTTTACGCACCGACACATCTGAATCCCACATACGAATACGGTGTGAGTTTCGAGCGAGGTACGTATGTGGATTATGGCGACCGTCGCCAGGTGTTTATTTCGGGTACTGCGAGCATCAATAATAAAGGTGAGGTGGTATATCCCGGAGACATTCGCAAGCAGACGGAACGTATGTGGGAGAATGTGGAGGCTTTGTTGAAAGAGGCTGGCTGTACGTTTGATGATTTAGGACAGATGATTGTTTATCTGCGGGATGTTGCAGACTATACCGTGGTCAAAGGAATGTATGACGAACGTTTTCCGGATACTCCGAGAGTGTTTGTATATGCTCCCGTATGTCGTCCGGGTTGGCTGATAGAGATGGAATGTATGGGAGTCAGGTCTTTAGAAAACAAAGAGTTTGCTCCATATTGATTTTTTACTTTTAATTGATAGCTCTTAATTGAAAAAGTTTCTCATAGCTGTTTATGGTTGTTTGCTGCTCATGCTTGCTGCAACTACGTTTGTAGAGCAGACGTGCAGTACGGATTTTGTAGAAAAGCATGTTTATCATACGATTTGGTTCTGTTGTTTGTGGGGAGCCCTTGCTGCGATGACTGTTGTTGTGCTTGTAAGACTGCGGTTGTGGCGGCATCTCCCGACGTTGTTGTTGCATGGCTCCTTCCTCGTGATTTTGGCGGGAGCCATGACTACGTTTCTTTGTGGCCGGAAAGGATATGTGCATCTTACTGTCGGCAGTGAGGTGAACTGCTTTTTGGAACAAGACGGCAGGCAGGTTGTAGAGTTACCGTTCACCTTACGTCTGGACAGTTTCCGGATTGAGTACTATCCGGGTACGGATGCTCCTGCAGATTATATCAGCTATATTCACGGTGAGACGCCCGTCTCCATGAACCGTATTCTTTCACGGCAGGGGTTCCGCTTTTATCAGTCTTCCTTTGATGAGGATATGCAGGGGAGCTGGCTGACAGTGAATTATGACCCGTGGGGGATAGGGATTACCTATAGTGGATACCTCTTGTTAGGTGTCTCCATGCTCTGGATGCTGGTCAGCCGGGGAGGAGAGTTCCGCAGGCTGCTGAGGCATCCGTTGTTGAAGAAGGGAGGAATGTTTGTCCTATTGTTGCTGTGTCTGGGAAGTGGGGTACATGCGCAGAAGAGAAGCCTTCCGGCACTGGCACGCAAGCAGGCGGATAGTCTTGCCCGTAAGCAGGTGATTTATAATGACCGTGTGGTTCCTTTCAATACCCTTGCGCGCGATTTTGTACTGAAACTGACGGGAAAATTGTCTTATGGAGGCATGACGCCGGAGCAGGTGATTGGCGGATGGCTTCTGCGTCCGGAGGTTTGGCAGAATGAGCCGATGATTTATATCAAAAACGAGGCACTCCGTCGCCTGCTTCATTTGGAGACACCCTATGCATGTCTGGCTGATTTGTTCGACGGTGAGAAGTATCGCTTGCAGAAGTTCTGGAAGGGGAAGCAAGACCATCATCGGAAAATGACTTCTCTGGAAAAGGCCATTGTAGAGGCGGATGAAAAGGTGGGACTGATTTTGATGCTCCAAAATGGTACATTGATTCGTCCTTTGCCGGAAGACGGGAGTGTGGAGCCTGTTTCCGATACTAAAATACAAGCCGAATTGCTGTATAACCGTATTCCTTTCAGCAAATTGCTGTTCATGTTCAACCTTACGGTGGGGATGCTGGCTTTCTTCCGTCTGCTGTATCGCGGCCTGCGCCGTTCGTCGGCATTGTCAGACTCTTCCGGTAGGATTGTAGCGCTCTCTTTCTCTTCGCGTTTGGCAGATACTTTTTTCCCGTTTTCTCTTTATGCGGCGTTTCTCTTTCAGCTCTTCGGGTATGGTCTGAGGTGGTACATCGGCGGGCGTATCCCGTTGGGTAATGGATACGAAACGATGCAGTTCATGGCATTGTGTGCGCTGTTCCTGGCTTGTCTGTTTCGGCGGCGCTTCCCGTTTATGGTGCCTTTCGGTTTTTTGCTGTCCGGTTTTGCCTTACTGGTGTCCTATTTGGGACAGATGAATCCCCAAATCACTCCCTTGATGCCCGTGCTCGTTTCTCCGTGGCTCAGTACGCATGTGTCGTTGATAATGATGTCTTATGCTTTGTTTGCCTTTATGATGCTGAACGGCATACTGGCATTGTGTCTTCGCCGTTCAGCCCGGATGTTGATGCTGCTCAGCCGATTGCTGCTTTATCCCGCCGTTTTCTTTTTGGGAGCCGGCATTTTTCTGGGTGCGGTTTGGGCCAATGCTTCTTGGGGGCGTTATTGGGCTTGGGACCCGAAGGAAGTATGGGCGCTGATTACCTTTATGGTTTATGGAGCGGCGTTCCATGCGCGCAGCCTGCGCATTTTCCGCAGTCCGTTATTCTTCCATATCTATATGGTTGCCGCCTTTCTGACAGTCCTGATGACCTATTTCGGGGTGAACTACATCCTTGGAGGAATGCACAGCTATGCCAATGCCTGATTTACGGGTGGTTCTACCTATTTATGATGACTGACTTGTTTTATTATACCTAATTTAAGTGATTGCGTACTGTCTGCCGATGCCCTATCTTTGCAACATCAGATTTGAATGAATTAGTTAGTCATAATTACGTAACCACTTTTATGAAGATAAAAGGATCCCCGCTTCCCGATGTGATATCGTGAAGCGGGGATTTGTGTATGGCGTGACGGATACTGTGGGTAAGGTTGGATAAGGATACTTGTGGGGCATAAAGAGTCATAGGATGGGGAGGGATGACATAGGGGATGAGCTTTGTCTTCAGGCACAAGATAAACCTTAATCAATAGGCAGAGGGCTTTTCCCGTATGGAGGAGCATACTTTTGCAAGGGATTCATCCGGTTTTTCCCTATAGGCCGCAGCGGGTAGGGAAACGGTTGCCGGAAGAATCTTATAGAGAGTCCTTGATGTCGCTCAATTCTACCAGCTTGTTGACAATAGCGTAGATGGTGAGCCCTGCCGGAGAATGTATCTGCAGTTTGCGTGCAATGTTACGGCGATGGGTAATGACGGTATGGATGGAGAGGTAGAGTTTGTCGGCGATGGCTTTGTTGGTCATGCCCTTCACAACGCAGGTGATGATTTCCTTTTCGCGCTGGCTCAGGGTTTCTTGTTCGCTGTCTTTTTCCTCTTCCTCCTCGGTGTGTAGCAAGTGGTTGATTTTGGAGGCGATGACATCTACGTCATCGCACATGGCGAAGTTCTCGTCATATTCCTTCAATATGTTGTTGTCGATGACGGAGCATACCATAGCAATGTACTTGATACCGGATTTTCCGTGTTCTGCCTTGAAGGCGGGCAGGTCGAACCAGCCACCGAAAGTGGGGTTGATGATGATAATGTCTGCCGGATGCATGTGAATGTAGTTCTGCAGCGATTCCGGAGAAGAAACCTCAATAGGGTGTGCATTCAAGTTGGGAATACGCTTCAAAACAGCCGTCAGGCCACTCCGGATGATGACCGAAGTTTCTGCAATGACAATCTTCAAAGAAGTATTATTGTTCATTTTTCAGTTTCCTTTCTATTTGCGCTACGGCGGGAACAAACATATAATCTTCTACCTGGCAGTGGGTGGCAAGGTCTTGTTCGCAGTTGAATATATCGAACAAGACCGCATTCAGGAGATTGTTGTTCTCCTTTTCCGGGTAGTATTTGATGATGATGTTCTTCAGCTCTTTCAGTTTGGTATCTATCTGATTATGTTTGCTGGCAAAAGTGGCGATGTTGTATTCATCCGATAGGTTGCCTTGGAGTAATTGCTCTACATAGGTGAATACGGCCTGGTTTTCATATTCCATGTGGCGGCGTACTTCCTTGGCATATTCATCGAAGAACTTCAGGATGAGGTAGGCTACATCGTTTGTACTGGAACAATCGATGGCTTCGATGAGTTTGCGGCGGATGGCCGGCAGGTTGAAGTCGAGGAAATATGTGTGGGCACGCTTCAGATAATCCATAAGGGCGGGAATGGAAAAATCACTTTCATTACCGCTGTAAGAGTATTGTTCTTCGCTGATAAAGTTGGCTACGGCGAGGAATGTAGGGCAATCGACGCCTTGTGCTTCGCAGACGTCCTTCACGCTCTTGTCTCCGAATCCTAATGACAGTCCGAAGCGGCTCATCACCATTAATAAGGAGTAATTGTCACAGATGAGGTCACTCATCTTGTCCGTGGAGCGGTACTTATGTTGCTCATTCATTGTATGTTATTGTTTTTAATTCTCTGATTCGTGCGCAAAGTAACGGCTTTTATCCGAGAACTGCAATCACTATTAGTAGGTATTTTGCTTGTCGGGAGACGGTTGGAGACTGGTGTTTGCCGAATAAACTAAAAGCTTTAGTTTTATTTAACGAGAGAAATTAGTTTTTGAACTAGATAATTTAGTTATTTGCGGAAAACAAAGAATGTTATGAAAGGATTGACTGCAAAAGAAGAAGAAATCATGGGCTTTTTCTGGGAAAAGGGACCCTTGTTTGTGAAGGAAATGCTGGCATTCTATGAAGAGCCGAAACCACATTTCAATACTTTGTCCACCATTGTGAGAGGATTGGAGGATAAGGGATTCTTGAGCCATCATACGTACGGCAACACGTATCAGTATTATGCGGTGGTCAGCGAGGAGGATTTCCGCAAGCGGACACTGAAGAACGTTATCAGCAAATATTTCAATAATTCCTATCTCAGCGCAGTGTCGTCTCTGGTGAAGGAAGAGGATATATCCCTGGAAGAACTGAAGCAGTTGATACAAGACGTGGAAAAGGGAAGGGACTGAGATTGTTGAGACTCTAATAACTCTGGCTTATGAAAAACATCGGATTGGTTTGTTTGCTGCTGGTAAGTATTTGCTGCGGATTGCAGGCAAAGAAAATCGTAAAGGTACCCTATTTCATGGCATGCAATACGCGTAGCATTGAAGTGGAGCAAGTGACGCTTGGAAAAGATACGACCTGGCTGGCGGTGAGGCTTTATGGCATGCAGGGCGATAGGGTCAGGATTGATTCGACAGCTGTGTTGCGGGCATCCGGAAAGGATTACGGATATTTGGGAAATACCGGTTTTGCCAGGGATGAATGGACGCATATTCCCGCTTCCGGTGAAATGACTGCTGTTTTGAAGTTTAGTCCGCTTCCGATGGATACTGAGAGCTTTGATTTTGTAGAGACACCGGACAGTGATGAAGGATGGGTAATTTATGGTATACAGCTCAACGGAGAGAAACCTCGGGTGGATATTTCCGAACGTTTGCGGAATAAGAAACCGGATGAGGTTTTGCCATTGCCCGGACCGGAATTGAATATGGGAAAGACTGTCATAAAGGGGCAGATATTGGGGTATAAACCGGAGTATGGAGTGACGTTACGCTACTATGACTCGCCTTGGTTCTTCATGTATTTCACCGGTAAGGACTTGAAGATAGCGGAGGATGGCACGTTCCGTTATGAGACAGAGGTGCTGTTGCCGAGCGGTGCTACGCTGTGGATATCCCGTTCGAAAATAGAATTGTTTCTCGTTCCGGGTGGAGAACTGGATGTCACAATCAATCTGCCTGAAATATTCTATTCGCAAAGCCGTCTTTTAAGCCGGAAAAGGGATGGTGTAACGGACAACTGTGTTTGGTTTGAAGGAGACTATGCCGGTCTGAATACCGAGTTGCTGCGGTTCGGTGAAATGAAAAGCTTATCGGGAGCTGATGATTTTTATGCAGATATTTGTGGGATGACTCCGCAGGCATATAAAAAGTATCTGTTCAGGCATTATGAAGATATGCAAAAGAAACTTGTAAAAAACAAGGATATGAGCCAGGCTTGCCGTACTTATATCCGGGCAAATCTGGATATGAATCTGTTCAGCCTTATCTATAATTACAAGAGTAACCTTAGTTATGCCCCGATGCTTTCGGGCAGGAAGGGGGTGAAAAGGGCGGACATGACGGTGGACAGTACCTCATACTTCAAGGAAATACTGCAACTGGATATTCTGCATACCCCCGAACAGAAATATTACAATTATTATACGGACTTTGTGAAGACCGCTACCGGAAATTTCCGGGATAAGTTTGTGCAAGACCCTCTTTGGCCGGACATGCTTCTTGCCGGGCGTGCTTCCCGTAATCTGAGCAAGTACATGCCTTTGACTGAGGAAGAGCGTCGGACGGTGGACAGCATCGCTTCTCCCGACCTCAGGCAATTGTTCCTGATGAGAAACGGGAGGATTGAAGCCGAACTGAAATCAGAGCTGGAAGCTACTAAGGGAAAGACCGGATATAAGATTGTTGAGGTGGAAAAGGAGGTAGCGGCAGACAGTTTGTTGCAGGTCATTACTCGTCCTTATCGTGGCAAGATGGTACTGGTGGATATGTGGAACACCTGGTGTGGTCCTTGTATGCGGGCCATGAAAAGCCTGAAACCGTTGAAAGAGGAGCTGAAAGAGGTGGTTTATCTATATATTGTCGACGAAACATCTCCTGAAGGAAAATGGAAAGTAATGATACCGGATATACCCGGTATTCACTGTCGCATTAGCAATGAGCAAAGTACGGCATTGGCAAAGCTGTACGAATATCCGGGTATCCCGACCTATTTCGTCGTGAACCGTGAAGGAGATATTTCCTACAAAGCAACCGGATTTCCCGGAGTGGAGATGCTACGGAATGAACTGACCAAGTAACTGTAAATAGTAAATCGTAAATCCCTAAATAGTAAATAATTCCATGGGTCTGTTTTTTGTTTATATACTCAAATCTTCTGTTTGCCTGGCGATATTCTATTTGTTTTATCGCTTGTTGCTGGCACGCGAGACGTTTCATCGTTTCAACCGTTTTTCATTGTTGGGCATTTTGCTGTTGTCCTGCCTATTGCCTTTGGTAGAGGTAAGTGTGAAGCAGGAGACGGAAGTGCACCAGACGATGCTGACATTGGAGCAGTTGCTGATGATGGCAGATGCAGTGAATGCCACTGAGGCCGGAGCAAGGGCTGAAACGGCAACAGTCACCTGGATACAAGTGGCGCTGCTTGTCTATCTGGCAGGAATCGTTTTCTTTGCCTTCCGCAACGTATATTCGTTGGTACGGTTACTGATGTTGCTGAAATCGGGTAAAAAAGAGGATATTGGCAGCTACTTACCGGGCAGGAAAGAGCGCGTTACTTTGATTGTACACAACTGTGACATCGCTCCGTTCAGTTGGATGGGATATATTGTCATTTCACGGAAAGACTTGGAGGAGAACGGACGGGAAATCCTTATCCACGAGCTTGCCCATATCCATAACCGCCATTCCTGGGACTTGCTGGTGGCTGATGTCTGCATTTTCTTTCAGTGGTTCAATCCGGCATCATGGCTCCTGAAGCAGGAATTGCAGAATATCCATGAGTTTGAAGCGGATGAAACGGTGATAAAGGAGGGTGTGGATGCAAAACAGTATCAACTATTATTAATAAAAAAAGCTGTCGGCACAAGGCTCTACTCTATGGCCAACAGCTTTAATCACAGTAAACTTAAAAAACGTATCACTATGATGTTAAAAGAAAAATCAAGCCCGTGGGCACGTTTGAAGTATCTTTATGTACTTCCGGTAGCTGCCATTGCAGTGACAGCTTTTGCCCGTCCCGAAGTCTCCGATAAAGTGGAGAAGATTTCAAGCGTCAAAGTTAACGATTTGGCTGCAATTGTAGAAACAAAAGTGGCGGAAAGTGCAGGTGACACTACGAAGCCTGCCGATGTGAAGTATGTACCGGCGGAAGTCCGCAAGCGGTTGAAGGGAACTCTGGTCTTCGAGGTGGCAGAGGAGATGCCGGAATTTCCCGGCGGCGGAATGAGTGCTTTCATGGATTATATCAAGACGAATATGCGTTATCCGGCATCTGCCAAAGAGAACGGTACGCAGGGACGGGTCACTGTCCAGTTTGTGGTGGATGAAGATGGAAGCATCAAGGACTCCAAGGTGCTCCGTTCTGTGGATAAGGATATGGATGCCGAGGCGCTGCGATTGATAAACACTATGCCGAAGTGGAAGCCGGGGAGACAGAAGGGGCAGCCGGTGGCTGTGAAATTTACGGTGCCGGTGATGTTCAGGCTGGACGACGACAAACTTGAAAAAACTTCTTCTGCCAATGGTATTACAGTTGAAGGATATGCAGGTAATGGGAAAGAGCCATTGTATATTGTGGATGGAAAAGAGGTGACGCCATCTGTCATGAGTGCATTGAATCCTGATAAGATAGAACGTGTAACGGTTTTGAAAGATAAATCTGCCACGGATTTATATGGAGAAGAGGGACAGAATGGCGTTGTTCTGATAACCCTGAAACAAGGAACTCCGGGTATGGTTATCCGCCGGGGTAATGAGGTGGCAGAGAATGCTAAAGTACAGCATAAGAGTAGTCTTGATTTAATAAAGACTGTCTATATTGATGGAGAAAAGGTTGACTTGGGTACTAAAACTATCGATGATTTAATACCTGCCGAGAATATTGAGGGTATTGAGGTGAAGAAAGAGGCAGGTGGAAAAGGTGAGATTTACATCACTACTAAAAAAACTAAAGCTGTAGAAAAGACCATTGCCAAAGGCAATATGAAAGTGGAAGGCAAAGTGGTGGATGAGCAGGGTGAGCCTGTTATCGGTGCGGCTGTTCTGATAGAAGGTACCACTACGGGAAGCGTTACCGATGTCAATGGCAATTTTGTCCTTTCTGTACCTTCTAAGGATGCTGTATTGGTTGTTTCGTATATAGGTATGGCTACCGGCAAAGTGAAGGTGCAGCCCAAGCTTACGATTACGCTGAAAAGTGAATAGTCTCTAACAATTATGATAAGGAAAATTCTCTCTTTGTTTCTGATTCTGGTAGCTGTGGGGGCAGGGCTTTGCTCTGCCCAGACAGCCGGTAAGAAATATTATTTGGTGGGCGGGCTTTTCTTCGAAGGCATGCCGCCTGGTGTGGGTTCGGACAACGTGGCGGCTTTCATAATACATGAGGACGGCGCGAGACACGAGGTTACGGAACTCCGCTTGCGCAAGGGCATTGTGCTGTCTGAGGAGGTGAGAGAATATGCTACTCCTGCCGACGAGGTGCCTGGTGCGGAAGCTTTCTTGATGAGTTACCGTGGAGGAACGGGGAAGAAGTTGCCGATAGGCGGTGCCGTACAGACTTTGAAGAAGGAAGAATGGATAGGAAAGGCTTTTCCGGAATTCAAAGTGAAAGACATAGAAGGACAGGAGTGGAGCAAGGCCGATGTGACGGGACGTCCTATGGTCTTGAACTTCTGGTATACCGGCTGTGGTCCTTGTATCCGTGAAATGCCGGAGCTGAACAAATGGATAGAAGTCTATCCTGATGTAACCTATCTTGCTACGACTTTTGACACTGCTGCACAAATAAAGAAAATTGTAGAGAGCCGTCCTTTCCTCTTTACCCAGATAGCCGATGACTTGTTTTTCTTCGAGACCTTTCATGTGAGTGGTATGCCGGTCACTATACTGGTGGATAAGAAAGGCATTATCCGTCATATAGAACAAGGTACTGGAACTGCGAAACTTCGGTATATGCAGGATAAGTTGCAGAAACTTGTCAGCGAATAATTCTTTCCTGATGAATAGGGGATAAGGATTTCAGAGGATTTCTTTTGCCCTTTCACAGATTATCATACCTTTGCGAATATAAATCTAAGGAAGGCAAGGTTATGATAAAACATCTTTTTTTAATATGGGGACTGCTTGCGGCACTCACTGCTGAGCCGGTTCTGGCTTGTACATCTGCCGTCGTTTCTGGAAAGGTTACTCCTGACGGCCGTCCGTTGCTATGGAAAAACCGTGATACGGACTATCTGCGAAATCATGTTGCTTATATAAAAGGGGAGAAGTATAACTTCATTGCCGATGTGAATAGTGCTAACTTTCCTGCCTTGAAAGAGGCATGGATGGGTACAAACTCCGTTGGTTTTGCCTTGATGAACACCCAATCCTACAATCTGGTGGAAGTGAAAGATGGGGAAGAACGGGGGGCAGCCAACGGGAGGATTATCTACCGTGCCTTGGAGGTTTGTGCCACGGTGGAGGATTTCTGCCATTTCCTCGATACCATTTCCAAGCCCAGCTTGATAGAGGCCAATTTTGGCGTAATCGACGCTCAAGGCGCTGCCGCCATGTTTGAGGTGGATTATTATAAATATACGATGTATGATGCCAATAATCCCAAAGATGCTCCTTACGGCTACATTGCCCGTACCAACTTCTCTTTTGCCGGTGAAGCAAATCGGGGGGCAGGTTATGTACGCTATATGGAGGCAGACAGGGTACTGATGAGGGCTTCTGCAACGGGAGGGATCACACCGCAGGGTATATTCAATGATCTTTCACGTTCGTTTCGCAATGGCATGCTTGATATTGATTTGAAGAACGGGAAATTTAATCGCCCGCAAGGTTCCGGTTGGTTTGTCGACCAGGATTTTATTCCCCGTAACAGTACTTCTTGTTCCATTGTGGTGCAGGGCGTAAAACCGGGTGAGAAGGTGGAACTTACTACGATGTGGACAATGCTGGGATATCCTCCTACGGGTATTGCCGTGCCGCTTTGGGTGAAGGATGCGGATAGACTTCTGCCTCCGATGGTATGTTGGGACAAGGCGTGTGCCGCCGCTCCGCTCAGTGATTGGTCACTCCGGCTTTCCAACAATGTCTTTTGTTATAATCAGGGGATGGGAACCAATCGTTATCTGAATTGGGAAAAACTGTACAATATGGAGAATAATGGCTATATGCAGCAGCTTGTTACGGTAGAGGCAGAGGTGTTTCGCCGTACATGCCTATTGTTGGACAGCTGGAGACAGCAAGGAAGCATTGATTCTCAAGAAATGCAGAAGCTTTATCAAGATGTGGAAGCACTTGTCCGAAAGGTTTATACGCCTTTGATGGAACAATGACAGTATTCCAGTATTTCCCCTTCCTGCTCCGGGTGGAACCAGTGGATTTCCTCGTCTCGTTTGAACCAGGTCATTTGCTTACGGGAATAGATGCGTGAGTTCTGCTTTATCTTTTCGATGGCAAAGGGTAATGTCCATTCACCATCCAGGTACTTGAATATTTCTTTGTAGCCTACTGTATTTAGGGAATTTAGACTTTTATGCGGGTAGACCATGCGCGCTTCTTCCACTAAACCCTCTTCCACCATTTGGTCCACCCGGCAGTTGATGCGTTCATAAAGCTCTTCCCGGTTACGTGTTAATCCTATTTTGATGATACGGAAGGGGCGTTCTTTCTTTTGTTGAGTGCGGAAGGAAGTGTAGGCCTTTCCCGTCATGTAGCAGATTTCCAAAGCATGGACTACGCGTTTGGGATTCTTCAAATCTACTATTTTGTAATATTCCGGATCCAACAGCTTAAGTTCCGCACAAAGTCTTTCCAGACCTTCTGTTTCGTATTTGTGCAGCATGAGCTGGCGTGTATCGGCATCTACGGTCGGAATGTCGTCAATTCCTTTACAGACTGCATCTACATACATCATTGAGCCTCCGGTCAGCAGTACGGTGTTATGCTTTGTAAACAGGTCTTCCAGCAGCTTCATCACTTCCGCTTCGTATTGGGCGGCACTGTAATAGTCTGTCAGCTTCAGGGTACCGACGAAGTGATGCTGTACCCGTTGCAGTTGCTCCGGTGTAGGGGCAGCCGTGCCTATCTTTAAATCTGCATAGAGTTGTCTCGAATCGGCCGAGACGATACAAGTATGGAAATGTTCTGCCAATCGGAGGCTGAGCTCTGTTTTGCCTACTCCGGTGGGACCGATAAGTACGATTAGGGTGTGCATGCGGGTAAAAAAATAGGCACGGATTACGCGGATTACACGGAATATTCAATAACAACCGTGTGTTTCCGTGTAATCCGTGCCTAAAAGAAATCTGTATGGTATGTCTGTTTAATATTTCTCTTCTTCAAAGGAGTTTCCGGCTTCGTCCAAACCGCCGAAACCCTCTTTGTCGAAATCTTCCATATCGAAGTCCTGGTCGCCGTAAAAGTTTTCGTCCAAATCAAGGGAACCGCCAGCAGCTGCCATCTCTTCAAAATCAATGGTCTGCTTGGGAGCTTCACCTGCTTTCTTGGTGCATTTGGCTCCTTTCATTTCCTTTCCGGTAATGATTTCAGAAAGCTCGATGAAGAAGCAGCGCTCAGTCATATAATCGAATACATAGAGAAGTTTCTGCTTCTCGTCTTCAACCAGTTCGCTCAGCTGGGTCTCTTTCATCACCCAACTGTCCATTTCCGGATTGTCATCCATTTCTTCCAGCGTAATTTCTTTCTCTTTCTCCCAGTCATCATCGCAAATGAAGAAAGACGTCATTTGGTCGTTAGTGTAGCCTGCCGACTTTAGAATCGCTTCATGGAAGTCATAAAAGGTAGCTTCCGGGTCTATCTGTATTTCTCTGACAAAATCGTCCACCTCATCAGAGATGATTGTAAATCTGTAGATCATGATGATTTATAATTTATGATTTCTGACTTTGTGTAAATCATACGTTTTTCATTTTCCTGCGGGGATAATGCCGCGGGCTGATTCACGTATAAAGTTTACGATATAGCTTATTTCCGGTGTCATTTCCATTTCATCCTCGATTTTCTTCAAGGCATCCGTATTGTTCAGACCGCCTTGATAGATAATACGATAGGCATCATGGATTTTCTCAATGGTCTCGTTGGAGAAGCCACGGCGGCGTAACCCTACCACATTGATTCCCGCATAGCAGATAGGCTCGCGTCCGGCAATGATGTACGGTGGGATGTCCTTGCTGAAACGGCAGCCGCCTTGTATCATTCCATAACCGCCCACATGGCAGAATTGGTGCATCAGTACATTGGCGCTGATGATGGAATAATCGTCGATGACAATTTCACCCGCCATTTTTGTAGAGTTGCCAATGATACAGCTGTTGCCTATCAGAGCATCGTGGGCCACGTGTACACTTTCCATCAGGAGATTGTTGTTACCGACGATGGTTCTGCCTTTGGCAGCTGTACCGCGGTTGACAGTTACGTTTTCACGTATGATATTGTTGTCTCCGATTTCAGCAGTGCTTTCCTCCCCTCTGAACTTTAAATCCTGGGGAATAGCACCGATAACGGCTCCCGGGAAAATGGTGTTTCCATTGCCGATGCGTGCACCGTACAGAATGTTGACATTTGCCATAATCTTGTTGTTATCACCGATTACCACATTCTTGTCAATGAAAACAAAAGGAGCAATCTCTACGTTTTCCCCGATTTTGGCTTCGGGATGAATATACGCTAAGGGACTTATCATATTATTTACGATTTAGCTATTTACGATTTACGATTGAGAATACTTGCGATTTACTGTATATACGATTTTATCCGAATGTGATAATTCTCACGAATAATTTGAATCGTAAATCGTAAATAGTCTAATCGTAAATTTTATTATTTGTTCTTAACTATTTGCGCCATAAACTCTGCTTCGCAGACAACTTTTTCGCCTACAAACACATAGCCTTTCATGGTAGAGATGCCGCGGCGTATGGGGGCCATCAGCTCTACACGGAAGATGAGGGTATCTCCAGGTACCACTTTCTGGCGGAATTTCACACCGTCAATCTTCATGAAGTAGGTGGAGTAACGTTCCGGTTCATCCACTGAATTCAGAACAAGCAAACCTCCCGTCTGTGCCATTGCCTCTATCTGCAACACACCGGGCATTACGGGTTCCTGCGGGAAGTGTCCCTGAAAGAAAGGTTCGTTGGAAGTTACGTTCTTGACACCTACAATGTAGTTGGCACCTATTTCTATGACTTTGTCCACCAATTGCATCGGGTAACGGTGAGGCAGAAGTTCGCGGATGCGGTTTACATCCATAATCGGTTCGCGGTTGCAGTCGTAGGTAGGGGCTTGTATTTCGTGCAAACGGATTTCCTTGCGCATCTGGCGGGCGAACTTATTGTTGATAGTGTGTCCCGGGCGGGTAGCGATGATACGGCCCTTGATGGGCTTGCCTATCAAGGCCAGGTCACCGATGACATCAAGTAACTTGTGGCGGGCGCATTCATTGGGCCACACCAAAGGTTTGTGGTTGATATATCCCAATTGTTTGGCGTCCATATGAGGAACACCCATCACGTCGGCCAGCTTGTCATAGTTCTCCTGGGACATTTCGCGTTCGTAAATAACAATCGCATTGTCAAGGTCGCCGCCCTTGATAAGACCGGCTTGCAGCAACGGCTCAATTTCGCGTACAAACACGAAAGTACGGCTTGCGGCGATTTCATCCTTGAACTTCGTCATGTCCTCCAGCGTTGCAAACTGGTTGGGGAGGATGTTGGAATCGTATGATACCAATACATTCAAGCTGAAGTTCTCGTCCGGCAACACGATGATGGAAGAGCCGGTTGTTTCGTCACGGAATTCAATTTTGGACTTGATGATATAGAAATCTTTTACGGCATTTTGTTCTACAGTGCCTACGCGCTCTATTTCGTTGACATAATATTGGGCGCTTCCGTCCAGAATGGGAAATTCCGGTCCGTTTACCTGTATCAAGCAGTTATCGATACCCAATGCATAGAGGGCTGCCATACCATGCTCCACTGTGCTCACCTTTACTCCGTTTTTGGAGATTACAGTTCCACGGGTAGTTTCGGATACGTTGTCTGCAACGGCATCGAAGGTAGGCTGTCCTTCCAAGTCGATACGTTGGATTTTGTATCCATGGTTATCCGGAGCAGGATTGAAAGTAACGGTTAGGTCAAGTCCCGTATGAAGACCTTTTCCACTAAGCGAAAAGCTATCTTTTAGAGTCTTTTGTTTTAACATTGGTTACTTATTTAATAGTTGTTTAAGTTCATTCAATTCTTTGCGGAGCTGGCGCAGTTCCACTTGCATTTCCGGCAAACTTCTTTGTGCGATGGATGCCTTGAAATATTGTTTCAGCTCCATAGGAGGGGTACCGATAAGCTGGCTACCGTCCTTTATGCTACTGGGAACACCAGACTGTGCGCCAAGGTTCACTTTGTTGCCAATATGAATATGACCTGCAATGCCTACCTGCCCGCCGAACATGCACCATTCTCCTATCTTGGTAGAACCTGCTACACCTACTTGCGCCGCCATTACGGTGTGGGAGCCTATTTCATCATTGTGTGCCACTTGAATCAAATTATCCAGTTTCACGCCGCTATGTACGATGGTGGCTCCCATAGTAGCACGGTCCACACACGTGTTGGCACCGATTTCCACATGGTCTTCCAGGATAGTGATACCTATTTGCGGTATTTTTTCATAGCCCTCGGAAGTGGGGGCGAAGCCGAAACCGTCTGCACCGATAACGCAACCGGAGTGCAGGATGCAGTGGTTTCCTACCCGGCAATCGTGGTAGATGGTGGAGTTAGCGTAAATAATACAGTCATTGCCCACTTTGGCACCGCTGCCAATCGTGACGTGCGGATGAATGACCGTATTGTCTCCCACCTCTGCGTATTCGCCAATGCAGGCAAAAGGCGCAATGTAAACATCCTTGCCAATTTTAGCTGTCTCGGCAACAAAGGCCAGAGAGTCAATTCCCACCCGCTTTGGCTTGCTTTGCTCATAAAGATTTAGCAATTTAGCAAGACTTTCATACGCATTGTCCACTTTAATCAGGGTGGCTTTCACTTCTTGTTCCGGAACAAAGTCCTTGTTTACCAGAACAATGCTTGATTGGGTTTCGTATATGTAGGGGGTATATTTGGGGTTGGATAGAAAGGAGATGGCTCCCGGTATTCCCTCTTCGATTTTCGCAAAGGTGTGAACGGTAGCATTCTCGTCTCCAACAATTTCTCCTTGGATAAATGTTGCAATTTGTTTAGCAGAGAACTCCATGTCTTATTCTTGTTAGATGGTTTCAAAACGCAAATAACGGACTTTTTTTTTATATTTCCTTGTCCTGAGGTGAATATTTTATACTTATCTATGCAAACGTTGGTAGCATAAGTAGTACTTTTTTACTTTCTTGGACAGAAGAGAGATATTGAGCATATCCGATGCTTCGGCAATATTCTTGATGCTGCCGTCGTTGTAGAGGATGTCAATACTGTCATCTGCCTCGTCGTACATATTCTTCTCGATGCTGGGGGTAGAGATGAAATATCTCGCTTCGGAGAGAGGGATGTTCAGTTGTTCACTGATTTGCAAAGTTAGTTCTTTTTTCCGTTCCTCACTAATAGGTTCGGTAGAAATCTCGACTTTGAAGATGTTTCGGTTAATCATGCCGGCGCTCAGGGTGGACAAAACCTTGTCCGAATGGCGGCTCCACACCTTGAGGGCAGTCCAGATGTCATTATCGTCCAACTGAATGAAATTCTCCAAACATTCGGGATTGTTGTAGAATGCCTCCCGGCTGATGTCGTTGTATAGAAAGAATTTCAAGGCGGGTGAGGCAAAGAGGTCTATGCCGCGGCTTGCCAGTTCCTTGGCGCGGAGCAGGGTGCTAATCAGCATTTTCTCGTAGGCAACGGAGGTTTTGTGCAGATAGACTTGCCAGTACATCAGGCGGCGGGCGGTGAGGAAGTTCTCAATAGAATAGATGCCTTTGGACTCTACTACCAGGTGGTCATCCTTTACATCCAGCATCTTGATAATGCGGGCGGAGCCAATGTTGCCTTCGGTCACTCCGGTATAGAAGCTGTCGCGGCGCAGGTAGTCCAGGCGGTCCATATCCAGTTGCCCGCTTACCAGTTGGTGCAGGAAGCGCTTGGGGTATTCATCCTTGAAAATTTGAATGGCGAGTGTCAACTGTCCGTTCATTTCCTTGTTGATACGTTCCATCAGCATCAAGGAGATGTCTTCGTGGGAGACGCCCTGCACGATGGTATTTTCCAGTACGTGGGAGAAGGGTCCGTGGCCGATGTCGTGCATCAGGATAGCAGCTTCCACAGCTTCGGCTTCGCTGTCGAAGATAAAGTTTCCTTTGGTGGCAAGTTGCTGGATGGCCTCACTCATTAGGTAGAAGGCTCCCAAAGAGTGTTGGAACCGTGTATGCTGCGCACCGGGATATACGACAGAGGACAACCCCAGTTGCTTGATACGGTTTAGACGTTGCAAAAGGGGATGTCGTACAACATCGTACAACAACCCCTTTGGTATGTTGATGAACCCGAAGACAGGGTCGTTGATAATCTTTCTTTCGAACATTAAGCGTTAGTCGTTAATCACTTTTTTCAACTCTTCCGCCATCTGTGCCTGCACTTCTTGGGCTGCTTTTCGGCTGGCGGCGGCGAAGTTCTCTGTCTTGTCCACGTAGATGATGCCACGGCTGGAGTTGACAATCAGGCCGCAAGTCTTGTTCATGCCATACTTGCAGACTTCTTCCAGGGAGCCGCCTTGTGCGCCTACGCCGGGAACCAATAGGAAGTGTTCGGGAACAATCTTGCGGATATCTTCGAAGGCGCGGCCTTGTGTGGCGCCTACTACGTACATCATCTGTTCGTCACTGGCCCACTCCTGGGATTTGCGGAGCACTTTTTCGAAGAGGCGTTCGCCGTTGGTGTCTTCCGTCAGCTGGAAGTCGTGCGAGCCTTTGTTGCTGGTCAACGCAAGCAGGATTACCCATTTGCCTTCGTACGTAAGGAACGGGGTCACACTGTCTTCGCCCATGTAGGGAGCTACGGTTACGGAATCTATATCCAGCTCTTCGAAGAAGGTGCGGGCATACATGGCAGAGGTGTTCCCGATGTCACCGCGTTTGGCGTCGGCGATGATGAATTGGTCGGGATAGTTCTGCTTGATGTAGTTTACGGTTTTCTCGAAAGCTATCCAGCCTTTCACGCCCATGCTCTCATAAAATGCCAGATTGGGCTTGTAGGCGATGCAGAGGTCGGCAGTAGCGTCGATGATGGCTTTGTTGAAAGCGAATATAGGGTCTTCCTCTTTCAGAAGATGCTCGGGTATTTTCTTGATGTCGGTGTCAAGACCTACGCAAAGGAATGACTTCTTGCGCTTGATGTTCTCGAATAATTGCTGTTTGTTCATATTATTTTTTAGTTACGGGTTACTTATCACTGCCTTACAGCTCGCTCTCTTTCAGTCTTTCTGCATTTTCCGCCACAATCAGGTGGTCGATGCAGTCTTGGATGTCTCCGTCCATGAAGGCGGCGAGATTGTAGATGGTGTAGTTGATGCGGTGGTCCGTGATGCGTCCTTGCGGATAGTTGTAGGTGCGTATCTTGGCGGAGCGGTCGCCAGTGCTGACCATCGTCTTACGCTTGGAGGCGATGTCGTCGATGTACTTCTGGTGTTCCTTGTCGTAGATGAAGGTACGCAAGCGCGAGAGGGCGCGTTCCTTGTTCTTGGGCTGGTCGCGTGTCTCGGTACATTCGATGAGGATTTCTTCGACTATGCCTGTGTTGGGATTCTTCCAGTTGTAGCGCAGGCGCACGCCGGATTCCACCTTGTTCACGTTCTGACCGCCGGCACCACCGCTTCGGAAGGTGTCCCACTTGATTTCACCTTCGTTGATAACTACGTCGAACTCTTCGGCTTCGGGAAGCACGGCTACGCTAGCGGCTGAGGTGTGTACGCGTCCTTGCGTTTCTGTGGCCGGTACGCGCTGCACGCGGTGCACGCCCGATTCATATTTCAGGGTGCCATATACATTGTCGCCCGTCACGGAGCAGACAATTTCCTTGAAACCGCCGGCTGCACCTTCGTTGGCGCTGGATATCTCCATTCTCCATCCCTTGGATTCGCAGTACTTGGTGTACATGCGGAAGAGGTCGCCGGCAAAGATTGCCGCTTCGTCACCACCCGTGCCGCCACGAATTTCGAGGATGGCATTACGGCTGTCCTGCGGGTCGGCGGGGACGAGCAGCAGCTTTATCTGCTCTTCCAGTTCCGGTTGGCGGGTTTGGCAGGCATCCAGCTCTTCGCGTGCCATTTCCCGCATCTCCTGGTCTGTTTCGTTGGCGATGATTTCTTTGGCTTCTTCTATGCCGCGCAGTACTTGCATGTACTCTTTGCGGGCATTCATTAGGTCGCCCAGTTCTTTATATTCTTTGGTGAGCTTGACGTAACGCTTCTGGTCCGCAATCACTGCCGGGTCTGTAATCAAGGTCGACACTTCTTCGAAGCGGGCGACAAGCCCTTCCAGCTTTTCGAGTATGGTATTGTTGTCTGCCATATATTTAATACTTGAACTCTCCGAATTCACTCTTGATAATCAGTTCTTTCTTGTTGCTTTCTTCCACGCGGCCTACAATCTGTGCATCGATGTTGAAACTCTTCGAAATAGCAATCACCTCTTCTGCATGTTCGGGAGAGAGGTACACTTCCAGGCGATGCCCCATATTGAACACCTTGTACATTTCGCTCCAGTCCGTATCGCTCTGCTCCTTGATGGTCTTGAACAACGGTGGAACGGGGAAGAGATTGTCTTTGATGACACGGCAGTTGTCTCCCACAAAGTGCAGTACCTTGGTTTGTGCGCCGCCCGAGCAGTGTACCATACCGTGGATTTGGGGACGGAGCGCATCGAGCAGCTTCTTAACTACCGGTGCGTAGGTGCGGGTGGGGGAAAGTACCAGCTTTCCTGCATCCAGCGGACTGTCTTCGACACTGTCTGTCAGTTTTAGCTTGCCACTGTATACCAGCTCTTCGGGTACAGCCTTGTCATAGCTTTCAGGGTATTTCTCTGCCAGGTATTTGGAGAATACATCGTGGCGTGCGCTGGTCAGTCCGTTACTGCCCATACCGCCATTGTATTCTTTCTCATAAGTAGCCTTTCCGTAAGATGCCAGACCTACAATCACATCGCCCGGACGGATATTGGCATTGTCTATAACATCTGAGCGCTTCATGCGGCAGGTCACTGTCGAGTCTACGATAATGGTACGTACAAGGTCGCCCACGTCGGCTGTTTCGCCACCGGTGGCATAAACGCCTACTCCCATTTCGCGGAGTTCGGCAAGCAGTTCATCCGTACCGTTGATGATGGCTGAGATTACTTCGCCGGGGATGAGCAGTTTATTACGTCCGATGGTAGAGGATACCAGAATGTTGTCTACCGCACCCACACAAAGCAGGTCGTCGATGTTCATAATCAGTGCATCTTGTGCAATGCCTTTCCACACACCCAGGTCGCCGGTTTCCTTCCAGTACATATAGGCAAGACTGGACTTGGTGCCTGCTCCATCGGCATGCATAATGTTGCAATACTCCGGGTCACCGCCCAAAATGTCGGGGATAATTTTGCAGAAAGCCTGCGGGAAAATACCTTTGTCGATATTCTTGATGGCGTTGTGCACATCTTCCTTTGATGCGCTGACGCCTCGCATCATGTATCGTTGATTACTCATGAGATAATAGGTTTGTTCAATTGAATGTGCAAAGATACATCTAATCTTCTACAACACAAAGCGAGGCACAAAGTTTCTCGCCTTTGTGCCTCGCTATAGAGTTGTGTATTTATCAGAATTGTACCTGGGGAGCTTGTTCCGCTCCTTCTGCCGCTTCGAAATAAGCTCGTTTCTCAAAACCGAAGAGACCGGCAAGGATATTCTTGGGGAAACGGCGAATGGCTGTATTGAAGTTCTTGGCTGCATTGTTGAAGTTGGTACGTGCTACGTTGATACGGTTTTCCGTACCTTCCAGCTGTGCCTGCAGTTCCAGGAAATTCTGATTTGCTTTCAAGTCCGGATAGTTTTCTGTGATGGCAAGCAATTTACCGAGGGCGGAAGTCACCGCACCTTGTGCTTTCTGATATTCAGCCAGCTTTTCCGGAGTAAGGTCTGCCGCATCCACTTTGATTTGAGTGGCTTTGCTGCGGGCTTCTACTACACCTTCCAGTGTTTCCTTCTCGTGCGTGGCATATCCTTTCACGGTATTCACCAAGTTCGGAATCAGGTCGGCACGGCGTTGGTATTGGGTTTCTACGTTCGACCATTGTCCGCTGACATTTTCGTCCATGGTTACGAGTCCGTTATAGCCGGTTACACCCCAAATGGCGAGAAGAGCTATAACAACGATAATGATAATGGTTGATTTCTTCATACTTTTCATTTTTAGGCCTCACCTCCGATTCCTCTCCGATAGAGAGAGGGGAGGAGGGGAAGGCAGTTATTAATCATTTAATTATATTCTATGTAAACGTTTTATTTTCTTCCAGTATCCTCGAAGGTGTGTCAAAACGGTTGATGGCACACAGATGACACATCCTCGGCGTTAGAACCGGGAACCGGCTCCACCGCCACCTCCCATACCGCCTCCGAAGCTACCACCGCTGAAGCCTCCTCCGCCACTTCCGCCGAAGAGACCTCCACCACCGAAGATGACCGGACCACCTCCGCCTCCTCCCCGGTAATTTTCATCGTATGACTGCTGGCGGCGCACTACTTTATGTCCGCAATTGCGGCAGGTGTAGGTCACATCTTCCGTTTTCACTCCATTGCGGCGTGAGATGAGTATGCTGCTGCTACGTTGCAATTTATGTTGTCCGCAGTTGGGGCATTTGTTGGCAGCGCGTTGGGCAAGGATGCCTATAATAGATGCCACTGCGAGGAAACCGATAAGCCCCAGTAGGATACCTCCTACGGAGAGGTCATCCTCCTCTTCCGTGTCATTCACCATAGTGCCGTCAAGACGTGAACAGACTGCCTTTACACCCGCTACCATTCCAGCATCCCAATTACCGTCTTTCAGATAGGGAATCATGTATTTGGTCTGTATACGTTTGCAGATGGCATCAGGAAGGTCCCCTTCTAAACCGTATCCCGTATAAAACTGGATGCAGCGTTGGTCGGTTACCAGCAGAATGACCAAACCGTTGTTTTTTTCTTTTTTCCCTACTCCCCATTCATTGAGCAGCTGGTGTGAGAAATCAAAACAGTCTTCTTGTCCGATGGACGGGACAACGGCAACTACCGTTTCAATGCCAGTTTGCTGCTCCAATGCATAGAGCATACGGTCTATATTGTCACATGCCTCCGTGGATAGGATTCCGGCTGGGTTGCACACATAGCGTGTCTTGTCCTGAAGGTGTACTTTAGGAATATTCTTAGTGGTGTAGACTTCTTGTGCCTGCAAGGATAAGAGCAGGCATAAGAAGAATGTTATGGAAATAAATCGTCTCATACTACCAATATTTGTTGCGGCGAAGATAGGTAAAATCACATCAATGTATGTATTTTCCTACGAATTTCTTTACATGTTCGGTGTATTCCTGCGGATAATCCTTGTAAGACATAGCATGCGTGGCACCGGGCACAATCCATAATTCTTTGGGTTCGGGCTTGGCTTCGTAGAGGGGATAGACCATCCACGTCGGCACAAAGGTGTCGGCATCGCCGTGGATGAAGAGCATCGGCAAAGTACATTTCTTTACTTGCTCCAAAGCAGAGGCTTCCAGGAAGTCCCATCCGTACTCTTGCCGGCAGAGCCAGTTTGCTGTATGCAGAAGAGGGAAGGCGGGCAGGTTGAACTGTGCTTTCAGTTCTCCGCGAAACTCGTCCCATACGCTTGTGTAGCCGCAGTCTTCTACGAAACACTTGATGAAAGGCTGTTGGTATTGACCATGCTCCACTTCGCCGGATACCATCATGGTGGTGGCGGCTCCCATGGAGATACCGTGCACTACCATCTCTGTGCTGCGGGATGCTACGCTGTCTGTATGGCGGCGCCCGAAGAGTTCGTCAGCGGTTTCGGTCCATTGCAGTACGTCAAGCCGGTCTTTCCAGCCCATCTGTGCATGGTTTCCCTCGCTCATCCCGTGCCCGTAGAGGTCGGGCAGCAAGATGTTGAAGTCCATCTCCTTGTTGTACAGATAGCCTATCATCAGCATGCGCACGGCATTATCCGTATATCCGTGTACGATGACTGCTGTTTTTGGGGTGGGGTGGGCGGCGGCAACGTAGAGTGCGTGTAGCGTCTCTCCATGGTCGTTCTCAATGTAGAAGTCCTTCAATGCTCCTACAGTCACCAAACTGTCTACCCACGGTTGCAGTTCGGGATATTGCTCGAACATGAAGTTGTAGGATTCGGCAATGTTGCGACTGCGTGTGATAAGGCCTTCGGGTTTCAGAGCATGCCCCAGCATATAGTACCCTCCGCACAGTACTACGGTGCAGAGGGCAGCCAGACCGAGAATCGAATATTTTATGGTTTTCTTCATTATTTATTCCAAATTTCCCATGCAGCAAAGGCTTGCAGCAGTAACATTTCCAGACCGTTCTTAGTGACGGCTCCTTGTGCCTGGCCTTTCTTCATGAAAAGGGTTTCGTTTGGATTATATAACAAATCATAGAGCAAATGGTTGGGAGTCAGTAGTTCGTAAGGAATATTGGGACAGAAATCCACTTTGGGATACATGCCTACTGGGGTACAGTTGACAATCACTGTGTACTCTTGCATGATTTTCGGTGTCAGTTCTTCGTAAGTGAGGTATTTATCCTCTTTCTTGGCGCGTGATACGAAGGTACTTTTTATACTCAGGTTCTCCAGCCCGCGATATACGGCTTTCGATGCACCGCCGGTACCCAAAATCAGGGCTTTCTTGTGTTGTGGTTGCAAAAGTGGTTCTATGGATTGTGTAAATCCTATGATGTCGGAGTTGTAGCCAACCAGTTTCACTTTGCCTTTGGGAAGGCGGATAATCTTAATGACATTGACGGCGCCTATCTTGGCTGTGTCTTTGTCCAGTTCGTCCAGGTAGGGGATGACTTGCTCCTTGTAAGGGATAGTCACATTCAGTCCACAGAGGTTGGGATTTTCCTCGATAACTTCCATGAAATCCTCGATACGTGGAATTTCGAAATTTACATATTCTGCATCAATATTTTCTGCCTTGAATTTCTCATTGAAATATCCGATAGAAAAGGAATGTTTCAACGGGTAACCTATTAAACCGTATTTCTGCATAATATTTTAGTTATTGATTGAACTATATTCGTTTGTTTATGGAGTACATTATTGGTCGGAAGTAGTTGAGGAGGTGATTACCGGTTCTTTGATGATAACAAAACCTCCGAATTGCAATCCGTTGTCTTTTCCGTTCAAACAGAACTTTCTGTCGAATACGGGTTTATTTTTTGATTTCCAGATCAGTTTGCTAGAGAAGGTGATGACGTCTTGAGTACCATCGTTCCAGTCTATTATCACTTTTTCGTTATCGAATGTATCGTCGCCATTGAATTCTCCAAAAGTGAGAAAGTATTTGCCAGTTTCAAATTTCATTGTTTGCAGACCGTTGAAGTGTGCAAGGTAAGCTTTGGTTTGGCTTATTGGAACGTCCTTTTCATATATTTTTCCATTATAGATTGCCTTGATTCCTTGCTTGGCAATGTTGCCGGGAGTTTCAGGATTCAACAAATCATTACCTTGAGCATCTTGTACTGCGATATGCAGTTCGATAGGAGCAAAATCCCATATCATATCATCACTTCCCGAATCATCGCAAGCTGTGAAACCGGCAACGCAAAGGAGGGAAATAAATAATAAATAGAGGGTGTGTGTAGCTTTCATAAGGTCTCTTTTTTATATAAGTTTCTTCTTTTTATTTAGTTGCCACATAAAGTGTACATATCCCGAAAGTCAGCCGCTTGAAGTGCACTTCGCTGAAGCCTGCCTTGCGGATTACCTCCTGCATCACTTCTCCCTGCGGGAAGGCGCGAATACTTTCCGGTAGATAGGTGTAGGCGCTGTTGTCTTTCGAAATACATTTACCGAGCAGGGGGATGACAACTTTGGAGTAGATGGTGAACAACTGTTTCATCGGGAAGCGGTCTGGTGTGGAGAGCTCCAGTATGACGAGATGTCCGCCGGTCTTTAGTACGCGGCACATCTCGGACAGTCCCTTGTCCAGCCCTTCGAAGTTGCGGATGCCGAACGCTACGGTCACGGCGTCGAAGCTTTCGTCGGCAAACGAGAGGGAGGTGCAGTCCTCCCGGACAAATGAAATCTTGTTCGAGAGGTGCGCCTGCTTTACTTTTTCACGTCCCACGTTCATCATGCCTTCCGAGATGTCGGTGCCAATCAGGCTATCGGGTTGCAGTTCGCGGCATGCAAGGATGGCGAAATCGCCGGTGCCGGTAGCTACGTCCATAATACGCCGGGGGCGGAAAGGACGTAGGTACTTGATTGCTTTCCTACGCCAGCTGCGGTCGATGCCCATGGATAGGGTGTGATTCAGCTTGTCGTAGGCAGGAGCGATGTTGTCGAACATTTCTTCCACTTGTTCGCTCTTCTTGCCGTCATTACCGTAGGGCTTGATGTGTTCTTGGGGATAGTCCATTTACTTTAAATATTCGGTTACATTCTTTTCAATGCGTTCGGCAATGTTGCTGGTATCTTCCTTTACAAACTTCTCGCCGGTGATGTGTTCGTACAGTTCGATGTAACGTTCGCTGATTGAAGTAACGATTTCGTCGGTCATTTCCGGTACCTGCTGTCCTTCCTTGCCTTGGAAACCGTTGTCCATCAGCCATTCGCGTACAAACTCCTTGGAGAGTTGCTTTTGCGGTTCGCCGTTGGCAAAACGTTCTTCGTAGCCTTCGGAGTAGAAGTAGCGGCTGGAGTCGGGCGTATGGATTTCGTCCATCAGGTAAATCTTGCCGTCGTGCTTGCCGAATTCGTATTTGGTGTCTACCAGAATCAATCCGCGTTCCGCTGCAATCTCGGTACCGCGTTTGAAGAGGGCCATGGTGTATTGCTCCAATACGGCATATTCTTCGGGTGTGGCAAGACCTTGTGCCAGGATTTCTTCTTTGGAGATGTCGGCATCGTGTTCGCCAATCTCGGCTTTAGTGGTCGGGGTGATGATGGGTTCAGGGAATTTCTGGTTTTCCTTCATCCCTTCGGGCAACTTCACGCCGCAGATTTCACGTACACCGCTCTTGTAGGCACGCCATGCGCTGCCACAGAGGTAACCGCGTACAATCATTTCTACGGGGAATCCTTCACACATCACACCTACCGTCACCATCGGATCGGGTGTAGCCATTTTCCAGTTGGGGCAGATGTCGGTTGTGGCATCCAGGAATTTTGCTGCAATCTGGTTCAACATTTGTCCTTTGAAGGGAATACCTTTCGGCAATACTACGTCAAAGGCTGAGATGCGGTCGGTAGCTACCATGACCAACTTTTCACCATTGATGTTGTACACATCACGAACTTTTCCGTGGTACACGCTTTTCTGTCCGGGAAAGTTAAATTCAGTTGCTGTTAATGCTTTCATCTTTGTAATATTTACGATTTTGAGAATTTACTGTTTCTGTTCAATCTTACTATCGGCTTGTTCGGCTTTGCGTCGTTCACGCTCCGCTTTCGCTTCCTTGTCGAACTTCTCGTAGGCCTCCACAATCTGAGTTACCAACTTATGGCGTACGATGTCTTTCTTGTTCAGCTCCACGAAACTGATGCCTTTTACGCCTTTCAGAATCTTCAGTGCCTGCACCAGACCGGAAGTCTGGGAAGAAGGCAAGTCAATCTGCGTCATGTCTCCCGTGACAATCATCTTGGTGTTCATGCCCATGCGGGTGAGGAACATCTTGATTTGCTGGGTGGTCGTGTTCTGCGCTTCATCCAGAATGACGACGGCATCGTTCAGTGTGCGTCCGCGCATAAAGGCGAGGGGGGCAATCTGGATGATGTTCAGCTCCATATACTCTTTCAGCTTGGCGGCAGGTATCATGTCCTGCAGGGCGTCATAGAGTGGTTGCAGATACGGGTCTATCTTGTCCTTCATGTCGCCGGGCAGGAAACCGAGCTTTTCTCCGGCTTCTACGGCAGGGCGGCTGAGGATGATTTTCTTTATCTCCTTATTCTTTAGTGCCCGCACGGCAAGCGCGATGGCTGTATAGGTCTTTCCTGAACCGGCGGGACCGATGGCAAACAGCATGTCATTCTTGGCAAATGCCTCTACCAGCTTCAGCTGGTTCTCGCTGCGCGGGATAATCGGCTTTCCGGTTACGCTGAATACAATGACATTGCCCGATTTTTCCGCTTGCGGGGCATTGCCTTTGATGATGTCTATAATGACCTCTTCTTTCAAAGAGTTGTATTCGGCACAGTATTTCTCCAGCTTGGTGATGTTCTCCTCGAATGCACACATTTCCTCCTCATCACCCAATACTTTGATGACATTGCCGCGGGCAACGATGCGAAGCTTGGGATACAAGGCCTTTATCAGCTGCATGTTGGCGTTGTTTACGCCATAAAATATTACCGGGTCAATATCTTCAAGAACAATCAGTTTTTCTATCATTGATATGTTTTAAAGTTCAATTCGTTCTTTTAGTGAAACGTTCTGCAAATGTAGTGAAACGTTTGGATACTTAAACAGTTCCATTGGGTATTTTTTTTGCAGTGGCTTCGGGTAGATTGTCGGTAATTGTTGCACGACGATGCCGTTTCCTTTTTTTGAGCATCCGATGCGTTGCCGGTTCAGCGTCTGCTCCTTCATGTTGAAGATGATATTGGGGTCGAAGTGCTGGCCGTTGACGCGTGTCTCGAAGTGCAGATGCTCGGTAGAGGCGCGTCCGGTGCGTCCGGTCAGTGCGATGGGCTGTCCGGCTTTGACTGTGTCGCCACAATGTACAAGGTTTTTGAAGTTGTGGCTGTATATCGTTTCCAGTCCGAAGTCATGGCGTACGACGACGACATTGCCGTAGGCGCTATAAGGCTTGGACATCCGTACTACGCCGTTGAAGGCACTCCGTATGGTGTCTTTGGCGTAGGTCTTGATGTCTATGCCACTGTGGCGTCCCCGCCCCCGTCCGTAAGGGGAGATGACTTTTCCTCCAGGCAGGGGAAAGGAGTATTCCGTGTCCGGAATGTCCTCCAAAGGTAGCTCTATCAGTTCTCTTTGCGAAAACAGTCCCGGAGTGGCAACGCGGATATGGTTGGTTTCCATGGTGGAAAAGACCGTTTTCTTCCCTTGTGCCGTGGCACCAAGGGCTATGAGCAGGAGAGGGACAAGAATACGGATTCTCATTTATTCAAAATATTGTATAGTCCCACTGGTAGAGGAAGCATATTTCTCCAACAGTTCCAATATCATTTCGGCTGCTTCTTTCAGACCTTCCTGCCCGTTGTAGCCGTTGACAATGGCAAGGATATGGCGGGTTTCAAGTTTCATCTTGGTGCGTTCGTGGTCGCTGGTCGGGGTACCGATACCGCCTATACGGTCGCGGTAGACGGGCAGCCCTTCTATGTTCAGCATGCCGCGGCCTATACCCTCGAACAATTCCTCGGCACGTCCTATGCCCAGCTCAAGGTCGGTCCCTTGTATCTCGTCGGCATCAAATCCGCCGATAGAGTGGCCCGTACGTAGGGAGACAAGGTTGATAAGGTCTACCAACGTATCTATCTGATAGAGTTCCAATCCGCGCAGCAGTCGCCGTCTCAGTGCTTCGGCCGAGGGACGGTAGCGGCTGGGGTCCTTGCCGCAACGTTTGTAGGCTTCGCGGGTGGCGGCAATGACGGGTTGGTACTTGATGCTGTCCGTGGTTTCACGGGCTCTTAGCTCTTGGGTGAAAGTTGCGATTTCTTGCCACAACCCTTCGCAATATGGGGTATTTGTCACTTCGGCAAATACGGCTGCACCGCGGAATTCGGGGCAATTCTGCTTGATTTCTTTAGAAAGTGTGATATGATACATTAATGCAATCCGTTTGAATGGGTTAACATGATTCCCGACAATATCCTTCCGGATTTGATACCCATCCGGCGTGCCGAGAAAAACTCTTCATATTGGGTAAAAGTACATATATTGGCTGTCTCCACTTGTGCGGAAGGTACTCCGAAGTCCAGTAGTTGCAGTCGGTTGGCAGCCCATAGGTCGATATGGTATTTGTGGGTGGCGGGTTTCCATTCGGAGATGTAATCCATCTGGAAACCGTTCTTACGGAATGCTTCATAGACTTCGTCGCCTACCTCGAAGGCGGAAAGGGAGATGCCGGGGCCGATGCAGGCTATCACTTCTTTGCCCTCTGTGCCATAGCGGGCACGCATCTTGTCGAGTGTGTGGCCGAGGATGTAATTCACAGTGCCGCGCCATCCGGCATGAACAGCGGCTATCACGGCATTCTTCCGGTCGTAGAGCAGGATGGGAATGCAGTCTGCCGTAGAGATGCAGATGCAGCAGCCCGGTTCACGGGTTATCAGTGCATCAATGCCCTGCAACATGGAGTGGCGTTCTTCTGCTGTTGCATGCAGATAAGTTCCGTCAATGACAAGTGCCTTTGTCCCGTGGGTCTGAAACGGGATGACCAGTTCTTGGGGGCGTTGGGGCAGGGAAGAACATACTATTTCCTGGTTGCGGCGTACAGCTTCGGCTTCGTCTCCCGTGTAAGGTGTACAGTTGAGGGAGGCATAGTTACCTTGGCTGCATCCACCGTGGCGGGTGGTTACAAAACAAGAAATGCCGGGATATGAGGCAAGCAGCTCATATCCCAACATTTTCCTATCTTCTGTAAGAGGAATCATTTTTTATCTTCCTCACAATCTTCTTCGTATTCAAAGTCCTCGAGGTCCTCTATGTCCTCGTCGTCGTTGACGTATTCATAGCTGAGGTCCTCGTCCTCACCCTCTTCTTTCAATTCTTCCTGCAGGTGGCTGAGGTCTTTGGCGCGATGGGCAATGCTGTCCACTTTGCCTTCTATCTTATTACTTTCCTTGTTCAGCTCTTCCCAAAGGATGTCTTTCAGCGTAGAGATGCCCATGCCGGAGACAGCAGAGATGAATATATGCGGAATCCCTTCGGGCAGTGTCGGCTCTATCTCGTCCATCAGTTCCTGGTCGAGCATGTCGCATTTGGTGACGGCAAGCACTCTCTGTTTGTCCAGCATTTCGGGGTTGAAAGTGCGAAGCTCGTTCAACAGGATTTCGTATTCCTTACGGATGTCGTCACTGTCGGCAGGCACCATGAACAGCAACAATGAGTTGCGCTCGATGTGGCGCAGGAAACGCAATCCTAAGCCTTTGCCGGCACTGGCTCCTTCGATGATGCCGGGAATGTCCGCCATCACAAACGATTTGCTGTCGCGATAGGACACGATGCCCAGATTGGGTTCCAGCGTTGTAAACGGATAATTGGCGATTTTGGGCTTCGCCGCAGAAACGGATGCCAGTAAAGTGGATTTTCCTGCATTGGGGAAACCTACCAGACCGACGTCTGCCAGCAGCTTCAGTTCCATGATTACCGTCAACTCCTGCATCGGTTCGCCCGGTTGTGCAAAGCGGGGAGCCTGGCGTGTGGCGGTTTTGAAGTGCCAGTTACCCAGACCTCCGCGTCCGCCTTTCAGCAAGATGACTTCTTGTTCGTGCTCGGTGACGTCGCAGATATATTCACCCGTTTCGGCGTTGTACACCACCGTGCCGCAGGGCACTTCAATCACCTTGTCCGCTCCGTCTTTTCCGAAACTGCGGTTTTTGGAACCGGATTCTCCGTGACCTGCCAGGATGTGGCGATCGTACTTCAGATGGAGTAGCGTCCAGTAGTTGCGGTTACCCCGCAGGATGACATGGCCTCCTCGTCCTCCGTCACCTCCGTCGGGGCCTCCGTTGGGTATGTATTTCTCACGCCGCATATGCGTAGAACCTCGTCCGCCCTTTCCGGAGCGGCAATATATTTTTACGTAGTCAACAAAATTCGATTCAGCCATATTCTGTTTTATTGTTATTTCACTGCGTCAATAGCCTTGCAAACATCGGCAAAGATTTCTTCCAATACGCCGAAGCCCTGGATGTGTTGGTATTTGCCGTCCTGCTTGTACCAGTCAATCAGCGGAGCTGTCTGTGAGTGGTAAACCACCAGACGCTTCTTGATTGTCTCTTCATTGTCGTCTGCACGTCCTGATTCTTGTCCGCGCTTGATGAGGCGCTTCATCAGTTCTTCTTCGGGCACGTCGAGGTCAAGCATCACGCTGACTTCCTGTCCGCGTTCGGCGAGCATCTTCTTTAATGCTTCAGCCTGGGCGATTGTTCTGGGGAAGCCGTCGAAAATCACACCTTTGCTATCCTTGAAGCTGTCGAATACGCTTGCCAGAATATCAATCATCAACTCATCGGGAATCAACTGGCCCTGGTCGATATAACCTTTAGCAGTCTTGCCCAGTTCTGTACCGTTTTTCATTTCAGCACGGAGCACGTCTCCGGTAGAGATGTGGTTGATGCCATACTTTTCTACAATCTTTTCACTTTGTGTTCCCTTACCTGAACCGGGAGCACCAAAAATTACAATGTTCAACATTTGCTTAGTTATTATTTAATGATTTACTATATTATGTCTGTATCAGTCTACTACAGTATAAATGTCGGGATAGTTGCGCCCGAAGCCGTCATAATCCAACCCGTAGCCCACGATGAAGTCGTTCGGAATATTCATGGCCACATATTCTATGTTTAAATCAACTTTCAGCTTATCAGGTTTCACCAGTAGGGAGGCAATATGAATCTCCCTGGGACCGCGAGTGCCGAGGGTGTCCAGTAAGCGTTGCATGGTGAGTCCCGTATCTACTATGTCCTCTACAATGACCACTGTACGGTCTGTGAGGTCTTCATTGATGCCTATTACTTCCTTAATTACCCCGGTAGAGGATACTCCTTGATAAGATGCCAATTTGACAAACGAAATTTCGCAGGGAATCGTGATTCGTTTCAGCAAATCGGCGGTAAACATGAACGAACCGTTCAGTACGCTGAGGAATAGAGGATTCTTTCCTGCCAGGTCGCGGTTGATTTCGTTCGCTACACGGGTTACTTCTTTCAGTATGTCCTGCTCCTTGATGGAGACTGTGAACATCTTGTCTTTTATTTGTATGGTATCCATAGATGGGATGTTTTTAGAAAGTTGCCGCAAAAATACGATTTTTATTCCACTCCATGCATCATCTTCTGTAATTTCTTTGAAAGCAGGAAGAGGATAAGCGATGCCGTGGCAGACATGACGACGAACACCATGAAGAAATCGTACATCGTCTCGATGCGATAGCCCAGTAGCGTCTTTACCTTTCCGGCTTCGGGGTAGAGCCCGCTCAGCGTGCCTGCAAACTTATTGGCAGTGGCGGTGGAGAGGTACCATATCCCCATCATCAGCGAGGCGAAGCGGATGGGCGTGAGCTTGTTCACCATGGAGAGTCCGATGGGCGAGAGGCAGATTTCGCCCATGGTATGGATGAAGTAGAGCCCCGTCAGCCAAATGAGACTCACCTTGATGCCCGGCTGAACATCTTTCACCCCAAGGCAGATGACGAGATAGCCCAGTGAAAGCAGTAGCAGGCCGATGGCTTGCTTGGTGGGCGAGGCGGGCTCCATGCCCCGCTTGCCCAGGGCGCCCCATACGCCCGGCATGATGGCGGCAAGTATCACCACAAAGAAGGGGTTGAAGGACTGAATCCAGGAGGCGGGCATTTCCCACCCCAGGATGACGCGGTCGGTCTGCTCGGAGGCGAAAAGCGTGAGCGAGGCGCCTGCCTGCTCGTAGGCCGCCCAGAAGAAAATGACGAAGAAGGCGATGATGTAGATGACGAAGATGCGGTCGCGCTCCGTCTTGGTGAGCGAGCCTTCCAGCAGGATGCTGACGGGAAACACGATGCAGGCGGTGAAGATGCCGATGCTTATCCAATCGTCCCCGAAGCACCAGTAGAAGAAACCGGCAAGCGCGATGGCGAGCAGGGCGAGCAGCAGATAGTTGCGCATGGTCCGTCCGTTGGCATGGGCACTCTTCCGGGCGGTGTTGTCTGCCTGGGGCCGTTCCTTGCGGGCGTCGGGGATGATGCCGAGGGGCTTGCCGTCGGGGCCGATGAGGTACTTGTTCTTCTGGGTTTCGAAGAGGACGACCGTCAGCACGGTGACGATGGCGGCAATGAGGAAGCCCCATCGGAAGTCGTGAGGGTTGCCCGTCTCGCCAAAATAGCCGCAGACCAGCGGGGCGAGGAAGGAACCCACGTTGACACCCATATAGAAGATAGTGTAGGCGGAATCCAGCCGTTTGTCACCCGGCTCGTAGAGCTGCCCCACCAGGGAGGAGACGGTGGGCTTGAAGCAGCCGTTGCCCAATATAAGGAAAGTCAGTCCGCCGTACATCAGCCAATGCGAAAGCTCACGCGCCTCCAGCATCGAGGCACTGGCAAACATCAGGAACTGGCCGACTGCCATCATCATGGCCCCCCAGAAGACGGAACGGCGGATGCCCCAGTATTTGTCGGCGATGTAGCCGCCGATTAAGGGTGTCAGGTACACCAGTCCGGTGTAGCTGCCGTAGATGGAGGCGGCGTGCTCCTTGTCGAAAAGGAGTGCCTGGGTGAGGAACAGAATGAAGATGGCACGCATGCCGTAGTAGCTGAAACGCTCTGCCGTGCTGGTGGCGAAGATAAGGTAAAGACCTTTCGGGTGTCGGGATGTACTCATTGAATATGCTTTTATTGTTTTGGCTTTTATTATATGTTGAGGGTACAAAATTAGTCATTATTTTGCGTAAGTTAATGGGTATAATTAGAAACTTGCCGACAAGCCTGCGGGAACTTGCCGACAAGCTTGTGCAAACTTGTCCGTAAGCCTACGCAAACTTAAAACAGAATTTCTGTTTCTGTAAATAAAGCTTTTGTTTATAGAAATAGAGCTTTTGTTTCTAAGAATAAAGGCTTTGTTCTAAGAATCCTTTGCATTGAAGACAACTTTTCCTTACGGAGCAGATATTTTTTCCCGGGGGGCAAAGCAACTTGATAAAAAACGTCTTCTCTTTGTACAGTTGAAATCAAAGCCCTATCTTTGCTCTACGATTTTAAGATAATCCTATTATGAAGATATTTCCTACTACAAGCATCAAGCAACTGGATGCAGATACCATAAAGAATGAACCGATTGCCTCCATCGACCTGATGGAACGTGCCTCACGCGCATTGGCCCGTGCCATTGCCGAGCGTTGGGAGCCGGACACGCCGCTCACCGTTTTTGCCGGACCGGGGAACAACGGTGGCGATGCGCTTGCCCTGGCGCGACTGCTGGCCGGGAAGGGCTACCGGCTCGAGGTGTATCTCTTCAATACGAAAGGGACGCTTTCGCCGGACTGCGAGACGAACAAGGAGCGGCTGGCCGACGTGCCGGGCGTGGACTTCCACGAAGTGACCACTCAGTTTGTGCCTCCCGTGCTGACGGCAGACCATGTGGTGATAGACGGCCTCTTCGGCAGCGGTCTGAACAAGGCTCTGAGCGGCGGTTTTGCAGCCGTAGTGAAGTACATCAATGCCTCGCCCGCCACGGTGGTGTCCATCGACATCCCGTCGGGACTGATGGGTGAGGACAACACCTACAACGTACATACGAATATCGTCCGTGCCCATCTGACGCTGAGCCTGCAACTGCCGAAACTGGCATTTCTCTTTGCCGAGAACGAGCCGTATGTGGGCGAATGGCAGTTGCTGGACATCGGGCTCAGCGAGGATGCCATCCATGACATGGAAACGGACTTCCGCTTGCTGGAGCATGAAGACGTGTCTGCCCTGCTGAAGCCGCGCAGCCGGTTTGCCCATAAGGGGAACTTCGGCCGCGCACTGCTGATAGCCGGTTCGCAGGGGATGGCGGGGGCCTCGGTGCTGGCTGCGCGTGCGTGTCTGCGTTCAGGTGTGGGGCTGCTGACGGTACATGTGCCGTTCTGCAACAACTTCATTGTGCAGACTTCCGTGCCCGAAGCCATGACGGAGCTGGATATCAGCGACACCTGCTTTGCCGCTGCTACCGATACGGACGATTACCAGGCCGTGGCGATAGGCCCGGGACTGGGAAAGGCGGCGGAGACCGAGGCGGCTCTGCTGGAGCAGATAGAGACATGCCAGACTCCGATGGTGGTGGATGCTGATGCCCTGAACTTGCTGGGCGAGAAGCGTAACTATATAGGGCGTCTGCCCAAAGGGAGTATTCTGACTCCGCACCCCAAGGAGCTGGAGCGTCTTGTAGGCAAATGCCAGAATTCGTACGAGCGCCTGATGAAGGCTCGTGAGCTGGCGAAGAGCGCCGGAGTGCACATCATCTTGAAAGGCGCTTATTCTGCCATTGTCACTCCTGCCGGGAAATGTTTTTTCAACCCTACCGGCAATCCGGGTATGGCAACGGGAGGCAGCGGTGATGTGCTGACCGGAGTGGTGCTTGCCTTGCTTGCCCAAGGCTATGAGCCGGAGAAGGCTGCCTGCCTGGCCACGTATGTGCACGGACTGGCGGGAGATGTTGCCTGCAAGAAGCAGGGGGCAGTGGGGATGACGGTGGGGGATATAGTTGCCTGCCTGCCGCTAGCGTGGAAGATGCTGGAAGAATAAGGAGAGAAGTGTAATTTGGATGGCTTGTCATGTCAACAGAAATAAGATATTTTGAAAACAGAAAAGATTGGCGGAAGTGGCTGGCTGACAATTTCGATACTGCCGATGGAGTCTGGTTTGTGTTTCCTACTAAATCTTCAAGCGAGAAAAGTATTGTATATAATGACGCTGTTGAAGAGGCCCTTTGTTTCGGGTGGATTGACAGCACGATAAAGTCACTTGACAAAGAACATAAAATTCAGCGTTTCACGCCCAGGAATCCTAAAAGTACCTATTCGCAAGCCAACAAAGAAAGGTTGAAATGGTTGCTGGAGCATAAAATGATACATCTTGAATTTGAGGATAAAATACGAACTGTCTTGTCGGTTCCTTTTGTTTTTCCAAATGATATAATCGACAGATTGAAAGAGGATGAAAGAATATGGAAGAATTATCAGAGTTTCTCTGACCCCTATAAACGTATCCGAATCGCATACATTGAAGCGGCGAGGAAACGACCGGAAGAATTTGAAAGGCGATTAAATAACTTTATCTGTAAAACGAAAGAGAACAAAATAATAATAGGGTTTGGCGGGATTGAAAAATACTATTAACGCTAATTCTTTTCCGCTTATTTCTCTCTTGTCGTAATGTGGAAGCATCCTTGCTTCAACTCGTACTTGATGTAGCATTTATCGGCTTTCCGCAGGTCACGGAGCACTTCCGAAAGAACCAGTTTTAAGGTATCTGCGCTGACATCCTGCAAAGGACGTCCATCCTCGTCTTCTATTTTCTGAAAGCGCTTCCAACTGACATCGAATGTCGTTCCGTAAAAATGTGCCGAGTTTGGAGAAGCATTGCCGTTACGGCGGCGCAGGCGTTTTACGTCGTCTTGGGTGCGGAGTACGGAAGTCACAATTATCTTGTTTGGATTCAGCCCCTTGGCGGTCAGTGAATCAAGGAAGTTGTGTCCGATGGTGTCCAGCAGGCTGGCGGCGCCCGGAATGAGATAAGGGATGGAATGCGTCAGTGAATCCACGGCATAGAGCTCGTTTGTCGTGATAGGTTGCAGTTGCTCTCTCATCTTTTCTGCTTCCTCGCGGGATGAAAGTACACGTATGCCGATGGCTTGGGCTACATTGAGATGTTTCTCATTCAAGTCTCCGAACGAGCGTTTGTAGCTGACAACGCCCCGAATGTTGCGCGGTTCGTTCAACTTGAGCGACATGTCTTTCTTCTTGCAGCCGGCAAAGGTGAATGTTGCGGCAGCTGCGACAATTATCAGTATAGGTAGGATTCTGGAAGAATATCTCATCTTATAAATGTACTATGTCTGTGAAAAATCTGCGTTAATCTGTGTAATCTGTGGTGAAAACCTTGCAAAGATAATTCAAACCTTCTTAAGTTTGCACTATCTTTGCACACAAAAAAGACCGTGCAACGATATTTTATATACCTGGCTTATGATGGCACCGCTTATCACGGCTGGCAAATCCAGCCGAATGGAGTGAGTGTGCAGGAGTGTTTGATGAAGGCGCTGAGTACCTTGCTGCGTCGTGAGGTGGAAGTCGTGGGAGCGGGGCGTACCGATGCCGGGGTGCATGCCTCACTGATGGTAGCTCACTTTGATAGTGATTCTCCTCTGGACACTGTTTTTATGACGGATAAGCTGAATCGTCTGCTTCCTCCCGATATTTCCGTATACCGCTTGCGGGCCGTGAAGTCCGATGCACATGCCCGCTTTGATGCTACGGCGCGTATGTATAAATATTATGTCACTACCGCCAAGTCTCCTTTCAACCGCCAATATCGCTGCCGTCTGTTCCAAACGCCGGACTTTGAGCGGATGAATGAGGCTGCCCAAACCTTGTTTGACTATACGGACTTTACCAGCTTCAGCAAACTCCATACGGATGTCAAAACCAATAATTGCAAGATTATGCATGCCGCCTGGACCCGGGTAGACGATGTGACTTGGGTATTCACCATCCAGGCCGACCGGTTCCTGCGGAACATGGTACGTGCCATTGTCGGCACTCTGCTCGAAGTGGGTCGCGGAAAACTTTCTGTTGAAGGTTTCCGACGCGTCGTCGAACAGAAGGACCGTTGCCAGGCAGGAACTTCCGTTCCCGGAAATGCATTGTTTCTGGTGGACGTAGCCTATCCGGAAACTACTTTTCTAGAATAAAAGAGGGATGTACTACAAAAACGTAGGCCCCTCCCTTTAATTTTTAATTCTTAATTTTTAATTGACTCTATGTGGTTATTACTTGCTTTCCTCTCTGCTGCCTTATTGGGATTTTACGATGTCTTCAAGAAGAAGTCGCTTCGTGACAATGCCGTACTGCCGGTGCTTTTCCTGAACACGCTGTTCTCGAGCCTGATATTTCTTCCTTTCATTCTGGTATCTGCCTTTGCGCCGTCGGTGTTGGGAGGTACGATGTTTGATGTTCCCGTGGTGGGGTGGGAGGTGCATAAGTTCATTATTGTCAAGTCGTTTATCGTGCTCTCTTCCTGGATATTCGGTTATTTCGGGATGAAGCATCTGCCGCTGACCATCGTGGGACCGATTAATGCGACGCGTCCCGTAATGGTGCTTGTAGGTGCCATGGTTGTGTTTGGCGAACGCTTGAACCTTTATCAATGGATTGGCGTGCTGCTTGCCATAGTGTCCTTCTTCATGCTGAGCCGTTCGGGCAAGAAAGAGGGAATCGACTTCAAGCATAACAAATGGATTCTTTTCATCGTGCTGGCTGCCGTTGCCGGAGCTGTCAGCGGGCTGTATGACAAATATCTGATGAAGCAGCTCAACCCGATGCTGGTGCAGTCGTGGTATAATGTCTACCAAGTCTTTATCATGTGCCCCATCATCCTGCTGTTGTGGTACCCCAAGCGAAAAGAAAGTACCCCGTTTCGTTGGGACTGGACCATTATCTGTATCTCCATTTTCCTTTGTGCGGCAGACTTTGTCTATTTTTATGCCCTGAGCTATGAGGACTCTATGATTTCCATCGTTTCGATGGTGCGTCGTGGAAGCGTTGTTGTTTCCTTCCTTTTCGGTGCGCTTTTCTTCCGTGAAAAGAATTTAAAAAGCAAGGCTGTCGACCTCATTTTGGTGTTGATTGGAATGTTCTTCCTATATTTGGGGAGTAAATAAACAAGAGATATATGGCAGAAGACCTATATATAAATGCTGGTAGCAAGACAGAGAAATATCGCGCTTTGCTTCCTCAACTGAAAAATCTGCTGGCAGGTGAAGATGACTTGATAGCCAATCTGGCGAATGTTTCGGCGGCGCTGAAAGAGACTTTCCATTTCTTTTGGGTAGGCTTCTATTTGGTGAAGGGTGAAGAATTGGTGTTAGGACCTTTCCAGGGACCGATAGCTTGTACGCGCATCAGGAAAGGCCGTGGTGTTTGCGGCACGGCATGGGATAGAGCCGAGACGTTGGTTGTGCCCGATGTGGATGCATTTCCCGGACATATAGCCTGCAGCTCGCTGTCGCGTTCGGAGATCGTGGTTCCGCTGAAGCGTGAGGACGGTGAAGTGTGGGGAGTATTGGATATTGACAGTGACGATTTGGGCGGTTTTGATGAAACAGATGCCCGTTTCCTTGAAGAAATGATTAAAATGTTATGATAAGAAAACTGAGTGCTTTTTTGATTTTGGCTTTCATCGGATGGGGGTATTTGCAGGCCCAGGAAGCCAAGACGTGTTTTAAGAATATGCCGGATTCTATATGTCCGTTGCTTAGCGCCGTGAACCGTGCGGATTTTATAGACTTTCTGGAAAGTAAGATGAAAGCTGAGGTGACCAACAGCTTTGGTGGTAAATCGGAAATGACGGAACTTTCTCCAGACTATATACATGTGAAGATGACGCCCCAGAGTTCATGGCAGATGAAGCTCTTGTCTATTAACGACAGTACGAAGGTGATTTGTGTGGTTGCTACGGTTTGTGCTCCGGCTTGCGACAGCCATGTCAAGTTCTATACGACAGACTGGAAGGAGCTGGTTGCTTCGTCCTACCTGCCGGCATTGCCCGTTCTGGATGATTTTATCGCTGAGGCCGCGGATACGGTGGATGTCTATGAGTATCAGGATGCCCGTCGCCAGGCCGACATGCTGCTGATGAAAGCGGACCTTTCTGCGAAGGATGCCACGTTGGCATTCACTTTTACCACGACCGATTACATGGGTAAAGAAGCGGCGGAGAAACTGAAACCGTTTGTCCGCCGTCCTATTGTTTATACTTGGAATCAAGGGAAGTTCGAGAAATCCTCTACTTCACTTTGATTCTGTCGAATCCCTCTCCATAGACTCCGATGACTGCACTTTGTGATACAAAGGCATTGGGGTCTATGTCTTTTATGAGCCGGAAAATGATGGTGGACTCCCGCTTCTTGGCCAGCACGAACAGCATTTTTATCTCTTTTCCCGTATAGAAGCCCGAGGCGTTGATGACCGTTGCACCTCTGTGAGGATATACCTGGATGTGCTTGGCTATCTCCTCATATTTATCGCTGATAATAAAGAATTGTACGGACTGGCGGGCACTGTTCACCACTTGGTCGAGCACGAAGCTGCATATGTATAGAGTAACGTAGCCATACACCACCTTTTCCCAATCTTTTAGAACAAAGTAACTGGACGAGATGATGATAAGGTCACATATCAACATGACTCTGCCCAGCGTGATGTCGCGGTACTTGTTGATTACGGCGGCAATGATGTCCGTGCCGCCAGTACTGCCGTTGTTGGAAAAGGCGATGCCGATGCCGCTACCGCAGAAGGAGGCACCGATGACACAAGCCATGAAAGGCTGGTCGTGCAGGAGGACAACACCCTCGGTCAGTTTCTGGATAATGGAAAGGAAAAAGGTCAGGGTGAATACGGCAAAGATTGTCTTTACGCTGAACTTCCATCCCAACACACGTAGGGCAAGCAATAGAAGCAGAAAATTGATGGCGAAGTACGTATATTGGACGGGAAATCCAGTGGCAAAATATACGATGGATGCAATGCCCGGTACGCCACCGGTAGTAATATCGTTGGGAAGCAGGAAGACTGTCCAGCCGATACCATATAAGACCATACCCAGGGCAATCATCAGATAATCCCGCAGTTCGCGCATGGTGTTCTGTCGGGAGGGAACATTTACTATTGTTTTCATTATAATTTTATGTGGTTGTGAAAATGCGGGGACAAAGATACAAAAGATATCATTTGTTTGTTTGAGTATAAGATTGATATTTATATTTTGATGTTACTATGAGTTTTAACATACAATAGCTTGCTTTGATAAAATAATTATCTATATTCGCTTTTATAATTAACGGTGATTATTGACTTAGATGACTATGAAACCACTTTACCAAGATCTGCCATTCCCAATAGACAGTCATATACATTATTATATAGAAGACTTGCCGCACTTCATTGTACCTTGGCATTATCATCCGGCCATAGAGATAATGTATATAACTAGAGGTATAGGAACCCGTTTTGTTGGGGATTGCATAGAACAGTATGAGGAGGGGGATGTATGTATGATTGGCCCTAATCTCCCTCATGAATGGCGTAATGATGATGCTTATTTTGATAAGGAGTCTGGTTTGCGTGCTACGTGTATCTGTCTGTTCTTTAAACGTGAGATATTTGATCCGAATTTTATCAGATTACCAGAAATGAATAATATTCGTGATTTGATAGAGAGATCACGGCGTGGACTGAAGTTTACCGGAAAATCGAAATTAGAGATAACCCGGTTTATAAGGAGTTCGGTGAATGATGTAGGGGTTCGGAAGGTAACGAATCTTTTAACACTTCTTGAGCTGATGGCCACATCGACTGAGTATGAGTTACTGGCCTCAGTGGGATTTACGAATTCTGTAAATTCAGAAGATTTTGAGAGATTTAATAAGGTATACAAGTTTCTCGTCAAGAACTTTGCGACTTCCATTAGGTTGGAAGAAGTTTCGACTTTGGTTGGATTGACCCCGACAGCTTTTTGCCGTTATTTCAAGGAGAGGACCAAGAAAACCTTTGTAGAATATCTGAACGAAATGCGTATCGGTTATTCGAAAAAACTATTACTGGAAAACAAAATGAAGATTTCTACTATCAGTGGGGAAGTCGGATTCCCTAACTTATCTAATTTTATATCCCAATTTAAAAAAGTGACAGGAATGTCCCCGTCGCAGTTCCAAAAGCAGTTTGGAGTAAAGGCTAAACAAGCCATTTGATTCTACTATTTTATCATTGAATATTTGGTGGTTAGAGCCTTGGTTTTCTACTTTTTTTGCAAGGTTTTATCCATTTGCTGCGAATAATGGTAAAATACCATAATTATCGGAAAATATAGAGGAAAGAGCGAGTTCCATATCAGCGTACTTTTGCAATATAAGATTTTAAAAGTATGATGCTGATGAATGATAAGAGAACAAATGAGTCGCCTTTGCTCTTTATAAAGGATTCTTTGATCGGTGAAAATGTGAAGAGGAGTTTGAAGACTTTGGCTGATTTACGAGGTGTTTTTCATAATTGTGAGGCTTATGAACAGATGTCTCCTGATACTTTATTGTATGAGGTGACTTGTCATCTGCCGGTTGAAGAAGGAACGCCAGGGGGACTCTATTTCGGAATCACGAGAATTTATCCAGGTAAGGTTGGTGATGAGTATTTCATGACCAAAGGACATTTTCATGCCAATATGAATCGTGGGGAGTACTATTGGGGAGTGGAAGGTGAAGGCAGATTGATTATGATGGATCAGAACCGAAGGGTTTGGAGTGAGCGGATGTTTCCGGGTAGTCTTCATTATATACCTGGAGGGGTGGCCCATCGTGTGGCAAATATAGGATATTCTGTTCTGTCATTCGCTGCTTGTTGGCCTTCGGACGCAGGACATGATTATCAAGTGATTTTGGAGAACGGGTTTTCTGCATCTTTACAGTGTGTGAATGGCAATCCCCAATTGATAGAAATATGAATATGAAGTATATCATAGCTGTAGATTTGGGAGGAACCATTACAAAAGTCGGTCTCTTACGCAATGGAGAACTGGTAGACTATGTAAAAATGCCTTCTCGTCAAGATTTGGATATGACAGCAAGTTTGCCGGAGATTGAAAATGCAATTGATTTCCTGCTAAATTCAAATGGTGTGAAGCGCCTCTTTGGAGTGGGTATAGCTTTTCCAGGGCTAGTAAATAATAAAAAAAGCATTATTATATCTACGAATGAAAAATATGATGATGGAGTGGAGCTTGATTTGGATAGATGGGCGGATGAACATTGGGGAGCCCCCTTTTACATTGATAATGACGCACGGCTTGCAGCAATTGGAGAATGGCAATATGGGAGCGGCAGAGGATATGATAGCGTTGTTATGATGACTATTGGTACGGGCATAGGATCGGGAGTCATTATGAATGGTGAGGTAATGTATGGAAAGCACTTTCAAGCAGGTTCGTTGGGTGGCCATTTTGTAGTAGACTACAAAGGAAGGTTATGCTCTTGTGGAAACAAGGGGTGTGTGGAGGCTTTGTCCTCTTCATTCTTCCTTCATAAAATTATAAAGGATCATGCTTGCCTGTCTCCTTCGTTTAAAATGTCATCTCAGAATTATGATTTTAAAGAAATCTTCCAATTGGCGGAACAAGGAAATAGAGACGCGTTATTGGTACGAAATGAATGCATTGAAATATGGGGAGCTGCTGTTATAAATTTTATTCATGCTTATGATCCTGAAGTGGTGATACTTGGAGGGGGAATCATGAATAGCCATAAAGTGATAGTGCCTTATATCGAGGAACGGGTGTCAAAGTTTGCCTGGACTCCGAGTGCAAAAGTATCTGTGGTAGTTTCTAGCTTGGGAGATTATGCAGCTTTGTATGGTTTGGAATATTGTTTAAGAAAAAAGATAAAAGATGAAGTATTCTGCTAATTACGATAAATATCCTTTTGTGCAGGTGTCCTATAATTCGGATGACTGTATTTCCGGTTGGTTTGCCATTACCGATAGTATCAGTGAACGTTTGAAGGTACTGGAGAAGCCGTTGAAAGTGGTTGTGATTGAGTGCTATCAAGGAGTGTTTGAGAATGATATACGTAATGCTTTTGCCGGTAGGTTCAATAATGCTTTATTTGTTCATACAGATAGTGCGATGTTGCCGGAAGAGAAAATCAATGATTTTTTCTATCCTGATATTACCGATGATGAATTATTCGGCTATCTGACCCGGTATACAATGGAATGTTTTTTTGATTTCGATAAAGTTACTGGTATCCGGCAACAGATAGAAGATTTGCAGTCTGGTATTGTAATAGTCTATGGGGTTGGTGCGGCCTATCTTTGTGAACATCCTGATTTGTTGATTTATGCCGATATGGCAAGATGGGAGATACAGTCCAGATTCCGTAAAAATGAAATATCAAATATAGGTGTCAACAATAAAGAAGAACGAACCTCCTTGCAGTATAAAAGAGCTTTTTTCGTAGATTGGAGAATATGCGATAGGCACAAAAAGATGCTGATGGCAAAGGTGGATTATGTTTTGGATACGAACCGGCGCAATCATCCTAAGATGATTACAGGCAAAGCGATGTTTGAGGGATTGGAGAAAGCGGTAAATGGTCCGTTTCGTGTAGTTCCCTTTTTTGATCCGGGGCCTTGGGGAGGACAGTGGATGAAAGATGTTTGCGATTTAGAACGGACGATGCCTAATTATGCTTGGTGTTTTGACTGTGTACCTGAAGAAAACAGTCTGTTGTTGGCCTTTGGGGATGAGAAAGTGGAAATACCGTCAATTGATTTGATTTTTGCTTATCCCCGACAGTTATTGGGTGATGCTGTGTATGGCAGGTTTGGTGATGAGTTTCCAATACGGTTTGACTTTCTTGATACGATAGAAGGCGGCAATCTAAGCTTACAAGTTCATCCTTTGACTGAATATATACAACAGAAATTTGGGATGCATTATACGCAGGATGAGAGCTACTATATTTTGGATGCTAAGGAGGGGGCAACTGTATATTTGGGTTTGAAGGATAATATTAAACCGGAGGAGATGCTTGATGAATTGGAAAAATCGCAAAGGACTGGTGAATTTGAAGTGGAGAAGTATGTAGGTATTTATCCGGCAAAGAAGCATGATCATTTTTTAATTCCGGCTGGTACGGTACATTGTTCGGGAAGGAATAGCATGGTACTTGAGATTAGTGCAACCCCATACATCTTTACATTTAAGTTGTGGGATTGGGGACGGATGGGACTGGATGGCAGACCGCGTCCGATTAATATAGCTCATGGGGCTAATGTGATACAATGGAATAGAACGGAGTCTTGGGTGAAAGAAGAACTGATAAACAAGGTCTCTGTTATTGGTGAAGGAGATTCTTGGCGTGAAGAAAAGACGGGACTTCATGAATGGGAATTTATAGAAACAAGAAGACATTGGTTCACGGACAAAGTTTTGCATAAGAATGAGTCGGGTGTTAATGTTCTGAATCTGATTGAGGGACGTTCGGTGATAGTGGAAAGTCCTATAGGACAATTTTCTCCGTTTGTTGTCCATTATGCGGAAACTTTTATTATTCCTGCTGCCATAAAGGAATATACAATAAAACCTTATGGGGAGTCTGAAGGAATGGAATGTGGAACAATTAAAGCTTTTGTAAGACATCATGCATAAAGATAATTTTGATAAGGGGATTGATATAGGGATAACAGAAAATCCGTTAGGTTTTATTTATGGTAAGGACGTTTTTGGCCCGACAGTAGAAAACCGGTGGTTGGATGATATCCGGTCTAGTTTGTTGGATCCGAAATGTGAAGGACCGGATATTGTCTATTCTATAGCTATGGATGTGGGTAAGACTGTTCATAAAGCGCTTTTGCAAAAACAGCATTTGCTTTTTGGAGTAGTGGCTTATGCCAAAGGAAGTTTGGGAATGGAACCCATTCGCAGTCAGGGACATATTCATAAGGTCTCACCTTTTAGTCAATGGTCCACTCCAGAGGTTTATGAGATATGGAATGGAGAGGCGGTCATTTACATGCAAGAGTCGGCTACAGATGAACCGGGGAGGTGTTATGCTGTTTATGCACAGCCTGGCGATGTGGTGGTGGTCCCTCCATATTGGGTACATGCTACCATTAGTACGAATGCAGATGAATCTCTTGTGTTTGGTGCATGGTGTGACCGTGAATATGGTTTTGAATATGCTGAGATTCGTCGTCATAAAGGTATTGCATGGTATCCTGTTTTTGAGGGTGATGGATTGAAGTGGATCAGAAATACAAACTATCATTTTTCGGAACTGGTAAGAAAGGCTCCAAGAGAGTATCATGATTTAGGTATTGGGAAAGGTAAATCCATTTATAAAATTTTTGAAGATGCTCCGGATACTTTCTTATATGTTCCGAATCCGTCAGTGAAAAAGGAAGTTTGGATAAGTTTTGAACCCTAAAATATAAGTTTAATATGAAAAACAGACATATAATATTTTTAATAGCTACAGTTGTAGCAACAGGAGGATTGCTTTTCGGCTTTGATACTGGGGTAATTTCAGGAGCGATTCCATTTCTTCAGTCAGATTGGGGAATAGATAATAATGATGTTGAATGGATTACGGCGGCTGGTTTGTTGGGAGCTATGTTGGGGGCTGTATGTTGTGGGCGTTTATCTGATATATTTGGAAGAAGAAAAATCATATTGGTTTCTGCTGTGATATTTGCAGTGGGAGCGTTATGGTCAGGACTGGCAACGGATTTGACGAGCTTGGTTTTTTCTCGTCTGTTTCTTGGTATAGCTATAGGTGTGGCATCATTTACTGTTCCATTGTATATAGCAGAAATTGCTCCAGCTAAATCCAGGGGACGTCTGGTTTCAATGTTTCAGTTAATGGTTACAATAGGTATTTTACTTTCATACATGTCAGATACCTTTTGGGCTGATGAAAACAAGTTGGATTGTTGGAGATGGATGTTTTGGGCAGGTGTCGTACCGGCTTTGGTATTACTGGTAGGTATGTGTTTTGTGCCTGAAACACCTCGGTGGCTGTTGAGTAAAGGACGGTTGAAAGAATGTAGGAAAGTGTTGCAGAAAATAGAACCGGAAAATACAGTAAATGATTTAATTGGACAAATGGAGGTGGAAATAGAGAAAGATAGGAATAGTGCGGTAGGATGGCGATATTTGATGCAGCCTTGGTTGAGAACTCCTCTAATGATTGCTGTTTGTATTATGTTTTTTCAACAGTTTGTAGGTATTAACACAGTTATTTATTATAGTCCGAAGATTTTCCTGATGGCAGGATTTGAAAGTACACTCTCTGCTATTTGGGCTTCTGTAGGTATTGGAATTGTAAATGTTGTATTTACAGTGATTTCTCTTTATTTAGTGGATAGAATCGGACGACGAAAGTTGTATTTTATTGGTCTGTCAGGAATTGCCTTTTCTGTTTTGTGCCTTAGTGCTTGTTTTATTTATGCTAATCAGTTGGGCGAAATCGGAAGGTGGTTAATGGTCATTTTTATGTTTGGATATGTTGCATTTTTTGCAATTAGTATTGGACCTTTGGGATGGTTGGTCATTTCCGAGATATTTCCGCAGAAAGTACGGGGATTGGGGACTTCGATAGGTTCATTGGCTGTATGGATATTTAATTGCATTGTCTCCTTTACTTTCTTTAAGATTATAGATTTTTTTTCTATACCAGGTACCGAAATTGTTGTTGGACAAACGACTTCTGAGAATCCGGCAGGTGCATTTTTTCTTTATGGATTTATTGCCGTGTTGGGTTTGGTATGGGGGTATTTATTCTTGCCGGAGACAAAAGGGTTATCATTGGAGGAGATTGAACAGAAATGGAGAAAAAATAGAGAATGTTGAAGGAATAAATCATTAAAAAAATGATATATGAAAAATGGATTTTATTTTTTAGGTCTATGTATCTGCTTGTGTTTATGGGCTTCTTGCTCCAGTATGGAAGAAGTACGTGATTATAATGAAAAATATACGGGAGAGTATACGAGCAGGATTGCTTTCCCTATTGGGGGATTGGGGACGGGAATGTTTTGTGTAGAAGGTAGTGGTGCAATTTCTAATATGAATATTAGGCATAAAACTGAGATGTTGAATGAACCGACAATGTTTGCCGGATTATATTTGAAAGGGGTAGATAATGGTAGTATTGTTGTGGAAGGACAAGTACCGGATTGGAAAAAATTTGGCCAACCACAGTCAACAAAAGGATACGGCGGCACGTGGGGATTACCTCGATTTAAAGATTGTGATTTTGAAGTAAAATTCCCTTTTGCCAAATTGAGAATGAGTGACGATGAACTGAAGATGGACGTGACAATGAAGGTTTGGAATCCATTTATTCCTACAGATGAAAATAACTCAGGGCTTCCAGTTGCTGGTTTTGAATATACGTTTAAAAATAAATATGCTAAAGAAGTAGAAGCCATATTTTCTTATAATTCAAAGAACTTTGTAGATATTCGTAATGGAGGAGCATCTATTAGGCCAATTGAAAATGGTTTTATAATATCACAGAAAGGAACAGAAACGCAGCCGTTTCATCAGGCTGATTTTGCAATCTTTACAGATGAACCGGAAACTAAGGTTAATTATTGTTGGTTTAGAGGATGGTCTTTTGACTCATTCACGATGTGCTGGAATGAGATGAGCAGTGGGGTAATTAAAGAAAATCCTGCTAATATGGCGGATGCTCCCGGAGCTTCCTTGTATGTACCGTTTAGATTGCAACCGGGAGAGTCAAAGACAATCCGTTTATATATGGCATGGTACGTTCCTTTCTCATTAGTTCGTGAGGGATTGGAACCGATTGATGATGTAGATGTACCTATCGTACCTGTAGTTAATGAAAGAGGAGAGCCCGCAGGCTATATTGATACTTCCATTCAGTTGTCCGATAAATACCGTCCCTGGTATAGCAGTAGATTTGCAAATATAGAGGAAGTCGCAGACTATTGGATGAAAAATTATAATACGTTGAAAGAAAAAACAGAGCTGTTTACTGATGCATTTTATGCTACAACTTTGCCTGCTGAAGTTGTTGAAGCTGTTGCTGCTAATCTTACTATATTAAAATCACCTACGATTTTTCGGCAATACGATGGTCGGATGTGGAATTGGGAAGGTTGCGGTAATGAATATGGCTCTTGCTATGGTTCTTGTACACATGTTTGGAATTATGCTCAAGCTATACCTCATTTGTTTCCTAAAATGGAAAGAACACTGAGGGAAACGGAATTTTTTGTTAGTCAAGCTAAGAATGGGCACCAAGCATTTCGCTCTGCACTTCCTATCCGACCCATCAGACATAATTTTCATGCAGCAGCTGATGGGCAGTTAGGTGGTATTATGAAAGTATACCGTGATTGGCATATATATGGTAATGACGAATGGTTGAAGTTGATTTATTCATACGTACAGAATAGTCTTGATTATTGCATTAATACGTGGGATCCTAAAAGGAAAGGTGTTATAGAGGAACCTCATCATAATACTTATGACATTGAATTTTGGGGGCCTAGTGGTATGATTAATAGTTACTATACTGGCGCATTACAAGCATTTGTTGCTATGGGTGAACATTTGGAGAAAGATATGACAGAATATAGAGAGTTGCTAGATAAGAGTATTGACTACATGGAAAATCAATTGTACGACGGTGAATATTTTATTCAAAATATTCGTTGGAAGGAGTTGCAGGCTTCTGATCCGACGAAAGTACAGTCTGTCAATTCTAATTATTCGAAAGAGGGTTTGGATTTATTGGAAAAGGAAGGGCCGAAATATCAATACGGAAAAGGCTGTTTATCTGATGGAGTAGTAGGAGCATGGCTTTCTTTGGTCTGTGGACTGGACGAGGCTATAGATAGAAAGAAAATATTAAGTCATTTATTGTCTGTTCATAAATATAATTTAAAGAGGAATCTCAGAAAACATGTAAATCCTCAGCGCTCGACTTTTGCTTTAGGTGATGAAGGAGGCTTATTATTATGTTCATGGCCCAAAGGAGGAAAGTTACAACTTCCTTTTGTTTACTCCAATGAGGTATGGACAGGTATTGAATATCAAGTGGCTTCTCATTTGATGTTTGAAGGTGAGGTTGAGAAAGGACTTGATATTGTCCGTACTTGTCGTGATCGGTATGATGGAAGAGTACGTAACCCATTTAATGAATATGAATGTGGGGCATGGTATGCCCGTGCAATGTCTAGTTATGCTATGCTCCAAGCTTTGACTGGAATACAGTATGATGCAGTGGATTCTACTTTATATATTGATTCAAGGATAGGTGATGATTTTACGTCTTTTTTGTCGACGGAAACAGGTTTTGGTAATGTTGGTCTAAAAGATGGTAAACCTTTCATTGAGGTGAAATATGGGAAGATTGATGTGAAAAAGTGCTTTGTTTCTGACATAGAAACAGATTTTGTTAATTGATAGAGAAAGGAGGAATAATGGAAATAAGAAGAAAGTAATTATACAGTGGTGAATCTAATAATAGTTTGAAACACAAATAATCAAAAAAAATGAAAACAATAGACATTAAATCTAATAGCAGGATATTACATTGGGCATTTTATATTTTCCTTTTTACTGTTTTGAGTGTGGGAAGTGTATATGCATCGGAAGATACTCCGTCTGTATTATCCACTAATCAATCAGAAAAGAAAACAGTAAAAGGAAATGTGATGGATGAATATGGACAACCATTGGTGGGGGTAGCTGTACAAGTTAAAGGAACTTCATTAGGTGTTGTTACTGATTTGGATGGAAATTTTAGTTTTAGTATTCCAGTTGATAGTCGTGCCTTGTTATTTTCTTATTTGGGAATGAAAACTCAAGAGGTATCTGCCAATAAGAGTAACTATAAAATAGTGATGGTAGAGGATGCCACCCAAATGGAGGAAGTTGTAGTCATTGGGTATGGTTCTCAGTCTCGTGAGAAGATTACGACATCTGTGACCAAGCTTGATAAAGAGGCTTTGAAGAATGTACCCTATGCAAATGCAGCTTCAGCCTTACAAGGTACAGTGTCTGGTGTACGTGTGCAAAGTATTTCAGGGCAACCAGGTGCAGAACCTCGTATTATAGTCCGTGGTGGTACTTCCATTAATAATCCTAATGGTGCTACTCCACTATATATTATTGATGGTGTTATGAGGGCGAATATGGTTCATATAGCTTCGGAAGATATTGAATCCATCCAAATTCTGAAAGATGCTGCTGCTACTTCTATTTATGGAGCCCAAGGTTCAAATGGTGTTGTAATTGTTACTACTAAAAAGGGGAAGGCCGGTAAAACCAGAGTTGAATATAGATATAATCTGACAATTTCTGATATTGGTAAAAAATATGAATTTGCCAATGCTGAAGAATTTTTGACCCTTATGAGGAAAGGTATGATTTCACCAGCGAAATTTGGAAAAGCTACCGAACAAAGATTGATAGGACATTTAGGTTATGGAACAGGAAATGATCTGACTAATAATACTGCCTTCTCTACTCAATACTTGACTGATGAGAATCGCTATAAATTAGATCAAGGGTGGAAATCAATGCCAGATCCAGTAGATCCGAGTAAGACATTGTTATACTCAGATACTGATTTTCAGGATAAAATTTATCGTACTGGTTTTTCTCATAATCACCATATTGAAGTTTCAGGTGGAACGGAAAAGGCTACCTTTAATATGGGATTAGGGTATATGACTAATGAAGGAACTGTTATTACAACTTCATATAAACGGTATAATTTTAGTTTGAATGGTTCTTTGCAAGCACGGGATAATTTGAAAATTTCAGCTAGAACTACTTATTCAAACTCGTTTACGTATGGTTCTCCATTAGCTGCAGATGCAACATTCTATCGTTCACCGGCTGCCTCACCTACCACTAAATTCAGATTTGAAGATGGTAGTCTGGCTCCAGGAGCTGCCCAGTATCTGGGAAATGCTGTATATCATATGAACAAGGCACAAAGAGAGTATGACTATCAGAATTTATCAATAGGAGTAGATGCAGATTGGACTATATTGCCAGGATTGTCTTTCAAACCAGCTCTTTCTTTATTTGAAGTGAACAGTAATAACTATACTTTTTGGGATGCTTTTTGGAATGGACCGAGAGATTATATAACTACAAGAAATGCAAATGCTGATACTTACAAATGGCGGCAATATCAGGCAGATGCTGTATTCAACTATGTTAAATCTTTCAATGAAAAACACAATTTGAATGTAACAGCTGGTTATGCTTATTATTTTAGGAAAGAGGCCCGTTTAGCAGCTGCTGGTAGAGGTGCTTCTACTGATTTGATTCCTACTTTGAATGCCTCAAGTGTTCCTGTAAGTGTGAGTAGTTCTATTACAGAGCGATCTATGCAAGGTATTTTTGCTCGTATAGGGTATGATTATAAGGATAAATATTTGATTTCTGTATCTGCAAGATATGACGGTGCTTCCAATTTGGGTACGAACAACAAATGGGGATTTTTTCCTGGCGTGTCATTAGGGTGGCATGTGGATAAAGAAAAGTTCTGGTCATTTATGCCTGAGAATCTAATGCGTCTGAAATTGCGTGCCAGCTATGGAGTAAATGGTAATATTTCAGGCTTGGGGGATTATACGGCTCAAGGTAGTTATAGTGTAGGATCTAAATATTTAGGTAATGCAGGTATCACTATGGGAACTATGGCAAATCAAGACTTGAGTTGGGAGGAGTCTAAGACATTTGATATCGGTACTGATATTTCCTTTTTTAATAATCGGTTAAACTTTATCTTTGATTATTTCAATCGTACCACAGATAATTTGCTGACAAATCGCACTTTACCTCATTCTACAGGCTTTGGCTCTATTTTCACTAATTTAGGGCGTTTACAAAATAGAGGTATTGAGTTGGAAATGAATGCAAGAATATTACCGGTATCCAGTTCTATTCAATGGTCATTAGGTTTTAATGCCTCGAAGGTGACCAATAAAATATTGAAGCTGCCAGATAATGGGGTTGAAAATAATCGGATTGGTGGTGAGTACATTTGGGATGCTAAACTGGGTAAACATACTTGGCAAGGTGGTTTACAGGAAGGAGGACGAATTGGAGATTTGTTTGCCTATAAGATGATAGGTGTATATTCTACTGATGAGGAAGCACAGAATGCTAATGAGCCGATAGATAATGTTATTACAGTCCCTGATAAAACCAAATATGGTGGTGATGCAAAGTGGCAAGATACTGATGGTAATGGTGTGATTGACAGTAAAGACCGTGTATATGTTGGTAATATTTATCCGGATTGGACTGGGGGTATTAATACTTCTCTATCTTATAAAGGGTTCGATTTGTATTGCAGACTTGATTTTACATTGGGTCATACCATATATAATTTTGCCAAAGGCTTTTTGGATTATAATTGGCAGGGTGATAATAATATGACGAAAGATGTCGTAAATCGCTCCTGGAAAGAACAAGGTGACAAAGCGGACATGCCGAGATTCTATTGGCATGGTGATCGTGGACAGCAGAATGCTATCCGAGGTAGCTCTTTGTATCATGAATCAGGAGATTTTCTAGCCATTAGAGAAGTTTCTTTAAGTTATACAGTTCCTGCAAATATCATACAAAAGATTCGTTTAAGCGGACTTCGGTTTACGGTTACGGGAAATAATCTGCACTATTTTACTAAATATTCTGGTCTTAATCCAGAAGAAGGTGGACAGGATAATGGTAGATATGCTATGCCGAGAAATATTATTTTTAGTGCAAATGTATCATTTTAATAAAGTAAAGTTATGAAAATTAGAAATATAATAAATAGTACAATAGCTTTGTTTATGGTCCTGACATTTGCTTCTTGTGATGCACTAGACCTTAAGCCAATAAGCTTTATAACGAATGAATCTTTCTGGCAGACAGAAGATGACGTGAAGGGTGCGTTAAATGGTATTTATGTCCAGTTACGAGGAGCTGCTGAACATGATTTGTATATATTGGGGGAAGCGCGTAGCGAAATACTGACTGTAGGTATCGGTGGATATGGCGGATATGATATTTATTATTATAATACGTTGACACAAGCTAATATGCCTATATCCTGGATACGTTATTATCAGATAGTCAATTCATGCAATCTTCTTTTAAAGTATGCTCCCAATGTGACTTTTAATAACGAGACTTCCCGCAATAAAATGTTGGCTCAAGCTTATACAATGAGGGCTTTCATGTATTTTGTGATGACTCGTACATGGGGGGATTTGATAATCCATACAGATCCTATTGAAAACACAAATTCAGAAGTCCTTTATAAAGAAAGAAGACCCCAAACGGAAGTTTTCCAACTGATAAAAGATGATTTGGAGAAAGCTTTGTCTTTATATCCGGATGACAATTTCGGTGATCAAAGAGCTATGTGGTCAAAACCGGCAACATTGGCTTTGAAAGCTGAAGTATATCTTTGGAGTGGAAAAAAAATGAATGGTGGAAGCAGTGATATTGAAACTGCATTAAATGCTTTGAATTCAATTAAAACGGATAAGCTTCGTTTACAGCCGGATTTTGCTGATGTATTTGCTTATGATAATAAGGGTAATGATGAAATCTTGATGAGTGTTAGATTTCAGGATTTGGAATCTGGTATTAACTATTTCAGATATATGTGGATACATGCGAGTGCTGTTCCTGGAGATGCTCCTCAAGAGGTAAAGGATATAGTTTATCCGATAGGGCCGGGACAAGGTATTATAGTAGCTTCGGACGAGTATAGAAAGCAATATACAGAAGATGATACTCGAAAAAATGCTTCTTTTCTTGAGATTTATTCTAAAGATCAGGAAACTGGAGAAAATAAATTTTATGTTAGTGTAGTATTAAAAGGTAAAGGCTTGGTGCGAGATGGTGATCGTATTTTTGCAGATGATATCATATTGTACCGTTATGCTGATATTTTATTAATGAAGGCTGAGGCTAAAAATGCTTTGGGACAAGATCCTTCTGCAGAAATTAATGAGGTCAGGAAACGTGCATATAAAGACAAGTATGAAGAGCATATTTATGTGAATAGCACAAAAGAGGCGAATGATGCAGCTATCTTGAAAGAAAGACTTTTAGAATTGGCTTTTGAAGGTAAAAGGTGGTGGGATTTGGTACGTTTTGACAAAGCCTTTGATTTGGTTCCTTCTTTGAGAGAGCATAAGGGGGAAGATTATATGATGCTGTTCCCCATTCCTTTGTCAACAATAAGCGTGGAGCCGAAAGTTACTCAAAATCCTGGTTGGGATAAATAAAGTATATTATTGAAATCTTTCCAATATGTTGTAACTTTACAGCATATTGGAAAGATTGATAAACGAACATAATAAAATTATATATGAAAAAGTCTATATTTCTCTTTTATTGTCTGCTTGTCCACTTGTGTTCTGCGACAACATTATTTGCTCAACAGAATGACGTTTTGATACCAGGTGTCAAGAAAATAAAGGATGTAATAATATATAAGGATACCATGTTTTACTCCGCTTTTCCTTCAGCTGTAAAATTATCGAATGGAGAGATACTGGTATCGTTTAGAAGAGCTCCAGACCGTAAAGTCTTTAAGGAGAAGAAGAATAATCATTTGGACCCGAATAGTTATCTGGTAGTAGTGAGATCCAAAGATGGCGAACATTGGACCAAGGAACCGGAACTGCTTTATGCCCATCCGTTTGGAGGCTCACAAGATCCATGTTTGTTGAAGTTGAAAGATGGAACACTGCTATGTGCTAGTTATTTGTGGACATTTATTCGTCCGGATGGTTTAGCTGTTCTTAAGAAACCGTTCGTACAGAATACAGACGCTGTTTTTGCAGGAGGATATTTGCTCCGTTCTTATGATGATGGTAGAACTTGGAATGATTTGATTATACCTTGTAGCGTTCCGTCTGAAATAAATTATAGTGGATTGGGAGGTAAATTGCCGGCTTATAATCGTGGCGCTTTGTATGAAGGAAAAGATGGACGTATTTTTTGGGCAGTAGTAGCTTCTGATACAGAAGCTTTAAGAAATACGTCGGTCTATTTGCTTATATCCAAAGATAAAGGAAAAACATGGGAATACGGTACGAAAATTGCTAAAGATAAAAAGGTCTCGTTTAATGAGACTTCCATGTATGAAACGCCTAATGGGGATTTGATTGCTTTTATGCGTTCGGAAGCGTTTGGTGACCAAGCTTGTATTGCACGGTCCATAGATGGTGGGAAAACATTTGGTGAATGGAAAAGTATGGGGTTCAAAGGACATCCTCTCCAGGCAATGAGGCTGCCAGACAATAGAGTTTTGTTGACATATGGTTATCGTCATGAACCTTGTGGAGTTAGAGCCAGAATTCTTAATGCAGAATGTACAGATTTTGCCACGGCTCCTGAGATTATCATAAGAGATGATGCGGATGATGGAGATGTCGGATATACATGGGCTGTACAGCTGGATGAGAAGAGGGTATTGGTGGTATACTATATAAACTTTGACAGAGCCAAAGGTACTAGACATATACAAGGCTCTATTTTAGAGATTGAACCGCAAGGATAATTGTTAATACATAATATGATGAAGAGAAAACAAATTCCGGGCAATATGGATTCCAGCCCTCAAAAGATGTCTCGTCGTAAAGCATTGGCTACTATGGCAGGTGCCGTAGGATTGGCAGCATTACCTGGTGTAGGGCATGCATTGAATCCCATCAAGAAAGAACGGAGAGACATTCAAACCTCTGCTTTTACATCTATCCATACTATGCGTAACGCTGTATCTCGTCAGTTTACGACTTTTGACTTGAATACTAAGATTAAAGCCCATTTGGTTGGACCGGGTGAGAAATCTGTACTGGTAGATCACACTTCTCCTGGTGTAATTACCCGTATGTGGTTTACTATTAATGGTTGGTTTTGGGAAAATTGGGATTTAAGTAAGGAGCGGTGGCCTGATCCTACTATTTTGAAAATGCTGATTTTGCGTATTTATTGGGATGGTGAGGACTATCCTTCTGTAGAATGTCCGATTGGTGACTTCTTTGGTATAGGGCATTGTGAATATAAGCATTATATGTCCAAATATATAGGTATGTCCAGTGGAGGTTTCTATTGTTATTTTCCGATGCCATTTAAAAAGGTAAGGATAGAAGTGGAAAATCTTCATCACCGTTTGACTACAAGCGTTTTCTTAAATGCCAATTATGATCAATTGGAGAGTTTACCTGAGGGTATGGGACGATTCCATTGTTTATATAATGCTGGTACCAATCCTGGTTATGAACCATTAACCATATTGCAGACTAAAGGACATGGACATTTTATTGGCTGTTCCTTGTCCATGCAGAGTTGGCTTCCAAACTACTTGGGATATTTGGAAGCACCCGAGTTTATTTATATCGATACGGAAGACAAAAGTGTACCGACTATAGTTGGTTCTGGACTTGAAGATTATTTTAATGGTGGCTGGTATTTTAGGGAAGGTGAATTCTGTGGAGAGTTGCATGGAGTTCCTATAAAGGATCCGCTCCGTTCGATGGTGAGTATGTATCGTTATCATGAGCAAGATGCAATCTGTTTCAATGAAAGTTTTATTTTTGATTTTATAAATCCCCGTAAACCGGAGCAGACCCGGCCCTTTAAATTCTCTTCGGCGGCTTTCTGGTATCAAGACAAAGCTGTACCTCTGGCGTTCAAATTACCAGAGAAAGAAAAGTTGGTTGATTGGTATAGAATGCGTGATACAGACCATCAAGCTATACCATAAGATTGATATTTATATTTACTTTTTGAATTACTGAAATATGTTACTTGAAGATAGGATTTTGAAAAAATGGTTATTACCTTTTATATTGTCGGTTCTTATTGCCGTAGATTCCATGGCTCAATGCATTCCGGTGTACAAGGATTCTAGTATGTCTGTTGAACGACGGGTTACAGATTTATTGGGCAGAATGACATTACGAGAAAAAATAGCACAATTAAGTCATTTGCATGGTTATCAATTATACAATGGTCAAGAGGTGGATTACCAAAAATTAAGAGATGCAGCTGGTGATATTAGTTACGGCTGTATTGAGGGATTCAATCTTACTGGTGAAAATGTGCGGAAAGCATTTCATGCAATTCAGAAATATATGGTTGAAGAGACACGCTTGGGAATCCCAGTTTTTACAGTAACTGAGTCTTTACATGGCTCGGTACATGATGGTTCTACCATTTTTCCTCAATCTGTAGCCGTTGGTAGTACTTTTAATTTAGATTTGGCTTATCAGATGACTAAAGCAATTGCTACAGAATTAAGGTCCCAAGGGGTAATTCAGACTCTTTCACCAGGATTGGATGTTGTTCGGGATTTGCGATGGGGGCGTGTTGAGGAATCGTTTGGTGAAGATCCTTGGCTAGTGGGACAGATGGGGATTGCACAAGTGAAAGGTTATATTGACGGAGGAATATCTCCAATGTTGAAACCTTTTGGACCGGGAGGAGCTCCTTTGGGAGGGCTGAACTTGGCTTCAGTTGAGAGTGGAGAACGGGATATACGTAATATCCATATCAAGCCGTATGAGATGGCTGTTCGGAATACGGAAGTGAAGGCGGTGATGACCTCCTATAATTCTTGGAATGGCATCCCTAATTCTGCTTCTTCTTATTTACTGACGAATATTTTACGCAATGAATGGGGATTCAAAGGATATGTATATTCCGATTGGGGGGCAGTGGCTATGTTGAAGGATTTTCAGCATACAGCTAAGGATGATAGTGAAGCGGCTATCCAAGCCTTGACTGCGGGGGTGGACTTGGAAGCTTCCAGTAATTGCTATTGGGCTTTGGAGCAATTGATAGAGCAAGGCAGGTTTGATGAAAAATATGTGGATTTGGCTGTTGGACGTATCTTACGTGTTAAATTTGAATTAGGATTGTTCGAGAATCCATATCAGGGCGCTGACATGCCGGGAGTAGCCATGCGTACTAAAGAAGCGGTGGAGCTATCGCGCAGAGTGGCTGATGAATCGATTGTTTTATTGAAGAATGAAAATACTCTTTTACCCTTAAATTTGAATAAAATAAAATCATTAGCAGTGATTGGGCCGAATGCTAATCAAGTACAGTTCGGGGATTATACATGGAGCCGGAGTAATAAAGATGGGGTTACTCCACTTGAAGGCCTAAAGAAACGGGTTGGAAATAAGATAAAAATAAATTATGCGGCAGGATGTGATCTTATTACAGATAATAAATCCGGATTTGATGAAGCTGTAGCTGCTGTAAAAGCGAGTGACATGGCTGTTGTATTTGTTGGTTCTTCTAGTGCTTCACTGGCACGTGACTATTCAGATGCTACATGTGGGGAGGGGTTTGACCTCTCTTCTCTGGATCTGACAGGTGTACAAGAAGAATTGGTGGAAGAAATCTATGCAATAGGAAAACCTGTTATAGTTGTATTGGTTACAGGTAAGCCTTTTTCTATTTCTTGGATAAAAGAACATATTCCAGCCATAGTTGTACAATGGTACGGTGGTGAGAAAGCTGGAGATGCAATAGCTGATATGTTATTGGGAAATATTAATCCTTCAGCCAAACTTCCATTCTCGTTTCCGCAGAGCGTAGGACATTTACCGGTTTTTTATAATCATTTGCCAACGGACAAAGGATTCTATCGTCGTCCTGGTAGACCAAATGAACCTGGACGTGATTATGTTTTTTCTTCACCAGCTCCGTTATGGTCTTTTGGGCATGGATTGAGTTATACTACATTTGAGTATTTGAATGCTCATTATTCTGCAGAGTTATTACATCCATCTGATACCTTGATTGTCAGTGTATCTTTGAAGAATACGGGTAGTGTAGCGGGAAAGGAGGTAGTACAGCTTTATGTTCGAGATGTGGTCAGTTCGGTTGTGACTCCAGTCAAGCAACTGAAGGCATTCTCAAAACCATTCTTACAACCAGGCGAAATGCAGACAGTTGTTTTGAAGCTACCAATACAAGAATTGGCCTTATATGATTTGAGCATGAAAAAAGTAGTAGAAGAAGGGGAGTATGAAATACAGATAGGAACAGCCTCAGATGATATCAGATTACGAAGGACAATCTTTGTTGGCAGACAGCCGGTGACTAGTAATAGTCTTGGTCATAACGACTTCTGCATGGATGAAATTGTGAAGAATCCAGGAAGAAAGATAAAGGTTGCTGGTTGTGTCAGAGATGTACAAGCAACCCCTATAAGTGGAATTGAAATCAAATCTAATTATTCTGGTAGAACGGTTATAAGTAAGGAAGGCGGAAGATATTCCATTCTGACTGTAGAAAACGATGTGCTAACGATTTCTGCCAAAGGATTCGAGACAGTAAATATCAAGGTGAATAAACAAAAGGATATAGATATAAAATTGAATTACAGTCATGATTAAACACGAAATCAGATGGGAATACATATTGGTAATATGTATTATTCTCGGTACGTTACCTTGTAATGCACAGTCAGTAATTCCTATGCCAAAAGAAATGGTGATGGGAGAAGGTTCTTGGGATGTATCTGCCGATACACGTATAAATTACAGTAATGATGCGCTTACCAAAACAGTCAGTCTCTTTAATAATTATTTAGATGGACGGTTTGGGGTGACTTTGAAGAAAGGATCGAAAGGAAAGAATGCCATTCATTTGCAGATAGACAAGAAAATGCCTTTAGAGGCATATTCATTAGTTGTGGATGATAAGGGAGTAACAATCAAGGGAAGTGAAGCTGGAATATTTTATGGAATTCAGACATTGCAGCAGTTACTTGTTGATAAGGGAAATGGATGCATACAGCTTCCGTATATTATGATAAATGATGAACCCCGTTTTGGTTATCGTGGTTTGATGTTGGATGTTGCACGTTATTTTTACTCAGTGGAATATGTAAAAGAGTATATAGATTTAATGGCTCGTTATAAAATAAATAGATTCCATTGGCATTTGACAGAAGATGCCGGGTGGCGTATTGAAATAAAAAAGTATCCAGAATTGACCAAAATTGGGGCATGGCGTAATAGTACTCAGTGGGGGCATAATCCGACAGAACAAGATCGTATTCCACATGGAGGATTCTATACTCAGGAGCAGATTAAGGAGATTATCCAATATGCGGCAGATAGGTACATCACTATTGTTCCGGAGATCGATTTACCAGGACATACAATGTCTGTTTTAGCTACATATCCGGAGCTGTCTTGCACGGGCGGACCATTTCGGATACCGGAAACTTGGGGTATTAAGGAGGAAGTTCTTTGTCTCGGTAATGATGAAACCTATCGGTTTGTAGAAGATGTTTTATCTGAGGTGATAGATTTGTTTCCCGGTGAGTATATTCATATAGGCGGTGATGAGGCACCTAAAAGACGTTGGAAAGAATGTCCGAAGTGTCAACGACGCATTAAGGAAAATAAATTGAAAGATGAACATGAATTACAAAGTTACTTCATCCATCATTTGGATGAATTTGTAACCGGGAAGGGGCGAAAAATCATTGGTTGGGATGAAATCTTAGAAGGTGGTCTGGCACCGAATGCTGCTGTAATGAGCTGGAGAGGAGAAAACGGTGGAATTGCTGCAGCGGGAATGGGGCATAAAGTGGTGATGGCTCCCAATAACTATATGTATATTGATTATTATCAGAGTGAGGATTATACTAATGAGCCTTTAAATATAGGAGGACTGGTTACGTTGGAACATATCTACAGCTATGAACCTTATACGCCTAAGCTTACAAAAGAGCAATGCGGTTATATAATGGGGGTACAAGCTAATGTTTGGGGAGAATTTATACATCATCCTGATAAAGTGAACTATATGGCATATCCTCGGGCTATGGCCCTTTCAGAAATAGGTTGGTCACCTGCGGAAAAGAAGAATTATGCAGATTTCCGTGAAAGATTAGCGGGATGTTTGGCTGAACTGGATAGACAAGGGGTTACTTTCCGTATTCCCGAACCGATTGGTTGGGATAAAGCTATTGTTAGAGGCGGTAACGCGATAGTGGATTTGAAGCCGTCAGTAGAGGGTGCTGATATATATTATACCACAGATGGTACCGATCCTCGTTTATATGGAAAACTCTATACGGATACATTGCAGTTACCTTTATCTTTCAGTGGAGTAAATATAAAATGTTATCTCCGCCTTTCTTCCGGTAGAAGTAGTGCTGTTTATACAGTTGTAGCTCCTGATACAAAATAAAAAAATGATAATAAATACAGTATTTATGACGAAATATTTATTAATATGTCTGGTAGTTTGTGCACTGATTTTTCAAGGGTGCTGGCATCATGAGAGTGCGGTTGAACGTGGCTATAATGAGAAGTATATAGGTGAATATACGCGTAAAATAGCTTTCCCTATAGGAGGTATAGGCACGGGCATGTTCTGTATTGAAGGAACAGGAGCATTGAGTAATATGTCTATACGTCATAGACCGAATGTTTTCAATGAACCAACGATGTTTGCTGCAATTCATGTGAAAGGTTATGAGTATGGTACACGCATTCTGGAAGGGCCGGTTCCAGAATGGAAAAAATTTGGTGCTCCTAATTCCAGCCGTGGAGACGGCGGCTCATGGGGAATGCCCCGGTTTAAGGAGTATAGTTTCCAGTCACGTTTCCCTTTTGCGGAGGTAGAGTTGGCAGATCAGAATGTCCCTATAGATGTGAAACTGGTTGCCTGGAATCCATTTATACCAACGGATGAAGATAATTCAAGTCTACCGGTTGCTGGGTTTGAATATGAGTTTCATAATACCAGTAATGAGGAAGTACAAGCCGTCTTTTCATATAATAGTATGAATTTTATGCAAACTCCGGGTAGAGGTAAAGCGTATATAGATGCAGCAAAGAATGGATTCATTCTAAGACAGACAGGCACAGAGAATGAACCTTTCTGTCAAGGTGATTTTATGATTTATACTGACAATCCCCAGACGGTAGTTAATCATAACTGGTTTCGTGGAGGTTGGTTCGACCCATTGAGCATTTGTTGGGATAACTTGGAAGAGGGCAGAATGGAAGAGAATCCAGCAGGCTTGGAAGGAGCAGTGGGAGCTTCGTTATATGTGCCGTTTACTTTAGCACCTGGTGAGACTCGTAATATAAGGTTGTACATGGCTTGGCATGTCCCTTATTCACAAGAACGAATAGGTGGAATCCCACGTACAGATACTGATATCCCTGATGCACCAGTTTGTCCAGATGAATTGAGTAACTGTTATACTTATGAGAATAATTTTGAAGGGAATTACCGCCCTTGGTATAGCAGTAGGTTTGGCAGTATACAAGATGTTGCAAACTACTGGTTGGATAATTATGATGCATTGAAAAAGAATACTCAGTTGTTCACTGATGCTTTCTATGATTCTACTCTTCCACCTGAAGTTAAGGAGGCTGTTGCTGCTAATTTGAGTATATTGAAATCTACTACAGTACTTCGCCAATACGATGGGCGTATGTGGAATTGGGAGGGAAGTCATGATAATTGGGGCTCTTGTCATGGTTCATGCACGCATGTTTGGAATTATGCGCAAGCTGTATCTCATCTTTTCCCAAAATTAGAACGTACATTACGTGAAACAGAATTTTTTGTGAGCCAGGATAAAAGGGGACATCAAGTGTTCCGTACGAATCTGCCTATCAGTCCTACTGTCCATGATTTTCATTCGGCGGCAGATGGGCAATTAGGAGGTATAATGAAGGTATATCGTGAATGGAGAATTATGGGTGATATAAATTGGCTGAAGATGATGTATCCAGCTGTGAAGAAAAGTATGGATTATTGTATCCGTACTTGGGATCCGAGAGAGGTTGGAGCTGTTGAAGAACCTCACCATAATACGTATGATATAGAGTTTTGGGGCGCGAATGGGATGATTACCAGTTTTTATGTAGGAGCATTACAAGCTATTTGCTTGATGGGTAAAACGGTAGGCGATGATATTTCCCGTTATGAAGAATTGATGAATAAAAGTAAAGCATATTTGGAGAGCAAACTTTTTGATGGAGAGTATTTTATTCAGAACATTCAATGGACTGGATTGGACGCTCCAGACCCAGTTGATGCCCAATCGTTTGTGACCCATTATACGCCAGAAGCTTTAAAAATCCTACAAGAAGAAGGTCCGAAATATCAGTATGGTAAAGGTTGTTTGTCTGACGGAATATTGGGCTCTTGGATGACATTGGTATGTGGAATGCCGGAGGTGGTCGATCGTCTGAAAGTAAAAAGTCATTTGATTTCTGTCCATAAGTATAACTTTAAAAAGAGCTTAAGTAACCATGTCAACCCTCAACGTTCCACCTTTGCATTGGGAGAGGATGGGGGATTATTACTTTGTACCTGGCCGAAAGGTGGTAAGCTAAAATTGCCTTTTGTATACAGTAACGAAGTGTGGACTGGAATTGAATATCAAGTGGCTGCTCATCTTATGTTTGAAGGAGAAGTGGAAAAAGGGCTTGAAATAGTGAGAACTTGCCGTGATCGTTATAATGGTCGTGTTCGTAATCCGTTTAATGAATATGAGTGTGGAGCATGGTATGCTCGTGCAATGGCCAGTTATGCTATGCTAGAAGGCCTTACGGGAATACGCTATGATGCAGTAGACAAAATTTTGTATATAGATTCGCGGATTGGAGATGATTTCACTTCATTCTTGTCTACGGAAACGGGTTTTGGTAATGTTGGACTTAAGGAAGGAAAGCCGTTTATAGATGTGAAATATGGGGTAATAGATGTACAGAAATGTATCGTTTCCGGTAAGGAAATTCAATTATAGTTTGGATAAGGTTCTTGATTATATACAAATTGTGAAATTTGTAGTATTGTAAGATTTACATGTATAGATTAGATGGTTTTATGAGAGTTCTGTGGGGCTGTGATTGTTCCACAGAACTATTTTTATGTTATTTGCAGATTTTTGCAACCAAACTTCATCTTTCTGCGTCTAATAAATAAAAAGAGGAGATTATGAATATGAAAATGAATTTTTCTATGGACGAGATTCGTCTTAAAGTAGAGGAGTATATAAAGAAAGGTAGTCGGGCAGCTGGTCGTCCCGTACTGACAGCTTATTATGTCCTGACTACTGATTCTACTCCAGAGAGTGAAAGGACAAATATCATGATTGCTTTGGTGGCCATTGTGTTTCCTGCCGGTATAGAAGACCTCTTGGGACAAGTCTTTATGGTAGGGAAGGGATTTGCTGCAATCTATGCTTATAAGAAAATGAAGAAATACATCACTCCACAGATAAAGGATAAGGTAGAGGCAAAATTGGATGAGTGGTTCCATGAGAATGTGATGGAAGTAGTGGAACCGCTTTATCTGGAATAACAGTTCGCCACAAAGATCATACTGATTTGCGCAGATTGAATTTATATCGGGAATTTGTATCTGTGCGAATCAGCATAATCTCCGTGACGGACTGTTTATTGTTTTTTGCTCAAGAAGCGTCTGGCCAGATATTTCCGTACCGGTTCATCATAGAATTTTAAGCATAGATAAGCCAATAATATGTTCCATGCGTAAACACACAAGGCAACCTGCCAAGTCTGCTCCAACGTGAAGAGCTGGTTCTTGATGAGCCATGCATAGAACAAGTACATAAATGGATAATGTATCACATAGACTGGATAGGATATATCTCCCAGGAACTTGCATATCTGGGTCGATTTTTTATCCGTTGTGGTACCGGAAGCTCCTAACCAGACGAGAACCGGAAAAGCGATGATTACACAGAACGCTTCATAAATGCCATTTGTACAGACCGGTGTTGCACCTTCCAAGTAGGGCACTGAAAACAAGGTAACCAATGCAATGGCACATATCCAGAAAGCACCTTTCACCTTGATAGGCTTGAAGTTGCGCGACAAAAGCATGCCCATGGAGAAAGGAAAAAGCATCCTCAGCAATCCGCCGCCAAAGTTTATTCCGTCCAGTGTCCAGCCTACCCCCATATTTCCGTATCCGGAGATGTCGAAAATGGCGAATGATGCCAATGCCACTCCCAGCAATATTGTCAGTACGGCAAGGGCTTTGTTTGATAAGCGGTGGATAAACAAGGCATAAAGGATGTTGCCTAAATATTCAAAAAACAAGGACCAACATGGACCATTCAAAGGAAACATTTCGCCATTACCACGGACTTCATAACCTGCACCTGGCATTGCGGGAATAAAAAATATAGTGCAAAGAAGGGACAGCATAATCATGGAGAGGGCAATATGTGTTCCGTCCCATTGTACGCATCCTTGAAGACAGAAAGTAATGGCACCCAGGACAGCTCCCATAATGACCATCGGATGGAGACGTATCAGGCGCCGTTTAAAGAAGTTTTTCATTGTGAGGTTCCTGCCCCAACGGTCGTCATAAGCATACCCGATAACGAATCCCGATAGTATAAAGAAGAAATCTACAGCTAAATAGCCGTGGTTGAAGGTTTCGATAATGCTACCACCGGCAAAAGCATAGCCTTCGAATATATGATACCATATAACCATCAAGGCTGCTACGCCACGGAGCCCGTCGAGAAGGTCATAATGTGCTTTGGTGTCTGAAAAGGCAGAAGATGAAATGTGCGACATCTGTTTTTTTTCTGTTGTTTGGTTAATGTTTTCGGATCTCAAAGATACGCCATGCGAAGCGAAGTTCTTTTGCTTAAAAGCAAAAAAGAACGGCAATCTTCTATTTTTTTGCGCGTACCCGGCTGAGAGTATAGATGGAAATACCCAGGAAGGCTGCCACATATTTTAGCTTCACCCGATTTATCAGTCTGGGGTAACGGCGGTTAAATTGTTCATACCGCTCTTTGGGAGGCAGTTGGAGCCTTTCCACAAACATATGACTGAGCTCTTTGTTTACGTTCTGATGCAGTATTCTGCCCCAGTTGGCTATATCAATATATGTTTCGTAGAGAGCATTTAACTTGTCTATGTGGATGACGTAGATTTTGCAGTCCGAAAGAGTTTCAATGCTTTCTACTGACGGCTGCTGATAGTACAGTGAATCCATTCCGAAGGTTACATCACCTTCCTGGCTGAACCAAGTGGTGGTATCTTGTCCGTCGTGATGAAATACGGAACGGGTGACCCCTTCCTCAATGAAATAAACCAAACGGTCTGTCACTCCTGCTTGTACTATATAAGTTCCTTTAGGGTAGTGTCTTACCTGCATATTCATCAGCAATGCCTGAAGAGCTTCTTCGGAAACCGGATAAATCTGCCTGATTTTATGAATGATGTTGTTCATTGGAGGGGAGCTTTTTATTCGTTTACAAACTTACATAATTTTATTAACTAAAACTGAACTTTGATATACAAATGTGTGCGTTGCCTTATAAGCGTTTATGGTATAATGGAATTTTTTTTGTAAAAGAGATGTTTGTTCTTTGAATATTGTATCTTTGTAGAAAACAGTAGCGTATGAATAAAATATTGGTAACATTATTGGCTCTAATCGGAGGTAGCTGCATTTCATTCGCACAGATGGAGACTGGAAGAGTTTCCGATACAGCTGAGGATACATTGAGAATAGAAAATGAAATTGTCGCTGTTGATACCGGATTTTACCAGTCAGTAGTCCGCTATGATACGGTGCGCTATAATTTGAAAATGCAGAGTGTTTACAAAAAGGCTTTTCAACTAAAGAATGATGTTTTTGTGGAAAAGATGAAAGAGCCGTGGTTAGATGATATTCTCAGAAATATCTTATTTAAATAACCATGAATTTGTGCTTTGCGTCATTCGGTTGACTTCCTGGTTTAACTCACTCGGTTAAACCACACTAAATTCAGCATTCTCTAAAAACAAAAATCAGATAGAAATCTTGCGATAACTATCTGATTTTCAGAAGAGCGGAAGACGGGGCTCAAACCCGCGACCCTCAGCTTGGAAGGCTAATGCTCTATCAACTGAGCTACTTCCGCAATTTTTGTGGGCAAAGATGGATTCGAACCACCGAAGGCGTAAGCCAGCAGATTTACAGTCTGCCCCATTTGGCCACTCTGGTATTTGCCCTTTTGCACTTAAGATTCTATCTCAATTCTCTCATTGAGTAGGTTTGTTTCTCAATTGCGGTGCAAAGATACGACTATTTTTGTAAACTCCAAGCAAAATCTATCATTTTTATTGCAGTAATTGCACATTCGTCTCCTTTATTACCCAGCTTGCCACCGGCGCGGTCTTCTGCTTGCTCCATAGTATTGGTAGTAATTAATCCGTAAATTACTGGTACATCGCCACTTGCGTTTAATTGGGTAATTCCTTGGGTAGCACCCATGCAAACATAGTCAAAATGTGGAGTATCTCCTCTGACTACACAACCAATTGCAATAACTGCATCGACTTCGCTGTATTCGATAAGTTGGTTGGCGCCGAAAGTCAGTTCAAAACTGCCGGGTACTGTTTTTACCAGAATATTTTCATCTTTGGCTCCATGTTTTTTTAAGGTGTCTATGGCACCTTTTAGGAGAGCGCCGGTAATATTATAATTCCACTCAGATACAACGATGCCGAATTTCATTTTTTCCGCGCTGGGTACAGAACTGAAATCGTAGTCTGAAAGATTGTGATAAGCTGTTGCCATAAATAAGGAATTAAGAATTAAAAATTAATAATTGAAAATTAAAGGGAGAGGAGAGATAAAAGAGGCACGGACTACACGGATTCACGGCTATTGTGTCTTTCCGTGTTTTCCGTGTAATCCGTGCCTGAGATGTTTTTATAATAAGGTATATTACTTCTTCAACAGTTTGGCTTGTTCGATATACTTGTCGATATCCATTGCCTGGTATGAACGGAAGTATTTATCCTTGATAGTGGTATACGCCTGGATTGCATCGTCATACTTACCTTGCTTTACCAGGATTTCTCCAGCTTGCAGCAGGTAGATGGGGCTGAGGGAGTTGTTGTCGGCTTCGTTGGCGGCTTTCAGCAGCATGGAAGCGGCTTTGTCCAGTTGGCCGAGCTGCGCATAGCAGTTACCCATAGCACCTTTCATGGCAGGAGCTACCATTTGGTCGTCTCCGTCAAAGCTGTCCAATGCTTTCACTGCTTCGTCATATTTACCGAGGTGTGCATAGCAGAGACCCATATAGGCTTTTGCAAGATTGGCTGCTTTTGTGCCGCTGTATTCGTCTGCCACTTTTACAAATCCGGCAAAACCGATGCTATCACCGTTCAGTGCTTGTGCATAAGCGTCTGCTTCGAAGTATTCTTGTCCTTTGAATAAGGCAGCTTGTGCTTTTTCTTCACGGGGGTCTGCATAAAGGTTCTTGTACATCACTACACCGGCAATGATGATGATTACTGCTACTACAGTGCCGATGATTGCTTTTTTGTTCTTAATGAAAAAGGCCTCCGATTGTGTCAGTGCATCCTCCACGTTTAAGGCTTCATTCGTCTTTTTTTGTTCTGCCATTTTTATATAATCTTTTTGTTATTATTCTTATTTATCTATTTCGACCCGCAAAAGTAAGTTTTTTATAGCTATCAACGAAATTTAGCGGCATCTTTTTTTGTTTTGTATCAGAAAACACCGAAATTATTTCTACTTTTCAATAAGCCGGGCTTCACCTCTGTATTAAAAATAAGCAGGCTTATTTTGTACTGCTTTCGGTTTTGCATTATCTTTGTAACCGAACTCATCGTTACTATAATGATACTGAAACGTATATCTATACTCAATTATAAGAACTTGGAGCAGGTGGAGCTTTCATTCTCGCCCAAGTTAAACTGCTTTTTCGGACAGAACGGCATGGGGAAAACGAACCTGCTGGATGCGGTGTATTTTTTGTCTTTCTGTAAAAGTGCCGGTAATCCCATTGATTCCCAGAATATCTGCCATGATGCCGACTTCTTTGTTATTCAAGGGTTTTATGAGGCTGCCGATGGGACTCCTGAGGAAATCTACTGTGGTATGAAGAGGCGCCAGAAGAAACAGTTCAAGCGAAACAAGAAGGAGTATACGCGTTTGTCGGACCATATCGGCTTCCTGCCTTTGGTCATGGTCTCGCCTGCCGATTCGGAGTTGATAGCAGGAGGCAGTGATGAACGCCGACGTTTTATGGATGTGGTTATCTCGCAGTACGACAAAGAGTATCTGGATGCTTTGATACGATACAATAAAGCTTTGGTGCAGCGGAATACCTTACTGAAGAGTGAACAGCCGGTGGAGGAAGAGCTCTTTCTGGTCTGGGAGGAGATGATGGCACAAGCCGGTGAAGTGGTGTTCCGCAAACGTGAGGCCTTTATCCGTGAGTTTATTCCTATTTTCCAGTCTTTCTATTCATTCATTTCGCAAGATAGGGAGAAGGTGGGATTAAGCTATGACTCTCATGCCCGCGATGCCTCTTTGCTGGAAGTGCTGAAGGAAAGCCGTGCTCGCGACCAGATTATGGGCTATTCGTTGCGCGGTGTGCACAAGGACGAGCTGAATATGCTTTTGGGAGATTTCCCCATCAAGCGTGAAGGGTCGCAGGGACAGAACAAGACTTATCTGGTAGCGTTGAAGCTGGCACAGTTTGATTTCCTGAAACGTACCGGGACCACTGTTCCCTTGTTGTTGTTGGACGATATCTTTGACAAGCTGGATGCCTCGCGTGTGGAGCAAATCATCAAGTTGGTGGCAGGCGACAGTTTTGGACAGATTTTTATAACCGATACCAACCGCGAACACCTGGACCGTATTCTGCATAAAGTGGGCAGTGATTATAAGATGTTCCGTGTGGAGCAGGGAACGGTTGCCGAAATGAAGGAGGAAGAGGCATGAAGCGCAATAATGCCGAACAGATAGGTGAACTTATCCGTCATTACCTCAGGCAGGAAAGTCTGGAGTCTCCGCTGAATGAACGGCGGCTTATCAGTGCGTGGCCCGAAGTGCTGGGGCCTACCATTGCCTCCTACACCCGTGAACTTTATATAAAGAACCAGGTGCTTTATGTGCACCTCACTTCTGCTGCTTTGCGCCAGGAACTGATGATGGGGCGCGAGTTGCTGGTGCGCAACTTGAATCGTCATGTGGGGGCCCAGGTCATAACGAATATCATATTCAGATGAGCATCCTCAGCTCATCTATTCTTTCAATCTTCAGTTCCTTTAATTCCCGGACTGCCCGGTCATAATACATCGGAGTTTCCAAATCCTTGTTGTCATGCGCATCCAGTCCGATGATAGCTGTACAGCCTTCATTGGCAGCGATTCGCCAGAACTCCGGGCACGGGTAGGTGGATAAGCCGTGCGCTTCATTGTAGGCTACATAGCCTATATTGTATTCCAACGGGACATTCAGGCGTGCAGCAGTACGGCAGATGTGCCGGCTGATGGTAGTGCAATGGTGGTCGAACTTCGGATAGGAGCGCATGAACAAGTCCGGATGGGCAAGGCAGGAGAATAATCCGCTTTCCATACCTTCGATGGCGCTCTCTTCGTAAAGTTCGAGCATGTCGCGGCTGTCTGTATGATGGCCGAAGTAGGGGAACTTTTCATCGGTGTGGTAGTGATGGTTTCCGAAGATGATATAGTCCAGTTGGTACTTCTTGGTTTGCTCTTTCAGCCAATGGATATATTGGGGGAAGTATTCACATTCAAGTCCTATTCTGATGTCTATCCGGTCGTGGTATTTCTCACGGAGCGTCTTGAGACTCTCCACGTAGCCGGGGAGCTCCTCGGGGAGCATCCGCATGTCGGCTACGTAGTCGGTTCGGTATTTCCAGGGAGTATGGTCTGAAAACCCGAGTATCCGGTAACCGCCTTTGATGGCACTGAGCACATAGTCTTCGTCATCTCCGGTGGCATGCATGCAGCGTGTGGTGTGTGTATGATAATTAGTTTTCATTGCGTAATGATTTCATCCATGCGTATATCAAACGGTTCCGCAGGAACTTCTTCTACGAGTTGAAACGGGAAGCAGATGCCGGCTTTGTGGGCTGATGGGATGCGGGGCAGAAGCCGGTCATAGTAACCTTTACCGCGCCCCAGGCGGTTGCCGTTACGGTCGAATGCCACGCCGGGAACCACTATGAAGTCTATGTCTGCATAGTCGGTAAATAGCTCGCCGGTTGGTTCTTCGATGCCGTATGCGCCAGGTTTCAAGTCTTCGGGTCCGGTGTACAGCCGCAGTTCCAGGTCGTCACCTACAACTACCGGAAGCAGTATCCGCTTTTCGCGGCTCCACTTCCGGATAAATTCGTGTGTGTCCACTTCGTCTTTGAGAGAGTGGTAGAGCAGTACGGTTGTTGCCGCCCTGAAAGCGGGGTGTGCCTCGAGGGCGGCAAGTATTTCAGCAGACTGACGCGTAGCGGAAGAGCTGTGTCGGGTCTTCAACAAAGCTACCTGCCTGCGCAGTTCTTTTTTCCTTTCCATCATCTTTTTTATCCTCTATGATTGGTGTTGCTTCCGGAGCTTTGGGGAATGCCTCGCCACGTTCCAGAATATCCAATGCTTTCTTGACGGTAGCATCGCTCTGGTTGATGTAGCGGATGTATTGCTCCCTTCCCAGTATGTTATAGATAATGTTGCCGTAAAGACTTCTTTCCAGTAGCTTGTAGGACTTGTGGATAAGCAGGTTGCGCCGTTTTACTCCCTTGGAGTCTGCAAAACGTACAAACTGCTCCACAATACTCTGGTGGCGAAGGTACTTCAACAAGTCTTCTTCATTGTCGTATTCACTCAATTTCGCGCGGTTGCGGTCGGTATACTGGAAGCTGAATTGCAGAATCAGTCCCTTGTTGCTTACTTCTATCAGGTAAGAAGATACTCCGGTTGTGTCTTGCGGAACGAATACGTCCGGCATAATGCCACCGCCGCCGTATACGGGTCTGCCCAAACCGGTAGAGTAACGCAGGTTTTCGTCCAGTTTGATGCTGTCTTTGGAGAAGAACTCGCCGTGTTCGTAACGGGTAATCCAGTCCATTTCGTATTTGCTGTCCTTGCCGTTCTCGTAGGGGCGCTGGATGCAACGGCCCGATGGGGTGTAATAACGGGCAATGGTCAGGCGGATGGCGGAACCGTCACTGAAGTCGATGGGTTGCTGTACGAGTCCCTTGCCGAAGGAACGGCGTCCTACAATGGTTCCGCGGTCATTGTCCTGAATGGCGCCCGCAAAGATTTCGCTGGCCGAAGCGGAACTCTCGTTTACCAATACCACTAGCGGCAGCTTCTGGCAACTGCCGGTACCGTTGGCATATTCCTCCATGCGGGGATATTTGCGGCCGTGGGTATATACAATCAACTTCCCTTCCGGCAGGAATTCGTTCACCATGCGTGTGGCGGCTTCCATGTATCCTCCGGTATTGTCGCGCAGGTCGATAATCAGGCCTTTGCACTTCTCGTGGCTCAGTTGGGCAATCGCATTCAGCAGCTCCACGTGTGTGGTACGTCCGAATTTGCTGATTTGTATATATCCGTAGTCATCGTCGAGCATATAGGCTGCATCAATGGTGTTTTGTGGGATGTCACCGCGTGTGATGGTGAAGTCGAGCAACTCCTTTTCCGTGGCACGCTTGACGCCTAACTTCACTTGGCTTCCTTTCGGACCTTTCAGGTTGCGCATGGCCTTTTCGTTTGTCAGGCCTTTGCCTGCAAACAGACTGTCGTTGACCATTACAATGCGGTCGCCTGCCATCAGGCCCACTTTCTCGGACGGTCCGCCGGGAATCACGCTGTTTACGTGTATCGTGTCTTCTTGAATGGTGAACTGGATACCTATACCGCTGAAGCTGCCTTCAAGTTCGGAGTTTACCTCTTCCAGCTTCTGTGCGGGGATGTAGGTGGAGTGGGGGTCGAGTTCCGCCAATATCTGTGGCATGGCCTTCTCTACCAAATCGGTCATGTTGACGGTATCCACATACTGGTCATCAATAACACGCAGCAAGGCATTCAGCTTGTTGGACGAGCTATTGATGATTCCCAGTTTATTACCGGCAAAATGCCTGGCATAAAACGTTCCGATAAGGATTCCCGCGACTACGCTGATTGCGATGATGAGCGGCATAAAGCGGGAAGTATTTTTTGTACTCATGATGTTTATTTACTATTAGACTATTTACAATTTACTATTTGGCTGCGCATGCAACTTTCAACTTTCCATTTTCAACTTTTCATTATCCATTGAAATAAACACTACCTCGATGCCTGCCCGTTTCAAAAGTTCGATACCATCTTCCAGGCGGTATTTCTCGGAGTAGACTACCCGTTTGATGCCTGCCTGGATAATCAGTTTGGAGCATTCTATGCAGGGGGAGGCAGTGACGTACATGGTGGCACCGTTACTGCTGTTGTTTGAACGGGCTATTTTGGTAATGGCGTTTGCTTCGGCATGGAGCACGTATGGTTTGGTGACGTTATTCTCATCTTCGCATACATTCTCAAAACCGGAAGGGGTACCGTTGTAGCCGTCAGAGATAATCATCTTGTCTTTTACAATCAGTGCACCGACCTGGCGGCGTTGGCAATACGAATTTTCGGCCCAAATGCTTGCCATACGTATATAACGCCTATCCAATGCTTCTTGTTTGTCTTTTGTAGAATCGTCCATCATATTTATGCTTTATCGTTGCGGGGTGAATCCCATGACTCTGGTTGTCGGTCCGTCTTTAAAATAGAGGGTCAGTGAATTGGCATCCCCTTCATACTTGTACACGTTTTGCAATCCGGAGATGAATGCCTTGGCCAGTGCATCGCTTTCTGCAGCCCCCGTAACCTTCACACTGATGCTGAGCGAGCCTGAAGCTCCGTCGGCTTTCCAAGTGCCGTTGACGCTTGAGTTGATGCCTTGTCCGTTGACGGTGGTGCCCATCAGTTCTCCATCCAGTTCAGTACCTTCAAAATTGAGGGTGAAGGGGCTTTTCTGATTATATAGCTTGTCCAGACTCTTCTTCATCTCTTCCTCATTGTTGTTCCAAAGGTTTGGATAGAATTGGGCATTGCTGCCTTTATTGGTGAGTCGGCTGAGCTTCCATGTCTTCCCGGTGAATATTCCGATAACATCGTCCTCGTTGTCGCAACCGCTTAGCAGGGGGAGCAGCGAAAACATGAGCAACATGCAAAAGATGTTCCTTATAAGTCTCTTCATTTCTTTATTCCATTTCTGATTAATAATGCGTCGATTGTAGGCTCTTGTCCGCGGAAGCGTTTATAGAGCGTCATCGGATGTTCCGTTCCGCCTTTGGAAAGGATATTCTCTCGGAAGGAGGCGGCAGTCTCCGGGTTGAAGATGCCCGTCTGCTTGAATAGCGAGAAAGCATCTGCATCCAGCACCTCTGCCCATTTATAACTATAGTATCCGGCAGAATATCCTCCGGCAAAGATATGGGAGAATTGTGTGCTCATGCAGGCTTCTGCCACAGAAGGCAGAATCTGTGCTTTTTCCCAAGCCTTCTTTTCATAGGCTTTCACGTCACCTTCAAACGGGGTGTTACGTGTGTACCAAGCCATATCGAGCAGGCCGAAGCTAACCTGGCGGAGGCAGGCGTATGCCGCGTTGAAGTTGGAGGAATCCACAATGCGCTGTACCAGTTCGTCCGGTATCAGTTCTCCGGTTTGGTAATGGCGGGCAAACGTATGCAGGAATTCCTTTTCGATGGCAAAGTTCTCCATGAATTGGGAGGGGAGTTCCACAAAGTCCCAATACACATTGGTCCCGCTTAGGCTTCCGTAGGTGGAATTGGCAAACATACCATGCAGGCTGTGTCCGAATTCGTGCAGGAAGGTTTCTACCTCGCCGAAGGTCAGCAGGGCAGGCTTGTCTTGTGTCGGTTTGGTGAAGTTCATCACAATGGATATGTGGGGACGGCTGTTCTCGCCGGTCTTTTCGTCAATCCACTGTTCCTTGTAGCTGGTCATCCAGGCTCCCGAGCGCTTGCCTGCTCTGGGGTGAAAGTCGGTATAGAACACGGCAAGGAATTTCCCGTCTTTGTCGAAGACTTCGTAGGCATCCACATCCTTGTGATAAACGGGAATATCCGGATTCTTCTTGAAGGTGATGCCATACAGCCTGGTTGCCAGGCCGAATACGCCTTGCTTCACGTTGTTCAGCTCAAAGTAAGGGCGGAGCAGCTCATCGTCGATATTGAACTTCCGGTCTTTCAGTTTATGGGAATAGTACGCCCAGTCCCACGGCATCAGGACGAAGTCTTCTCCTTCCGCTTGGCGTGCCAGGGCTTGCACTTCTGCATATTCTTGTTTGGCGGTGGGCGTGTAAGCCTCCAGCAGTTGGTCCAGCAGCTTATACACGGACTCACTGTTTTGTGCCATGCGCTCCTGGAGGTTGTATTCGGCGAAGTTGTCATAGCCTAGGAGTTGGGCAATCTCCATACGGACATTGGCCAGTTTCTTTACGATTTCCAGATTATTGCTGGCGTTGTCATGCGTACACTTCGTATTGTAGGCCATATATAGCTCACGGCGCAGGTCACGGCTGTCTGCGTAGGTCAGAAAAGGGCCATAGCTGGGAGCCTGCAGGGTGAATACCCAGCCTTCGACGCCTTTTTCCCCGGCTGTCTCTGCAGCGGCTTCTACCGCGCTCTCGGGTAGCCCGGCCAGTTGTGACTTGTCGGTGATGACAAGCTTGTAGTCGTTCGTTTCTTTCAGGTTGTTTTCGCTGAACTGCAGCGTCAGCAGGCTGAGCTCTTTGCATAAAGCCCGGTATTTCTCCTTGGCTTCTCCCTGGAGGTTGGCGCCGTTGCGTACAAAACCATTGTAAATATCTTCCAGCAGCTTGTGCTGTTCCGGGTTCAGCGTCTCTTTGTCTTGCTGCTCGTAAACCGCTTTGATGCGTGCAAACAGCTCTTCGTTCAGGCTGATGTTGTTTTCATGCTCGCTCATCATCGGCATGATTTCCTTGGCCAGTTCCTGCAGGTCATCGTTCGTTTCTGCGCTGAGCAGATTGCCGAATACGGTACCGACACGGTGGAGCATTTCGCCGGACTTCTCATAGGCCAGCACAGTGTTGGCAAATGTCGGGACTTCCGGATTGCGGATGATGGCATCTATTTCCGCATTCTGGCGGCGGATGCCTTCGCGGACGGCGGGTACATAGTCTCCGGTCTTGATTTTGTCGAACGGGACAGTGCCGTGCAGCGTGGAGTATGTTTCAAAAAAAGGATTTTGAGACGATATAGTGTTCATAAAGCAAAGCAATATTAGAGTTAGTATAATCTTCATCATTTTTAAAGGTGCTGATAAAAAACGAACTAGCTGCAAAATTGCAAAAAAAATAGGCGACTTCCGCAGAAGTCACCTATTTTTTATTATTTTCTAACTGTATATTAGCAGTTAACTGATGCCATGTGAGCAATCAGGTCAAGAACCTTGTTAGAATAACCGATTTCGTTATCATACCAAGATACAACCTTAACGAAAGTATCAGTCAAAGCGATACCAGCCTTAGCGTCGAAGATAGAAGTGCGAGTGTCACCCAAGAAGTCAGAAGAAACAACTGCATCTTCAGTGTAACCCAGAACACCCTTCAATTCGCCTTCAGAAGCTTCCTTCATGGCAGCGCAGATTTCAGCGTAAGTAGCGGGCTTAGCCAAGTTAACTGTCAAGTCAACTACAGATACGTCCAAAGTCGGAACACGCATAGACATACCAGTCAATTTGCCGTTCAATGCAGGGATTACTTTACCTACAGCCTTAGCAGCACCAGTAGAAGAAGGGATGATGTTGCCAGAAGCAGCACGACCACCTCTCCAGTCTTTCATAGAAGGACCGTCAACTGTCTTCTGAGTAGCAGTTGTAGAGTGAACAGTAGTCATCAAACCGTCAGTGATACCCCATTTGTCGTTCAATACCTTAGCGATAGGAGCCAAGCAGTTGGTAGTACAAGAAGCGTTAGATACGAATTGAGTACCCTTAACGTAAGTCTTTTCGTTAACACCGCAAACGAACATCGGAGTGTCGTCCTTAGAAGGAGCAGACATTACAACATATTTTGCGCCGGCTTCGATGTGAGCTTGAGCTTTGTCTTTGCTCAAGAACAAGCCAGTAGATTCAACAACGTATTCTGCCTCTACTTCGTTCCATTTCAAGTCAGCCGGGTTTCTTTCTGCAGTGATGCGGATAGCCTGACCGTTAACGATCAGCTTGCTGTTTTCAACATCAGCTTCGATAGTACCGTCGAACTGGCCGTGCATAGTGTCATACTTCAGCATGTAAGCCAAGTAATCTACCGGGCAAAGGTCGTTGATACCTACGATCTGAATATCGTTTCTCTTCATTGCAGCGCGGAATACGAAACGTCCGATACGTCCGAATCCATTAATACCTACTTTAATCATTTTGTTTAAACTTTTAAGGGTTTTATAATGTTTAAAAATAAACTTTCGCTTACTAATTGCAATTCTTTCTGATTTGCGGTGCAAAAGTAAGAAAATGTTTTTATATTCGTAACCAAAATCATAATTAAATAATTGAAAAGATGGGAAAAAGTTCTTTTTTACAGGAATTTAAGGCTTTTGCCATGAAGGGCAATGTGATAGACATGGCCGTCGGTGTGATTATCGGTGGGGCATTCGGAAAAATCGTCTCCTCCATTGTGGCAGATGTGATTATGCCTCCTATCGGGCTGCTGGTGGGCGGTGTCAACTTTACAGACTTGAAGTGGGTGCTGAAACCTGCCGAAATGGTGGACGGAAAAGAAATTGCTGCCGTGACCCTGAATTACGGTAATTTCTTGCAGGTCACCTTCGACTTCCTGATTATAGCATTCTCTATCTTCATGTTCATAAAGTTGTTGACCAAGCTGACTGAAAAGAAGAAAGAAGAGGCGCCTGCCGCTCCTCCGGCTCCCCCTGCCCCGAGCAAGGAAGAGGTGCTGCTGACCGAAATCCGTGATTTGCTGAAAGAAAAGTAATATCGAAGCGGAACTTCATAGGGATGTCAAAACCCTCTTGACGCTTTTTTTAGGCGCGGAATTCTAAGACCTACACAAGTTTTTGCACAGGAAACTTGCGTAGGTCTTAGAATTCCGCGCCTAATATTATAACATGATGAAAGCGTTCATGGCTTTTGATACATTCCCTAATGCATTTAACTCTCCCCGGTACCGCCGGAAACTGTCCCTTTTTATACTAAGCAGTAATCTTACCACAGCCGTAGTAAGAAAATAACATTGCTGTGGTAAGCAAGTTGCATAGCTGTGGTAAGAAAACAGCACGGTTGTAGTAAGAATAGCTTTTAGTATCCTTGTGGATAGTTCTAGCCTGAAATTAAAGCTGTTTTTAGTAAAAAAACGTTTTTCTGTCACATTATCCCTGATAATTCCTTTACTTTTTCTACTTTTGCAAATCATTTATTAAAGTCTATACGGATTTATATGCAAGAGAAGATTATTATTCTTGATTTCGGTTCGCAAACCACGCAGCTCATCGGCCGCCGGCTGCGCGAATTGAATGTCTATTGCGAGATTGTACCTTACAACAAATTTCCATACGGAGATGAGAGTGTAAAAGGAGTTATCCTTTCGGGTAGCCCCTTTTCTGTTTATGATAAGAGTGCATTCAAGGTAGATTTGAGCGGGATTCGTGGGAAATACCCCATTCTGGGTATCTGCTACGGTGCGCAGTTTATCTCCTACAGCAACGGTGGACGGGTGGAGCCGGCAGGAACCCGCGAGTACGGACGTGCCCATCTCGGTTCTTTCGATTCGGAGAATGTCCTTTTCAAAGGGGTAAGGAAGAATACCCAAGTATGGATGAGCCATGGAGACACGATTACAGCCATTCCCGACAACTTCAAGATTATAGCTTCTACGGACAAGGTAGCGATTGCTGCTTACCAGGTGTCCGGCGAGGAGATGTGGGGAGTGCAGTTCCATCCGGAAGTATTTCATAGCGAGGACGGTACGCAGATGCTGCGCAACTTCGTGGTGGACGTATGCGGTTGCAGCCAGAGCTGGAGCGCCGCATCGTTTGTAGATACTACTGTGGCCGAACTGAAGGAGCAGCTTGGCAACGACCGAGTTATCCTGGGACTGAGTGGCGGTGTGGATTCTTCGGTAGCCGCCGTGTTGCTGCATCGTGCCATTGGCAAGAACTTGACCTGTATCTTTGTGGACCACGGACTGCTTCGCAAGAATGAGTTCAAGAATGTGATGCACGACTACGAATGCCTGGGACTGAACGTGATTGGCGTGGATGCCAGCGAGAAGTTCTTCAAGGATTTGGAGGGAGTGACCGAGCCTGAGCAAAAGCGTAAAATCATCGGCCGCGATTTTATCGAGGTCTTCGATGCCGAAGCGCACAAGATAACCGATGCCCGTTGGTTGGCACAAGGCACCATTTATCCCGACCGCATCGAGAGCCTAAACATTACGGGCAAGACCATCAAGAGCCATCACAACGTGGGCGGTCTGCCCGAGGAGATGAACCTCCGTCTGTGCGAACCGTTGCAGTGGCTGTTCAAGGACGAAGTACGCCGCGTGGGACGCGAATTGGGAATGCCCGAACATTTGATTACCCGTCATCCTTTCCCCGGTCCGGGACTGGCTGTCCGCATCCTGGGGGATATAACACCGGAGAAGGTGCATACTTTGCAGGAAGCCGACGATATTTTCATTCAGGGCTTGCGTGACTGGAAAGTGCAGGATGCCGACGGCAACGAGACATCGCTCTACCATCAGGTCTGGCAGGCGGGCGTCATTCTTCTGCCCGTACAGAGTGTGGGCGTGATGGGCGACGAACGCACCTATGAACGTGCAGTGGCCTTGCGTGCCGTTACTTCCACCGATGCCATGACAGCCGACTGGGCGCATCTGCCCTACGAATTCCTGGGTAAGGTGTCCAACGACATTATAAATAAGGTGAAAGGTGTGAACCGCGTGACCTATGACATCTCTTCAAAACCACCCAGCACAATAGAATGGGAATAAGACCGACTGAAATTATTAACTTAAAAACAATATAGAAGAATGAAGCAGGATATGATTGTGATTCTGGATTTGGGAAGCCATGAGAACACAGTGCTTGCCCGGGCGATTCGTGCGTTGGGAGTATATAGCGAAATCTACCCGCACGACATTACTGCCGCCGAACTGAAGGCCTTGCCGAATGTGAAAGGCATCATCATCAACGGCGGCCCCAACAATGTGGTTGACGGGGTGTCCATCGACGTGTTGCCCGAGATTTACGAAGCGGGATTCCCCGTAATGGCTGCCGGACACGACAAGGCGCTGTGCGAAGTGAAGCTGCCGCAGTTTACGGATGATGTGGAAGCCATCAAGGAGGCTGTGAAATCTTTCGTATTCGATACTTGCAAGGCTGAGGCGAACTGGAACATGACGAATTTCGTCAACGACCAGGTGGAGTTGATACGTCGTCAGGTGGGCGACCGTAAGGTGCTGCTGGCACTGTCCGGTGGTGTGGATAGCTCCGTGGTGGCCGCTTTGCTGCTGAAAGCCATCGGAGACAAGCTGGTTTGCGTACACGTGAACCACGGACTGATGCGTAAGGGCGAATCGGAAGCCGTGGTGGAAATCTTTGGCAAGGAGCTGAAAGCTAACTTGATATACGTGGATGCTACAGACCGTTTCCTCTCCAAGCTGGAAAACGTGGCTGACCCGGAAGAAAAGCGCAAGATTATCGGCGGAGAGTTTATCCGTGTCTTTGAGGAAGAAGCCCGCAAGCTGGACGGTATCGACTTCCTGGGACAAGGTACCATCTATCCCGATATTGTAGAGAGTGGCACAAAAACAGCCAAGATGGTGAAGTCTCATCACAACGTAGGCGGTCTGCCCGAGGATTTGCAGTTTGAATTGGTGGAGCCGTTGCGCCAGCTGTTCAAGGACGAAGTACGTGCATGCGGTGTAGAGCTTGGATTGCCGTACGAGATGGTTTACCGTCAGCCGTTCCCCGGTCCCGGATTGGGAGTACGTTGTCTGGGAGCCATTACCCGCGACCGCTTGGAGGCTGTACGCGAGTCGGATGCCATTCTGCGTGAGGAATTCCAACTGGCAGGCCTGGATAAGAAGGTATGGCAGTATTTCACTGTGGTGCCCGATTTCAAATCTGTGGGTGTACGCGACAATGCACGTTCGTTCGACTGGCCCGTCATTATCCGTGCCGTCAACACAGTGGATGCCATGACCGCTACCATTGAGCCGGTGGACTGGCCCATCCTAATGAAGATTACCGACCGTATTCTCAAGGAAGTGAAAACCGTCAATCGCGTTTGTTATGATATGTCTCCGAAACCCAATGCGACTATCGAGTGGGAGTGAGATTGACCAATGATAATGATAGCCTCACCTTAAAAACGGTGGGGCTGTTTTTTTTATAACAAAACAACAAAGAATAGAACAATGAAACTTTTATGTATGATTGCTGTCTTTTTGTGCATCCCCTGGGTAGCCTCTGACGCACAGAAGCAGGACTGGGGAAATTTGAAACGCTATGCAGAGGCAAACAAGGAACTGGTACGGAAGGGAAAACAGAAGGACCGGGTGGTTTTTATGGGCAACTCCATCACGGAAGGATGGGTGGCAAACGATGCCGCTTTCTTTGAAGACAACGGTTATGTGGGCCGTGGTATAGGCGGGCAGACTTCTTCCCATTTCCTGCTCCGTTTTCGCGAAGATGTCATCAAGCTTGCTCCGGCGCTGGTCGTGATAAATGCAGGTACCAATGACATTGCGGAAAATGCAGGCGCTTATAATGAAGAATACACTTTTGGAAATATAGTGTCTATGGTAGAGCTGGCACGGGCCAATAAGATAAAGGTGATTTTGACGTCTGTGTTGCCTGCCGCTGCCTTTGGCTGGAATCCTTCGGTGAAGGATGCTCCGCAAAAGATAATGCAGCTGAATGCCAGAATCCGGAAGTATGCCCAGGAAAACAAGATTCCTTATGTCGACTATTACAGTGAGATGGTGGAAGGCGACAATAAGGCTCTGAACTCCTCGTATACCCGGGATGGGGTACACCCCACTCTAGAAGGGTATAAAGTGATGGAAGCCTTGATAAAGAAAGCGATAGACAAGGTGTTGTAGGAAATCCCGGTTCAGGTGGCCTATAAGAGCTTTTCTGCGTCGGGAATCATCATCTCGCCTCTGTGCAGTTCGAGCAGGCCTTTCTCCTGCATGCTGTTCAACGCTCTTGATACTCCCATACGGGTATCATTGACCACCTGAGCCAATTCTTCCATTTTTATTTTCAGTATTTTCCTGCCTGACGGACGTTCGATATGTGTCAGGATAAAGTTGCCGATACGTTTCTCAAGGTTGTCGGTGCTTTCTGCCCAAAGACGGCTGTTTAGGCTTTGGGCGCGGTTGCTGATGATATTCATGTAATTCAGGCGGAATATGTCATATTTGAACAATTCGCTCATGACGAAAGCCTTGCTGATGCTCACTGTGTGGGTCTCGGTTTGGGCGGTATAGGCCGAGACGTAGGAGGTGCTCATCCCGAACAGAGATTGTGGCTCGATGACATAAGGTGCCTGAAAATATTCCGTGGAGCTGTATGATGTATTCGCAGATGAAGTACATGAGGAGATTTCACCTTTCAATACGAATATCAGTTTACTGCATGTGTCACCGGCTTTCACGATAACTTCGCCGGCTTTATGCTTTGTAAAGCTCAGCTTGACTTTCCCCAGGATATTGGTAAAGTCTTCTTGTGCGAGTCCTTGAAAGAGTGGCAGTTGCAGTAATGTATCAAACATTGTATTCATAATGCTTTTTCTTCTTGTTTTGAAACAAAAGTAGATATTATCAAGGTGTACTGTAAACTCTTTGCCCCTCTTTTTGTTTTTTTTATTGTTTCTTAAACGTGCTATTCAATCCTTGTAGACGAATCCTCATCCTTCTCCTCTTCCTTCTTATCGTCCTCATCCTCATTGTTTTCCTCATCTTCGTCTTCCTCTTCGTCTTCCTCTCCGGCAAACGGATCGGGCCGTTGGGGACCGTATTCCATAAAGCCTATGGCGCATAGCGTGCCTGCTATGGCTCCGCTAAGGTGTCCTTCCCAGGAAGTGGTGGCTTTGGCAAATTGTGGGAACATATTCCATACCAGGCCGCCATATAGGAACGTTATCAACAGTGAAATGGCGATAAGCGGTACATGTTTGCGCAGAATGCCGCTGAAGAACAGAAAAAAAGCCAGTCCGTATATGATGCCGCTGGCTCCGATATGCCATCCCGGTTTCCCTATAAGAAAGGTAAGCGCACCGCATCCTATCCAAATGGCAAAGAAGATGTAGGGGGCTATATGCCGGTAGAAATAGAACAGACACCACATCAGGAAAAAGAGTGGAATCGTATTGGCGAACAGATGCTTGAAACTGCTGTGTACCAGTGGATGTGCGAAAATTCCGAACACGCCCCGCTGTTCCATCGGATATACTCCCAGTCGTGTGAAGTTCCAATCCATGCCTGTCTCCAAAAACTTTAAAATGTATAAAATGAATAGCAGGAATAGGGGTATAACCGCCGCCAATGCCATTCTGCGTATATCATGCTTCATATTTCGTACAGTGATTGCTATTTTTGTACAATACTACGGAATATTTGACGAAAACCGAAAAAAAACTGACTTTTTATTTTGCCTATAAGCTTTAATTCGTATTTTTGGGCATCGCTACATGGCTTGTAGCGCATATACCGAAATAATTAACCTTTAAATAATGCACAACTATGAGTTATTTACGATTTGACAAGACCCTGATGATTAATCTGCAAGAATCTTTGCCAAGGGAGATATTGCGGACGAATAGGTCGGGAGCCTATCATTGTACAACAATTGTAGATTGTAACACACGCAAATATCACGGTCTGTTGGTGATACCGGTCCCCAACCTCGATGATGAAAACCATGTGCTGCTGTCTTCTTTGGATGAAACTGTAATTCAGCACGGTGCGGAGTTCAACCTGGGGTTGCATAAGTATCAAGGAAACCACTTCAGTCCTAACGGGCACAAGTATATCCGAGAGTTTGACTGTGAAAATATCCCCACAACTACCTATCGTGTAGGAGGCGTCATCCTTCGTAAGGAAAAGATTTTCGTACACCATGAAAATCGGATTCTGATTCGTTATACCTTGGTCGATGCCCATTCGGCAACCACACTTCGTTTCCGCCCTTTCCTGGCATTCCGCAGTGTGCGCGAGTACACGCACGAAAATGCGCAGGCAAGCCGCGACTACCAGTTGGTAGAGAATGGCATTAAAACCTGCATGTATCCCGGTTATCCGGAGTTGTTCATGCAGCTCAACAAAAAGAATGAGTTCCACTTCCAGCCTGACTGGTATCGTGGTATCGAGTATCCCAAAGAACAGGAACGCGGATATGACTTCAACGAAGACCTTTATGTGCCGGGATATTTTGAAGTGGATATAAAGAAAGGGGAAAGCGTTGTCTTCTCCGCCGGTATCTCCGAGATTTCTCCCCGCAAGCTGAAGCAGACTTTTGAGTCCGAGGTGGCCGACCGCACTCCGCGTGACAGTTTCTACCACTGTCTGAAAAACTCGGCGCACCAGTTCCACAACAAGCAGGGCGAGGAGCATTATGTGCTTGCAGGCTATCCCTGGTTCAAGTGTCGCGCCCGTGACTTGTTCATCTCCCTGCCGGGTCTTACTTTGGCCTTAGGCGAGCAAGATGAATTTGAAGACGTGATGAAAACAGCCGAAAAGGCTATCCGTGAGTTTATCAATGGAGAACCTTCCTCCTATAAGATATACGAGATGGAGCATCCGGATGTGCTGCTGTGGGCTGTCTGGGCTTTACAGCAGTATGCCAAGGAGACTTCGCGTGAAAATTGCCGGCAGATGTACGGTAATCTTCTCGAGGAGATTGTTGACTATATCCATGAACGCAGGCATGACAATCTCTTCCTGCACGAAAACGGACTGTTGTATACCAATGGCACCGAGAAAGCGGTTACCTGGATGAACTCTACCGCCAATGGCCGCCCGGTTATTCCACGTACGGGCTACATTGTAGAAGTGAATGCACTGTGGTACAATGCCCTGCGTTTTGTAGCCGATATGGTTCGGGAGGGGGGCAATGAAATTCTTGCCGATACACTGGACGCTCAGGCAGAAATCACCGGAAAGTCTTTCGTAGACGTCTTCCGCAATGAGTATGGCTATCTGTTCGACTATGTGGATGGTTATATGATGGACTGGAGCGTACGTCCCAACATGATATTTACCGTTGCCTTTGACTATTCTCCGTTGGATAGGGCCCAGAAGAAACAGGTGCTTGATATTGTGACGAAAGAACTGTTGACTCCGAAGGGCTTGCGTACACTGAGCCCCAAGAGTGGCGGATACAATCCGAATTATGTAGGTCCTCAGATTCAAAGAGATTATGCCTATCATCAGGGTACGGCATGGCCGTGGCTGATGGGTTTCTACATGGAAGCATATCTGCGTATCTATAAAGTGAGTGGCGTGTCGTTTGTAGAGAGATACCTCATCGGTATGGAAGATGAAATGACTTCCCACTGTATTGGCGCATTGCCCGAACTCTTCGATGGTAATCCTCCGTTTGTTGGAAGAGGGGCGGTGTCATTTGCCATGAATACGGCGGAAATCCTGCGTATCTTGAAGTTATTGTCTAAGTATAATTTATAAAAGGAGGAACGAAGATGAAAGTTTTAATGTTTGGATGGGAATTTCCTCCCAAAATATATGGTGGTCTTGCGGTTGCTTCTTATGGAATAACTAAGGGATTGAGTTTGCAGGGTGATGTGGAAACTACTTTCTGCATGCCCAAGCCGACGGGCGAAGAAGAGGACTTCTTGAAGATAGTGGGCATGAACCAGGTGCCTATCGTGTGGCGTGATGTCGATTACAATTATTTGAAGTCGAGGCTGACGCGCAACATGACGCCGGAAGATTATTATTCTTTCCGCGACCATATTTATTCGGATTTCTCTTATATGCACGTCAATGACATAGGCTGCATGGACTTTGCTGGCGGTTATCCCGGCAACCTGCACGAAGAGATAAACAACTTCTCGGTGATTGCCGGAGTAGTGGCTCGCCAGCAGGAATTTGATATTATTCATGCCCACGACTGGCTGACGTATCCTGCCGGAGTGCATGCCAAGATGGTGAGCGGAAAGCCGCTCTGTATCCATGTCCATGCTACGGACTTTGACCGTTCGCGCGGAAAAGTCAATCCTACCGTCTATTCTATGGAGAAGAACGGTATGGATTATGCCGACTGCATCATGTGCGTGTCCGAACTGACCCGCCGCACGGTTATTGAGCAGTACCATCAGAACCCCAAGAAGGTGTTTGCCATGCACAATGCCGTCTATCCTCTCTCGCAGGAATACCAGGACATTCCGCGTCCCGACCATTCCAAAGAAAAGATTGTGACATTCCTGGGCCGTATCACCATGCAGAAGGGGCCGGAATACTTTGTGGAAGCAGCTTCGCTGGTATTGCAGCGTGCCCGCAACATCCGCTTTGTGATGGCCGGTTCGGGAGATATGATGGATGCCATGATTAATCTGGCGGCCGAGCGGGGCATTGCCGATCGGTTCCACTTCCCGGGCTTCATGAAGGGAAAGCAGGTATATGAGGTTTACAAGAACAGTGATGTATTCGTTATGCCTTCCGTTTCCGAGCCTTTCGGTATCGCTCCGCTGGAAGCCATGCAGTGTGGAACTCCTTCCATCATTTCCAAGCAGTCGGGATGCGGTGAAATTCTTGATAAGGTCATTAAGACCGATTATTGGGACATTCATGCAATGGCCGATGCCATTTATTCTCTCTGCACCAATCCCGCTCTCTTCCAATATCTGCAGGAGGAAGGCAGGAAGGAAGTGGATGGAATCACGTGGGAAAAAGTAGGTTTGAGAATCCGCGCCCTCTACGAGGATGTGTTAAGAAACTATGGTAAATAACAAAAACAATAATAGAAATGAGAACTATCTGTCTTTATTTTGAAATACATCAAATCATTCATCTGAAACGTTACCGTTTCTTTGATATAGGTACCGATCATTATTACTACGATGATTATGCCAATGAAACCAGTATCAATGATGTAGCCGAACGCTCTTATATCCCGGCATTGAACACCCTGATTGAAATGGTGAAGAATTCCGGAGGTGCGTTTAAAGTGGCTTTCTCCATTTCGGGGGTTGCGCTGGAGCAGTTGGAAATATATGCGCCGGCTGTCATCGACTTGTTGCACCAGCTGAATGATACCGGTTGCTGTGAGTTCCTTGCCGAGCCTTATTCCCATGGCCTTTCTTCTCTGGCCAACGAGGATTGCTTCAAGGAAGAGGTGATGCGTCAGAGCGCTAAGATGAAGCAAATGTTCGGTAAGGCACCGAAGGTGTTCCGTAATTCCAGTCTGATTTATAATGACGAGATTGGTGCGATGGTGGCAGCTTTGGGATTCAAGGGTATGCTGACGGAAGGAGCCAAGCATGTTCTGGGTTGGAAGAGTCCGCACTATGTATACCATTGCTCTATGAATCCTAACTTGAAGTTACTGTTGCGTGACTTTAAGCTGTCTGACGACATCAGCCTGCGCTTCTCCAACTCCGAGTGGAACGAGTATCCTTTGTTTGCCGACAAGTACATCAACTGGATTGATGCTCTGCCGCAGGAAGAGCAGGTTATCAATGTCTTTATGGAACTCTCTGCTCTGGGTATGGCACAGCCGTTGTCTTCCAATATTCTGGAATTCCTGAAGGCTCTTCCATACTGTGCCAAGGAAAAGGGGATTACTTTCTCCACACCGACGGAAATCGTTACCAAACTGAAATCTGTTTCCCAGTTGGATGTTCCATACCCGATGTCTTGGGTGGACGAAGAAAGAGATACCAGCTGTTGGCTGGGTAATGTGATGCAGCGTGAAGCATTCAACAAGCTGTATAGTGTTGCCGAACGTGTCCATCTCTGTGATGACCGCCGTATCAAGCAAGACTGGGATTATCTGCAGGCAAGTAACAACTTCCGTTTCATGACTACCAAGCAAAGCGGTGTCGGTTTGAACCGTGGCATTTATGAATCTCCTTTTGATGCTTTTACCAATTATATGAATATTCTTGGTGACTTTATCAAACGTGTCGATTCTCTCTATCCGGTGGATATAGATAATGAAGAGCTGAATGCATTGCTGACCACTATCCAGAACCAAGGTGCCGAGATAGAGGAACTGCATAAGGAATTGGAGAAAGCACAGGCCAAGTTAGAGAAGATAAAGGCTGCAGAAAAGAAAGAGAGCAAGGCTACAGCTAAATCTGCCGCAGAAAAACCGGCAAAGACCAAGGCTCCTGCCAAAAAGCCTGCCGCAAAGAAAACAACTAAAAAGGCTGCTGAATAATATCGGCAGCTTGTCCCATCAATCAAAAAAGCCTTCCGCTCAACAATGAGTGGAAGGCTTTTTTATGGAATATCTGTCAGTTACTTGTTGAAACTGGTGTATGTAACTTCTATTTTCAGCGGAGATTCCACTTCACCTTTTGCATTCTCTTTCGGGCCGCCTTTTAGTTTGGCATATCCCGGCTTAAGGTCGTTTTGGATACCGGTCATGGTTTTGTTACCGCTACTACTTGTACTGTTGTCATAGGTAATGGAAACCGGAATCAGCAATACCTTATCCCAGTCTTCATTTTCTTTGTTCCAAGTTTTCTCCCACTCTGTCTCATTCCAAGAACTGCCGGCTTTGTCTTTGGCGGCTTTCTTGGCAGCTTGTTTTTCGTTGATGCAAGTGGTAACCAAACGGGCTATGTTGCTGAATACATATTGATTAGTAGCAAATGCATTGTGGGTGGTTGTAAATGAGGTAATATTATCCCTGACTTTGTTCTCTTCAAAGAAGCTCTTCAAGTCCTGTTTACGTATCAACAGCACGTCATTGGGAGCACTCATGCTATATTCGTAGTCACTGTTTATATTGTAATTCGTGAAAGTCAGCTTCACGGCATTCAGGGTGTCATTGGTCAGTTTGTTGTATATTGAATCGTATGGCATGATAGCTTCGGTGAAGATACCGGCAGGAGATTTGATATAAGTGTGTTGGGGTTCGGCAGCCTTTTCCTTTATCAAATCAGAATTCATGAACTGGTTTGCCTGGATAACCTCTTTGGTAGAGGCAAATACAGTCTGCATGCTATAGAACAAAGAGTCTGTACCATCTTTTTTCTTCAGTGCTACACCGGTAGTATCATTTACGTGGTGGAAACGGAATTGCATATTTAAAGCCACATAATCCACATAGAGGATGGTTCCATCTCCGTAATCGCTCTTTACATATACTCCTTTGAAAATCTTGTCTATGAAAGTTGCGGCGTCTTTAAAGTATTCGGGATGCTCGCGATAAACCTTCAATATTCTGTCTTCGCCGAAAGTTTTCTTGTCCAATGGGAACGTCACATTGGGATAGAAAGTGTAATAACCGTTATTGTCCTTTTCAAATCTCACAGAGTCCGGAACAGACGTATCGAAAGCTGAATAAGCCTTACGTCCGAGCAGGGACTTGGGGTCGTACTTGTTGTAGTACTCTTCCGGATTGATATTGGTATAGCGATTTTTGTCCAGCTTCTTGTCCAATTCATAGATACTCATCTGGCATGCATTCAGGGAGTCGCCGAACCAACTGGAATAATAGACTGCAAGTTGCACTGAAACTACCGAGTCGGCAGTCATTGTACCAGTTGCCTTGATTGGATTTCCTTCACTGTCCCGTTCGGTCACTTTATACACTTCCGGAAGGGAGAAGTTTTCCGTACAGTTCAGCTCCGTAAGGAAACTTGTTTCGTAATAACCGAATTCCGGGTCGGAAAACTTGCCTATATAGCCGGTACTCGTTTTGGCAAATACAGAATCAACGGCAAATGAACGTGTTGTTACATTAAAAGTAGTAGTATGCGCTGACATGCCGTCAGAATCGGGCAACATACCCAGACCTAATGTTCCGGTGTTGTCATCGCATCCAAAGAAAGTCAGGACTGCCAAAAGCAATGTTCCCAGGTATCTTACTTTCATAGTTTTAACTGTCTAAATCGATTTTATTTTTGTTCTGTTTCCCATACCTTGTCGTAGAAGTCATTGCAGGCTTCAGCAAAGTTCTCGGGAGATTGATATTCCAATACCGGTTTTCCGGATTCGCGGGCATAGTTCAGTACTTCCTCATTGACGTGTTCGCTTTGCTGGATAATGCCGTCGGAGAAGTCAGCAGCCAGTTTGCAAAGTGCTGTGTAGTCAATGGGTTCCTTCAATCCTGCAATATCTTTCTTGGCGATGCCTTTCAACAATAGCTTGTTAGAGAAGTCTGCGTGGAAAGGTTGTTTGAAGTCATCTTCATAAAGGGAAAATATGACTTTGGCATCTCTGAAGGAAGGTTCGTCTTTATAGACTTTTTTGATGTACAGAGGCGCTAAAGCGGTCATCCAGCCGTGGCAGTGGATGATGTCGGGACACCAACGCAGTTTCTTCACCGTTTCCAGTACGCCGCGGGCATAGAAGATGGCACGGGCATCATTGTCTTCATACTCTTCACCATTTTCGTCTGTTACCTGCAAGCGGTTCTGGAAGTAGTCATCGTTGTCGATGAAGTATACTTGCATACGTGCAGACTGGATAGAGGCAACCTTGATGATGAGCGGGTGATCGGTATCGTCAATGATGAGGTTCATGCCGGAGAGTCGTATCACCTCATGCAGCTGGTTTCTGCGTTCGTTGATATTTCCCCATTTGGGCATAAACGTTCTGATTTCTCTGCCTTTTTCTTGAATAGCCTGAGGTAGGTTTCTGCCTACGAGGGACATTTCGGATTCTGAAACGTAAGGGGTAATTTCTTGGGTTATAAATAAAACCTTGTTCGCCTTTGTCATAATAACAATGTTCTCAATTATTCTGCAAAGATATAAAAAAAATCGGGCAATAAAGCAAACGGAGCCCGTCTATAATTCCTTATGAATTGTTAACTGCTTGTTATTCAGTGAGACAGCTGCTTCTGGAATTGCCGGAAAGTGTACTGAGTTTTGCATTAATTTGCGATATTTCTTCTTTATATGCTAAATAATGGTTTATTTTGCACCGCTTTTGCGAACAACCAAGTTATTATATAACCAATTAAAATGGAAATAGTACATACTATCAAGGACTTGCAGGCCGGACTTTCGGCTTTGAGAGCCCAGGGAAAGAAGGTAGGTCTGGTGCCTACGATGGGTGCTTTGCATGCCGGTCATGCCTCATTGGTGAAACGTTGTGTGGCAGAAAATGACGCTGCCGTAGTAAGCGTTTTTGTAAATCCGACCCAGTTTAATGACAAGAATGATTTAGTGAAATATCCCCGTACGCCGGAGGCTGATTGCCGTTTGCTGGAGGAGTGTGGAGCGGCATTTGTCTTTGCACCTTCAGTGGAGGAGATGTATCCGGAACCGGATGCCCGCCGTTTCAGCTATGCGCCGCTGGACACAGTGATGGAAGGAGCATTCCGTCCGGGACATTTTAACGGTGTCTGCCAGATTGTGAGCAAACTGTTTGATGCTGTGCAGCCGGATCGTGCCTACTTTGGCGAGAAAGATTTCCAGCAGCTGGCAATTATTCGCGAGATGGTCCGCCAGATGAAATATCCTTTGGAAATTGTAGGGTGTCCGATTGTGCGTGAGGAAGACGGGTTGGCTCTGAGCAGTCGCAATGCCCGTTTATCTGCCGAAGAACGTAAAAATGCACTGAAAATTTCGCAGACTTTATTTGAAAGTCGTACCTTTGGAGCTTCACATACGGTAGCTGAGACACAGAAGTTTGTGGAAGACACCATCGCAGCCGCCCCCGGATTGCGTTTGGAATACTTTGAGCTGGTGGATGGCAATACCTTACAGAAGATTACCGATTGGGAGGAAACTTCTTATGCTGTGGGTTGCATCACAGTATTCTGTGGGGAAGTTCGTCTGATTGATAATATCAAGTACAAAGAGCCTGCTGCCTTGTAATTTATAATTAGTAATTCGTAATTTATAAAGATATGATGATTGAAGTGTTGAAGTCGAAAATCCATTGTGCCCGCGTCACGGAAGCGAACCTGAACTATATGGGAAGCATTACGATTGATGAAGATTTGATGGATGCCGCCAACATGATTGCCGGCGAGAAGGTGTATATAGCCGACAATAATAACGGTGAACGTTTTGAAACCTACATTATTAAAGGCGAGCGTGGCTCTGGCAAAATTTGCCTGAACGGTGCGGCAGCCCGCAAGGTGCAACCTGATGACATCGTTATTATCATGTCCTACGCGCTGATGGACTTTGAAGAAGCCAAGTCGTTCAAGCCGACGGTGATTTTCCCCGACCCGGCAACGAACAAGGTGGTGAAGTAGTCTCCATATTGAAATATGGAAATAAAGCCCTGTTTGCAATTTATTTGTAAACGGGGCTTTGTTTTACTTCTGATTCTTCTCCGCAGGGTTCGTATGAGAATGAGGAGCCGATTTAATCTTGTCGAGTAAATACAGAATCTCAGTTTGGACATCGAAATTATATCTTTGGTAATCCTGATAGGTGGGCATCAAGTCTGGATAAAGTGTGTGGGCACACCGGTCTTTGCCCGGAAAGCATATTTGTATGGAGTTGGAGATAGAGCCTTGCATACCGGTATAGGGTAGCCGGAATAAGGTTTGTTCCATGTAGGTATTGGGGGCTTGTCCGCTGGGTATTCCTACAAGGGTAGCACCCATTTTCCACAGATAGAAAGTGTAGTGGAAAGCTGCACTGAAGGTACGTTCGTTGGTAATGACGTAAATGTGTTCCGGAGTATAGAGCGCCTTTCCTTGTTGCTTTCTCAGTTCTTCCGGCACACTGGATATACAGTTCTTGATGAAGTCGGTCCGTCGCTGTTCTATGTTTGTGGTGTCTGCTTCGTCCGTACTAAAAGTGTAGTCACCGTAGGCATAGTCTGTTCCGTATGCTTGGTTGAAATCCTGTAAGTTTGTCTGTAGTTTTTGCATGTAGAGGGGAGAGATGATACGATAGAATTCTATATCCATATCCGTTTGCAGGAAGTGGTCGCCGAACAGTTGGTAAAGTGTGGGTAGGACAATTGGAGTCCAGCCACCGCTATTGTTGCGCAAATCTATGATGAGGGTGGAGGAGGCTTCCTTCTTCATCTCTTTCAGCATATGGGCGAAAACTTCGGAAAGGGACGGGAGTTGCCGAATGGCTAGCAGGGTATCGGCGGGCATCTCTTGTTTCAGGATATCCCGATAATAGAATCCTATTTGCCGGTATAAATCTTTCAGCCCTTGTTTTTGCATATACTCAAAATTATCCCGTGCCATGATACTGTTGATATTGATGAGCATTATTTGCTTGTCGTTGTCTATGAACTGATAGGCCAGTTGTTTGTCTGTATAAGCTTTCCAACTGTTATTGTGTTGCATGGGTGTGTTTTGCACTTCCTGCCTTGACAATAAGGGAAGGGTTAATCCTCTTGATTTGCCGTCGGGAGTAAGAAGTGAGAGGTGAAGGTTGTCTTTCATTTCAGGGAAAAGCTGTCTCAAGAAATGTTCCGTAGGCATGGACCTGCATAGATTGGCATAACGGTCATATAGGTTTTCACTGGCTTGGATAGCGGCAGTGCGGGCCAGTACCTCTTCTAAAGAATCTCCGTTGATGGTTGTGATACGGCTACCTAACAAGTCTTTGTACGTTTCAGGGATTCCTTGAAGTATAATGCCGTCGGGGATGGTGCGTACTTCCAGTGCCAGGTAACGCTGATTTGCTTGTTGATTGGCTGTGGGAGGTAAAAGGTAGGTATGTCCGTCTTGCAGATTGGATAGGAAAATGCTTACCTTGTCAAAAAAGGTCTGTTTCGTACCGGGAGTCCGGCGTAACTCGTTCTCCAGATGGAAAGCTTGTTCGTAGAAGAATACTTTTCCTCCGAAGCCGCTGTAAGGGTCGGGATGGGTTGCTGCCAGTTCTTTTACCAGATACCGAAAGTCTGAGGCAAGGGAATCCCCGTTTAGGGGCTCTTGGGCGCTTGCCAATAGGGAAGCCAGACAGGGAAGGAGGGATAGATAAATACGTTTCATATTCTTGAAATATTTAAATTGTATGCTAGAAGGGGAAAGTAGAGGGAGAGGTTGTAGTAGAATAAAAAAGGTGGAGTTCGTATGTCTCCACCTTTCATGACAGATTCTTATTTTTTTAGCTGCTCATTCATCGCTGCTGCTGCCTTTCGTCCGTCTCCCATGGCAAGGATTACGGTGGCACCTCCGCGGACAATGTCGCCTCCGGCAAAGATGGTCGGGATGGACGACTGCATGTTATCATTGACGGCAATCGTTCCCTTCCGGCCCAATTCCAATCCCTTGATGGAGCTTGGGACAATCGGGTTGGGAGATACACCTACGCTGACGATGGCAAGGTCGATGTCGATGGTTTCCGTGGCTCCGGGGATGGGTACGGGACTGCGGCGTCCGCTGGCATCCGGTTCACCCAGTTCCATTTTCTGAAGCACCACTTGTTTCACTTTTCCTTGTTCGTCGGCAATGTATTCGATTGGGTTGTGGAGGGTCAGGAATTCTACACCTTCTTCCTTGGCATGTTTCACCTCCTCGATACGTGCCGGCATTTCTTCTTCCGAACGACGGTAGATAATCATGGCACGCTCTGCACCGAGACGGCGTGCGGTACGTACGGAGTCCATAGCTGTATTTCCACCACCTATCACGGCTACGCATTTGCCGAAAGGAACCGGAGTATCGGAGTCTTCACTGGCGGCATCCATCAGATTGACACGGGTCAGGTATTCATTGGACGAGAGGATATTGATGGAGTTCTCGCCGGGGATATTCATAAAGTTGGGCAGTCCTGCTCCGGAAGCTACGAATATGCCCTTGAATCCTTCCTCTTCCAGTTGTTCCACGCTGAGCGTCTTACCGATAATGCAGTCCTTGACGAATTCCACTCCCATTTTGGCAAGGTTGTCAATCTCCACATCCACCACTTTGTTGGGCAGGCGGAACTCCGGAATGCCGTATTTCAATACACCGCCAATCTCATGCAGTGCTTCGAAAACGGTAACGTCATAGCCATACTTTGCCATATCTCCGGCAAACGACAGACCGGCGGGACCCGAACCAATGACGGCAACTTTGATGCCGTTCTTTTCCTTGATTTCCGGTACGGAGATTTGCCCGCTCTCCCGTTCGTAATCGGCGGCAAAGCGTTCCAGATAACCGATAGCTACCGGCTTCTCGTTCATCTTCAGGTGTATACATTTGGATTCACACTGCTTTTCCTGCGGACAGACGCGACCGCAGACGGCAGGCAGTGCACTGGTTTCTTTCAGTGTCTTGGCCGCTTCGAGGAATTCTCCGCGCTCAATGTTCTTGATGAAGCGGGGGATGTCGATACCTACGGGACAGCCTTCCGTGCAGCCCGGATTAGCACAGTCCAGGCAACGCTTGGCTTCGGTCAGTGCCTGCTCTTCCGTTAAGCCCTGATTGACTTCCTCCTTGCGGCTGTGCGAACGATATTCCGCATCGAGTTCGTTCATCTCTACACGTGGAATGGCAGTCCGTTCTTTGGCTTTCATGGATTTGCGTAACTCCTGACGCCATGCAGCATTACGGCTTTTCTCATCTTCCATGTTTTCACCGGTAGCTTGGCAGGTCTGAGGTTCTTCCAGCTTGTGCATCTCCTCGCGTTCGATGTTTTTAAAAGCGCCCATACGCTTCAGCATCTCGTCGAAGTCCACTTGATGTCCGTCGAACTCAGGGCCGTCCACACATACAAATTTGGTCTTTCCTCCGATGGTGATTCGGCAGGCGCCACACATGCCGGTACCGTCAACCATAATCGTATTCAGGGATACATCCGTGGGGATTTCGTATTTCTTTGTCAGCAAACAAACAAATTTCATCATGATGGCGGGGCCGATGGCGAAACACTTGTTCACCTTCTCGCGCTTGATGACTTCTTCTACGCCTTCCGTCACCAGACCTTTTCGTCCGTAGGAACCGTCGTCGGTCATGATAATGACTTCGTCGGAGCTTTCGCGCATCTCCTTTTCAAGGATGATCAGTTCTTTGGTACGTCCTGCCAGTACGGTGATGACGCGGTTGCCGGCAGCTTTCAGCGCTTGCACGATAGGGAGCATGGGAGCTACGCCTACACCACCTCCGGCACAGACCACAGTACCGAAGTTGTCAATGTGCGTAGCTTGTCCCAACGGGCCGACAACATCCGTAATATAATCGCCTTCGTTCAGTTCGCAAAGACGGGTAGAGGAGAGCCCGACTTCCTGAACCACCAGTGTGATGGTTCCCTTTACCGGGTCGGCTTCCGCAATGGTAAGCGGCATACGTTCGCCTTTTTCGCCCACACGTACAATGACAAAGTGCCCTGCCTTACGTGATTTGGCAATCAATGGTGCTTCAATGACTAACTTAAAGACCTTTTCAGAAAAGTGTTCTTTGCTAATGATTTTATTCATTATCTAATAATTTTGTTGGTGTAATTACGCAATTACTGTCAGATTGATAGATTTTGCAAAGATAGGGGTTATTTGGTAATATCAAAAGAAGAATAGGGTAAAACTGCATGTTGTCACTGGATAACATTCCTTTGTCACTATAATTTGTTCACTTTCTACAGCCTGCCTACTTTTGAAATAAAAAATGAGGAAGAGTATGTATCGAAATGTTTTTTTAGGGGCAATTTTATTGAGTATGCCTTTGGTGGTTTGGTCGCAGCAGGATACGATTGCCGACCAGCGTTTGGAAGAAATTATGGTAACTGCTAAACTCCCGTTGGTAGAAATATCTGCCGGTAAAACAAGTTACCGGATGGATGCGTCAGTCACTCAAAGTACGGGAAGTCTTTATGATGTTCTTGCTTCCCTGCCGGGAGTCGTGATAGATTCCAATGGTAATATCTTGCTGAACGGACAAAGCGGTGCGACGATTCTGATGGATGGCAAGCCTACTTATCTTTCGGGAGATGAATTGATGAGTCTGTTGAAATCTACTCCTGCAACTAATGCTGATAAGATAGACTTGATAACCCAGCCTTCCGCACGCCACGATGCGGCGGGAAGCTCCGGGTTGATTGATATCCGTACAAGAAAAATCAGACTGCGCGGTGTGAATCTGGCCTTGAACGGCAATGGCAGTCTTGGACGGACGGGTAGCGGTTATGGAGGTGCCTCCATGAATATCCGGGAGAATAAGTTCAATCTTTATTTGAACTATTCGTATTATCAGGGGAAGGATGTCATAGACTTGTTTATCGACCGTGCGTTCGAACGGGATGGAGGAAGGATGATGCAGGACTCTTACCGGAAGCGTAGGAATTATTCGCACTATTTTCGTACCGGATGTGATTATTATCTCAATGAGCGGACAGTTTGGGGAGTCTCATTGGGTGGAAACTTTTCCCGGCAAAGGGAAAATGCAGGCATGTTTACGGAAATCCGAGAAACCGGAGTTGCGGGAAATACTTACAGCCATGCGGAGCAAAACCGGAATAATGTTTCTGCCGGAACCAGTATGGTGCACAAGCTGAAAAGAGAAGGGGGAGAACTCAGCGCTTCTTTTGATTATTTCCATTACTACCGTGTTGGAAACCAGTTGATGGATAGTTTTAAGCCCGATACATTGAAAGGGGATATGAAGGGAAATACCGACTTATATGTCGGACAGATAGATGCGGTTTATCCATTGAGTGAGGTTTGGAAGTTACAGGCCGGAGTCAAAACCTCATTTGTTACGATAGACAATACGGCAGGTTATATGCGTCCGTCGGTTTCCGGCTGGCTGCCGGACGGGGCACTTGGTTCCCGATTCGTATATGATGAGAATATCAATGCCTCTTATCTACAAGTCGGCTATGAGAAAGACCGCTTGAAAATCTCAGCGGGTCTAAGGTTGGAACATACCCATGTACACGGGGATTTTGGAGGAAATACACAACAGAAAGACTCTTCGTTTACAACGAATTACTTCCATTTGTTTCCTACTATTGCTTTGCAATACGGTTTGACTTCGGAACATCTGTTTCAGCTTTCGTATGGCAGGCGTATTACCCGCCCCAATTATGGTGATTTGAATCCTTTTACCTATATATTTGATGACTATACCCATGAAGGGGGAAATACGAAGCTGCATCCTTCTTTCTCTGATAATATAGAGTTGGGGTATGTGTATCGTGACTGGTTTCAGACAGTGCTCTTTTTCTCGCATACAGATGATGCTATCATGAAGAGCTATCGCGAACAGGAGGGGCGGCGTATCTATGTAATGCCCCAGAATCTGTCTTCCTATGTACAGACGGGTATGCGTGTACATGCCGCCAACCTCTCACCTGTTTCTTTTTGGAAGGTGAATCTGACCGCTATCGGTATTTATAATAATTATGGTTGGACGGAGCAAGGGCAGAAAATGAAAAACCGTATGTTTACCCCGATATTCGGCTGCATGAACCAGTTTGCTTTCACTTCCGTATGGTCGGCCGAACTTTCGGCAAATTATAATGGACGAATGGCCTACGGACAAGCCACAGTACATCCGGCGCTGGAAGTGAATGTCGGCATCCAAAAGAAGATGTTCCGTAACAGATGCACCGTTACCTTGTTTGCCAAGGATGTATTCAACACCAATTATCAAAAAGTAGATATTCAATCTCCCGGTGTGCAGGCGTTTGTTGACGAACGGCACAACAAACGTGTGCTGGGTATTGCTTTCGCCTGGCGTTTTCAAAAAGGCAGCGAGACAAAAGAAAGCAGAAGGAAAAAAGAAATAGATGAAACAAAAAGAGTAAATTTGTAACTGTTATGGGCAGACTGTGGAACAAGTGGCTGGTGCCGGCATTATTTGCCGTGATTCTTTTTCTGTGTATTCGTGTGGCGAATGATATTCCGAAACATGAATACTATTGGGAAAGTAATGAGTGGAATTTCATGCTGAAGGATATGCTTGTGGTACTCTTCATGTCTTATCCTATCTTTTTTCTATTGAAGTATTGGCTTCGTTTGTGCCGGAAGCGGAAGTTGGTATGGTGGCAGGAATACGGGGTAGTTGTCCTGACGGTTCCCGTCTGGTGTCTTCTGACGATGTGGGTCATCCGCTTTTTGATGGGGGTAAGTCTTGATTTATACGATGTGCCTGTTCCGGCCATAGTCAGTATGTTGCTTGGCGGCTTCTTTTATATATTCTTGCGTAATCAGATGATACAGAAGGAAAATGAAGCTCAACGCCTGCAGTTGGAGAAGATAAAAAATGACCAGCTCCAGACAGAACTGAAATTCCTTAAAGCGCAATATCATCCACACTTTCTTTTTAATGTACTCAATACGGTTTATTTTCAGATAGATGAGAATAATGAGGCTCCGCGGCATACTCTTGAGCAATTGTCCGATTTGCTTCGTTACCAATTATACAATGATGGGGAGAAAGTGCAAGTCCGTGTGGAAGTGGAATATCTGAAACAATACATCAGCCTATGTAAACTTCGTGCTACGAAGCGGCTGCAGTTGCAGGTGCATTTCGATGAAATGGAGGCGCAGGTTGAGATTTATCCATTGTTGTTTGTACCGTTGGTGGAGAATGCTTTCAAATATGTGGGAGGGAACTATTTTATAGCTATGGATATGTGTCTGAAAGAAGGCAAGTTGTGTTTTAGTATTGAAAATTCTATACCGGAACCATTAGTGCACCAGAAAGGAAAACATGGAATCGGCATAGAAAATCTGAGGCGCAGGCTGGAGCTGCTATATCCGGAGCGTCATACGCTGGACATAAATAGAGGAGATACTTTGTTTAGAGTAAAACTTGTGATAGAATTATAGGATGAAACAGGTAAAATGTGTAATAACCGATGACGAGCCTACTGCATGTGAAGGATTGCAACGCTATGTGGAAAAGGTGGATTTCCTTTCTTTAATGGGTGTATGTGAAGATACTATGCAGTTGAACACTCTTTTGCAGACTGAGCAGCCGGACTTGTTGTTTCTGGATATTGAAATGCCTTATCTTTCGGGGCTTGAACTCTTGGCATCTCTTGCCCATCCGCCTCATGTGATTATCACTTCCGCTTATGAGCAGTATGCATTGAAAGGTTATGAACTTGATGTTACGGACTATCTGTTGAAACCGATTTCGTTTGACCGGTTCCTGAAAGCGGTGAATAAAGTACATGGTCTTTTGCAGCAGGAGAAATGGCCGGATGAAGCTAATAATTTTATATTTGTCCGTTCAGACCGTCAGATGCATAAGGTGTTGTTTAAGGATATTCTGGTGGTGGAGGGGCTGGAAAATTACGTCTGTATTTATACGGAAAGCACAAAGCTGCTTGTACGTTCTACCATGAAGCGTATGATAGAGGCTCTTCCTGGTGGAGTATTTCAGCAAGTCCATAAATCATATCTGATAAATTTGGAAAAGATTGAGATGATAGATGGCAATCGGATTATAGTTGGGAGGCATACTGTTCCGGTGGCACGTAATTTCCGCGAGGAGGTGTTTGCACGTATTTTGAAGAATACTTTGTAGTTGCGCAGGAGAAGCTTGTCATGATAAAACTCCGGGCACGAATTACATGGATTTCACGTTTTTTGCTAACCGCAACTGTGAAATTCATGTAATTCGTGCCCGAAAGAAAGTGTCAAAGGCGTATTGCTGCACGTGACTATTATGGCCTTAGTCTATTATTTCAAATCCCGTATACGGAACCAATGCCTTTGGTATGCGGATTCCTTCTGGAGTCTGGTTGTTTTCCAGCAAGGCGGCAACGATGCGTGGCAGAGCGAGTGCGGAACCGTTCAGCGTATGGCAAAGCTCTGTTTTCTTTTCTGCCGTACGGTAGCGGCATTTCAGACGGTTGGCTTGATAAGTGTCAAAATTAGAGACGGAACTTACTTCCAGCCAGCGTTTCTGTGCTTCGGAATACACCTCAAAGTCAAAACAGAGGGCAGCCGTGAAGCTCATATCGCCACCGCAAAGGCGCAGGATGCGGTAGGGGAGTTCCAGCTTTTGAAGCAAACCTTCTACGTGGTCCAACATCTCCTGGTGGGATTGTTTGCTGTGTTCCGGTTTGTCGATGCGTACCAGTTCCACTTTGGAGAATTCGTGCAGGCGGTTCAAGCCACGTACGTCTTTCCCGTATGAACCGGCTTCACGGCGGAAACATTGTGTGTATGCACAGTTCTTGATGGGCAACTGCTTTTCGTCCAGAATCACATCACGGTAGATGTTGGTTACGGGGACTTCGGCGGTAGGAATCAAGTAGAGGTCGTCCACTTCGCAATGATACATTTGCCCTTCCTTGTCAGGCAGCTGTCCCGTGCCGTAGCCGGAAGCGGCGTTCACCACTGTGGGCGGCATTATTTCCGTATAGCCGGATTTGCGTGCTTCGTCCAGGAAGAAGTTGATGAGTGCGCGTTGCAGTTGTGCGCCTTTGCCTTTGTATACGGGGAAGCCGGCACCGGTAATCTTGACACCCAGGTCAAAGTCTATCAAGTCATATTTCTTGGCCAGTTCCCAGTGGGGCAGGGCGTCTTTGGGCAGCTCGGTTTCCATACCACCTATTTTCTCTACTACATTGTCGTCGGCACCTACGCCTTCAGGCACGCTGTCGTAGGGAACGTTGGGGATGGTATAAAGCAAAGTCTGCAAATCGTTGGCAGCCTGGTCCATATTGGCTTGCAAGTCCTTGTTGACTTCTTTCAGCTCGGCCACGCGGCTTTTGGCGGCTTCTGCTTCTTCTTTCTTGCCCTCCTTCATCAGTTGTCCGATGGATTTGGAGAGTGAGTTGGCTTCTGCCAGGTTTTTATCTAGGATGGTTTGATTGGCTTTTCTTTTGTCATTGAAGTCCAGCACTTGTGCAATGGTTTCTTTTGCATTCTTGAAGTGCTTCTTTTCCAGTCCGCGGAGAACCGCGTCGGTGTTTTCTGTAATTTGTTTGATGGTAAGCATATCTTATACTTGTTTTTATGTTATTCGGTTTTTTGAGTGCAAAGATATGGAAAAAACAAATAAAGTGTTGCTTTTGACATAAAAGAAAGGGATGCAACCTATTCGGATTGCATCCCTTTTCCTTATTTCTTGTTCGGAAACTTATGCTTCTGCATTTTCTGCAGGGATAACAGAAACTGAACGTCTGTCTTCCTTGCCCACTTTGAATTGTACAGTTCCGTCTACTAAAGCGAAAAGAGTGTGGTCTTTTCCCATACCGATGTTATTACCCGGGTGGAATTCAGTACCTCTTTGACGAACGATGATGTTACCTGCTTTGCAAGCTTCGCCACCAAATATCTTAACGCCTAATCTCTTGCTCTGTGATTCGCGGCCGTTCTTAGAACTACCGACACCTTTTTTATGTGCCATTTCTTCTTACTGTTTTAATTGATTAAGCTACTACTTCTGTAATTGTTAACTCTGTGAATTGTTGACGGTGACCGTTCAACTTACGATAACCTTTTCTTCTTTTCTTGTGGAAAACAAGAACTTTATCGCCTTTTACCATGTTTGATACGACCTGGCAAACAACCTTTGCACCCTCTACTGTGGGAGCACCTACGGTGATGTTGCCGTCTTTGTCTACCAAAAGAACCTTGTCAAACTCTACTGTTGCACCGTTTTCTGCATTCTGGATGTGGTGTACAAACAGCTTTTTGCCAGCTTCTGCTTTGAATTGCTGACCGTTGATTTCTACAATTGCGTACATTTCTTATATATAATGTATAAGTTAGCTCCGTCGGGTGGTCTCTAATCACTTAGAAAGCACTTGGTCGAACCCGGTGCGGAATAATCGGGCACAAAAGTACTCTTTTTATTCTAAATGGACAAATGTTCTTTTGCTTTTTTGTTCTTTTAATGCAGATTGTACTTTTAGATTATTGGAGAAAAACTGTTTCATCAAGGAGAAACAGTCCGTGTAGGGATGGTTTCTGTTACAAAATGAATTTCAGAACATAGATACCGGCCAGCATCAGCGCCATTACAAGACACGCGAATATGACGAGTAGCACAAGACTGTAAGTCAGCATGAGGATAGTGCGCCAAAAGCTTCTCCACCAGGTGCAGCGGTACAATTGTTTGTAATCCCAACAGAATAGGACGAAAATAAGCCATAAAGGCAGCTCATACAAATCGTCTACCTTTGCGTACCCGTTGAAAGGCAGCACGATGATGCTCAGCAGGAGTATCTGGCAAGCTATGTAGGCTTGTATGAACACATGCTCCGTGGTATTGTAGTTTAACTTATATTTCCGGCGTCGGAAGGCAAGTTGGGTGGCAAGTGCAAACAAAGGCAGTGTGGCAATGATGCGGAATGCCTTGTTTCCGTGTCCCCAGCTCTTCATCAGATTCCATACTTTCATTAGGAAAGGAGAGTTCTGTAAGACTTTTTCCAGTCTGTCTCCCACTTCCGAGGTGTCGTTTACAAATTCATCGATGAGGTCGCCATCATCGCTGTTCTGTTCGGACACCTGTGTGGCAGAAGTGGAGTCGTTCTTCTCTTCCAGTTTGTTCAAGCTTTTCTCCAGGCTTTTTATAGTGATGGCGAGGGCTCGCTTTTCCTCTTTGCTATAGGTTTTCTCCATCTTTTTGGTAAGCTTCTCTTTAGCGGCAATGATTTCTTCTTTGTCTGTCTGCTCTGTCTTTTCCGTCTTTTCTTTTTTGCTTAGGGCTTCCGGGTCTACCAGTTGCACAGCCATGATATAAAGGGCTGCAAGAATGAAGAGTGTCTGGAACGGGCGAAAATACTCTACACGCTTACCACCGATGAAGTCTCTAATCATGTACCCCGGACGGTAGAGGAGTTCCAGAAGGGTACGTCCAAAGCCATTATCTATATTGAAGAAGCCTCCGGCAATGTTTTTAAGCGCGTTACTCAACCGATAGCGTGGAGTGTTACGGCTTTGTCCGCAACGGTTACAGTAGTTGCCGGTATAGGTGGTGCCGCAATTCAGGCAGGTGCAGGTTTCGTTGCCAGCGGGAGGAGTTTTTCTCCCTTGTATCAGCTTGATGTGAAATGCGCGTAAGCGTACTGCGCAGGGGTGCCACCATGAGTCGATGAAAGTTTTTGCTTTGTTGGGTAGTATCCTTCTTTTTTGGAGGATACCCCACAATGTCAGTATGAAAACAACCGGGAAGAAGTTGCTGTCGTCGGTCATGTCCAGCTCTTCAATAGCCAGCCAGAAGAGTGTCACTAGAAGGAGGATTTGCCAGACGCTTATCCTTTTCTGTTTCCGGGGAGAAGTGGCATGCGCGTTTTCCGGCCGGATGGGATTTTCAATCTTGAATATGGAAGGATACTCCTCCTGAACTGCCAGCAGTTCTTCCAAGGTGTTCATTATTTTCCGGTGTGGGTACTTCTCCAATTCTTTGGCAGTGGTTACTCCGTGGGTGACTCCAGCAAAGTCTACTCCGGCCGCTTGGGCTGTTTCCGCATCTACCGTGCTGTCGCCTATATAGAGGGTCTCGGCTTTGCTGACATGTAGCCGCTTAATGGCAAGGAGTAGCCCTTCGGGAGATGGCTTGGCGGCTTTCACGTCTTCACCACCCACGATGATGTCCATAAAATCTTCAGGAAAATGCTGGTCGAGGAGTTCCTTGATGCGGAATCGGTATTTGGTCGAGATGATTCCGATGCGGGCGCCGGAGTCCTTCAGTGCAGTCAGTACGGACTTGGTTTCCAGGAAAAGCACCGTGTTGACAGTCATATGCGTATCGGCCTCTTTTCGGTATTCTGCCTTGAATCCTGCCAGTTGTCCGGCATCTGTCACGCCGGTGAGGATGGAAAAAGAGTCTTCCAGAGTCTTGCCGATAGTACGTTTGATGTCGTCATCCGTCACCTCTGTATATCCGTGACGGGTCAGTACGTTGCGGAAACAAGTGACGATTCCGCGGGAAGAATCAGCAAGCGTATAATCAAAGTCGAAAAGATAGGTCGTGTAATTCATTGTGACTTTTTGTGACAAAGATAGTGTAAAGTATATTTTTACAAAATAAAAAAGAGGATTAATCGGAATTTTGTATTACTTTTGTTTGCATGAATTCTGTAGAAAAGTGACAAGATGTGTAAGTGTTTTATCCGGTTAGGTTGTTATACTATACACGTTAACCCTATAATGTTATGAATTTGATAAAATCTTGTTGTTTGTTTGTGGTCTTTTCATCCTTTCTGGCATGCACCTCGCAGGTGTCGGATGTGAAGAGTGTGTCTTATACAGAGTTTGTGAATCCCTTTATCGGTACAGATTTTACTGGAAACACCTATCCGGGTGCTCAGGCGCCGTTTGGCATGGTGCAGCTCAGTCCTGACAACGGACTGCCGGGCTGGGACCGTATTTCCGGATATTTTTATCCGGACAGTACCATTGCAGGCTTTAGCCATACCCATCTCTCCGGAACCGGCGCTGGTGACTTGTATGACATCTCTTTTATGCCGGTGACATTGCCTTATAAGGAGGCGGAAGCTCCGCTCGGCATTCACTCTTTGTTCTCTCATTCGGAAGAGTCGGCAAGCGCTGGATATTATCAGGTGCGTCTGAAAGATTATAATATAAATGTAGAGTTGACGGCCACCGAGCGTTGTGGCATTCAGCGGTATACTTTCCCAAAAGCCGATGCTGCCGTTTTCCTGAATTTGCGGAAAGCCATGAATTGGGATTTTACCAATGATTCTCACATAGAAGCCGTCGATTCGGTAACGGTGCAAGGTTACCGTTACTCTGACGGTTGGGCACGCGACCAGCGCCTCTACTTCCGTACACGTTTCTCCAAACCGTTTGCTGCGATGCAGCTCGATACAGCTGCCATAGAGAAAGAAGGCAAGCGGATAGGGACATCTGTCATTGCACGATTCGACTTTCAGACTAAGGAAGGAGAACAGATTCTTGTCAGTACTGCCATCTCCGGTGTAAGTATGGAAGGGGCGGCACGTAATCTAGCAGCAGAAGTACCTGATGATGATTTCGACAAATACCTGGCTGCTGTGCAGGATGATTGGAACGAACAATTGTCCCGGATAGAAATAAAATGCGATGACCGCGATGAGAAAGTCAAGTTCTATACAGCTTTATATCATTCGATGATTGCTCCTACCATTTACAGTGATGTGGACGGCGCCTATTACGGTCCCGACAAGCAAGTGCACCGGGTAGAGGGCTGGACAAATTACAGTACTTTCTCCTTGTGGGACACTTACCGTGCGGCTCATCCTCTCTATACTTTTATTGAGCCGGAACGGGTGAATGATATGGTGAAGTCCTTCCTCGCCTTCTTCGAACAGAACGGCCGCCTTCCCGTATGGAATTTTCAGGGGGGCGAGACAGATATGATGATAGGTTACCACTCTGTGCCGGTTATTGTAGATGCCTATCTGAAAGGTATTGGGGACTTCGATGCGAAAAAGGCCTTGGAGGCTTGTGTAGCTACTGCCAATATCGATTCCTATCGTGGCATTGGGTTATATAAGAAATATGGCTATGTTCCTTATAATGTGACAGATCAGTATAATTCGGAAAACTGGTCACTTTCTAAAACACTGGAATATGCATATGATGACTATTGTATAGCCCGTATGGCAGAGAAGCTGGGCGATAAGGAGGTTGCGGACGAGTTTTATAAGCGTTCCCGTAATTACCGGAATGTCTACAATCCGGTAAGTTCTTTCATGCAGCCCCGTGATGACAAGGGAGAGTTTATCCGGAACTTCTCGCCGGACGACTATACTCCGCACATCTGCGAGAGCAACGGCTGGCAATACTTCTGGTCTGTGCAGCAGGATATTGACGGTTTGATAGTTTTGACCGGAGGTAAGGAACGGTTTGCCCAGAAGCTGGACAGTATGTTTACTTACAATCCTTCTGCAGATGATGAGTTGCCTATTTTCAGCACCGGGATGATTGGCCAGTATGCGCATGGAAATGAGCCTAGCCATCACGTCATCTATCTGTTCAATGCTGTGGATCAACCTTGGAAAACCCAGAAATATGCAGCCCGGGTGATGCGTGAACTCTACCTGAACACTCCTGCCGGTTTGTGCGGCAACGAGGATTGCGGACAGATGTCCGCCTGGTATGTGTTCAGTGCGATGGGCTTTTATCCGGTAGACCCGGTTGGTGGAAAATATGAAATCGGTACCCCCCTATATCCGGAAATGAAGATGCACCTGCCCGGTGGAAAGACCTTTACGGTACTGGCGCCGGCGGTGAGCAAGGAAAATTGCTACATTCAATCTGTCAAACTCAACGGTAAGAACTATGACAAAAGTTATATTACGCATGAACAGATAATGGATGGAAGTGTTTTCGAATTTGAAATGGGGGATAAGCCAGGTCAGGCATGGTACAGTCCCCGATAACCGGCTAACATATGAATGAACATTTCGACTTGACATATAAATCCCTTTTCCGCAGGTATTATACCAACCTGCTGTTCTATGCCACACGCATTGTGGGGGAAGAAGATGCGGAAGATGTGGTACAGGATGTTTTCGTGGAGCTGTGGAAGCGGAAAGATACCATGAAGGTGGGAGAGCAGATTCAGGCTTTTCTGTATAGGGCGGTGTATACCCGTGCCTTGAACGTTCTGAAGCATCGGGACATTGTGAGTGGCTATGAGGCTGTCATGCTCGAAATCCATAAAAAGAGGGTTGAGTTCTATCAACCTGACAGCAATGATGTGGTGAAACGGATAGAGGATGCCGAACTCAGGAGGAAGCTGTCCGATGCCATCAATGAATTGCCGGACAAGTGCCGGATGGTATTCAAACTCAGCTATCTGCATGATATGAAGAATAAGGAGATAGCTGATACAATGGGAGTGTCATTGCGTACGGTGGAGGCCCACATGTACAAAGCTTTGAAGTTGCTGCGTGATAAACTGGGGTATCTGAACCTGATGTTGGCTCTGTTTTTCATCGGGAAAGTAAGTGTTTTTGCGAGCAGCGTTGTTTTATTATCATAATGAAGGAAAGAATGAATAAGTTGAATGAGGAGATATTGGCCAAGTTCCTTATGGGTGAATGTACGGAAGATGAACTTCGTGAGGTGAACGCCTGGCTGGAAGAGTCGGGTGAGAATGCACGCGAATTGTTCAGGCTGGAGGAGATTTACCACTTGGGGAGACTGGGGGATACTTCGAATACACAAGACATAGAAAAGGCCGAAAAGCGATTGTTTAAAAGGCTGGAACAAGAGAAGACGAAACAATACAAGGTACGGAGGATGGTTGGGTGGATACGGTATGCGGCCGTATTTGTGGGCTTCTTCCTTTTGGGTACTTTCGGCTATCTTTTTTATCAGACTTATAGCCAGCCGGAAACATTACTGGCTGTCACCACTCATGATAAGATTAAGGAACTGAAACTGCCGGATGGAACCAAAGTCTGGCTGAATAAAAACACTACCCTGAAATATCCACATGAGTTTGCAGGGAAGGGAAGAAAGGTTTATCTGGAAGGAGAAGGATATTTTGAGGTGATGAGGAATCCGGAAAAACCGTTTGTCGTACAGAGTGAGGTCATGCAGGTCAGAGTATTGGGAACTGTTTTCAACCTCAAGTCTGACAAGGCTAAGATGTCTGCAGTAGCTACCCTTTTGAAAGGCGAAGTAGAGGTGAAAGGTAATCATGGCGAGGGTATGATTATCCTTGCCCCCGGACAGAAAGCCGAGCTGAACGGAATGACTAGGCGTCTGGTGGTGAAGCAGGTGGATACGGGAATCGAAAACTGGCACAATAATGAGTTTGTCTTTGAGAAGGCTGACCTATACACCATTGCGCGTACATTGGAGAATTCGTATGGGGTGAGGGTAATTCTGGCACCGAACATAGATGTAAGCAAGACTTACTCGGGTACACTGAAGAAAAAAGAGAGTGTAGGGGCTGTGCTGAATCTGATAAAGAATGCCATTCCATTGGAGTATAAAATTGTGGGGAACAGTGTTTTCCTCTCCTCAATGAAGTAGGAAGGCCGCACAAATTCGAGATATGACGAGAAGAATTTATTTAATACTAACAACTTTCTAATATTATGCGAAAATTAATCCTATTGTTTTTTTTTGTGAGCAGTGCTTTATGGCTGCATGCCAAAGACTTTACCCGGTATGTCAGTCCTCTTGTCGGCACGCAGTCTACTTTCGAGCTTTCCACCGGTAATACCTATCCTGCGATCGCACGTCCCTGGGGTATGAACTTCTGGACTCCTCAGACGGGTAAGATGGGTGACGGCTGGCAATACGTCTATACCGCGAACAAGATCCGTGGTTTCAAGCAGACACACCAGCCCAGTCCCTGGATTAACGACTACGGGCAGTTCTCCATTATGCCGGTGGTTGGCAAACCCGAGTTTGATGAAGAGAAGCGTGCAAGCTGGTTCTCCCACAAGGGCGAAGTAGCACTTCCTCATTATTATAAGGTATATCTTGCCGAACACGATGTGGTTACCGAGTTCACCCCTACCGACCGTGCCGTATTGTTCCGTTTCACTTTCCCTGAAAATGATCATTCATACATTGTTGTCGATGCCTTTGACAAGGGCTCTTATGTGAAGATACTTCCGGAACAGAATCGTATTATCGGTTATACTACCCGTAACAGCGGCGGTGTTCCCGAGAACTTCAAGAACTATTTCGTGATAGAGTTCGACAAGCCTTTTACTTATAAGGCGTCTGTAGCCGATGGCGTCTTGACCGAGAATAAGGTTGAGCAGGAAGCCGGACATGCCGGTGCTGTTATCGGTTTCAAAACCCGTAAGGGTGAAGTGGTACATGCCCGTGTAGCCTCTTCTTTCATCGGTTTTGAGCAGGCTGACCGTAACTTGAAGGAGCTTGGCAATGACAATTTGGAAACACTGGTTCAGAAAGGTCAGGATGCCTGGAACAAGGTGCTGGGCCGTATTGATGTGGAAGGCGGAACCCTTGACCAGTACCGTACTTTCTACTCATGTTTGTATCGTTCCTTGTTGTTCCCGCGTGCATTCTATGAACTGGATGAGGCGGGAAATCCGATTCATTACAGTCCCTACAATGGGCAAGTGTTGCCCGGCTATATGTATACGGATACCGGTTTCTGGGACACTTTCCGCTGTCTTTTCCCATTCCTCAACCTGATGTATCCGTCGGTGAACAGGCAGATTCAGGAAGGTCTTGTCAACACCTATAAGGAAAGCGGTTTCTTCCCCGAATGGGCAAGTCCGGGTCACCGTGGCTGTATGATTGGCAACAACTCTGCTTCCGTACTGGCAGATGCCTATCTGAAAGGTGTGAAGGTGGAGGATGTGCAGACGTTGTACGAAGGTCTCATCAACGGTACAAAGAATGTCCATCCCGAGGTCTCTTCTACGGGTCGCCTCGGCTATGAGTATTACAACAAGCTTGGTTATGTTCCCTACGATGTGAAAATCAACGAGAACACTGCCCGTACTTTGGAGTATGCTTATAATGACTGGTGCATCTACCGCATGGCAAAAGAACTGAACCGTCCGAAGAAGGAGCAGAAACTCTTTGCGGAACGTGCCATGAACTATAGGAATGTATTTGATAAGGAAAGCAAGCTGATGCGTGGTCGTAATCAAGACGGCCAGTTCCAGTCTCCTTTCTCTCCTTTGAAGTGGGGTGACGCCTTTACTGAAGGTAACAGCTGGCACTATTCCTGGTCTGTATTCCACGACCCTCAAGGTCTGATAGACCTGATGGGTGGAAAAGAGTCTTTCGTAGAGATGCTTGACTCTGTATTTATTGTCCCGCCCTTGTTCGATGACAGCTACTACGGCCAGGTAATCCATGAAATCCGTGAGATGACAGTGATGAATATGGGTAACTATGCCCATGGCAACCAGCCCATCCAGCACATGATTTACCTTTATAACTACGCCGGGGAACCTTGGAAGGCCCAATATTGGCTTCGTCAGGTAATGAACCGCATGTATACTGCCGGTCCCGACGGTTATTGCGGTGACGAGGACAACGGTCAGACTTCCGCGTGGTATGTCTTCTCTGCACTTGGTTTCTATCCGGTTTGCCCTGGTACGGACGAGTATGTATTGGGCGCCCCTCTGTTCCGTAAGGCTACCCTCCATTTCGAGAACGGTAAGTCCCTGACAATTGACGCTCCGGATAACTCACCGGAGAACATGTATATCGAGTCTCTCAAGGTGAACGGCGTGGATTATTCCAGGAATTATCTGACGCATGGCGATTTGCTGAATGGCGGTACCTTGAGGTTTGATATGGGCAGCCAGCCTAATATGAAGAGAGGTACGCAGCCGGAAGATTATCCTTATTCTTTCTCGAATGAACTGAAGAAGTAAAGAATAGTAATAATATAGTAAGAAAAGGGTTGCCTCGAAAATAAGTTGATATATCATTTTGTTATTTACTATCTGTATTATAGGTGTTTTTCTTGAATCAGGTGGAAATAATTATTTGCTTCGTTAGTAATATTGAGCAAAATGATATATCAACTTGTTTTCGGGGTAACTCTTTTTTTTAGGATTAATGATAAAAAAGATACTTTTTCAGTAAGTGTATTTTCATTGTCTGTTGTTTTATATAGGAATGCGAGAGAATGAATCTCTCGAAGTAATTTATTGTATAACCTATAAATTGTGTTTATGAAAGACAATTATGCTTTTCGGAGTTCGACGTTCATGCGGGCTTTATTAGTTTTGTTGTTCATGGCAGTTTCTATCCAGTGGGGCTTTGCCCAGTTAAACCTGAATGTGTCTCGCGGCACATTGGGGACAGTCATTGAACAAATCAAGTCTCAATCCAAGTATCAATTTTTTTATGACGACAAACTGGCTGCGTTGCCGGTAGAAAACGTCAAAGTGAACAATGCGTCTATAGAAGATGCTTTGAATGTTATTCTCAAAGGGAAAGACATTTCCTATAAAGTGGAGGATAACATCGTTTATCTTTCTGAAAAGTCTGCTGCTCCTCAAGAGGGCAACCAACAAGGGAAAGAACGGACGATTACCGGAGTCGTGTCAGATGACATGGGACCTCTGATTGGTGTGAATGTATTGATAAAAGGTACCAGCAACGGGTGTATTACCGACCTCGACGGTAACTTTACGCTGACCACTACGGAGGCGAATCCGGTGATTGTATTCTCTTATATCGGTTATACTACGCAGGAAATCCCCGTGAAAGGTAATGCGCCGATTAATGTAATGATGGCCGGAGATACCCAACAGCTTGAAGAAGTTGTGGTTACTGCACTCGGTATCAAGCGTTCGGAAAAGGCATTGTCCTACAATGTACAGCAGGTGAATACAGATGCCATTACTTCCAATAAAGATGCCAACTTTGTGAACTCATTGAGTGGTAAGGTAGCGGGTGTGAACATCAATGCTTCTTCATCCGGTGTAGGTGGTGTATCAAAGGTAGTGATGCGTGGTACGAAATCTATCATGCAGTCTTCCAATGCACTTTATGTAATTGACGGTGTGCCTATTTTCTCTGGCCGTGGTACTGCCGGAGGTAAGGAGTTCGACTCCCAGGGATCTTCAGAACCGATTGCCGATATCAACCCGGAAGACATCGAGTCAATGTCAGTCCTGACTGGTGCCGCCGCTGCTGCCTTGTATGGTTCGGAAGCTGCCAACGGTGCCATTGTCATTACTACAAAGAAAGGTAAAGAAGGTAAGGTGAGCCTTACTGTCAGCAGTAATACTGAATTCACCAATCCGTTTGTGATGCCGAGCTTCCAAAACCGTTACGGTACGGGAACCGGTGGTGTGATGAGCACTTCAGGAGCCATGAGCTGGGGAGCGCCTTTGTCTGCAGCCAATAACTACAATTACAGCCCGAGAGATGATTATTTCCAGACGGGTATTGTAGGAACAGAGAGCATTTCTTTGTCAACCGGTACAGAGAAAAACCAGACGTATGCATCGGCTGCTGCTGTAAACTCCAAGGGTATTGTTCCCAACAACAAATACAACCGTTACAACTTTACGGTACGTAACACCACTACTTTCCTGGACGACAAGATGACTCTGGATTTCGGTGCAAGCTATATTCTGCAGAATGACCAGAACATGACGAACCAGGGTACTTACAACAACCCGTTGGTGGGTGCTTATTTGTTCCCGCGCAGCAACGACTGGTCTGATATCAGCATGTATGAGCGCTATGACGCTGCCCGTAAAATTTATACGCAATACTGGCCGGTAGGTGACGAAGGTATGGTAATGCAGAATCCTTATTGGATTAACTACCGCAATCTGCGCCAGAACAAGAAGGACCGCTATATGCTGAATGCCGGTTTGAGCTATAAGATTCTGGACTGGCTGACTGTTTCAGGACGTGTACGTTTGGATAACTCCAACAATGATTATACAGAAAAGTTCTATGCTTCTACCAATACACAGCTCACCGAGAGCTCTTCACGAGGTCTTTATGGTATTACCAAGACGCAGGACAAACAGTTGTATGCAGACTTCCTGGTGAGTATCAACAAATATTTCGGTGAAGATTGGTCACTCCAGGCCAACGTCGGTGGTTCATTCTCCGATATACGTTCGGATGCAATGAAAACACGTGGTCCGATTGCTGATGGTGGCGATGCCTTCAGCGGCGAACCGGTAGGTTTGACCAACTACTTTGCCATCCAGAACCTGAGTGCCAGCAAGACACAGCGTTTGCAGGAAGGATGGCGTGAACAGACCCAGTCTCTCTTCGCTTCGGCTGAGCTTGGTTACAAGAACACTTACTTCTTGACGCTGACCGGACGTAACGACTGGCCTTCACAGCTGGCAGGTCCCAACTCCAACAGCAAATCATTCTTCTATCCTTCAGTCGGTGGTTCTGTTGTACTGTCTGAGCTAATGCCTAACTTGAACAAAGATTATCTTTCTTTTATAAAGGTTCGTGGTTCATGGGCATCTGTTGGTAGTGCTTTCTCCAGATATTTGGCTAATCCTCACTATGAATGGAATTCAAGTTCCGGCCAGTGGAGTATCACGACCCAATATCCGTTGTACAATTTGAAACCTGAACGTACCAATTCTTGGGAAATCGGTTTGAACATGCGTTTCCTCAAGAACTTTGAATTGGACGTGACATATTACAATGCCAAGACTATGAACCAGACATTCAACCCGCAGTTGCCTGTCAGCGGTTGGTCGGCTATGTATATCCAGACTGGTGCCGTACGTAACTCCGGTATTGAGTTGTCGCTGAATTACAAGAATACCTGGAAAGATTTTACATGGGATACCGGTATAACCTTCTCCAGTAACAAGAATAAAATCCTGACTTTGGCAGACAATGCCATCAATCCCGTTACCGGTGAGCTGTTCTCTTTGAGCACGTTGAATATGGGTGGCTTAGGTGATGCCCGCTTCTTGCTGAAAGAAGGTGGGAGCATGGGTGACCTTTACTCACTGCGAGATATGAAACGTGATGCCAATGGACAGATTTTTGTGGACCAAAATGGAACGGTTGCTACGGAAGCCATAACGGACCCGGATAAATACATCAAGTTGGGAAGCGTACTTCCTAAAGGTAATTTGGCTTGGCGTAATAACTTCATTTGGAAGAATTTCACAGCAGGTTTCTTGATTTCAGCCCGTTTGGGTGGTGTGGTTTACTCACGTACACAAGCTATGTTGGACTATTACGGTGTGTCCGAGGCTTCTGCCGATGCACGTGATTTAGGTTACGTGTTGGTGAATGGTAGAGATAAGGTAAACCCCGAAACATGGTACGGTGTAGTAGGTAGCGGCACGTCTGTTCCCCAATACTACACTTATTCTGCTACCAATGTTCGTCTGCAGGAAGTATCTTTGGGTTACACCATCCCCAGAAAGTTGTTGAATGATGTGTGCGATATCAAGGTTTCGTTGGTAGGCCGCAACTTGTGGATGATTTACAGCAAGGCTCCTTTCGATCCCGAAAGTGTAGCTTCTACCGATAACTTTTATCAGGGAATAGACTATTTCATGATGCCGGCTTTGCGTAACATCGGCTTTAGCTTGAGCTTTAAATTTTAATACCAAACGATATGAAAAAGAAAAATATTATAAATAAATTGATTGTTGCTCCGTTGGTTATGGGCTTTATGTCCTGTACCGGCAATTATATGGATATCAACTCCAATCCTTATCAACCGGGTGATTTGACTCCGGATGATTATGCACTGGGTTCTGCCATGAGTAACTTGGCAAGTACGGTTATCTCATCAGATGTCAATACGGCACAGTTTACTGATTGTTTGTTGGGTGGACCGTTGGGAGGTTATTTTGCCGATTCAAATGCCGGCTGGTCCAATACAATATCCAATTTTAATGCTACAAATGACTGGACGCGTGTGTTCTTGATAAGTGACCGTATCATTTCAACACTTTACGGTAACTTGAGCACAGTGAAACAAGTATCGGAGAATACCAATAATCCGGTTCCTTATGCCATTGCTCAAATCATAAAGGTTGCTGCCATGAGTCGCGTGACTGATGCGTATGGTCCTATTCCTTATTCTAAAATCGGTCAGGATGGCAAGATTACCATTCCTTATGATACGCAGGAAGAAGTATATAACGCATTCTTCAAGGAACTGGACGAATCCATCGAGGTGCTGACTGAAAACAGAAATGCGGCGTTGGTTGCTTCTGCAGATTTCGTGTACAGTGGTAATGTACAGAAGTGGGTGAAGTTTGCCAATTCATTGAAACTGCGTTTGGCTATCCGTATTGCCAATGTAAGCCCTGCTAAGGCTAAAGAAATGGCTGAAAGTGCAGTGAATCACGAGTTGGGTCTGATTGAAACAAATGCAGACAATGCTACATGGAAGTATTTCGGTACAATTAGCAATCCGTTGTTTGTGGCAGTACGTTACAATGAAGAAGCTTCAGGTGGTGATACCCATCCTGCTGCCGACATCATCTGCTACATGAACGGTTACAACGACAATCGTCGTGCCAGCTATTTTGAGGAATCAAAATGGCCTGGAGAGACTTATGTAGGATTACGTCGCGGTATCAACCTCAGTAAGATGAAGGAGTATTTCATCAATTATTCACGTGTGAAGATTTCCTCTTCTGATCCCGTGCTTTGGATGAATGCGGCAGAAGTTGCTTTTTTGCGTGCTGAAGCCACTGCAATCTATGGTTTCAACATGAAAGGAACCGCTGCTGATTTTTATGAACAAGGTGTCCGTCTCTCTTTCGAACAGTGGGGAGCTACCGGTGTAGACAGCTATCTGGCTGATGAAAGCAGTGTACCTGCTCTTTACAAAGATCCCGCCGGTCTTAATACTTATGAAAAGAACCTTTCAGCCATTACTGTCAAGTGGAATGAAGGGGCATCCAAGGAAGAAAAACAGGAACGTATCATTACCCAGAAGTGGATTGCGAATTGGCCGTTAGGTAACGAAGCTTGGGCTGACTATCGCCGTACAGGCTATCCCAAACTGTTGCCTGCAACCAGTGAAGGTAACTTGAGTGGTGGAATTGTTGATAGCGAGAAAGGTGCACGCCGTATGCCTTATCCTTCTGAAGAATATACAAGTAATACTGAAAACGTGCAAGAGGCAGTAAACAGCTATCTGGGTGGACCGGACAACATGGCTACTGACGTATGGTGGGCACGCAAATAATAACAATAAATGCTGAATAATTATGAAATTATATAAGAAATCATTCAAAGGAATCGCGCTGGCAGCTTTTTCCGTATTGGCATTGTCTGCCTGCTCCGACTGGACGGATTCAGAGAGTATTAAACTGAAAGAACCCGGAATCGACGAACAGTCTCCCGAACTGTATGCCAAGTATCTGAAGAACTTGCAGGAATACAAGAATTCTGACCATAAGATTGTATACGGCTGGTTTGATAATAGTGAGAAAGTTCCTTTCAGCCGCGGGCAGCACATGTCGGATGTTCCCGACAGCCTGGACGTAATTATCGCAACTACTCCCGATTTGGCGGAATTCGAATTGGAAGATATTGCAAATGTACATGAGAAGGGAACGAAAGTATTCTATTCCATCAGCTATGACAATATCTTGAAGGAACATACCGACAAGGTGAAAGAAGGAACAGAAACATCTGCATTCTCGGCTTATCTGTCGGCTGAGCTGAACAGACTGATAGCTCTTGAAGCACCTTTCGACGGTATTGTAGCCGAGTATCGTGGTAGCAATCCTATCTACATGTCCGAAGCCGACAAGGCTGAAGCAAAGGCAAATCAGGATACTTTCTTCGGTGTGATATCCAACTGGAAGAGTGCCAATTCAGGTAAGCAACTGGTGTTCCAGGGGTATCCTGCCAACCTGATAGGCCAGTCTGTGCTCTCTTCTTGTGACCATATCATCTTGATTACAAATGATGTCACGGATGTTGCCCAACTGGGGATAGAAGCGCTTCAGGCCTTGATGGCAGACGGTGTTCCGGCTGACCGCTTCATTGTATCGGCATCTACCGTCTCTCTGGATACAACAGATAAGACTACCGGATATTACAATGCTTTGAGAGCTCTGTCGGAAGCTGCTTATTGGGTGACAGAACCGTCTGCAGAGTTTACAAAAGCTGGTCTGGCTATTGAGAACATGCAGAATGATTATTACAATGCTACCAATACCTATCAATACGTGAGAGAAGCTATCAATATTATGAATCCTGCTCCTAAAAAATAAAAGAATATCATGAAACTGAAAAGTATATATTTAGTATCGATGGCATTATTGGCAGGTGTATTTGCTGCTTGTAATGATAATGACGTTGAGAATTTCGATAATCAGGTGTATATCAACGGCTCGGCGATGACCAGTACTGTGTTGTTGAAAAACACTGTTTCCGATACGGAAGGTTCATTCCGGATTTCAATGGCCCGTCCTGAATCGCAGGATATAACTATTGCCTTGAAGGCGGACCCTTCACTGGTAGCTACTTATAACGCTACCTATTATGACACAGCCGAGGCTCTGCCGGAAAACTATTATACGGTAGAAACTCCGCAGGCTACCATTTTGGCCGGTGCTGTCATTTCAGACGACATCACTGTCAGCTTCAAGAACTTGACGGAGCTGGACCGTGAGAAGGTATATGTATTGCCGGTTACGGTAGACCAGGCAAGCATCGGAGTCTTGAAGAGCTCCGGTACCATGTACTACGTGCTGAAGGGTGCCGCATTGATTAATACGGTTCCTGATATTACCAAGAATCTGGTTTACGTAACTTGGACCAATCCAGATGTAGCCAATAATATGAATAAGCTGACGGCAGAAGCGTTGATTCGTGTAAGCAAGTTTGACAAGATGCTGACTTCCATTATGGGTATCGAAGGTAAGTTCCTGCTCCGCATCGGTGATGCCGGAATTCCTCAAAACCAGTTGCAGGTGGCTACAAGTAGCGGCAATGTGACCGATGAGAGTCTGGTTATTCCGACAAACGAATGGACACATATCGCTGTGACCTACGATGCGGATGCAAAAACAGTTATAATCTACATCAATGGTAAGAATATGCTGGAGACTACTTTGGACTGCGGAGTCGTGAACTGGGGCCAGACCATGACCGATGAAGGTAACGGATTCTGGATTGGCCATTCATACAATCGTGACCGTTGGTTGGAAGGTAATATCTCAGAGGTGCGTATCTGGAACAAGGTGTTGACATCAGCAGAAATCAATGCAAAGGACCACTTCTACCAGGTAGAGCCGGATGCTGACGGACTGGTTTCTTACTGGAAGTTCGATGAGGGCGCCGGTACTGCCATTCACGATTATAGCGGAAATGAGAACAATGCTACTGCAGTGGAATCATTGACTTGGACTGCTGTGGAACTGCCCGCTAAATAATTTAGTTATACCTTAATTCAAATAAAAAGATATTGATTATGAAATATATGAATCATGTAAAATCAGGCTTGCTGGCAATGGCTTTTGCATGTGCAGGAATATGCTTCACCGGTTGTGAAGATGATGTTGTCATCAACACCGGCAACAGTGACAAGCTGGATACTGTGGATGGCGTGTATGGCTATGTAAAGTCTGCCGCCGGTGCACGTGAACTTACTCCGATTTCTGTTTTTGGCGACAAGGTTGCTACCGGACATCTCTATTTTGAACTGAGCAAAGCTGCAGAGCAGGATGTTACGGTGACCTTCAAAGTGGACGAAGACGTTTTGGAGGCTTACAATAAGAAGAATGGAACAAGCTATAAAATGTATCCCGCCGATAAGCTGAGCCTGGCGAACGGTGGAACTGCCACTATCAAGGCGGGCGAACAGAAGTCGGCTTCTGTGGAACTGAATATCAATGCCGGAGGCACAATCGGACAGACTTATGCTGTTGCCGTTTCTGCATCTGCCAATAACGGTGTGGAAGTTTCTACAAACAATCAGGAATATATTTACTTGGTAAAGCCTTTGGCTGCTATTCCTGAGAGTATCAGTAAGGGTGATATACTTACACATTGCTTTGTGGAAGTAAATGACGAGAACATCTTGAATATGGGTGAATATACCATGAAGAGCAACGGAAAGCCTTTCTTTGATGTAGTCAGCATTTTTGCTGCCAACATCAATGTGGATAGCAAGACCGGTCGCGTACATGTTTTCTGCAATGACCAGGTTTCCTTCTTGCTGAGAAATGCGGATAAGTTCATCCGTCCTTTGCAGGCTAAGGGCATTAAGGTGGCTATGACTATTCTTGGCAACCATGACGAGGCTGGTATGGGTAACCTTTCGGAAGCTGCTGCCAAAGACTTTGCCAAGGAACTGAAAGCCTACTTGGATATTTATGGTTTGGATGGTATTGACTTTGATGATGAGTACACCAGCTACAACAACTCCAATCCCAGCCCCGGCTTCGAAACACGCTCACGTGCCAACTTCGCGCGTTTGGTTTATGAGTGCCGCCAGGTATTTGGCAACAAGTTGATTGGTGTGTATGAATATGGTTCGCTCGACTCTCCAGACGGTGAGGTAGAGGGTATGAAGGTAGGTGACATTGTGGACTATATGACCTACGGTTACTACCAGAATCAGAATCCCGAGGGAGCCTTTGGCCGTGAAGAGTCTCATTTTGAGAACCTGCCCAAATCCAAGTATGCTCCGCTGCCTTGGAAGATTAATGATGAGTTGAACGGAGGTTGGAGTGGATTTGACAAGAGCAAATTCCAGAAAGTGAAAGATGAAGGTTATGGCATTCAGATGTTCTACAATCCCAAACCGCTGGTGTATCAGTATTATACGTTGCTTTCGGAAATAAGTAAAGTACTTTTTGATGATGAAGTGGAGTGGAGCGGCAAGTACTGGAGCCGTATCGGTGAAGCTTATCAGGGCAAAATGTTGGGTTATGAAGATTTGGTCGGCGAGTGGAAAGTAACTTCCAGTAACTCTCTCTTTACCTATGTGGATGAAGAAGGCAATCCTCGCTGGTGGGATTGGAAAGGCAGTCAGGAGTTTGAGAAGAATGTAATTATAGAGAAGGATGAAGAAGGTACCGGATATGTGGTTTACAACTGGGGTACTTTCCCCGAAATCACCGGTAAGTATCCGATGCATTGCGATTACTATAACGGTGCACTGCTCATCTATCCGCAAACCATTCATGAGGGCGATGCTGAAGACCCTGCTACCTACAAGATGCATTTCGGTACTTACAGCAAGAATTTCCAGTGGAAAGCATATCCTAACTATGATGATTACTATATGGATGGTGCTATTGCTCCTAACGGTGATATGCATATCTATGGCTTGGGCAACAGATGGGCTATCAATCCCTATAAGTATGTAGGCGGTGAGATTGAGACCGACATCTTCCCCGATGTTCCTTACTTCGTGAGTGAGAACTATACGATGAAGAAGGTACGCTGATACCGTGTTTTCCGTAAACTGAGGTTTCGGAAAACGGATGCTTGAACCTTTTCATACATGAAACAAAGGAGGGCTTTGCTCAAAGTAATAGGGCGGCCCTCCTCAAGCATTCTCATATAACAAGATTCTATTATGAAGCTATACACCTACTTATACAATAAACAATATGAAGAAAAACATGAAATCTAGTTCCATACTGTTGGGCGGACTTTTTCTGCTGGGGGCGGTTTGCAGCTGTACCCAGACGGCACCGGACTATGCGTCTTACGTCAATCCGTTCATCGGTACGGGTGGACATGGGCATACCTATCCCGGAGCGGTAGTTCCCAACGGGATGATTCAGCCCAGCCCCGACACGCGTATCTACGAGTGGGATGCCTGCTCCGGATATTACTATGCAGATACTACTATCAACGGATTTTCACATACCCACGTCAGCGGTACGGGTTGTGCCGATTACGGGGATGTGCTGCTGATGCCCACTGTAGGTCGGCAGGATTACCACTCCATGGGCTCGAAGAGCCAGCAGATGGCGTACGCCTCTGCCTTTTCCCACGAGAATGAAACAGCCGAACCGGGATATTATTCCGTATTTTTGGACCGCTACGGGGTGAAAGCCGAACTGACCTCTACCAAACGTGCGGCGATTCATCGCTATACCTTCCCGAAAGCGGAAGATGCAGGTTTTATCCTCGACCTGGATTACAGTATCCAGCGCCAGAAGAATGAACAGATGGAGCTGGAAGTAATCAGCGATACTGAAATCCGTGGACGCAAGAAGACTGTATATTGGGCTTTCGACCAGTATATCAACTTCTACGCTAAATTCTCCAAACCATTTACCTATACGCTGGTCACGGACTCCATGGCATTGGACGAAGGCGGTCCGCTTCTGCCTACAGCTAAAGCTTTACTGCAATTCCAGACGGAGCCCAATGAGGAGGTATTGGTAAAGGTAGGTGTGTCTGCCGTGGATATGGACGGTGCCCGCAAGAATGTGGAAGCCGAAATCTCCGGATGGGATTTTGACGGTGTGCGCCGTGCTGCCCGCCAGCAGTGGAACACTTATCTTTCCAAGATTGACATCGATACGAAGGACAACGACCAGCGTACCATGTTCTACACGGCACTTTACCACACGGGTATGCAGCCCAACTTGTTTACCGATGCTGACGGACGTTACTTTGGTATGGACTTGAAGCCCCATCAAGGCAGGGTGGACGAGCCTATCTACACCATTTTCTCTTTATGGGACACTTTCCGTGCCTATCATCCGCTGATGACGATTATTGATCCTGAACTGAACGAGGCTTTCATCCGTTCGCTCATCCAGAAGTCCCGCGAGGGCGGCGTCCTGCCTATGTGGGAACTGGCCGGAAACTATACGGGTACCATGATTGGTTATCATGCAGCCTCCCTCATAGCGGATTCTTATGTAAAGGGATACCGTAACTTCGACGTGCAGGAGGCTTACAAGGCTTGCCTCCGTACGGCAGAATACGATACGACGGGTATTATCACCCATCCTTTGGTTGTGCCGCATCTGATGCCGCAGGCCAAGTACTGGAAGAACAAGATTGGCTACGTGCCTTGCGATAAGGACAATGAGTCCGTGGCAAAAGCACTGGAATATGCTTACGATGACTGGTGCATCTCCGTACTGGCAGGTGCCTTGGACGACGAAGCCAACCGCGATAAGTATGCGGCCTTTGCCGAGGGATATAAAGTTTATTTCGATCCGAGTACCCGCTTCATGCGCGGACTGGACAGTGAGGGCAACTGGCGTACGCCTTTCAACCCCCGCGCTTCCAATCACCGTAACGATGACTATTGCGAAGGTACGGCATGGCAGTGGACTTGGTTCGTTCCCCACGATGTGGACGGATTGGTAGAACTGATGGGAGGACGCGACGCCTTCATCGGCAAGTTGGATTCTCTGTTCACGGCCGATTCCAAGCTGGAAGGTGAATCGACCTCGGTGGATATTTCCGGTCTGATAGGTCAGTATGCCCACGGCAATGAGCCAAGCCATCACATTGCCCATCTCTACAACTACGTAGGCCAGCCCTGGCGTACGCAGGAGATTGTGGATGAGGTGCTGCATACGCTTTACTTCAACAACCCCGACGGACTTTCGGGCAATGAAGACTGCGGACAGATGTCTGCATGGTACATTCTGAATGCGATGGGCTTCTATCAGGTATGCCCCGGCAAGCCGGTATATTCCATCGGACGCCCGCTGTTCAACGAGGCGACCGTTCATCTGAAAGACGGCAAGTCGTTCAAGGTGATAGCCCACAACAACAGCCGCGACAACAAGTATGTGCGGAGCATTGTGCTGAACGGCAATAAGTTGGAGACTCCATTCTTCACGCATCAGGATATAGTGGACGGCGGTACGCTGGAGCTGACTATGGGCAGTGAACCGTTGAAGTGACACAGATAATATACAGAAGGGATGAGCCGAAAAAATCATAATCCTATATCGTGGGTCCCCACCGTATATTTCGCCATGGGATTGCCGTTCGTGGTGCTGAACATGGTTTCTGTGCTGATGTTCAAGGGGATGGGTATCGGTGACGCGCAGATTGCTCTGTGGACGTCGCTCATCATGATGCCCTGGACGCTGAAGTTCCTTTGGAGTCCGTTCCTTGAAATGTTCAAGACGAAGAAGTTTTTCGTGGTACTGACGCAGATGGTTACCGGAGCAGGTTTTGCTCTGGTGGCTTTGGCGTTGCAGTTACCGTTCTTTTTTGCGATATGCATTGCGCTGCTGGCAGTGATTGCTTTCAGCGGAGCCACGCACGATGTGGCTACGGATGGTGTCTACATGTCGGAACTGAACAAGCAGGACCAGGCCAAGTATATCGGTTGGCAGGGAGCCTTCTACAATATAGCGAAGATTGTGGCGTCCGGCGGGTTGGTCTGGCTGGCAGGTGCCTTGCTGGTAGGTTTCGGTGGGGTGGAGGGTGCCACAGAGGCAGTCCGCCACGAGGCTACCCGGCATGCATGGATGACGGTGATGCTGATATTGGCGGCGGTGATGCTGCTGCTTGGCTTCTACCACATGCGCATGCTGCCATCGGGCGGTGCGGCCGCATCCGGCGCCAAGTCGGCAAGAGAGACGTGGGAGCAGTTGGTGGCGGTAATCAAGGATTTCTTCTTGAAGAAGCACATCTGGTACTATATAGCGTTCATTATCCTTTATCGCCTTGCCGAGGGTTTTGTCATGAAGATTGTCCCTCTTTTCTTGAAGGCGGAGCGTTCGGCAGGTGGCTTGGGACTGAATGAGCAGCAGATAGGTTTGTACTACGGCACTTATGGGGCGGCAGCCTTTGTGCTGGGGTCACTGTTGGCAGGCTATTACATTTCGCACCGGGGATTGCGGCGGACGCTGTTCTCTCTGTGCTGCATCTTCAATCTGCCTTTTGTAGCGTATACCCTGCTTGCCATGTACCAGCCGGAAAGCGGGTTGCTGATAGGTAGTGCCATCGTGCTCGAGTACTTCGGTTATGGTTTTGGTTTTGTGGGACTGACTTTGTTCATGATGCAGCAGGTGGCGCCGGGAAAGCACCAGATGGCACATTATGCCTTTGCTTCGGGCATCATGAATCTGGGTGTGATGTTGCCGGGCACAATCAGCGGTTTTGTCAGCGACTGGTTGGGGTACGAGGCGTTCTTTACCTTCACGCTGTTTGCCACCATTCCGGCGTTCCTCATTACGTACTTCATACCATTTACGTATGCCGATGAGAAGAAACAACAATAACCAATTAATAATATAGAGCAATTATGAGCAACAAAATCACAATGCCTTGGGAAGAACGGCCGGCAGGCTGTAAGGATGTAATGTGGCGTTATTCGGAGAATCCCGTAATAGACCGCTACCATATTCCGTCGTCGAACAGCATTTTCAACAGTGCGGTGGTTCCGTTTAAGGATGGTTATGCCGGTGTGTTCCGTTGTGACAACCGGGCGGTGCAGATGAATATCTTTGCCGGTTTCAGCAAGGACGGCATCCACTGGGAAATAGAGCATGAGCCAATCAAGTTCAAGGCCGGGAATACGGACATGATAGAGTCCGAATATAAATACGATCCGCGCGTGACATGGATTGAGGACCGCTACTGGATTACGTGGTGCAACGGCTACTACGGCCCCACCATCGGCATCGGCTATACTTTCGATTTCAAGGAGTTCTTCCAGTGCGAGAATGCTTTCTTGCCTTTCAACCGCAACGGTGTGTTGTTGCCTCAGAAGTTCGATGGCAAATATGCGCTCTTGAGCCGTCCCAGCGATAGCGGACATACTCCTTTTGGCGACATCTACATTAGCTTCAGCCCTGACATGAAATTCTGGGGCGAACACCGCCATGTGATGGCTCCTACGCCTTTCCCCGAAAGTGCCTGGCAGTGTACCAAGATAGGGGCAGGTTCGGTACCGTTCCTCACGGACGAGGGTTGGCTGATGTTCTATCATGGCGTGATAACCACTTGTAACGGTTTCCGTTACTCCATGGGAGCAGCTATTCTGGATAAGGACAATCCTGCCAAGTTGCTCTACCGCACCCGTGAGTATCTGCTTGCGCCTGCTGCTCCTTATGAGTTGCAAGGTGATGTTCCCAACGTGGTGTTCCCTTGCGCAGCGTTGCAAGATGGAGAACGTGTAGCTGTATACTACGGTGCAGCCGATACGGTAGTGGGGCTTGCCTTTGGGTATATCCGCGAGATTCTGGAGTTCACGAAGCGCACAAGTATTTTGTAAGTACCAAGCAGTTGGCAGGCGCTCGGTATTGCTGAAAAGCGCCTGCCGTAACTGCCTTATACTTAGTGTAATATCACTGCAAAGATACTGCATGCTTTTTGCAGTGCTACTGCAAAGCCGTTGCAGCGCCACTGCAAAGCTGATGCAGCGTCACTGCAAAACTGTTGCAGCGCTACTGCAAAGTAGTTTGCAGTGTCACTGCAGACCGTTTGCAATAACTTTGCAGAGTGCATGCAATGACACCGGCATGGGTAGCGTGCTCACTAACTAATAAAGAACAAATCCTTACTATATTATGAAACGACTGATTACTTTCTGTATCATCTCCTTTGGAATGCTCACGGCATCTATGGCTGCGGAGAAGCATCCTGCGGACTATGTGAATCCTTTTGTCGGTACCACTAACTTCGGTACCACGAATCCGGGAGCCGTCTGTCCCAATGGAATGATGTCCGTAGTGCCCTTCAACGTGATGGGTTCGGAGGACAACAAATACGATAAAGATGCCCGCTGGTGGTCTACTCCCTATGAGTATCACAATTGTTTCTTTACCGGATACTCGCATGTCAATTTGAGCGGTGTGGGCTGTCCGGAATTGGGTTCTCTGCTGCTGATGCCCACTACGGGAGAGCTGTCCGTAGATTATAAGGAATATGGAAGCCGCTATAAGGACGAGCAGGCATCCCCCGGATATTACAGCAACTTCCTGACCCGCTACAATGTGAAGACGGAAGTGACGGCAACTCCTCGCACGGGTGTGGCGCGTTTCACCTTTCCTGCCGGGCAGAGCCATGTGCTGCTGAACCTGGGCGAAGGCCTGACCAATGAATCGGGAGCTTTTCTGCGCCAGACGGGTAAATGCGAGTTTGAAGGTATGAAGCTGCTGGGTACTTTCTGCTACAACCCACAAGCCGTTTTTCCCATCTACTTTGTGATGCGTGTCAACAAGCAGCCCGCCGCTTCGGGCTACTGGAAGAAGCAGCGCCCCATGACCGGTGTAGAGGCCGAATGGGACCCCGATAACGGACGCTACAAACTTTACACCCGCTACCAGAAGGAACTGGCGGGAGATGATATCGGCGCCTATCTTACATTCGATACCGAAGAAGGCGAGCAGGTGGAAGTACAGATGGGAGTCTCTTTTGTGAGCATGGAGAATGCCCGCCTCAATCTGGATACCGAGCAGCAGGGAAAGAACTTCGGTCAAGTGCTGGAAGAAGCCCGTCGCCGCTGGAACGATGACCTCTCGCGCATCCTTGTGGAAGGAGGTACGGAAGAGCAGAAAACCGTTTTTTATACGGCACTCTATCATACGCTGATACATCCCAATATCCTGCAAGATGTGAACGGGGAATATCCCGCTATGGAGAGTGATAAGATTTTGACTACCCAAGGCGACCGTTATACCGTCTTTTCTTTGTGGGACACTTACCGCAATGTGCACCAGCTTCTTACGCTGGTATATCCCGAACGGCAATTGCAGATGGTGCGCTCCATGCTCGACATGTACCGCGAACACGGCTGGCTTCCCAAATGGGAACTCTACGGACGTGAGACGCTGACCATGGAAGGTGACCCTTCCATTCCCGTCATCGTCGACACCTGGCTGAAAGGTCTGCGCGACTTTGATATAGAACTGGCCTACGAAGCCATGCGCAAGGGAGCCACCCTGCCGGGAGCGGAGAATCTGCTCCGACCGGACAATGACGACTACGTGTCATTGGGATATGTGCCCCTGCGGGAGCAGTATGACAATTCCGTTTCACATGCCCTGGAATACTATATTGCCGACAATGCCTTGTCGCGCATAGCCGCTGCGCTTGGCAAGAAGGAGGATGCCCGTCTGTTCCACGAACGTTCGCTGGGCTACAAGCATTATTACTGTAAGGAGTACGGTACTTTCCGTCCTATCCTGCCTAACGGTGAATTCTATGCTCCTTTCGACCCGAGGCAGGGAGAGAACTTTGAGCCGAACCCCGGATTTCACGAAGGTTGTGCCTGGAACTATACTTTCTATGTTCCCCACGATGTGAAAGGGCTTGCCCGGCTCATGGGTGGAAAGAAGCCGTTCGTAGACAAGCTTCAGCGTGTGTTCGACGAAGGACTGTACGACCCTGCCAACGAACCGGACATTGCATACGCCCATCTTTTTTCTTATTTCAAGGGTGAGGAGTGGCGCACGCAGAAAGAGCTGCACCGCCTTTTGCAGAAGTATTTCAAGAATGCCCCCGACGGAATTCCCGGCAATGATGATACCGGAACGATGTCTGCTTGGGCTATCTTCAATATGATGGGCTTTTATCCGGATTGTCCCGGAGAACCGGCTTATACGCTGTCTACTCCGGTATTTGATAAGGTGACCATAAAGCTCGACCCTAAGTATTGGGGACGCGACCAACTGGTGATAGAGACGGAACGCCCGTCGGCAGAGTCGCTTTATATCCGTGAAATGGAACTAGGAGGAAAAAAACTGTCCCGATATCGTATCACTCATGAAGAACTGGTGCAGAGTGGAAAACTGCGATTTAGTCTTCGATAGGTATTGTGAGTCAGGATAGCATCGGTGATGGTTTAGGTTGCCCGTCGTTGACAGAGTTCATGTCAGTGGCGGGCTTTTTTATGCAGGTTGGCTTCCGGTAGGTTGATAGGGTATTTCGAACCAGAATTCGGAACCTTTCCCCGGAATAGAGCTGACGCCCACTTTTCCGTTCATTTTCTCGGCAATCATGGTGCAGATGGAGAGTCCGAGACCCGTGCCTTGTTTAAAACTGTTTAGCTTGACAAAGCGTTCGAATACATCCTTTTGCTTTTCAGGAGGAATGCCGCAACCGGTATCACGGACAAAGAAGCGAATCCTGTCTTCTTGCGGCAGGTGATAACCAATGTCGATGAAACCTTCTTCCGTATGCTTGAGGGCGTTTGACAGATAGTTGTTCAGCACTTGTCTTACCCGTTTGGGGACTGTGTGAATAATACAGTAATCCGCACCGGGCAGGAGACGTATACTGACTTCGGACGGAAGTTTCAGTTTTGCCATCGTCTGCATTTCATCAAGCGTCTTGTTTACATCCATATCTCCTTCTGTGAATTCGAGAATGCCAGCTTCGATGCGTGACAGGTCGAGAATATCATTAATCAGTTGCAGCAGCAGTTGGGTGTTTTCTTCGATGATATGTATGTATTCCTTTGTATCTTCGTCTTGTATATAATCGGAAAGTATGGAGGAGAATCCGACGATGGCGTTTAGCGGAGTACGTATCTCGTGGCTCATGTTGGCGAGAAAAGCCGATTTCAGGCGGTTGGCTTCTTCTGCTTTCTCTTTGGCTGCCAGCAGTTCGGTGATGTCCAGTGCAGAACTGACAATCCACCTCTCTTTCCCTTTGTTGTAGGACACCAGCGTTTTGTGAAACGACAGAATATACTCTCTGCCTTTGGGATTGACAAAGTGTTTGATGTAGGACTGGGGAATTTCCGACTCTTCAACTTCTTTGTCTGTCTCCTGAATGAAATTATCTTGCATTAGGGGTTTGAACTCCTCTTCATAGTGTCCCACAATATCCTCAGCGGGGACTTCCATCATCTCTGCCGCTTTTTTGTTCCATATCAGGTAACGTCCTTCATCGTTTTTATCTTTTACTGTAGTGGCGATGGGGAGGTTCTCCAGAATACTTTCAAGGAAGAAACGGTATTTTTCGTTTTCCCGGCGTTGGACTTCATCTTCCGTAATGTCGCGTATGAAGGCTATGACATAATTTCTGTTGAGGTAGACCATGCGCACTGCGATATATAGTTTCTCACCACTTTCTATTCTTATCTTTAGGGTCAGGCTGTCCGAAGTGCGGGTATTCAGTACGCGTAACAGCGACGTCATGTATTTCCGGCATTCATCGGCGTCTGTCACCAAATCTTTGATGTTGAGAGTTCCCAGGTTTTGGAACGGAAGTCTGTTCGCCTTTTCGGTAGGTGTATTGAGCAGTTTTACGACAAATCTCTGGAATAACCTCGAAAAACGGGAGAAATGACGCTAAACGACTTAATATCAGAGTCGTTACGGTGTCAAATGATGACAAGCCGAAAAATCGGAAAACGCAAAGAAAAGCGGATTTAAGAAGAAGAATGGTTTGCAAATCATTAC